>QFCE01002711.1_pt1 | contig 787314 bp, 650 predicted proteins | sample 5346091 | NCBI WGS metagenome assembly QFCE01 (sample SAMN09062252, study PRJNA434731) | Human gut metagenome, whole genome shotgun sequencing project. | isolation source: stool timepoint A chromium assembly | host: Homo sapiens | collected 2015 | reverse complement strand
GCATGACTGTTAATCATGATGTCGCTGGTTCGAGCCCAGCTGGAGGAGCCATAAACGGAACAAGATATTTGTTCCGTTTTTTGTTGTAGAAAAATATTTATTTGTCTTTTTTGCAAAATGCTATCTTTGGTTTAAATGTTTGTTGTTTATATGTTTAAATAAACGGTAGCGTTAAACAAACATTGTTTGCAATGAAAAAATGCTGAAAATGTGCAACCTGAAAAATAATTTGCAATTAATACAATCGCTTCCGAATGTGAGCTAAGCAATATTTTGTATATTTCGGAAGATTTTATAATATCAATATAATTGAAATATTATGTCAGTTGTGTTATAATAAATTCGGTGATAGATAATGAAAAATTTTTATGAAAAAGTGTATGACATAGTGGCACAGATACCGAAAGGGACAGTTACAACATATGGGTGTATCGCAATGAGATTGGGAAACATACGGCTCAGCCGACTTGTCGGAAATGCGTTGCACGCAAATATTGACCCTGTAAACATTCCTTGTCACAGAGTAGTAAACCGTGAGGGAAAGTTAGCACCGATGTATGTTTTCGGTGGAATTGACGCTCAAAAAGAGCGTCTTGAAAATGAGGGGGTTGTGGTTGACGGCGACAAAGTTGATTTGGAAAAATATTTATGGAGATAGGAAACGGCAGTGTAAAAAACTGCCGTTTTTTCTTTGTTGTTCTTTACAAAAAATATAAAATATGATATACTGAATTTGCGACAATTCTAAACTTAATAATAAACTATTTGTAACAGTGTATAGTTTTAGCAAAAAACGCTATATGCTTTATTTGTCATAACAATTTACTGTTACTTGTAGTTTTGATAGTTTAGAATGTGTCGCAGCATTTAATCAAAGCAGGCGTTTTTATGTGCCGTTTGGTTTTATGCCGCGGCACATTTTTTAATTTACAAAACTATATTTCTTAGGAGGAATGACAAATGAAAAAAAGAATTTTAAGTATGATGCTTGCACTTTCTATGATGGTATCATTTATGCCGATTATAGCAAGTGCGGCAACAAGCGGTACTTGCGGCGACAATTTGACATGGAAGCTTGATAACGGTACGCTGACAATCAGTGGTACGGGGGAAATGAAAAATTACAGTGGAAATCTAAATCAAAGTGCGCCGTGGCACTCAAATATTAAAAGTATTAAAAGTGTGGTCATAGAAAAAGGAGTAACGAATATAGGTGATTATGCATTTTCATGGTGCAACAGTCTGACGAGTATAACAATCCCAAATAGCGTAATAAGCATAGGCAGAGATGCATTTGACAATTGTAGCAGTCTGACGAGTATAACAATCCCGAATAGCATAACAAGCATAGGTTATGGTGCGTTTGAGGCATGCAGCGGTCTGACGAGCGTGACAATCCCAAACAGCCTAACAAGCATAAGTGATAGTGTATTTTCACGTTGCGATAGTCTGACGAGTATAACAATCCCAAATAGCATAACAAGCATAGGTAGTTGTACGTTTAGTAGTTGTAGCAGTCTAACAAGCATAAGTGATAGTGTATTTTCACGTTGCGATAGTCTGACGAGTATAACAATTCCAAGTAGTGTAACAAGCATAGGCACTGGTACGTTTAATTTTTGTAGCAGCCTGACGAGCATAATAATCCCGAATAGCATAACAAGCATAGGCCAGGCAGTGTTTAGTAATTGTAGCAGTCTGACGAATATAACAATTCCGAACAGCGTGACGTATATAGGGGCATATGCGTTTAGTAGTTGTAGCAGTCTGACGAATATAACAATTCTGAACAGTGTGACGCGTATAGAGCCATATGCGTTTAGTAATTGTAGTAGCCTGACGAATATAACAATTCCGAACAGCGTGACGTTTATAGGCGAAGATGCGTTTAATAATTGTAGCAGTTTAGAGAATATTAAAGTTGACGATAAAAATAAATACTATTCTTCAATAGGTGGAAATTTATATAATAGCGATAAAACAAAACTGATACAATATGCAATAGGAAAAAATGATAAAACATTTAATATCCCAATCGGCGTAACAAGCATAGGCAAAGATGCGTTTAGTAATTGTAGCAGTCTAACAAGCATAACAATTCCGAACAGTGTAACAAGTATAGGTTTTGGGACATTTGAAAATTGTAGTAACTTGACGAGCATAACAATTCCGAATAGCATGACAAGTATAGGTTATAAAGCGTTTAAAGATTGTAGCAGTTTAAAAGATGTATATTACACAGGAACAAAAGGTAAATGGGAGAAAATGGATATTGATAATAATGGTAATGATGATTTGCTTAATGCAACAATTCATTACAACAGCGCAGTACCGTCAACTATATATTCAGCCGACAAGGTTAGCACGCAGATTACAAGTGGGAAGTTAAAGATAACGCTTAATGTAGATGACAACATTAACAATGCAACTGTTTATGTAGCATTTAGAAACAACGGAAAGATTGTTGATGTCAAAAAAGCAACATTGAGTAATTTAAAAGCTGAAGTATCTTTAAGTAGCAAGACATATACCGATATGAATATTTACATATGGAACGGTCGTCAACAGCCTTATACATATGTAAAGAATATAAAAAAATAATAATTTATAAAGAAAGAACATTTTGCGTAAAGGCTTAATGTTCTTTTGTTTTACTGTACAAAATGCGTTATTAATGGTATACTGAATTAAAGAAAACGATTGAATGGAGAAAGTTATGAACATACAGATATTTGGAAAATCGAAGTGTTTTGATACGAAAAAGGCGGAGAGATATTTTAAGGAGAGAAAAATAAAATATCAGCTAATCAATATGACTGAAAAGGGCATGAGCAAGGGTGAATACAACAGCGTCAAGCAAGCTGTCGGCGGATATGAAAACTTAATTGACGAAAAGGCAAAGGACAAAGACACTCTTATGCTTATAAAATATCTTGCGGACGAGGCAAAAGAGGACAAACTGCTTGAAAATCCTCAACTGTTCAAAACACCTATTGTCAGAAACGGCAGACAGGCGACTGTCGGCTACAAACCGGAGGTATGGAAAACATGGGAATAAAGCGAGTTCCAACGTATTTCAATGAATTTGCCTGTATCGGCGGTGCGTGTGAAGATAACTGCTGTATCGGCTGGGAGGTTGATATTGATGATAAAAGTCTTGAAGTTTATAACTCGGTCGGCGGTGAGTTTGGCGATAGGCTACGCCGTTATATGAGTAACGAAAATAGTTTTACGCTTAAAAACAACCGCTGTCCGTTTTTGAACGACAAAAATTTATGCGATATTTTTATAAACATCGGTGAGGACAAGCTCTGCACCGTTTGTACGGAATATCCGCGATTTACCGAAACATACGGCAGTTTAACGGAAAAAGGTCTTGGAATGTCGTGCGAAAGTGCGGCGGAATTTATCTTTAAAAGTGACAAGCCGACTGGTTTTGAAACTGAAAAATTTGATTATGAAGAAGAATGTGACGAAGATTTTTTAAGGATACTTTTGAATGTGCGTGAAAATATTTTTGACGTGCTTAAAAATAGAAAAATGAACATTTCGGACAGAGTTAAAACGATTTTGAATTATGCATATGACGTGCAGGATAAAATCAATAATAACAACGTTGACAAAGTACCTCAAAGTGTGGATAACTGCGATTTTTCACAAAGTGAAAAGTGTATAAACGACATAAAAGAGTGCGTTAAGCTATGTCTTAGCCTTGAAATTATGGAGGACAGTTGGACGGGTGTAATTGAAAACACGCTCGGAATTTTTGACAATTACGATAAGTTGAGCGGTGAGTTTGATTTATACATAAGCGGACGCGAATACGAATATGAAAATTTGCTTGTGTACTTCATATACAGATATTTGCTGAAAGCGGTGTTTGACTGTGATGTGCTGACAAAGGTACGTTTTGCGGCGGTGTCGTATGTGATTATACGTCAGCTTGATATTGCACGTTGGCTTAGAAACGGAAAGGAATTTTCGCTTAAAGACAGAATAAAAAATTGTGTACTGTATTCAAAGGAGGTTGAACATTGTCAGGATAATATCGATTTCTTTGACGAGGAATTTTTGTTCAATCCAATCTTTGAACACAACAGATTTTTGAATTTAATTTAAGTTTTTTCGATTTTGTATTGCAAAGTATAATAATTGATGAAAAAGAGCCGAGCGTTTTTGTTGCCGGTTTACTTCCGTTTGTCTGCCTGTCAAAACGGTACAACCCATTGAACAGCCGACTACAAAACTTGTAATAATTCTGCATAAGCTGACTGCCTATGTTTACGGCTGAAATCGACGACGTGCCGTTATACGCACCGACAACGGTATTACGGTATTATATTATATATTCCTTATTCGGTTTTGCCAATGCCTTTTGTAAAATCGGTCAAACTTGACACATTATAAGTAAAATGCTATAATTAGAATAGATTACTATATACAAAATACGGTGTTTTCAGTATGGAGGAAATTATGACGCATTTGAATTCTGCGGTAAAATTACTTGACAGAGCCGCTGAAAAGTTTAACGATAAAATTGCAATATCAGATGAATGGAGCGAGATTAGTTTCAGTGAATTGCAGAGAAAGGGAAAGGCTGTCGGAACGGCACTTGCAAAGACAACTCCGCAAGGATATATGCCTGCACCTGTTATGGTGTATTTGAAGAAAAGCATATCGTGCTTGGTTTGTTTTATGGGTGCGATGTACAGTGCAAATCCGTATGTGCCTACCGCTTACGATATGCCTGCGAACAGAATACAGAAAATTGTTGACTCACTTCAAGGCAGAGGTCATATAATCACAGACGCACAGGGTATGGAAACTTTAAAGACTATGAACATACCCGAGTCAATGAGTATTCATATATATGAGGAAATCGTTGAAACCGAAACGGACGGGGAGCTTATCGAAAAAACACTTAATTCGGTAATTGATACAGACCCTATTTATATAATGTTCACATCTGGTTCGACAGGTGCGCCGAAAGGCGTTACAGTGCCGCACAGAGGCGTTATAGATTATGCAATTTGGGTTGCAAAGACATTTAATATCAATGAAAATTCTATACTTGGAAATCAAGCACCGTTCTATTTTGATAATTCGATATTTGATATATACAGCTGTCTTTTGACAGGTGCAAAAATGGTGATAATTCCTGAGACATTGTTTATGTTCCCTGTAAAGTTGCCGGAATTTGTGCGTGATAATGATATTACGACAATATTCTGGGTACCGACCGTTATGATTAATGTGGCAAATTCAGGAGTGCTTTCGGAGATTGAATTGCCGAAGCTTAAAAATGTGGTGTTCTGCGGTGAAGTAATGCCGAATACTCAACTTAATATATGGCGCAAAGCCCAGCCGCAATGCACATACGCAAACCTTTACGGTCCGACGGAAATTTCGGACGTATGTACTTATTATATTGTCGACAGACCTTTCAAGGACAGTGATTCACTTCCGATTGGTAAGGCTTGCGAGAATATGCGTATTATAATCCTTAACGAAAAGAATGAAATTGCAAAGACGAATGAACAAGGCGAAATATGCGTTATAGGTACAGGCGTATCACTTGGATATTGGAATAATCCAGAAATTACGCAAAAGGCATTTATTCAAAATCCCGTTAATCCGTATTATGAGGAAAGAATTTATCGTACAGGCGATTTGGCATATGTGAATGATGAAGGACTTATTATCTACTTGGGAAGAATGGATAATCAGGTTAAGGTAAAAGGTAACAGAATTGAGCTTGGCGAAATCGAAAATGCCGCAATGTGTGTTGGCGGAGTTAAAGGCGCTTGTGCGGTGTTTGACGAGAAAAATCAGAAGATTGTGTTGTTTATAGAAAGCTGTGAGGCATTTAGGCTTAGAAAACTTAATCTTGAACTTAAAAAGTATATACCTAATTATATGTTGCCGGGTGACCTTGTTGTTATGGAAAAATTTCCGCATACCGCAAATGACAAGATTGACAGAGTTACACTAAAGAAATCTTTGGGATAAAGGAAAAGCTATGGAAACAATGATGCAAAGTGCCGTGTGCCTTTTGGAGCAGGCGGCGGAAAAGTTTAAAAATAAGACAGTATTTGAAGATAAGGACGGAAGTATTTCTTTTGAGGAATTGAGAGAAAAAAGCCGTATAATCGGAAGTGAACTTATTAAAAGAGTTGAAACAGGCAGAAAATGTCCTGTAATCGTGTATTTGCCGAAAAGCATAAAATCAATAATCAGCTTTATGGGTTCGCTTTACAGTGCGTCACCGTATGTGCCGATTGATTACGCAATACCGATGGCGAGAATGGAAAAGACCGTTGAAAATCTTCATCCGACCGCGATAATAACAGATACGGACGGCAAGACAAAACTTGAAAGTCTTAATCTTGACACAGAGATACTTATATTTGATGAGCTTGCAGACGGACAAGCCAATGATGCGGCGGTTGATAAGTCGCTGGGGGGTGTGTGCGATCTTGACCCTGCGTATATTATGTACACATCAGGCTCAACAGGTGTGCCGAAAGGCGTTACAATTTCAAACAGAGGTGTTATAGATTATATTGAATGGATTGTCGAAACATTCCCGATTGACGAAAACAGCGTAATCGGTATGCAGTCGGCGTTCCACTTTGACAATTCTGTTTTTGATATGTATACCGCTTTTTATACAGGTGCAAAAACTATGATAATTCCCGAGATACTTTTTATGTATCCCGAAAAACTTATGGATTATATGACGGAAAACAAAATTTCCGTTATCTTCTGGGTACCGACCGTTATGATAAGCGTTGCAAACGGCGGTGTGCTTGAAAATGCCGATTTGAGTGCATTAAAACTGATATTGTTTGCAGGCGAAGTAATGCCGAATACTCAGCTTAATATATGGAGAAAATATTTGCCCGACTGTATGTATGTAAATATGTACGGTCCGACAGAGGCAACGGATATTGCAACGTATTATATTGTTGACAGAGAATATGAAAATCACGAAACTTTACCGATAGGTAAGGTTTGCAGAAATATGCGTGCATTGATTTTGAACGATGATGATAAGCAATGTGCTGTCGGTGAACAAGGTGAACTTTGCATAAGCGGTACGGGTATTGCACTCGGATATTGGAATTCACCGGAGATTACGGCAAAAGCATTTGTTCAAAATCCGCTTAATACAAAATATCACGACAGAATTTACCGTACAGGCGACCTTGTTTATGAAAATGAAGAAGGCAATATAATTTTCATAGGCAGAAAGGACAGCCAAATTAAATTGAGAGGTAACAGAATTGAACTCGGTGACCTTGAAAGTGCGGCGGCGGCTATTGAGAATGTCGCAAGTGCGTGCGCATTGTTTGACGCAGATAAACAGGAGATAGTATTGTTTATCGAAACAACAGCAGAAATTGTTGCAAGAAAGTTTAAGATGAAGCTTAAAAAGTATGTTCCGGCATATATGGTACCGGGCAAAATCGTAACTATGGAAAAGTTCCCTCACACACCGAGCGGAAAGATAGACAGAGTCGGTTTAAGAAAAACTTATATTACGGCTGAGTAAAATTGCCCACAGCACTGTGAACAATTTTCTTTCAGCCGAAACAAGGAAATTAAAATCAAAAAAGGAGATAATTAAAATGGAAGAAATCAAAGAAAAACTAAGAGCATTCATACAGGAGAAATTTGAAATTGATGATGATCCTGATTTTACAGATGATGTACATTTGTTCAACGAAGGTTTTGTCGATTCATTCGGCGCGGTTGAAATAATCCATTTTATCGAACAGACATACAACATCGAAATCACACAAAAGGATATAACACTTTATCCAATGAACACAATCGAAGAAATAGCTGAGGTTGTCGAAAATAAATTATCATAATCAGAAAGGTAACGGATAAATGTGGTATCTTCAGACAGATGTACTTTTAAGACTTTTTATAGCCTGCGGTGCAATGATACTGATTTCAGGACTTTCAAGGCTGATTTTCAAAAAAGATTTCGGACCTAAAGTTCTTGTATTTGCAAGTATAGCAGTTATAGCATATGTTTCGTGGCAGCTTGCCATAGCGATTGTATGCTATACACTTATAACATTTATTTTCGCACGAATACTGAAACCGCTGAAAAAAACACGGCGGTTTTTCTTCGTACTGTTCAGTATTTTGTGTACAGTGCCGTTTTTCTATGGGCGAATGACGGAGTTTTTCCCGCAACTTCCTGTAATAATTACATTTGTGGGAATAGCGTATCATATGCTAAAAGCGGTTGACGTTATGTACTTCGTGTATTATACGGATATGGATATTCCGTTTTTGACGTATGTGAATTATATGTTGTTTTTCCCGACGTTTACGGCAGGCCCGATTTTCAGATACAGAGATTTTCAAAAGGTATATAATAAACCCGTACCGCTAACGACAGACAGATTTATAACTTGCGTAAAGCGATTTATAAAGGGTATGTTTAAGAAAATGGTTGTACTTTACTTTGTAAGCACATTCTTTAACTTCCTTGTCGCAAGCGAAAAACATTGGTATGTAAGCCTTGCGATAGTGGTTTTCAGCTATCTGTTCCTGTTCTTCGACTTGTCGGGTTACAGCGATATGGCGATAGCCGTAGGCTCGGTTATGGGATATACAGTACCCGAAAACTTCAGAAAGCCTTGGGCGGCGGCATCATTTACGCAGTTCTGGCGTAACTGGCACATAACTCTTTCCGATTGGGTCAGAGAACATATTTTTGTTGTATTAAACGGAAAAAAACTCGGAAAACTTGCTTCAGCCGGAATGGGCTTTCTTGTAATGTACGTTATGGAAATGTGGCACGGTTTTACTTGGGTGTACGTTATCGGCGGTATTTATAACGGTTTGTGTCTTGGTCTTGAAAACCTTTTGGGACTTACAAAGGCGGAAAAACGTAAGATGAAAAAGCCTGTCTATATTGCAAGATGTATTATAGTAAATATGCTTTTTGCATTTAATACATTGATGTTTACCGTAACACCCGCACAGTTTTTTGAGATACTTAAAGGATTTATAAGAATATGAAAAAGATTGTAACAATAATTGCGATTGTACTTGCAATAGCGGTCGGTGATTTGGCACTGACTTATAACAATTTCATAGTGAACAGTGATTATTTTGTGAAAAACGATTTTGAAATAACGCAGTATAAACACCCCGAAAAAGTTTGGGATAAGGTGTTTTTCGGAAACAGCGTTGTTATTTCGGCATATATGGAGGATGAGAGCAGTAAAGGATATGTCAATCTCGGTCTTGACTACGGTGTTGTTACCGACTTGTGGGAAATGATTGAGAAGAAGCATATAAATATCGGCTCTGAACTTGTTATCGGACTGAATTATTTAACGTTGTATGATGAGTTTGAAACCAATCCGACATATATATGGCATAAAAAGTTGTATGAGCCGTATGCGTATTTTGAGCGTGACAGATTTTATCCTATGATAACAGACGGCTTTGATAAGCTGTTAAACGGCGAAAGTCCTTTGCCGTATAAATATCTTCCGCAGGAAAAGCATATTTATCATGGCGCAATGTCGGATAAAATGCTTGAAAAGACTATGGAAAACTATCAAGACGAATTTTTCAATCTTCCGACGGAGAAGTTTTCAAAGAATGTGGTCGCACTTGAGAAGATTATAAATTACTGTAATGATAATAATATAAGGGTTAGGGCGGTTTGGATGCCGTGGAATACGAAACTTGAACAGCCTGAATTGTTGGGTGAAGTCAAGGCTATGGCAAACGAAGTATTTGATAAGTATAACGTGGAAGTGCTTGATATGGAAACTGCTTTGTCGCCCGAATGTTTTTACGATACGGGACATTTGAATTATGATGTAGGCTCGGCTATATTTACACAAAAAATAGACGAGTGGCTTTAATATATAAGAGGGTTTTATATGAAACAAAAACTAAAAACAATAGGAACATTTTTAATATACCTTGCAATGTTCATTTTAATATGTATATTCTTTACCGGTCACGGTACATTTATATATGAGGCATTTTAAAAGGAGAAAGTTTATGAAAAAACTTATACCAATATTTCTTGCAGTGCTTTGTCTTACGGCGTGCGGAAATGAACAGGTAAAAAATCCCGATACATTGTCTACAGCGGTAATTTCGTCCTCGGACAGTGTTACGGCAAAAAACACTTTAAACAGTTTAAATGAATCGACCGTTGCAACATTGACCGCCGATAAAATCGACGCGTCAAACGTCGGTGACTTGTCGGATTACGATGTTTTGTACATTGATAAAAGTGTTGTGGAAACAGGCGGTTTTAATGCAAGTGCAGTTGAGGAATATGTGTCAAACGGCGGAAGTGTTTTTCTTGACAATGATGTGTATAACGTATTTGATAAGGACTTTATCGGTGCGGAGGACTTTGTAACGATTGATTCTTGTCCGGTTGATATGATTTATCCCGAGAACAGCGATAAAGGAATAAAGAAAATTCAGTCGCTTTTGTCTGATTTTTCGATGTTGTACAGAAATTATGCCGATTATAATGATGTGCTTGTAAATCAAAATTACGGAGTCGGCGTTGTTCCGTCAACAGCGGAATGTGTTGCGTCAAAGGATAACGTAGGAATTTATACGGTAAATCAGTACGGAAACGGTTATGTGTTCTTCACCAATCCGCTTTTACCGAATTCATTTTCCGTAAACAATCTTTCTCCCGATGATACCGGCGAATACCTTTCAGCAACAACGGTCGGTGCAAATAAATTGCTCAGAGATTATTTTGCGGAATTTGTTTCGCTTAAAAATTACGGATATGCCGTTGAACACGTTTTGGGCAGCTTTGCAAAGCCTGTTGCCTCGTGGGAGCTTCACTATGAGGATATTACGGGTATGGATAACGGCTCGGCGGAAATTTTTGAGGAAATGTGTGAAAGATACGGTCAAGTACCGTCATTCACGCTTGCAAGAAATCCGTATATTTGGTTTAGACGTGCCGAAAGTGTGACGTATGCACTGAATAATAACGGTCAATTTGCAATGGATCCGTATGAAAATGCGTATTCATCGGGAACGCACTTTGTAACCGCAAAGGAATGGCTGTCACTTGATTATGACGATAACACAATCAGCTATTTTGAGGACAGCCACGATTATATAAAACGTGCTTATCCGTGTCCGACGGACTTTAACGGTGACGGCAAGATGGACTTGATTTGTGGAAGTGCGGACGGAAAACTGTACTATTTCGAGGGTACGGGAATGAAATCGAATTACGAACTTGACGTTGCGACTATGTTTACCGATATGGACGGAAATCAAATTTCGGTCGGTGCATATTCATCACCTACAACTGCCGATATTGATAATGACGGTGTTGATGAAATAATTACAGGTGATGAAAACGGAAGTATCCATTGCTTTAAAAGATCTGACGGTATGGTGCTTGACGATCAAGGCATCATTCTTGAAACAGGACTTACCGACGCAATGCCGTCAATCGGTGATTTGAACGGTGACGGCGTGCTTGATATGGCGGTCGGCTCACGAAACGGCGAAATGAGAATATATTACGGCGATATGGGTGAGTACAGTGTTTTGTTTAATGCTTACGAAACCGTTGATACAGGTCAAAGTTGGTGTTCGCCTTGTATAGCCGACGCAGACGGTGACGGCGTGAATGAGCTTTACGCAGGTACGTTTGAGGGATATATCGCGAAGTTTGAAAATAATGTTTTTAACGGCTATATTGAAGGCAATGAAAGCAATTATAAGGGTAATAATAATCTGAAATTCGGTGCGAACAGTGTACCGCGATTTTATGATATTGACGGTGACGGCAACAAAGATTTGGTTGTCGGCTCACTTGAATACGGTATGGCTGTGCCTATAGACAGCGATTATTTTCCGTATCGTGAAAAATTGCAGAAACAGCTTGACGGCTTTAAGGACAGAGGAATCTATGTCGGTGTACACGCACTTTCAAATGAATATGCCGACAGTACGCATGACCAAAGGGAGCTTGAATATCAAAAAAATGCGTTTGAGTCATACGGACTTCCATGGACAGGAAGCGGTGTAAATCAGCATACATGGAGAACAAGTAAAATCGGTTATGACACGCATTTTGATAATATGAGCGGTTATGACGGAACATACAAGAGTCAGTTTGATGCGGGACTTTATTGGAACAGCGGTTCGCAGACTCCGAACAGTATCGCTGTACCGGAAGTAAGCGCGGAAAATTCAATTCTTGTTCCGTTCTATCTCGATAACGGTCAGCTTATGCTTCAACCGTCAAATACACCGAACGGAAACAGCGAATTTTCGGCGATTTCCGCAAAGTATGAAGTGCCTATTCTTTTCTACAATCACTGCGATTACGTTTACCGTGAGCAGGACAGCGAGGAGGAGAAGATTAAAAAGGTTGATACGCTTGTAGATGATTACGGCTATAATTTCGTACAGGAAAATCAGCTTGCAAAGATGACTGCGGCGGCATATAACAGCAGGGTCAGTGCAAAGTGGGATAATGATACTTTGTATTTGTCGGCGGCGGCAAAAAATGAGGATATTCCGCTGTATGATAAGAATTATCAAAATTCTACCGGTGTAAAAGTGATTTTTGCCGACGGTGTTACGGTTGATGAATTTAATATAGACGCAAGTGTTGCATATAAAAAAGATAACTGCATTTATACGTCACTTGATAAAGGCGTAAAGATTTCAAAGAACGGTGAAAATAAAGATATAAATATCACTTCGGTGAATGTACCTGCAAAAATTTCAAAGAATGATAAGGGTGCAACGATTAAATTCTGTGACGGCGGTATGATGACGGTTGAAGTTGCCGGTAATGCGCGTACAACGTCAAAAGGCTGGGAAACAACTCAACAAGAGGGTAAAACACTGTTTAGAAAATACGGAAAAGCAGAAACTTTGAAAATAACAAAATAAAAAAGTGCCGAAAGGCACTTTTTTTATATGATTTTTAAAATTAAGCCATTTTTACTGTCCCCAAACATTTCTTAAATGCTCGGCGTACATATCTTGCATTTCTTTAATTTCGCCAAGTCCCGTAAGGTCACACTCGACATTGAAACCGTTATTTTCAAATTCTTCTTTCCATTCGACAGCCATATCATTTTTCGCGTGGTCGCCGCATACAAGCATAAACGGGAGTAGTGTTACATTCTTTATATCGGTTTTCATTGCGTGGGAGATGACTGTTTCAAGGTCGGGAAAACCCTCAACAGTAGCGACAAATACGTTGTTCATATCGGCATTTTTAAAGTGATAATCAAGGGCAGGGTAGGCGGCATTCGCAAAATGGTCGCTGCCGTGTCCCATAAAAACGTAAAGTCTGTTTTTGTCGGTAAGTCTGTGTTTGAAAATATCAACAATGTTGTAATAGTCACTCGTTTCGGTAACAAGCGGACGAGAAATTCTGATTTTCATTTTGTCGTTAAATTTCTCAATCATTCTGCAAGCTTTGTCGTATTCAATACCGCACATAATGTGAGTAGGGACACAAAAAATGTCTGTGTAACCGCTTTTATATAATTTTTCGAGTGCTTCATCTACAGTATCAATTTCTATTCCGTCACGTTCACGGAGCTTTTTAATAATCATACCGCTTGTAAATGCACGGAAAACATCTGTTTTAAATTCATATTTAAGTTTTTTTTCGACAGCACCGATTGTTTTTTCAAGCGTATCGCGGTGGCTTGTGCCAAAGCTTATGACAAGTATTGCAGTTTTCATATTTTCTCCTTTATTTTCTGTTCATATAATTCTAAACTTTCTTTTGCAATTTCAAGCATTTCATCCGAAACCATAAAATTTAATATTTCTTTTTTAGTGTCCCTGCTTTCGCTTATTAAAATACTTCTGTATTTCTCTATTATAGGTAAAATGCTTGCGTAAAGTTCTAAATCGTTTGATTTAATTTGGCTGATTTTTTTCGCAAGTGCCGGTGATTTGCCGTTTGTCGAAACAGAAATCGTTATGTCATCGTAGTTTTTTGATGACGGTAATATAAAATCGGAATGCTCTGTGTCATCAGATAGGGACACTAAAATGTTGCGCTTTTTTGCGTCATTGTAAATCGTTTGATTTACTTCTTTGTTGTCTGTTGCGGCTATGACAAGAAAAGAATTTTTTATGTCACTTGAGGAATATTCTTTTTCAAGTCGTTTGACGTTTGGAAATCTGTCTTTAAAAACAGGACTTACTGCGGTTACGTCTGCACCGTATTTTAAAAGCGTTTTAACCTTTCTTTCCGCAACATTTCCACCGCCTGCAACGGTACATTTCCTTCCGCGTATATTCAGCATTATCGGAAACATCAGTTTTCCTCCAACCACTTTGCAGCCTCAACCGCGTAGTAGGTTATAAGCATTTTTGCACCGGCACGTTTCATTGCGGTAAGGCTTTCAAGGACGATTGACTTTTCGTCAATCCAACCGTTTTGTGCGGCGGCTTTAATCATTGAGTATTCACCGCTTACATGATATATTGCAAGAGGGACACTAAAAGTGTCGCTGACCGTTTTTGCAATATCAAGATACGGCATACCGGGTTTCACCATGATTATGTCCGCACCTTCGTCAATGTCAAGCTGTGTTTCGATAATTGCCTCTTTTTTATTTCTGAAATCCATTTGATAACTTTTTCTGTCCCCAAACGACGGAGCACTGTCGGCTGCGTCGCGGAACGGTCCGTAAAATGATGATGAATATTTGACGCTGTATGCCATTATAAGTACGTTCTCAAAGCGGTTTTCGTCAAGTGCCTGACGTATTGCACCTACTCGTCCGTCCATCATATCCGACGGTGCAACAATATCCGCACCTGCTTTTGCACAAGCCACCGACGCTTTTGCTAAAAGAGGTAAAGTCTTGTCGTTGACGATACAGTCGTGTTCGATAACACCGCAGTGACCGTGCGAAGTGTACTCACAAAGACAAATATCGGCAATTACGATTAAATTGGGATACAGTTCTTTTGTAAGGCGGATTGCACGTTGAACAATGCCAAATTCATTGTATGCCTCACTGCCGAATTCATCTTTTGTTTTCGGAATACCGAAGTAAAGCACCGCACCGACACCTGCCGAAACCACTTCATCAAGTGCGGACGGCAGGTCGGTAAGCGAGTATCGCTTGATGTTCGGCATTGACGGAATATCTTCTGTTTCGCCGTCAATTATGAACATCGGATATATTAAGTCTGTTTTGTCAATCGAAGTTTCGTGTACAAGGTCGCGAATTTGTTTTGTCACACGAAGTCGTCTTGGTCGTCTGATCATTTAGTGTCCCTCCTGATACAGTCGATAATGCTTTCTGCGGTTGCATTGTCGGCTGTTTTATAAATTTTGAGCCCGCATTTTTCGGCGGATTTTGTTGTTTCGTTTCCTATTGAAATCAGCTTTATATTTGACGTGTCTGCCATTTCGGAAAATGCCTTTGCGGCAGAACCGCTTGATAATATAACATAGTCAGTATCGTTTAGACATAAATTCAAAAGTTCCTGTTTTGAGTTGTCGGTTTCTGTTCTGTAAAGGTGCATATCGGTGAAATTAATATTATTTTCACTTAAAATATTCGGCATGGTGCTTGCACCGTTTTCGGCTCGAATTAAAAGAATATTGTCGTTTTTACTGCACTTTTCGCACATTAGGCGAGCAAGCTCAAGTCCCGAATGAATTTGAGGAACCATGTCGGCATATATGCCGTAACTTGCAAGTACGTCGGCTGTTTTTTTGCCGACAACAGCGAATTTAGTGTCCCTTAAAGTGCGTATATCGGTTTTTGATTTTTGTAAATATTCAAAAAATATTTTAACACCATTTGCACTTGTAAATACTATATGTGAAAAGTGTGCTATATCCGCTTTTGAAAACAAGTCGAAATTAATCGGAACTGTTTTGATTAAAGGAAGCTCCGTTATGTCAAAATCGGTCGCCGCATTTTTTATGCTTTTGTTCATTAACGGTGTTGCGGTTGTGAGTATTTTTGTATTTTTTTGTTTAAACCAATCTTGCTTTAAATTCACCACATCACCGACAAGAATTATCGCCGGAGAAGTCATTTGTTTTGCCAATGCAGATAAATTATTTAGTGTCCCCGTAACACATTTTTGACGCGGCGTTGTACCGCTTGAAATTACGGCAACAGGTGTATTTTCCGATTTACCGTTTTCAATAAGCTTATTGCTTATATTTTTGGCAGACGAAAGCCCCATAAGAAAAACAAGTGTTCCGCTGAGTTTTGCAAGTGCACTGTAATTAACCGTTTCATTTCCGACTTTTTCGTGACCTGTTATAACGTGAAACGAAGTTGCAACTCCGCGGTGAGTGACTGGAATACCGCAATATTCGGCGGAACTGTAACAAGAAGAAATACCGGGTACAATTTCGTAGTCAATATTATTTTCGATCAGCGCGATAATTTCTTCACCTCCGCGACCGAAAATAAACGGATCGCCGCCTTTCAGACGTACAACATTTCCGAAACGGCTGTGTTCAACAAGGGTTTTGTTGATTTCCTCCTGTACCATGTGATGATTGCCTGCGATTTTTCCGGCATAAATCAATTTACAGTCGTTTTTTGCATAGCTCAATAAAGTCGGATTTGCAAGGTGGTCGTAAATTATGACGTCCGCTTTTTTTATACATTCAAGACCTTTCTGCGTGATTAATCCGCTGTCACCGGGGCCTGCACCTACAAGATATACCATTTGATTTACTCCTTAATTTTATCGAGCGTTATTTCAGCCATTTTTTTGCCGAGTAATATCGGATCGTTTCCGAACATTTCAAGATAAATTTCTTTGTCGTTTTCTTTGAAAAACGTACACATTTTAATTTCTTTACCGTTAAATTCAGCCGACGCACCGCACGGTGCATGACAGCCACCGCCTGTGTACTGCAAAAATGCGCGTTCGCATTTTAATTCGGTCATTGCGACTTTATCATTTATCGCCTGTGCGTATTTATCGGCTTTGCCGACGACAGTTTCAATGGCAAGAATACCCTGACCTGCGGCGCATATGAAATTATCGCCGAGATTTTCGATTTTAACGTCGGAAACGGCAAGACGGTTTATTGCGGCACGAGCCATAATAACCGCATCGTATTCACCGTTTTTGACTTTTTCAAGACGAGTGCCGATATTACCTCTGATTGACTTAAAAACAGCATTCGGGAATAGTTTTTCAGCCTGTGACTGACGTCTTGCACTGCCTGTACCGATTATTTTTATGTCGGATAATTTAGTGTCCCCAAAATGAACAAGAACATCACTTCTGTCGCCGCGAAGAAGTGCGGCACTTATCGTAAGACCATCGCAAATTTCTGTCGGCATATCCTTTGCACTATGCACCGCCATATCTATTTCACCGCTTAAAAGTGCGGTTTCGATTTCTTTTATAAAAACACCTTTTCCGCCGAAACTTTGGAGCGACTTATCAAGCTGACGGTCACCCTTTGTTGAAATGCCGACAATTTCAAAAGTATCGTTTGGAAAATGCTCTTTCAATTTTTTGATTACAGCCTCTGTTTGCTTGATTGCAAGCTGGCTTTTTCTTGAGCCGATTTTTATTATACTCACGTTAATTTCTCCCTAAGCAAAATAATAAATTCACTGAATTTTGCATAATTGTTGTCTGATTTTAGATTATATATTTTATGGCGAAAAGTGTTCTTTTCGCTCTCGTTTTCAATTTTATTCTCTGCCGATTTGAATAATGTTTCGCTTTCGGAAAAAAGTTTCCATATACGAAATTCATCAATATATTTTTGAAGAATTTTTTCGGCTTTCATAATTTCCTGTTGTTTAATTCTGTTGTTGTTGTCCGCGATTTCGGTTAAATCGTCAATATTTTTGTAAACTGTGTATTCATCCTCGAATATCTCAATGTCACGAGGTACTGCAAGGTCGATAAAAACTCGCTTTTTACAAGTCTTTATTGCGTTTTTTGCTCTGCTTTTTTCAAGTACGATATGTGGACTGGACGTGGCACTGATTACGGCGTCATACATATCAAGATTATCATAACGCTTGTCGTAATCAACGGTAATCGCACCGTCAATGTGGTTTATAATGCCGTCATGCGTACGCGAAGTGGCATAAATATTTACACCGTCAAGGGACAGTAAATCTTTAAGAACGATAGAGCCTGTTTTTCCGCTTGCACCGATAATTAATATGTTTTTGCTATTTAGTGTCCCCAAAATATTTTGACACTGTTTTATTGCAATGGTTGCCGCGGAAACAGGAGTTTTCGATAAAAGCGTTTCCGTTTTAACTTTTTTTGCACCCGTTACGGAAATACGGAAAAGAGTGTTGAGATATTTTCCGCAGCACAAATGTTCTTTTGCAAATTCGTGCGCGTCTTTAACCTGACCTAAAATCTGATCCTCACCGAGAATCATTGATTTAAGCCCCGACGCGGTAAGTGCAAGATGACGCGAACAATCGTCGCCCTCATATATGCTTATGTACTTTTTAACAAATTCGTCGGTTAGGGACACTAAACAGTCAATGAATTTATCTTTCATATTATACCCCGCAAGATAAAATTCACAACGGTTGCAAGTGGACAAAAGCACACATTCTTCAGCGATATTCTGTTTTATATACTTTAAAATTTCAGCCTGTTTTTTCTTTGTAAAAGATACTTTCTCACGAATTGATATTGGAGTATTTTCGTGGCTGATACTCACTGCAAGCAGTTCCATTATCCCATAACCTTTCTGATTATTTTCTTACAATAACGGTTGTAAAATAACCGTATGATTTGCCTTTTTGTATTTTTTCGATAATTTCGTTTTCCATACCGATACAGCTTGAAACAATCGCGTTGTTTTCAAGTCCGTACTTTTTTAAAATGTCGTATATTACATCTGTATCGTTGCCTGATTTCATAATCACAACCGTATCAAAATCGGCAATATATTTTTCAAGTAAATTTGATTTAAGCGAGGGAATAATCGCAACCGATTCGTTTCCCTCGCAAAGACTTATCTGTGCCTTGTCCGCAGCGGCACAAAATGAAGTTATACCGGGTATAATTTCAAGTTCAAAGCCTGCATTTTTCACTGCGTTGTGAACGTATGTGCAGGTACTGTAAACCGAAACGTCACCGAGAGTAATCATTGCAACATCTTTTCCGTCTTTTAACGCCGATATAATTTTTTCGGCTGAATTTCTGCGGGACTCCTCTCTGATTTTAGTGTCCCCGCTCATACGGAATTCAAGTTCTGAAATTTCTTTTTTATCCGTATCAAATTCCTTGCGGATTATTTCAAGTGCAGTTGATTTTTCTCCGTATTTTTTAACGGGAACTGCGATTATATCAGCCTGTTCCAATGCACGAAGCGCACCGAGAGTTATATATGAACCGTCACCTGCACCGACTCCGACGGAATAGAATTTTGCCATAGTTATTTACCCCTTATAAGATTTAAAATTTCTTCTCTTGCTTTGCCGATAGTGGCTTTTGAGAAGTCTACATTAAGTTTATCACATTTATTCAAAATTTCAAGTAAATGTGCAATTCTCGGCAATCTTAAATTATGTTCACGCAAAAGCGTCGGATTTGAGAATACTTCTTCGGGAGTACCGTCTGTAAGTAACTTACCGTGATTTATAACGTAAACATAGTCTGAATAAATCGGCACAACGTCAATATCGTGCGTTGACATTATAATTGTCGTACCCTCATTTTCGCATATATCGCGAAGAAGGTGCATAAGCTCACTTACGCCCATTGGGTCAAGACCTGCCGTCGGCTCGTCAAGAATGATTACCTCCGGCGACATAACAAGTATGCCGGCTATTGCGGCACGTTTTTTCTGACCGAAACTTAATGCATGGGTGGGCTTGTCTTTTAAATCAAAAATACCTGTGCGTTTAAGTGCATTTTCGGTAAGATGAACAACTTCGTCCTGCGGCAATTTCAAATTCATTGCACCGAAAGACACATCCTGAAAAACAGACGCGGAAAAAAGCTGGTCGTCGGGGTCTTGAAAAACTATTCCGACACTTTTTCTTAATTCTCTGATTTCCTTTTTTGAATAACCTATCGGTTTACCCATAAATTTTACTGTCCCCGAATGCGGCTTTAAAATTCCGTTCATATTCAGAAACAATGTTGATTTGCCTGCTCCGTTTGCACCGAGAATTGTTGTAATTTTCCTTTTTTCAAAGCCAATGCTCAAATCCGAAAGAGCAAAATGGCTTTCATCATATTTATATGAAAGGTTTTCTGTTTCGATAATATTCATCAAATCCCCGCCTTTCTTGAAAATATTGCAATCGCTGTTGTAATTACGACGTATATGACCGCAAATACGTTAAATTTGACCGAATGATTAATCTTCGGCATAATAACGTTGATTTCGCCGTCATAACCGCGTGACTCCATAGCGGTATACGTTTTTTCGGCTTGATTAAAGGAACGTATAAAAAGGTTTGACGCAAGCTGTGCCGTTGAGTGGTAGCTTACACGAAGATTGCTGTACCCCAAACGTGCGTCTTGAGCGGTGTGTATTCTGTGCGATACGTCAAACAGCACAAAAATGTATCTGTAAATCAGTTCCGCAATTTCGATTATAAAATTCGGTATAATGCTTTTTCTGAGCAAAGTGAATAAATCGACCATAGGCGTGGTAAGTGAAAGAAAATACATACAGCTTACCGCACCGAAACACTTAATCATAACGCGAACAGCCGATAAAAGACTTGTATGGCTCACGCCGAAATAAGTATTGCCGAAATGCAGTGAAAAAAGCATATCGCCTGAATTTTGACCGATTGAAATTGCTATTGCGGCCGCACCCATAATAATAAAAACTATCGGGACAGTCATAAGATGAAATACGTTTTTATACGATGTTTTTCCTATAAAAATAATAAGAAACAGCATAGTAAGCGCAGTAAATACGCTTACCAAAAAGCTGTTTGCCCATATGCAGATAACAAGCACCGACATTGAAAACAGAAGTTTTGCAATAGGTGCAATATTTCTGAGTTTTGAATTATATGCTAATTTATCAATTATCATTTTTCTTTTTAGCTGTTACTCTGCCAAGTACAAAGCCGACAATACCGGCGCCCACTCCTGCCTGAAGACAGAAGAAAAGTGACTCGATTTCACCTGACGGCGGCTCCCAGAACGGCTCAAACCATGGCTCGTAACTTTCGTCCAATTCACTTATGGCGTCTGATGCTTGGTCGTCAGAACCGCCAAATTCGTGACCGCCCATAAACAGTAGCGGTACGGCAATTATAAGAACAAGTATAACTGCTAATATTGTATTTTTAACCCAAAGTTTCATTAATATATACCCCCTTATATAACATTAAGCTGCTTAAGTTCGTTTGTACAGTTCTTAGCCAATACATTGAATATCATAACAGACAGAATACCCTCTGCAATGGCAATCGGAACTTGTGTAACCGCGAAGATTCCCATAAACTTTACAAGTGACGCAAAGAAGTTTTGGTCAGGGAATGCAAGCGCAAGCTGGCATGATGTTACCACATAAGTGAATATATCACCTATTGTTGCGGCAAGAAATACTGCAAGACCTTTCGGTGCGTTAAGCTTTTGGCAAAGCTTGTATATACCGAATGAAACGAACGGTCCGGCAATCGCCATTGAAAATGTGTTTGCACCAAGTGTTGTAAGTCCGCCGTGTGCAAGAAGAAGTGCCTGGAACAAAAGCACGATTATACCGAGTAAAGACATAATCGACGGTCCGAAAAGAATTGCACCGAGTCCTGTACCTGTCGGATGTGAACAACTTCCTGTAACTGAAGGGATTTTTAGCGATGAAAGAATGAAAACGAAAGCTCCTGCAAGTGCAAGAAGTATTTTTGTTTTGTTGTTCTTCTTTGCTTGTTTTTGCATACTGATACCGCCTGCGATAAGGAACGGTATACATACAACTCCCCATATAATACAGTAGTTCGGAGGAAGATAACCCTCCATAATGTGCATTGCGAATGCGTTTGTCATAGGAATGACAAGCAGTAGTGAAAGCATTGCCACCAATAGTTTTGTTTTCCTGTTTGCTAAAGACATAAATTTTTCTCCTTTTCTTCTTATGAAATATGTTTTAGCACACAAGTGACCACTTAAATCAGTTATGAAACTTTTTGGGAGTGTAGAAAACTTGTGATTTTCACATACCAAAAAAAGCCGTAGGGATTGGGTAAATCCTATGGCTTAAAATCTGAATGATTCCGCCATTGACCCATCGTTCGTAGGCACAAATGCGCTCGATTTTCGGCAGGCGATCCGACTGTACGGTAGCGTGACTGTGAGGGAATTTCACCCTGCTTCTCCTTTTGAAAACAAAAATAAATAAATATTTGTTTACCGAAAACGGATATATTGTACATCTCATCAGATTTCAAGAAATTAGTTCGGATTTTGCGAAAATGAACTCGTCGGCGTACGTTTGTACGTTAGAGTTTATTTTCACAAAAAGTGCATAGGTAAGCCGTAGGCTTGCCTATCATTTACTGTGTTTATCAATTTATGAAATATAATAATTATTTTGCACGTTCCGGACAATTTATTGGAATCTGAAATATATCTTGTCTATTTTAACACTATTATATCGAAAAATCAAGGGAATTGACAATAAATTAAGTAGGGTGTATAATTTTTTTATCTGTTTAGAAAAGGAATGATATATTGTGGATACATCAAAAAGCAAAACAGCCTTTGACGAGGCTAAAAAATATATACCCGGCGGAGTTAATTCGCCTGTAAGAGCGTTTAAGAATGTCGGAACTTATCCGCTTTTTATAGAATGTGCAAACGGAAGTAAGATATATGATATTGACGGAAACGAATATATAGATTATGTCGGCTCATGGGGACCTATGTTTTTGGGACACTGTAAGGAAATCGTTTTGGAGGCGGTTAAGGAGGCTTGCGATAAAGGTATGTCTTTCGGTGCACCTTGCCTTGCCGAAACGGAGCTTGCAAAGAGAATTTGTTCGCTTGTTCCTTGTGTAGATGTTGTGAGAATGGTTAATTCGGGTACGGAGGCAACTATGTCTGCGATACGTCTGGCAAGAGGTTACACAGGCAGAAATATAATAGTAAAGTTTGAGGGCTGTTATCACGGACACAGCGACTCGCTCCTTATAAAAGCCGGTTCGGGTGTGGCAACTTTCGGAAGTGCGTCATCGGCAGGTGTGCCTGAAGATTTTGCAAAGTACACGCTTGTTTTGCCGTACAATGATATTGACGCAATAGAGGACGCTTTTGAAAAAATGGGTAATGAAATTGCCGGAGTTATAATTGAGCCTGTAGCAGGAAATATGGGCGTTGTACCACCTAAAGACGGATATTTGCAGAAAATTCGAGAGATAACGAAAAAGTACGGAAGCGTGTTTATTGTGGACGAGGTTATGACGGGATTTAGATTGTCTGCGTCGGGTGCAATAGGCAGATTTGGTCTGGACGCGGATATTGTTACATTCGGAAAAATTATCGGAGGCGGTATGCCTGTCGGCGCATACGGCGGTAAACGTGAGATTATGGAATTTGTTTCGCCGACAGGTCCTGTTTATCAGGCAGGTACATTGTCGGGTAATCCGCTTGCAATGGCGGCAGGTAATGCACAGATTAAATATTTGCAGGACAACCCCTATATATATGAAGAAATTGAACAAAAGGGTGCATATCTTGAGAGTGAATTTAAAAAGTCGGCTGAAAAATACGGCGTGAATGTTCGTGTAAACAGAGTAGGCTCAATGATGAGTGTATTCTTTACGGACAATGACGTAACAAATTTTGAAACCGCGTCAAAGTCGGACACCGAAAAATTCAAAGTATACTTTAACGAAATGCTTAAACAGGGTATTTATCTTGCACCGTCACAATTTGAGTCACTGTTCTTGTCGGACGCACATACTCAAGACGATTTGGAAAAGACAGCGGCGGCATTTGATAAGGTTATGGAAATATTGCGATGAATTATTACAGAGAATGTAGACTTTGTCCGAGAAACTGCGGTGTTGACAGAAGCAGGACGGTTGGTGTATGCGGACAGAGTGACAGGCTGTATGCGGCACGTGCCGCACTGCATATGTGGGAAGAACCGTGTATTTCCGGTGAGAACGGTTCGGGAACAGTGTTTTTTTCGGGGTGTAATCTTGGGTGCGTGTATTGTCAAAACAGAGAAATATCTTCGGAGCATAAAGGCTTTGAAATAACGTCGGACAGGCTGACGGAAATATTTCTTGAACTTCAGGATAAAGGCGCAAACAATATAAATCTTGTCACACCGACTCATTATGTACCGCATATTATAAAGGCACTCGATACGGTAAAAGGGCTTGATATTCCGATTGTGTATAACTGCGGCGGCTATGAAAGCGTTGATACACTGAAAATGCTTGACGGTTATATAGATATTTATTTACCGGATTTTAAATATGCCGACAGCGTACTTGCAAAAAAGTATTCAAAAGCAGAGGATTATCCGATACACGCAAAAAGAGCGATAGATGAAATGGTAAGACAAGTCGGAAGTTGTGAATTTGACGAAAACGGTATGATGAAACGCGGAATAATCGTAAGACATCTTGTTTTGCCGTCATATACCGACAATTCAAAAAGAGTGATTAAATATCTGTATAACACGTACGGCGATGATATTTATATGAGCATAATGAATCAGTACACACCTCTTGAAAGTGTTTTAAAATATCCCGAAATAAACAGAAAAGTTACGGAAAGCGAATATGACGAAGTGCTTGACTTTGCGGTTGAAATCGGTGTCGAAAATGCTTTTGTGCAGGAGGGGGGTACTGTTTCGGAAAGTTTTATTCCTTTATTTGACGGTGAAGGAGTAGTAAAAAAAGTAGACAAAACAAATATAAAATGATATAATAACAAATATGATTTTTGAACCTGTTTACAGGTTCGGATAATATATTGATGATTGGGGGCGGATTTATGGAAGATTTGTATGTAACGGTAACGGGCTTTGCGAATTATTATCATAAAAAGCCTTTTGCAATAGGAAACGTGCTTATCTGCGTAAAAGAGCCGTCAAACAAATATGATTCAGAGGCGATAACCGTAAAATTGCCGATTATCGGCAAGGTCGGATATATCGCAAACAGTCCGGCGAGTATTGCCGGCGGTACACTCAGTGCCGGAAGAATATACGATAAAGTCGAGGATAAGTTTTTTGTCCGAGTGATGTTTACGACTCAAAGTAAAGTGATTTGTAAGGTCGAAGAAAATTCGGATGGAATACTTGAAAAAGAAATACAAACACAAATTGAGGCGGCGGAAGAATGGCTAAACAAGTAGTAAACGATTTTTCAAAGGGAAGTATAATATCCAATATATTAAGACTTTCTATTCCGATGACGCTTGCACAGCTTATCAATGTACTTTACAGTATAGTAGACCGAATTTATATAGGAAGAATGGGCGAAAATTCGTCACTTGCATTGACAGGCGTCGGAGTTTGTCTGCCGATTATAACTATTGTAATTGCTTTCGCAAACCTTATCGGTATGGGCGGTGCACCGTTGTTTTCGATAAAACGCGGTGAGGGCAACGAAAAAGAGGCTGAGGCGATACTCGGCAACAGCGTGACACTGCTTGTAATATTCGGTTTGTGTCTTACGGTTGTCGGATTAATCGTAAAAAGACCGCTTTTGTATCTTTTGGGTGCAAGTGAAAATACGATTGAATATGCAAATTCATATATAACGATTTACCTTTTGGGTAACGTGTTTGTTATGATGAGTTTGGGACTTAATTCGTTCATAAATGCACAGGGCTTCGGTAAAACGGGTATGCTTACCGTCGTAATCGGAGCGGTGCTGAATATTATTTTAGACCCGATATTTATATATATAATGGGCGTACAGGGTGCGGCACTTGCGACAGTCTTGTCACAGCTTGCCGCATCGGTTTGGACGTTTAAATTTTTAACCGGCAAAAATACGATTATAAAAATAAAACTTTCCGCAATGCGCTGTCAGGCAAAACGTGTAAAGAAGATACTTGTTTTAGGGCTTTCGGGATTTACAATGTCAGTGACAAACAGCGCAGTACAGATTGCGTGTAACGTAAGTTTGCAGAATTACGGCTCAGACGTGTATGTCGGAGTTATGACTATAATCAATTCTATAAGAGAAGTTTTGCAAATGCCTGTAACAGGTTTGGGAAACGGCGCACAGCCGATAATCGGATTTAACTACGGTGCAGGTGAAAACGGACGGGTTAAAGAGGCGATACGGTATTTGGCGGCAATGCTTATTATATACAGTACAGTGGCATGGTTTATAATTTTGCTGATTCCGAAATTCCTTATAGGAATATTCACTGCCGATGCGGCACTTATAACCGCAGGTGTACCGTCATTGCATATATACTTTTTCGGATTTTTCCTTATGGCGTTTATGTTTACGGGACAGACGGTGTTTGTCGGAATAGGGAAAGCGAAGTTTGCGATATTCTTTTCTATATTGAGAAAGGGAATAGTGGTAATACCGCTTATACTTCTTCTTCCGATATGGTTCGGAGTAAACGGAGTATTTTTGGCAGAGCCGATTTCAAATTTGATAGGCGGTTTGGCGTGTTTTACAACAATGTATTTTGCAGTTTACAGAAAATTATAATTTGAGGTGCAGTTTTGAAAAAAAATAATTTGAAAAAAATAAATTTACAAAAGATTAAGAAAAAATTGGGAAATATATTTTCGTCAATCGGCTCAAAATTTAAGAAAATAAAACCGGTCGAATTCGGTGTCGGAGCGGTTGTAATTGTTTTGTCGTGCGTGGTAATAGTACCGTCACTTGTGCAGTGCGTTATAAATCGTAATAAGGCAAAGTGCAGTACGCATATGAGCATAATGCTGAATATGCTTTCGGACGAGCTTACGGACGAAATGAAAACAGGCGAAACATATTGGCACGACCTTATCCAAAACGGAAATTATCAAAAATTGATTTCAAGCCTTAATGAAAAGACCGGATTAAGTAAAAAATATCCGTCGACAAATTATTATATCAGAACAGGTGAAGAAAAACTTGCGCTTATGTGTAAAAAGCATAAGGATATATCGGATAAAGAGATTAAGTTCGCGCTTATGAAAGACGTGTCGGTTGAAGTGGCGGAAAAACCGCAAATCGGCGAAAAAATCGCATATTTGACGGTAAGCGGACCTGATACGTATTATGAGGACGATATGCTTGACGAAAATAATCCGACTAAAATGGTGTTCATAGGCAGAGAAGTTGATAAGGTTATAAAGAACTTGACTGTAACGGCAGTATATGCAGGCGGTGCAAGGGAAGAACTTCCGAGAAGCAAGTATACCGTAACGGCGGATAAGCTTAATATGAAAAAATCGGGACAGACACATCTTACGGTTAAGTCAAACTCAAGTTCGCTTTGGGATAACAGCGCATATGCACAGTTTGTAATTGATGTTGTCGGAGATGATGACATTGCACCGCTTATAGTTGACAGCGGCACAAATGGAAGATTTGAACTTGCATCATGGGAATGGAATGACTTTGTAACCGAGGCGGCACAGGAGGACGGTAAAAAATCGTTCGGTGCGTCAATAATCAGATATAACGGCAATTACTATTATTATCCTGACGGTTTGACGATAGTAAATGACAATAAAAATAATGATATGTTCAAATTCGCACTTGATGTTGACGATGAAACAAAACCGGCATATTATATCCAATTTGATACATCGTCGGTTGTGATAAACGATAATGACAGTCAAATCCATAACGGCAGCGTTAAGATTGAAAATGATTTAATCTATATTTGGCAGGAAAAGAGCAGTAAAGAACTTGACACCGGTTGGATAAGAGTGTATTGTGATTTGAAAAAGTATTAAAAGAAAAACAGACAAGTCGGTTAATTGGCTTGTCTGTTTTTGCATTGCTGCAGAAATAATTTATTTAATTCCCAAAGCGTCTTTTGCGAGTCTGTCGGCGACATCGTTGTACTTGTCGCCGGAGTGACCTTTTACCTTGTTAAATGAAACTTTTACCGATTTTTTTATTTCGTCATAAAATTGCTTGTAAGAAATTGTGCCGGATTTGTTGGTTTTCCAAACACCCGTACACCATTTTTCGACACCTTCGTAATCGTAATAAATGTCTATTTCTTCTATATGATTGTCAATGCAAAACTGCATTGCGAGTTTTGCACCCTCAATTTCACCCGCAACATTTCTCATTGAGGCGTTTTCGGAATTTGAAAATTTTCGGCTGAATGTCGTTTCTTTCCCCTCATAAAAAATAATAACTCCGCACGCATATTCTTTTGTGGAGATGTTGTAGCTTCCGTCAACATATGCAACGGCGGTGCTTTTTCTTTCTTTCGGTTCATCGAATAAACTGATTTGTTCGTTTTCGCCTAAAAAAGCTTTTGCGTCCTCAAGCTTTGTGAAACTTTTATATTCCGCACCCGAAAAACCGGAAACCTCCTTTTTACATTCGTCCCAAGTGTTAAAAATTCCTGTATGATAGCCGTTTCTGACGGCATAATATTTAGCCATATGTGTAGTCCTTTCAGTTTGTTTACACTATTATATTAAGAAAAAATAATGATTTCAATAAATTTTTTAAAATTTTTTCAAAAAAAGTGGAACTTTTTCGGAAAACATACGTCTAATCTATTGTAAAACATAAAAGCATTGGTTGACATAATCAATTTGACCAAAAAGCCCGTGAATTGGACATAGATTTTGTGCTAATTATAAAATTTTGTGAAAAAGATCGGGTTGGCAGAAAAAAGTAGTTGACAACAGCTTTATGAAAGAGTAAAATATTCAGTAGCAGTTTTCGAATAATAGGGTAGAAGCGTTAGTTGAAAATTGTTACCGTAATATGAGTCACAAAACGGCAAAGCAGGTTGTAGCCGAGATGTGACAAGAATTACAGTTTTTTTACAACTGTAATACGTCATTGACTTATACACAGTTTGCGTGGTATAATCAATGTGTAATGTAGTTTTGTAATGCAAAGAAGGGTGCATACAAAACATCTAAGGAAACCCTTCACAAACAAAGAATCAAAAAGGGAGGATTTGAGACTATGAATAAGAATCTCAAAAAGGTAATTTCATCAGTTGCTGCTCTTACTATGGTAGCATCTTCAGTTGCCGCTTTCGCAGTTGATTTCCCTGACGTAGAATCTACAGCAAGCTACGCACAGGCTGTTCAAGAACTTTCAGCTCTTGACGTAATCAGCGGTTACGATGACGGCACATTCGGTCCGGATAAGCTTGTAACAAGAGCTGAAATCACAAAGATGATCGTTGACGCTCTTGCAGAACGTTCATCAGCAGAGGCATCAACAGAATCAACAAAGTTCGCTGATGTTTCAGCAGATCACTGGGCTAAAGGCTACATCAACCAAGGTGTTGCTGACGGTTTCATCGCAGGTATGAGCGATACAGAATTTGATCCTGACGCTAACGTTACATATGTACAGGCTCAAAAGATGCTTGTAAGTGCTATCGGTTACGAAACATTTGCACAAGGTCAAGGCGGATGGCCAACAGGCTACAAGACATACGCTGCATCACTTGATATCACAAAGGGTATCTCAGGTATCAAAGACAGCACAGAACTTACAAGAGCTCAGGTTGCTCAAATGATCGACAACGCTATGGACGCTCCTCTTTGCGTAATTGCAGGCTGGAAGCCAGAGTGGAACGGTGCACAGACACCTAATCTTGAAGTAAGAGACGGTAAAGAAGGCAGAGCATACGAAACTCTATTCACAGAAAAGCATGACGCATACAAAGTATACGGTCGTGTAACAGAAACAAGCAAGACTGGTTCAGTTGATAACGACAAGGTTACATTCCAAGTTGAAAAAGCTGACAACTTTGACGATGAAGAAGTTAAGGCAGATTCACCTGTTTCAGAAGATATGTACATCGGCGATTCAAAGGCTGATAACTACCTAAGAACATATTCTCAGGCACTTATCCAAAAGAATGACGATGATGAATTCACAATTCTTTCAATCGCTGCTGCTGCTGCAAACAAGAGCGTAACAGTTGCTTCAGAAGACTTTGATGAAAACAAGTCAACAGGCGAAGCTCTTTACTTCTTCCCTGCAGGTACAACAAAGGGTTCAACAAAGTATCAACTTGATACAACAAACGGTGTTACAATCTATGTAAACGGCGTTAAGCAAGATAGCATGGCTATCTATGATGCAAACGATCTTGAATCTGACAAGACATTGTACGGTTATCTAAAGAACCATGAAACAGCATCTGTAACACTTCAAAAGGAAACAGAAGTTGGTTCAACAAGCACATCAGCTAAGTACAACACAGTTATGATTTCTTCATATGCAACAGCTATTGTTGATGAAGTTATCGACAAGACAAACGAAACATCAGTAAACTTCGATACATATTCAACAGGTATCCAAGCTAAGATGACAGTAAACAAGGATGATGATAACTACACATATTCATTCAAACTTGACGGTAAAGATATCGAAGCTAAAGATCTTCAACAAAATGACGTACTTAACATTGCATACGATACAACAGGTTCATTCAGGGATTCAAACTTCTATGATGTAATCGTTACAAGAAACGTTGTTGACGGCGTTAAGTGCACAAGCAGAAACGATACAAAGGGTGAATACACAATCGGCGGTACAAAGTATAAGGCTGCTGAAGGTATGGATATCGATGTTGAAACATCAACAGAATATAGCCTATACCTTGATCACTTCGGCAGAATCGCTAAGGCTGACGAAAACTCAGTATCAAAGAACTACGGCGTATTGAAGAACATCTACAAGAAGGCCGCCGGCGACTACATGGCTCAAATCATTACTAAGAACGGTACTGAAGAAGAGTACAAAGTAGATAGCGATAAGGTTAATGAATATGCAACATACTTGAAGTATGCTACATTCTATTCAGATAAAGAAAAGAAAAATAGGATAGATACAACAACAAAAGATTGGCAATCAAAGGTAGTAGCTTTTGATGCACCTGAATATAGCACATCACAACCTAAGTCAGTTGCTTATCCGACACAAGTTGTAGAATATTCAGTAAGCTCATCTTCAAATAAGATTACAATTAAGAGCGTTTACAATGACCCAACATCAGCTGTTGATACAGAATATAAAGAATCAGGCAACAAGATTGGTTCAGTTAAGATGGCTGACTCAACAGTAATCCTTGACCTATCAGAAGTTGATACAAAGGATTCATATTCAGTTGTTTCATCTCTAAACGATGGTAGCCCATACACAGCTTATGGTTATGATAAGTCTAAGTCAGACAACACATACAGATTCGTAATCATTACAAAGGGTACATCAAGCGTATTCAATTCAGAAACACAGCTTGCTATCTTCAACGGTAGTGAAGTAGTCGACGATGACGGCGATAAGACAGCTTACAACTTGGTTGTAAACGGTGAAGAAAAGCAATTCATTCTTGATGATGACGTTGTAATCACAGGTAACGCTGGTAAAACAGTTGCAGAAGACGCATTTGACGAAGGTGACGTACTTGTTTACGCTACTAACTCAGAAGGCTACATCTCAAGAATCTACTCAGTATTCGCTGCTCAGAATGTTCTAAACGGTTCATCATTTGAAGACTTCAGAACTAACGCATTCAAGAAGCAATCATCAGTTCTTGCAGATACAAAGTTCGCTGATCTTCTATCAGATGATGACAACGATGTAAACGTTGTATTCGGTCCTGTTGTTGATAAGAGCGGTAGCAACATCACAATCGGTACAGTTACAACAAATGCTGAGGGTAAGTATGTAGTAAACTATGACGAAGGTCTTGAAGTAAACTACAGCAACGCTAAGATCTACACATATGACTTCGCAGCAGGCTCAAAGAAATCAAGAGTTCTTCTTGACGAAGGTATTGCATCAACACCTGACGTTAAGGCTGCTAAGACAACAGTAGGTGGTCAAGATATTCTTAACCTTGAACACGAAGATGTTATCGACGATGTAGTATTCGCAGTAGTTAGAACTACAGATAAGGACGAAGCTCAAGAAATCTACCTAATCGTTAATAACGACTAATTCTTAAATAAGAATTTTAGAAGAAGCGGTTTATGCCGCTTCTTTTTTTGTGCTCAAATCTTGCATATAACATTAATGAATGATATAATAAAACTATTATATAAAACAATAAGAGGTAAATTATGATTCCTGTTGAAAAAAATAAAGAGTACGTTGCTTGTATAGATTCTGTTTCTTCGGACGGTAACGGAGTTGCGCATATAGACGGATTTGCGGTTTTTGTACCGCAAACGGTGGACGGCGATAAAATTAAAATGCTTGTTGTCAAAGTGCAGAAAAATTTTGCATACGGTAAGGCGTTGGAAATTATAGAACCATCGGATAAACGTTGTGAGCCTATGTGCCAACATTATAAAAGGTGCGGCGGTTGCCAAATTCGTCATATAAAGTATGACGCACAGCTCAATATAAAACGTGATATTGTTGAGAATGCGATGCAGAGAATAGGCAAGTTTGAGAATTTTAAGATTGACGGAATTGTCGGTATGGATGTGCCGGAACGGTATAGAAATAAAATGGTTTTTCCTGTCGGAAACGTGCATGGTAAAAATGTTTGCGGTTTCTACGCAATGAGAAGTCATGACATTATTCCGCTTGACGATTGCAGACTTGGTGATGAAATTAATAGGGAAATAAATGACGCGGTAATTGATTATATGAATGAAAATAATGTCAGTGCATATGATGAAAAGTCGCATAAAGGCATTGTCAGGCGTGTTTTTACACGTAAATCATTTTCTGCAAATGAGATTATGGTTGTCGTTTCCGTTAATGCAAAAAGTTTGCCGAAACGTGAAAAACTGATTTCAAAATTGAGAAAGGTTTCGGATAGAATTATAAGCATAGTGCTGAATATTAATACTAAGAGAAATAATCTTGTGCTTACGGAGGAAAATGTAATTCTTTGGGGTAAGGATAGGATTTCAGATACACTTTGTGGAGTAAAATTTGATATTTCCCCTCAAAGCTTTTTTCAAGTCAATCCGGTACAGACCGAAAAACTGTATAGTAAAGCTTTGGAGTATGCGGATATTGATGAAAATACAAGCGTGATGGATATTTATTGCGGTATCGGTACAATTTCGCTGTGTGTCGCTAAAAACGCAAAAAGCGTTGTAGGTGTAGAAATTGTTGAACGTGCAATCGAGGACGCAAAAGAAAATGCAGTGAAAAACGGTATTGAGAACGCAATTTTTTACGCAGACAGCGCAGAAAATATCGTTCCGAAATTGATAGAAAAAGGCGAACGGCCGGACGTGGTTATTCTCGATCCGCCGCGTAAGGGCAGTGATGAATCAACACTCACAGCAATAATTAAAGCACAACCCAAACGTGTCGTGTACGTTTCCTGTAACCCCGCCACCCTCGCCAGAGATGCACGTTTTCTTAACGATAACGGCTATACCATAACCGCCACCACCGCCTTCGACCTGTTCCCGCATACAAGTCATGTGGAAACGGTTTGTTTAATGTCAAAATAACGGAATTTAAACATAAAATTGAATGAATTTTTACAATACAATAATCTTTAAGATTAATTCAATTCCACTCCTATAATTGTTTATAATGTATAAAAAATATTACTATATGTTTGAATATTTTATAGGAGGGTTTTATATGTATTGTAGAAATTGTGGGGAACAAATAGATTCAAATGCTGCTATCTGTGTTAAATGTGGATTTGCAAAGGGGACTGGTGTAAAATATTGCGCGAACTGCGGAAAAGAAGTTGTACCGGGTGCAAATGTCTGCACAAACTGCGGATTTGCTATAGATAATACTCCAAATATTAATCCGGAAACTCAAAAGTCAAAAATGACAGCGGGTCTTTTAGGAATTTTCCTTGGTGGATTGGGTATTCATAATTTTTATCTTGGATATACCGGTAAGGCTATTGCTCAAATTGCATTATCAATCTGTTTCGGTGCAGGAGCTATTTGGGGACTTATTAAAGGAATTATGATTTTGACGGGTAAAATTAATAAAGATGCTAACGGAGTTCCTCTTAAGGAGTAATGAATAAGTTGATGGACAAACAGAGTTTCAAATTAAAATGGGACTCTGTTTTTTTACACAAAGAAAAGCTCGTGGAAAAACCGCTTTTAAAGATGTTATATATGGCGGTAGTACTTACCTTGTTGGCATTTCTCTATATCTCGGGTGTGGGCTGTGTTTGGCGATTCCTTTTTCATTATCCTTGTCCGGGGTGTGGAATAACCCGTGCATGTGTGGCTTTGGTGCATGGTGACTTTAAAGCGGCATTTGAATATAATTATATGTTTATAAGCTTGCCGATTATTTTTGCATATATTCTGTTTGACGGCAGAATATTTAAATCCAAAAAAATTGATTATACAATATTATCAATTATAATGTTTGGTTTTTTAATACATTGGATATTGACTTTATGCAACTAATAAACAATCCCAATGCAATGCATTGGGATTGTTTATTTTTAATCTCTGCTGTCAAGAGGAACATATTCTTTGTGAGGTGCGATACTTTTATATGCGGGACGAATGATTTTACCCGGATTGACAAGTTCCTCAATTCTGTGAGCCGACCAACCGGCAATTCTTGCGATTGCGAACATAGGTGTATACAATTCCATCGGCAAATCAAGCATACTGTAAACGAAGCCCGAATAAAAGTCCACGTTTGCACTGACGCCTTTATACATTTTGCGTTCACTTGCGATGACCTGCGGAGCAAGTCGTTCAACCCTTGAATACAAATTAAATTCGTCCTCTCTGCCTTTTTCTTTTGAAAGGCTCTCAACGAATGACTTAAAAACATTCGCTCTCGGGTCGGAAAGTGAATAAACCGCGTGACCCATACCGTAAATAAGTCCAGATTTATCGAACGCTTTTTTATTAAGCAAATCAGAAAGATATTGCTCAATCTCTTTATCGTCATTCCAGTTTTTAATATTCTTTTTCATATCCTCAAACATTTGCGTAACCTTAATATTAGCGCCGCCGTGCTTAGGACCTTTCAGCGCACCCAAAGACGCGGCAACAGTTGAATAAGTATCCGTACCGCTTGAAGTGACTACGTGAGTAGTGAATGTTGAGTTGTTACCGCCACCGTGTTCGGCGTGAAGTATCAACGCAATATCAAGAATTCTCGCCTCAAGCTCTGTATATTGACTATCGTTACGCAACATATGAAGTATATTTTCCGCAGTCGAAAGCTCCGGTTTAGGTGCATGAACGATAAAACTGTCGTTTTCATGATAATACTTAAACGCCTGATAGCCGTAAACCGACAACAACGGAAATTGTGCGATTAACTGCAAACACTGTCTTAAAACATTCGGAAGTGACACATCGTCGGCTTTATCATCATAAGCATACAACGTAAGCACACCTCTTGAAAGTGCGTTCATCATATCCTTACTCGGTGCTTGCATGATAATATCACGCACAAATGAATGGGGAATAGTTCGCATATGTGAAAGTGTCTTTGTGAAAATATCAAGCTCATTTTTATTTGGAAGTTCGCCGAAAAGAAGTAAATATGTAACTTCTTCAAAGCCAAACCTTTTGTCGCGGATAAAACCTTTAATAAGGTCCTCGACATCATAGCCGTGATAATAAAGTTTACCGTCACAAGGTTTTGATGATCCGTCAGAGAGTGTATCATAGGCATGAATTTCGCCTATTTCGGTAAGTCCGGCAAGAACACCTTTACCGTTAATGTCTCTCAACCCCCTTTTAACGTCATATTTGGTATATAACTCAGGATTAATGCTTTTATTCTTTTTACAAATTTCAAGCATTTTCATCATTTCGGGAGTAACTTCGATAGGTACAATTTTCTCTCGCATATATATTCCTCCGTTTATTTTAAATTTAGTATATGAAAAAAATTCGCTCCATATAACTTTATTAATATTATACCAGATATTTGAATATAAAACAACAAAAATTATGTAAACTTATTGTGAATTGTTGATAGGCGTGATATAATAGTAAAAAAAGATGAAAGGATAGATTTTTATGGTATATGTAATGCTTGCGGACGGTTTCGAGGAAGTTGAGGCAATCGAACCTATAGATATTTTGAAAAGAGGCGGTGTTGATGTTACAACAGTAGGTGTAAAGAGCAAGACGGTAACCGGCGCACACGGTATTGAGGTGACAGCCGATATTGAGATTAACGGGGTTGAGCCTGAAAAGATGGAACTTTTAATGTTGCCGGGCGGTATCGGTCACGAAATTCTTGACGCGTCAAACGACGTACACGGACTTTTGAATTATGCGGTTGCAAACCGTATTTATGTATCGGCAATTTGTGCCGCACCGTCAATTTTGGGTAAGAAAATGTTACTTGAGGATAAAAAAGCGACTTGTTTCCCGGGTTACGAAAAGTATCTTTACGGTGCAGACGTAAAGTCGGATAAAGTTGTTGTTGACGGTAAGTTTATAACCGGCAAGGGCGCAGGCGCGGCGGCTGATTTCGGGTTTGCCATGCTGGCTATTCTAAAGGACAAGGAAACTGCCGACAGAGTAAAGGAGACAATGCAGTATTGATTAAGGACGAGATAAGGGAAGATATGCGTGCCAAACGTCGTGCATTATCTAAGGACGAGGTTAAAATTAAAAGTGATGAAATTCGTCAAAGGCTGCTTGGGGTTGAGCGTGTGAAACAAGCCAAAACAATATGTACGTTCATATCTGCGTTTAAAGAACCTGATACCGTTGAAATAATCAAAGAACTTTGGGAACAGGACAAAAAAATTGTTGTGCCGATAACCGATATTGAGAGCGGTACGTTGTCACTTTCGTATATAAACAGTATGGACGATATGAAAAAAGGTGCATATGGCATTTTAGAGCCGAAAACGGTACGAAAGGCTGACGAAAATAATATTGACGTTATTCTTGTACCGGGACTTGCATTTGACCGTAACGGCGGAAGAATGGGATTTGGAAAAGGGTATTACGACAGACTGCTTGAAAGCAGCAAAGCAGTGAAAATAGGGCTTTGTTATGATTTTCAGATACTTGAAAAAATACCTACGGAAAGTCACGATGTACCGATGAATTTTGTGATAACGGAAAAAGAAATTTTAGAAATCAGGTGAAAGTTATGTTGTTTGATTCTCACGCACATTATAATGATGAGAGGTTTAAAGATGATGTCGATGAAGTGCTGTCTGCGATGAATGAAAATAATGTCGGACTTATTTTAAATTCGTGTTCGTCACTTGACGAGGTGCCGGATATATTTGCGATATGTGAAAAATATCCGTTCGTCTATGCATCGGTCGGAATACATCCGCACGAGGTTTCAGAACTTACCGAGGCGGATATGGATAAGCTGAAGGAATATGCAAAAAATCCGAAAGTTAAAGCGATAGGTGAAATAGGACTTGACTATTTTTATGATTTTTCACCGCGTGATATTCAGCAAAAGTGGTTTGCAAGACAAGTGGACGTTGCACGAGAGCTTAAAATGCCGGTTGTTATACACGACAGAGAAGCGCATAAGGATTGTATGGATATTTTGCGTGAACATAAGGTGAGCGAAGTCGGAGGAGTATTTCATTGCTATGCGGGAAGTGTTGAAATGGCAAAGGAAATACTTGATTGGGGAATGTATATCGCGTTCGGTGGTTCACTTACGTTTAAAAAGTCGGTAAGACCTGTTGAGGTGGCGAAGTATGTACCGCTTGACAGAATTGTTATTGAAACCGATTCGCCGTACCTTACACCCGAACCGCACAGAGGAAAGCGAAACAGTTCGCTTTATATCCACTATGTTGCCGAAAAACTTGCGGCGGTAAAGGGTATTTCTGTTGAAGAAATCGAAAACGCAACATATGAAAATGCAAAAAAATGCTTTGGAATAAAATAATATAAAAGACAGATTACAAAAAGTAATCTGTCTTTTATATTATTCAGCTGTTTCCGGAGCAGGCTCGTCTTCAATCGCATCATATGCGGCAAGAACCTTGCTTTCGAGCATATTTCTCATATCACTGTTTATCGGATGAGCAATATCTCTGTACTCACCGTCAGGAGTTCTTCTGCTTGGCATAGCAACAAACAGCTTTTCCGGACCTTCAATAACCTTTACGTCATGGACAGCAAACGCATTGTCAAATGTAACAGATGCGACAGCTTTCATTTTTCCTTCGCTGGCTACTTTTTTAATTCTGATGTCTGTAATTTCCATGTTTTTCATCACCTTCCGACAAATTTTACTAATTTAATAATATAGCAATTCGCTCAATTTGTCAAGTGCTTTGCACAGATTTTATGGTGAAAATGGCGAAAAAATTACAAGATACGATTTTTAATTGGGCAAATTTATAAAAAAGGGTTTTCAATTTGTTGATAAAGGTATATAATTAATATATTAATATGAGATACGAGGGGATATATGATGAATAGATTTCAAATGTCTGATATAGATAAGACGGCAAATATACATTTTATCGGTATAGGCGGAATAAGTATGAGCGGTTTGGCACAAATTGTGCTTAAAGACGGCTACGGCGTTTCCGGCTCGGACTGGAATAAGAGTGCTATAACCGAAAAGCTTGAAAATATGGGTGCGGATATTGTGTACGGTCACGGTGCCGTTAACGAGGACGGCATAAATAAGGCATCGCTTGTTGTATATACGGCGGCGGCAAAAGCCGATAATCCCGAAATTGTGCTTGCAAAGGAAAAGGGTATTCGCCTTATAGACAGAGCCGAGTTTTTGGGTGCGATAATGAAAAATTACAAGCACGCTGTCGGCGTAAGCGGAACGCACGGTAAAACCACGACAACATCAATGCTTGCACACGCACTTATCGGTGCAAATCTTGACCCTACAATCAGCGTAGGCGGTGAGCTTGATTTAATCGGCGGAAATATCAGAACGGGTAAATCGGATTATTTTGTTACAGAGGCTTGTGAATACACAAACAGCTTTTTGAAATTTTATCCTACAATTGCCCTTATAACAAATGTTGAGGAAGATCATCTTGACTTCTTTTCGGGAATTGACGAAATAATCGCAAGTTTCAGACAGTTTGCGTACTTGACAAAGGATATAGGTTATGTCGTTGCAATGGGCGGAGATAAGAATGTTCAAAAAGTGCTTGAAAACGCAGATGACCTTAACATAATCACTTACGGAATGGAAAGCAAGTTTGATTATTACCCTGAAAACATTGTGTATCACGCAGGTTTTCCGAGCTTTGACGTTATGAAAAACGGTGAAAAGGTTTGTCATATAAAACTTAATGTCCCGGGCGAACACAATATTTTAAATTCGCTTGCCACTGTTGCGGTATGTAATCTTATGGGCGTTGACGCGGAAACTGCCGCAAAGGGGATTGAAACATTTAAAGGTACGCACAGACGTTTTGAGAAAAAAGGATTTTTAAACGGTGCGGTTGTGATTGACGACTATGCACACCACCCGACAGAAATAAAAGCGACACTTCACGCGGCACAAAAATTCCCGCACAATAAAGTTTGGTGCGTGTTCCAGCCGCACACTTTCTCACGAACAAGAACATTGTGGGACGAATTTGTCGGTGCATTTGATGATGCGGACGAATTGATTTTGACACATATATATGCTGCACGTGAAAAGTTTGACGGTGTTACAAAACCTGAAAATCTTGCGGAGGATATTAAGAAACGCGGAGTAAATGCACAGTATATCGATAAATTCGAGGATATTGCCGAGTTTTTGAAAAAGAACGTCAAAGAGGGCGATATTGTATTTACAATGGGTGCAGGTGACGTTGTTAATATAAATAAGTTAATCGTTGAGTAACAAAAAAAGACGACTTCTCAGTCGTCTTTTTTGTTGCCTCCCCTTGAGGGGAAGTGTCACGAGGTACGAGTGCCGGAGGGGCTTTACTTCGCCGCAGGTATTTTAACGGTAAATTCCGTATATTCATTCTTTTTTGAGTAAACCTTAATACTGCCTTTGCAAGCGGTTGTGATAGCTTTTGCTATTGCAAGACCAAGCCCGTAACCGCCGCTTTCTCTTGCTCTTGACTTGTCCTCACGATAGAAACGTTCAAATATTTGTTTTTGTGCGTCCTCAGAAATTCCGACACCTGTATTTCTGACTGTCAATACCGCATCAGATGATTCGTGAGTAAGAGTTATATTAATATCGCCGGATTTCGGTGTGTATTTGACTGCGTTGTCAAGAAGTATCATAACAAGCTGTTTAAGCTGTTCGGTCGAGCCGTTTACGAATAAATCTGGAGTGATGTCGTAAGTAAGGTTTACGTTGTTTTCAAAAATGACTGCCTCCATAAGAAGTATAACGCTTTCGGCTGCCTCCGAAAATGAAACCTTGCTGAAAATCACGTTTCCGTCGTCGTGGTCAATTCTTGCGAGATAAAGTAGGTCATTTGTGAGTTTTGTCATTCTTTCAGTCTCTGTTTTAATGTAATCAAGCCATTTTTTTTCTTCGCCTATAGTGTTTTCTTGATGTGACAGAAGTACGTCAACATTTGTGTTAATTGTTGTAAGCGGTGTTTTCAGTTCATGTGACGCGTCTGCGACAAACTGTTTTTGCTTGTTGTACGATTCTTCAACCGGCTTGATTGAACGGTTTGCGGACGACAGACTGATTAAAAATGCTACCGTAAGTGCAACTACGCCGACTAAAAGAAGTATCAAAAATAAATTTCTAAGCATTGCGTGTTCGGCTTGACATTCCGTAAATGCAATTATAAAACCTGTATCAAGCGGTACAACTTTGTATGACCAGTAACCGTTTGACGAACGGATTTGTCCTTTGTCCTCCGAACCGTAAATAATGTCGTTTATTTTGTCTGTATAGAAATCTTCGGTTAAATCAAACGGTGCGTTGACTTTTTCAACATTGCCGTCCGTATCGGTTGTGACAGTGAATGTAAGCGAAAATTCCTGCTTTTGTTTGTCGCTTTTGTTTATATTGTCCGCATTTGGGTCGACTGTATTTGGATTGGGCGGTACATTGCCGTTTTGGTCGGGCGGTACATCGTCAATCGGCTTTTGCATATTGTCTTTCTGCCGCGGATTGTGGTCGGGACGAATAAATTCAATCGCTCTGTCAAGTTTTTGCGATATGCTTTTGTTTACGTTTTGAGCCGTCATAATATAAATAACGGAAAAACTCGATAAAACAAGTGCCGCAATTATGAGCGTGTTTATTATAAGAAGTTTATTTCTAAGTTTTTTAAACATACCCAAGTCCCCCTATTCGCTTAAAGTGTAGCCGACACCTCTTACGGTGTTAATGGACACCTTTGAATGTACGAACGCAAGTTTTTTGCGGAGAAATGATATATATACTTCAACGTGATTGGATTCAGCCTCAGAATCAAAACCCCATAATTTTTCTATAATCTGTTCCTTTGAACAAACCATTTCTTTGTGTAACATTAAATGTTCAAGCAGTTCGCTTTCTTTTAATGTAAGAGTTATTTCCGACGCACCTGCCGTCAGCTTTAATGAAGAAGTGTTAAGAGTTATATCGCCGTATGAGATAGTATTTGTGTTTGAAACTATTTCACCGCGTCTGCGGCCTAATGCCCTTATTCTTGCAAGCAGTTCTTCGGTGTTAAACGGCTTTGCGAGGTAATCGTCTGCACCGCTGTCAAGTCCGAGAACTTTGTCGGAAATTTCATTTTTTGCGGTAAGAAGTATAACAGGTGTGTCAAACCCCTCCGAACGCAAGGTTTTTAAAACGGTTATACCGTCCGTTTTAGGTAACATTATATCAAGGACAATGACGTCATATATACCGCTTAATGCGTCGTCAAGTCCTGTTTCACCGTCGTTTGCAACGTCAACGGTGTAATTGTTTTTCTTTAATATATGTGATAAAGCTTCTGATAAATGAAGCTCGTCCTCCACAACAAGTATTCGCATTCGCTCACCCTCTTTTATTATTTTATGTCTATATTATAGCATAGTTTTCTTAAATGTACCTTAATTTTAAAAGTTTTTTTACGTATTATATAGTAGAAATTTCACCGGAGAAAAGTTTCCTGAAATTAATTTTACATTTTAAGGTTTATTTAAGGATTATACCGTACAATGAAATCAAAGAAAGGATAAAAGAGGAGATGAGGACTTATGGCAATAGAGATTTTTAATCGTTACGAGCATAAATATAAGCTCGACACGAAAACTTTTAATAAGGTTTTGGAGATTATGGATGAGCATATGGAACTTGATTCGCATTGCGGCGAACATTCGCTTTATACCATAGCAAATATTTATTACGACACGAAAGACAATTCTCTTATAAGAGAGTCGCTTTCAAAACCGGCATATAAGGAAAAGTTAAGACTTCGTTCTTACGGTGTACCGGATATGGATTCAAAGGTGTTTCTTGAAATAAAGAAGAAATACAGAGGGCTTGTGAATAAACGCCGTACAACATTGGAACTTGGAGAGGCATATGATTTTATTGAAACAGGAGTGAAACCGGAATTACAGGATTATATGAATGGTCAGGTTTTGAATGAACTTGAATATTGCCTTAATTTGTACGACCTTGAGCCGAAAGTCTATATCGCATATGACAGGTTGGCTTACTTTGAAAAAGGCAATGACGATTTGAGAATATCGTTTGATACAAACATTCGTACAAGAAGAAGTGATTTATTGCTGGAGTCGGGTGACCACGGAAAAAGACTTTTAGACAGTGACGTGTGGCTTATGGAAATAAAAACAAGCTTGGCAAAACCGCTGTGGCTTTGCGAAATGCTTTCGGAATTTGAAATTCGTTCATCAAGTTTTTCAAAATACGGTACGGAGTACAAAAATATGATGGCAAGACAAAAGGAAATGCCGAAACAAAAAATATTTGTATTCGGAAATCAAAAACAAGCGGTATAATATAGGAGGATAAAAGAGAATGGATAATTTAATAAATTCAATAACATCAACATCGTATTCAGGCATAACGCTAACCTTGTCTATGGCAATAGTCGCAATGGCGGCGGCACTTATATTCGGACTTGTTATAAGTCTTACATATATGGGTACACATAAAAATAAATATCAGCAGAGTTTTGCGATTACGCTTACAATGTTGCCGATAATTTTGACGGTTATAATTTTGTTTGTGGGAAGTAACGTGGCGAGAGCATTTTCTCTTGCGGGAACATTGTCAATTATTCGTTTCCGTTCGGCACCCGGCGATCCGGAGGATATAGGATATATTTTTTTTGATATTGCGGCAGGTCTTGCGTGCGGTGTAGGTCTTTACGGATACGGAGCATTATTTGTTTTGTTGCTTTGCCTGTTTATGATTGTGATTTCAAAAATCAAATTCGGTAAGCCTAATACAACGGCTAAAAATTTGAAAATTACCATTCCCGAAAATCTTGATTACGAGGGTATATTTGATGAAATAATCAAGAAATACTCAAAAGATTATACATTACAAAAGGTCAGAACAACAGATTTGGGCTCACTTTATGAGCTTACATATTCGGTTAATATGAATAAGGATGCCGATGAAAAGAAGTTTATTGACGAATTAAGATGCAGAAACGGTAATTTGAACATTGTATTGTCACTTGCCGCAACAGCGCTTTACGGAAAATAAAGGTTTAATAATATCCGACTGTTTTAACAAGAAAATTAATCTCCCCCCTATACAGTTAAGACAGGGGATATATTAAAACGGATAATAGGGTTGGAAAAAAGTTTAAATTTTTCTAAAAAAGACTTGCAAAGTGTTTTGCGGTATGCTATAATATATTTGTAGAAAGAAATTACATTCTACCCTTTTATCCTATACATAGCAAAATGAAAAGAGCACTTATTTAGGTGCTTTTTTCATTTTTTTTTGATAAATTTTTCTTTATAGGGTAAGCTAAAATAAAGGAGAGTGGCTTAACTATGGCAGGAATAATTTTCAGTATAATAGCGGGTGCGTCAATGAGTATACAGGGTGTTATGAATACGCGTCTTTCGGATAAAATAGGAATATACGAATCAAACGCATTCGTTCAGGGGACGGCATTTTTATTGTCGCTTATTGCGGTGTGGATAATGGGCAAAGGCAGTTTTAAAGGTATAGCGGACGTGAATAAATTCTATCTTTTGGGCGGTGTACTGGGGATAATTATAACCGTAACGGTTATGCTCGGTATAGGCAAATTAAGTCCTACGGTGGCAATTTCAATTATATTGATTTCACAGCTTTTCGTTGCGGCGTTGATTGACGCGTTCGGTCTTATGGGCAGCGAAAAGGTTGCGTTTACTTGGAATAAATACATCGGAATGGCACTTATGATAGGCGGTGTGCTGTTGTTTAAATGGAAATCATAAAATATCACAACTAATTCTACGTTAATATTATGTAAAAAAAAACTGTTTTTTTATTGCAAACGTAATACAAAATATGATATAATTTTTTTTGCATTTATGCGAAATAAAATTTATTTAAAATTTATCGGGAGGTAGAGAGTTGAACAAAAATATTATTAGTCTTGAAAACATTGCCGTTTCCTTTGACGGTGAGAAGATTTTAAACGACATCAATCTTGACATTAAGGACAAAGAATTTGTAACGTTTCTCGGCCCATCGGGCTGCGGAAAGACAACCACACTTAGAATTATAGGTGGGTTTTTAAAGCCTGACAGCGGTATTGTCAGATTCGACGGTAAGGAGATTAATAATATACCTCCTTATAAACGTAATGTTAATACGGTGTTTCAGAGATACGCGCTTTTTCCTCATTTGAATGTGTATGATAATATTGCATTCGGATTGAAGATAAAGAAATTTTCTGATAAGGAAATTCAAAAGCGTGTCGGAGCAATGCTGGAGCTTGTAAACCTTAAAGGTTTTGAAAAACGCTCAATCGACAGACTTTCCGGCGGTCAGCAGCAGAGAGTTGCCATTGCAAGGGCACTTGTCAATGAGCCGAAGGTGCTTCTTCTTGACGAGCCTTTGGGTGCACTTGATTTGAAGCTTAGAAAAGATATGCAGATTGAATTAAAGCGTATTCAGCAAAGCCTTGAAATTACGTTTATATATGTAACACACGACCAGGAGGAGGCTCTTACAATGAGTGATACGGTCGTGGTAATGAATAACGGTGATATTCAGCAAATCGGTTCTCCGGTTGATATATATAATGAGCCTAAAAACGCATTCGTTGCCGACTTTATCGGTGAAAGCAATATCCTAAACGGTATGATGGTTAAGGATTTGCTTGTTGAGATAAACGGTCACAGATTTGAATGTGTTGATACGGGATTCGGTGAAAATAAACCTGTTGACGTTGTTATACGTCCTGAGGATATTCAGCTTGTTAAGCCTGACGATTCACACATTTCGGGTGTTGTGCAGTCTGTCACGTTTAAGGGTGTGCATTATGAAATGCTTATCGAGGCTTATGACCACGATTGGCTTGTACATTCGACAAAGGCGGCAGAAGTGGGAAGTACGGTCGGTATAAAGTTCGATCCGTATGACATACATATTATGCACAAGATGAACGATTAAGGAGGTAGAGATGATGAAAAAACTTGTTTCCGCTCCTTATCTTTTGTGGATGGCGATATTTATTATTGTTCCGCTTATAATGGTGGCATACTTTGCTTTAACCGATACAAACGGAGCATTTACGCTTGACAATCTTGCGGCGGTGTCGCAGTATTCAAATATATTTATTCGTTCAATATGGCTTGCGGCGGTCGCGACGGTGATATGTTTTATCATAGCGTATCCGCTTGCACTGATACTTGCCAATACGGATAAAAGCTATCAAAGTACGGTGCTTATGATAGTAATGCTCCCAATGTGGATGAACTTTCTTTTGAGAACGTACGCATGGATGACACTTTTGGGCAATAACGGACTTATTAACAGCTTTTTTGGGCTTTTCGGACTTGGTCCGTTTAAAATGCTGAATACATCGGGTGCGGTTGTGCTTGGTATGGTTTATAACTATTTGCCGTATATGATACTTCCGCTTTATACTGTAATGGAAAAGATAGATAAAAGCGTTATTGAGGCGGCTCACGATTTGGGCTGTAACAATGTAAAGACTATGTTCAAGGTTGTTGTACCGCTGAGTATGCCCGGAATAATGTCGGGTATCACAATGGTGTTTGTGCCGGCAATCAGTACATTTATCATTTCAAGAATGCTCGGCGGCGGTTCTAACCTGCTTATCGGTGACCTTATAGAAATGCAGTTTCTCGGAAATTCGTATAATCCGAACTTAGGTGCGGCAATTTCGCTTGTGCTTATGGTTATCATTCTGCTGATTATGACAATACTTAATCAGTTTGATGATGATGAAGATAAGGTGCTTATGTAAGTTTATAAGAAAGGACGTGGGATTTAATTGAAAAAATTATCAAAGGTCTATATGGCTCTTGTTTTATTGTTCCTGTATATACCGATTTTTGTGCTTATCGTGTTTTCGTTTAACGTAACAAAAAGCCGTTCGGTGTTTTCGGGATTTACATTTGATTGGTACATAAAGCTGTTTCATAACGGACTTATAATGAAATCGCTTTTAAATACAGTAATAGTTGCGACAGTTGCGTCAATCGCCGCGACAATTCTCGGTACTGCGGCGGCAATCGGTATAAACAATATGAAAAAACTGCCGCGAACGATTGTTATGCAGGGTACGAACATTCCTATTATTAACCCCGAAATCGTTACGGGTGTTTCGCTTATGCTTTTGTTCGTGTTCTTTGCGGCAAGAATGAATTTTGAATTTGGCTTTGTGACGCTTATCATAGCACATATCACGTTTGACGTGCCGTATGTAATTCTGAACATAATGCCTAAATTCAGACAGATGAATCCGCATCTTTACGAAGCGGCACAGGATTTGGGGTGCAGTCCCGTTTCGGCATTTTTCAAGGTTGTTTTGCCTGAAATATTGCCGGGTGTAATTTCGGGATTTTTGATGTCGTTCACATTTTCGCTTGATGATTTTGTTATCAGTTACTTTACAAGCGGTGCAACGTCCCAAACATTGCCAATTACGATTTATTCAATGACAAGACGTAAGGTAAGCCCTGAAATAAACGCACTTTCAACAATAATTTTTGTAATCGTGGTTATAGTGCTTGTTGTTAAGAATGTAATTGAGCGTAGAAATGCGGTAAAGCGAGGTGTTAAATGATGAAAAAATTTATACTTGCTTTAATTTCAATGTCGCTTTTGCTTGCAAGCGGTTGTGCGCATATTGAGGAATACGATACGGAGGAAACGGCAGATACGGAAGAAACAACGGAAGTACAAACTGTAACGGTTGATAATCCCGAATACTATACGCGGTTTAAGAATGACGGCATATCAATAAACGTGTATAACTGGGGTGAATATATTCCTGACGGAAGTGAGGAGGGTGTACTTAACTTAAACGCCGAATTTACAAAGCTTACGGGCATAACGGTAAATTACAGTACATATGCCACGAATGAGGAGCTTTACGCAAAGTTGAAGGGCGGCGGCTCGACTTATGATATTATCATTCCTTCAGATTATATGATTTCAAGAATGATAAAAGAAAATATGCTTGAACCGCTTGATAAGTCGAATATTCCGAATTTTGCAAATATAATGGATAAGTTTAAGAGCTCGGAATATGATCCCGTCTCAAAGTATTCCGTGCCGTATACATGGGGAACGGTCGGAATTATCTATGATACGACTGTTGTAGATGAGGAGGATATTGGCTGGGATATTCTTTGGGACGAAGATTATTCGGGCAGAATATTGATGTTCGATAATCCGCGTGACGCATTTGCGATTGCGGAAAATATGCTTGGATATTCGCTTAATACTGAAAACAGCGAAGAACTTGAAAAAGCGGCGGAAAAGCTGAAAGAACAGAAAAAAGTTGTTCAGGCGTATGTAATGGACGAAATATTTGATAAGATGGGTGCGGGTGAGGCAATAATAGCGCCGTATTACGCAGGTGATGCTGTAACGCTTATGGACGAATATGAGGACCTTGGTTTTGTAATTCCCGACAGCGGTACAAACTTGTTTATAGATGCGGTTTGTATTCCTAAGGGCTGCAGAAATAAAGAGGCGGCGGAAATGTATATTAATTTCTTGAATGAGCCTGACGTTGCATATGCGATTGCAGATTTTATCGGATATTCAACTCCAAACCAAAAAGCATATGAAATGCTTGATGATGAAGTGAAAAATGACGGTATATCTTATCTTGATGATGATTATATCGAGGAAAAAACGACTGTTTTCTGTAATCTTTCAGATGAGGCAAATCAGAAAATGCAGACGCTTTGGACTGATATGAAGTCGTCAGAAGAACAAACACCGAATAAAGTGATAGTTCCGGCATTTATGTCAGTGTGCGTCATTGCGTCATTGATTATATTAATAAGAAGATATATTAAAAAGAAAAAAGATATGTTTTAATAAACGGCGACCGCTGGTCGTCGCTACGAGGTAGTAGTGGCGGTCATCGGCCGCCCGTTTACATAGCATAAAAAAACATGGCGACCACTGGTCGCCGCTACGAAAGTAGGCGGTAATCGGTCACTTGCTGACGTAGCCGTAAAAACATAATAGCGACCAAAGTGGTAGTGGCGGTCATTGGCCGCCCGTTTACATAGCATAAAAACTAATGGCGACCACTGGTCGCCGCTACGAAAGTAGGCGGTAATCGGTCACTTGCTGACGTAGACGTAAAAACATAATAGCGACCAAAGTGGTAGGGGCGGTCATTGGCCGCCCTTTTGACTTATATATGTTAATATGCTATAATTATATATAAGTTTAAATTAAGGGGATAAAAAAATGATACTTGCAATAGACATTGGAAATACAAATATAGTGGTAGGATGTTGTAAGGACAACAAAGTTTCGTTTGTGGAACGAATTTCTACAAATCACACTTCAACGGAGCTTGAATATGCTGTTTCGATAAAAACCATTTTGGAACTTTACAACATTGATTTTTCTAAAATTGACGGTGCGATAATATCATCGGTTGTTCCTACTGTCACAATCACTATGAAAAGAGCGATAAAGAAAATTACAGGCTGTGAGGCAATGATTATCGGACCGGGTATAAAGACGGGTTTAAGCATTGTTATAGACAATCCCGCACAACTCGGCAGTGACTTGGTTGTTGACGCGGTTGCGGGAATACATGAATACGGTGCGCCGATTATAATATTTGACCTTGGCACAGCAACGACTATTTCGGTAGTCGATAAGAATAACAACTACATCGGCGGTGTTATAATGCCGGGAATGGGTATTTCGCTTAACGCAATGGTAAGCGGTACGTCGCAACTTCCGAGAATTAGCCTTGAAGAACCGAAAAAGATTATCGGCTCAAATACCGTTGACTGTATGAAAAGCGGTATATTGTACGGTACTGCGTCAAGTATGGACGGAATGATTGAGCGTATCAAGGAAGAAATCGGTGAGGCAAAAGTTGTCGCAACAGGCGGACTTGCAAGTACGGTTATTCCGCATTGTAAAAATGACATAATTCTTGATGACGAACTTTTGCTTAAAGGACTTATGATAATATATAATAAAAACATTTAATTTCAATAAATTCCCACTTGTAGAATAGCAGAATATGCACAAAATATTAACATAATTTAATGGAAAGCGGGGAAGAGAATTTGAAGAATAATAAAGTTTTTGAAGTTCTGCAACGCGTCGGCAGGTCGTTTATGCTGCCGATTGCAATTTTGCCTGTTGCAGGACTTTTTCTGGGTATAGGAAGTTCTTTCACAAATGAAACAATGCTTAAAGCATACGGTCTTTACGGCATAATGGGACCGGGAACGATAATTCACGGCATTTTAACGGTTATGAGTGCCGCCGGAAGTATCGTTTTTGATAATTTGCCGTTGCTTTTTGCAATCGGTGTTGCAATCGGTATGGCGAAACGTGAAAAAGAAGTCGCCGCACTTGCGAGTGTTATTGCGTTTTTTATTATGCACACTGCCATAAGTGCGTTGATTTCCGTAAATTATGCCGGCGGCGATATGAGTATGGACGCAATGGAACAGGCTGTTGTGAATTTGGAGCAAAATCTCGGTCTGAGCGGTGCAACGTCAATGGTACTTGGTATATATACGCTTAATATGGGCGTGTTTGGCGGTATTATAGTCGGACTTGGTACGGCGGCACTGCACAACAGATTTTACAAAATACAACTTCCGCAAGTGCTGTCATTTTTCGGCGGTACAAGATTTGTGCCGATAATATCGGCGGTGGTGTTTTTGCTTGTCGGAATACTTATGTATTTTATTTGGCCGTATATTCAAAAAGTTATTTCAATGCTTGGAAATCTCGTACAGAATACGGGCTATATCGGTACACTGATTTACGGAATAATCGAACGTGCGTTAATACCGTTCGGACTTCATCATGTATTCTATATGCCGTTTTGGCAGACGAATGTCGGAGGCTCAATGGAGATTGCGGGTCAGACAATAAACGGTGCACAAAATATATTCTTTGCACAGCTTGCCGACCCTAACACAACGAAATTTTCCGTTGACGCAACGCGTTTTATGGCAGGTAAATTCCCGTTTATGATGTTCGGTTTGCCGGGTGCGGCACTTGCAATGTACAGATGTGCCAGAAACGAAAAGAAAAAAGTTGTCGGAGGACTTTTGCTTTCGGCGGCATTGACGGCATTTTTGACAGGTATAACAGAGCCGCTTGAATTTACATTCTTGTTCGTTGCACCGATTTTGTATGTTGTGCATTGTGTGCTTGCAGGTATCTCGTTTATGCTTATGCATATATTCGGTGTCGGAGTCGGTATGACGTTCTCGGGCGGACTTATAGATATGACTCTTTTCGGTATAATGCAAGGTAATGCAAAAACTCATTGGCTTTATATCGTGCTTGTCGGTATTGTGTATTTCTTCGTTTATTGGGGTGTATTCACGTTCCTTATAAAGAAATTTAACTTTAAAACTCCGGGTCGTGAGGCGGATAATGAGGAAACAAAGCTTTATACGCGTTCAGATGTGAATGCGAAAAAAAGCGGAAAGACAGATATGACGTCTGTTTTGATTTTAAAAGGACTTGGAGGTAAAGAAAATATCGCCGATATTGACTGTTGTGCAACAAGACTTCGTATTACGGTGCATAACAGTGACGCGGTCAGCGAGGATATTTTAAAACAAAGCGGTGCGGCAGGTGTAATTAAAAAGGGTAACGGTATACAGGTTATTTACGGCCCGCGAGTAACGGTTATAAAGTCGCATTTGGAGGACTTTATGGAAAGTAAGGAAAGCGTCGATTTAAGCGGTTATGGTGTGGCGGATAATGAAATACAAACTGAAAAAGAAACTGCACCGAAAGCAGACGGAACGGAAATATTCCTTTCATCTCCGATAAGAGGAAAAGCAGTACCGCTTGAAAAGGTTGATGATGAGGTATTCTCTGCCGGAATACTCGGACAAGGTATTGCGATTGAGCCGAGCGAGGGTAAGGTTTTTGCACCGGTTGACGGTGTGGTTGAAAACATTCCGAAAAGTAAGCACGCTATCGCAATAACTGCGGATAATGATGCAAATATTTTAATTCATGTCGGTCTTGATACAGTTGAACTTGACGGTAACGGATTTGACGTAAAAGTCGCAAACGGTGCAAAAATCAAAAAAGGCGACTTGCTTATGACGTTTAATTTAAACGGAATAAAAAAACAGGGCTATAAAATGATAACGCCTATTGTAGTTTGTAACGCAGATGAATTTGCGGAATTTAAAACCGTTGCCGACGGTGATGTTAATGTCGGTGATGATGTGATAAGAATAGTCAGATAACAAAAAGGACGGTTTTAAAACCGTCCTTTTTTATGTTGTCAGAGTTCGAGAAATTAGTTCGGATTTTGCGAAAATGAACTCGTCGGCGTACGTTGGTACGTTAGAGTTTATTTTCGCAAAAAGTGCAAAGGCAAGCCATAGGCTTGCCTTTAATTATCAAATGTTAAATAATATTTTGCACGTTCCGGACAATTTATCAAACTCTGAGGATTAGTCTATCTTAACTGTCCAACCGAACTCATCTTTAATTTTACCCCATTGAATACCTGTAAGAGTATCATAAAGCATATGAGTAACTTCGCCGATTTCGCCGTTGTTTACAGGCATTACAAGGTCGCCGTACTTAAGTTCGCCGATAGGTGAAATAACAGCGGCAGTACCTGTACCCCAAGCTTCTTCAAGCTTACCTGCTTTGAATGCCTCAACAAGTTCATCGATTGAAAGACGACGTTCTGAAACTTTGTAACCCTTTGACTGAAGAAGTTCAATAATTGACATTCTTGTAATACCGCCAAGAATTGAGCCTACAAGAGCAGGAGTAACAACTTCGCCGTCAATCTTGAAGAATACGTTCATTGAACCAACTTCTTCAACGTACTTTCTTTCAACACCGTCAAGCCATAGAGTTTGAACATAACCTTGTTCAGCAGCCTCTTCCTGACCTTTTAGAGAAATGGCATAGTTAGCGCCGGCTTTTGTGAAACCTGTACCGCCGATTACGGCACGAACATACTTCTGTTCAACGAAGATTTTAACAGGTGCGATACCTTGAGGATAATATGCTCCGACCGGTGAAAGAATAATTGCAAATGTAAGGTGCTTTGCAGGGTGAACACCAACGTGTGCGTCAGTAGCGAATATGTAAGGTCTGATGTAAAGTGAAGTACCGTCAAGTGAAGGTACCCAGTCCTTATCTACTTCTACAAGTGTTTTGATTGCCTTTATAGCAAATTCTTCATCTATCTTAGGAATGCAAAGACGATCACACGAAACGTTCATTCTTGCCATATTCTTATCAGGACGGAAAAGTTGAATTGAACCGTCAGCTGTACGATAAGCCTTCATACCTTCAAAGATTTCCTGTGCATAGTGAAGTACCATAGCGGCAGGATCAAGTTCAAACGGGCCGTAAGGGACGATTCTTGGGTTGTGCCAACCCTCTCCCTCGTCATAGTTCATAATGAACATATGGTCGGTATAATATTGACCAAAACCAAGCTTTGATTCATCAGCAGGCTTTTGTTTTGGAGTAGTTGTTTTTGTGATTGAGATTTCCATTGTAAACGCTCCTTTTATTTTTCATACATAAACAAAATTTGTTTATCACACTATATTATACCGCTTTTTTTTAGCGTTGTAAAGTAGTATAGTGTATTTTTGCGACATTTTTTATAAATAAAATTACAATATTGTACCAATATAAAAGGACAAAGTTAAAACAGCTTTGTCCTTAGAATCTTATGATAACAAATTATAAAGTCTGACGATTGTTGCAACGGCTTGTTCAACAGTATACTGACCTTGCGGATTAAATTCTTCCTCCGTAATACCTGTCATTATACCGTATTCGTTCGCCCAAGTTACAAAGAATTTTGCCCAAGGGGAGATTAAATCTGTGTCGCTGTATGTAAGGCTTGTTTCTGTTCCGATCCACATATACATTTCCGCAACTTTACATAGCAGTGTTGCCGCCTCTTCACGTGTTATTGTGCCGTCAGGGTCGAAATGTGATTCGTCTTTACCGTTTACAATGCCGAGTGCGTAAAGTATGTTGACGGAATCGTCAGCGTTGTTACAATCGACAAAGTAATTTTTTAGATACGGCTTGTTTTGGTCTTGCATATACTTGTCAAGTGACGAGTAATTTTCTTTCACGCAAATTAGATTTGCAAGCAATATACAAAATTGTTCACGTGTAATATTTTCAGAATAGTTGCCTGTAAATTCATACGGCAAAATATTTTTGCTTGCCGCCTCTCTTGCAAAAGGCTGTGCCCAAGGTGATGACGGAAGTTTCAAAAAGTCGTTTGACGTAACGCGGTGTATTTCCTCACCGTTCACCTTTTCTTCCGCATCGCGGTACATACTGTCAAGATAAAGCAATTTTTCTGTATTTGCCTTATTTAATTTGTAGCAAACGTAATTGTTGCTTCCGTACATACCAATCTGCAAACCCGAATTAAGCATATAGCTCTTTACGCCGTCATTTGTATAGATGTTTACGGAAATACCGCGAAATGGGGTAGGGTTTATCTTTCTGTAAACAGTCATATCTTGAATTGTTGAGTAAAATTCGTTTATTTCGTCTTTTGTGAGGTCGGTATATTTGCCCTCGGCAATATCCGAAACCGTTATACGCGTTATTTCATCGGCGTTAAAAACTCCGAGTGCGTCAGAAAAAGTCATATTTTCCGGCAAATCAACCACATTATATGCGTGTGCGGTAAGTGCAAGCATAAGAAGCAGTACAGTCGGAACAATAATTTTAAATAATCGTTTAATTTTAATCACCTCCGTTTAGAAAACGCAGTAAGTGTCCATATATTCCTTCATTTTTGTAAGAATATCACCGTATGAACCGTCTTGCTTCAGATATTCGTAAATATCCTGAACAGTAATAATAGAGTGTACGTTAATTCCGAAATCCTCCATAACTTCCATAATGGTTGTCTTTTTGGGATTTTGACCTACTTCACAACGGTTTACGGAAATGAACATATCTTTAACTTCTACATTTGCGGCATTTTTTAGTATCGGCATAGTTTCTCTTACGGCTGTACCGGCTGTTATAACGTCCTCAATAATGATAACTTTGTCGCCGTCCTGTGGCTTGTAGCCTACAAGTGAACCGCCTTCACCGTGGTCTTTTTCTTCTTTTCTGTTGAAGAAATAAGGCTTGTCGATTTTGTATTCGTTGTAAAGTGCACCTGCGGCGGCAGTTGCAAGAGGGATACCCTTGTAAGCCGGACCGAACATACAGTCAAAATTATCACCGCAGTTTTCCTTTATAAGTGCGGCATAGAACTTGCCGAGTGTGGCAATTTGCTTGCCTGTACGGAAGTTACCTGTGTTTACGAAATAAGGTGTGTTTCTTCCGCTCTTTGTTACGAAATCGCCGAAACGAAGAACATCAGATTCCATCATAAATTCAATAAATTCTTTTTTCTTTTCTGTAAGCATAATTTTTCCTCCTAAAATTAATCTCTAAAATAAAGATTTCTCAATTTTTTCAAAGTGCGTTTTTCCATTCGTGACACCTGCATTTGAGAAATACCCATTATTTCTGAAATTTCCTTTTGACTTTTTTCGTCATAGTAACGATATTCAATAAATTTGCGTTCATCGGCGGAAAGTCGACTCATACAATATTTAATAAAATCCTTGTCCTCTATCATAAGAAAATTGCTGTCCTCAATGCCGATAAGGTTTGAGAAATTCAATTCACCGTCTGCATATGCCTCGTATTCAAGTGACTTTATAAATGATGTATCACCTACTTCGTAGACATTCTCAAGTAGTTTTTCGGGAATGTTGAGTATTCTTGCAATTTCCTCTTGCGAAATTTCGCTTGAAACACGCTTGATTTTTTCCGCTTTGTAGAATATTTCATAAAGACGTCTTGGGATACGGATAAAGTTGCCTTTATCTCTGAAATACTTGCGTATTTCGCCCATCACCGTAGGGGTTGCATATGTGGCGAATTTAACGCCTTTGTCAGGGTCAAAACGCTCAACCGCATATAAAATTCCCATACATGCGACTTGAAATATATCGTCATATTCAACACCGCGGTTGATAAATTTGCGTGAAAGAATTTCGGCTATATATATGTAAGAAGAAACGATTTCGTCACGAAGGGCGATGTCGCCTGTTTCTCTGTATCGAGAAAACATTTCATATTCTGTTGTTTTAATTTCGGGTTTGACGACTGCCAATAAAAACCCTCCTTCGTGTGATTTATTTTACAAGTGCCTCAGCAACGGCGATTGAGTCATCGTGTGCCTGAGTATTTTTTTCGTCATCTTTGTAGTTGCGGCGAATAAGAATGTATAGATCGTCACAGTAAATGCCGTTGTCTTTTAAAAGCCGGCTGTCTTTTAGATTTACCGCATAACCTTTGCCGTCAGCGGCTTTAACGACTTTGTCGGAAGACGAGTCTATAAAACTGTCAGTGCAGTCATAAATTTGGTCTACAACTTCTTTTTGCATTTGAGCGTCTACGTTAGCCTTGTCCATAAGATAGATAAATGAACAGTCGTCCGTAAACGTTAAGTCAAGCTTTGTTTGAATAGCATAGTCGTATTCTTCGCTGCCTGCATTGTCCGCAAAAACGAGTGTGCTTAGAAGTACTGAATTTTCGCCGTTTCCGTCAATGTCGCTTATACGTTCGGAAATTATTTCTTTAAGCTTGTTAATTTCTTCTTCGGAATAATTCATATGTCCCGCGTAAACAACATTCATATCGTATTTCGGACGTGTCGCACATTGTACAATGGTTACGGACGCAATAAGAACAGCTACAACTGTAATTATAACGTGCCATTTGTAGTAATCCCAAAAATATTCCCACCATTTTTTTGTGAACTTCGGTGGTACTTCACCGTATTTTTCTGCCATTCGGATTCCTCCTTTATGGTTGGTTTATAATTTGTGTGCTTTGACGCATACAATAACTGCGTCTAAAAAGCTATCAGTCCTATTATATCATAACTGCACTATTAAATTCAAGGCTTTTTCTTGGAAATAGAGTTTACTTTACAAAATTGAGGAAAATAATCAAAAAATCCCTTTGAGAAAGTGGATGTCCTTTCTCAAAGGGCAATTTGGCAAACTTGAATTTTCAAATTAGTCTTTGCAAATAACCTTTGAACCTTCACCATCAATTACAATTCCCTGACGGTTGTTAATTGGGCATAGATTCAAATCCGAAAATTCAGTCATTATTTTCTCAGTAACTTTCTTAAATGGTGCTGTAAGATAATGCGGAAGAACATAGAAATCAATCAAATCAAGCCCTGCATCATCTTCTTGTGAGTAGTCCTCCGCCTTTTCATCCATTTGTTCAATATATTGGATAGTTGGAGCACATATAATCGCACCCGCCGATTCACCGATCATCAGTTTTCCCTTTGCCAATTCTTTCTTCAATAGCTCATCCGTTCCCGTTTTACGGAGCTGGTCCATAAGGAAGAAAGAATTTCCACCAGTAAAATATATCACATCCGCATCTTCAAAAACGGACTGTATCGTTAAATAAGCCTCCGTTGAAATATCAATTTCCGTTACGGCTGCTCCCAGTTTATTGAATAGCTTTCGAGCCGAGCCGACATAACCGGTATAGCCTTCACGCAGCGAAGCTGTGGGAATAAATGCGACTTTCTTGTTATCAATTTCTTCTTTTATCAAACTTCCTACACTTGAAAAGTGCGAACATAAAAACAGATTCATCCATATCCTCCTTAATAAATTTCGATTTGTATTTCTGTTTGTTTTAAAAATGGGCAACTCCGATTGGAATTGCCCACTCATTGCACTAATTATGCGATTTTTTCTTGCTTGCACCGATTTCTGCATCAATTGATGTAAATTTGATGTAAATCGCTGTTTTTTCAGTTTTTTATCAAATGAAGTACGTCCCGTCTATTCGGTAAAACGGTACATCTTTACATCATCTTAATAGAGCTTTGCACCTGCTGGAATATGGTCATCAACCATCAGAAGATGGAGCTTTTCTTCGCCTTCTTCTTCGTGGATAGCACTGAGGAGCATACCGCAAGAGTCAATGCCCATCATAGCTCTCGGTGGAAGATTTGTGATAGCGATAAGCGTCTTTCCAACCAGTTCTTCAGGCTCATAATAAGCGTGAATACCGCTTAAAATGGTTCTGTCTGTGCCTGTTCCGTCATCAAGAGTAAACTGTAACAGTTTCTTTGACTTCGGTACTGCAACACACTCTTTAACCTTTACTGCACGGAAATCCGACTTGCTGAATGTATCAAAGTCTACCATTTCCTCAAACAAAGGCTCAATCTTTACCTTAGAAAAATCAATTTTTTCAGACTCAGTTTTTACATTTTTTCAGGTGCTTCAGAAGCTGTATTTTTTACATCATTTTACTTGTTTACATCATTCAATGGTTTCATTGTGGGGATTTTTGTTTCGGTTCTCTCATTTGCGGAAATAAGTTGTTCTAACGGGCATTAAAGCCGTTTGAATAGGCTTAAAAACAACTTTTTCGGACTCGTTTACAGCAATTTGGCACTCGAATGATGTATGTTTTGATGTAAATGATGTAAGTCGAACTATGAAACCCGGAAATTCTCCACTGATACTTATTATATTCATCTGCTGCCTGAAAGTCAACCCGCAAGCCACCCCCCATTATAAATGTATATAAAATAAAGAGAGCATACTTTCCGAAACGGATTGTATGCTCTCTGCCTATTCGATTGTTACTGTGCCTTGAAATAATTATCAAGTCCTTTGAACTCTGATGTTTTCAATTCTTTAGTAACATCGGTGTAGATATTCAGCGTGGTTGAAATATCCGTATGTCCGAGTGCGTCCTGAATGACCTTTATATTTACTCCAGCTTCGCACATTCTCGTTGTGAATGTATGTCTGAGTGAATGGCAACTAAAATGGGGCAAAAGTACTTCGGGTTCTTCTGACTTTTCAAACTGCTCATCGTTGCAGTCACGAATAATACGGCGGATTGCTTTATTCAAGGTTGCTTGGTGCTGTGCCTGTCCAAAACGATTGATAAAGATGAAGTCTGAGTATCCGTCTATCGTAACTTCGCAATGAATGTCCAAGTCTTTCTGTTTCTGCTTCTCAAGCTCAAATGCTTCTTTGACAAAATCAAGCATTGGTACTTGTCTCATACTTGCAGGAGTCTTAGTCGTATTCACATTGAAATAGCAGCCTTTTTTGCTTCCTTCGGTACGGTGGTCATAATATACAAGCGTATGATTTACATCAATCATTCCGCTTTCCATATCTATATCGCACCATCTCAAACCTGTTACCTCGCCGACACGCAATCCCGTTCCTATCATAACCGCAAAAACGGGATACCAATGCTCGTAAACCGGATGTGTTTTAAGGTAATCAAGGAACAAATCTTGCTCAGGTCTTGTCAAAGCTCGACGCTTCTCTGACTGGAAAGCGTGAGACTTTTTCAGTTCTCTCAACACATTGTCCGAGGGATTGTTTCTGATGTAATCGTCATCAACCGCTATCTGCAATATTTGATGTAGGACAGTATGAATACTGTCAATCGTGGAGACTTTCAAATTCCTTTCATCGGCAAGGTAGTTGTAGTATTTCTTAACATCTGACTTTCTTAAAGTTGATACTCGTTTGTTACCAATAACAGGTCGTACAAAGGTGTTGTATAGATACTTGTAATTCTCAAGGGTATTGTTTTTCAACCCCCTTTTCAAATTGAGCCAAAGGTCAAACAAATCATTAACCGTGGTATATCGAGCTTCGGTTTTTATGCCGTCGCATTTATCCTTCAAGATATTCTTCTCTTTTTCACGCAGGTCAGCTAAGGTCTTGGCATATATAAAACGCCTTTTTAACTGTCCATCCATCCAACTATACTGATAAGTACCGTTTTTTCTCTGAACCTCTCCGGTTTTTAAGACGGTTCTTGCTTTGTCTTTTCGCTTTTCAGCCATAATTTCATCCCTCCTAAATTCTATTGTGTGTTTCCGTGTATTTATCAAGTTTTTTTCTTATGATGTGAATTTTGTTTCCCATCCATATTGCAAAAGGACAACCCGATGTGTTTGATAGCTCACGAAGTTTTCTTCGTGCAATACCGGAATATTCCGAAGCTTCCTCAATCGTCAACCATTGTCTTTCCCATATTGGAATTTCATTTGTTTTTGAAGTAAGCTTCTCTTGATATGCCTTTACTTCACGATTCAATGTTTCATCCTCATTCGACAAAATCAAGTTTTGCAATGTATTCATCAAAAGCCCTCCTTTTTATCAGTCTGCGATGTCCTAAACGAAGGACGAACGGACAATCATTTTGATTTATCATTTTCAAAAGTCCTTCTCTGCTTACACCCGAATACTCAACAGCTTCATCTATCGTCAGGTTTGCTTTATACCGTATCGGCACATCAAAACCCTGACCGACTGTCTTTCTTGTATTGTCCATTTTTCAAGCACCTCCTTGCGGTTATATCGAATACATTTCAGCGAGATACTTATCCAATTTCTCACGCTTGATTAGTCGTTTTGCTCCATTCCAAAGAACAAACGGACAGTATTCAGAGTCGGACATTTCCCTTAATTTCTGTGAGCCGATACCGCTATAAGCTGCGGCTTCTTCTACCGTCAGGTTTGTTTTATGCCATATCGGCACATCAAATTTTGTATCTGCCATTTCTGATGCACCTCCTTGTTTTTGATATTCATATCATAATTCAAAGTTGGCGATAAGCCTATTATGCGAATAGACCTATCGCACACTTGACAATCAGACTATATGGAACTCATACTTTCAAGGTACTCATCGAGCTGCTGCCTTTTTATTAAACGCTTTGTTCCGTTCCAAAGAACAAACGGACAATCCTCGGATTCGGTCATCTTTCTCAGCTTCTTTACTCCGATACCGCAATAGGCTGCTGCTTCGTCTACCGTAAGATTTGTCTTTTTCCATATTGGAATACTAATCTTATTTTTCATAGCTGCCACTCTTACCCTTACGAACGGAATTTCTTTCGGTCACGATATAGTCCCAACCGGCTTTATCGCATTTGTCGCAACGGTCTTTTTCCTTTGCAAACGGGTTAAGGCGACGCACAATATAATTAGGATTGTCAATATATTCGCTCAGGCACTTAGGGCAGAGGCAACGGATATTTTCTTCCTTTTCCTTTTTATAAATCCAAAGTCCGAAAGTCTTTTTGAGCATTGTATTTATCCGTCTGATAAGTTGCTCATCATCAACTGTTCCGATATAGTCTTTCAAATCTTCTTTATTGACCGTCTGAACCTGCTCCAACAGCACCATTGACGGCTTCTTCAATCCGAAATCTTCACCGAGCTGAATGTGTGACGGCAAGTATCTTTTCTTGATAACACTTGTAACGGCTGCCACGATAATTGTCGGTGCGTTCTTGTTGTAATCATCTGCCTGTATTACAAGCACCGGTCTTTCTCCGCTTTGAACCGAGCCGGTTCTGTTTCCGAAATCGTAGTAAAATAAATCTCCACGGCAAATTGTTCTTTCTTTCATATGTAAAACCTCACATTTTTTAGTTTTGAAGTGTCATTCGTGTCCGGAATTAAATAACCCCTTCACTCATTTGGACAAAGGGGGTCAAAATGCACACCCAAAATCAGAGGTTTTCATAATATTTTTTGAAATTTTTCTTTGCAGCTTTGATAGACTTATCTACGGCATTGTAATTTATGCCTTCTTCTTGTGCGATTTTTCTTGAACTCAGCCCCAACAGAACAACCTTGCAGAGCCTTTCCTTTTGAATAGGTTTCATCATCGCCAAGACTTTTCTGACTTTTTCTATTTCCATTCGGCGGAGCTGCTCTTTTTCTATTTCAAACCGTTCTTCTTCCGCCTGTTCAAAAGGGTCAGCAAAAGGCGTAATCAGTTCCCGGTGGAACTGCTCTGAAATATCATCTTCATATCCGTAAACATCAAGCGTCCTTTTTGCTCGCTTTTCGTATTTATCATCGTTCCTATCTGCTTCGTTAATCACTTCCCCCTGAGCCATAGAAAGCAAAACAAAAGGCGTGTATCTTTTGATGATGTCTGGATACTTTTTCCGAAGTTCTTTTTCGGTAAGTTCGGTAATAACCGCCCACTTCTCTTTGCCTGTATAATTTGTGTATTCATAACGCAAGTTTATGAGCTTGCAGTCTTTTGCAAATAATTCTTCCTGTTCGGTTAATGTAAGTTTTGTCATTGTCGTAATCTCCTTGAATTTGAATTTTTGAATTTGGTTTGAAATCAAAAATTCGGAGATTACGGGTATTCGGCGATATACGCCAACCACTTATATGTCACGCTTTTGCTCCTTTCGGAGCGACAAAAAAGCCGGACACCAAGAACTTAGGATATTTCTATCCCGCAATTCTCAGCGTCCGGCAATTTGATGACTCAAGAGCTTTCGCTCAAGGACTCGTGGCTCGGTACATCTGTCCGATATTTAATTGTTCGCTCGATTATTTTACTCTTACTAATCTGTACTTTACATTGCCCCTGCGCAGAGAAAGGTCAACTTCTACTACTCTGTGGCAGTTTGGGCATTTCAGTTCAATTACTCCGGTGGTCATAGTAACCTTATCAAAGATACGCCAACCGCAGTGCTTGCACCTTACGATTATCTTTTGCTCTAAGTTATTCATACGCTACATCCCTCCGGGTAAATATTGATAATGTCAAAAGGATTATCGAGGTATTCCTTTTTGAGCAATCCAAGTTGTTTCATTCTGATTGCCAATGCTTTTTTGGAACAACCTAAAAAATCGGCAAGTGCTTCAAATCTCTTATATACTTCCGGCGAGTAAATCTTATTAAGACATTCGATTTTGTCTCCGAGATTGAATAGAAACATTCCCTGTTTTATGAGCGTTTCAGGAAGCAAAATAGCTGCTCCAAGCGTATTTGCCTGCCATTCTTCCCAATCAGATATAGGCTTGTTTCTTTCGGAGTTTGCCTTGTAGTAATGTACTCCTGAAGATTTCTGCGTTACCCCGTAATCGTTCGGAAAGAGCGTTTTGAAAATTTGATGACTACCCTCGTGCATAAGGGTGAAGTTTTTTCTTCCTCTCAGCTTGTTATCAAAAGCCAAGTCTTTTTCTACAAGGACAGTCTTACCGTCTAAAAAGAAAAAAGCCTCATTATCGTCATCTTCAAGAACTTGTACTCCAAGCTCTGTAAAGGAAGTCATTCCGAGAATACTGCCGTCGTAAGATAAATGTTGATACTCGACCGTAAGTCCGAGAACCTTTTCTAACAGTAGTTCCGGGTCAATCCTATATATTTTTGTGTTACGGACATCGGGAAGTTCCATATACGCTTTAACATATTTGGCAGCTATGGCTTCGATGTCAAATCTCGATAAGTGCTTCAAATCACAAAACCTCCTATCATCAGGTTTTTGCTTCAACAAACCACTTCCCGTTTTCTTCATCAAACAGAAATGTGGGCTTGCCGCAAATCTGCACCGTGTAGCGAATACCGGTTCCGCCTACCTTGGTAGAAGCGGCTCTGCATTTTTGGATAACACGGTCTATTTCATATTTTTCACCATTTTCAAACTTGATGAAACAAGGACGAGCCGTTCCATCAGGTCTGTGTGTAACATTTACTTCAACATATACTTTTCGTCTTTCGGATTCCATTTTTATACCTCATAATTTCTCAAAGTCAAAACTAATCTTCCAAAATGCCGGTATCCTGTAATACTCTTGTCCGAAACCTTGTACTTAGGTCGTTCATCTCCGGCAGTATTGATGTAACAGGAAAGGCTTCCTTTCTTAAAACGCTTTTTTCTGTCAAAGAAAAGAAACATCCCCTCATATATCCCGTAATCGGTAAAATGGTTTCCGCCGTCCGCACGAAAGATAACAATATCTTCACTGCACCCCTGCATAAAACAAGCGGGCATTCTTACATAAGCCATAACCTCATTTTCATCAATCACATTAAGACCTCCTTAACCCACCATACCTGTCGGCATAGTGATTTCGGCTTTTTCCGGTGGTAGCCGCAAGTTCTGACACAGAACTCCATTCCTTATGCTGTCCTTTCCGAAACGCCTTCTGATTTCTTCAACACACTTTTCCATTCGCTCTAATTTGTCCTGCTTTGCGGCATCCATAAACATATCTATTTGACGGGGCGTGTCCTGTGGAATTAGATTTATGGCTTGTACCGTTACAGAACGGATAGGGTGAAGCCACCCATATCTCTTTTCAAAGAGTTGAAAAGCAGTCTTTGCAATAACCATCGGAGACTGTGTAGGAAGTGCTATCTTCGTTTGCCATTGCCTTGTATCAAGTGTATTGTCTCTAATATGAATTGCGACACCTTCCGCACTCAATCCGTGAACACGGAGTTTGTGTCCGATGTCTTGGGTCAATTCGAGAAACACGGGCCACACCTGCTCCGGTTTCTCTAAGTCTGCTACCGTAGTTATACCGTGTCCTACACTTTTAATCGGAGAAACAAAGTCTTTCTTTGCAACAAGGGAAAGGTCGTTGCCGTTAGCATAATTCCATAATGCGACTCCGTTTTTTCCTAACCTTTGGCGTAAGAATTCAGGGTCGGTATTAGCCAAATCCCCGATAGTTCGTATATAGTAGCTGTCAAGCACACGCTGCGTTGCCCGTCCTACACCGAGCAAATCAGCGGCAGGAAGTTTCCAAATTTGTTCTCTGAATGTATTCTTTGATATTACAGTAACTGCGTCCGGCTTTTTCATATCCGAACCGAGCTTCGCAAATATCTTATTAAAGGAAACACCAACAGAAATCGTTAATCCGAGTTCGAACTTCATTGTCTCACGAATTTCATTTGCCACCTTTTCCGGCGAGCCGAAAATCTTCTCTGTCCCACTAATATCCAACCAACACTCATCCATACCATATGGTTCAACTTGGTCTGTATATCGCTCATATACGCTTCTTGCGAGCTTTGAGTATTTTATGTACTCCTCATAATGTGGCGGTACTACTACCAAATCTTTGCACTTCTGTTTGGCTTGCCATACTGCATCGCCCGTTTTGACATCAAATGCTTTTGCCTTGTAATTCTTCGCAAGCACAATACCGTGTCGTTCTTCGACCGAACCGCAAACAGCAATAGGATACTTCTTTAATGTGGGGTCGAGCATACATTCAACGCTGGCATAAAAATTATTCATATCGCAATGAAGTATGTTTCGCATTATTTCAGAACCCCCTTGACTTTTCAGGAAGTTTAATGTAAACTATATGTAGTTCAACTTCCTGTTTCTTATTATACGCAGTTCAAGTACAAATGTCAAGAGATAACAAGAAGTTAAACTACAAATTTTCAGTTAAGGAGTGAACGCAAAGATGACATTCGGTGAAAAAGTCAAAGCCGGAAGGACTAAACTCGGTCTTACTCAGGAAGAGTTGGCTAATAAAATAGGCGTTACCGTTCGTGTAATCTGTTCTTATGAAAAAGATAAATCTCGTCCGAGAGGAATGGAAAGATATAAAGCATTGGCAGAAGCCCTCGGCGAAAATGTAAACTATCTGCTTTCGGAAGATGACGCATTTATCGCTGAGGTTGAAGATAAATATGGACGCAGAGGGGCAAAGCAGGCTCAGGAATTACTCGCAGAAGTAACCGGTCTGTTTGCCGGCGGCGAATTGGCAGACGAAGATATGCGTGAGATGGTTGACGCTATTCAGGAAGCATATCTTATTGCCAAAAAGAACAATAAAAAATACACCCCGAAGAAATATCGCAAAGACGAGCAATCCTCGAAGTGAAACTAAGTCCGCTTTATGGGACAGTATTTAGTTTATACTTTATTATAGGGTAAATATCAGGTACAATTATCCTACAAGGAGGTGAGCCGAATTGGGATATTACACTACGGCTGAGATTGTAAAAATCGTAAACAGGCTCATTGACCGCTGTGGCACTCGCAACCCTTACCGGGTGGCAAAAGAGCTTGGCATAAATATCATCTATCGGAACTTCGACAAACAGCGTGGAGCATATAAGGTCATATTAAAGAACCGCTTCATCTTTCTCAAAAACGGTATGCACCCTGTCGTGGAACAGATAGTACTGTGGCACGAAATCGGTCACGATATTCTTCATAGACAAGAAGCTGTTGCGGCAGGTGGTTTCAAAGAATTTAATATATTCGATATGCGAGAAAACCGTATGGAGTATGAAGCAAATATCTTTGCTTCTCAGGCTTCGCTGCCTGATGACACCATTTTGGAGTACATTGAAAACGGCTACGACATTCAGCAAATTGCACGAGCAATGAGTTCTGACATCAACCTGATTGCTTTGAAAGTAGATACGCTCATAGCGCAAGGCTACCAACTTCGGAAGCAAGACCACCGAAACGACTTTCTTAAATACAATCATAAAATATAAGACCGTCAAGTCTCGAATGAGATCTGACGGTCTTTAACTATTTGTCTATTAAATGAGTTTCTATTCGTGCAGGAAAACCTTAATATAAATCTTCACCCACGAACCTTTCTTTTCTTTTGAAGTAATCTTCCCGAAAAGGAGCTTTCCAGCGTCCATTAGACGGGCAAATATTACATTGTCCTGCTTCGGAACATAACCGATTTTAACTCCGTCAACAGTCTTAATGACAATCGCTTGCGTATCATACCGGTTATCAGGTTCTCTAAAAAACGCCAATCTGTCATCAACATTCAGATGTGGTTCTAATTCTTCAATGCCTTCAATATGGGTCGTTCCGGCTACATAAGTATCAAAAAGAAATATGTCTTTTTCAAAGGGTTTTGGTATGGAAATCTCTCCGCCTTTGCCGTGTAACAGCCCTACAAGTCCGCTGCCACCGGATTTAACCAAATCGTCCATAATCTCACCTCAACATTTCTTCGATTTTCGCCTTATAAATAGAGATAAGCTCATTATACTGTTCAAGAATACCCTCAAGTTCTTGCTTCTTCTGCTCGGTTTTCTCTGTATCCTCAAGAATATCTTTCATCGTGTACGGATACTCTGATTTGATACTTTCAATACTATCTCTTATAGATTTAAGTAATCCCTGTAAACGCTCTCGTTCTTCGACAAGCTGTGTCATAGCGTCCTTATGCTGTTCAGGTAGCGGATTGTTTCCGACCATTTCGCTGATAATTCTTAATGTTCCCAAATCGCCGCTTTTATAGGCTGATACTGCATTATCAAATAATTGAACCTGTGCTTCTGAAACATCGGGGTTAATATCAGGGTGTAATGCCTTTACTATTTTGCGATAGAGCTTTTTGAGTTCCTTGTTATCTTCGTCAGACAGAACTTCCGCCTTGCTTCGTTTAAGAGCGTCATTCATCTTATCAATCTGCTCGTCGAGCTGTTTTTGATACTCGGCAAATTCATTGTCGAGCGTTTCCTCAATGGCTGAAATAATTACCTTTTCCTGTCTGTTTTTCTTTGCCTGAATCAATTCAATTTTTCTTTTCAGTCGCAGAGCGGCACATTGAGCTTCATATGCCCTATACTCAATGCTGCCGAGTTTCAGCATATATTCTGTCTCAATATTCTTACAGATAACGAATTGAAGCTCGTCACGCTCCAGCAAAAGCATTGACAGCTCTGTACGCATTTTTTCTACTTCGCTTTTCAGCTTTTCAAAGTCAGGAAATACAATAACATTACCCGATGAAGATACTTCTGCGGTCGTCTTGGCGTTTTCTTCTTCATCGTCCTTAAACATCACATACTCTGCGGCACGACCAGCGAGTCTTTTCCTGATTTCATTTTCGTCCATTCAATCGTACCTCACTCAGAAAATTTAGTTTGTCCTTTGTAGGAGAGTTACCGTTTTGCATTTAGACTCTGCAACTCATAATTATATGAAAGAGCTTCTTCAACGGCATCCATAATATCCGTTGAAAACTCTTTCTTTTTGATGTTCATTGCAGCAAGCATTTTTTTGTTTTTCCGGAAAGTCTTAAATAAGAGTTTCTTGTCTTTATCATCCAATCCGATTTTATAAAGAAGATTACAAAGTGAAATAATCAATGGCTTATAGTCATTGCACATTGTTTTTTCCGCTTTTCTATCTGCCCAAGCCATATACTTATCAAATTCGCACTCGTCAAATTTAGGCAACAACCCCATTATTGGATTTACAAGAAGCTGCGTTGACGAAAGCATAAGATTTACATAGGAACCAAGTTCATACTGCTGTGCTTCGGTCATAGCCATATAGTCTTTTCCAAAAGTTTTAGCATTACTAATTGCTTCTCTAAGCATATTGGTTTCCGTTTCAATCCTTGCAACACGCTCATTTAATTCAACAATCGCAAGTTTGTAGGATTTTACATCACGCTCGCTGATAAGAGTAAATACATTTTCAATTCTCTTTTTATCACTTGCGGATTTCCAAAACATTAAGCCACTCGCAATAAGCGCAACTCCAGCAATTGCCCATCCAACCGGTCCCGCAAGTGCAAGGAAGGCGTTACCGGCAGCCATACCACCACCGCCTGCTGCAAGCGCTCCGCCACCAAGCCAAGCTAAGGCGGCATTAGTTGCGGCTGCTCCACTCAATGCTGATATAGCAGTTCCCGTAGAAGCCACACCAAATGTAGTCGCTATTCCCATTGCAGCCGTAGGACCAAGTGCAACGACAGCCACTCCGGCTCCCACGCCTGCTGCACCTGCACCGGCATTTTTAACTGCTGCTGCCTTGTAATCGCTTTCTATTTTTTCAGCTTGTTGTTTCCAATTCAGTCGAATTTCTTTTAATCTTTCACACTCTATTTTTTTGTCATTTGGGATGTTGCGAATTTCATCAAACAGTTCTTGAATGGAATTTAGCTCTGCACATAAATCGCTTGAGTATTTACCAAGTTCCTCGATTATTTGATTTGTTTCATTTATTGCTGCCTGAGCTTCGTCCTGAGCAATTTTCAGTTTTGACTTTTTCTTACATTTCATTATAAGGAGCCTCCTTGAAAATAGGCATCTATTTCTGCTTTTGATTTTATAGTTTCATCTTCAGGCACATTGCGTTTTTTTGCGAGTAGGACTGATTTTTCAAACGACTCCTTATATAGCCCGCTTTCTTTCAGGTCAGCAACAAAAGATAAAAGTTCCTTGTCATCGTATGCCTCCGAAAGCATCGTTAAGCCACTTATGTAATCATCGACGATAATTTTTTCTCTTTTTATGAGTGACACATCATTGGTTGCTGTCTTTGATTGTACTCCTCGTTTAATTTCTCCGTAAATAGATATTGTGAAGCGTCCAATGCCTATGATGTTTAATCTCATAAAGAACTCAACGGCATTAAAAGTACCGCCGCCTGTCGAAATTGCCCGAATTGAAACATCTCCAATATCTATTAAGCAGAATGTACCGTGAGCAACGGTCAACATTCTTTTTACCGTTGCATTTGAAAATGGCTCGCAAGTTTTCCATAGCAACTTGCCGTTTCTGTTTTCTTTTGGCGTAGAGGTATAGTATTTTATCAGGCGTCGAATCGAATAAAACAACCTGACGACCATTTCATTGATAAATACCGGAATTGCCTGCGTTGTTTGGAATCTGCTATCATAGCCCTTTTCAAACAATTTCAAAGCCAAATCATTTACAGATTTATCAAATTCAGATGCAGGAACATTTAGTTTTCTCTTTATTGCTATTACATCGTTACTCCAAGACCATATTGGCGACGGTATGCCCATACCTCTACCTTTACTGCTCGAAGAACCGGAGACATCTGAAATTAAATGTCCAATCCAATTTGCAATGCCACAAAAGAGCTTGCCGGGTATATTATTGCCTTTAAGCTCAAATTTCCCGTCAGAATTGTTCAAAGATATAAGTTCGCCGTCTGATATAAAATCAGAAGTATTTGTAAATTGATTAAGAATAGAAAAGAACAAGCCTAACAAAGTCGGATTATGTCCCAGTGATTTGAAGTGATGATTACTCGGAGTCAGATTTATTAACTCTCGAAACACCCCGCCTCCGACACTTTGATCATAAGGGATTTTGAATTTCTGCTCAAGATAGCTTACCGCTGATGATAAAGAGTCATTTTCGCCCTGATAACCGCAAAATTGGGCAAAATCAATCGTCCTGTTTGCAAACCATTCATCCGTCATATCTCCCAACGACGACTCACCGGGTTTTCCAACAAGAAAGACATCAAGTATTCCACATAAGGCGCCCGAACTTGCAGACAGAATATAATCATATTTATCGCAATTCGGAGTCAAGTTCTTAATAGTTTCAAGAGTTTCATTCAATTGGACATCCAAATCACTCAACTCATCAGAAGCTTCAACAAGCGCTTCTGATATACTCCTCGGAAATATATATTTGTCCTTATCAACCGATAATTCAAGTATTATCGCTTTCTTATTATCCATTACTTTATCAGCTCCAATGGCTCATATAGTTTCAAAACAAGGGCCTACAATATCATCTAACTGTTTTCTGATTTCTGCAAAATCACAATCCAAGTCAAGCGTTTTGACCGAGATTGCATTTCCGCCCATTTTATAATTGTTATTCGGCAGCACCAATTCGTCAGTCTTAGCATAGAGCAGCATTCCCGACACATTGCCGGTATTTCCTGTATCAAGATTTTTTACATAAGTGAAAATCTGATAGAGATTGCCCGAATGCAAAGTGTTCACATCGTACTGCTTCTGCGTTGTATGGGCGTAATACTTGGCGTCTATAACCAATGTTCTGTCTCCCTGTTTTAACATTATATCGCTCTGCATAACAGGGAGCATTTCTCTGTATCCATCATCTGTATCCCACGGAATTTGAGAAGCCGACGCCTTAACTTCGGGGTGTTCCTTCTTAAAATACTCAAGGATAAACTTTTCATAAAGCCTGCACATACGCTGCTCATCAAGGAAATCCATTAACTTTGTACTTCCATCAGAGGTTGTTTGTAGCAATCCTTTGAGTATCAGATAACAAATTGAAATCAACATCTGATAGGTTTGATTATTCTTATTAAATTGAAGCTTCCAATTTATGCTCTCACGGTTCAAAGGTTCGACTTCTGCAAAATAAATGAGGAGCTTACGAAGCTGTTTTTTTCTGTCCTTGCTGATATTGCTTCTTACGAGAGTGTCCATTGTTGTTCGGATAATTCTATTCATATATGAATTGACCGAAAACTCATCATAGTTGCAGACAAGGCGTTTTCTCAGCATTGTTTGCTCTTTTACCGAAGCAGAAATATCAATTTTACCCCTTAATGTAGATAATTCCTCCGTTTGAACAATATACTCTTTGCCCAATCCTCGTTTCAACTGAGAAGAAACACCTTTTATCAATATGGCAGCACATAGTTCAGCTGCATTTTCAAATTCTTCGGTAGCAACCTGCTTATAGCCATCTTCGTTGAGAACCTGAAACGCATAGGAAAGCATATAGTATATGTTCTGTATGCGAATCATTTAATTGCACTCCTTAAAGTAGCAGACCAATCTCTAACTTTTGTCGGCTCGTCAAACCAGTATTCTTTGATAAGCGGTATTACTTCATATTCCACAACGGATTTGAGCCATTCATCAGTAATTTCTCCATCGGTACAGAAATAGCTGTGACCGATTCTGAAACCATCTCCCAATGACTCATCAGAAGAAATGGTGTTATTAAGTGACTCGACGGCAGTTATCAGACTCTCTAATTTTTGAGAATTCTTTTCCGCCAAGTAATTCTTGAAGCCTTCCGAAGAAAACGCCGGTGCGAAATCAAAGAAAGCAAATCTTCTCCTCAACGCATAATCCATTAATGCAAGGCTTCTGTCAGCGGTGTTCATCATACCTATAATTCTGACATTCTGAGGTACAGTAAACCATTCATTAGAATAAAGCAGTTTGATTTTTTCGCCACGCTTATCTTTCTCGATTAACATCATAAGTTCACCGAGAATTTTGCTCAAATTACCACGGTTGATTTCATCAATAATAAAGAAATAAGGGCGTTCATTATCTTCTTCCGCTTCTTTGCAAAACTTATAGAATGTTCCGTTTTCAAGTTCAAAGCCGTCTTTTGACGGTCTGTACCCTTGAATGAAATCTTCATAAGAGTAGCTTTGATGAAACTGTACCATTGCTACACGGCTTGTGTCTTTCTGTCCCATTATAGAGTAAGCAAGTCTCTTTGCCGCAAAAGTCTTTCCGACACCGGGTGCGCCTTGCAGAATAACATTGTATTTTGCTTCAAGCAATTCCGTCAGAGTGTTATATGTATCTTCGTCCATATAGACTTCATTCAGAAAATCATCTTTTGAATACAACGGATATTTGATTTCCTTTTGTTCCGATACTTCCTCAGAAGTATCTTCCGCAAACAAAGCAAGCAGCTTTTGAACATAATCGGGGTAAGCCGATATGTTGGTGAGCGTTTTCATAACTGCCTGACCGGGATGTTCCCATTCGCCTTTATTTTGCCAGTCAACTTTTCTAATGTGCTTGTATGTGCTTCTTGATGTATCATAGATATAATCGGAAGTTACAATGCCTTTGCCGATAATTTTATGCATTCCTTTTTTGACAAAAATCACATCACCGACTTTGATTTCATTTGCAAACTGCCAAAGGCAATGAGCGTTGTTTTTGTAGGAGTAACTTGGGTCGTAAACCTTTTTCATATAATCTTTGATTTCCTCTTTTGAAGAAAATCCTTTAAGGTCTGTAACATCGTCCCAACCGATACCCATTATGCCGGATTTATAGAACTCGTCCCACATTGAAGCGTTGTCACCGGGAGAGTAAATCCAATAATTTGTTTCTTTTATATTTGAATCAACTGTGGTTGTCGTGGTTTCTTCTGTTTTGCCCGATTGGTTGCTTTTCCAAGCATAATAAGACAGTTCGGGGAAACTGTGATACTCATATTCCTTCTGATTAAGAGCATTCTTTGCCTGCTCGCACATAAACAAATAGTTTCTTCCGTCGGGTAAGCCTTTATTTATATCCGAGAATATGGTCGTGAAATAATGGGGCATATTGTCTACATCCGTAATAAAGGCTCTGTTGGTAGAGTCCAAATTGATGAATGTATATGGTCTCGCCCAATAAAGTCCCATCGTAATATTCCACTTAATCATTTTCTGCTTTGTAACTGTGTCATAAGCAGCAATGAAAGCATTTTTATTATCTGTGGAGGCTTCATCGGAATATGCTATTGCTTTTTCAAGCAAATCCCAAAGGTTATCTATATCGTGTTCTCCACGATTTTCTTTATACGCAAAGAACCACGCACTTAAATTCATTACTACCGGAATGCCGTCAAACTCAGTCGGTACGGCAGCCTTAATCGAGAATTGCTTTGCAAATTGTTCCAACAAAGCTATGCGATTGGCATTTGTTATACCCTTGTTGAACGAGCCAAAAACGGTAAATGGGCAGATGTCCTCATATACTTCTTTCCCTCTTTCCTTAAACGGAAAATTCATTCCGGCATCGGCAAAGATGGTTTTGAGCTTGGCAATCAGTTCGCTTCTATTGTTTTTGTAAGGAAGTAGGGCAGAAGCCAACTCCATATAAAATTCTGTCCATTGAAATCTCTTATCCATATTCATTCTCCGTCAACCTACGCTTCCATCATATTATCTGTCCAAAGTTCGCATTGGGTCATAACCGTTTGAACTGCGTCGTCCATACCCTCCGGCGGGTACTTGTGCTTTTTCAAAAGTTTCTTTATGAGCATACGCATTTTTGCTCTTGCTGACTCACGCTTTTGCCAATCAATCGTCTTGTTTCTGCGCAGAGTATCGGCAAGCTCCTTTGTAATGGCTATGAGTTCGTCGTTTTCGTAGAAGTCCTTAATTGCCTGCGGCTTCGTTAGGGCGTCATAGAATGCAAGCTCATCGGCTGTAAGTCCGAGTTGGTCGCCTTCTTTTTGTGCTGCTGCAATCTGCTTTGCCAGCTTGAGCATTTCTTCAATGACTTCTTCGTTGGTCAGCATACCGTTCAAATACGCATTGAGCGAACGCTGCATAATCTCGCTGAACTTTTCGGACTTAACCACATTCGTCCTGCGGTAAACAGAAACCTGCTCAGCAATCAACTTTTTCAAGAGTTCAACGGCAAGGTTCTTTTCTTTCATATTCGCAACTTCTTGCAGAAACTTCGGGTCAAAGAGGGAGAATTCTTCTTTAATGTCCGAGAAAAGGTTGATAACGCCTTCGCTCTTGATGCTCTGTTTTAAGAGTTCGTTAATCCTTGCGTTCATTTCGGGCAAGGATATTTTCTTGCCTACGCCTGTATTGGCAAGTCGCAAAACAAGTACACGCACAGACTCAAAGAAAGCTGCTTCTATACGGTCGTCCTCATCAACCATAGAGGAGCAGAGGGACAATGCCTGATGAAGCATAAGCGCTTCTTTTACAAACGAGTCCTTATCGTCGATTTTTTCTCTGCCCATAATGAAGTTGACAGCACCGCTAATAGTCTTAGACCTTTCAAGGTCTGTGCCGGTTTGGAACTTTGAATAGTCAAATCCGTGGAACTTATCACGGCATACGGACAGCTTTTCTTGGAATTTCGGGAATGCAACCTTTGCAACATCGGTATCGCCGTAATTCTTTTTATCACGGGCGGTGTAATCGTTCATAGCCTTTTTAAGTGCTGTTGCAATACCCACATAGTCAACAACAAGACCGCCCTCTTTGTCACGGAATACACGGTTTACACGGGCAATAGCCTGCATAAGATTGTGTCCCGACATTGGCTTGTAAACATACATAGTGGCAAGGGACGGCACATCAAAGCCTGTGAGCCACATATCTACAACGATTGCGATTTTAAGCGGACTGTTGTTGTCCTTGAATTTCTTTGCAAGTTCGTCCTTGTGGTGCTTATTACCGATTATCTCACGCCATTCTTCCGGGTCATTGTTGCCGGAAGTCATAACAACTGCAACTTTTTCCGTCCAAGCAGGGCGCAACTCTAAAATACGCTTGTAAATTTTCATAGCGATAGGACGAGAGTAAGCAACAATCATTGCTTTACCTGTCAGCAGATTTTCTCTGTTGTTCTCGTAGTGGTCGAGTATATCGCTTACAAGCGAATTTATAGTGTTATCGTTTCCGAGTATTGCTTCCATCTGACCAAGTTCACGCTTGCTCTTTTCGATAACTTCTTCGTCTGCGTTGGCGGACATAATATCATACTCGGTATCAATCAGCCGCAGCGTTGCTTCATCGAGATTGAGCTTAATTACACGGCTTTCGTAATAAACAGGGCGGGTTGCTCCGTCCTCGACCGCCTGAGTCATATCGTAAATGTCGATATAGTCACCGAATACCTCACGGGTACTACGGTCTTTTGAAGAAATAGGCGTGCCTGTAAAGCCGATATATGTAGCGTTAGGCAAGGTGTTGCGGATAACACGAGCCGTACCGATTTTGACCTTACCGGTTTTAGCGTCCACGGTTTCAGTCAGTCCGTATTGTCCACGGTGTGCTTCGTCTGCCATAACCACAATGTTGTGGCGTTCGGATAACGCTTCGTGAGACTCCTCAAACTTTTGCATAGTGGTAAAAATAATACCGTTTGCCTGTCTGCCGGCAAGGAGAGATTTTAAGTTTTCTCTGCTTTCGGCGTGCATTGGCTCTTGCCTTAAAAAGTCTTTGCACTTTGCAAACTGACCGTAAAGCTGGTCGTCAAGGTCGTTTCTGTCTGTGATAACAACAATCGTCGGGCTGTCCAACGCTTCTTGCAACAAATGAGCATAGAACACCATAGACAGCGACTTTCCGCTGCCTTGGGTGTGCCAAAATACGCCGCCCTTACCGTCGGTAACGGTAGCGTGCTTTGTGGATTCAATTGCTTTTCTGACCGCAAAGTATTGATGATACCCTGCAAGTATCTTAAACGAATTGATACCCTCGTTAGAAAAGCAAATAAAGTTTTTGATTATATCAAGCAGTCTTGCCTTTTGGAACATACCCTCAAAGAAAGTATCAAATTGTGCATACTGCGTGTTTTCATAATCACCATCTTTTGTTTTCCACTCCATAAAGCGGTCTTCACCGGAGGTGATCGTACCCGCTTTTGAGGTCAACTGGTCGCTCATTACGCAAATTGCGTTGTAAATGAACATAGACGGAATTTCTTTCATATAGTTACGGAGCTGCCTGTACGCTTCGGAAGCGTCCGTTTCTTCACGGGACGGAGATTTAAGCTCAACCAATACAACCGGCAAGCCGTTCAAAAAGAGAATTACATCAGGGCGTTTATTGCTGTTCTCAATAAAAGTCCATTGGTTAGCAACGATAAAGGAGTTATTGTCGGGATTTTTATAGTCAACAAGATAGGCGATAGAGGAACGCTCCTCACCGTCAACAAAATATCTTACCGGGATACCGTTTTGCAGATAGTCCATAAACACGGCGTTTTTCTGCACAAGTTCTCCGTTTTCAAAATTTTTGAGCTTGAATAAGGCATCCTGAATGGCATCATCAGATAACCCTCTGTTCAAGCGGTACAGAGAGTCAAGCAGAACTTCCTCATATAACGGACTGTAAAAGTCTCTTTCAATATCGGGACCGTATGCGTACTCGTATCCCAAATCATTTCTGAACAGCTCGATTACTGAATTTTCATAATCGGCTTCGGTATATAATCCCGGCATTTTCATTTCTCCTTTTTTACAGCTCGGAGCTGCATATTCTTTCTTCGTTATACTTGATTAAATTATCGTAGTTTCCGATTTTACAGTCAAATATCACAACCTTAGGAAGTTCAAAAATTCCTTGTGAGGTTCTGAGCAGTTTGTATGGTGCATACCAAATCAAGTAATCAATTCCGCTATGTAAAAAGACATTTACAAAGTTTTCATCCCAAAAGAAAAAGTGCGGTTTTCCTGCTATCATTTCGCCTTCGTGTGCTTCATCCATATTTGGCTTATTGTTTTCACATTGAAGATACGCAGAGGACTCATCCATAACAAACAAAACGGTTTTGTAACCGATATGGTTGCTTTGGTAAAGCGGAAGTTTTTTTATGTGTTCAGAAACTACACGCTCAAAATTTGATTTGTAGAACAAATAGTTGTGGTCTTGCTCTGACGGAAGAAGCGTCTTGGCATTAACTATAAGTTCTGCATTAGGAAATATTTCTTGTATGCCACTTTCTTTAAGTTCTTTATAAAGCTTGCTTTCTCCGGCGTTTGTCGGATTTTGAATTTTCCCTTTTTTATCTACAAAAGCGTGGTCGTCAACTCGCATAACATCCATCATCAGCTCGTCTTTTGGCGAATAATAATCAGGTGGCGGGTCAGACTTACCGGAACTATTTATCCAGTTGTTCCATAAGGCTTCCGTGTGAATTGATAAATAAACAGCTTCAATTGTCTCAGATTGAGTGGCAAACATAACCTCATTGTCGTTGACTCTCTGAAATTGAGATATTATCTTATCTTCATCATCAAACCTATTCATTTCCGACCCTCCTATCCTTATAAACAATAATTTACTTGAGCAAGTGCTAACTTTATATCGCAATAAATTTGTTGATACAGCCAATAATGAGCGAGCAATTTGCCGCGCTGACGAATACTTTGATATTTCCATCGGCAAAACACCACCGAGAAAAGAACCACAATGGTTTAGCACCAATCCCCAAGATGTTACTTGGGTATCCATATCAGATATGGGGACTTGCGGTCTTTATATCAGTAGCAGTTCTGAACAACTTACGAAACAAGCTGTTGAACGTCATAATGTTAAAGTAGTACCCGATAACACAGTCTTACTTAGCTTTAAGCTTACTGTTGGCAGAATTGCAATTACAAATGGTGAGATGACCACTAATGAAGCCATTGCACATTTCAAAACCGACAAAAAAGAAATAAATGAATATCTCTATTGCTATTTGAAATGTTTTAACTATCAAACTATGGGAAGTACATCTTCAATAGCAACAGCCGTCAATTCAAAAATTATCAAAGGTATGCCTTTTATTGTGCCTACCAATGACGAATTGGAAGAATTCCACGGCTTTGCTGCACCAATGTTTGCGAAGATTAAGGCTAATCAAATTGAAACAAATAATTTGACAGCACTTAGGGATACATTACTACCAAAACTAATGTCCGGCGAGCTTGATGTTTCCGACATCGACCTTTAAGCCGCTAAATTATTGTTTATTCTCTGATTGTTCTCAACTTTATCATCAATATTAGCTAACATTTTCGCTACACGCTGTTGCATTTCAATATCCGGTATAGCAACATCAATATTTGCGAAAGTATCCCTTGTAATCGTATCGAATACTGAACCGTGAGTCATTGCTTTAAGCTTTCTCACACTATGTTTTATCAAGTAATACAAGAAGGTACTATCAATGCCTTCTTTAGCTCTTATACCATAACAAGACTGATTAAAAGCCATCGGGAACGGTATCATAGCCAGTTCTCCAACAGTTCCTCTGGCTGAAATGATGATGTCATCTTTTCTGAGTAATTTTGTTGAGCTGTTATTAAGCCCTTCTTCTGTAATAGTTTTTTCTGTGGAATAGACATATCGGTTTTCATTATTAAAATCCTTAACTGATAACCAGTTAATATTTCCACCCCAATACTCTGCTTTAGATGTTTTTGGAGTTCCACCACCGATAAGTTCTACTATATCTATCAGTGAAGTTTTCAACCATTCAGACATAATCTTTTCCTCTCTATCCAATGTATTTTCGGTGTGCAATCTTAACATTGCTCTGTTTAACCATTGCATACTGCAAAGTCGTATCTATCTTTCTATGCCCCAAGAGCTGTTGAAGCTGCTCAATGGGCATTCCTTTATCTATTGCCATAGTTGCGAGTGTACGCCTGAACTTATGCGGGTGTACCTTGTTAATACCTAATTGCTTTCCAAATTCTCTAAGGCGAACCTCAACACCGCCGATTTTCAGCCTTTCGTGCGGTAATTTCAACGACACAAACAGCGCCGGATTGTCGTCCGTCCTGCTCTCCAAATAGTTCTGCAAATGTATCTTTGTGCGAGCGTCAAAATAGACCACTCGTTCCTTACTACCTTTACCGAACACGATACATTCTCTCTCATTGAAATCAATATCATTTCGGTTAAGCAGTACCATTTCGCCAACACGCATACCCGTTGAAGCAAGCATATCAATAATCGCTAAGTCTCGACGTTCTGTGCAGTTATCCCTCATAAGCTCTAACGCTTCATCGGAGTATGTCTCCTTGATATTCGTGCCGGTTTTTACTCTGTGTATGCGTCTTACCGGACTTTTCAGTATGTAATCCTCGTCCTCTAACCAAGAGAAGAAGCTTGAGAGAATACGGCGGATATTGTCTATCGTTACCTTGCTTGATTTCTTCTTTTCCTGATATTCCGTCAGGTATCCTCTAATGTCGTCTGTAACAATGTGTTTGACATCTTTTTTGAGTTCACAGAGCATAGCTTCGATAGTTGCCTTGTAGTATTTAAGAGATTTCTCGGAGCAGCCCTCAATTCGCTTTGCCGATAGGAACAGTTCTACATAGTTCTGCTCCGAGTATTTCTCTTTGTTTTGATTTTCCGTCACCTCATACTTTGCAAGGGTATATTTCAACACCTCTTGCAATTTTTCATTTTGTGCATTGTTCAGGTAAGGCAACATTCCCTGAATAACATCTTTGATTAAATCTTGTTTCACAGTCAATTCTCCTTTGAAATATTCTAAGAGAACGACTATGGGGCGGAAGTCCCCCGATATTAACTCCCGCCACCCACGGAAGTTATGGGATATGTTATAAACAATAATTTAGCGGCTTAAAGTTCGATGTTCGATACATCAAGCTCACCGGACATCAACTTAGGCAATAAGGACTCTCTCAGTTCTTCAAGATATGTATTTTCGGAGATGTTAGATGAAACTTGTTTATATAATGCAGTTACAACCTCATCTAACGGTTTCAATGTTGAAAAGTCACTTGGCAAAAGCAGTTTGTATTCAGGCAAAGCCTTTTTACTTAAATGTAGAACTGTTGTACCATTTACATATCCCAAGCAATGAGCTTTGAATTTCTTGTCTTGAAGAATTGCAGCAATGAGAAATTTGGAAACACCATCCTTTTTTGGAAGAACTTTTACCAAATCCATAGAGAAAACAATATCATCATACCCCGATTTACTCATTACTAGTTCAGCATTACCGATAACTTCGGCGTTTTGAGTTAAGTCTGTATGAGCAACTAAAGTATCAAACAATTCAGCGTGTTGAGATTCTTTTAATTTCGATGATGGTATAATTTCTTTATAACCATCCAGCTTGAATCCGCCTTTACGGTCAAAGTTCTTTATTGTTGCCATAGCTATTGTGGAATCGGTCAGTTCAGTTCCTTTGTATGAGTACCCACTAATGAACTCAGCTATGTCAGACAAAGGTGTTTCTACCCAATCGGAAGGCATAACACCATCAAAAGGTTTATATTCAGAAAGCCAAGCGGTGCATATTGTTTTGATTTGCTCGAGTAAATTATTGTTTATTGCTACATTGTTATGAATCTTTTCGTCAATTGTTCGTAAAATAGAGCTGATTTTTCGCTGTGTTTGTAAAGATGGCAACTCTATTGATTGATTTTCCATATCTCCCTTTGTCATATGTGCCATAACACTTCCGTGTGTTCCGGCTGTTAGACGATTTACTGAGTGTCGCAACCAATAATATAAATACCACTTATCTGCAATATCATCATTAGGTATGAGTTTCCAAATATGATAGTGGTAAATCACTTTTTCTCCGTCCCAAATCTTTGGGCCGAAAGAAGCTGACCACGCAAAAAGCAAATCTTCATAATCGCAGTATTTATCTTCGGGTAGTTCCATATCCGAATAATACCATCTGTCACTTGAAAAGAAGTTTCCAACACGCAAAATAGGATACTTTCCACTTGCCAGCAACTCGTTTTGCTTATATGCACGACCATTTAGCACTTTACATATATCGCCAAATCTATATTTTGCCATTGTTCTCTTCTCCTTTTAGTTTTTTATATTGTCTTTTCCAAGCAGAAGAAGGCTTTTTGCATATACAATCTTGGCTGGCAAAGGCACAAACGTTTTCCAAATATGCATATCCACAAATATCGGGATTATTGGCTCTGCAACCGTATGTTTGCATTTCTGTGTCCAATTCATTGAGGGGTGCTCTGAATTTTACTCTAAGTTCTCTTTCAGATTTCATACCCAATCGCCCCCAGTTTCTTGCGGATTTCGTCCTCCAACTCGTGAGACTTTGCGAACATATCGGAAAGCTCGGATGTAAGGCGTGTCATTTTTTCTTCAAACGGCTCTCCGTCGTCCTCAACTTCTTCAATACCGACATATCTGCCCGGAGTAAGGATAAAGTCTTGCTTTTCGATTTCTTGTAAATCGGCAACGGCGCAGAAGCCTTTTACATCTTCAAGCGTTCCTTCTTGGAAAGCGGTAAATGTATCTGCTAACTTCTGAATATCGTCATCGGTAAAATCTCTGTGCTTACGGTCAACCATATAACCCATTTTGCGGGCATCGATAAATAAGGTTTTGCCTTTTTGTTTCTTGTTCTTTGAGATAAACCAAAGTGTTACCGGAATAGTAACGCTGTAAAAGAGCTGCGTCGGTAGGGCAACAATACCTTCTACAAGGTCAGCCTGAATGATATTCTTTCTGATTTCACCCTCGCCGCTTGACTGAGAGGACAACGCCCCGTTTGCAAGCACAAGACCGATTTTTCCGTTAGGTGCAAGGTGGTGTATCATATGCTGAATCCACGCATAGTTGGCATTACCAGCAGGCGGTGTGCCGTACTTCCAACGGACATCGTCTTTGAGTTTTTCCTGTCCCCAGTTTGAAAGATTGAAAGGCGGATTTGCCATAATGAAGTCAGCTTTCAAGGTCTTATGCAGGTCGTTGAAAAATGTATCTGCCTGATACGGACCGAAATCGGCATCTATACCTCGAATAGCCATATTCATTTTTGCCATTTTCCAAGTGTCGGCATTGGACTCCTGACCGTAAACAGCGATTTCTCCACGCTTGCCGCTGTGTGCCTGAATGAACTTTGCACTCTGTACGAACATACCGCCCGAACCGCAGCAAGGGTCATATACACGACAGTTCTTAAACGGCTTTAAGATAGCAACGATTGTTTTAACAATGCTTGCAGGAGTATAGAACTCGCCACCCTTAACACCTTCGTAAGCGGCGAACTGCTGAATACAATACTCATAAGTTCTGCCGAGCAGGTCTTTGCTTTCCTCAGTGTCGCCCATATCCATATTAGTGAACAGGTCAACAACATCGCCCAAAACACGCTTGTCCAAATCAGGACTTGCGTAGTTCTTAGGCAATACATTTTTAAGAGTTGTATTTTCCTTTTCTATGGCTCTCATTGCATCATCAATGACAGTTCCGATTTCAGGAGTGTGAGCAGATGAAGCTATTTTGCTCCAACGAGCGTCCTCCGGCACAAAGAAAATATTATCCTCCACATAGGCGTCTCTATCATCTTCAAAGCCGTCACCTTCTGCAACAAGCTCTTGATAACGCTTTTCAAACGCACTTGATATGTAACGCAGGAAAATAAGACCTACGATAACCTTTCTGTATTCTGCCGCAGGGATATGTCCCCAAAGCACGCACGCTGCGTCCCATATTTGTTTTTCAAAGCCGATATTGGCGTTATTTCCGTTAGCCATAGAAATATGTCCTTTCTTTTTTATAGTATCATAATAGCGAATACTATTACTTATTTCTATCCATTCTGCATTATATCAAAGCTACTGTCCTATAAAACGGACTTTACTCTTTATCTTCGGGTAGAACTTCCATAATATCATCAACAGTACAATTCAAAGCTCTGCATATCTTGGCAAGAGTATCTGTTGTGACTGCTTCGTCATTGCCAAGTTTTCGCATTGTGTACTTTGTAAGCTCTGCTGTTTCCTGTAAATCTTTCTTTTTCATATCCCTGTCCAGCAGAATATGCCACAGTTTCTTATATGTAACCGCCATCTATTTACTTCCTTTCCAAGAATTCAAACAAGAATAGAATAACTCATTGAACATTATAGCATAAACGGCTCAAACTTTCAATATAAATACTGCTATTTCGCACTTTTGTGCTTTTTAGCATTCTCAAAACCAACTATCAGTAATACAAAAAATGAGGTGCATAAGCACCTCAACTACACATCCGCTCATTAACTTTTTTTGCAATCAAAGTTATAACGGTTTCCGCCGATGGAGTTTGTCCATCGGGCGCAACTTCTTTCCAAAATTGTTGAGCTTTCGGCTGCCTGCTTTTCATTGCTTCCTTTATTGCTTTTTGGATTTCGCTTTCAACCTCATCTCTTGTAATGCCGTTTTTTTCAGCCACTTTTTCTAAAATGTCTTTCATTTTTATTATCCTCCGTGATTATTAGTTGTTGTCTATCACTTGTAGTTATAGTTATAACACAATGTAATTGTCGAAGTCCCGCAATCTGTGTCGATTGAGTAGATTTTTTACACGAAATAAGAAAAAGCCCGCCGATAACGGCGAGCCTTGTAATTTACGGAAGTATTTGCTTTGATTGTTTTATGAGCGTATCTAACACCTCATAAATTCTATCTCTATCTTCAGGAGTGAGTTTTTCAAGTTTCTCATTCAATATTGAGTTTTTAACGGTGTATCCGGTATCCAAAACTTCACTCAAAACCATATCAGCAGATACGCCCAATGCATTGAGTATCTTTATAAATGTTTCAAGTGACGGAATTTTCTCGCCTCTTTCTACCATACCGATATAGTTAGTAGTCAATCCTGCTTTCTCCGCTAAATCTTCTTGGCGTAATTTTTTCATCAGTCGATATTTTCTGACGTTCTTGCCGATTGTAGCGAGTTTCATCTCATCACCCCCTTGGTATGTTTCTATCACTAATAGTATAGATTGCGTTAGTCCAAACATACACACACCAGTTGGAAGTAACAATAACTATTAGTGATGATTTTTTAACTTTTTTATGCTATACTGTATTAAACACGGGGGATGGTATAGTATGAGTAAAGAAAATACGGCTGTATTCATAGGGCATAATGAATGCTATGGAGTAACAAACGAACAGATAAAAGAAGCTATTGTTTCACTTATAGATAAAGGTGTAACTGAGTTTTTGAGTGGCGGACAAGGCGGATTTGACCGATTATGCGGTCGCTGCGTTTACGAATTAAAAAAAGAGTATCCTCATATAAGCAATTATCTCGTTATTCCTTATCTATCTTTCAATGTATATAACGATGAGCTGTTCGATTCGATAATATATCCCGATGGCTTTGAAAAATATCATTTCAAAGCCGCCATTCCTGCAAGGAATAAGTTTATGGTGGATAACGCAAGCTACGCTATATGCTTTGTTAATCACGGATGGGGCGGAGCTGCAAAGACTTATGAAAGAGCAAAGAAGAAAGGCTTAAACATCATCAATTTCGGAAATTATGATTTTGAAAGTTAATATGTACTCGATGGCTACTCAAATGAGCAGCCATCTTTTTTAATACGCCGGAATACCGTATCCGTAGATACTGCTGCTACCGACTGCGTATTGTCTTTGCCTGCAAGCATCACCGGAATTACCCTCAACGGTATAAACAATTCCGTTCTCGCATTTTTGCACAATGCCTGTGTGGTCGGTTTCTCCGTCGCCCTCCCAGTCAAAGAAAATGATTGTTCCGGGTGCAGGCTCGTAATTACGATCTGCCCATTGTCCTCGGTCTTTGAACCATTGAGCGCCGTTCACACAACCGGCATATTTCGGAATAATACCGGCGTCAATATATCCGCACTCATTAGCACACCAAGAAACAAAGCAAGCACACCATTCCACACGGGAGTCAAATCCGTACCAAGACCAGTAAGGCTGACCTCCGACATTTCCGACCTGCGACAAGGCAACAGATACGATTTGGTCATCACTGTAACCGATACCGTAAAGGACTTGCGACCATAGCTGATTGTTTTCATCTTTCAAAAGCTCGGCAAGATAATCTTTCTGTTCTTGATTAAAGCCGTAGGCAGTCGCCATCTCATCTACGGTTTTATGGGATACAGTAATATATAGGAATGTCTCGGTTACGGTTTTCTCAGTTTCAACGATATTTCCGTGTCCGTCGTCGCTTTCTTCGATTTCGGTATGAGACTTTGTTTCGGTTCGGGAAGAAATACTGTTCATCTCCCAAAAAATATCCGACAACAGTTGCTTCTTAGTATCGTCAACCGTGGCAACTTCCATCGGATTATCGGCATTTGTATTCACTTTAACGGAATAAACCGCAAGGACATCTTTCCATACAGCTCTGCTTCCGCTCATTTCAAGAACATCATAACTTACGGAGTTCTTTTCTTGTTCTAATCGGTCATCGTATTCTTGATTGATTTCTTGCACAACAGTCTGCATTGACATTCCTGTACCGGAATCTTCCCCTGAAAAGAAAATGCCATAAACTGAACCGGCAATTAACCCTACAAGACATAATACTATAATCACAACAATGGCGACCCAACCTCCGGCTGCTATTGCAGCGACAAGACTTTTCACTGCTGCTATAATCGCCTTTACTGCGGCAACGGTAGCTTTGGCTGCTGCTTTTACAGCAGTTGCCGTTGCTTTGGCGGTTGCCTTAGCCGCCTGTGCCGCTTTTTGCGAAGCCTTAACCGTGGCTTGCGCCGTTTTCTGTGCGGCTTTCGCCGTCTGCTGGCTTGTTTTTATCGCCGCCTTTGCAGTCTGCTCGGCGGTCTTAACAGATTTCTGCGTTGTCTTTGCAGCTTCTTTCCCGGAAAATTTAATTGTTTTCTTGCCCGAAGAAGTTGCCGATTGCTTAATTGTCTTTTCAGCCGTATCAACAGTCTTAATCGCAGAATTGGTATTCTGTGCAGTCTGTTTTCTCAATGACTGTTCGGCTCGCTGCTGCTTAAAACGCTGAAAGCCGTCTTTGGCGGATTGAATATTCCGTTTGGTTTCTCCGACACCTTTTCGACCTGCTTTATCAAAGGCATAAACGACATCGTGAGAGATTTCATCAATGCCGGATTGCACTTTGTCGGCGGCATATTCTTCTGCCGTGTTTTCATTGGCGTTGACAGAGCGTTCCGCTTTCTCTTTTGTGGCGATATATGCCTCTTTCATTTTCTGACCGGCAACAGTTGCTTTATCCAAGGTCTTTATCGTGCCTTTGACGGTATCTCTTGTCTTTATATCAGCCACGCTGAACCTCCTTTCTAAGCCGGTTGAATAACTCTTTTGAATTTTGTCGAGCTGTCGGCAATAAACTCGTTAATCAATCGGCTTTCTGATTTTGTTTCGGGATAAGCGGTTATAGAGATTGTCTTTGCGTTCCAGTCAAGGGTGTAGCTGTCGTTTGCCACATTCGTAATGTGGTGCTGTGCAAGAAAATCTCGCAAACGCTTCATTTCTTCAAGGTCATCGGACATAATCACATTCACATAGGTTCTGTCCTTTGACATTTTCTCGTTGATAAAGCAAGCAAGAGAACACCCTACACCACCGGCAACGGCAACAACAAGCATAGCTATCTCGTTATTTGCAGAGACAACTCTTTTCGTTATCCAAAAATAAATGAAGTCGGATATGACAACCGCAATGCCTGCAAGTATCCACCGACTTCTTTGTACTAATATTGTTTTTGTCGTACTTAAGGCGTTGTCCGCAACCTTAGCCGCAAACAACACTGCTAAATTTATGAGACTAATCATACAAGGTTTATCCCTCCTTACTCAGCCATTTTCTTTGCCACGACAACCATTCGACCGTTGTTACGGGAATACTCGCAGGTGGAAAGCGTAATCAACTTATCGCCGTATTCTGCGGTTACTCCTGTATCATACAAGGCAAGTTCTTTGCACTTGGTAATATACGCATTAAATTCATCTGCCGTATCTGCATTGACAAACTGATAGTATTTGAAACTTTCGGGGCTGTCGGTATATACCACCGTCTTAAATGCAGCGATAATCTCATAGTCGCATTTCTCGGTTAAAGTATCGAAGCTAATAGTCTTATGGCTTTCCCAAAATGATTTATCTGTGTACTTCATAAGCCCTGAAAACATCGAACTGTCTTTCATATTATGACCGTAGATAATGAGGTTGTCCGACGGAATATCCACATCGCAGTTTTCCTGAACATAGGGGCAACCGTAATCGGTGTATGCCTTGTCAAAGCCGTGTTTCAAATAGAAATTCGGATTATCCTTTGACTGCAAAACTGGATAATTGATTTTGGTGTCCTCTATCTTTATCCAACCTACCATATCGTTGTTTTGCAGATACAAAGCCTGATAGTCTGGCAAGAAAGACTTATCTTGCGAATATGTCATTGTATCTTTTTCGGTATCTATTTTCTCAACTGTTTCAATCAGATTGTCATACATTTCCGCCTGCTTTTCGGAGTCGATATAGTGCTTGATAAGAAAGCCGGAACTGACGGCAAGCAAAATGCTGAAAGCACAGATTAAAGCAATATAGATTTTATTTTTCATAAGCGTTTCCTTTCTTGAATAAAAATGGGGCAAGGGTTATGCGCCCTCGCCCGGTTTGGTTGTCATTAACTTGTAGAGCTTTGTATTCTTCGGGAATTTATTCGCAAACGGCACAAGCGAACTACCCACTTTAATAAGTCCGTGTCCTGCGTCAACATTTGTGATATACGAAAGCTGGCGGTCGGAAATATTAAGGAGTTTTGCAAGTTCCAAACGGTCGGTAGAAGCCTGATTGAGCATAATCAAGAACTCGCTGTTTGCAAGCATTGTTCTTGCGGTATGGCTCTGTAAAAGGTCATCTACATTCTGTGTAATACCCGTTGCGTAAGCACCATACTTTCTTACACGCTTCCACAAAGTGAAAAGGAAGTTTGCGGAATACTCGTGTTGGAACAGAAGATAAATCTCGTCAATGAAGATAAAGGTCTGTTTGCCTTTTGCTCTGTTCTGCGTAATGCGGTTCAAAATGCTGTCGAGAACGACAAGCATACCGATAGGCATAAGCTGTTTACCGAGGTCGAGAATATCATAGCAAATAAGGCGATTATTCGTATCCACATTGGTCGGCTTTGCAAAGGTGTTGAGTGAACCGTTAGTGAACAGCTCAATGGCAAGGGCAATTTCCTTTGCCTCCGGCTCGTCCTGTTTCAAGAGTTCTGCTCGGAAGTCTTGCAAGGTAGGAACAGTACCGGTATAACCTCTTTGCTGATAATCTCGGTACACACTTGCGGTACAACGGTCAATAATGGACTTCTGTTTTGCACCGAGGTTCGTACCGCCTATAAGTTGCTCGCAAAGTGACATAATGAACTCAGATTTGAGAATTACCGGGTTTGCTCCGTCGCCGTATTCCTTGTTCATATCCATAGCGTTAATATGGCTCTGCGAAGTAGCGGAAATATTGATAATCTCGCCACCGAGAGCCTTAACAAGCTGTGAGTATTCTCGCTCCGGGTCGATAATAATAACATCGGCGTCGGAAGAAAGAATGATATTTTCAATCTCACCCTTTGCCGCAAAGGACTTACCGCCACCGGATACGCCGAGGATAAAGGAGTTACCGTTGAGTAGCTGTCTGCGGTCTGCAATAATCATATTTTTGCTGATTACATTCTGACCGTAGTAAATACCGTTTTCGTGGTAAATATCTTGAACCTTGAAAGGAATAAAGACCGCAAGGCTTTCGGTTGTAAGCGTTCTGAATGCGTCAATCTTGCGTGTGCCAAACGGCATTGCGGTATTCAATCCGTCCGGCTGTTGATATTTCAAAACGGCGAACTGACACAAGTTCTGTCTTGCTACCGTAAGCAATGCTTCAGTGTCATCATCAAGCTGCTTTTTACTGTCCGCAGTATGAACCAGCGTGAGTACAGCGAACATCATTCGCTGATCACGAGTGGTGAGGTCATCAAGGAACTCTTTCATTTCCTTTTTCTGCTGTTCCATATCATACGGAACGGTAGCGGAAAAGTTGTTGTTTTGATTTTGCTTTCTCTGCCAGTTGGTAATATTGGTTTCAACACCGAGAAGTCGGCTTTCCGCTTCTCTTACCGCTTCATCTGTCGGCACAGGTACAATATCAATGGACATCATAAGGTTACGGTTCAAATCGGTAAGGTCAGTTACCATACTGTCCTTGATATACGAAGCGTACTCACGAAGAAAAAGCACTCGTCCGTAACGGTCGCCCATCTTGAAATAGTCCTTTTCAAACTCCATTGTATCGGGGCAAACATAGTCCTTGAAATCGTGTCCCTTCTTTCGGGTTTCTTTAATATCGAAGTGATAAGCAGTTTCTTCTCCCACACGGAAGAAGTCGTGAACGATACGAAGTCGCTCGTCTGTTTCAAGTTCTACGCATTTGCTTCCGAGCCTTGAAAAGTGAGCAATCAAATCCGCACCTACACGGGCAAAATATGTTCTTGCGTCCTCAACACTCTTTTTGTTGATAGAGATAGTTACATACTTATCCTGAACGATGGCGTTTGCGCCGGTTGCCTTATCAAGAAGCATTTTGTTATATTCTTCTCTGTAAACATCAAGGTAATCTCCGGTTTCGGGAATAAGGATTGTTTTTTCAAAATCCAAACGGTTAAGCCGTCTGTTGTTGATTGTCAGTTTTGTTGTAGCTCCGCTGTCGAGAGAATTGAGAAGTTCCGAATATTCAAGGAACATCGCTTCTTTATCTTCACGACTTGCAACGGCATAGTTAATATCCGTGAACTTAAAAGACTTCGAATATTTGTCTTTTCCAACACGGAAAATGCCGTCATCATAAATAGCGGTAATAGGGATACAATCCTGTACGCCCTTTGGAACTACAAACTTTTCTTTATCCTGTTTTAACAGGTTCGTAAGGGTTTTAATCATTGTTCTTATAAGCCTCCTTCTGTTTTTGTTCGATTGTCGGTTTCATAAGTTCGTAGTAGGTGTTCGTAGAGTGAAACACCAACTTCTTAGGCATAAGAAATTCGGACTTAATCCACGCCCATATAAACTTCTCGGCAGTCATTCCGTTGTATTTCACAAAGCCGAGAGCCGCAAAAGGTGCCGCTCCCAAAATACACACCCACGATACCGTTTCTGTTCCGAAATGCGGTTTAAGTAGGAAATACAAGCCTACCGCCACACCGCAAGCAAGAACAGAAAAAATGAACTGTCTGAGCGACAGTCCAAAGAACATTGATTCTGTGTAATTTCGTATTTCTCTGTTAATCTTTACTTCCATTGAAATTTCCTTTCTCTGCGATTATCGACAGTATAGATACAGGTATCTGCAAGACAAACTCGTTTTCCTTTTCTTTTACCGCCGTTATATACGCAGTTTTTGCATTTGCGGTCAGACGGAATATACTTCTGCCGACCTGTTCTGTTTTTGTTTTTCATTTAGTCAAAACCTCCGATTACAAGCCCATCATCTCACGAATGATACGGTCACTCATTTTAACCGCACCCACAAGTACAAGCATATTGAATACAAGTTCTCCGATATATGCCCACACCTGAGTAACGGCTGCTGCATTTGCGTCAACCACCGGCGGTGTAGAAGCAAATAGGGAGAAGATGATACAAGCAAGTACAATTACCGCACCTTCAAGCAGTACGGCACAGTAGCTTTTGATAAAACTTTTACCGACATTCTGCGACGGTTCTCCGGCAAAGGTTGAAAGCGGTATAGGAGCAAGAGCCGTGTACATATACAGTTTGAAAAATCGTCCGTACACCGTCATTATCATAATGAAAGAGAGAACTGTGATAAACAGTCCACCAATAAGTGTTACAGCCCATAATGGTATGCTTTCAAAAAATCCGCACTCCTCGATAGTTGTTATCATTTCGGATGGCAGCGTCGTTTGATTTGGTGTGCCAAATCCGGCAGATGTCATAATTGTTGAAATCGTACCTTGCACGATGTTAAACAAAGCGAGCATTAGTTCCAAGCCATAAGTTATAACACCTTTGGCAATGGCAAAGCGAATAAACAATTTTAATGCGTGTTCCGGTTTCTTTACTTCGGTAAAACTTCCGCAAGTGCGAACTACACCGACAACAAAGAATAAAACAAGCAAAGCAAGTCCGATAGCCTGAACCGCACCGTTGATTGTTACCATCACATTCCAAATGCTCCCGCCTTTGAAGTCCTGCGGTGAAGTGGTAAGCAGTTGCCATATTTCCGATAACTTGCTGTTCCAAGTGTCGAGGGCATTTTGTAGGTTTTGAACCACCCAGTTATCACTCATCTGTTTGCACCTCCTTAAAGATTAAGGGGCATACCCAAAATCGGATATGCCCCTTTGATAACTGTGTTCTTTTAACCGGCAATGAGGTTAAGAATTTCCTTTGCAAAGGTAATGATAATACCGCCTGCAAGGGTCAAGAAGCCGTTGGCACGCTGAGACGGGTCGTGAGATTTCAAAGAAAGTCCGACCTGAACGATACCAAAGCCGAGCAAAATCATACCGATTGCACGAATAAGTCCGAAAATAAAGTCGGACAAATTATTTACCACGGTAATCGGGTCGTTAGCGGCAAAAGCGGTAACGCTCATACCGAAAACAAGGGTTACTGCTGTAACAACGGCGCAGTAAGTATGAAAGCCTTTCTTAACCTTTCCGGTCATAGGCAATCTCTGAGTGGTTTTCTTTTCGTTGTTCTTATTGAAATTAGTCATTGTAAATTCCTCCGTTAATATATGTTTTTATTTACTTCAAAGTCCTCATCGGACAGAAGTTCGTAAGTGGTTTCTCCGTAGTTTTCCTCCGGTAACTCTTTCGCGTTAAGAGAAAGAACAGAGATAGACGAATGCTTGACGGTAACTTCTCCGTGTTTGTAAGCCGAAGCTTTACCGTCTGTGGTAAGCGCTACATTTGGGTGTTTCAAAATATCGTATTTGAAATCCATAACCGGGCGTTCTCCACGAATAAACAAAATGGCATATTGGTTATCAAGCATACGAACCTCATCGGGTGTAAGTAGCTCTCTGCCCGAAATTTGATAATTAGTGGAGTAGTTTCCGCTTCGACCTGAACTCTTACCGTATGTGTTGGTATCAATGGTTTCCTTGCCGAGAAGTTCAGACACATATTTGTGTGTGCTTTGCTCGTTACCGCCCAAGTATAGGAACTCATCGCAGTTGCCCACAATGCTTTCCCATTGTTTTTCAAACAAGGCTTTTAGCTGTGCTAAGTTCTGCAAGATGATACTTACAGAAACCCCACGGGAACGCATAACCGACAATATCTTGTCGAAATCATCGGGCAGGCTCACATTGGCGAACTCGTCCATAAGAAAATGAACAGGAACGGGAAGCGAGCCGCCGTGGATATGGTCGGCAGCATAAAACAACTGCTGAAACAGTTGCGTATAAAGAATAGATACCAAGAAGTTAAAACTGGAGTCGTTATCCGGTATTAGAGCGAACAAAGCAACCTTTTTCTCTCCAAGCGACGGCAGGTCAAGCTCATCCGTTGTGGTTAAGGAAGCAAGGCTTTCAAGGTTGAACTTTTCCAGTCTCGCCGCAAGAGTAATCTGTATGGACTTTAATGTTTTTGCCGCACCCGAATGATAGGAACGGTAATATTTAAGAGCAATATGGTCAGGGTTTTTCATTTCAAGCTCGGCAAATAATTCGTCGAGGGGAGAAGGTCTTGTATCTTCCTCGTCCTCAATCGAACCGGCTCTGAGCATTTCCATAACCATTGCAAAGTTTTGTTCTTCCTCCGGTGCTTCATAGTGCAAGTAGAACACCAAAGCAAGTAGCAACATTGAAGCGGAAGTATCCCAAAACGGGTCTTGGGACTGACTGCCCTTTGGAGTGGTACTCTTGAAAAGGTTCGTCACGAGTTTTTGCACATCATTGTCATTCTGCAAATAGACAAATGGGTTATAACAATGGCTTTTCTCCATTGAAATTAAATCAAGCACACGAACTTCATAGCCTTTGCTTTCAAGAAGCTTTCCGGTGTCTCTCAGTATTTCGCCTTTCGGGTCAAGAATAACGAATGATGTGTTGCATTGCATAAGGTTCGGTTTACAGTAAAATCTTGTCTTACCTGCACCCGAACCACCGCACACAAGTGTATTTAAGTTTCTTCGGTGTTTCTTTGCATTAAGCCCGATACAAACATTTTGCGTCATCAGTTTGTTTGCAGAATCCGGCGACTGTCTGTATTTCTTATTTACGGCTCTTGCGTTGCCCCATTTAGCAGAGCCGTGTTCTTCACGCCTTCGGTAATTTCTCTGTGTTGAGAAGTAAATTCCAAGACCGAGTCCGTAGCAGAGAAGCAAAACGAGGACAGTTTTTAAGCTGTCCTCGCAAACTTCAATATGGAACGGTTTGTTAAAAGCCGACAAAAGGCTTGGCAGAATTTCCGGCAATCCTCCTTTTACAGAGGGTGCAATCAAAAGTGCCAGCCATACGACCGGGATAATACCGATGACGGAAAGAATAACAGCAGTCTGCCTTTCGTTATCTCGATTCACAAGAGCGTTCCTTTTCGATAACTTTGAACTTTTTCTTTGGGGCAGTTCCGACCTTAATGATAAGGTCGTCAACAGCGTCGGTGGATTTACCCTCGTTCATCAAGTCCGTTTTTTCATCATTGAGAGAACGGATAATAATGCCGTGTTCGTAATCGTCCAACGCTATATGATACATTTCTTCTTTCGCCATAATCTAACCTCTTATCTTTCATAGTCTTTTGAGCGAGCCTGCTTTTTCTTGTAAAGTTCATCGGAAACACGGGAATGAATATCCGCCATCGCATTTCTCGTTTTGGAAAGTTCATAGCGAATATCCTTTGGCTCTTTGTTAGCGAGCTTATCCGGAATACGGTTGATGGCAAAATTCTGCGTATCAATACCGTACTTTTTGCAAAGCATATATCCGATACATACCGCCTGAAAGCCCATATCGGAACGGCTGTAACTGTCGCTGTTGATAGAAAGCTGTGCGTGGCCAAGTTCCTGTGCTACGCACTGTGCAACCGCTACGCTGTCTCCCACATCACGCTTAACATACAAGGTCTGTTCCTCGTTGTTATAGAATGCTGCCATATTCGGATACGGCAGGTCGTCTGCCGCTTCCACATTGACAGGAGAAGAATCAAGCATTGTGGTAATGAGTGCTTTAGGGTCACGGTTGACTGTCGGCGCAGGCGGTCGTTTGCCATTGGTCTGAGATACATCAAAGACCTTTTTCACATTGTAGGAAATTCCGGTTGTACCGTCACGCTTTGCATATTCAACAGGTTCAAGAATAGAAATGCTCTTAGCACCTTTCGTGATTTTGATGTTGTCTTTGCTCCAATCGTCAAAGTTTTTAAGCTGACTTGCTTCGGGCAGCTGCTTAAAAATGAGGAGAGCGTTGACAGCAGAGTATCTGTCAAGTCGGCTCTGCGTATCAAGGAATGCTTTGAACTTCTCCGGGTCGGAAACAATCGCTTTTGCGGCGTCGTTCGACATCTGATATACTGCTTCCTTTTCCGCTTTCATTTTCTCGGCATATTCTTCTTTGGAAAGTCTCGGTCGCTGACCGCCTGCCTTTGCAGGAGTAAAATTGTTTGTCATTATAATTACCTCTCTTTCGATTTCTTAGGTTTGTTTTTCGGCTGTTTGTGTACCGTTTGCTTTGGTGCAGAGTTACTCTTTGCCTTATCGACTTCCGGCTCTTTGCGTTCCGCTTCTTTCTGTTGCTTGGACTGAGCCTTATATCGGTCGAGCTTTTCTTTGACCGACGGCTTTTTCTGTCCGTCGCTTTCAGCACCCTTGTCAGTTCGCATATCTGCCGGCTCTGAGTTTTGCCTTGACGGAGGGTTTTTGTCCGTCTTGGCGACTGTGGGGTTTGATTGCGAGTACCCGTCTTTCTGAATTGGTTTTCGGGTTGCTTCCTCGGTAATGATTTCGTTTTTGGTTTTTGTCGGCTTGTCCTTTTCTAAGGCTTCTCGTTTTTCAACCGCTTTCTGCGACTCTGTAACGATGGCAACCTTATCCACCTTACCGAGTTCAAATCTCTCAACGATACGCTGAATTTTGGAAGCGTCCTCCGCACGAGCAATAATATCAATCGGTACATTATCGCCATTTGTGTTTTTATCCCTCAACACGCAATAAAGAACGCCGTAGCGTTTTGCCTGTTCGGTGAATTTCTTCAAGTCCTTGTTCGGGATAGAAAACACTTTCAACTCTTTGCCCGATTTAATCATATTGGTAAGACGGGCTTTACCTCTTGTCTTGTTTGCCTGCGTTGCTTCCTGCTTTAACACGGAAGCGAGAAGAATAGCAATATTCTTTGCAGCCGAACCGGTTAGTTTAGCAGCAACTTCAAAGCCTTCAAGAGATAATCTTACGACCTGTTCTGCTGCGTCACCTGAATTTGTCATTTCGATTTTGCTCCTTTCTGTCTTGTTTTTCTTCGTAGGCTCTTACCGTTTCAATATTGGCTTCAATGACCTTTGACCTCTTGGCAATGTCATCGCAAAGCCCAACCTCTTTACGGAGAGTCCACAGCTTGTCTGTTATTGTCTTAATCTGTTCTTTGACCTTTGACAGCTCATCGTCACTTATATTTTTTCTTAACTGTTTTCGCAGGTGTGTTCTGTCGTCAGTCAAGTTTTCGATTTGGGACAACACTGACTCTTTATATGAGAAAAGCTGTTCGTCCGTAGAAATATTTTCTCGTCCGAGCAGCCTTGTCTCCTGTGTGATTTTATCCAGCTTCAATAAATCTTCTTTGAGAAGGTAATGAAGCCTTGCGGTATTTTGTTTTTTGTATTTAGGCAGATAACCGAGCTTGTAGCAGTAATGCAGATACAGCCCATACAGTCCGCCGACCTTTTTGATTTTGTGTTCTCTTGTAGGCAGTCGGTACTGTCTGATGACTACCGTCTGGTTTGTAAACGGCATTAAGCGTACGCCTTGATTTTCAGTAAGCCTACGCTTGATTGCTTCTTCGGTGTAATCTTCACCGAGATTTTTAAGCCTTATCGGTTTCTTGTATCCCTTCGGCACAATCGTCCAATACTTACGGCTTTCACTCACACAATGCTCATAACCCATTTGAGTCAGCGCATAATCAAGACTTTTAAGGTTCGTGCTGTGAGCAATCGCTTCGTCTATGGCTTGACGAGTCATTGAGTATCGAGTCGGCATTCCGGCTTGTTCCTGTTTGTAATAGTAGGATGATTGCTTACTGCGATTTGGATTTGGATTATAATAAAGTCCGTACTTTTCGCAAATTTTATCTGCAACCAAGCGAAACTTGAACCACGCTTTTTCGTCGCCCCATAATCTCTTGCCGTCCACAAAGGAAACTGAGTTGATTACATAGTGGCAATGCAAATGCTTTGTGTTCAAATGAGTGGTTACTACCGCTTGAAATCTTTTGCCCCAAACTTCGTTTACAAACTCCATTCCGATTTTCTGTGCAAGCTCCGGCGAAATATCTTGTTCCTTAAAACTCAGGTATCCGTGGTAGGCTTGTATGCCTTCTTCTTTACCGTATGCCTGTTTAACCGATACAAATTGGTCACGGGCTGTAAGCGGATTGCAGTTGATACCTTCAACGAAAAATTCACGCTCGGTTTTTTCTTCGTCCTTTGCGTAAGCCAACACATCACGGAGTGCTTGATACTGTTCCTCGGTGTAATTATCTGCCGCCGTTTTTGCGGGATTGGCTGCGTAATCAATAACCTGACCGAGCCTTGAAGTTACTGCCCACAACTTACTTACTGCCATTTCATATTGCTCTCATTGGGTCTGAGAAAAACTCGTTCAACATCTGCCTGAAACTTATGCCAACGCTCCGCTTCTTTTTTAAGCTGCGTTGCGTCTGCAAAGCCGAGCGTGTTTGCTTTTGCGGCAAGCTGATTGATGTTGTTACCGATTGCGGAAAGTTCACGCATAACATCGTAAAATCTTTCGTCGGGCTTTTCTCTCGGCTCGTAACCACGGAGAAGCAAACGGATAAGTCCGGCTTCACTAAGGCAAGCCTTCTTTGCTTTTTTCTGCAAGTCCTGTGCTTCATCACGGCTGAGCCTAACAATCTTCTGAATGTTTCTTTTTCTCATTTTCTTTGTCATCCTTTCTTGAAATAAAATAGTGCCTGTCCTTATTTATTTGAAACAGGCACATAAAAGTAACTCCGAAAAAACCGCCGATGATTAAACCGGCGACTGTTAATACTATCTCTCGCAAAATTTCTCTCCTTTCTCTTTGGGGTATTAGGGGCAACCCCTAACGAGTTTTACCGTTTGGAAACCTGTGGTTATCCAAATGGTCTGCTCGCTAAGTTTGTGCAGACTCGTAGGGTTGCCCCGGAGATTGTCTCTTTATCTCTCCATATCCTTCGATACCGGCTTATATGCTTTCGCTACAATACCGTTATCCGTCTGATAAAAACGCTCCGGATACTTGAATTTATCCTCGTACTTTTTCATTAAATCCTTTGGCATACTGAGAAGTTTCTCCGACTCAATCGGTGCATAGGCAATGAAAAACTTGCCGGCAATAATGTCCAGCATTTCACGATTGCTCTCGTCTTTCACATAGCACTTTTCAATCTTCCAACCGTCCTTTCCACCGTATTCATCAGCCATATATGCTTCCAGTCGCACATTTTTATCCGAGCCGTCAAGGGAAGAAGCATAGATAGAGTATCCACCCATACCTTCGATGAAAGCCTTATTGTTACTGCCGACAACATAGGTTCGTTCTTCCTCTGTATAAGATTTGTCGAAGCTGTCAGCTGTAAAAACAATATATCCGACAGTATGACTTCTATCTTTTTCTGCCTGTCGCAAATGAGCCTTCAACTGCTGATAACTCATCTCAACATTTTCAGGTTCGGAGTAGATTGCCCTGTTGAGTTCAGCACCGTTCATCTTGCCTTCTTCGTTGCAAATGATTGCAACCTCATCATCAAACGGCATATATTCCTCAATATATCCGCCTACGGTTTCCTGCATTGCTTCCAGCGTATCCTCAATTTCAATAAGCTTCGGATACCTGCCCGGTTCAACGAGAATAACTGAAATTATCTCAGAGGCTTCAATTTTTTCAAAGGTATCCTCATCAATGTTTAGTGCAAGTGAGCTGCCGTTTTCCCAACTCATATGAATTTGTCCGGCGTCGTCAACGAACTTAACCGTTCCTTTCAAGCCATAAGGCATTTGACTTTCGCCACGCATTTCTTGGAGAATAATCTGCGTTCCCTCCGAGTACATTTCTCTGATTTTTTCAACATTCATCTTTCAAAACTCCTTTCGTGCTTCTTTGATATTCCTAACTTGATACAAAGAAAGTCGTTGACATCTTTTCCGCACTTGGGCGGATCGTCAACGACTTCATACTTATCCGTAAGAATAGTTTGCAACGCCTTGGTTGCTTTTCTTCCGGCAATATCATTATCCAAATGGAGAATGATACGCTTAATTGACTTGTCTTTTTCAAGCAATTTTCTAACCGTAACAGGCACTTTCGAGTCCCCGATATTTTGCTTTGGCGAGTACACCCCGGCAAGAGAAATAAGATTAAACTGTCGCCAATTCTTTCCCTCCAACTTCATCAAAGTTGCATAGGAGAGTAGGTCGATGGCACATTCAAACAAATGAACCTCGCCGGTGTTTTCGGCAGTAAGACGGAAAGAATATTGCTTTTTGCTACCGGTGCAGTCGCCCATAAGTCTTGATTGATTTGTGGCTCTGTAAGCTGCATACTTTGGTTTATTGCTTTCGTCGTAGCCGATAAAAACAACATTGTGATACGGCAGCGATTCAATTACCAGTTCCTTTTCCAAGCAGTAATTGATGATTTCGTAATCAATGCCACGCCCGAAAAGATATTCAAATACCACATCCGTAGTGGGACTTCTTTCGGGGAGTAGCAACGGTTGATTAACATAGCCTTTTGCGTTTTCGGGTGTCGGAGACCTTACTGAACTATTACCCATAATGGTCTGAACTGCTTCAACGAAGTCCATTCCACGAACTTTTATAAGGTAATCGAGGGCAGATTTGCCCCCGATACCTCTTGACCACCACATCCATTTTCCGTTTGAAATTTTCAAGCTGTCGTGGGTTCTTGTGGTATAGGTGTTGTTTGAATACTTCACAAGCTCATTCGGTTCATACTCTCTGAGATAGGTCAATAAGTCCATTCGCTTGGCTTCGGTTATGACCTCCGGTGCGATATATGGCATATAAACCACCTCGCTTTACACAAGGAAGTCGATTACCTTATCGCTTATCTCATCGCAATAAGCGAGCTTCGCAATCAGCAAAAGAACATCGGTGACCGGACACTTAACATCATTCCAGAAAAGCCAAGCAATTTCCGAAAGGTCTTCCTCCTCATAAAGAGCGATAATGTCAGCCTGTGAAAAATCGGTTTGAATGCAGATGTCAATGAGTTCTTCATAGAAACTGAGTTTAGCAATTCTGAGATTGATTTCCGCCTTATTAGCCGGAATTTTTTCGTTTTCCAGTTCGTGATAAGCATTATTTAATCGACGAACAACGCACATCTGTGGTGCGTTATACGGATTGATTTCCTCGTTTCCGAAAAAGAAATCTATCGTCAAGTCCTTTTCTTTCATATTATCTTTCATAAGTTTTCTCCTTTCGTGTAGTCGGCACTTCGCCCTCATCAGGCTCGCCACCGACAATTTCATTTTCTGTTTTGTCCATATTGAGCAGGATATTGAGTTCATCAAGTCTTGCAAGTTTAGTCCTCAATTCGTCCTCTTGGATAAACGGTTTTTGGACTTCTTTCTTTGCAGTTTCAAATTGAGCTTTAGTGTTTTCAAGTTCGCTTTCAGCAAAGGTTAAACTCTCCGCAAACTTCTCAATGCCGTTGTCAATACGAGTGATGTTGCCGTGTGCGTCGTCGCCGAGCGTAATGTTTTTGCTTGTCGCACCTTTAATCCTAACCTCGTAGCTGCGCTCTGTGGTGTTGAAAAGAAGTTCCATTTCAAATCCTCTATATTTGCCGAGAGGAATAGGGTCGGGGCTGTTCATCTGCTTGCAGGCTTCAATGATTGCTTTGCCGGCTTCTGCTTTTTCGGAATAAAAAACACCCTTAACCTCCATACCGATAAAGCGGTCATCTGTTGGTTTCGGGTGCTGCTTCGCAGTTTCCACATCTGCTTTTAAGCCGTTTATGCGGTTTTCAAGAGAAGTGATACGCTGCGGGTAATATTTGATTATCTTATCTTCTAAAGCGTATTTTTCAGAAAGAAAATTGGATTTTAACAGTTTCAACTTTTGTACCTGAATATCTAAATCCATCTTCTCTTTGATATACGGATTGCCGGTTGCAAGCATTTTAATCTCGGCATAAGACAGTGCGGTTTCGTCAATATCTTCCGCACTTCTGACCGGAGATTTGCTCGTCATAATCTGACTTGCAAACTTTTGCTTGCCCTCTACAAGCTGATAGAGATATGCGTCAAAGGTCTGTTCCGTAACATAGCGGTAAATATCTACTTCCGGGTTTGAGTTGCCTTGACGGATAATGCGACCGCTGCGTTGTTCCAAATCTGCCGGTCTCCACGGACAATCAACATCGTGAAGTGCGATAAGCCTGTCCTGAACATTCGTCCCGGCTCCCATCTTTTGAGTGGAACCGAGTAGCACTCTGACTTCGCCTTTACGTGTCTTTTGGAATAACTCCTTTTTCTTAACATCGGTGTCTGCTTCGTGGATAAAGCGAACTTCACTTTCGGGAATGCCTCGCTCAATCAACTTCTTTCTGATGTCGTTATACACCGAAAAAGTACCGTCGTTCTTTGGCGTTGATAGGTCGCAGAACACAAGCTGCGCCGATTTCTTGTCGGTTGTTTCTTCCCAAATGCGATAGATGTTGTCAACGCAGGCATTGATTTTGCTGCCCTCATAATCGGGTAACATATCATTGAGCATACGCTGGTCAAGTGCCAACTTTCTGCCGTCGTTTGTGATTTTAAGCATATTGTCAACGCTTGAATCCACACCGCCGCTGCGAACTTTCTCGGCTCGCTCTGCAAGAGAGGCAACCATTTCTTTCTGCATTTCAGACGGCTTGACCGCTACATTGTGAAAGTGTGCTTCGGGTACAGGCAATGCCAACATATCCGCTGTTTTAATGTCCGCAACCTCTTTGAACATTGCCATAAGTTCTGGTAAGTTGTAGAACTTTGCAAATCGTGTTTTTGCTCTGTATCCCGTACCCTCGGGGGCGAGTTTGTCAAGATACTTTTTGTGGATTTTCTAAATTAAACGATTTGTCCGTAAAAAAGCCGCCCAAAACCTCGTGCTTGCAGATGTCCTGAAACACCGTATCCAAAGGCTTTTTGGCACTTTCGGACTGCTTTACATTTACGATGAATGTTGTCTTTCCAATTCGCTGTGAATAGGAATACTTCTGTTCTTTCATATAGTCCGTTCCTCTCTTTCATAAGATTTGATTGTGGGGCATTCATATTAGAACGCCCACCAACCGCAGATTTTCAATATATCAAGAAGTCATTAAGACGTGAGTATAATGGAAAAAGTTATCTTTCCATACCACGCTTGCTTCTTCGAGCTTTAATACGCTCCTGTCTTTCTTTTTCCCTTGCTTCTTTTTCGGCTCGTTCCTGTGCTTCCTTAAAAGAAAAAAGTTGCTTCACTTTTTCGGTAAAAAGTTTAGCAACTTCGGGAAAATGCTCCAACGCTTGAAGAAAAGGTCTGCACTTTTCTTTCAGTTCGTTGTATTTAGTTTTCATTCTTTCGAGTGCGTTTGCACAGTCAAAATATTTCTGTCGGTAATAGTTTGCACTCTGTTCTAATTCGCTGATTTCCGCACGACTTGTAATACCCTCTTTGGCAAGGGCAGTAAGCTCAGAATAATCCTCTTTGGAGATTGCCATTTTACCTGTGATTGTTTTCTGCCCCATACTGTCAATCTCGTTATAGGTTTTGGAAACATTACGGGCAGGTTCATATTTTATCTGTTCACGCTGAATACGCTTCTGCAACTTCTCTAATCGTTCCTTGTCCTGTTTGATTTGATATTGCAGGGAAGTCAGATGTTCGGCGGTACTTCCGTATTCGCCACGCTGAAAACCTTTGAACCCTCGCTCCGTCATATAATTAAACAATTCATCTTGCAGTATGCTGTACGAAGCTCGGAACATCGGCTTGCCGTTTTTCCTGAGAAGCGGATTGCCTTTTTCATCGGTCAGCGGAATATCCGATTTCCATTTCTTTGAATGGCTGATTTGATGAACCACTTCCTTGACCGTTCCTCGCAGTTTTTCATCTTTGCAACGCTTGCTCCATAGGATTTCTTTCTCCACCACAGGCAAAACCATAGCGTGAAGATGATAGTGGTAAACCTCTTTTCCAAGTTCCTCGGTTGCCGCTACATTGATTTCATCAGCGTGCATAACAGCCGATATGACATTATCAGCACCGAATTTTTCCTCGATAAAATGGAATGCTTCTTCGTAAAACTGCTTTGCATATTCGTAGCCGCCGTTACGCTCGAAGTACATTGTGTTCACATCAATCACAATCTCATTGAACAGCGTTGCGTCTTTCCTCAGCCCTCGAAGCGACACCAAACCGTCAGTTTCCATCTGCTTTAATTGTTCCATATAAGTCGGGGCAGTCGGTGTTTTGAAATGCATATTAAATGGTATGCGTTCCTCAATCACATTCATATTTTCATAGGTTTCATTCTTGCGTTCGTTGTGTCTTTCTGCCTTGCTCACATCGGAAGCGGTGTACTTTTTTACCCTTGCACAACTCATATCCGCCTTGTTGTTTTTCGCCATTTTTGCTCTCCTTTCTCGGCAGGGCGAAGCCGTTACACAACATTCTTTGAATGTGTGTAACCCACTATGACACTTTCAGACTTCGTCTGCAAAGATGTCGTGGGCAAGGGTGTTCCCCCTTGACCTCCTTTGATACCTCAATCATAAAAACAGACTGTCCCATCAGCAGACAGCCTGCATTTATTCTCTCGGTATATCACCCATCGGTAAAGACCAGTACCACAGAAAACCTTTCTTTCGGGAGATAACTCCTGCGTTCTTCTTTGCCTTTTTGATGGTCGATTTTCTGAACCCTGCGGCTTCAAGTTTTTCTTCACAATCCGAAGAAAGCATTTCTCCGTCTTTCAGCATTTCCATCAGAAATGCTTTCGCCTTGACTTCCTTATCATTTGGTCTGCCGATTTTCGGTACAAGGGACTGGAACGCTTCTGCCGCTGTCATTTCCATTTCGGAAATGAAGTCCACACCTTTCTCAGATACTTCAAACAGAATGGCAGAGCCTGTCGGGGCAAGGTTGGATTTTACCTGCACCAAATATCTTTCCGCAGGTACTTCCTTGTTCGGTGTGCGTGTGATTGCAAGAATACTTCTTGCAGCACCCGCAATGTCAATCGAACCGTTGGTACGGTAAAGGGGGTTGGTGTCTTTCATCTTGTTCATATGAGCGATAATCACAATCGCACAGCCAGTATCTTTCGCAACCGCTATCAGATGATTAAACTCGGCTCGTGTTTCGTTGGCATTGTTCATCGAACAGATTTCTCCGATATAGGAACTCATCGGGTCAAGAATTAAAAGTTTTGCGTGGTACATCTCAATCGCTTCACGAATACGGTTATCCCCAAAGGATAAAGACTTTTCATCTTCCCTGATGAAGATAAGGTTCTCTCCGTTGCCACCGGCAGAGTTAAAGCGAGGTACTACCGTATCGTCTGCGTCATCTTCCGTTGTCTGATAGATGATAGTCACAGGCTCGTTTTCTTCCGTTTCGGTAAAGGGCAGAGGTTCGCCCTTTGAGAGCAGGGCGGCAATGGAAAGCATCAGCTTGCTTTTTCCATCGCCCGGATCGCCCTGCAACAGCGTAACCTTGCCAAACGGAATATACGGATACCACAGCCATTTCACTTCTTTCGGCTCGATTTCGCTTGCCTTGACAACTTCAAGAGGTACGCTGACAGTCATTTCATTTTCAATCATTTTTATTTGTTCTCCTTTTCGATAAATATTTCGGGCAAAGCACCACGATACAGCGGAAACTCTGCTTACAGTCATTCCTGCATTTTCTGCAAAGTTCGTTGTAGGTAATGCGATTACGGTCATTCAGAAACAATGCCCATTCTTGTTTCCGTTTCTTGCTCATTCTTGGCATATCAATCCACCTTTCCGTTTGAAAATAAAAAAACCACAGGAAAGATACTTGAAACCTTTTTGTGTATCTTTTAGGGCGAAAATCGGAGAAAATCCCCGTTCTAAGCCTTTCAAAAAATCACACAAGGTATTTGTACTAACCTGTGGTTATGTATGAATTTGTTGGTTTTAGGTAACAAAAAAACACCGTATTGCTACGATGTTTTTCGTTGTTCATATTCTGTCTAAGATACTGGCAAACTGGAATTTATAGTCCTCTCAAAACCAATTTGCTTTTTCTTCTCGAAATACGGGAATATCACTATCTCGATATGGATTGTAATTATGAAGATTGCAACCAAACTCTTTTAATGATTTTATTTTGTTATCCTGTGTCCATACAATTAAAGATATTCCGTCAAATTCTTCAACATTTCCATTATTCATTTTGCTTTTAAAATACCACTCCACGATTGTTTGATTGCCTTGATGAAAAAATTGCTTAATCTCCCAGACAAGAACACTTCCGCGTGTATTCCATTCGTCAAACCAGTGCTTTACCGTTTTGCGGTTTTCATATTTAGGACTCCAACTCTCAGTATATACAACATCATCTGTAAAAATATTGTCAATTCCTAAATCTGCTTTCTTAATCCACATATCAAACCATAATCGGATAATTTTTTCTCTCTCGTTCATAAAGTACCTCCATAACTTCCGATTTGTCGCTCACAAGCAAAAGTATTGTACCACATCTTTACGAATTTTTCTACCACTTCGATTATACTCACGACTTAATGACTTCTTGAATACTTGCCGAAAAAGAAAAACTGCCATCGGTTTGACAGCAGTTCTTCTTCGGTTGGTGCTCCGTTAGGAATACACAATATCATTCAATACAATCTCATCAACACAGGAGCGAATGTTATTCATCAATCCTATCCATCTCATCATATCCGTTGCTTTCAGTTCTTCCGTTACACCCTGCTTCTTTGCCATTCCCTTTATCAGATATTCCGCCATATCACGAGCCGAAGTATCAATTTCGGCAAGGTGTTCATATAACTTTCCGCTTGTCAGCAGATTAAAATATAGCACACGCTTATGTTCCCTCAAATATCGTTGCCGCAATCGACCATATTTTGAAAGGGGAGGACTTTTCTCTACTGTCAGGCAGGGATAATAGTAATCTCCGATGAGTTCGTATCGGATACCTGTTCTTTCGTCTGTAATAAATCTTTGCATAGTTCTTTCTCCTTTTGCTTCTTGTAGTAAAACTCCAAGGTTTTCTTATTGTGATTTACCTTTTTACATTCCTCGGAACAGAATTTCTGCTGACTGTGTGTAGGCCAGTAAGTACTGCCACACACAGCACATACACGCTGACGATAATAATGACTTCCTTTTTCCGCTTCTCTATCGGCTTTTGTCTTATCCTGCCTTGCCTGATAGCAGCAATCCTTTGAACAGAAAATCTGTCGGTTGCTTGTAGGGGTAAACTCTTTCCCACAATGAGGACATACCCTTGTTTTGACGATTTCGCCACCGTTTTCAGCAAGTTTTTTTGCCTTTCGCTTCTCTCGATAGGCTTTTTCACGCTGACGCTGTTTCTCCAATCGCTTCTTTTCTGCTTGTTCTTCTTGCTCTTTTATCTCGGCAAGTTCTTCCTCGGTGTAGGCAATATCGACCTGTCCGACACAATTGAAGTAAATATCAACCTTTTGTGTCCTTGCTTTTCCCACACCCTCGGCTTCATAGACAACAATCTTGTCAATAAGTTCGTGGAACATCAAATCGGAGATTTCTGTCGGCTCTTTACACTTGCGTATCAAAGAGATGAAATGCTTAATATCCACCGTATTCACTTTTTCTTCGGCAAGTGATTTTTTCATTTCTTCAATCTTCGTTTCCAGTTCTGCCTGCTCCTCATCATACTGCTTCATCAGTTGCTTGTACTGTCTTTCGGGTAGCAATCCCGATATAAGATTTTCATACAAGCCACGAATGAGCGTAGAGAGTTCGTCATAGCGTTTCTGACAGCGTTTCAACTCCGATTGATTGTACTCCGGCTTTTCCTCTTGCTTGTCTTTCCAAAGGGATTGCAGCTCCAAAGCAAAGGCTTTTTCATCATTCAGAACAAATCTTGAAAAGCGTTTGATTGCCGATAATATCAAGGCTTCAACATTATCAGCACTAATCGTATGGGAAGTACAGGAATTAACCCTGCTTGCATACCCGCCGCAACGGTAAGAATACTGAACAGAACCGTCTTTCTTGCTATAATGCGTTTGCAAAGTCATTCTCCTGCCACAGTCGGCACAATACAGATAACCGCTTAATCGGTTGGTATGTGTACCTCTTGCCGCAGCTCTGTTCACTCGTTTCTTTCGCTTCTGAACGCTGTCCCAAAGTTCCTGCGATATGATAGGCTCGTGGGTGTTATAAAACACATACTGCTCATCTTCATCGGTAGTCTTTCTCTTATGCAGTTTGAAATTGGTGCTGACCGACTTTCTCAAAACAGTATGTCCAAGATATTCCTGCCTGCTTAAAATCGTTCTAATAGCAGATATGCCCCAAATATAAGGGTCTGCAAACTTAATCCCGTTGTACTGTTCGGGGTGATATTCCTTTGCATATGCGGCAGGAATTAAAACCTTTTCTTCGGTCAGTATTTCCGCTATGGCTCGTGGACTTTTGCCCTCATTGGCAAGCAGAAAGATACGCTTTACCACCTCAGAAGCCACAGGGTCAACAACAAGCGTCTGCTTATCGCTCGGCAATCGGTTATATCCATAAGGGATTGAACCGCTACAACGCTTTCCGTCTTTCATTCGGGCATCAAATACAGCCTTGATTTTATTGCTCGTGTCTTTGGCATAAAATTCGTTCATAATATTCAAAAACGGAGCAAAATCATTATCCGAAGCATTGTTGCTGTCAATGCTGTTGTTGATTGCAAGAAAACGGACATCTTTCTGCGGAAACAGAATTTCCGTATAAAATCCGACTTGCAGATAGTTTCGCCCTAATCGGCTCATATCCTTAACAATCAATGTTCCGACATTGCCTGCTTCAACTTCTTTTATCAAAGACTGAAAGCCTGGGCGATTGAATAATGAGGTGTGATAGCGATAGCGGCAAAAAGCTAATAAAATCAATGGTTTTGCGGACAGCGGATAGACAGGGAATGTGTTAAAAACTGAATACGCACACAAGCGGCGTTACCTTAACCCCTTTTGGGGAGAAAGTAACGCCGTTTTTTTATGCCCGCAGGAAAGGAGGTACAGCCGGAATGTATTTCATAAAAGGCAAGCAGCGGGCATTTGAACTGCTCATGCAGCAGAAGCCGGGATTTGACCGCTATCAATCCGGTTGTGCCGGAGATGATGAAGATTGCGGCACTTGCCGTTTCTACCGCCCCGGGTGGAAATATGAGTTTTGCGTTTTCAAAGAGTGTCCCTATTGCCCCGGCAAAAGGACGCGGAAAACGCACGCCAGCATGGACAAATAGACGGGCAAAAGCCCTTGTGCCATGCGGCTTTGCAGACGCGAAAACGGCAAAGGGCATATTGCAATACCAAAACAGCCGAAAACGGCTTTCTAATTGTCCACGCAGACCAAGAGAGGAAGTGAGGAAAAATGGCAGTTTTCAGAGTGGAGCGAAATACGGGATATACCGTTATGAGCAACCACCACTTGCGAAACAAGGAATTGTCCTTAAAGGCAAAGGGCTTGTTGTCGCAAATGCTTTCGCTGCCCGAAGATTGGGATTATACCCTTGCGGGCTTATCCCATATCAACCGGGAGAAGATCGACGCAATCCGCGAAGCGGTAAAGGAACTCGAAAAAGCCGGATATATCGTGCGCAGCCGGGAACGCGACGAAAAGGGACGCTTGCGGGGCGCGGATTACGTCATATACGAGCAGCCGCAGCCGCGAGAGCCGGAAGCAGCTACCAGCGTCGGACAGCCGCCTATATTGGATTTACCTGCGTTGGAAAATCCAACATTGGAAAATCCAACGTTGGAAAAACCTACGCAGGAAAAACCTACGTTGGAAAATCCAACGCAATTAAATAAAGATATATTAAGTAAAGAACAATCAATTACTGATTTATCAAGTACCGATTCCATTCCTTTCCATTCCCTAAACCCCTTGCCCTTTGCGCATGGCGAAGCGGCTACGCCGCCGGAAAGGAAAAGAACGGAAGCGAAAAGCAATAGCGCAGTAGAGATTTACAGGGAGATTATCAAGGACAATATCGAGTATGACATTCTCATTCAAGACCCCAAAATGGACAAAGACCGCCTAAATGAGATTGTTGACCTCATGCTGGAAACCGTCTGCACAGCGCGAAAGACAATCCGTATTGCCGGGGACGACTACCCCGCCGAACTGGTGAAATCCAAATTTTTGAAGCTGAACAGCAGCCATATTGAGTTTGTTTTGGATTGCATGAGGGAGAACACAACCAAAGTGCGCAACATCAAGCAGTATCTAAAAGCGGTGCTGTTCAACGCGCCGAGTACCATTGACAGCTACTATACCGCCCTTGTCAATCACGACTTATACGGCGGCGAATGAGCATAGCCGCATTTTACCGGGAAAGGAGTTGATACCTTGCAGGAGGAAGTAACCCAAAAAACGATTGCCCTATACGTCAAAGTGGGAAAAGGCGCGGCGCGGCTTACCGAACAGGCGTTGCAGAAAGCAATCCAAAAGTTTTTGGAGCAGAAAAGCAAGCCCGCGCATGGGAAACAGACCATGCGGCAGCTTATGAAGCAGAACGCGGGTGTTTCCAACATCGAGATCACCGACAGCAATATTAAAGCCTTTGAGAGTACGGCGAAGAAATACAACATAGATTTTTCGCTGAAAAAGGTTAAGGGCGAGCAGACCCGCTACCTTGTGTTTTTCAAAGGCCGGGACGCAGACGTTATGACCGCAGCGTTTCAAGAGTTTTCCGCAAAGAAGCTGAACAGGGAGAAAAAGCCCTCTATCCGCAAAGCCCTTGCCGCTGCAAAGGACAAGGCAAAGCAGCTTAACGCCGCCCGCGACAAGGTAAAGAAAATGGACAGGGGGCGCGAGATATGAAGCAGATTAACTACAAAAAGCTAATACTTCCGAATATCCCCTATGTGTTCTTTGTCTATCTCTTTGATAAAGTCGGACAGGCGGTGCGGCTTGCCCCCGGCGCGGATATTTCCGCAAAGATACTGAATATCACGCAGGGATTTTCCGCAGCCTTTGAAAGTGCCTTGCCGAGCATTTACCCGCTGGATTTGCTTGTCGGCATTGTCGGCGCGGTGATTATCCGCTTGATTGTCTATGTCAAAGGGAAAAACGCGAAGAAATACCGCAAGGGCGCGGAGTACGGCTCTGCCCGATGGGGAAACGCCGAAGATATTAAGCCCTACATAGACCCGGAGTTTCAAAACAACATCATTTTGACACAGACGGAACGCCTTACCATGAACAGCCGCCCGAAGCAGCCGAAGTACGCAAGAAATAAGAACGTCGTCGTGATCGGCGGCAGCGGCAGCGGAAAAACAAGGTTTTTCGTCAAGCCGAATTTAATGCAGCTTCATTCCTCTTACGTCTTGACAGACCCGAAAGGTACGGTTTTGATTGAGTGCGGGAAGCTGCTGCAACGGGCGGGCTACCGCATTAAGGTACTGAATACGATTAACTTCAAAAAATCTATGCACTACAACCCCTTTGTGTATATCCGCAGCGAGAAAGATATTTTGAAGCTGGTAAACACGTTGATAGCGAATACCAAAGGCGAGGGAGAAAAAAGTGCGGAGGATTTTTGGGTAAAAGCGGAAAGGTTATTGTATTGCGCATTGGTTGGCTACATCTGGTATGAAGCCCCCGCCGAGGAAATGAACTTTATTACCCTGTTGGAACTTATCAACGCCAGCGAAGCCCGCGAGGACGACGAGGAATATCAAAGCCCCGTCGATTTGCTGTTTGCCGACTTGGAAGAACGCGACCCCGACCATTTCGCGGTGAAGCAGTACCGAAAATATAAATTGGCGGCGGGCAAAACAGCAAAATCAATCCTCATTTCTTGCGGTGCGAGGCTTGCGCCTTTTGATATTAAGGAATTGCGCGATCTCATGTCCTACGACGAATTAGAACTTGACACGTTAGGCGACAGAAAGAGCGCACTTTTCCTCATAATGAGCGATACGGACAGCACGTTTAATTTTGTTATCGCTATGCTGCAATCGCAGCTTTTCAATTTGCTTTGCGACAAAGCGGACGACGAATATAACGGCAAATTGCCTGTTCACGTCCGCTTTTTGCTTGACGAGTTTGCGAACATCGGACAGATACCCCGATTTGATAAACTGATTGCCACAATCCGCAGCCGGGAAATGTCCGCTTCTATCATTCTGCAATCGCAGAGCCAGCTAAAAGCCATTTACAAGGACGCGGCAGAAATCATACTTGATAATGCCGACAGCACCTTGTTTTTGGGAGGACGTGGGAAAAATGCAAAGGATATTTCGGATAACTTGGGACGGGAAACAATTGACAGTTTCAACACTTCCGAAAATCGCGGCACGCAGGTTTCTCATGGACTTACTTATCAAAAATTAGGAAAGGAGTTGATGACACAGGACGAAATAGCAGTTATGGACGGTGGGAAATGTATTTTGCAGCTACGCGGTGTACGTCCCTTTTTAAGCGACAAATACGATATAACGAAACACCCGAACTACAAATACCTTTCCGACTTCGACAAGAAAAACGCTTTTGATGTGGAACGGTATATGTCTACCCGCCCGGCAATAGTAAAGCCCGATGAAGCCTTTGACATATACGAAATAGATTTGTCCGACGAGGACGCAGCCGCCGAGGAATAACGGCGGCATTTTCATTTTCAACAACATTTTTTGAGCCGCAAAGCGGCAGAAAGCGAGGTTTATATGGATTTCTTTAACAGCGCAGTTGGTGTATTGCAGACTTTGGTTATCGCGCTTGGCGCAGGTCTTGGCATTTGGGGGGCTATCAACCTCATGGAGGGTTACGGCAACGACAATCCGGGCGCAAAGAGCCAGGGCATGAAGCAGCTTATGGCGGGCGGTGGCGTCGCGTTGATCGGCGGCACCCTTGTTCCGCTTCTTTCCAAACTTTTTGGATAATGCCTAAAACAAATACCACCCGCCGCGCCCTCTCGGAAACGGGAGGGCGCGGGAAAGGAGGGATTAACTTTTGATATGGCAGATGATTGAAGATTGGTTTCGCGGCATTTTGACAGACGGGATTTTATCGAACCTCTCCGGCTTGTTTGACAGCGTAAATACAGAGGTTGGAGAAATTGCAACGCAAGTCGGCACGACCCCCGCCGGGTGGAACGCGGGCATATTCAACATGATACGCAGCCTTTCGGAAAACGTCATTGTACCGATTGCGGGCGTTATCATTACCTTTGTCATGTGTTATGAACTAATCCAGCTTGTAATTGAAAAAAACAATCTGCACGATCTCGACACTTGGATTTTTTTCAAATGGATTTTCAAAACCTTTGTTGCGGTGCTGCTGGTAACAAATACTTGGAATATCGTCATGGGAGTTTTTGACGTTACGCAGAGCGTCGTCAATCAGAGCGCGGGGGTTATCATATCCGATACAAGCATAGACGTTACCACTGTCATTACCGACATTGAAGCAAAACTCGACGCTATGAGCGTGGGCGGTCTTTTGGGGTTATGGTTTCAATCCCTCTTTGTAGGGCTTACCATGAAAGCCCTGTCAATCTGCATTATGCTTGTGGTGTATGGGCGCATGATTGAAATATATCTTGTAACGAGCGTTGCCCCTATCCCGATGGCAACAATGGTAAATCACGAATGGGGCAGCATGGGACAGGATTACTTAAAATCTTTGCTTGCGCTTGGTTTTCAAGCGTTTTTGATTTTGGTGTGTGTCGGCATTTATGCGGTGTTGATACAGACAATCGCAGCGACCGACGACATATCCGGCGCGATCTGGGCTTGCATGGGCTATACCGTCCTCTTGTGCTTTACCCTTTTCAAAACAGGGAGCCTTGCAAAGAGCGTCTTTTCGGCACATTAAGGGGGTGAGTTATGATTTGAAAATCGGCTTAATCGACGTTGACAGCCATAATTTCCCCAACCTCTGCTTGATGAAGCTATCCGCGTATCATAAAGCAAAGGGGCATACGGTGGAATGGTGGAACACAAAGGAGCGGTACGACCTTGTATATAAAAGCCGCGTCTTTACGGACACCTATTCCAAAGACACGATAACCGTTACCAACGCGGAACAGGTCATTTTCGGCGGTACGGGCTACGACACGAAAAACCGCTTGCCGCCGGAAGTGGAACACAGTTACCCGGATTATTCAATCTACCCGCAGTTTTTCGGGATTGCTTACGGCTTTTTAAGCCGGGGTTGTCCGAGAAATTGCGGGTTTTGCATTGTCAGCGGTAAAGAGGGACGCAAAAGCGTTAAGGTTGCGGATTTGTCCGAGTTTTGGAAATGGCAGCCGGAAATAAAAATCATGGACGCTAATCTGCTTGCCTGTCCCGACCATGAAAATCTCATTGAGCAGCTTATACGAAGCCGCGCATGGGTGGATTTTTCGCAAGGGCTGGATATTCGCCTTGTGAACAGGGATAATGTCAGCCTGTTAAATCGGGTACGGATAAAAGCGGTACATTTTGCATGGGATAATCCCGACGAGGACTTGACCGGGTATTTCCAACGTTTTTTGGATTTGACAGCTATTAAGAGCAGCCGCCAGCGGCGCGTGTATGTTCTTACCAACTACGGCAGCACTCACGAACAGGATTTATACCGCGTGAACACCTTGCGGGCTATGGGCTTTGACCCGTATGTGATGATTTACGAGCGTCCAACCGCCCCGCCTGTTACCCGCCATTTGCAACGGTGGGTAAACAACAAGCGGCTTTTCTATGCTGTTCCCCGCTTTGAAGATTACATTCCGGGCAGAAAGGAGGTTTGAAATGGCGTATGTAACCGTCCCAAAGGACTTAACAAAAATCAAAAGCAAGGTAATGTTCAACCTTACCAAACGACAGCTAATTTGTTTCAGCGCGGCGGTAGCAATCGGACTGCCGCTGTTCTTTTTGGTAAAAGGCAGCGTTGGAACGAGCGCAGCGGCATTGTGCATGGTGCTTGCCATGCTGCCTATGTTTTTGCTTGCCATGTACGAGAAAAACGGGCAACCGCTGGAAGTGATTATTCGGCAATTTGTGGAAGTGAAGTTTCTTCGCCCCAAAGAGCGACCTTATCAGACCAACAATTTTTATGCCGCCCTTGCGCGGCAAGAGCAATTAGATAAGGAGGTACGGGCGATTGTCAAAGGAAAAGAAAAACACCCAAAACGAAAAGCGTAAACTTTCCCGACAGGAAAGAAAACAGATAGATACCCTTATCCGACAGGCAAAGGGCGACGGGAAGCCCCATACGGCGCAGGACAGCATACCGTTTGAGCGAATGTATAAGGACGGGATTTGCCGCCTTGCAAACGGGCGGTATTCCAAGTGCATTGAGTTTGAGGATATAAATTATCAGCTTGCGCAGCCGGACGACAAAACCGCCATTTTTGAAGCCCTTTGCGATATGTATAACTCGTTCGACGCTTCTATCAGCGTGCAGCTTTCCCTAATCAGCCGCCATGCGAACAAGGACGATTTTAAGAACAGTATCACGATTGCACCGCAGAATGACGACTTCGACAGTATCAGAGCAGAATACACCGAAATGCTTAGGACGCAGCTTGAACGCGGAAACAACGGGCTTATCAAAACCAAGTTTCTCACCTTTACCGTTGAAGCAAAGGACATTAGATCGGCGCGGGCGCGTCTTGCCCGCATTGAAACGGACACCCTCAACCATTTTAAGGTGATCGGCGCGGCGGCGCGGGTATTGGACGGGAAACAGCGTCTTGAAGTGCTGCATGGGATTTTTCACCCGGACGGGGAACGCTTTAACTTTGCGTGGGAATGGCTACCCGCAAGTGGGCTTTCCGTCAAGGACTTTATCGCCCCGTCCTCTTTCCGATTTGGCGACGGGCGAATGTTTCAAATGGGCGGCAAGTTTGGTGCGGTTTCCTTTTTGCAGATCGTCGCGCCGGAACTCTCCGACCGTATGCTTGCCGACTTCATGGACGCGGAAAACGGGATTATCGTTAATCTGCACATTCAGAGTATCGACCACAACGAAGCAATCAAGACGATTAAGCGCAAGATCACCGACCTTGACCGCATGAAGATTGAGGAACAAAAGAAAGCAATCCGCAGCGGCTACGACATGGATATTATTCCGTCTGACCTTGCCACCTACGGCGGGGAAGCAAAAAACCTACTCCGCGATTTGCAGAGCCGCAACGAAAGAATGTTTCTGCTCACGCTGCTTGTCTTAAACCTTGCAGATACCAAGCAGAAATTGGATAACGAAGTATTTGGGGCGGCGGCAATCGCACAGAAATACAACTGCATTTTGACCCGCCTTGACTACCGGCAGGAACAGGGGCTTATGTCCTCTATCCCGTTGGGGGAAAACCTTATCCATATCCAGCGCGGCTTGACGACCAGCAGCACCGCCGTTTTCGTTCCCTTTACGGTGCAAGAGCTGTTCCAAAGCGGCGAAGCATTGTATTACGGCTTAAACGCCCTTTCCAACAACATGATTTTGTGCGACCGAAAGAAGCTGAAAAACCCCAACGGCTTGATACTCGGCACACCGGGCAGCGGCAAAAGTTTTTCTGCAAAACGCGAAATCACAAACGCTTTTCTTATCACGTCCGACGACATTATCATTTGCGACCCCGAAGCCGAATATTATCCCCTTGTCGGACGTTTGAAAGGACAGGTTATCAAGGTTTCGCAGAACAGCACGCAGTACATTAACCCTATGGATATTAACCTCAATTACAGCGAGGGCGACACGCCCATAGCCTTAAAGAGCGATTTTATCCTTTCCTTTTGTGAGTTGATTATGGGAGGTAAAAACGGGCTGGAAGCTGTTGAAAAGACCTTGATTGACCGCGCTGTTATCAGCGTGTACCGCAACTACCTTGCCGACCCGAAGCCTAAAAATATGCCGATTTTGGGCGACCTCTACGACGAAATCAAGAAGCAGCCGGAAAAGGAAGCGCAGCGTATCGCGGCGGCATTGGAACTCTATGTAAACGGCAGCTTGAACATTTTTAACCACAGGACAAACGTTGACATTCATAACCGCCTTGTCTGCTTTGATATTAAGGAACTCGGTACGCAGCTTAAAAAAGTCGGTATGCTTATCGTCCAAGACCAAGTATGGAACAGAGTAACGGTAAACCGCAGCGAGGGCAAGGCGACGCGGTATTACATCGACGAGTTTCATTTGCTGCTCAAAGAGGAACAGACCGCAGCGTACAGCGTTGAGATTTGGAAGCGTTTTAGAAAGTGGGGCGGTATTCCGACAGGTATCACCCAAAACGTGAAAGATTTGTTGTCATCCCGCGAGGTGGAGAACATCTTTGAAAACTCGGACTTTGTGTATATGCTCAACCAAGCCCAGGGCGACAGGGAAATCCTTGCAAAGCAGCTTAACATTTCGCAGCAGCAAATGACCTATGTAACCCATTCCGAAGCGGGCGAGGGGCTTATTTTCTACGGCAACGTGATTTTGCCCTTTATTGACCGTTTCCCGCAAAATACAGAACTCTATCGCGTCATGACGACCAAACCCGGCGAGGTGTCGGCATGAGGATAGAAACGGACAAAATCTATTGCGGCGACAGCTTGCAGGTACTTCAAACCTTGCCGGATAACTGTATGGATTGTTGCGTAACGTCCCCGCCCTACTATGCTTTGCGCGATTACGGCACAGACGGGCAGATCGGGCGGGAAGCAACGCCGGAGGAATATGTTTCCCGCATTACGGCGGTTTTCCATGAGGTAAAGCGGGTGCTTACGCCGGAGGGTACTTGTTGGCTGAATATCGCGGACACTTATTGCGGCACAGGCAGCAAAGCCGACCACCAAGACCCGAAATACCCCAAAGGCAGGAACGGGCAGCAAGTGGCGGTAAACCACCGCGCCCCCGGCTGCAAGCCGAAAGACCTAATCGGTATTCCGTGGCTTGTAGCCCTTGCCTTGCGGGGCGACGGTTGGTATTTGCGCAGTTCTATCATTTGGCATAAGGGGAACCCCATGCCGGAAAGCACGCGGGACAGGCCGACCCGCTGCTATGAATATGTGTTTCTGCTTACCAAGTCAAAGAAGTATTTTTACGATTGGCAAGCGGTAGCCGAGCCGATAGCCCTCACAACGGCGGGTCGGCTGAAAAGCGGAGTTAGCAAAGGAAACAAGTATAACGTTACTGTTCCGGGGCAAAACCAACCGCAGAAAATCAACCGCCCCCGCGAAAAGGGCGCATACGCCGATGAGTTGATATGCCCCGTCCGCAGCCGCCGCAACGTTTGGCAGATCAACACAGCTTCCTATCGCGGCGGGCATTTCGCAGCTTTCCCGCCGAAACTTGCGGAAACGTGCATTTTGGCGGGCTGTCCCGTCGGCGGGATTGTCCTTGACCCGTTTTTAGGCAGCGGAACCACCGCAGCGGCGGCAAAAAGCCTTGACCGCCGCTATATTGGTATTGAGATCAACCCCGAATACTGTAACCTTGCGAAACAGCGGATTGGAGGTGAAAGCCCATGAGCAAGGAATGGAAAGCCCCGGACAAGGTAACGCAGAAAATGACCCGCGACGGTGCGGTTGCGGAAAACCTCACGACGGGCGAAACGTCCAGTATCAGCGAAAGGCCGCAGGAGGAAAACTATTCAGCCCCCGCAGGCGCGGCAGCGGAAAAGGTTGTGCAGCATATCGGCGCAGAGATTGAGCGACACGCAGCAAAAGGCGCGGAGAAAAAAGCCCTTGACGCGGCGCAGCCTAAAACCCATTCTTCCCGCTTGCAGTTTTCCGAAGCGGAACGGGCAACGCCGGACCTGCAAAAGGCAATCAAAAAATCCGATACGGCGGCTGACCGTTTAGACAAAGCGCGGGCAGCTATCCCCAAACAGACCAAAATCAAGAAAGAGCGCGTTTTTGACGAAGCCAAAGGCAAAGCAAAGACGCGCCTTGCTTTTGAAAAAACGGATAAGCCCCCAAACGGCAAGTTGCGTCATAACCCGTTATCCCGTCCGGCGCAGGAATTGGACGCCGCCGTACATGGAAAAATCTATGAGGTGGAGAAAGAAAACGTCGGTGTGGAAAGCGGACACAGGATAGAACTTGTGGGCGAGAAAGCGGGCGGCATGACGACGCGGGCAGTAAAACGCGGCATACGCAGCCATAAGCTGAAACCTTACCGGGCGGCGGCAGCAGCCGAGAAAAAGGCAGCAAAGGCAAACGCCGATTTTCTCTATCAAAAGGCGCTGCATGATAACCCCGCCCTTGCGCACTCTAACCCGATTTCCCGTTTTTGGCAAAAGCAGCGCATTAAAAAGCAGTATGCAAAGGCGTTGAAAACGGGCGGCAAGGTGAAAAAGACCGCCGAAGCCACCGCAAAGGCAGCAAAGAAAACGGCGCAGGAAACCAAACGGGCGACGTTCTTTGTCGTCCGGCATTGGAAAGGCTGTTTGATCGTGGGCGGGATTGCCTTTATCGTGCTTCTGTTTTTCGGCGGTTTGTCCTCTTGTTCCCTGTTCGGCGGCAACAGCGGAAGCGGCTTGATTGCGTCGTCCTATCTCTCCGAGGACGCGGATATTACAGGCGCAGAAAGCGCGTATGTCGCTATGGAAGCCGAGTTACAGGATATGCTGGATAACATCGAAAGCGAATACCCCGGCTATGACGAATACCGGGTAACGGCTGACGAGATCGAGCATGACCCGTATGTGCTAATCTCTATCCTCTCCGCTTGGCATGAGGGCGTGTTTACTCTCGATGAAGCGCAAAGCACCCTTGAAATGCTCTTTGATAAACAGTATATCTTGACGGTTACGGAGGAAGTCGAGGTACGCTACCGCACCGAAACGCGGACGGACAGCGAGGGCAACGAATACGACGTTGAAGTAGCCTATAACTATTACATTCTCAATGTGGATTTGGAAAACTTCAACCTCTCCCATGTTCCCGTTTACATTATGGGCGAGGAACAGCTATCCATGTACGCTATGTATATGTCGTCGCTTGGGAACAGACCCGACCTTTTCCCGCAATCCGGCTATATTTCAAAATACTATGAAAACCCGCCAGCGGATTATGAAATCCCGCCCGCCTATCTGGAAGATGAACAGTTTGCGCGGCTCATTGAGGAAGCGGAAAAGTATGTCGGTTTTCCTTATGTGTGGGGCGGCAGCAGCCCGGAAACCTCTTTTGATTGCAGCGGTTTTGTTAGCTATGTGCTGACGAACAGCGGCCTATACAATACGGGCAGACTTGGGGCACAGGGGCTTTACAACATTTCAACCCGCGTTTCCAACCCGCAGCCGGGGGATTTGGTTTTCTTTACGGGTACATACGACACACCGGGCGTATCTCATGTGGGTATCTACGTTGGCGAGGACGGGGACGGAAGCCCCGTCATGCTGCATTGTGGCGACCCGATACAATACGCAAAACTTGATACAAGCTATTGGCAATCCCATTTTTACGCCTATGGGCGGCTACATTACAACTGACTTTGAAAGGAGTTTATTTCTATGGCAAACACGAAACTTGACCGTATCGAACGGGATATTGAGAAAACGAGGGCGAAAATCCTTGAATACCAAAAAAGACTGAAAGACCTTGAAGCGCAGAAAATCGAGGAAGAAAATGCGCAGATCGTTCAAATGGTGAAAGCGGTACACCTTGACGGGGCGCAGCTTGCCGCGTTCCTCTCCGCTTACGCCAGCGGCGAAATTGCTTTGCCGCAGCCGGACGCAGACTATACCGACGAACAGGAGGAAACCGAAGATGAAGCATAAAAAACTGTTCCGCAGCGTTACCGCTTTGCTTGCCGCCCTTGTACTCATGGGCGGCTTTTCTGTTACCGCTTTTGCGGGCGGCGGTGACGTGAGCGACGAGCCGCCTACCCCCGTAACCGAAACCGAGCCGGAAGAAACGACGGGCGGCTATGAGCCGCAGCCTTTAACGCCGGAGGGCAACATGAGCCTTGTGGACGACATAACGGGCGAAGCGTCCGGCGATAAGCAGTTTATTACCGTCGTTACGAAAAACGGAAACTATTTTTACATCATCATTGACCGCGCCGAGGACGGAGAAAACACCGTCCATTTCCTCAATCAAGTTGATGAAAAAGACCTTTTGCAGCTTATGGAGGACGAACAGACCGAAGCCCCCGCTTGTAGCTGTACTGAAAAATGCGTTGCCGGAAGCGTCAACACCGATTGCCCCGTTTGCAGCGTCAATATGAGCGAGTGCGCGGGCAAGGAAGCCGAGCCGGAGCCGGAAGAAACCGAGCAGCCGGAGCCGGAGGAAGATAAAGGCGGCGGCATGGGCGGTGCTATTCTGCTTGTCGTGCTGCTTCTTGCCGCAGTAAGCGGCGGCGCGTTCTATTACTTTAAGATTATGAAGCCCAAAAAGGACGCGGCAAAAGGCAGCAGCAACCTTGACGATCTCGATTTTGACGAGGACGACGAGGAAGAATTAGAAACCGAGCAGGAGGACGAGGAAGTATGAAACTTGTAATTGCAGAGAAACCGAGCGTCGGGGCGGCGATTGCCGCCGTTATTGGCGCGAATGAAAAGCGCAGCGGATATTTTGAGGGCAGCGGCTACCTTGTGTCGTGGTGTATCGGGCATTTGATTAGCCTTGCAGACGCGGCAACCTACAACGAGCAGTACCGAAAATGGAAGTATGACGATCTCCCCATTGTCCCGCAGGATTGGCAGTTTACCGTTGCCAGCGGCAAGGAGCAGCAGTTTTCCGTACTCAAAGACCTTATGCAGCGCAGCGACGTTTCCGAGATTGTCAATGCGTGCGACAGCGGGCGCGAGGGAGAACTCATTTTTCGATTTGTCTACGAACAGGTAAATTGCCAAAAGCCCTTTTCCCGCCTTTGGATTAGCAGCATGGAAGAAAGCGCAATCCGCGAGGGCTTTTCAAACCTCAAAGACGGGCGCAGCTATGACAACCTCTATCAATCCGCGCTTTGCAGAGCAAAGGCAGATTGGCTTGTCGGGATTAACGCGACCCGCCTTTTCTCTATCCTCTATCACAAAACGCTGAATGTCGGCAGAGTGCAGACGCCCACCCTTACCATGCTGGTAAACCGCGACTATGCGATCAGCAGCTTTAAGAAAGAAAAATATCATGTTGTCCGTCTGGACGCGGGCGGTGTTTCGGCTTTGTCCGAAAGGCTGAACGAAGAAGCGGCGGCGCAGCAGATGAAAGCGGCTTGCGAGAAATCGCAAGCCGTTTGTACTTCCCTCAAAAAAGAGAAAAAGACCGTTGCACCGCCGAAGCTGTTTGACCTTACCGCGTTGCAGCGCGAAGCCAACCGCCTGTACGGGTTTACGGCGAAACAGACCCTTGATTATGCGCAAGCCCTCTACGAAAAGCGGCTTTTGACCTATCCCCGCACCGACAGCAAATATATCACTTCCGATATGCAGCGCAGCACAAAGGAACTCATTACCGGGCTTTGTTCGCTGCTTCCCTTTATGCGGGACGTGAAGCTGCAAGCAGACCTTACAAGGGTTTGCGACAACAGCAAAGTAACCGACCACCACGCTATTTTGCCGACAGCCGAGTTTTTGAAAACGGGCTTTTCTTCCCTTACCGACAGCGAAACAAAACTTATGACCCTTGTATGCGCGAAGCTGCTTTGCGCCGCAGCCGCGCCCTATGAATATGAAGCGGTTACGGCGGTTATCTCTTGCGGCGGTTATACCTTTACCGCAAAGGGAAAGACGACGCTTTGCGAGGGGTGGCGTGAGATTGAAAAGCTGTCCCGCGCCGCGTCCGAGGAACAGGACGAGGACGCAGAGCCGGAAACCGTTTTGCCGCCGCTTGCCGAGGGGCAGACCTTTGACAATCCGGCAGCGGAGATCTCCGAGCGTTACACGCAGCCCCCAAAGGCATTTACCGAAGATACGCTTCTGTCCGCTATGGAGAACGCGGGCAAGGAAGAAACGCCGGAGGACGCAGAGCGCAAAGGGTTAGGCACTACCGCAACGCGGGCGGGTATCATTGAAAAACTCATTAGCGCGGGCTTTGCCGAGCGCAAGGGCAAAAAGCTAATCCCCACAAAGGACGGGTATAACCTTGCCGCTATCCTGCCCGAAGTCCTTACGTCCCCGCAGCTTACGGCAGAATGGGAAACCCGCCTTACCGGGATTGCCAAAGGCAGCGACAGCCCGGACGATTTCATGCGCAGCATTGAGGAAATGACAGCGGGGCTTGTCAAGACCTATTCCGCGATTTCCGAGGATAAAGCGAAGCTGTTTACCCCGCAGCGGGAAGCAATCGGCACTTGCCCCCGTTGCGGCGCGGCGGTTTACGAGGGCAAGAAAAACTTTTACTGCTCCGACAGGGCTTGCAGCTTTGTGATGTGGAAGAATGACCGCTTTTTTGAGCAGCGCAAAAAGGCTTTCACAAAGGCGATTGCCGCCGCCCTTTTGAAAGACGGAAAGGTAAAAATCAAAGGTATGTACTCGACCAAGACGGGAAAGACCTTTGACGGAGTTGTGCTGCTTGCCGACACAGGCGGCAAGTATGTAAACTTCCGCGTCGAGCAGAACCGAAAATGATAAGGCTTGATGAAAAGCAATACCGCGCCGTAAAGAAAATGACCCGCGCCGCTTGTGCAAACAACGATTGCGGGAATTGTCTGCTGCTGGACGACGGGGAAACTTGCGTTTGTGTGCAGAGTATCAGCTATTCGCTGCTATGCCGCTATTTCCGCGAAGCGGTATTACCCGCCGACAGGCAGCTTTGCGAACAGATCACCCGCAGCGGGGAAACCGATTTGAAGCGTTGCGCGGTATGCGGCAGCACGTTTGCGGCGGGCAGCAACCGGGCGAAATACTGCCCCGATTGCGCGGCAAAGATACGCCGCAGACAGAAAGCCCAAAGCGAGAGAAACAGGCGTTTACGGATAAAAACAACTACATAGCAAGCACAGCAAACGAGTACCCGTTTGCGAGAAATGCCCGCGCTTCCCATAGAGAGCGCGGGCATTTTGCTTGTTGGGATAGTCCCAAACCCTTATATGACCGAGAAAGGACGTGATGAAAGAATATGCCGTATTCCTCATACGACCATGACAAATTGGAAACCGCCGAAACCATGCGGATAGAACGCCGGATATATTTTGAAGCAAAGGACAGGGAGATTGCCCCTTATGCTTCCTTGCCGATTGCGCAGCTACTTTCCATGCGCAGCGAAAGCGCGGCGGCAGAACAGGCGATTTTTGACGACCTTAAAGAACGCGCCGCCGCATGGGAAGAACAGGCGGGAAGAACGCTTTTGCTGGATAAAACACTTGAATATGTGAGAACGCCGCACGTCCAGCACACCGCTAACGAGTGGCAGACCACCGAGCATAACCGCCATATTCGCAGCAACCGGGTATATCAGATGAATTACTACATTTACGAGAATACCCGCTACGACAAAGAAGCGCAGAAATCTATCCCGTATTCATGGACGCTTACATGGAGCGTGCGCACCAACAGCCCAAGCAGAACCCAAGCGAAGATTGCCGGACAAGATAGAAAGGTTTTCACCGACAAGGCAGCTATGGAAAAGTATCTGAATGGGCGTATCAAAGCGTATGACCGTCTGTTTACGGAAATCTCCCCGCCTATCCCGCAGGAGTACGCCGACTATTTCAAAGTAAACGGTATGCTCATGCCGGACTACACCATAGAGGGCGAAGAACCCCCGCAGCAGCAACAGGCGGCAGCTATCCCCGAAAATACCGGGCAGGAAAAGGAGCGTGAACACATGAGCGAACAGTTTTCTATTATGATAGGCAACCGCAGCCGCTTTGACGCGGGCGACCCCGGCGGCTATTGGCTGGATATGCCCGCCACAAAGGAGCAGTTGCACGAAGCTATGCGGAACGTCGGCATTACCGCCGACAACCCGCAGGATTTTTCCATTCGCGGCTATTCCGACGACCCGGAGAAACATATTGCCTTGCCTTATGAAATGGTATGCGCCGCCGACGTGGACGAACTCAATTTTCTTGCGGCGCGGCTCGAACAGCTTGACCCCGCCGAGGTTGGCAAGCTGAACGCAGCCTTGCAGCAGAAAAACGGGCTTGCAAATATTGGACAGGTAATTGACTTCACCTACAACGTGGATTTCTACGTCCATATCCCCGAAGTACATAACTACCACGATTTGGGCGACTATTACTTAAATCAATCCGGCATGGTACAAATGCCCGAAGAATGGAAAGGCGGCATTGACCTTTCTACTTTTGGCAGGAACGCTGCCGCGCAGGAAAAAGGCGCGTTTACCGAGTACGGCTATATCGTGGAAAGCGGCGACGAGTGGGAACGGCAGTTTGAGGGGCGCGAAGTGCCGGAAGAATACCGCATTATGAGTTACCCGCAGCCGGAGCGCGGCGAACAGGACAAAGCCTATATGGACGCAGCCGAAACGCAGCAAGCAGACGCACAGGCCGCAGAGCCGCAGCAGCCCCGCCCCGTCGTCCCCATTATCCTTACTTCCGAAAAGCCCGCCGAAAAGGTAAAGGAGATCACCGCGCGTTTGGAACAGGGCGTACAGGCGATTTTTGACAGCGACCGCTACAAAGAGTTTCTTACTGCCATGTCGAAGTTTCACGATTACAGCTTGAATAACACTATCCTAATTGCCATGCAGGGCGGCAATTTGGTAAAGGGCTATTCACAATGGCAGAAAGAGTTTGACCGCCATGTAAAGAAAGGCGAGAAAGGCATTAAAATCTTTGCCCCCGCGCCCTACAAGGTGAAAAAGCTGGTTGATAAAATCGACCCCGAAACGAGAAAGCCCATGCTTGACCGCGAGGGAAAAGTGGTAAAGGAAGAAAAGGAAATCACCGTCCCCGCCTTTAAGGTTATAACCGTCTTTGATATTTCGCAGACCGAGGGCAAGGAGTTTCCCGACCTTTCCGTTAAACCGCTGCTTGCCGATGTGGAGCAGTACGAGGATTTTTTCGCCGCCCTTGAAAAAGCGTCCCCCGTCCCGATTGCATTTGAGCAGATCACAAACGGCGCAAATGGGTATTTCAGTTTGACCGACAAGCGTATTGCAATCAAAGAGGGCGTGAGTGAATTACAGGCGGTAAAGACCGCCATTCACGAAATCGCCCATGCGAAGCTGCACGACGTAGACTTAAACGCCCCGCCGGAGCAGCAAAACCGCGTTGACCGCCATACCTGCGAGGTAGAAGCGGAAAGCGTCGCTTATACGGTTTGCCAGCATTTCGGCCTTGATACTTCCGATTACTCTTTCGGCTATGTGGCTGGTTGGAGCAGCGGCAAGGAAATGACCGAGTTAAAAGCGTCCCTTGAAACAATACAGACCACCGCAAAGGAACTCATTACCGAGATTGAGGGGCATTTTACCGAGTTGCAGCAGCAGCGGCAAGCCGAGCAGGAGCAGGGCGATACCTTTTCCATTTATCAGTTAAAGCGCGGGGACGAAACAAGGGACTTGCGCTTTGAGCCTTATGACCGTCTGCAAGCGGCTGGACTTACCATTGACCGGGTAAATTATGAACTCGTCTATACTGCACCGCTTACAAAGGATATGACGCTGGGCGACATTTGGGAAAGGTTTAATATCGACCACCCCGCCGATTTCAAGGGGCATAGCCTTTCCGTTTCCGACATTGTTGTGCTTCATCAGAACGACGAGGACACCGCCCACTATGTAGACAGTATCGGTTTTCAGCAAGTGCCGGAGTTTTTGCAGGAGCAGCAGACCCCCGTATTTGACAAGCTGCCGCCCGAACAGCAGCAAGCCTTGTCCGACACCGTACAAGACACTTTGCAAATGCTGGTTGACGCAGACAAGCGGATTTATGGCGACGTTACGGGCAAGACCCTTGAAGCAATCGCGGCGCAAGGATATTCCTACAAGGACGGGCAGCTTGAAAAGCAGCAGCCGGAAGCGACCCCCGACAGCCTTTTGACGGGTGAAACCGTCAGAACGCCGAGGGGCAATTTTCATATTACCGATATGAGCCGTGAACAGATCGAAGCGGCGGGATTTGGTTTTCACCATGCGTCGGAGGACGGGAAGTATCTCATTATGGGGAATGGCACACAGGCTTATGCCATAGCCGCCGAGCAGCCGCAGCGGGATAATCCCTTAAAGCACGTCGAGGACACCATAGAGCAGAACGACAACAATTTTGACGGGCTTATCAACAATACGCCGCAAACGCCCACCGTTGCAGATTTTGAGCAGCGGGCAAAGGCGGGGGAAGCGATTTCCGTTACCGACCTTGCAAAAGCGGTAAAAGCCGAGAAACGGGAACAGCCGCAGAAAAAACCGTCCATTTTGAAGAAGCTGGACGAATACAAGAAACAGGCGGCGCAGCAGCCGAAAGATAAACAGAAAGAGCATAAAAAGGATTTGGAGGTTTGATAGCATGAATACCCGCTTTACCATTGAGGAAGAAAACATTGTTGCGATCTACGCCGAGGACAGCCGGGAAACAACGCTTGAAAATATCCTTGCCGCCATGCCCTACATGGACGAGGATATGCGCCAGCTTGCCGCCGCAGCGGTGAACAAGCTGCAAGCCATGACGGACAGCGAGTTTTCCGAAAGGGAGTTTATCTTGACCGACGAGGAATAGCCCATAGAAAACAGGGGCGCGGTTGCCGATTTCCGGCACCGCGCCCCTGTTCTTTTTTTGTCCTTGCGTGGACAATTAGAAAGCCGTTTTTGCGGGTTTGAATATACTTTATCGTCTATGCTGTTTCCCCGCGCTGGAAGCCGCAGAAACACAGGCGTTTTCAGCCCTTAACGTTCCACTTGCCACCCCATGTTTTGCGCCTTATCGCTCCTGCTCCCGCGCCCTGCTTTGGGACGGGTAAAGAATACTATCGACGTTCTTTTTGACAATGCCGTATTCTTGCATTTGCTTTTTCGCTTGGCGGTAATCCTCATACAATTTGCTTTTTCTGTCGTTTAAGCTGCTATACTCCTTGCGCAGCGCGGCGAGATCGGGCAGCTTCTTTATCTGCATTTCCTTTAATGCCCTTGCCGCAGCTTCAAACAGGATAATTTCGCTTTCATGCCCCCGCAGATACTTTTCCTTGTCCCGCGACTTCTTGTATTCCTCGTAAATCGGTTTTAATTGTCGGTATGTGGTCGTGTGCTTGATAAGCAGCGACAAATCAGACATACGCTGCTCTACGTCCTTAACCGCCCTTGCCGCCGCGTCATGGGCGGTCATAATATCGGCTATCTTGCTTTCAAGTTCGCTATAATACTCAATCTTGTTTTCGGTTAGGAAGTTCATGCTTTTAGCAGCCTGTTTCAGATTATGGATTTTCGCCCACCGTTCATAGCCCGCCGACTGTTGGGCTTTGATACTGTTTTCAAGATCAACGACAAGCCGGATTTTCTTATCTTCCCGCAGCGTTTTTGTTTTGGCAGCATACACGCCCTTGATACGTTCCTTTATCGCTTCTTCCGTATATGCCGCGCCGAGCGTCTTTGCGCGGGTAAACCGTTCCTGTCCGGCGGCGCGGAAAGAAATATATTTGCCCTGTTTGATTTCATACCCCATTTCCTGCAAGCGGCGCAGCAGTTCGTCAAAATCTTTCACTTGGGGAATGAGAGTATCTATCGCCGTTTTCAGCTTTGGCTTTGTAGCTTGTCCCTTGCTTTTCGGCGGTGTATTCCGCATAGCTTTTTCCCTCTGTCCTGTCCCGGCACGACGACGGATAGCCCATGCTCTTTACATATCCTGTCGCTGGTGCGCCGGATAGAGTGATAGCTTTGCTTGTTGGAATGGTACTTTTTGTAGTCAACGAAGCTGACCGAGTTAAAAATCAAGTGATTGTGCAAATGGTCTTTATCGACGTGGGTTGTCAAAACAAACTCATATTTACCGCCTAACACCGCTTGCGCAAGTTCCATTCCGATTTTGTGCGCTTCTTCCGGGGTGGTTTCTCCCACCGCGAAAGACTGTATCAAGTGCCGCCCTAAATGTGTGCCGCGATCTCCGGCAGCTTCCCGCGTCCATGCAAACTCAATATCGGCGGTTTCCAGCCCGCAGCCGAAAGAGGACGCAAGCAGCTTCCCGTCTGTCTTTTCGGGATTTAAGATATAGTCTATCGCAGCCTTTAAGGTTGATTTAATAGGGTGCGTCTTTGTAACCGCCATATCTCGTCCACCGCCTTTTTAATGTCCTCTATATCCTGCCTGTAAACCGTCCCCGTCGCATTGGCGCGTTTTGCAATTTGGTTGATGTTCCGGCTCACCGCTTGCAGTTCCCGGATATATGCTTTTGTGTCGCTTCGGTCAACGACAAGAATATACCCGTCTATCGCCATTTTACGGAAGTATGCCCCATACTGCTTTATGGGAAGCTGCTTCATCTTCTCGTCGATCAGCCGCTTTTCTTCTTCCGTAACGTAAAACTTCATCTGTATATTTCTCTTTCGGTTTTCCATTTCCGCACCGCCTTTCGGTATAAGGGTTTGGGATTATCCCAACAAGCATTTTCCGCAAACGGGTACTCGTTTGCTGTGCTTGCTATCTACTCCATACCCCCACCGAAAGGCGGTATTTGTTGCGCGTTCCTTTGATTTTGGACGCAAAAAAAGATTGCAGCCGCCATGCGCTGCAATCTCCCGATTTCTCATATTGTGAGGTTAATCCTCTGCTTTTTCGACTTCCGTTATCTCCCTTGCTGTTGCGGTTACAATCCGTATGCCTTTATCGCTCATACCGTCCAGCAGCGCGTCAAGCTGCCGCCGCCCGGTGGATTTCTCCGCATTGCTGTTCGGGAAGAAAAATTGATCTACCGAAATATGATACCGGGTTACAAGGTCATAGAATACCTGTAAACTCGGCTGTTGTCCCTTGTTCTCGATATTCGCAAGGTAGCGCGGGGAAATATATAACTCGTCGCTTACCTTTTTGCGGCTCTCGCCGTATTCATTTCTCGCGGCTTTTATAGCTGCCCCGAAAGCCTTAAAGTCGTACAATGGTACGGGTCTTTTTGCCATTTTCATTCACCCTGTTACATTTTACAGTTCACCTTTCTTTTTGGATATGTCCACACAATTCATATCATTAGGTTAAATACTTCCTGTTGTGTATTGACAGTAGACTGATTTTCTGATAAAATAAAATTTATGTAAAAGGAGGCGGCGTTTATGTTGCATAGCATGCGTATTAGATAAGCATTGAAAAAAAGGATTTTCCCATTTTCAACATGGGCTTTTTTGTCATGCTTATTTTGCGGATGCTATACAAAAAACTAACGACGTATAGATATAGTATAGACATAGTGCAAGCTATGCCTTAGTTTTGTTGTACTGCTCTGTGCATTATAAATGCAGGTCAATGCTCATGTTGAGGATTGACCTGCATTTTTTTGTGTAAAAAGGACGAGTGAAATATAATGCTTAAAAAATATTGGATAAAATGTCCGATTTGTAACGGAAAGACGAGAGTTCAAGTATTTCATAATACTGTATTAAAAGATTTTCCTCTTTTCTGCCCTAAATGCAAATTGACGCATATCATTGATGTAGAAAAATTAGAGATTGTAATCAAAAATACAGAAAAACAAACTTTTATTATTTAGAAGAAAGGATATAAAAATGAAACGTTTACCTAAATATACGCCTGCGGAAGTACGGAATGATCCATACGGATTTACTTACAAAGAAATGTCGGAAGTTATTGGCGAGAATGAAGCAAAAGCCTTATATGAAGAATTATATAAGCAATTACCACGCAAAAAAAATCTATCAATGTTGGTAAAAAATATTTGCAAAAGCAGTGATACTGAAAAGTATGTTTACGAACTGAAAGACAACAAATACATTGAAACGGTTTTTATCAAGCGGCGAGATGGTGGAACTGTTTGCGTGAGCACACAAGTCGGTTGTCCTGTTGGTTGTATTTTTTGTGAGTCCGGGCGAAATGGCTTTGTTCGTAATCTAACATCGTCAGAAATCGTACAACAGATTATATTGTTGCGTCGAAAAGTAAACCGTATCGTTTTTATGGGTATGGGAGAGCCTTTATTCAATTATGACAACTTGATAAAAGCAATCCATATTCTCCGAGATAGATATGGGCTCAACTTTCCAACCGACGGCATTACCATATCAACAGTTGGTCCGGTCGATCAATTAAAAAAATTGCGCGAGGAACATCTTAAAATTCAGTTGACAATATCTTTACACGCAGCAACACAATCTGCAAGAAATCGTATTATTCCTCACATGCGCATATATGCTATTGAAGATGTTGTTAAGCAAGCCTTATCCTATTCTGAAAGGCATAATCGCAAAATTGTCTTTGCGTATTTGCTTTTACCGGGTATAAATGACCGGCCCTCAGATGTAAGACAACTTGCAAAATGGTTTCGGGGCAAAAAAGTTATGATTAACGTGTTACAATACAACCCAACAAGCAATTCAAGAATTAAAGCACCACAGAAACGGGAAATAGTTGCATTCAAACATCAATTAGAGCAAGCAGGACTTGAAGTTACTATGAGAGTTTCTCATGGCAGAGAGATTAACGCGGCTTGTGGACAGTTAGCTAACACATATAATAAATTCAAAAAAAAATGATTAAAAGTGCCAGACGCATAGACGCAGAGCCGATAACGCATTAGGTCAAAAAACCTATGTGTTATCGGCTTTTTTATTTAATATTGCGCAAAAGCCGCTGTTCCCTATTATAGAATGGATTGCGGGTAGTGTATTAAAGTCGCCCTTTTTTAAGGATACGGCGGTATCGGGGAGGTATCGCCGTGTCCATTTTTATTTACTGTAACCCGCCTAATGCTTTGCGGTCAAAAAAAGCTATGCTCCGCAAGCGGGATATTCCGGCTATGAATGTGAACTGTCAATACATTTAGCTACTGCTTACATTTCCTTTGCGCCCGTCCGCGTCTTGCGGACGGGCGCATTTTGCTTTTTTCAACTTTTTTCTGAAAAGCGCACTCAAGAGCCATCTCCCGAACGGGTACGGAGCGAAAGGGGCAGAGAGGACAAGCCCTTAACTCCCGTCCTCTACTCCACGCGGGAAGGAGGTGAACTCTATGGAGCTATCTTCTTCCGACAAGGAAAGAATACAACATCAGTACGACGCATTAGCAAAGAAAACTTTGGTCGGCGAAGCGAAAAGCCACCGCCGCACTCTTGCGAAACGCGCAGCACGCGAAGTTACTTTTTCGGATTTGAGCGAAAGCGAACTCGCGCAGCTTTTCACAACGGACGAATACGAAAGCGATTATTTCCGTTTTCAAGTGTCCGGCTTTGATGTACTCGTCAAAAATGAACTGCTTGCCGAAGCCCTTAACGCTTTGCCCGAAAGGAAACGCGACATTATCCTTTTGTCCTACTTCTTGGATATGAGCGACGCGGAAATTGGCGAACTGCTGAATGTTGTACGCACGACGGTTTTCCGGCACAGGAAATCCGCGCTTGCGAAAATCAAACAGTATTTGGAGGGAAAAGCAGATGATGAATACCGTTAGGAAGTCTGAAAATCTGTTGCCGTTCCCTGTCATTTCCGCAGCGGCAAACGGCGACACAACCGCCATGTGCGCGATCTTGAAGCACTACGAGGGTTACATAGCGAAACTTTGTACCCGCACGCTGAAAGACGACGCGGGCAATACCTATTCCTATGTGGACGAGGAAATGCGTAACAGGCTGCAAGTGCGCCTTATTACCCGCACCCTTGCTTTTCATGTAGGATAATCTTTTAGCCCATGCGGGGAGCGTGTCCCCTTTCCACGCTTCCCGTTATGGGCTATTTGTCGTTCCGCAAAAGCATATCCGCTGTTGATGTGCTTTTGCAGGCCGACAAAGCCTATTGTTCTTTGACAAAGAAAGCGGCCTTTGGTGCGCAGCATAACAGGCAAACGGGTACATTCCGTCTGTACCGAGCCAGTCGGCGGGTACGCCATGACAGCTTTTCCCCATAGGGGAAAAGCCGAGCGAGAACTACCGCGCCGTAAAACAGGTTTAGCAGCTTGTGGGCGACGACATACAAGGCGGCACAATGATACTCCCGCGTTGAACACCCTCAAAGTATTGCGCGGCGCACCCATAAGCATGGGCCGGGGTGAAACTCCCGTGAGGTTGCAGCTAACAACCGCCCGTTTTTGCCTTTTGACGAATATAGTTTATCCATACAGGAAAAGGAGGTTTTTCTAATGGATAAAAAACAGACAATTACAACCGAACGCAAAATAGGGAAAATCACCTATCTTGTTCAAGCGTTGCCGAGTGAAAAGGCAACCGATACAATCCATAAAAAGATTGAGAAACTCATTGTAAAGGATTTGCAGAAAAAGCCCGGAAATCCGGGATTTTTAGCGTCCGAGTAGTGCATTAGGCGGCGGGATATGGTATAATGATAGCAACACATTATACCTGTTTATTCGGCTGTCGGAAAGGAGGACTAATGTTACAGTCGAATAAAATCACCGCCCTTTACTGCCGTTTAAGTCAAGAGGATATGCAAGCCGGAGAAAGCGGAAGCATACAGCACCAAAAAATGATACTTCAACGCTATGCGGACGAACACCATTTTTTGAACACAAAGTTTTTTGTGGACGACGGATTTTCCGGCGTGAGTTTTGAGCGCGAGGGGCTGCAAGCGATGTTGCAGGAAGTGGAAGCCGGACGAGTGGCGACGGTCATTACCAAAGACCTTTCCCGTCTTGGCAGAAACTATCTGAAAACGGGCGAACTCATAGAGATTGTATTTCCCGAAAACGGAGTACGCTATATCGCGATCAACGACGGAGTTGACACAGCGCGGGAGGATAACGAGTTTACCCCCTTGCGGAACTGGTTTAACGAGTTTTACGCCCGCGACACAAGCAAGAAAATCCGCGCAGTTAAACAGGCACAGGCGCAAAAAGGCGAGCGCGTCAACGGGGAATATCCATACGGCTATATCCCAGACCCGAACAACCGCCACCACCTTATACCCGACCCGGAAACCGCGCCGATTGTCAAACAGGTTTTCGCTATGTTTGTTAGCGGCGTGCGTATGTGCGAAATCCAAAAATGGCTTGCGGAAAACAAAGTCTTGACGATTGGAGCGTTGCGCTATCAGCGTACAGGACAGGCGCGGTATCAGCGGGCAATGATCGCCCCCTATACTTGGCCGGACAAAACGCTCTATGACATATTAGCAAGGCAGGAATATTTAGGGCATACCATAACCGCGAAAACTCACAAGGTATCCTACAAGTCGAAAAAGACCCGGAAGAACGAAGAAGAACAACGCTATTTCTTCCCAAACACCCATGAGCCGCTTGTTGACGAGGAAACCTTTGAACTTGCGCAAAAGCGGATTGCTACCCGCCACCGCCCGACAAAAGCAGCGGAGATTGATATTTTTTCCGGCTTGCTGTTTTGCGCTGGTTGCAGACATAAGATGTATTACCAACAGGGCGTAAATATCGAGCCGCGCAAGTTTTCCTATTCTTGCGGCGCATGGCGCAACAGGGCAAGGACAGGCAGCGAGTGTACCTCTCATTATATCCGCAAAAACGTACTTCTTGATTTAGTGCTGGAAGATATGCGGCGGGTTTTGCGGTATGTTAAGGAACACGAACAGGACTTTATCTGTAAAGCTACCGAGTACGGCGACATGGAAGCGAGAAAGGCATTAGCGCAGCAGCAAAAGGAACTTTCCAAAGCACAGGCGCGTATGACCGAACTTGACACGCTTTTCCGCAAGCTGTATGAGGACAACGCATTAGGCAGACTGACAGATGAACGGTTTGTGTTTCTAACTTCCGGCTATGAGGACGAAAAGAAATCCCTTGCCGCAAGGATAGACGAGTTACAACAGCAGATCGCAACCGTTACCGAGCGAAAAAGGGATATATCAAGGTTTATTCAGATTGTCGGGAAATACAGCGACATACAGGAATTGACCTATGAAAACGTCCATGAGTTTATCGACCGTATTTTGATACATGAATTAGACCGGGAAACCAACACCCGGAAAATCGAAATCCATTACAGCTTTGTCGGACAGGTTGATACCGAGCAGGAGCCGACGCAAGTTGTCAACCATGACCGCCGTAACATGGTAGATGTAAAAAGTATCGCTATCTAACCCCAGCAAAATTTACACCCGAAAAACCATCGTCAGTAAAATGGCGGATATTCACAAAACCATTCCTACGGGCATAATCTTCGAGGTATTTTTTCTGATTGGTAATGGAATTACTCTCGCCATTCAGGTCATCATCTCTTGATAATCTCTCATAAAGTGCTGTAATCTTTGAAGTCCTTGACATTCTCTTAACCTCCTTCCTTATGTATTTTCAATTTAGGACAGTTAACTTTATCGTCCTATTAAAGCATAGCCCTCCGGTGTAAGTTCAACTGCTGTTACAGTTTCTCCAAAGGTACTTGCCCACGAGTCGAAGTGCTGTAAGTTGTTTTTTACGAGCGTGTTGTACTGCAAGTATCGCTGAATAGTATAGAGTTCCACCATACTGTTTGAGATAGGAGTACCGGTTGCAAATACCGTTCCTCGACCGCCTGTAAGCTCATCAAGGTATCTGCACTTCATAAACAGGTCGGAAGATTTCTGTGCTTCTGTCTGTGCGATACCGCCTACATTGCGCATTTTTGTGTAAAGGTACAGGTTCTTGTAGTAATGACTCTCGTCAATAAAGAGCCTGTCCACACCGAGTTCTTCAAAGGTTACCACATCGTCTTTACGGCTTTGGTCGTTGAGTTTTTGCAGTTTCAACTTCACAGCCTTTTTCGACTTTTCAAGCTGCTTAACGGAGAAATTTTCTCCACGGTTTTTCTTTAAGTCGATAATGCCGTCAGTCAATTCCTGAAGCTGTTGCTCCAAAATCGCCCTCTGCCTTTCAACAGACATAGGTATCTTTTCAAACTGACTGTGACCGATAATAACTGCGTCGTAATCTCCGGTTGCAATCCTGCCACAGAACTTTTTACGATTCTTCGTTTCAAAATCTTTCTTCGTTGCAACAAGAATATTAGCCGCAGGATAGAGTTGTAAGAACTCGGCTGCCCATTGTTCGGTAAGGTGGTTCGGGACTACGAACAGCGACTTGTTGCAAAGTCCTAAACGCTTTGACTCCATAGCGGCAGATACCATTTCAAAGGTTTTGCCTGCACCCACTGCGTGTGCAAGCAAAGTATTACCGCCGTAAAGAATATGAGCTACCGCATTTTTCTGATGTTCACGCAGTTCAATTTCGGGGTTCATACCGTTAAAGGTAATATGACTTCCGTCATACTCACGGGGTCTTATGCTGTTGAACTTTTCGTTATACATCTTCGTGAGCTTTTCTCGGCGGGTAGGGTCAGCCCATACCCAATCCTGAAAGCCTTGTTTGATAAGTTCCTGCTTTGCCTGTGCAATTGCCGTTTCCTTTTTGTTGAGAACGGCTTTTTTCTTACCGTCCTCATCTTCGATATAGTCAAAGATACGGACATCTTTCAGGTTCAGCGTTTCCTCGATTATCTTGTATGCGTTAATACGGGAAGTGCCGTAAGTGCTGTACGCTTTCACATTGGAACGGTCATAACTTTTGCCCTCAATGTTCCATTCGCCGGTATATTGAGAGTAGTGTACTTTGATGTTCCATTGTGCATAGCGTGGAGTATCGAGAAATTCAAACATAAACTTCTCAAAGATTTCGGGCGGTATCCAAGTTGCACCGAGCCTTACGGATATTTCGCTTGCGGTCAAGTCTTTCGGCTGAACTTTTTCCAGAGCCTCTACATTGATTTTGTAATCTTCGGGATAAACCTCGGCAGACTTTTTGGCTGTAATAAGTTTTTCTCGGACATTTCCCGAAAGGTACTCATCTGCCATCAAATACTTTTGCTCGGTTACATTTCCATAACCATAAAGCGGGTTTAAGAATATGACGCCCTTTAAGTCGGAGAATAATTCTTCTTCGCTTTTGCCTGTAAGCTCTCGCATATATTCCATATCAACGGTTGCTTTCTCTCCCATAGATACGGCAAGCGCTTCGTCCGCCGTATCAACCTCCGTTATTGGTTTATGCGGTTTGATTGTACGCTTAAAGAACATATCTGCCTTGCGTTCAAGTTCACCGTTTTCGTTGATAACTTCAAGTGCGGAAAGTAGGGCAAAGGAACTGTCATCACCGAATGCCGACACATTGGCTCTGCTGTTAATCAGTCCGTATTTCTTTGTATAACCGTCATAAAGGCTGTTGAGTTTTGACTGCTCGGCTTTGATTTCTTCGTCGGGATAATCTTCGGTTTGAAGTTCAATCAGGTTGCGGACACAATCTCTTATCGCAACCATACCCTTAATGCGGTTTTCGGCTGTTGCAGATACTATGGCAGGCGACATACGAGAGTTCTCACGGAAATAGATTTTATCGTCAACAATCGTGTATGAGAAGTTTCTCACATTAGGGTCTGCCGGGATAGAATTATCTTCTTCCTCAAGTTCATCTTCCACTTCGTAATCGGAAATTTCTCCGTGTATATTCGCTACCGCTTCCGATAACAATTCGGATAAATCTGCATTTTCAAACGGTACGCAGGTTACTTCTTCGCCAAAGCGACCGCTTACTGTTTTCATTTCGCCCAGTATCATTTCAGGATGCTCTACAAAATATGAGTTCATCGTGATACCGTTTTCATTTGTGCCAAGTTGTACCCAGTCAGGTTCAATATCAATGAGCCTGTCACGCTTTTGCAAGAACAAAATATCTGATACGACCTCTGTTCCGGCATTGCCCTTAAAAGTATCATTCGGCAGTCTGATTGCTCCGAGAAGTTCTGCTCTTTGAGCAATATATTTTCTGACCGTTGAATTGGTTTTATCCATTGTGCCTTTGCTCGTAACAAGAGCCATTACACCACCGGGGCGTAATTTATCCAAAGACTTTGCAAAGAAATAGTCGTGAATAAAAAAGTTGTACTTATCGTATCTCTTATCTGCAACTTTGAAATCGCCGAACGGCACATTGCCGATGACTCCGTCAAAGAAACTGTCCGGCACATTAACTTCTTCAAAGCCTTGTGCCGCTATTGAGGACTTCTGATAAAGCTGCTGTGCAATACCTGCCGAAACGGTATCAAGTTCAACGCCGTAAACTTTTGCGTTCTCCATTGATTTTGGCAGCATACCGATAAAATTACCGATACCGCAGGACGGCTCTAACAAATTGCCCTCACGAAATCCCATCTGTTCCATTGCTTTGTATATGGCATTGATAACTGCTGGAGGGGTATAAAAGGCGGTCAAGGTGCTTTCTCTTGCCGAAGCGTATTCTTCGGGTGAAAGCAAAGTGTAAAGCTCTACAAACTCATCTGCCCACGCAGAATTATTCTCGTCAAAGGCTTCGGGCAAACCGCCCCAACCGACATATTTAGATAAGACAAGTTGTTCTTCGGGTGTAGCAAATCTGTTTTCAAACTCACATTCTTTGAGTACCTTTATTGCTTCTGTATTTCTGCGAAAGCGTTCTTTCTTGCCGACTTGTTCAACTGGATTAGAACGCAAATCAAAATTGTTTCGCTCTGCCATCGGCACATCAGGGTGCAGGTCAAAACTTTTTACCTTTTCTTTTTTCTTCTGTTCCCAAGCAGGAACAATCGGCTCAGGTTCTTTATCGTAACCGTTTCCGATACGAATGCCCTCGTTATACATCTCATCGTAGCTGTCAAAACCGTTTTGAACGGCTACAATTTCTCGGTAGTCCTCAATCGGAACTTTACCGATATTGGTTGCTACCATATCGCTTCTTTCGGCATTTTCAAGGAGTGCTTCCATTGTGGCAGAAGTGCAGCCGGTTAAATCCGATGTCTGTTTGAAAGCATTATCTGCTTCTTCAAACCATTCCGTACCTACATCGGCAAGAGTTTGATTTGCGATACTGCCGAGATAATCAAAGAAGTCATCTGCCGATTTGTGGCTTTGTGCCGCTTCTCTAATTTCATCAAAAGAGAGTTCGTTAGTAACATACTGACCGCCGGCATTGCTGTCGGGGTTGAAGTACATCCAAGTAACGCTTTCTTGCTCTCGGTTAATGAAAAAGGCATCTTCATAATCTGTTTTCTGTTCGGTTTCAGTATCGTTTTGAGCGATATTTTCGCCTGTATCTGCTTTTTCTGCGGCAGGTAATACCGTTACTCTCAGGTGTTCGTTCATTGGATTTTCACGCACTTTACGGTCAAATTCCGAACGCTCAAACTCTTTGTTAAATAATGGCATTTCGGTATCATAAAGCATTACTCTCTCATCATCAAAAGATAAGATTTCGTATTCCGAAGCACCGATATATACCGTATCACCGAGATGATATTCATAGCGTACTTCCGTTTCTATCTCGTTATTTTCAGTTTCGGGTGGGGCAGCAGAGAGGATTTCACGATTTTTCTGCTGTTCCGCAAGTTCTGCTCGCCGTTCTTCCTGTTTTTCAAGCCACTTCGGATATTGCTCCTTTTCTTTTGGATTGAGGTATCTGTCCATACGGATAAGTTCCCCGATACGCTTTTCAACCTGATTCCATTTAAGAATGAGTTTAGGTGCGTCGTTTCCAAATCCTTTTGAAAGGGTTATGCCTTTTCCGTCGTGGTTTTCATCAATACCTTCACCGATAATAACAGGATATGAACCGCCCCAACCGTATTCGTTTTTGAGAAAATCTGCATTTTCCTTTGCGGATAGGCTCTTTTCAAACTGCTCATAAATTCGCATTTTGCCTTCTGATACTCCGCTTCCACGGGTTAGAACTGCGTCAATAATTTCCTGAGAAAAAGTAAAGGCAGAGGTTTTCTTTTCCTCTGCCTGACTGCTTTCTATTAAAGATAACTGACTGTCTGTTGACGGTAACGGCTTTATCTCATCGGACAATTCTCCTAAAAGCCTCATTGCCTCAAAATACTGTGCGATTACACCCCAGTCGTAGTAGCTTTGAGCCGTTCTGTTGTTATAGCTGCCTTCCCACAAATGGAGAACATTTTGAAATGTCTTGTAGCCTACCGTTCTGCCGTCCTCCAATGTGAGTTCGGTGTAGTCGTTATTGAAAATACTCTTAACATATTCAGTCCTATCCGAATTGTTTGTGTTTCTTTCAAAGAAGGCTTTGATTTCTTCTTTTGAAGCGGACAGGTGTGGGGTAGTGCCGAGTATTTCTCTGATTGTATCGTCTCCGCCGAAAAACGGCAGGCTCTTGTCCTCGTGTTCTCTGTCGTAATACTCTAATTGAATATTACCTGTTCCTTCACGATTTCCTGTGCGGAGTTGCGGAAGTTGTTCATCAATCCTACCCACTTCATCATATCTTCCGCTTTCATCTGTTCGGTTAGACCTGCTTTCGCTGCCATCTGCTTGACTAAACTTTCCTCCAAGTCGGTCGCTCTCTCTTGAACTTCCGCCAAGTGCTGTGTCAGAATTCCCTTCGTCAGAAGATTGTAATATAGGATTTTGTGATGTTCTTTCAGATAAGTTCTCCTCATCTGCGACCATCTGCCGAGAGTCACTTCCGACTGTTCGGGCAGAGTCAGGTTCGGAAGATTGTAGTCTCCCACCATCGTGTATGTGATTTCGTTCATCGTTTTGGCTCCTTTCGTCTTTGTTATCTTTATTGTAATCAAATTGCCTTTGCTCATCAATTATGCGATTTTCTCTGTCCAATGCCATTACGGTTTTGGATATTTCGGAAAGTCCCATTTCTGCAATATCGCTTGTGGCAATGCCGAGAGCATTAAGCGTGTCCTGTGTATTAAAGTTTGTTACATCACGAAAATCGTCGGCTTCAAAGTATTCTTCTGCATTGATACCGAGCCTTGACATCATCATATATGCCACGCTGTTTGTAACAACCTTTTTGTAAAGGCTTGCAATCATATCCTCGCTGAGTTCTTCAAGAAAACTGTCCTCACTAATATACACAAGGTCATTCAGATAGTCGGGAAGATTATCCTCGGCAGCATTTTGTGCGGCACTCATTACAGCATTACTCAAACTACTCTTGTTTTCAAGCTCACCGAATGTGCTTTCAAGCGTTTCAATAACACTTGCGTCATATTCATCTCTCATATTCCAAAGCGGAACAGGACGAGAGTATCTGCTTTCGTGTGTATCGGATATATCAAAGTAATGGGTAAGCCTTTGTCTGCTTCTGTCTGCGTCCTCAAACACGGCAATACCTTTTGCTCCCTTATTTACCCAACGACCGAAAGAAGTATTCCATCTTTCAATTTCAAGTACCGCCGTTGCGTCCGGTCGCTGTGCAAAGATTAACAGTTGCTCGTCAAATCGCAGTTTGTAGTTTCTGCAAGCCGACTCCAAAAACTTCTGCCAGCTTTGCGGATTTGAAACAACCGTCTTGCAAGTTCTGTCATACAGTTCGGATATGAGTTCGTATTTCCTCGCCATTTATTTGCACCTCCTTATCGTGATTTTTCTTTGTCTTTGGCAGACTTCATATTTTCTTTTGCGGCTGGTTCTACGGTATAACCGTTTCTCTCGCAAAGCTCAGCAAATTCGCAGATGTGATAGAGATTTGTACCAACCTCTAAATGATAGTCGTCGATATATCTGCAAGTTCTCTCCATTGTTTTGCCATCGCTGAGTTTAATGGTTATTTTTTCGCCGTCCGCAATGCGAAACTGCTCTTTATAGTGGGAGTCAATAAAGCGGATACCACGCTCTGCGTCTTTCAAATGGCTGTTTAGCCACTCTTTATGATAGCAATAGCAGTACAGATTGTACTCGCCCCTGTTGGGGTTAAACCTCATAAGATAGCTGTATTTTTCCGTATCAAGACGAATGCCGTAATGGTTGCGGTCGTCATTAAAGGAGCTGTCGGGAGTGGAATAACAGTAAGAGGACATAGCCTTTCTGCCAGACAAAACATCTCCGTCACGCAACCCGTTTATAACGCCATCAAATTCAGCCTTAAATTCATCGGTTTTTAAGTCTTTTCTGAAATCGTTCCAAGTCGTCCAAAACTCGTTACCGGTAGAACCGAAGTCCGCTCGCAAATATCCGATAAGACCGGTCTGCATAGAGAGCTGCTGGCTTTGGCTGAATGTGTACTTACGCTCTGCTTCGGTCAATACTCTGTAATCCATTTTTCTCACCTCGCTTGTTCGTTTGATTGTCTTTGTTTTGGAATAGAAAAGCCATATACTTCGGCAATCTCATCGCCGAGCCTTTTGGTAACTCGTGTGATGTCGGCTCTTGTAACTTTTCCGTTATAGATTTTATCTTGCAGATTTTCAATCTGCGTATCGGTAACACCATCTTTGAATACACGGTACAGATAATGGTTTGTACCGTCGTGATGAACGGCATTGGCTCGAAGGTCGCCGTACTTGTCCACATACCATTCGGTATAATCGGTATCGGAATAAAGGCAATCCGTTATATTGCCGGAATCAATCATTTTGTATCCCGTCACTCTGCCGTTCCATCTGCCAAGGTCGCCGATAGCGATAATCGGTTGTGAAAACTGAATATCGAGATTTCGCCTTTCATCGGAAAGGTAATCGTCATTTGCTTCAACCATATACTCATATAGCTTGTTTTCGTCGTTAGGGTCATCATCTAAACCGTTGATTTCAAGGTATTCCTTATAACTGTCACGCCAGTCATCAGCTTCAAGGTTCATATTGCTCCAAATAATATGACGGTCACTCTGTTCCCGTCTGTTCATCAGCACCACCTCCCAAATAAGAGAACAGCTTATTAACTTTGGTCTGCTTCTGAAGCTCAATAATCAAGCTCATATCCGGAATGGTGATACCCGGAATTTTAAGTATGCTTTCCATATCAAGCTGCTGCAATTTCTTTTCCGTATTGCAACCTGCGTCAAACAGTTTCGTAAGAAGCTTTGTTTTCTGCTGAAAAGTGAATTTCTCTTTCATTATTTGTCCTCCTCGTATAATATCTTTATAGATATATTTTTATATTCAAAATATCAATCGGTTTGGTAAACCTATGATATAATTGACTTGGTGTCAATCAGGTAATAGTTCTTTGTCCCCCTGTTGAACCATTGCGGTTGCTTCATAATAAGTCTGTTCCCCTGATATGGAAGTTAACTTCAAACCGGCTGGCTGTTTTCTTAAGCTTCGGAACAACCATTTAGCAGTGTGGTTTCGCATCTGTCCTTCTTAAGTTAGATTCTTATATGCGAGGGTGTTGATGCTCCATAATCATGGGTTTTACCAAACCGATTGAACACTTAAAATTTTAACGAAAGAAGGTGATTTTTATGAACCCACTTTACGTCGGTATTGATGTAAGCAGCAAATCCAATGTCGTTTATTTCATGCTTCCTGACGGAAGTAAACATTGTAACTTTTCTGTTGCCAACTCACATACCGGTTCTTCACAGTTGGTAAAAAGAATTCTTTCTGCTATGACATCTTGCTCCTTAGATACTGTTTTAATAGGTCTTGAAGCAACCTCTGTGTATGGTGATAACCTTGTTTATTTTCTAAGGGAAGATGCTGCATTAGCTCGTTTTAATTCAAAGATTCATGTCCTCAATCCTAAGCAAGTCAGTAAATTCAAAGAGGCTTACAATGACTTGCCTAAGAATGATCTCATTGATTCTTTTGTTATTGCTGATTGCCTGCGTTTCGGTAGAATCAACAAAGAGGTATACATCGGTGACTATCGTTACAAAGCACTTCAGAACCTTACACGAGCACGTTATTTCGCTGTTTCCAACCTCATCAAAGAAAAGCAACGTTTTATGAACATACTCTTTAAGAAGTATTCTACTATGACACAGGAGAAGGTATTTAGCGATACCTTCAGCACTACCGCTCTTGCAGTCTACGATGAGTTTGAATCCGCAGAAGCATTGGCAGATATGGACTTACATGAGCTTACTGCTTTTATTATGGAAAAGGGGAAAAACCGTTTTCCAAATCCCAATGCAGTAGCCAAAGCCATTCAGAAAGCAGCCCGAAGTTCTTACCGTTTACCAAAGACGGTAAATGATTCTGTTAATCAGGTGCTTTCTATATCCATAACCTCCATAAAGGCATTGGAAGCTCAAATTAAGGAGTTTGATAAAGCTATCGCTACTCAAATGGAACTCCTTCCTAATGTATTGATATCTATTCCGGGTATCGGACCGGTTTTTTCTGCCGGAATCATGGCAGAAATCGGAGATATCAACCGTTTCCACAATCAAGCTCAGCTTGCAAAATACGCAGGTCTTGCATGGAAACAACATCAATCCGGAGATTTCGAAGCTCAAACAACAAGGCTTATTAACTCCGGTAATCGATTTTTAAAGTATTATCTGTGTGAAGCCGCATTTTCTCTTGTAAGATGCGACAAGGAATACAGCGACTTCTATCATCTCAAATACAAAGAGGTAAACAGATATCAACACAAACGTGCACTCGCATTAACTGCTCGTAAATTTGTGCGGTTAGTCTTTCGACTGCTGAAAGACAATCGTTTATATACCTCGGCAGAATAGCAAAGCTTTTCTGCTGAAATCAGGTCGCCCTGCTCATTTTTAAAAATTTGATAGACAGGGCTTAGGCAGGTGTTTTGTACCTTTCGGAATTTGGTGAAAAATATTTGCTTTTTCACTTATTTTCCTCTTGACATTTCACCGCTGGACTTATCGTTATTTACGATTTTGCATAGGTTCGATACATATGCTCACAACGCTTTCGTCCTCTCTGAACTTCGGGACTGGGCGCAAGTTCGGGGTGTGAAGCCTGAAGCTTTGCTCGTGACCTTCTGACACTCTCGAAATGTGGTAAATGCAGTTCTTTATAGCAATTCATAATCACCGCAAAAGGCAAACCGCCTATATCTTGATTTTCATACCGTTGATAACAACGATTACAAACGAGAAGATAAAGTTTCATATCGTCGTTTCGTGCGTCTGTATTCTCTTTGAGAATAGTTAGCACTTGGTTTTCTATCGTATTGGGATTATTCATTTCATTCCTCCAAAAAAATATGGGCGGAATTTTTTACGCTCCGCCCACTGTGTTTTTCCTTATTTCTTTCTGTTTTTAATCTGCAAGAAGATAAAGCCGCCGACAATAAAGGCGACCAATACAACTGCTACGATTGTTTTAGCGTCCATTACTCATCGTCCTCCTTTTTCTTTTTTCTGAGTGCAGCAAAGACTGTTCCCGCAATTCCGAGAGCAGAAAGCCCTGCAAGCACAGTCCACAAGCCGACCTTGCTGTTATCTCCGGTCTTAGGTGTATCCCTGAGAACATTATGCATTTCCACAACGGTGGTAGAGCCAACCTTTACGCTTGCTTTTTTATCGGCAGGTAAAACATATCCTGCAGAAACATTGTCGCCGACTTCCGATACGGTATATTCGCCGATACGAAGTCCCTCAATAAAAATTTCGCCGTTTTTATCGGTTGTGAAGCTGCGGTCATAACCGTTTTCTCCGGTTACTCTGAAAGTGAAGCCCTCAACCTTACCGTCAGAAGATGTCTTTTTAATTTTAAGGTTGCCTTTCATTGCCTGATTGATAAAGCCGACTCCTGCTTTGTTTTCAACATTGTAGGTGGTTTCATCATTCTCAATAAAGACGGAATAAACACCCTTATCAAGTTCAAAACCGTCCGGTGCTTTGGTTTCTCTTACAAGATATTTTCCGTAGAGAAGTTCTTTCATCTCGTAGATACCTGTTGAGGTTTCTTTAAGATTTCCGATAAGCTCATCGCCGTCGTCAAGTTTGCCATCGCCGTTTACATCTCTGTAAACTTCAAAGGTTGCACCTGTAAGTTTGTTATCGGGATAATCTGCGTCAACTTTGGTAAGCTGAATGTTACCGTGAACATACTCATTGGCGATTTCAACTTCAATGACCTGTTCGTTTTTAGAAATATTGACCTCGTAGGAAGTATCGTCAAGGACAAATCCTGTCGGAGCTTCAATCTCTCTTACAATCCACTGTCCATAAGGAACTTTTGCAAAAGAAAAACTGCCGTCCTTTTCAGATGTGGCAGTCATAATAGCGTGTTCTTTTGTAAATTCGGTTTCATCTGCTTTGAAGATGCCGATTAAAGCACCTCCAAGTGCTTCTCCATTCTCGTCAATCTTCTTACCGGATACAGAACCGTAGATGAGTTTATTCTCAATCGGCTTACTGTCATTTACTTTGATTTCAACCGTTTCGGTATCCTGACCGGCATACTCGAATGTGAACGGATATTGTATATCGGAGAGGATATAATGCTCATCTGTGGCAATTTCCTTGATATAGTAGCTGCCAAACGGAAGGTCTGTATTCGCAATCGCTGTTCCGTTTTCATCAAGCGTGATAATCTCAATCAAACCATCTGCCGGAATGACTGTGCCGCTTGAAGATACAATATCTTCTTTAGCGTATAGTCCGAAGCTGATATTTTTGATTTCATCATTCTTACCGATACCAAAGGTGTCATTCTGTTCAAGCACCTTTTCAAGAGAAATCTTTACTTTCTGTCTCTCGTTATAGAAGCTGGTTACGGTTTCTGTTACGGCTACATCCTGACCTGCATAAGTGAGTTCAACCGAATGTTTTTCGTTATTGATAACCATACCGTTAGGTGCTTTGATTTCTACTACCGTGTATTTTCCGAGATAGAGTTCCTTGCTCTTGGCAAAACCTTCATCATCGGTTGTCACGGTATCAACCACATCACCCTTGTGATAACGAAGTGTGCCGTCCGGTGTGATAATATCTTCATCGGCTGTGATTTCATAAACCGCACCTGCAAGTCCTTTGACTGTATATACCGGCTGATAAATCACATCTTTATCTTTCTCGCCAAAAACATTCACACCAAAGAACACCTCGCCGGTTTTCTCAACGGAAATTGTGCCTTTCTGAGCCATATTCGGCTTATCCACCTTAATCAATGTGATACCGCCTTCCTGTGTGGAGTTTTCTTCCGTTACATCAAAAGGAACAGGAGTACTGTCGAGTACATACCCATAGGGCGCTTGAACCTCAACAAGTGAATAACCTTTGCCGTACTCAAGTTTTTCGGGAGTTACAAGCTGTCCGTCTGCGTCGGTGTAGAAAGTGTTGATAGTTGTCGGTGTAGGATAAGTAAATGTCATACTTACTTTGTTTCCGGCAGGGTCATAGATTTGGAAGCCTGCACCTGCATACGGAATTGTCTTGCCTGTTTCTGCATCAACCTTTACCACCTTGATATAGCTTTCAAAGTTTGCGTTGTTGATGAGATAACGGTAGGTCTGTCCGTCCTGAGAAATGAAAACATCAAAGTCTTTCATAAACTCACGACCTTCCCAACCTTTGGTCTGATGAACGGTATATACGCCGTAAGGCATATCCTTTGTCTTAGCAAAACCGTTCTCATCACAGACAACAGTATCTCGTTCATCTTCTTCTGCTGCTTCAAAACTTCCGGAAGATTTAAGATAGATTTCAAAAGTTGCACCGCTTTCAGGTGTTTCAATCTTTGTTTCACCGTCATCGGTGTGTTTGATGATAGCGATATTTCCTTTCATAACCTGTTCGGTAACATCGTTAGAAACAAGGTTGTGTTCAATCGTAAAGAGCTTTGGTTCTGCACCTACCTTGTGTACTGTCTTATCAAGAAGATAGCCCTCGGACGGTGTGATTTCTCTTACTGTCCAGTCGCTGTCGCAGACATATTCTTTTGTGGTGAACTGTCCGTCGCTGTCGGTTACATACTTATCCACAAGTGTTTCGCCTTTGTAGATACCGTAAACAGCACCGGAAAGTTTAGCGTCACCCTGAGCAGTGCCTTCTTCTCGGTCGCTCTTTGTTACAGTTACGCTGAACTTTTTAAGAATATTGGTAAAGTCTCGGTTTGTAACCTCATTCCATTTAATCGGTGCAGTCTGCTTTTCCGGAACAACATAACGGATTGCTGTATCCACTTCTTCGAGCGTATATGGTGTGCTTCCGCTGATAAGTACATCTTTGAATGTTGCAACACCATTTTTGTCAGTAACCGCATATTCATCAACGGCAATGCCTGCAAGGGAAGTACCGTAAAGGTGGAATTTCACACCCTCCACAAGATTATCTTCTGAGGACTTAATGACCTGAAGATTACCTCTTTTGAGAACATTGTTGAAGTTTACGGTTGCCACCTGACCTGCAACAATGGTTACTCTGTGAACCTCCTGCGGGACATATTTATCAATGGACTGTTCCGTTACGGTATATACGCCGGGCATAAGATTATCAAGCTGAAACTTACCGCCGTTTGCTGTGGTAACAGTCTGATTAACTCCGTTGCCTGTGATAGTGAATTTGATACCGTCAACCTTTCCGTCCTCGCTGGTTTTTACAATCTTGCAAGAACCGTAGCTGACTTTCATTTTTACAAAGCCACTTACAGGGTCGCTGACATTCTGACTGTACGAAACGACATCTTGAATACCGTTACCGGGAGAGTTTTTACCGTCCGTCCAAACAACAATGCCCTTGCGATTGCCGTTTGTTTTGGTTGCGGTAATTGTAAATTCCTTACTCAGAGCTTTTGTCATTGAAACAGTCAACTTATTTCCGCTTTTAGAAAAAGTCACGCCGTCAATATTGGCAGAAAACTCATAATTGCCAAGCACACCGTTTGAGTCTGTAAGAGTAGTAACATACTTGCTTCCGTCCCATTTAAGTTCATTCACCTTTGCAGAGCCGCTTGACTTAGTACAGAAACTCGGCACTTTTGTGTGCTTCTGTACGCTTTCCGACATACTGTTGTAGTAAGCCATAATACGGCTATAAAGGGGATGACCCTTTTGAATATGGTCGAGAATAGCATCATAACTGCCGGGCGACTTATGATTAAAACTTTCATCTCTTTCGCCGACAATGGTTTCCCAAATCAGGAGCTGTGTTGCAATTGCGTGTGAAAGTTTATCTGCGTCATCGCTGTTCTGCGACTTCCAACTTGTGCTAATGCTGCCGCAATATCCGTACTGCAAAATACGACCGATATTAAGTCGAATATCATCGCCGGAAATTGTGCCGTTAGAGCCGAGATTATTGAAATAGTCCTCGTTTTTCTCGGTAAGAGTATCTCCGGTATGCTGACCCGTACCCGGCTCGATACAGTAAGCAATATTGCCCGAATACGAACCCATTGCTCTGAGTGAATCGGTGCTTATTGCGTGAGAGTACCAACCGTTCATAAATTTGAGTTCACCGTGACCCCACTTACCGTTGTTGTTTGTATCTCCGCTACGGGGAAGTTGCATAATATACACATCGGACTTCGTACCCGAAGCGGCATAGGCAGTTGTCCCGATATTTGTAAATACACCGAGACTGAGAACCGCCGCCATTACAAGCGATACAGCTCTCTTGAATTTCGTTTTTACCATTTGGTTTTCCTCCTTAAAGTGAAAGAACGCACCGATTATCAGTGCGTTCAATTCTGTATTTGATTTAGTTTTAGCAATATCCGATGTAGATTTCATATTCCGTATCGGATACTTTTTCAGCCCATACCCATACTGCCGTAAAGCCCTCAACATTTTTGTATCTGTTCAGCCTACTTTTAATGTCGTCTTTAATGCCTGTTCGTCTGCTGTTCGCTGTAATAGGATTATCCCAACATTCCGTTGCTGTACTGTCCAGTTCTAAACCGATACTTTGAGCATAGCTCTTTGCGTAACTCACATATTCGCTCACATCAAAAATCTGCTTTGGCGACTCTGTGGGTTTCGGCTCTTTTGGCTTTTCAGGCGGCTTTGGTGTAGCGGATGTTGGTTCTTTTGATTGTTCCGTGTGCTTTTCGGAAACAGTCGGTGTGTTTGTCCGCTTTGACGGTTCTGCTTTCGGTTTTTCAGGACTTTTTTCTTCTGCCGATTTTGACTGAACATTGGTGATAGCCCTACTTTCATCGACTATTTTGGCTTTTTCAGTCGTATTCGGCGTTTTTTCCTGAATAACTGCACTTTCCTGTTCGGTTGATGTTTCTTCTTGAGATTGCGTTTCAGTATTACCAGCCGGAAAAGAAGTCTCTGTATTCGTTTCATTTTTTGCGGCTTCTTTGACTGTGTTACTGCTGCAACCTACGAGCAAAATCATTAGGCAAGCAAGCATATAAGCGGTTAATCTCTTTTTCATAGCATATCGCTCCTTTCGCCTTAATCGTACTCAATTAGGCAAAAAACATCAAAGGTGCGAATAGCCGAACTTTTTATCGTAGCAGACATTTTGCTTTCGTTTCAAATGTGCGAACCTTTTATTAGATAGCTATATGTTAGTTGAGATAGATATATTTAAGGGAGATAGAATATATCTTTTCAGCCGGTAAACAGTAGGTAAATATAGGGGTAGAGTGTGAGAAGGGGAAAGGCTATCGGCTGTCACGGTCAGCTCTCTGTTTGAGAAACTTGTTGTAATGCTCCAAAGCCTTGCACACGAACTCCTCGGTTTGACTTACCGGGATATTCTTCGGGATAAGTTGTCGAACTCTGTCGCCCCTTAACACGATTTTCTCTTTTTGATTTGGCTTTTCCTCCGACATAATGGCTTGGATAGCCTCGGTTGTGAGTTTGCCCTCATCAAAAAACTTTCGCATACGGATAGTTTGGTCGTGAGACGGTGTAGCGTCATTCATATCAATTTCGTCCACCACATCACGCTGACTGTCCTCATCAAGATACGACAATTCAACCGCCGGTCGCATTTTAATTCGCCCCTCATCAACAAATTCAAGCAGTTCGGGAACAAGGTTTGTTAAGCGGACATAACGCTGAATTTGAGTTTTACTATCGGTTGAGTTATCTGCAATTTGCTCAACTGAGAACTTCTGACCCACTGGGGCAGAAGTTAAATCAGAACGGAATCCTTGCCTTTTCATTGCTTCCAAACGCATTTTGTAGGCATAGGCTTTTTCACTTGGCAGTATCTGCGACCTTTGAAAGTTGCTCTCAACCATTAGGATTGTGGCTTCATCACGATTAAGGTCAACAACCTCACAACGGAGCGTATCAAAACCAGCAAGTTCACTTGCTCGCTTTCGCCTGTGTCCCGATATGAGTTCATATCTGCCGTCCTCTTTCTGCCTTACCGTTGCCGGAGTAATCACTCCACGCTCCTTGATACTCTCGACAAGCTGCTGCATATCTTCATCGTCCCTGACCTTGAATGGATGGTCTGGGAAATCGTCAATCAGCTCTAATGGAATATCTCGGATTTTAGAAAGTCTTTCTTCCTCTCGCTGTGCCTGCGTGGTAAATAAGTCATCGAGCCTCGTGAGAGTGAAGTCGCTCTTTCTTCCTGCCATCGGCTAACACCTCCTTTGTAAATTCGGCATACGCCTTTGACACCGTACTGTTCGGTTCATAGGCAAAAATGCTCTTACCTTTTGAAGAAGTCTCTGCGGCTTTTACGGCAATCGGTATATGTGTTCGATACATCTTGATTTGACTGCCGAAGTTTTCTCGCAACGCTTCTACGGTACTTTTGGCGAGGTTGGTACGGCTATCCACCAAGGTAAGAAGCATACCGTCAATCTTTAAGTTTGGATTGATACGCTTCTTTACTCGTGAAATGGTCTGCACAAGTTGCGTCATACCCTTAGCCGGTAAATACTGAGCCTGAACAGGAATAATAACGCTGTCGGCAGCAGACAAAGCATTGATAGTTACCATACCCAGTGAGGGCATACAATCTATAAGGATATAGTCGTATTTATCTTTTACTTCGGTTAGATAATTTCTTAATGCCGTTTCTCTGCTCATTGCATTAACAAGGTTAAATTCCATTGCCGAGAGTTCAAGATTTGCCGGAATAAGGTCAACACCTTCGTCGTGGTGTAAGATACCGACCATAGGGTCTTTCATCGTTTCGTTTATGACATCTGTGAGTTTCGTTGCAAGCGTGATACCCAAACTATCTGTATCCTGCCAACCGAGACAAGTGGTCAAGTCGCCTTGTGGGTCTGCGTCTATGAGCAAGACTTTCTTACCCTGCATAGCAAGACCGACGCCGAGGTTTACCGTAGTGGTTGTCTTTCCAACTCCGCCTTTTTGATTGCATATAGCAATCGTTTTGCAGTTCGACACTTTTGCGTCCTCCTTTCGTAAAATTCATAGTCATTAGGATACGACTATGTACTTGACCGTTTCATTTCCTAAACGGTCGTGGCAATATTCGTTCTCAACACCCCTTGCCGAGCATATCGCTTTTGGGAAGTCGCTAAGGAACAGACTGCTATCTGTATCATAGGAGTTTCACCTCTGCCGGGTTCTCCGCCAGCTCCGTAGAGAAGTATCATTATCCATCTGACTGTCATCGCCGTAACAGGGGCAACCTGTTACTTATACCGGGAGTTCTCGCTGTTCTCAATGAGAAGTTACGGCGTACCCGATAAAGTGGCTATCATCAGAATTAAAGTCTTAGCGACCTGTATATTCAATTTTCAATGTCCAAATGAAAGGCTCCGAATTGTCATTCGGAATTAACCCCTTCACTCATTTGGACAAAGGGGTATGAAATGCACACCCAAAATCGCCGTTTTTCCGAAAAATTTTTCAGAAAAATTTTCTGCAACAAAAAAAGCCGCCTGTTTCGGTTGGAAACAGACGGCATAAATGCGTGAACTATTCAATTTTCAATTTCTTTTTCTTTGCAGACAACACTTTAAGAAGAACATCATCTACTGCGTCGGTGTATCTTCCTTGTGCTATCAAATTGTTTTTCAAATCTATAAGCGACTGTATCACTTTACTTTGCTCATCGGCTGTCAGGTAGAGATGATATTTCTTTTCTCTCATCGGTTATCCCTCCAATTCTCAAATATTCTTTTAATTATCCTGTAATCTTCTTCCGTATCGGAAGAAATAAATATATGTACGCTTTGAAATGCTGCTTTTATACGCTGTGCATATTCGGTTTCCGTTTCATTCTCTTTTATCGGTAGCCTTATGAGCTTTACATCTCTTTGCTTGCATAGATGTTCTTTCAGCGTTTCTATTTTCTCGGAGCCTAAATTCACCTCGATTGCTACCTGTTCGGACGGGATATATACATCAATAGGAATGCCGAGTAGCCTGTCTGAACCGAGTTCGATTTTTAAGCCTTTCATTTTTGCGTAGTAACTAATCGCAAATGCGGGGAACAAAGACCTATATTCCTGTTCGCACTCTCTGCACCCTTTTCCAAGAACAGTACGCTCAACTATCTTCATACTCCAAGAGTGACCGTATCTGCATTTCCACCAAGCTCTCTTCGCCGAGTTTCTTGAAACTTCTGTCGGTTTCAAGTTGTTTAATTCATAATCCCACTCAGAAAGCAAGTCGCTGTCCGTCGTTGCAAGGTCGTTGTATCCTGCAAGAACTGCTCTTTCTGCACACACGGGGCATACTGTTCCTTTGACACGGGCGTTGATAACTGATTTCCACTCGTTACCGCATTTCTTGCAATGCCACCATACATTCTTTCTTGATTTGGCATTAACCTCATCAGGCTGCAATGGGAAATTTTGTTTCGACCATTCCTCGGCAATGTTTGGGTGAGTGGTTTTCAAATCATTTCTGCCTTTCACAAGAACATATCCGCTACAACAAGGGCATTTGCTGCCATAGGAGCGTGTGGAGATAAGTGTATTCCATTCATAGCCACAGGTTTTACACTTCCACCAAGCCTTGCTGTTTGCAAACGCCGTAACTTCTGTGGGCTTCTTTTCGTTTCTATCAGACCATTCGGCTGCTACATCCGGAAATACTGTCGCAAGGTCATTAAATCCTGCAAGCACTTTGTTATGGGAGCAGTACGGGCAACCTGTTCTATTGATGGTTCTGCTCTTTACAGTAGCAGTCCATTCGTGTCCTAATTTACATTTCCATATCACTTTCTTGTGTGAGCCGATAGAAACCTCGGTCGGCTTTATTTCGTTCTTCTCAGACCACTCAGAAGCCAATTTAGGCTTCAATGTACTTAAATCGTTAATTCCTTCAATCACTCTCGCACCGGAGCATATGGGGCATTTCTCGCCGTTGGAACGAGCCTTTACACTTGTTTCCCACTCGTGACCGCAAGCACCTTTCCACCATACTTTCTTATTCGAGCCGAAAGTTACGCTGTCCGGTGTCAGTGGTAAATTCCTATCCGACCATTCGACAATCAATTCTGGATGTACTGCCGCTAAGCTGTTACTCATATCAAAACCTCCACTTCCTCTGTGATTAAAGTATATGAGGTTTCAGCTTTTTCTTGTAGTTTGCGATGTTTGGCAAAAAAATAACCCTGAAAGAGTTAATCTCTCTCAGGGTTAAACACTAAAATTATGCGATTTTTAAGGCTCTGCACAAATTTCTGCATCAAATGATGTAAGTTTGATGTAAATCACTTAGTTTTGCGATTTTCAGCATTTGAAGTACATCTCGTTTATTTGGTTAAACGGTACATCGTTACATCAGCTTAATAGAGCTTTGCACCTGCCGGGATATGGTCATCTACCATAAGCAGATGGAGCTTTTCTTCGCCTTCTTCTTCGTGAATAGCGGAGAGCAACATACCGCAAGAGTCAATGCCCATCATAGCACGAGGAGGAAGATTTGTGATAGCGATAAGTGTCTTACCTACAAGCTCTTCCGGCTCATAATATGCGTGAATACCGCTTAAAATGGTTCTGTCTGTGCCTGTGCCGTCATCAAGAGTGAACTGCAAGAGTTTCTTTGACTTCGGTACTGCTACACATTCTTTTACCTTAACGGCTCTGAAATCTGACTTTGAGAATGTGTCAAAATCGACCTGTTCCTCAAACAAAGGCTCGATTTTTACCTTAGAGAAATCAATCTTTTCAGGCTCAGCCTTCATTTCCTCGACAGGCTGATTTTTTACATCATTGACCTTGTTTACATCATTCAAAGGTTTCATTGTCGGAAACAGAAGAACGTCGCGGATGGCTGGGGAATCGGTAAGGAGCATACACATACGGTCTATACCGAAGCCGATACCGCCTGTCGGTGGCATACCGATTTCAAGTGCGCGCATAAAGTCTTCGTCTGTTGTATTAGCCTCTTCATCGCCCTGTGCAAGAAGTTCTTCCTGTGCTTTAAAACGTTCTCTTTGGTCGATTGGGTCATTAAGCTCAGAATAAGCGTTTGCCATTTCCCAACCGTTCATAAAGAACTCAAAACGTTCAACGTAATCAGGGTTTTCAGGCTTTTTCTTTGTAAGCGGTGAAATTTCAACCGGATGATCCATAACGAAAGTCGGTTGAATAAGGTGTTCCTCTGCATATTCTTCAAAGAACAAGTTAAGAATATCGCCCTTCTTATGTCTGTCCTCATATTCAACGTGGTGCTCATCGGCAACCTTACGAGCCTCTTCAAGTGTATTAATTTCGTTAAAGTCAACGCCTGCGTACTTTTTAACTGCGTCAACCATTGTTATACGTTCAAACGGCTTACCCAAATCCATTTCTATACCGTTATACACGATTGTAGTTGTACCAAGCACTTCCTTAGCAACATGACGATAAAGATTTTCTGTAAGATCCATCATACCGTGATAATCTGTGTATGCCTGATACAATTCCATAAGAGTAAATTCAGGGTTATGGCGAGTGTCAAGACCTTCGTTTCTGAAAACTCGTCCTATTTCATAAACCTTATCAAAACCGCCCACGATAAGACGCTTTAAGTAAAGCTCAAGTGAGATACGAAGCTTGAAATCTTCGTCCAATGCGTTAAAGTGTGTTTCAAAAGGTCTTGCGGCAGCACCGCCTGCGTTTGCGACAAGCATAGGTGTTTCAACTTCAAGGAAGTTTTGACCGTTAAGGTAGCTGCGGATTGACGCAATAATCTTTGAACGGTTGATAAATGTCTTTTTAACATCGGCGTTCATAATAAGGTCGATATATCTTTGACGGTATCTAAGGTCTGTATCTGTCATACCGTGGAACTTTTCCGGAAGCGGAAGAAGTGATTTTGAAAGTAGAGTGATTTTTTCGGCTCTTACCGAAATTTCACCTGTCTGAGTTGTGAAAACTTCACCCTCTGCACCGATAATATCGCCTATATCAAGCTTTTTGAAACGAGCGTATTCGTCCTCGCCCAAAATATCCTTTTTAACAAAAAGCTGAATTTGTCCGTCTATATCAGAAACGTGAACAAAACCGACTTTACCCATACCTCTCTTTGACATAATACGTCCTGCGATTGAAACAGTCTGACCGTCAAATTGAGATACTTGTGCCTTTATGATTTGTACTTCGTCACTGCCGCGTTTCTTTAATTCGCGGTCTTCCTCTGTATAGTTTTCTTTAAGTTGAGCAGATGTGTGTGTTCTCTCAAATTTTGTGATTTTAAATGGGTCACGTCCGTCATTTTGAAGTTCTGTAAGCTTATCTCTGCGGACTTGCAAAAGTGCCGATAATTGCTCTTGTGTTTGCTCTGTGTTTTCCATCTATTGAAAACCCTCCTTAAATCTAATTCTGAATATACTATATAATTATATACTATTTTTATTGAATTTACAATGACTTTTTGAGAAAAAAGTCATATTTTAAGCAGAAAACTGCGTATAAAATTATATTTTCCATTGACATAAGGGTGAGAATTATATAAAATACAGTTTAGAATATTACGGAACGGAGATTTTTAAAGTGAAAAATCCTACAGTAAAAAAGATATTTGCTTGCGTGGCTGTGCTTACCGTGTTGACAGGTCCGGCACAAGGTGCGTACAAAGTTGAAATAGATGACGATACATATGTGTCGGACGAAGTATATTTTGCACCTGTGTCAACTTGGGACGAAGTCAAGGCACAACGCATAAATTTAAAGCAAGGCAAGGTTTTGTTTTACGCGGGCAAAGAAAATGAGCCGTATAAAATTGCGGCGGAGGTTATGCCGCTGAACACGACAAACAAGAAAATTACATATAAATCCGAAGATATAACGATTGCGGCAGTTGACGAAAACGGTGTTGTTACACCGACTGACAAAATAGGTGATACATTCATTGATATAAGGTGCGGAAACGCATTGTCAAAGTTGAAAGTAAGCGTTGTTAAGGGAGTAGAGGGCGTTGCAATGTCGCAAAGTGAAATGACATTGTATGCGGATAAGCCTATTACCGCAAAACTTACGGCTATGGTTTCACCGACAGACGCGACTATACAAAAAGTCAGATGGTACAGTGACGACGAGTCGATTGCAACTGTGGACAGTGAGGGACTTGTATCGCCTTGCGGTGTCGGAACAACCGACATTTACGCAAAAACGGAGGACGGCGATTATACGGCAAAATGCACAGTTACCGTTACAACGTGGGAAAAACGTAAAGAGGATATACCTGTTGTGTACACCGACTGTGATATGACGGTTGATGAAATGGTTGAAGAACAAATGACTGCAGAACCGACTGTATTTACAAACGGTGTGTTCCCGGCGAGTGAGGAAAATGTTGAACAGTATGTAAATCCGGAAAATCTTGTGTCGGGATATGAAAAGTATCAGTTTATGGATTTGAGTGTGTCAAACAATGTTGATTCCGCTACACTTGATACTTATTTAAAGGGTAAAGGCGTTTTGGACGGTCACGGCAGTGAATTCAAGAAAGCGGCTGATGATAACAATGTAAGTGAAGTATATCTTGTAATTCATTCATGCCTTGAAACAGGTAACGGTTCGTCTGAGCTTGCAAACGGTGTTGAATATAACGGTACAACGGTGTATAACTTGTTCGGTATCGGTGCGGTGGACGAATCGCCGATTGACGCCGGTGCGGAATATGCGTATAAGCAAGGCTGGACGAGTGTAGAAAAGGCAATCGAGGGCGGTGCAAAGTGGATAAGCGAAAATTATATCAATAATTCCAAATACGGGCAGAATACTTTGTATAAAATGAGATGGAACCCTGAAAAACCTGCCGAACATCAATACGCAACCGATATTGCATGGGCGTCAAAACAGGCAAAGAGTATGAGCAGTATGTTCGAGGCATTCCCGACGGCAAAGTATAAATTTGAAATTCCGAGATACAGCGGACAGGAAAAATTAGAAGTTAAGTAAATAAAAAAACAAGTCACTTCAAAGTGACTTGTTTTTTGTTGTTTGTGATTAATTATAGATTACGATAAGTTTTGCAGTACCCTTTGATGAGCATACAAGAACTTTTGAACAATCTTCGCCGTAGTTTTTAGCGTCTTTCAAATCATTGATTGAAAGGTCTGTTGTTGTGTTATCAACATATCTGCTGATTTCATCTCTGTCCTCATCCATACGAACAATCTTTGTTGAAGCGTTGATTGTGATTTCTTCGTAATCGCTGTCGTCAAGAGTATATGTACCGTCAACATTTTCAAAACCTGTCTTTGTTACATAAATCTTCTTTTCGTCAGTAAGAACTTGGCTGATGTTGTACATACAAGCTCTTGAGTAAGGAACTGTACCTGTTGATGTGCTGTTGTAAACTTCGTCTTCGTCAGTACCGTTCTTTTTAAATCTGTAATCGAATTTGTATTTTTGATAATTATTATCTTCTGTAGGTTCTTGTTCTTCTTCCCAGTTGAACTTTTTACCGTCATATGTCTTGCCGTCAAGAACTTCTGCGATGTCTGCGAACTTAATGTTGTTTATACGTCCTTGTGCAAGCTGATCGCTGTCATAAGCGAATTGGATAACGTCACCGACTTGCACATCTGCAAATTCTGTACGGTCATAAGTTGTCCATGCTTTTTCTGTGTTTGAACCTGCGAATACGCTGAATTGAAGAACTGAATCATCTTTTACTTCATTATATACGCTTTCAGGTAAAGTAGAAACGATTGAGAAGTTTGTATCTTTCTTAACTGATGTAAGTGTACCGTCATTTCCGTAAAGTACCAAAAGTCCGGCAACCTTTGATGAACTGATGTCGTATGCTTCTACATAGTATGTATCACCTGTTGTAAAAGCTGATGACGCGGTCTTTTTAGCATATTTTTCTCTTTGTGTTCTGTCTGCCGGAACATAAAGAACAACTGTTGAAGAGTTGATTGAAAATGCTGTTTTGCCGTTAAGTGAGAAACTGTTTGATGAATAAGTATACTTATCGGCAGCTTTGCACTTTGCGATTTGTTCTTTGTCGTCATTTTGAGTTTGAAGTTCATCAGATGTAAGAGCAACGATTTGTGTAACTTCACCGTTTGTTATTGTAACTCTTGCCGGTTGTGAAAAGCCTGTAAGTGTAGGAGTTTTTCCTGCGCCGTAAATCTGATCTGCCAATTCTGTATCATCGTTTGTATAATCGGCTGATGCTTTTAGTTTGTCGATTATAAGTTCACTCTTGATTGATGCACCGTTGAACTTAACTTTATCCTTTACAGGATATGATGACGCACTGCTTGCCGAAACAGTCGGTGCATATGCAGTAATGTAAATCTTACCGCCTTCGTCACGGTCGATAAATGCGTTTGTGATGTAAGCGTAAGGAATTACGGCAGTCTGTTCAAGTGTTCCGAAAACGGCTGTGTTAAATGCGTCAAGATAGAATGTACCCGAAACGCCTGTTTTAAGAGTTTTGCCGTCTTTGTCATTTATGTATGCCTCACACTTGCTGCCGATTTTATATGATTTACCGCCGATTGTCATTTTATCGCCGTTTGAACCGATTGAAGTGATTGAACCCTTAACAGGATTGTTTGTAACAAGAAGTGTGTAGTACGAACCGTCAAGGCTCTTTGTATAAAGAATTACATCGTTTGCGGAAATTGATGTAACAGGAATTTCCGAACCGTTCTTTGTGATTGTGTATGTATAATCAGACGCTTGAGGGTCAAGGATTAAGTAGTTACCTGTTACGAGCTTGTCTGTTATACGGTAATCTGTTGTTGTAGGAGTGGCATAAGCAACTATTGTGTCATAGTTGTTTATTTGGATCATATCTATTGTGCCGTCGTCACCGCTGTCTGTAAGTTTAACGTCACCGTAGATTGTGTAGTCTGTGTCAGGAGTAAGCCATTGTTCAAGTGCCTCTTCACGTGAGAATGTTTCTTCCTGCTTTGTTGTCGGATTTGTAAGAGTTACGGTTTCGTTCTTTTCAACAAGTTTGCCGTTGTATCTTACTGTAAGTTCATCTTCTTTTAGTTTTACAGTCTTTAGCTTTGATGATGAATCATAGTATTTAAGTGAGTTGCCGGAAAAACTGTTTAAATCTTCATAATCTAATTTAATTTCAGAATTTTTTGTTGTTTCGTCGTCAATGATGATAAGCTTTCTGTCGTCCTTGTCTGTCAACTGTTCATAGTAAACGGTGATAGTATTGCCAAGATATTTGCTTATATCTGTAACGTTTGAAGTGAATTCCGAGAAGTCGATTTTTACAAGGTCACTGCTGTCGTTCGGCAAGATAGCCATTTCACTTTCGTTAAGGGCTTGCTTGCAGTCCTCTGTCAAGTAATCTTCAACACCTACAAGAGTACCTTTTAGCTTTTTAACTTTTAGGTAGTCCTGCATAAGAGTTTTCTCTGTTGCAACCCAGTTGTAACCGTTGTTTTCGTATATAGGTATTTCAAGTGCGTTGTAAAGTACCTGTGCAATCATACCTCTTGTTGCACCTTCACTGTAACCTGTTGAATTGACTTTCTTTGTAAGGTCAAGAGTGTTTGCCTGCTTAATGAAACCTTCCGGCCATTCACCGAGATTTTCGGCAAACTGAACATAACCTAATGTACAAACTACCATTTTAAGAGCTTGTTCATAAGTTACAGGAGCGTCCGGAGCAAAAGTACCGTCGCCCATACCTGCAATTATACCAAGGTTGTAGGCAGTTTGAATATAGTTCTTTGCCCAGTGTGAAGCGTCAACATCAGTAAAGTCTGATGAGTCGTATGCAAGGTCTTTGTAGCCAAGTATAAATACAATAAGCTTTGTGAATTCGGCTCTTGTGATTTGACCGTCAGGCTTGAAAGTACCGTCTTCGTATCCGTCAATAACTTTAAGCTTTGTTAAAGTTGTAATAGCGTCTTTGTAAGTATTATCGTCACCTACGTCGCTGAATGCAGCAAAAACCGATGTCTGACATATGACGGAAAGTGTCATAATAAGTGATGTCAAAATTGCTGTTAGTTTTTTCATGAGTTATTCATCCTTTCGTTTTGAATTTAATGTAGTAATATTCAGATACTGATATTTTATCATTCTTTTATAGATAAGTCAATTAAAATAATATATTTCCGAATTGTGAATTTTAATAAAATTGTGTAAAAAAATTTATTTAACATTGCAATAATAAGAGGAAAGTGCTACAATATCTATTGACTGACATTTTTAATATTAGTTATATATTAGTTATATATAAATATGAAGAAAAACGTGGAGGAACATTTATGGATAATAAAAAGAAAAACCGTTCGCCGCTGAAAAATCCGTTGTTGATATTTTTGGTGATTTCGGTTATTGCGACAGTTATTTTAAATATGGTAATGCTGTCGTTGCAGACACCGAAGAAACAGGAAATATCGTACAGTGAATTTTTGACTATGCTTGATGAAAATAAAGTTGACGAGGTTATTTTGCAGTCGGAGCAGATTGTCATATATGAAAAGTATGACGAATCACAGCCGATAACAACGCCTAAAACAACCGAGTTTATGAAGATGATGGGCATAGATACAGACGCGGTTATAGAACAGGCAAAGGAAAACAGCAGAAATGTGTATTATACGGGATATATCCCTGACGACAGACTTCTTGCGGATTTGGACAGTCACGGTGTGAAGTATTCTACGCCGATACAGCATAACAGTCCCGTGCTTGATTTCTTCCTTACATGGATATTGCCGTTGGTAGTTATTTATTTACTGTTCTTTATTTTGACACGTTCAATGTCGAAGAAAATCGGCGGTGGCGGCGGAATTATGGGAATAGGTCAGTCCAATGCAAAGATGTATAACGTGGAAAATGCGACAGGTGTAACGTTTGCGGACGTTGCGGGTCAGGAAGAAGCTAAAGAATCGCTTGACGAAATAGTCGATTATCTTCATAATCCGTCAAAATATCTTGCAATCGGTGCAAAACAGCCTAAGGGTGCGCTTTTGGTCGGACCGCCGGGAACAGGTAAAACACTTCTTGCAAAGGCGGTTGCCGGTGAGGCGAAAGTGCCGTTTTTCTCGCTTTCGGGTTCGGAATTTGTGGAAATGTTTGTCGGCGTCGGTGCGTCAAGAGTTCGTGACTTGTTTAAGCAAGCGTCGACAAAAGCACCTTGTATTATATTTATAGACGAAATTGATGCAATCGGTAAATCAAGAGACAATCAGATTAGTTCAAATGATGAACGTGAACAAACTCTGAATCAGCTGTTAAGTGAGATGGACGGATTTGATTCGTCAAAGGGACTTGTTATTTTGGCGGCAACCAACCGTCCGGAAGTGCTTGATAAGGCACTTTTAAGACCGGGTAGATTTGACAGAAGAATTATTGTTGAAAAGCCTGATTTAAAGGGCAGAGAAGATATTTTGCGTGTGCATATCAAGCACGTTAAAACAGAACCTGATATTAATCTTCACGAAATGGCACTTGCAACAAGCGGTGCGGCAGGTGCAGACCTTGCGAATATGGTAAATGAGGCGGCTTTAAGAGCGGTACGATGTAGCAGAAAGACCGTAAGTCAAGAAGATCTTATGGAGGCTGTTGAAGTCATAATCGCGGGTAAAGAAAAGAAAGACAGAATTTTGTCCGAAAAGGAAAAGAGAATTGTTTCGTTCCACGAAGTCGGTCACGCACTTGCAACGGCGGTACAGAAACATACTCAGCCTGTTCACAAAATCACAATCGTTCCAAGAACTATGGGTTCACTTGGTTATACAATGCAAATGCCCGAAGAGGAAGAACGTTATTTAATGTCAAAAGATGAAATAATTGACCAGATTACAGTGTTCCTTGCAGGTCGTGCGGCGGAAGAACTTGTATTCAACGTGCAGACAACAGGCGCGTCAAACGATATTGAACGTGCAACGTCACTTGCGAGAAATATGATTACTCAGTACGGTATGTCGGAAAAATTCGGTATGGCCGGACTTGAAAGCATACAGAATAAATATCTTGACGGCAGAAATGTTTCAAACTGTTCGGAGGAAACAAAGACAGATATTGATAAGGAAGTTGTACGCGTATTGAAAGAGTGTCACGAAAAGGCATTTAATATATTGAAAGAAAATCGTGACGCACTTGATGAAATCGCAGAATTTCTTATCAATAAGGAAACTATTACGGGCGATCAGTTTATGGAGATATTCAACCGCGTAAAAAGCGGCAGAGAAAATTCTGACAGTGATGCAGAAGAAAGTGCCGCAGTTAATGAAGAAAATGATAAAGAAGAATAACGGTACGTTCAAAAAGTGCTTTGCTCAAAGGCTTAGGGAACTGAGAAAAGAAAACGGCATAACGCAGGCGGGACTTGCGGAGAGAATGAATGTTTCAAGAACGTGTATCGCGAATTGGGAAAGCAGCGAGCGTATCCCCGAAGTGGCGGCGATAACGTATCTTGCCAAGCTTTTTAAAGTTCCCGTTGACTACCTTTGCGGCAGAACGGACGAACGGTACAGAGTGAAATTGCTTGATAATATCGACTTCGACTTAACAAAACTAAACGGCAAAGGCATTGAAATGCTTTGCGAATATTACGATTATCTTGTCAGCAGTGAAAAATATAGAGCAAAATAGTAAAAAATGCTTGACATTTGTTGAAAAAAGATATATAATTACAAGGCTTGCGGTAAACGTAAGCAATCCTTGCCCACACGGGGTATGTGTGGGACAAAAGTCCATAAGGAGGTGCAGAAAATGGCTGAAAAAATACTAAACAGCTATGAAACAATTTTTATCATTGACGCAACACTTGATGAGGAAACGGTTACTGCTCTAAAGGATAAGTTTACAACACTTATCGAACAGAACGGTGAACTTGAATCTGTTGACGAATGGGGCAAGAGAAGACTTGCTTACGAAATTAATGATAGAACAGAAGGTTTCTACTATCTTGTAAACTTCAAGGCTGACAGCGAGTTCCCTAAAGAACTTGAAAGACAGTACAAGATTACAGAAGGTATCCTAAGAACTATTGTTATCAGAAAAGACGAAGAATAGTCTTTTGTGAAGAAAGCGGTGTAAGTATGAACAAAGTTATATTAATGGGACGTCTTACACGCGACGTCGAAATGCGTCAGACTCCGAACGGTGTTTCACTTGCGAGATTTTCAATCGCGGTAAACAGACGTTTCGCCGGTAAAGATGCTCAGCAGCAAGCTGATTTCATCAACTGTGTTGCATGGCGTCAGACAGGTGAATTTATCGCAAGATATTTCCAAAAGGGCAGTATGATTGCGGTAGTCGGAAGTATTCAATCGAGAAGTTGGGACGGTAATGACGGTAAAAAGCAGTATGCGACGGAAGTTGTTGTAGACGAGGCTTACTTTACCGGTTCAAGAGCCGAATCAGGTACTCAAGGCGGAGGAAATTATCAGAACCAAGGCTTTAATCAGGGCGGATTTAACGCTCCTCAATCGCAGCCTGCACAAGGCAGTGAACCAAACTTTGGTGATGATTTTGATATGGGCGATTTTTCGGACCTTGACGGTTCGGAAGACGATTTGCCATTCTAACATCCGCGTGATAAAAATTGATAGGAGGAAAATAACATGGCTGAAAGAAATGACAGACCACAGAGAGCAAGAAGACCTAAGAAAAAGGTTTGTATGTTCTGCGTAGATAAGGTTGAGCATATCGATTATAAGGATACAGCAAAGCTTAGAAGATACGTTACTGAAAGAGGCAAGATCGTGCCAAGACGTATCAGCGGTAACTGTGCAAAGCACCAAAGACAGCTTACAACAGCTATCAAGCGTGCAAGAATTATAGCACTATTGCCATTCGTTGCTGAATAATTGATTTTTTAAACGGAATGCACTGCATTCCGTTTTTTTATATATAATTTAACGGAAGGTGTTATAATGAACATAAAAGTAAGAGAATTTAATGAAAGCGATATACAAGCCGCAAATGAAATTTGGAACGAAGTCGTAGAGGACGGAGTGGCTTTTCCGCAGGAAGAATGTCTTACGGAAAAGAGCGGATTGGAATTTTTTAAGAGTCAGTCATATACAGGTATTGCGTATGATGAAGAAACGGATGATATTGTCGGACTCTACATACTTCATCCGAACAATGTCGGCAGATGCGGTCATATCTGCAATGCAAGCTATGCGGTGAAATCAATACAAAGAGGTAAGCATATAGGTGAAATTCTTGTGACGGATTGCTTGAAAAAAGCAAAGGAAATCGGTTACGGTATACTTCAATTTAACGCCGTTGTCGCAACTAATCAATATGCACTCAAATTATATAAAAAACTCGGCTTTGTACAACTCGGCGTAATACCTAACGGTTTCCGTATGAAAGACGGAACATACGAAGATATAATTCCGCATTATCACACTTTATAAAAATTTTTTTGAAAAAAGTGCAACCTTTTGGTGTGCTGAATTGTATTATAAGTGAAGGGAGGGGGATTAATGACAGACGAAAGGTCAAAAACAGACGTTTCATCTGACGAAGTTATACGCAAGTATTTTGATATGGTGTATAAACTTGCTTTGTCACAAACGAAAAATCAAACTTTTGCCGAAGATGTGACGCAAGACGTGTTTGTTCGATTTATACAGAATAAAGATAAATTTGAGTCGGAGGAACATATAAAGGCTTGGCTCATTCGTGTGACGATAAATTGCTCAAAAAGTGTTTTTATGTCATCGTGGTTCAAGAAAACCGTTCCGCTTGAAGAAGATTTAACCTTTGACAGTCCCGAAAAAAGTGACGTGTATTTCGCTGTACAAGACCTTCCCTTAAAATATCGTACGGTGATACATCTTTTCTATTATGAGGATATGAACGTGAGGGAAATCGCCGAAAGTATTGACGTAAAAGAATCAACTGTTAAATCGCATTTACATAGAGGCAGAATGTTGCTTAAAAATAAACTGAAAGGAGATTATGACTTTGTTTAGAAAAATTTATAAACAGGCTAATGACGATATAAAACCGAGCGAAGATATGATAAACAGAGTTATCTTGAATGCACATAAGGGTGCAGAGAAAAGACAATCTCCCCCACCGTATAGGCGATACGCAAAATATGCGGTATCGGCTGCGGCGGCAGTTGCTGTTGTGTCTGCGGCGGTTATATCTATGCCGTATTGGCAGAAAACAAGAGATGACGGCGTGATTATTGAGGAGCAAGTTTCAACACCGACACCGTCCGATATGTCGGAAAGTGTAGTTTCAAATACTGCGGATACTTCATATCCGTATCCTACCGATAGTCCCCAAACTATTCAAAATCCCTATACTCCCCCTCCCAATAACTATTCGGATAGTCAAACTAAAACGGAGAAAAAGAGCGGTGACTATAACAGTAGTGACAATGAAAAAGTTGCGGTACATAATCGGATAGCAAACGAGAACAAATCGCTTAAAATCGAGGATAAAACCAAAATCCCCAATATCGAGAGTGAACAAAACAGTGAAAATCAAGAAATAACGGAATATGTCACTGTCGAAGAAAGTGCAATCGAGGAAAACGCAATCGAATTGCCAACAATATTTTCTGCTTTTATGGCAAGTGACAGAACAGCAGAAATCAGTACAAAAAAAGAAGTGCCGACCGAAATTACAAGCGATGAAGGCAATGCCGATACGGTTATCGGCAGCGGAATGGCAATGAGTTCAGCTGTGGCTACATCAGTGCCGACACCTCAAATAGAAATAAACGCTCCGAGCGGTTTTGAAACGACCGATACATATAACGGCGGTGCGGCTTTTGAATCAGAAAACGGCGGAAGAATAGACGTAAATTATTATTACAGCGGAAATGACGATACAGAGCCGGTGTATAACGAATATGAAAATGATGTATCGGCATATTTTACCGAAGATGAAATCGATTATAATATTTACGGAACCGATACGGGCAGAGAGCCTGTGGAGGAAGTAGTCAATTCAATCAAATAAAGTATTGAATTGATTTGCAATCTGTGATATAATATAAACAATATAATAATTTCGGAGGTAATGATTGTGAATAAGAAGATAATAGCATCTGTATTGGCTGTCGCATCTGTTTTGACTGTATCGGCAGGCGCTTTGGCTGATGATAACATTACGGTTACGGTAAACGGAAATAATGTTTCTTTTGTGGAAATAACACCTTTTATTGAAAATGACCATACACTTGTTCCTATGCGTGAAATATTCGAGGCACTTGGTGCAGACGTACAGTGGGATGACGAAACAAGAACTGTTATATCATATGATTCGGTAAGTGACGTAAGCATTACAATGCAGATTGATTCTGATGTAATGTATGTAAACGGTGACGCGGTTACACTTGAAACACCCGCAAAAATCGTGGGTTCATCAACGGTTGTGCCTGTAAGAGCAATCGCTGAGGGTATGCACAGCGTTGTCGGTTGGGACGAGGCAACAAAGACAGTTACTGTTGAAAAGGAAATCAAAACAGAGCCGTCATCACAAATTCCAAACCCATGGACAGATTATAACAGTCTTGACGAACTTAATGCGGCATTGAATAATGCAGAGAGCGTAAAATATCAAGTGGCTGATTTGAGTGCAAGCAGTTTTGATGAGGGTAGCAAGTGCGAGGCACAAAGCTACAGATACCTTGCCGACAGTAATTTGGCAGAAATCAACTACACTTACAATACAAATGTATTAGACATTACAGTTCGTACACAACCGGGTGACGCAGACATTTCGGGTATATCGGGCGGTACTAAGGTTGAGGACTACAAAGTAGCCGATTCGGCAGTTGAAATTTACACATACGATAAAACAACATACGCAATATGGTCATGCGAGGACGCGGGTACAGTAATGAGTCATAGCGTTGCCGTAACGGAAAATGAAACTGTTACAGACGTGAATGCTCTTGTAAAAGCACTTGTAGACGACGTTGAAACAAATCACCCAAGAGGTTAATTTGACTGAAATAAAATATAAAAAACCGCTTTTATAAGCGGTTTTTTTGGTGTGAAAATACAGTTGAGAAAAATGCAGTGATATGGTATAATTTAAGATATGAAAAACGAAAGAGGTATTAAAATGGTTATTTTATATGAAGTACACGATAATTTATACGTAAATATGACGAACAAATGTCCGTGCGCGTGCACATTCTGTCTAAGACAGACGAGGGACGAAATGAATCATTCGGGCAGTCTTTGGCTTGAAAGAGAACCGAGTGTTGAAGAAGTTAAAAACGAATTTTCAAAATTTGATATGAATAAGTATAAAGAGGTTGTTTTCTGCGGTTTCGGTGAGCCGACCGAAAGACTTGACGATGTGCTTGAAGTCTGTCGGTTTATAAAGGATAAGTATAACAAGACTATCCGTATAAACACAAACGGTCTTGCCGACCTTATTCACAAAAAGAACACTGCGCCTATGTTTGACGGACTTATCGATATTGTTTCGATCAGCCTTAATACACCGAACAAGGAACGTTATCTTGAACTTACACGCAGTAAATTCGGCATCGAATCGTTTGACGCAATGATTAAGTTTGCCGAAAATGTAAAGCACTATGTAAAGGAAGTGGTGCTTTCGACTGTTTCGACAACGCTTACAGAGGAAGAAGAAAAGGAATGTGCCGATATTTGTAAAAAAATCGGCGTGACATACAGAATAAGACCGTTCGAGGATTGATAATTATGAATACTGTTGCAACAGAAATGATAAAGTATTATGCAGGTGACAAGAAACGCATAAACCATTTTATAAAAGTACACGGTTATGCCAAAGCGATAGGCGAAGCGGAGGAGCTTGATGAAAGGACTATGCTTATTCTTGAAACTGCCGCATATGTGCATGATATAGGAATAAAGATAAGCGAAGAAAAATATAATTCTTCTGCGGGCAAATATCAGGAAATCGAGGGTCCGCCGATTGCGGAGGAAATGCTCACGAAATTGGGATATGACAAAAACGTTATCGAACGTGTGTCATACCTTGTCGGTCATCATCACACATATTCAAATATCGACGGTATCGACTATCAAATACTTGTTGAGGCGGACTTCCTTGTCAATATAGATGAGGACGAAATGACAAAAGAAACGGCTGAAAACGTTCGTGAGAAGATATTTAAGACAAAATCCGGTACACAAATGCTGGATAATTTATTTTTAACGGAGCTGATAAAATAATGTGGATAGGACTCGTATGCCTTTACGGAGTTTTAAAGGGTGTAAGAGATATAATAAAGAAAAAGGCAATGGAGAAAAACAGTGCTATGGAGGTGCTGTTTTTCTACACGTTTATAAGCTTTTTATTCGTGACGCCGAGCGTGAAAAACGCATTGTCGATAGATTTTCATTATATCGGATTTGTAATGATAAAATCGGCTATAATTTTTATAGCTTGGATATGCAGTTTTAAGGCGATAAAGAAACTGCCGATTGGATTTTACGGAATTATGGATATGTCGCGCGTAATATTTGCGACAGTGCTGGGAGTAACGGTGCTGGGAGAAGTTATGACGGGACATAAGATTGCCGGTATGGCACTTGTGCTTGTCGGATTGCTTTTCGTAAATGCCAAAGGCAAGGGATTGGGCGAAGAAAAAGCAAAGCCGATATACATTGTACTTGTGCTTATATCGTGTCTTTGCAACGCTGTTTCGGAACTGCTTGATAAAATGCTTATGCAGAGTATGAACAGCGGTCAACTTCAATTTTGGTATATGTTCTTTATGGTAATATTGTATTTGGGCTATATGATTGTAACCAAAACAAAAATAGATTTCAGAACGATATACAAAAATTATTGGATACTTATTTTGAGCGTGCTGTTTGTAATCGGCGATAAGGCACTGTTTATCGCGTGCAGCAAGCAGGAAAGCACGGTTGTCGCAATGACTCTTATAAAACAATGTTCGGTTATGATTACGATTATAGGCGGACGAATTGTGTTCAAAGAAAAACGCACGCTTTATAAAATGGTGTGTGCGGCGGTTATAATCGCCGGAATAGTTTTTGCCGTTATGTAAAAAATTAAATTTATTATTGCAAAAAAATGGTTGATATGATAGAATGATTTATATATAATCTATAATGGCATTAAGGGTATATGAAGGGAGTCGGATTATGCTGGATATATATAATGTATTAGATGCAATATCGGAAATTGTATATGTATCTGACGCAGAAACTCATGAGATTTTGTACATAAATGAGACGGGAAAGAAAATTCTCGGCGATTGTTTGGGTGAAACGTGTTATAAACTTTTTCACGGCAAAAGTGCGGAATGTGCGAATTGTCCTTGCTTGAACGGTGAGGGACTTTCTGAGTATATTCATGAAAATGTAATGACGGAAAAAGCATATATTATTAAGCATAAGGATACTGTGTGGGACGGTAAAAAGGCATATTTGGATATTGCATTTAACATTACCAACACTGAAGAAATTCAGAAAAGACTTGAACAGCGTCTTGATATGGAGCATATTTTGGTAAGCTGTATGGTTGAAATGCACAAGAATAAACCGTTTGAAGAAAGCTTTACAAATTTGCTTGGAATAATAGGCAAATATTTTGAGGCGGATAAAGTTTTTGTGTTCAGTTATGATGAAAATAAACTGAGCAATGTATTTGAATGGAATAACAATGGCGTCAATCCGAGAGCGGAAGAACTTAAAAGCTTGGATTCAAACGTTGTTGATAAGTGGCTGCCGACCTATGACAGCAATGAAAATGTTATTTTAAATAATGTCGAAGATTTGAAAGAAATTTCTGTTGAGGCATATCATCAGGCGGTAAAAAGCGGTGTGCAAAGGCTTGTTGCGTCACCGATTGCCGATAACGGTAAGATAATCGGTTTTATCGGCGCAAGTAATTTGCCGGAAGAAAAATTTTCTCAAATTGTGACATTCTTTGACGCACTTGATTATTTTGTTGCGTCAATGATTATTCGCGAAAAGAGTTCGCGAAAACTCAGAGAGCTGAGTTATGTTGATTCGCTTACGGGCTTATATAACAGAAATAAGTTTACAGAAGATACCGAAAGAATTATGAGAGGTCGTAATTGCGGCTTGGGCGTGCTTTATATGGACCTTAACGGTTTGAAAGAGATTAACGATAAAAGCGGTCATTGCGGCGGTGATTGTGCACTGAAAGATATAGCGAGCGTGATTGTTGAGTCGTTTGGCAAGGAGTGTTCATACAGAGTCGGCGGAGATGAATTTGTCGTGCTTTGCTATGATACGAATGATAAGGAGTTTACAGCTAAGGTTACTGCGTTCAGAAATTTAATTTCTGAAATGAAGTATAAAGTGTCGATTGGTTTTCATTATTCTAAAGATTCGTCGGATATTGATGAAGTAATAAAGATTGCCGATGAAAAAATGTATCAGGATAAGAAATATTATTACAGAAATAACGGTCAGTCGGCAAGATACAGATTTTATAATGATACGTTTGTGTCATTCTCAACACAGGAAAAGTTGAAAAAACTTATACAGGAAGAAAGATTTGTTATATGGTTCCAACCGAGATTTTCCGCAATCGACGGAGAATTTTGTGGCAGTGAGGCGCTTATCAGATATTTTGATGAGGACGATACGATTGTTTCGCCTATGGATTTCATTCCTGCAATGGAATATAACGAAACGGTGCATATGATAGACCTTTATGTGTTCAGACACGTCTGTGAATATATTTCCGGCTGGATTGAGGCGGGTAAAAATATTAAGCCTGTATCGGTTAATATATCGCATTGTACGATTGTCAGACCTAATTTTATGGAAAATCTTATGGATATTTGGTTTGATTATAATATCCCGAAAGATTCGATTGTGATTGAAGTGTCGGAGGATAAGGTTAAGGGCGGTCTTAACGATGTGCTTGACAAAATTGTGGAACTTAAAAATAACGGTTTCCATATCGCGATTGATAATTACGGTGCGAAATATGCGGACTTGTTCTTGTTCTCGGAAGTTAAATTCGATACATTGAAACTTGACCGTGAACTTGTTCATAAGCTTGAAACAGATGAAAAGACTTGTATGATTTCAAAGTCGGTTATAGATATTTGTAAAAATTATAATATTTCCGTTGTCGCCGAGGGCGTCGAAAATGAAAAGGAATATAATATTTTGAAAGAAATGGGCTGCGATGAGGCACAGGGATATTTGTTTGATAAACCGATGTCATGGAACAGATTTGAAGAAAAATATTTGTAATTTAAAAGGCGGTACATATGTACCGCCTTTTTACGTGGTTGGAAAATGTTGACTTTATAATTTTTTCGTACTATAATATTATTTAGAAAATTTTATGTTTTAATAAAACAAAAAGGGGAACAAGCAAATGAAAAAGAAAATTTTAAGTTTTGTACTCGTATTGTCAATGCTGTGCGCATTTATGCCGGTTATTGCCGTAGCAGAAACAAGCGGTACTTGCGGTGACAATGTGACTTGGACGCTTGACCAAAATGGTACGCTAACAATTAGCGGTGCAGGTGATATGGAGAATTCTGCATTTTATAATAATAACAATATAAAATCAGTTATAATAGAAAATGGTGTAACGAGTTTAGGTGATTCTGACTTTATGGGTTGTCAGGAGTTGACAAGTATAATAATGCCTGATAGCATAATAAGAATACCAGATAATATATTTTATGGATGCGTTAAACTGGTGAATGTGATAATTCCTAATAGTGTATCAGAGATTGGTGATTGCGCATTTTACTATTGTAGTAGTTTAACAAATATAATTATTCCTAACAATGTAACAAGTATTGGCTATTGCGCATTTTGCTATTGCGGCAAACTAACAGATATAACAATAGGAAGTAAAGTGAAACAGGTGGGAAATTCTGCATTTGGTAATTGCAAGAAGTTATCAAGCGTATATATAACAGACCTTTCGGCATATTTAAATATAAATTTTGATAATAATTATTCGAATCCGATATATTATGCTAATAAATTGTATTTGAATAAGAAAAGAGTTGTTGGCGAGGTAACAATACCAGTTGGTGTAAAACAAATACCTATATATGCTTTTGCCGGTTTGGACAGTATAACAAGCATTATAATACCAGATTGCGTAACAAGTATAGGCTATGCTGCATTTAATGGCTGTGATAGACTAGCAAACGTAACAATAGGGAGCGGAATAACAAGAATAGAAGATAATGTTTTTAAAGACTGTAATAACTTAGAAATTATAAATTATAATGCCAGTAAAGTGTTTCCTGATTTATTTAGTGGCTGTACTGTATCGTCAGTATTTTTGGGAAACTATGTAGCAAGTATAGAAGAAAATGCGTTTAATAATTGTAGCAATTTAAACAAGATATATATACCGAAAAATGTAACAGAAATAGAAAAAGGTGCATTTGCTGGTTGTGCAAATTTAACTACTGTTGAATATAGCGGTAATCAATCTGATTGGAACGAAATATATATTGGTACGGATAATGAAAATTTAACAAACGCAACTATAAATTATAATAATGCACTGACCCCGAAACCAACCCCGATACCTATTACAAAAGCAACGATTACAAAAACAGAAACAGATATTACATATGATTTTGATGTTGCGACGGAAAATACATATGAAGATTGTTATGTTTATGTGGCGGTGTATGATGAAAACGGAATATTGTGTGCGATAAATCGTGTACCACTTGAAACAACGGGTAATACAAGTGTTTCGGTTGATAAAAATGATAATGCAAAAAAAGCAAAAGTCTTTGTTTTTTCGAGTACATTGCAACCGATTATCACATCTGAGGAATTTCCTTTGATATGACGAAAAAAGAGCTTGCATATTGAACCGACCCCCAATAGTTAGACCAAAAATCTAACTATTGGGAGGTCGGTTTTTTCATGGCAAAATATAGTTTTGAATTTAAAATGGAGGTTGTGCAGGCATATCTAAATGCTGAAGGTGGGTATAGATATTTAGCAAGTAAATATAACATTCCTGCAAAGAGGAGAATTGAAGAATGGGTACACGCATACAGAGAATTTGGTGAAGAAGGGTTAATGCGTTCGAGACAAAATAAGAAATATACTTTTCAATTTAAGCTTTCTATGGTAGAATTGTATCTATCAAGTGAGGTCTCATATCAGGAATTAGCACTATCACAAGGAATTAGTAATCCATCATTGATTGTAAAATGGGTCAATGATTTCAGAATTGCCGGACCTGATGCTTTGAGACCTAAAAAGAAAGGTCGTAAGAAAACATTGGATATAAGAGAATGTAAAAAGCCTTCTAAATATGACGGAGAAAAACCCGTGGATACAAGTGCCGAGCATGTCAAAGAACTTGAAGACGAACTACTTAAACTTAGAATAGAAAATGCATATTTAAAAGAATTGAGGAGACTGCGTTTAGAGGAGGAAACTCTTCTGAAAAAACAGCGAGAATTGTCCACAGTCTCCGAGGACAGTTCAAATTAAAAGACATTCTCGCAGTAGTCGGTTTTCCAAAGGCAACATATATGTATTGGCAAAAACGATTTGACAGAGAAAATCCTGATAAACAGTTGGAGGATGAAATCACTAAAATCCATATAGAAAACAAGGATTACGGTTACAGACGGGTATATAGAGAATTACGAAACAGAAAGATTTTTGTGAATAAAAAGAAAGTTCAAAGAATCATGCAAAAATTATGTTTCCAGGTCACATCATTTACTCGAAAAAGTCGCAGATATAATTCGTACAAAGGCAATGTTGGTAAAATAGCACCAAACAGAATTAACAGGCGATTTAATACATCTGTACCGCATCAAAAGATAACTACTGACACGACCGAATTTAAGTATTATGAGATTGACAACAAAGGCCGAATGGTAATCAAGAAATTGTATTTAGACCCATTTCTTGATATGTTTAATGGTGAAGTGTTAAGCTATGGTATAAGCAAAACTCCATCAGCGGCAAGTGTTTTATCGGCACAGAAACAAGCAATAGAAATAACATCTGATTGCCCATACAGAAGAACATTCCATTCAGACAGAGGTTGGGCATATCAAATGGGTGCATATTCCTCTGTTCTTAAAGAAAACAAAATATTTCAAAGTATGTCTCGGAAAGGAAATTGTTATGATAACTCTGTGATGGAAAATTTCTTTGGAATATTAAAGCAGGAAATGTATTATGGAACTACATATTACAGCTTTGAAGAGCTTAAAGATGCTATTGAAAGATATATAAAATATTACAACGAGAAAAGAATAAAAGAAAAACTTGGGTGGATGAGTCCGGTTGAGTATCGGCTCAACACCTTGGCTGCATAAAAATAGCGTAGCAGTCGTTAAAACTACTACGCTATAAAAAGTCTAACTTTTGGGGGTCACATCATATGCAAGCTCTTTTAAAATTCTCTGTTTTTGATTAACCAAAATATCTCTTTAACATACCTTCAAAGCCTTTGCCGTGTCTTGCCTCGTCTTTTGCCATTTCGTGAACTGTGTCGTGAATAGCGTCATAGCCAAGTTCTTTTGCTCTCTTTGCAAGTTCAAGTTTACCTGCTGTTGCACCACATTCAGCCTCTGCTCTAAGTTCAAGATTCTTCTTTGTTGACGGAGTTACAACTTCGCCAAGAAGTTCGGCAAATTTTGCTGCGTGTTCAGCTTCTTCCAAAGCGGCTCTCATATAAAATTCGCCGATTTCAGGGTAACCCTCACGGATTGCCTGTCTGCTCATTGCGATATACATACCAACTTCTGTACATTCACCTTCAAAATTAGCCTTTAGACCTTCGTAAACATCAGCTTCAACCTGATCTTTTGCACCTACTCCGATAACGTGTTCACATACAAAGTTTAGTGCAGTACCCTCTTCCATAACAGTGAACTTTGAACCCGGAACACCGCACTGTGGACATTTTTCAGGTGGTTCGTTACCCTCGTGAACATAACCGCATACCGGACATACATACTTTTTCATAATAAATTTCCTCCTTAGAATTAATTATTTTTTTTACTACTACAATTTTCGCAGATACCGTAAAATATAAGCGAATAGTCTTCTATATCTGCATTTAATTTTTCCGCCGCTTGATTTTTTATCTCGTCCATACCGTCTAAATCAACATCGTATATTTTGTCACACTTATTACATACGAAATGAAAATGTCGGTGGACAAAACCGTCGAAATGTTCTTTGTTTGCGGAAGTGCTGATTTTTAAAATATCTCCGTTTTCCGCAAGCTGTGCAAGGTTTCTGTATACAGTTCCAAGACTGATGTTTGGAAATTCCTTACGCAGATTTTCGTACAGCCAATCAGCCGACGGGTGGGAGCGTGTACTTCTAAGCAGCGTTAGAAGTGCCTCACGCTGTTTTGAATACTTCATACATTTCACTCCTTCAAAATCAATAATGATAATCATTACTGATTTATGAGTTCATTATAACAGACGTTTTTCGGTTTGTCAATAGTTTTTTGAAATAAATTTAGATTAATTTTGTGTAAATTTGATTTTGGGTGTTGCCACCACTCCTCAGGGAGAGAAAAAAGGCTCCCATAGAGGGGAGCTGTCGGCACAGCTGACTGAGGGGTGGTTGCGTGTGGCAAACGATGATTGCCCCTACGGAGTGTGGTTGATGAATAGCCACCACTCCGTCACTGCGTGCCACCTCTCCTCAAGGAGAGGCAAGAAAGGCTCCCATAGAGGGGAGCTGTCGGCACAGCCGACTGAGGGGTGGTTTCGCACATTGCAAAATACTTTTTTATTCTAAAATTTACGATATTTTTTGATTAGTCTTGATTTTATCGGCGGTTTATAATATAATATAGAAGTAAAATTATGTTTACAGGAAAGGAACTGATAAATATGAAGAAAATGGAACAGCTTTACGAAGGAAAAGCAAAGAAGGTTTTTAAAACTGATGACGAAAATCTTTATATCGTTGATTACAAAGATGACGCAACTGCATTTAACGGTCTTAAAAAAGGTCAAATTGCAGGTAAGGGTGTTGTGAACAACAAAATGTCAAACTTCCTTATGCAAATTATGGAAAAGAACGGTATCCCTACTCACTTTGTTGAAGAAATTTCAGACAGAGAAACTGTTGTTAAGAGAGTAGAAATCGTACCTTTGGAAGTAATCATCAGAAATATTGCGGCAGGTAGTTTTTCAAAGCGTTTCGGCGTTGAAGAAGGCAAGAAATTAAACTGCACAACTTTGGAATACTGTCTAAAGAACGACGACCTTGGCGATCCTATGATTAACGATTATCAGATTATCGCTATCGGTGCCGCTACTAAAGAGGATCTTGATACTATTGCTGACCTTACTTTTAAAGTAAATGATGTTCTAAAAGCATATTTTGAAAGTATTAATATAGAACTTGTTGATTTCAAGATTGAGTTCGGTAAAACTCCTGACGGTCAGATTATTCTTGCGGATGAAATCTCACCTGACACTTGCCGTCTATGGGACGCTACAACTCACGAAAAACTTGACAAAGATCGTTTCAGACGTGATATGGGCAATGTTGAAGAGGCATATGCAGAGGTATTTAAACGTCTTGGACTATAATTAAGTGTAGACCGAATTAAATTGCCCGGCTTACCGCTTTTTGCCGAGGGCAGTGTATATGTACGGCACCGTCGACTGCAAAGTGGCAATCAAAGCGATTTTCTTCGGTCTTATAAAAAATTTAGAGGAGTAAATGAAATGGCAACAAATACTTACGAAAGTCCGTTAAACTCACGTTACGCGTCAAAGGAAATGCAGTACATTTTTTCTCCGGACAAGAAATTCTCAACTTGGAGAAAACTTTGGATTGCACTTGCAGAAAGTGAAAAAGAACTTGGACTTGATATAACAGACAAACAGATTGCTCAAATGAAAGAGCATATTTACGATATTAATTATGATGTTGCAAAGGCTCGTGAAAAGGAAGTTCGTCACGATGTAATGTCACACGTTTACGCATACGGCGTACAGTGTCCGGACGCAAAGCCTATTATTCACTTGGGTGCAACAAGTTGTTATGTCGGTGACAACACTGATATTATCATAATGACAGAGGCTATGCAGCTTGTTAAGAAAAAGCTTGTATGTCTTATCGGAGAGCTTGCAAAGTTTGCAAAGGAATATAAGGATTTGCCGACATTGGCATTTACTCATTTTCAGCCGGCACAGCCTACAACAGTAGGTAAGCGTGCGTCATTGTGGCTTGAAGATTTGCTTATGGACCTTGAGGACGTTGATTATCAGCTTTCAAAGGCAAAGCTTTTGGGTTGTAAGGGTACAACGGGTACACAGGCAAGTTTCCTTGAACTTTTTGAGGGTGACCATGAAAAATGTAAAATGCTTGACAAGAAGATTGCCGAAAAAATGGGTTATGAAGAATCATTCCCTGTAAGCGGTCAGACATATCCGAGAAAACTTGACTCTCAAATGCTTAACACATTGAGCCTTATCGCACAGAGTGCGTACAAGTTCTCAAACGACATCAGACTTCTTCAACACTTAAAGCAGATTGAAGAACCGTTTGAAAAGTCGCAAATCGGTTCATCGGCAATGGCTTATAAGAGAAACCCTATGAGAAGTGAAAGAATTGGCTCTCTTGCAAGATATGTAATAGTAGACGCACTTAATCCGGCAATCACTGCATCAACACAATGGTTTGAAAGAACTCTTGATGACAGTGCAAATAAGCGAATTTCAGTTCCTGAGGCTTTTCTTGCAGTAGATGCTATTCTAAGCTTGTACATCAACGTTGTTGACGGACTTGTGGTATATGATAAAGTAATCAATCAGCAGTTTATGCGTGAAATTCCGTTTATGGCTACTGAAAATATTATGATGGACGCCGTTAAAAAAGGCGGTGACAGACAGGATTTACACGAAAAAATCAGAGTATATTCTATGGAGGCGGGAAAGACTGTTAAAATGGAGGGTAAGGAAAACAACCTTGCCGAACTTATCGCCGGTGATCCTGCATTCGGTTTGACTTTGGAAGAAATTAATGCCGTTATGAAACCTGAAAATTTTGTCGGACGTGCTCCGCAGCAGGTTGAAGATTTCTTAAAGGATTACGTTGAGCCTGTTCTTGAAAAGAATAAGGATTTACTTGGTATTGAAGTTGAAATTAACGTCTGATTTATTTGAAATATAAATTTAGAGGTAATTATATGAAAAAAATTATATCTTGCCTTGTTGCGGTTTGTATGGCTGCGATGTCGTTTGTGACCGTACACTGCGAGGATAATATTAAAGTGATACTTGACGGCAAAACGCTTGAATTTGACGTTCAGCCACAAATTATAGACGAACGCACACTTGTGCCTATGCGTGTGATATTCGAGGCATTGGGCGCAGATGTTGAGTGGGAAGAGGAAACTCAGACTATCAACGCAAGACGTTCGGATACTGATTTGTTTTATATCAGTATGCGTGTGGGTGACAAGACAATTCATAAGGAGTCGGTTAAGGCGAACTTGCCGACATCAAACGATATTGAACTTGATGTACCTCCGATGATTATAGACGGACGTACGCTTGTTCCCGTTCGTGCGGTTTCGGAGTGTTTTGGCTGTAAGGTAGAGTGGGACGGCGAAAGTCAAACTGTTATTATTGAAAGCAATTCTGACAATAATACAGATACTGACGTGCCGACACCGTCACCGACAGAAACGCCTGTCAATTCAGTTAATACAATCGAATATAACGCCGATAATGAGCAGTACGCAAGTTATATGAAAGAATTTAAAATTCTTGACGCGGTAAAAAATTCGGACGGCAACTATGATATAACATACACACTTCAAACATATCTTGAAGGGCGTGGTTTGGTTGCGGTTGAATTTAGGTGCCTTGATGAAAACGGCAGTGAAGTTGACAGATTCGGCGGAGCATTCCAAGGCACAGATTATACATGGAGCGCTCAAGAGGCGAAAACAACAATTTCCGGTAAAACAACACGCATTGAGCTTGTAATTGAAAAATAAGTTATGAAATTAAAAATCAGGCAAACGCTTGGTTAGCATAGGAGGACAAATACATGGTAAAAGCAATAGTTGGTGCAAACTGGGGCGATGAAGGTAAGGGCAAGATTACAGATATGCTTGCCGCTGACAGTGACATCGTAATCAGATTTCAGGGCGGTGCAAACGCAGGTCACACTATTATAAACGAATACGGAAAATTTGCATTGCATCTTCTTCCGTCAGGTTCATTCAATCAGAATGTAACAAATATGATCGGAAACGGTGTTGCACTTGATATTCCTGAACTTATAAAGGAAATTGACGAGGTCGTAAAACGTGGTGTTCCGAAGCCGAACATTGTTGTGTCAGAAAGAACACAGGTTCTTATGCCTTATCACAAGTTGTTTGACCAGTACGAAGAAGAAAGACTTTCAGACCGTCAGTTCGGTTCTACAAAGTCAGGTATAGCACCGTTCTTCTCAGATAAATTTTCAAAAATCGGTTTTCAGGTTTGGGAACTTTTCGAGCCTGAAAGACTAAAGGAAAAGATTAAGAACGTAATCGAAGTAAAAAATCTTATGCTTGAACATATCTATCATAAACCGCTATTGGACGCAGACGAGCTTTTCAATACACTTATGGAATATGCCGATATGATTAAGCCGTATGTGATTGATTCGGTTGCATTTATGCACAACGCAATCAAAGAGGGTAAGAAAATTCTTTTGGAAGGTCAGCTTGGCTCACTGAAAGATCCTGATTTCGGTATTTATCCGATGACAACTTCTTCATCTACTCTTGCCGGTTACGGTGCGGTTGGTGCAGGTATTCCTCCGTATGAAATTACAGACATAATTACAGTTGTAAAAGCATATTCATCAGCAGTTGGTGCAGGTGCATTTGTTTCGGAAATATTCGGCGAAGAGGCAGATGAACTTAGAAGACGCGGCGGTGACGGCGGTGAATTCGGTGCTACAACAGGCAGACCGAGACGTATGGGTTGGTTCGACTGTGTTGCGTCACGTTACGGCTGTCGTGTACAGGGTACAACTCAAGTTGCATTTACTGTACTTGACGTACTTGGTTATCTTGATGAAATTCCTGTATGTGTGGGATATGAAGTTGACGGTGAAGTTATCAGAGATTTCCCTACAACAAACAAGCTTGAAAGAGCAAAGCCTGTTTTGAAAGTTCTTCCCGGTTGGAAAACTGACATCAGAGGTATCAAGAAATATGAGGACTTACCGGAAAATTGCCGTAAGTACATCGAATTTGTTGAAAAAGAACTTGAAGTGCCTATTAAGATTGTTTCTAACGGTCCTTCAAGAGAAGATATTATATTGAAATAATTAAAATGAACCCAAGGGGGAATTTGTTATGGACGCATCTAAAATCAAATTGATTATATGGGACCTTGACGAAACCTTTTGGAACGGTACTATTTCAGAACAAAAGGTCGCACCTGTTAAGCAGGCTTGCGACCTTGTTTTGTTATCCTCAAAAAAGGGAATTGTCAATTCGATTTGCTCCAAAAATGATGAAAAGCCGTGTATCGATAAGCTGAAAGAATGGGATTTGGATAAGTATTTCGTGTTCAATTCGATTAACTGGGAGCCGAAAGGTCAGAGGATTAAAGATACTGTCGAAAGTATGAATTTAAGACCTTGCAATGTACTTTTTATTGATGATAATAAGCTGAATTTGGAGGAGGCAAAGTTTTTCTGCCCCGATATTATGACAATGCTGCCCGATAAAATCGGTGAACTTTATGCGGCGGTTTCAATGCTTGATAAGAATGACGAAAAATTATCACGTCTTGAAAGTTACAAGGTGCTTGAAAAGAAAAATAAGATTAAAAAGAGTATCGGTTCAAATGAAGAATTTTTGCGACAGAGCAATATTCACGTTGATTTTCATGCGGATTGTGCGGAACACATTGACAGATTGCATGAGCTTATATTCCGTGCAAATCAGCTTAATTTTACGAAAGTGCGTTCAACGAAAGACGAACTTAAAGCGTTGTTTGAAGATAAAAATGCGAAATGTGAATATGTAACGGCGTATGACAAGTACGGTGAATACGGAATTGTCGGCTTTTATGCCGTAAAAGATAATACGCTTGTGCATTTTCTGTTTTCGTGCCGTACGCTCGGTATGGGGATTGAGCAATATATATATGAAAAAATCGGTTGTCCGAAACTTGATATTGTAGGTGACGTGTCGGTTAAAATCGGTAAAAACGAGCCGACTGTAACGTGGATAAATCAAGATAACGTAAAGACGGATAATGAATTTGAGGACATAAAAAATACCGGTTTTAATGTGCTTATAAAAGGGCCTTGCGACTTAAATCAAATATTTTCGTTCATAAAAAATGAGGATATATTCGATTGTGAGTTCACGTATGTGAGCCGCGAAAAACAGTCGCTCGGTGTTGCGATTGAGGGTATGAACCATACTTCGCAAATTGTAAATGCCTATTCGATTACAGACGAAGAAAAAGCCGAAATTTGTAAACTTCCGATATGCGACAGTCAAATGTATTCGGACAGCATTTATAAAAATAAGTATGGAATGATTTTTATAAGTATTTTGACTGACGCTAATCTCGGCGTGTATCGAAATAAAAACAACGGTGCTGTTTTTGCGTTCGGTGAGTATATTTATCCGCTTACCGACAAGGCTATGTGGAAAAAGTATATTAATAAAGAAGTTTATACCGCAAATTGTGATTTTAAAGAAAAGGATTTGCAGAAGATTGCGGAAGAATATGAATTTTTGGGCAGACTTACACCAAAGCAGACGGCGGAAAATCTGCGGTTTATCTATGAGCATATCAAACCCGATACGGAACTTGTTATTTTGCTTGGCTGCGAACGTGAGTACAAGGATAATAAGCTGGAGGCTTGGGTGAACAGGCACAATGACCACAAGGAATATAATGCGGCGGTACGGAAAGAATTTGACGGCTGCAAAAATGTGACGTTGTTTGACGTGAATGAATATATAACGTCGGACGATGATTTCAACGACAGTGTAAACCATTATAAAAAACGTGTGTATTACTTGATGGCACAAAAATTTACCGAAATGATAAATGCTCATGCAAACGCAGATGTAGCAAAGCAAACGTCAAAAGCAAAACTTGCGTATTTAACATTAAAACAAAAAATTAAAAAGATTGTTAAACCAAACGGTTAAATTTTATATTGACAAAACAGTTGCATTAGAATAAAATTAAACTATTGATTAAAATAATTTGGGAGATTATAAATGAGTATACGAAAGGTAACTATATGCTTGGCGGTGATTCTTTTCATATCTGCCACCGTACTTGCATTTACATCTAATAAACGTGCAGAAAAAAAGGCTGAAAAAGAATATACGCCTACCGTACAGACGGTCACAATGACGGCTGTCGGCGACTGTACGTTGGCAACTGACATAAACGCAGACCCAAACGGCAGCTTTAAATCGGTTGCCGAGTCTTTAAACGGCGATTATTCATATTTCTTTAAAAATGTTTCACCGATATTTTCGGAGGACGATTTAACTATCGTAAATTTTGAGGGTACTTTGTCAAATCAAGGAACAAGACAGGATAAGCAGTTTGCTTTCAGAGGTAAGCCTGAATATGTGCAGATACTTACATCGTCAAGCGTTGAGGCGGCAAACCTTGCCAATAACCACAGTGCCGATTACGGTGACGTAAGTCTTTCGGACACGATAAAATATTTGAATGAGGCCGGTATCTCCAATTTTATAGGTACGAATACCGCGATAAGAGATGTAAACGGAATATCGGTCGGACTTGTCGGAATTGACGCACTTGACGAAACAGAGGCGGCAAAACTTGAAAATGTTATCGGTTCGGTTAAAAGTCTTGGTGCACAGCTTGTTATAGTAAGTATTCACTGGGGCGAAGAAAAGGCTACCGCTCCGAACGATACACAAACAGAGCTTGCACACAAGGCGATTGACGCAGGTGCAGACCTTGTTTTGGGAACACACCCTCACGTTTTGCAGGGTATTGAAAAATACAACGGTAAATATATAGCGTACAGCTTAGGTAACTTCTGCTTCGGCGGTAACAATAACCCGGCGGACAAGGACACAGTTATATACAGACAGACATTTACGTTTGTTGACGGGGTTATGCAGGAGGACGATAATATGACGCTTATTCCCGCAACAATTTCGGGTCATGATGAGTATAACGACTATCAGCCGGCAATAGCTGAGGGTGACAGAAAGACTCAAATAGAGAATAAGTTGATTGAATATTCGACACCGCTCGGACTTTCTACGCTTAATTTCAGATAATTTGTTTTTACTATTGACAAATGGCAGTAAAGTTTAGTATAATATAACACAGATTAGATGAGATTAGAACAGACAGAGCATATTTTAATATGATTTTTATGCCTCTTGGACTTATCTGTCTGAGAGGTTTTTCTGTTTTTTCTTGCAAAAAAGAAAGGAAGATGTAAAATGAAAAATTTAAAGAAGATTATTGCAATGGGACTAACAGCCGCACTATGTGCCGTTTCTTTGGCAGGTTGCGGAGGCACACAAAACGGTGGAACTGACGGAGCAACAGACGCAAATGCTAAAGATACATACAAAATCGGTGTACTTCAATACGCAGACCATCCGTCGCTTGATAACTGCCGTGAGGGCTTTAAGCAGGGACTTGATTCAGAGGGTATCAAGTATGATATTACAGAATCATCTGCAAAAGGCGACGACTCAACAAATACACAAATCGCACAGCAATTTGTTTCACAAGGTATGGACCTTGTATGCGGTATCGCAACACCGTCTGCACAGGCTTGCTACAATGCGGCTTATGAAGCAAAAATTCCTGTAATCTTTAACGCAGTTTCAGACCCTGTTGCCGCAAAGCTTGCAGAAAGCGATACACAGGCAATGGACGGAATTACAGGTGTAAGCGATATGTTGCCTGTTGACGAACAGTTAAAGCTTATCCGTGAAATGTTGCCTGACGCAAAGAAAATCGGTATACTTTACACAACAAGTGAAGCAAATTCTGTTTCTACAATAGAAAGATACAAGCAAAAAGTAGGCGAATACGGTTTTGAACTTGTTGAAAAGGGTATTACAAATGCCGCTGAAATTCCGCAGGCAGTAGACCTTTTGGTAAGCGAAGTTGACTGTATCTCAAATATGACAGACAACACAGTTGTTGAAAACTTGCCTATACTTCTTGAAAAGGCAACTGCTAAAAACATTCCTGTATTCGGCAGTGAAGAAGAACAAGTAGGAAACGGCTGTATAGCGTCAGCCGGTATCGACTACATTGAACTTGGTAAAAAAGCAGGCGTTATGGCTGCAAGAGTGCTAAAGGGTGAGGATGTTAAGAATATCCCTTACGAAACTCTTACAGAAAGTAAAATTACTATCAACACTGACGCCGCAGAAAAAATCGGAGTAACAATACCGCAGTCAATCACAGACAGAGCTGAGGTCAAAAACGCTCCGTCTGAATCATGATTGAAGGACTGATAGTCGGAATACTTGAGCAGGGACTGATATATGGAATAATGGCTATGGGTGTGTATATCACCTATACCATTCTTGATTTCCCCGATTTGTCTGTAGACGGTACGTTCCCTCTCGGAATAGCTATATGCTTTGTGATGATTAATAACGGTCTTAATCCGTGGCTTGCATTGCTTGCGGCATTTGCCGCAGGGGGCATAGCCGGTATGTTTACGGGAATTTTCAACGTAAAACTCAGAATACGCAATCTTCTTTGTGGTATTCTTACTATGACGGCTCTTTATTCGATAAATTACGGAATAGTCGGAAAAGCGTCGGATTTCCTAAGTATGGATACAACGACTATTTTCTCACAGACAGCTTTCCTTTTCGGAAACGGTCACTTTGCATTGTACTCTAAACTTGTTGTTATTCTTGTGATTACGCTTATCGCAAAGTTTGCACTTGATTGGTATATGCGTACCAAGTCGGGATTTCTTTTAAGAAGTGTCGGAGATAATGAGGGGCTTGTAATCACGCTTGCACAAAATCCGGGAACGATTAAAATTATCGGTCTTGCGATTGCAAACGGACTTGTTTCTCTTGCCGGTGCGGTGTACTGCCAATACGGCAAAGCGTTTAACGTTGCGTCTGGTACGGGTACTGTTGTTATGGGTCTTGCCGCCGTTATTATCGGCTCGACTATATTTAAGAAAATTAAATTCCTTAGAATTACAACAGGCGTGCTTTTCGGTATGATTATTTATAAGGCTTGTATTTCAATCGCACTTGCCGCAGGCTTGCGTTCACAGGATACAAACCTTATGATTACGATTTTGTTTATCGCAACACTTTGCGTAGACGAATTTTTGCTTAAAAAGAAGAAAGTTGGGGTGAAGAAAAATGCTTGAACTTTCTCACATTTATAAAACTTTTAATCAAGGAACTATTGATGAAAAGGTGCTTTTTTCGGACTTTAACATAACCGTAAACGACGGTGATTTTGTCGGAGTTATCGGTTCAAACGGCTCGGGAAAAACGACTATGTTAAACGTCATTTCGGGCGATATGCCGATTGACAGCGGAAGTGTTTTGCTTGACGGTAAGGAGCTTAATAAGCTGAAAAACTTTAAACGTGCACAGAGAATAGGCAGAGTTTTTCAAAATCCCGCAATGGGAACCTGTCCGTCAATGACAATATGGGAAAACCTGTCTATTGCAGATAATAAGGGTAAGAATTTCGGACTTTCGTTTGGACTTAACCGTCAGAGAAAAGACTTTTACCGTTCACAGCTTGAACTTTTGGGTATGGGACTTGAAAACAGACTTTCAACTCTTGCAGGCTCACTTTCGGGCGGTCAAAGACAGGCACTTGCACTTATTATGGCGACTATGATCAGACCTGATTTGTTGCTTTTGGACGAACATACAGCCGCGCTTGACCCTAAATCTTCTGATACGGTTATGATGCTTACGGATAAGATTGTTCATGAAAAGAACATAACAACCATTATGGTAACGCATAATCTTCGTCACGCGGTTGAGCATGGCACAAGAACTGTTATGATGCATAACGGCGGGGCTATTATGGATGTTTCGGGTGCGGAAAAAGATAATAAGACGATAAATGACTATTTGACAGTGTTTAACGAAATAAGTATTGAATGCGGAAATTAGCATAAAAGCTGAATTTGGATATATTCAAATTCAGCTTTTTTAGTATAAAAATCAGCAAATATTTCATTCTCTTCTTGAATTTTTATTCATTAAAGTTTATAATGAAAAAAGAGATTAAAGAGAGATATTGGAGATTTTAGAGTAAGGGAGAAAACTATGTTAAAAAAATTAACCGCATTTTTGACAGCGGCTGTAATGGTTACATCGGTTGCGTCAATACCGGTGTTGACGTCATATGCCGACACAAATTCAACAACTGAAAAACGAGTAATGGAAAAACTTGATCGAGGCACTGTTGCCGTTAAAACAAATGGCGGTGTGTATTTGTCGTGGCGACTTTTGGGTACGGAAAGTCTTACAAATCAAGCATTTGATATATACCGTGACAGTGAAAAAATATACACAACAGGCGAACACGATGCAACTTGCTATACCGATTCAAAAGGCACGGCGGATAACAAGTATACAGTTGTGCCGAAAGGTGAGGCAATAGACAAAACAGAGGCGGTTGATGTTTGGACAACAAACACAACATATAAAGGTCGTTCTGTGGCATATAAAGACATTGCATTTAATGTTCCTGACGGAGGAAAGACGCCGACAGATGAAGAATATACATATACCGCAAACGATATGAGTGTGGGCGACCTTGACGGTGACGGAGAATATGAATATATCGTAAAATGGGATCCGTCAAATTCAAAGGATAATTCCGTTGTGGGATACACGGGCAAAGTGTATTTGGACGCATATGAGCTTGACGGCACTCTTCTTTGGAGAATAGATTTGGGAGTTAATATCCGCGCGGGTGCACACTATACTCAATATATGGTATATGACTTTGACGGTGACGGTAAGTCGGAAGTCATATTAAAAACAGCACCGGGCTCAAAAGACGGTGAGGGTAATTATGTCTCAAAAGCAGGAAAAAATATAACCAAGGGTGACGATACAAAAGATTACAGAAATTCATCCGGTTTGCTTATGGGCGAGGACGGCGGACCGGAGTATTTAACTGTATTTAACGGTGAAACAGGTGTGGCAATGCAGACTGTTGATTTTGACCCGCCGAGAAGTATTTTGACATCTTCCAAATGGGGCGACAGCTATGCAAACAGAAGTGAAAGATACCTTGCCGCGGTAGCATATCTTGACGGTGTACATCCAAGCGTTGTTATGACGAGGGGATATTATACATATGTGTATGCGACGGCATATACTTGGGACGGCACAGACCTTAAAGAACAATGGCTTTCAACTAATACACCGACAGAAGAAAATGGCGGTACGGGTTGTACCGTAAAATATGCAGACGGTACAAGTAAAAATAATCCAAACAAAACGCTTTATGCACAAGGTGCACACAGTGTATCGGTAGCTGACGTGGATAATGACGGATATGACGAGATTATTTTCGGCAGTGCGGTTCTTGACAATGACGGAACTGTTTTGACGTATGACGGTCGGGGACACGGTGACGCGGAACACGTTTCGGACTTTGATAACGACGGAAAACAAGAAATATTTATGGCGCACGAGGCAGGTAAGCACAATGATGACACAATTCCATATGCGGTAGATATAAAGAGATATAATGGTGATATTATGCTACAAGCCGCACAAGGAGATATAGGCAGAGGTATTATGGATAATGTCGATGATGAATATGCACTGTCAAGCGGTAATCTTTCGTTGTTCTGGTCGGTAGCGGCTGACGGTATATATAATCAAGCAGGTGAAAAAGTAGGAGATATACCTAATTCCCATGGAAGCAATATGGAGAATTTTGCAGTTTATTGGGACGGTGATTTGGGACGAGAATTGCTTGACGGAAATAAACTTGTAAAATACAGTATAAAAAGCGGTGCGGAAAGAATTTATTATAACAGTAAAAATTCAACATTGCCGGGTTCAATAAATAACAGTACAAAGTCAAATGCGTGTCTTACAGCCGACCTTTTCGGTGATTGGCGTGAAGAAATCGTGCTTAGATACGGTGACGGTGTGAGAATTTATTTCTCGACTATTCCGACTGATTACAGACTTACAACGCTTATGCATGACAGTCAATATCGTTGCGCAATAGCATGGCAGAATGTCGGATACAACCAGTCGCCTCATACAAGCTATTATATAGGTTCCGCGGCTTTGGCGAAAGATTCGGGTGGCAACACGTTAAACTACCTTGCACCGAATACGTCATTTACGGAGGTGACTTATCCTGACACATCGTCAATTACACCGCGTCCGACAATTAAGACAACGCCTGAACCTGTTTCGGTTTCTGTCACTCCGGACGCAGACACGTATCTTGTTGACGGTACAACAGCACACGGATCTGATGAAGAATTAAAAATTAATCAGGCGACAGCTTATTACTCGTCAACATCTCCGGGATTAAAGGATATTAAAGGTTTGGGGTTGATACGTTTTGACCTTTCTAAATATGCCGGTAAAAAATTAACTTCGGCAACATTGAAATTGTATGATAAATTTACTAATACAGAGGAGAGAAATTCGGTTTTGCACCTCGATTATTGTTCAAAAAATGATTGGGATGAGGCGACCGTTACTATAAATGATATAAAGACAAGAGGCGAGGATACGCCGTTGTCGTCATTGGGTTTGCAAGTGTCACCTGCATACAATGTCGATTATAAGGAAATATCGTTCGATGTGACGGATGTAATAAAAGAGAAGTGTACAGATAATTTGATTACGTTTACATTGTGGACAGGTACAGGACGTGAACAGGTTATCGCGTCAAAGGAATACAGCGGTACAGACGCACAAGGACCGACACTTGTGTTGGAATTTGAGGGAGAAGAGCCGACACCAACGCCAACAGTAGTGCCAACGGCAACACCAACATTAAAGCCGACAGCGACGCCGACGGTAGTGCCAACGGCAACACCAACATTAAAACCAACACCAACGCCAACAGTAGTGCCAACGGCAACACCAACATTAAAGCCGACAGCAACACCGGCGGTTACTTCAACATTAAAGCCGACAACAATTCCGACAGCAATCCCAACGGTGATCCCAACAACGACACCAAATTTGGCAAACAACAAAATCACAGCTATGATAAATAGCAACAACAAACTTGATGTCACACTTGATTTTGAAAATGTGGATATGAATGATGTTAATGTGTATGTTGCCTTTAAGAATAATGGTAAGCTTGTGGGAATGAAAATGCCACAGGCAAGCGAGTTAAAGGGAATAGATTTGATTGATAAAGAGTATACGGATATAGAGGTTTATGCTTGGGATAATAAGCAGAAACCGTATGCGAATATAGTACGTATCGTTAATAATGTACAATAAACAAAAAACTGATGTGGAAACACATCAGTTTTTTTTGTTATCTTATAAAATTAGTTTTTCATAATATTTCATCTCTTATTAACCGATTATACCGCAAACGTCCTCTGCAATTTGCTCAGGAGTAAGACGGTTTGCTTTGACGATTTCTTCAGGGTTATATCTGTCAAGAAATTCTTTCTTTAGACCGTAATTCAATACTTTAACGTCTGAATTGCCGTAGAATCTTGCAATCTTTTCTCCGAAACCGCCGTCTAAAATACCGTCTTCAACAGTGATAACAACGTCATGATTTGCCTTAAGTTGTTCCAAAAGCTTATCGTCAGTACCTGTAATGTACATTGGGTTTATGATTGTAGGTTTTACACCTGTTTTACTTTCTATAATTTCAGCCGCCTTTGCACCTACTGAATAGAATGAGCCAAGTGCAACGATTGCAATTTTACTGCCGTTTTGAGTAACTTCATATTCATTTAGCTTGCTGAAGTCCTTTGTAACCTTTTTGCCGTCTGATACAACACTGATAGGTACACGGATTGCAACAGGGTGGTCGTTTTGCTCAATACTCCAATCAAGCATTGCAAGGTATTCTTCCTTTGTTGTCGGTGCAAGGTAGACAAGATTAGGAATGTTAGACATCATCGGAATATCATATATACCAAGGTGAGTAACGTCATTCATACCGTAAACAGACGCCAAATATACAAGGAGTGTTGCGGGACTGTTGTTGATACATAAATCCTGTGAAAGCTGGTCGTAGGTACGTTGAATAAATGTGCTGTAAACACCGTAAACAGGCTTGCCACCGTTCTTTGCGATACCCGAGGCAAGTGCAACGGCTGTTTCTTCGGCGATACCAACGTCAACAAACTGTGAGCCTGCCTCTTTTCTCTTGTCCTCTGTGAAACCGAAAACGGTAGGTGTGGCAGATGTAATTCCGACAACGGTCTTGTCCTCTTTCATTTTCTTTAAAAGAATGTCGGCTGTCATTGACGAATAATCTTCTCCGCCGTCTTGCGACATATCGGATTTACCTGTTTCAAGGTTGAATGGACCGCAGTAGTGCCAATTTTCCTTGTTTTCTTCTGCTATTTTGTAGCCTTTACCTTTTTGGGTACAAATGTGAACAACTACAGGATAAGTGCTGTCTTTAACCTGCTCGAATGCGGTGATAAGCGAATCAATGTCATTTCCGTCTTTTACAAATACATAGTCAAGTCCCATTGATTTGAAAAGATTACATTCCGATTTACCGTCTGTATCGCGAAGCTGTTTTAGGTTTTTATACAAACCGCCGTGATTTTCTGCGATAGACATATCGTTATCGTTTACAACGATTATAAGATTGCTGTTAAGCTCACTTGCAAAGTCAAGTCCTTCAAGAGCCTCACCGCCCGAAAGTGAACCGTCACCGATTACGGCAATTATATTTTCACTGTCACCCTTTAAATCACGACCTTTTGCAAGACCGCAGGCAAGTGAAACGGAAGTTGAAGTGTGACCGATTGTAAAGAAATCGTGGTCGCTTTCGTCGGGATTGCTGTAACCCGATACATCATCATACTTGTCTTCGTACAAAAACGCATCTTTTCTGCCTGTAAGCATTTTATGCGGATAGCTTTGGTGAGAAACATCATACACGATTTTGTCTGTCGGTGAGTTAAAGACATAGTGAAGTGCGATTGTTGCCTCTACCATACCAAGATTAGGACCGAAGTGTCCGCCGTGCTTGCTTAGCTTTTGCAAAAGAGCTTGACGCATTTCGTCTGCAAGAATGTGAAGCTGTTCGTTGTTTAAATTTTTTACGTCTGTCGGTCGATTGATTTTCTCAATATACATTTAAAATTCCTCCATAAATTTATTTAATGTTATTTACCTATTTTTGGTTTTGGATACAATGACTTTAGCGACGTCAATCCCAAGATAATTCGCCTGTTTTCACGGCTGTTTCGTAACGGTCGATTTTGTAGTTCAGTCGCTTTAATGTGACATTCATTTGTTCCATTTGGTCGAGCAGATTTTTTCTTTGCTCAACCAAAAGTTGAAGCCTTGCGGGAATAGTTTCGTCACCCTCTTGACAAAGTTTAACGTATTCGATTATAGATTCAACAGGCAGACCGGCACTTCTCATACAAATAACGTGCTCAACCCAGCCTAAGTCGCTCTCTTGATAATCACGAATACCGCTTGATGTTCGTGTAACAGGCGGTATCATTCCGATACGTTCATAATATCGCAAAGTGTCCTGCGAAATATCGTATTTTTCGCTTACTTCTTTTATAGTCATTAAAATCACCTCGCATATATTTTTTGTTTACAAGTATATTATAATACTTGGAGTTTACTCTAAGTCAATAGTTTTTTGAAAATTCTTTGAAATAAATTAAGTGGAGGAGAGAATTTCGTATAAAAAAACAGGCAAAACCTTTCGGTTTTGCCTGTCTTATTATCATATTCGATAATGAATTAGTTTTCTTCGTTAATCTTAGCTTGAGCAGCTGCAAGTCTTGCGATTGGCACACGGAATGGTGAGCATGAAACATAGTCAAGACCAATCTTGTGGCAGAACTCAACTGATGATGGGTCGCCGCCGTGTTCACCGCAGATACCGATGTGAAGTTTTGGATTAACCGGTTTACCAAGCTTAATAGCTGTTTCCATAAGCTTACCGACACCCTTTTGGTCAATCTTAGCGAACGGATCGTTTTCAAAGATTTTAGCGTCATAGTAAGCGTCAAGGAACTTACCTGCGTCGTCACGAGAGAAACCGAATGTAAGTTGAGTAAGGTCGTTTGTACCGAAACAGAAGAAGTCAGCTTCGTTAGCGATTTCGTCAGCTGTTAGAGCCGCACGAGGGATTTCGATCATTGTACCAACTTCGTACTTAAGTTCGATACCTGCTGCAGCGATTTCAGCGTCAGCTGTTTCTACAACGACTTTCTTAACGTACTTCAATTCCTTGATGTCGCCGATAAGCGGAATCATAATTTCAGGAACGATTGTCCAATCAGCGTGAGCCTTTTGAACGTTGATAGCTGCACGAATAACAGCCTTTGTCTGCATTTTTGCAATTTCAGGATATGTTACTGCAAGACGGCAACCTCTGTGACCCATCATAGGGTTAGCTTCGTGTAAACCGTTGATAATATCCTTAATAGCCTCAACGCTCTTGCCTTGAGCCTTTGCAAGCAATTCAATATCTTCTTCTTCTGTAGGAACGAACTCGTGTAGAGGTGGGTCCAAGAATCTGATTGTTACAGGGTTACCTTCAAGAGCCTCGTAAAGTTGCTCGAAGTCACCTTGTTGCATAGGAAGAATTTTATCAAGAGCTGCTTCTCTTTCTTCAACTGTATCAGCACAAATCATTTCTCTGAATGCGTCAATTCTGTTGCCTTCAAAGAACATATGCTCTGTACGGCAAAGACCGATACCTTCTGCACCAAGCTCCTTAGCTTTCTTAGCGTCAGCAGGAGTATCTGCGTTTGTACGAACTTTTAGTGTTCTGTACTTATCAGCCCATGACATAATTCTGCCGAATTCACCTGCGATTGATGCATCAACTGTTGGGATAATACCGTCATAAATATTACCTGTTGAACCGTCAAGTGAAATTGTATCACCTTCGTGATATTCTTTACCGTTAAGTGTAAACTTCTTGTTTTCTTCGTCCATTGCGATGTCGCCGCAACCTGATACACAGCATGTACCCATACCACGGGCAACAACGGCTGCGTGAGATGTCATACCGCCGCGAACTGTAAGGATACCTTGAGCGGCTTTCATACCTTCGATATCTTCAGGAGAAGTTTCAAGTCTTACAAGAACAACCTTTTCGCCTCTTGCAGCCCATTCTTTAGCGTCGTCAGCTGAGAATACAATCTTACCTGCTGCGGCACCCGGAGATGCACCAAGAGCCTTACCCATTGGTGTAGCAGCCTTTAGAGCGGCAACGTCGAATTGAGGGTGAAGTAGTGTATCAAGGTTTCTTGGGTCGATCATTGCAACAGCTTCTTTTTCTGTTCTCATACCTTCGTCAACAAGGTCACAAGCAATCTTCAAAGCAGCTTGAGCAGTTCTCTTACCGTTTCTTGTTTGTAGCATATAAAGCTTTTTATTTTCAACAGTGAATTCCATATCCTGCATATCTCTGTAGTGATCTTCAAGAAGTTTGCAAACATCCTTGAACTGAGCAAATGCCTCAGGGAATTCTTCTTCCATCTTTGCGATTGGCATTGGTGTACGAACGCCGGCAACAACGTCTTCACCTTGAGCGTTTATAAGGAATTCACCCATAAGCTTCTTTTCACCTGTAGCAGGGTCACGAGTAAATGCAACACCTGTACCGCAGTCATCACCCATGTTACCGAATGCCATTGACTGTACGTTTACGGCTGTACCCCATGAATAAGGAATGTCGTTATCACGACGGTATACGTTAGCTCTTGGGTTATCCCATGAACGGAATACGGCTTTAACGGCACCCATAAGCTGTTCTTTAGGATCTGATGGGAAGTCTTCGCCAATCTTTTCCTTATATTCAGCCTTAAATTGTGATGCAAGTTCCTTTAGGTCGTCAGCTGTAAGCTCAACGTCAAAAGTAACTCCCTTTTCTTCTTTCATCTTGTCGATAAGTTCTTCAAAATACTTCTTACCGACTTCCATAACTACGTCTGAATACATCTGAATAAATCTTCTGTAACAGTCCCAAGCCCATCTTGCGTTACCTGACTTCTTAGCGATAACTTCAACAACGTCTTCGTTAAGACCAAGGTTCAGGATTGTATCCATCATACCCGGCATTGATGCTCTTGCACCACTACGAACAGAAACAAGAAGTGGGTTTTCCTTATCGCCGAACTTCTTACCTGTGATTTCTTCCATCTTGCCGATGTACTCGTTGATTTCAGCCATAATATCAGGATTGATTGTGCGACCGTCTTCGTAATATTGAGTACAAGCCTCAGTTGTAATTGTGAAACCCTGCGGTACCGGAAGACCGATATTTGTCATTTCAGCAAGGTTAGCACCTTTACCGCCAAGCAACTCTCTCATAGTTGCATTACCTTCTGTAAAAAGGTAACAATACTTTTTTGCCATTGGATTCTCCTCCTAAAGTTATAAAAATAGTAGCGACGGCGTCTGCCGCCATATGTCTGTATATTAATTATACCATAAATAAACGAAATGTCTATATTATTTATTCAAATTTTTTATAATTTGTGAAAAATATATCATTGTTTAGATATTTTTTTTATAAATCGACAAAAAAACACCGATGTGTCGGTGTTTTTTAGATTATTTTTTTACGTCTTTCATTTCAAATACGTTAATTTTCGGTGCTTTGTATGACTCAATGTAGTCAAGTGTTTCGTCCACGTCATCGAAAACTTTGTAAAGAAGTTTACAGCCCGCTCTCAAAAACTTTTCCTTGACCGCAACTTCAAGCATATCAATCATTGCGTTGTAATATCCGTTTACGTTAAGTATGGCGATAGCTTTGTTATGTCTTTCAAGCTGTTTTAGAGTAAACACTTCAAAAAATTCCTCAAAAGTGCCTATTCCGCCGGGAACAATAACAAAAGCGTCCGCTCTTTCTTCCATTATACGTTTTCTTTCACGCATTGTGTCCGTTCTGATAAGTTCCGTACAGTCTTGGAAAATACGGCCGTCAACACCCATATCTTCATCATCAAAGAAATTCGGTACGACACCGACAATTTCGCCTTTCTTTTCATAAACACCGCGTGCAACCGCACCCATAAGTCCGGATGCACCTGCACCGTAAACAAGTCCGTGACCTCTGTCAGCAATTTTACGTCCGAGTTCTTCGACTTGGCTGACATAAGATTTATCTATTGTGCTGCTTGACGCTCCGAATACACAAATTTTCATAATACATACCCCTTTCTGCTTGTTATTTTTGAGAAAAACTGTTGTAGAAAACAGTTTCGTTTAAATCTTTTCTGCTTGAATGAGCCGCCGAAGGCTCTGCGCCGTCTGACGGATAACCTGTCGGTAAAAATGCAACAGGAACATAATTTTCAGGCAAATTGAATTGCTCTTTTACGTCCTTCGGATTAAATGAGCCTACCCAAGTCGTTCCGAGCCCTACGCTTTTTGCCGCCAACATCATATGCGTTGCAACGATAGCCGCGTCGATTTCACCCTCGTCGTGTCCGTCATTTCCGCGCGTCCAAGATGTTTCTTTGTCGTAACATACAAGGAAATTAAGCGGCGGATTAAATGCAAATTTCGTGCATTTGCTCACCTTTTCAAGTTCTTTTTCGTCGGTAAGTACAAGTATTCTCTGTGGCTGAAAATTTACGGCGGTAGGCGCTGCCTGCATTGCCGCAAGAATATAATCTATCTTTTCTTTCTCTACTTTTTTATCAGAAAATTTTCTGAGCGAAAATCTGTTTTTTGCCAATTCTAAAAAATCCATTTTTAATCACTCCTCATCGTATTCTTTCCTTATTATTGTTATTTTATCATAAATATTATTGTTTGTAAATAAATTAAATTTTAATAATAATTGAATTTTTTATAAGTGTGTGTTATAATATATGCAAATGAGAAAAAGGAGGTTTTCCGATGTATACCGTTGATTTACACAATCATACAAAATTCAGCTATGACGGCTCGAACACGCCCGAAGAAATAATTGAAAATGCAATCAGACACGGTGTTGACGTTATCGGTATAACCGACCATCAATTCTCAATCGGTGAAAATCTTCCTATATATTATGAATATATTCAGCATTGTAAAATAAAATATGCCGATAAAATAAAAGTTCTTTGCGGTCTTGAAATCGGTACACGTCCGACACCGCCGGAATCGCTTCCGCGTGCAACGGAAAATTTTGATTATGTACTTTTTGAATGCCTTGACGATACAAGGGCAATCGACTTTTATGAATTTTTGGAATGGCGAAAGCTGTTTAAATGCAAAGCAGGTCTTGCACATACCGATATTTTCAAACTCGGTGAAAGATACGGACTTGATATAATAAAAATTTTACGTGATAACAATATTTTTTGGGAACTGAATACTTCGGGAAATTACATATATTATTATGATTTTCTTACCAACGAAAAGAAACAACAGATAATCAAAGAAAGCGGAATTCCCGTAAGCGTCGGTTCTGATACGCATTACATTGCGGAATATCGTAAAAAACAAATTCGCCGTGCGAATGAATTATTGCAAAAATTAAATATTCCTTTACCATAAAAATGACGATTTTTAATCGCCATTTTTTTATTGTTAAAAATAAAATCGAAAAAGTTTTAAAAATATTGCTTAAAATCGAATATTGTTATATAATATAAATAATTGTGATAAAATCATTTTGTCTGTAATCTGAATAGGAGTGATATTTTTGAAAATAAAAAGTGTTTCAAAAAAATCCGTCATACTTATGGAGTTTGACTGGGTTTTGTTTATAGCGACAATCTGTTTGTCGGTGTTTGGAATAGTGATGATTTATTCGGCTACGCGAACATTGCAGTCGAATACGAATGTAATAGTGCAGTCGGGTGCAATGGTTATAGGTTGTGCGGCAATGCTTGTAACGTGTTTTTTCGATTACGAACAGCTTAAAAATCTCGTCAAACCGATTTATATATTCGCCGTCGCGATACTGCTTTTGGTATTGGTGTTTGGTGTCAGCGGCGACTGGGGTGCGAGGAGCTGGATCAGATTCGGTGCAATCGGTATTCAGCCTTCGGAAATCGCAAAAATTTGCTTTATAGTAACTTTTTCGTGTCACTTATCCAAAGTGCATGACGATATAAATAAACCGCTTACGATTTTAGGGTTGTTGCTTCATATCGGCGTGCTTGTAGGTTTGATTTTGTTACAGCCTGATATGGGCAGTGTGTTGGTATTTTTGTTTATGTTTATATGTCTTATGTTTGTTGCAAAACTTTCATATAAATATATATTGCCGATTGGTGTGGCAGGTGTCGCGTCATTGCCTTTTATATATAAGTATGTACTTTCGGAATATCAGCAGAAACGTATTCAGGTGTTTTTTAATCCAAACCTTGACCCAAGGGGCAGAGGCTATAACGTAATTCAATCTAAAATTGCGGTCGGTTCGGGTCAGCTTTGGGGTAAAGGATATTTGCAGGGAACGCAAAACCAAATGGGTTATTTGCCTACTAAATATACCGACTTTATATTCAGTGTAATAAGTGAGGAATTTGGTTTTATCGGTGCATTGCTTGTTACGGCGGTGCTGTTCTTCATAATTTATAAATGCTTTAAAACCGCTCAAAAAGCCGATAATGCTTTCGGAAGATATATTTGTGTCGGTGTCGGTGCAATGATGTTGTTCCACGCATTTGAAAATATCGGTATGTGTATCGGACTTATGCCTGTTACGGGTATTCCGTTGCCGTTTGTAAGCTACGGCGGTACATCACTTGTTGTGAATATGATTGCAATAGGACTGGTGCTTAGTGTGTCGTATCACAATAAACCGCGAAGTGTGTTTGACGTATATTGATAATTAAGACTGTCGACAAATTGTCGGCAGTCTTTTTTGTTTACTCACAAACTATCGTCGATTGAATATTATATAGTAAGGAGGCAAGAATTTCTCGCTTGCCTTTTTAAAATATTTGAGGGGAGTGAAATTTATGTATATATTGGTTGGATCGGTCACTACTGCGACAAGACTTAAAAAAGTTGCAGAAAAAATTATCGGTTTTCCGGCATATGTTGTGCATACGCCGTCCGCTTTAAATCAAGGTGGCTGTTCCTATTCCGTGCGTGTTGATGACCGTGCACTTAATGAAATCAGAAAGATAGCCGGCGATAATGAGATTCCGATTAGACGGATTTATATAGAAAGAACAGTAAACGGGGAGCGTGTTTATGATGTTGTATCTTGATAACGCGGCAACGACTTTGAAAAAGCCTTTGTCGGTGTATGCTACGCTTTTTAAGAGTACCTTGTTTTCGGGCGGAAACGCAGGACGGGGAGGACATAAGATGAGTATGGACGCAGTGCGTGCTATTGTAGATACACAAGATTTGATTGCACAGCTTTTTAATATAAAAAAAGCCGAAAATATTGTTTTTACGCAAAATGCGACGTATGCTCTGAACACTGCCATTCTCGGCACAATGTCAAACGGAGGACATATTGTCGTTACGGAGATGGATCATAACAGCGTTTTAAGACCAGCTTGTTTGCCCGGTAATTACACCGTTGTAAAAGCGGATAAGAGCGGATATGTACACGCGGAAGATGTTGAAAAGGCTGTGAGGAAAGATACAAAGCTGATTGTCTGTACCCACGCGTCAAACGTGTGCGGAACAATTCAGCCGGTGTATGCGATAGGAAGAATAGCGAAAAAGCATAAAATACCGTTTTTGCTGGACGTTGCACAAACGGCAGGGAGCATAAATATTGATGCGGACAAAATGAATGCGGATATGATAGCTTTTCCGGGACATAAAGGTCTTATGGGACCGCTTGGAACAGGCGGATTGTATGTGAAAAGTCCGGAAGAACTTGCACCGCTTGTGACGGGCGGAACGGGAAGTAATTCGGAGAGCGTTTCCCAGCCGGAATTTATGCCCGATAAGTTCCACAGCGGTACGATGAATACACCTGCAATTAAGGCTTTGGGGGCAGGGGTTAAGTATGTTATGAAATACGGCGTTGATGTAATCGGTAAGTATGAAAAAATGCTTTCCGAAAAATTTAAAGAAAATTTGATGAATATGGATAATGTTACGGTATACGGGAATGATAACAGTGTTGCGACTGTCGCGTTTAATGTGGCAAATCTCGGAAGTGAAGAAGTTTTTGAAATGCTTAAGGGCAAAGCGGCGGTAAGAGCGGGTTATCATTGTGCACCGCTCGCACACAGAGCGATAGGTACATCGGATAGGGGAGCGGTCAGAGCGTCGTTCGGAGTTTTTAATTCAAAAAATGATGTGGCGAAAATGACTGATTATGTGTATAAAATCAGTAAAAATGTGTCGGGATAGAGGAATCTGTCCCGGTACATAAAAATGACAAATTTTTTTGAAAAAAGTATTGACAAATGCTTTTTGGTCTGTTATAATTAATCAAGTCAGTTGGTGAGTAGAGAACTCACTGAAAGACAGATTGAATTATGCGGGTGTAGTTCAATGGTAGAATTCCAGCCTTCCAAGCTGGTCGCGTGGGTTCGATTCCCATCACCCGCTCCAATATATGTGTCTGTAGCTCAGTTGGATAGAGCAATTGCCTTCTAAGCAATGGGCCGGGGGTTCGAATCCCTCCAGACACGCCAATTTCTTTTTGGAATTCAAAAAGAGTTTAGTGTGCGTAGATAACTACCGCCATCATATGGTGGGTATAGTTCAGCTGGTTAGAGCGTCAGTTTGTGGCACTGAATGTCGTGGGTTCGAATCCCACTACCCACCCCATTTTAATTTTAATATACAGGGATATAGCCAAGTCGGTAAGGCACCAGATTTTGATTCTGGCATGCGTAGGTTCGAGTCCTGCTATCCCTGCCAGGGCCATTAGCTCAGTCGGCAGAGCACTTGACTTTTAATCAAGTTGTCCGGGGTTCGAATCTCCGATGGCTCACCAAGTGAAACCGCTTAAACGTATGTTTAAGCGGTTTTTTTACTGCTTATTATATTTTGAGACTGTATATTACATGTATATTACCGCTATATTTTGTTTATGGCTCGAATGGATTCGCTTGTGAAAATGTTGTAATTTGTGTTGGAGTGATGATGTTGATGCGATATGATTGAAATAGTTTGTGTAACAGTGAATCACTCTTATCAAACATTGAATGTTTTTCGGAAAAAGTGTTGAAAAACAAAAAATATAAATAAAAAAGTGTTGAAAACCTTAGGTTTTCAACGCTTTTTTATTTGGCAGGGGTACAAGGACTCGAACCTTGGGCACGCGGTTTTGGAGACCACTGATAAAATCCTCTGTAACCCGCATGAATACTACGTTTTCAGACAAGTTAATTGATGCGTATTACAGTTTGTATTACAATTTTTGAAAACGCTATTTTATGCGTTTGTTTATTCAAAAAACATCGCATTTATAATCTTTTAGAATACTATCAACGGGATAAGTATATATCTTTATTTGCTTTCTTCTTATATGATTAGAGAAGATAGTTATGTTTAGTATAAAAATATGATATATTATATAATGATGAATTAAAATTAATATAATGACCATTAAAATCAAGATTAAAAACAGATTTTCTGTTTTTAATCTTGATTTTAGCCGCTTTTTGTGGTATAATTTATATAGTAAAAACAGATAACGTGTTAATATGGAGGTCGGGAATATGAAACTGCTGAAAATATCGGCATTAGGTTTGCCTTTGTTTAAGGGGAAATGTGAGATAGACTTTTTAGCACAACAAAGAGTTTCTTCGGATAATGCAGATAAAATGAATTGCTTATTTTCTAATGGTTCACAATGCTTTTATCAGAACAATGTTATTTCTTTTATAGGTATCAATGCTTCAGGTAAAACAACCATATTGAAATTAATAACATTTGTATGCAGAATGCTTAATAATGAATCTATAAATAATATTTCTTATTCTGAAATATTAGACGGATTGGGACATAAGGAAGAAGTGATTTTTGATGTTTACTTTTATTCGGAGAATAAAACTATCAACCAACTTCATACCGTTGTTGTAAGAAAAAATGGAAAACTGATTATTAAAGATGAATACTTAAAATCCAAACCATGTAAAAAAGTCAAAAGTAAAGCAGATATATTTAATTTTGATGATTGCGATATTGATATAGCCAGAAATAATGATGAAATGTTTTTGCTTGATGATGTCAGTATTACTGTGGCATTCAACAAGAAAAATAAAGATCAACTAATATTGGTTGATATGCTCCAATATACTAATGTTAATGAATTGAGCATATTAGAAAATTGTCCACCGGAACTAATTGCTTTCTTCGACCCAAGTGTTGAATATCTGAATATTACGAAAAAGGGCAAGGACTGTGATATTCAACTGAAATTCAAAAATGAGGAAGAAATAATTTTGAACAAAACGTCTGAGCTTAATCGTTATCTATCATCGGGTACTATCAAGGGAATAAATACATTCCTTAATGCGCTTAGGACATTTGAAAAAGGTGGTTATTTAATTGTAGATGAGATAGAAAATCACTTTAATCATGAGATTGTTTCCACACTTATACGTTTTTATATGGATAAAAGAGTTAATCCTAATGGTGCTATGATTATATTTTCAACACATTATGCAGAATTGCTTGATGAATTTGAACGCAATGACAATATTTATATTGTGCGAAATAGGAACGGTATCAATGCTGAAAATCTTGCAACTGTCTTAAAGCGAAATGACATCAAAAAGAGTGATGCATATCAGAGCGGATTTTTAGAGGGCACAACTCCTATGTATGATTCTTATATAAAACTAAAAAAGAGTCTTATACAATTCCACAAGGAGGAAGTGTGATGAAACTTTCAAAATATATTGCCTGTATTTGTGAGGGTGCTGCAGAGCAGGCTATCATAGAACGCTTACTTGATGCTAACAAATTGATTTTCACATATGATGATATGATTGAAGGCGAGGTTATTCGGTGTAGGAGTGCGAAAAAATTCGAAGAACGTTACTTGAGAAAGGGCTTTGACGAAAAAATAACAGTGCTAAGAATACTTGATTCACGTCGAGAAAAATTTAAATTAAGTAAAGCATATGCTCCTAAAATTGATGTTATAAATGTAATAACTGCACCTGAAATTGAAATGCTTATTATCTTAAATGAGGGTAAATATACAGAGTATAAAAAGTCTAATAAAAAGCCAAGTGAATTTTGTAAGACTGAATTGAAATATAAAAATGTAAAAAGTACAGAATTTTTAAAAGAGTATTTTGCTGATGCGAGTGTGCTTGTTTCGGCTATTATAGAATATAAACGAGTGTCAAACATTAGAAATGGTGAATGTACATTGGCTGATTTATTAAGGTGATGTATGATTAAATATAGGATTATACTATAATATATGGAATGGAAATAAAAAAACTCAAAAGATTAAGTTATGTAAATTTGATTGATGCGGAACTTGTTATAATAGCGTTTTTTAGAAATGCTGAAATGGTTTGATGCGTAATGATAAAACTATATTTGCTCATCATATGTACCTGATAAAAATTAACAGGTGCAGTGCAAGATAAATTAGTGGAATTGGAGGGATGAGATAATGTCATATACGGTTTGCTCATCAGAAAAATTAAGAAAATCCGGTGCAGATGCGGAAACTAAAGCTATGCTTTATCTTATGAACTTCCGTGAAGATAGTTCTGAAATGAATTATTTTGTGGTGGACTTTTTTAATGATGTTACAGGCATGGATAGAATGGGTAGAAAATTATGGGATGTTCAATCTAAAGCAAGTAAAACAGCAAGTGCTAAAGGAATTGGCAGAGAATTAGTTACACTTTTTAAAAACTATTTGAGTGAATTTACATTTGTTGATTATGTAATCTTTATGGGAGGAGTTCCTGATACCTTTAGGATAGATTCTTCACAAAATCTTTTTAATGCAACTAATGTTAAAGAAAAGGCTTTAATCAGTGTCAGAGAAGGACTTGTAGAAGAAAGTAATAAAAAAGAATATATCGATAATTCTTATATCACAGATAAAAATATTGATAATTTTTTAAAAGTAGTTTGGTTTGTTGTTGATGATAAGTTACCACAAGATTATATAAAAGAGATTATAAAAAATCATCCATCAATCATTCCGCCTGATTCTGAGTTAATAAGTATTTTTAATGAGATTAGAAATAAACAATCAGAATTGAAAAATACAAATGTAGAGGGCGTAACAATAGAAAGGATTGATGAAGTTCTTTCATATGGCAGGGAATTAAAAACGCACGAAATAAGATTGTTAGTTTTGCAAAGAATTTTAAATACCGATCCTCTTTCAAAAGGTATACCTGAACCGTTTATGGAGGTGTACTTGAAATATCCGGAGGAAAGAAGAAAAATGCTACTAGAGCAATGTCAAAGTGCAATGTGCAGAGCATTATTTAACAATTCACTTGCACAAGCTTATTGGGCATTATTTGATAGTGTTTATACATCAATTATTCAGAATCCTGATAAAAATATCAATTATATTGTTGATTCGATTCCGGATGAAGTGTTAGATGCGTGTACGGATTTTGATGCATTTTCATTAAAGTATTTTATTGCCAAAATTAAGGAGGGGGTGTCAAAATGATTATACGAAAAGTGGCTGTTGGTAACAGTGAAGAAGCCTTTATTGAAGATACTCTTTCAGAAGGGCTAAATATATTACTGAGTGATGATAATGATAAAGGTAAAACTATTATTATTCAATCTATGCTTTATGCACTTGGAAATAAGCCTATTTTCCCGAATTCATTCAATTACAAAGATTTTGTTTATTATCTTGAATTTGAACATAATAGTGAAATATATATTATTGTGAGATCTGGAGATGAATATGTTCTAAAATACTCTGATAAACTAGGAATTTTTGAAGGAATGTCAGAGTTGAAAAGATTTTGGAATAACAATATTTTTCAGCTGCCTATGATTCCATTTCAGGGTGAAAAAAGAATTGTTGATATGGAACTGTTTGTTCAATTATTCTTTGTGGGTCAAGATAGCAAAGATACATCGACTATTTTTAATAGTGGATTCTACCATAAAGATGACTTTAGAAATATGTTGCTCTCATATTCCGGTGATTTTTCATCAGAGATCACGCCTAAAGAAATAATAAAGATTAAAGATAAAATTAGAAAGTTAAAGGCTCGAAGAAAAGAACAGTTAAACTTGTCTGATTTTTATAAGACAGTTGCGGTTGCACCAGAGTATTTGAGCAAAATTAAAGATAGAGATGCGTTTAATAAACGTGTTGATGAAATGGACTCTATAACGGATTTGATTACCGAAATTAAGAAAAAAAGGAATCGCTTAGCTGCCGAAAAATCATTATGGAATGGAACATTAAAAGAACTTAATTCATTGAATAGGAATATTAAAGTGGGTGAATTACGCTGTATGGATTGTGATTCTAACCATATAGCTTATAAAGGAACAAGTAAATCTAAATATTCCTTTGATATTTCGACACCGTTGATGAGAAAGCAAATAATAGAATCTATAAATGAGAAGATTTCTGATTTTACAGAAGAAATAAAAAAGTTTGATTTTGAAATACAAAAGCAACAAGAGGAACTCAACTCTTTGATGGATAATGAGGATATAACCATAGAAAATATTGTTGCATATAAAATGGGATACAAGAGTGTTGCTGATATTGAACAAACAATAGACGATATTGACAAAGAACTCGAACAATATGAATGTACTCTCAAAGTTGGAAAAAGCTTTTCGGATGAAGCAAAAGAGGAAAGAGAAAAATTCTATGGTCGTTTTATGTCTTTAATGAATGAGAAAAAGAAGCAAATAGATATAGAAAGCGAAAAGGAATACGAGGATATTTTCACAAAACGAGGCACAGTTGTTTCTGGTAGTGAAGAAACTGTATTCTATGTTTCAAAATTGTTGGCTTCTGTTGAAATGACAGATCATGATTGTCCAATTATAATGGATTCTTTTAGAGCTGAAGATCTTTCTACAGATAAAGAAAAACGTGTGTTAGAATTGTTTGGCGAATTAAGAAATCAATGTATTTTAACAACCACATTAAAAACAGAAGAAATAGGAAAATATGATGACATGAAGAATGTTAACATAGTCGATTATTCTTCTCATAGGACAAATAAAATTCTAAATCAATATGATTTAGAAGAATTTAAAAAATTACTTCAAGATATGTACATAGAAATATAGAGCGTTGAAAAATCTACAAGTTAATATTTCGAGTAATCATCTCTAAGTGAGATAGAAAAAGGGAGAAACTTTCACAGCCTTGATTTAAATGATAAGAAGCTCAGATAGCAATGTATTTGATGTCAGCTGCTGAGCTTCTTATCATTCGTACTGTAAATCATCATAGTATCCTAAGCATCATTCAGGAATCCAGATTTCCGAATGTGCATAGGATTAACCAGTTCTCCTTTTTCGTGAAGTAAACTAAATTTGTAATTCAATAGTGGACCGCACTCTAAGGTAAATAATGAGTGTGCTGTAGATTAATAAAGTTTGATTAACGATTTCGTTAATTCTAATTATCATCTATAATAATTTGTATTTTGCCATGATATTTATCAATAGTTTCTTTTATAAAAGAAACTATTGATAAAATTTAAAAAATTTTTTATTATAACAGAAACGAATAAGAGAGGCGGTAAGCATTATTATAATTTTATGATACTTCTGAATAGCTTAGTTCGGCAATACCGGATATGATGTCTTTAACTTGATTTATCAATTTTTGAATACGAACGGAAACATCAAATGAATATGATTTCTCACCGCATTGGGAACATACTTGGGTAGGAACATTGTGAATAACAATAATGCGATTTCCTAAGTCAGCGATATAGAGTCAATTTCAAGTATTGTGTAAACCTTCATTATGGTGTAGAATAGAAATACACTAAATGGAGGTTTTTAATTATGCCACGAAGAAAAAGAACACCGGAAGAAATTGCACGAAAAGAACGCACAAAAGCACTTATGAAAGAATTGAACATCAAAGATATGGACGATATTCAAGATTTGTTCAAATCTTTTGTTGCGGCTGCCTTAGAGGGCGGTCTTGAAGCAGAGCTTGACGAAGAATTAGGCTATTCCAAGTACGATTATCGCAACAAAGAAACCAATAACAGTCGCAATGGTTACAGTAAAAAGACCATGAAAACCAGTTTTGGAGACATGGATATAGATATTCCACGAGACCGCAATGGTGATTTTGAACCTAAGCTTATTCAAAAACATCAAACAACATTGTCGGGAGATATTGAAGAAAAAATCATATCAATGTACGCCAAAGGAATGACAGAAAATGATATAGCAGCACACATTGAAGAAATATATGGACTTGATGTGTCTGACAGTACCATAAGCCGTGTTACAGATAAAATTTTGCCAATAGCTAAGGAATGGCAATCACGTCCTTTGGAAGAAGTATATGCAGTTGTATTTATGGATGCAATACATTATCATGTGCGATACGAAGGACGTATAGTAAAAAAGGCTGTATACATAGCAATAGGTATAAATTTAGATGGCAGAAAAGATGTTCTTGGCATGTGGGTTGGTGAAAACGAGAGTGCAAAATTCTGGCTTTCTGTCTTAAACGGATTAAAAAATCGAGGAGTAAATGATATTTTAATTGCTTGTATTGACGGACTAAGCGGATTTACCAATGCGATTGAAGCAGTCTTTCCGCAAACAGAAATACAGCAATGCATAATCCATCAAATCCGTAATACAACAAAATATGTGTCATACAAAGATATTAAAGCACTTATGGCAGATTTAAAGCGTGTTTATGCAGCGATAGATGAGGATACCGCATTACAAGAATTAGACCGATTTGATGAAATATGGGGAGGAAAATACCCAAAAATCGCTGATAACTGGCGAGATAAATGGGTTCATTTAGCCACATATTTCAAGTATCCCCAAGCAGTGCGTACACTTATCTACACAACCAATACGATAGAAGGATTCAATCGTCAACTTAGAAAAGTGACTAAAAACAAGGGGGTTTTTCCTACAGATGATAGCTTGTTTAAGATGCTGTACCTTGCAATGATGGACATCACGAAAAAATGGACAGGTCGACGTCGTGATTGGGGCGAGATTCATTCTCAGTTGGAGATATTCTTCGCTGATAGAATCAGCTATTGACAAGTGCTGATTTTTCTGATAATGTAAAAGCGGACGGAATTTAATTCCGTCCACTTAAATAAATTTTTCTGCACTATTTTGTATTTACACAAAACTTGAAGAATACTCGCGATATAATTCGTACATTTATTTTCCATAGCTGATTTGCATAATAGACATCTCATTTATAAACCTCTCTTTAAAATAACCTCAAAATATCCATTTATTTTAAATTTCTATCGGTAAGTATTTGTTATATAGTATATTTTATGGTATCATAAAGAAAATAAAAAGTCAATAAAAGCAGTTTGAGAGAATTGAACAAAAGCTTGACATTGTGTCAATGGTGTGAAATAGAGCATTCCAAACAGTTACAAATATTCCTGAGGATCAAGAAATAGGTGTATGAATGCAATTAGAGATATGACATCGGTGCTTTTTTTATTCCGTAATTTGTATAATCATCTTGGGGGGTATCCGGTGGGGTATCTTGGGGGGTAACAATAGATTTTTGCATGACTCGCTGGAGAAGATTCATGATAAAACAATAAAATGGCAATCATGCAGACCATTTAAAAATATATTTAAATCCATATCGGTTGATATGGTGATAAAATATGTATCCAACATTTCATGAGGCGGATATTTCAAAATTTACTGCCGATACGAATGCATGACAGAATTTGACACTGAAACTGCATTAGCAAGGCAAAGTAAAAATATAGGAATTGTTTGATGTGAACTGTCGCAAATTTCGGATGTAAATTTATGGTTGATTAAAAATTATGAGCAAAAAAGAATGATGTAAATTCTGTAAAAGTATTGATTGTTATAAATTTATCAAGAGCATTACGTTGCAAAGCGAAAGATTTTATAAAGTATTAAAATAACATATAAAGAAATTATTGGAGTATCGAATTAATAAATTCGATACTTTTTTGTTGCTTTCAAAAAGTAAGAAAATCCTATTTATAGCAATATAAAGAATAACATTCAATGTAAAATAAAACATAAAAATGTATGTAGATGTAATTATAAATTCGATACATTTCTACAAAAAACGTTACGTTATATTATAAATCGACCAAGGTTAGATGAACGTAAAAAACCCCCTATAGACCGAAAAATGAAAAATTATTTTTATTTTTACTATTTGATAAGAATTAGAATTGGAGGTTTTAAATATGAAAAATCTAAATGAAATGCCTGAGATATTGGAGATCTCAGATCTAATGGATTACTTAGGAATCAGTCGGTCAGGTGCGTACCGACTTGTGAGAAAAAAAGGATTCCCGGCGTTCAAGTTATTGGGAAGATACACGATACAAAAATCATCATTAATAAAATGGTTAGCAAGGCAAGAACGTGAAGCGGAAAGAAAGTGAATTAGATTATACATTATTTGATAGTATATATTGAAACAAAGGAGGCAAAAAAATGAAAAGACGAGGAAATTCGGAAGGGTGTATAACGAAAGATTCCAGAGGCAAATGGATTGCACGTCTGCAAATTGGTTGCAACAGTAACGGCAACCCGAGAATAAAAACATTCAGCGGCAAAACCCCTACAGAGGCACGGCGGCGAATGAATAACTTTAAGAAAAATCTTGCGAATATGGATGGTCTAACAAAAGCAGAGGGTCTTATGAGTGAGGGAATGAGGTATTGGAGCGATAAATACAAAAAGCCGACTTTAAAGCCGAGCAGTTATGATAGATTGATGCAAACCATCGAATATCAAATCATTCCATACATAGGAAATTACATGATTCAAAAGGTATCAACCGAAGATATTCAAGATTCAATCATCAACCGTATGCAAAAACAAGGCCTATCGCATAGCAGTATCAAGAAGGCATATGAAGCTCTGAATGGATTTTTCCGACAGTACGTCATAGAACGAAAAATTGTTTTCAATCCAATGGTAGGTGTTATACTACCCTCAAAGAACCAATTCAACACAAAGCAGTTGCAGGTGTTAAGTGGGGACGAAATGAAAAAATTCATAAGTGTAGCGGCGGAAAAGTTGAAAAAAGGTGAATGCAGATATAGATACGGGTACGGACTGATATTCGTTTTGTACACCGGATTAAGAGAAGGTGAGGTATTGGCACTGCAATACAAACACTTAGATTTGAAAAATCGGAAAGTCAGAATTGAACAGAATTTGGTCATGGTCACAGATGGCTCAGGGAACAAAAAGCGTAGACCTTTAATTCAACGATCGGTTAAAACAGAAGCAGGTGTAAGGGAAATACCACTATGCGATATTGCACTTGAGGCAATATCCAATCACATTGCTTTATACTATACGGGTAACGATGAGGATTATGTATTCAAGACAAGGACAGGTACTCATCTTACACCACATAATATTTCAAAAGCGGTGAATCAGGTATTCAAAAGAGCAAAAATTGACGCAAGTGGAATGCATATTTTGAGACACTCGTTTGCTTCTTATTTATTTGCCAAAGGGCTGGAAGTAAAGTACATAAGCAAAATATTGGGTCATTCCAGCATTCAAATCACCTACGACACATATGTTCATACAGACTTTGAACAGTTGAAACAGATTGTTACTGCGATATAAGAACCGACAGGCAAGCCTGTTTAGTGAAGGCTTGCCTGTTATATTTTAAGATAAATATTTGGCTCGAATCTTGTAGACATAGTATTTTTTTGAGTTGGCGTTTTTATTGAAAACAAATCGCTTGTCATTTTTTAATAGTATGTTTTTTGAGACAAGGTATTTTCGTAATACTATTGACGAGTTATGTATGTCTTTATCAAGGAATTCCTTGACAACCCTGTCATTGAAAGAATAAACATCTTCTATTTGTCCTGCGGAAATTTTGTGTTCGTCAAGCCAGACAGTTTCTTGTGGGGAATCATTGATGTGTTCTTTGATAATGGTTTTGAGGTAGTTTAAAAACATGTCTCGGTCGGTATCTAAATGTGAATCAGCCTTAGGGACTAATGAGTTATAGTCATTGTTGCATATTGCATTTAATGCTTTACCAAAAGAGGGTGGAATGGTTTTCCTCAACAATGTAGCAAAAAGAACTGCGGATGTGTATAAATTATAATAAAATAATTCCTTATAAGTTGTACGTTTCAAAACGTTACTATTGCTTTCAATGTTATCCCTGTTCTCGCTATTCTCGTCATTCGTACTATAATAAAGAATTCTATTATGTGTGTAGAAAGTCCTAAGTGGAGTACGAATACTATTATACACCTGAAGCGGTTGTTCAGAGCAATACTGCCAACTATCTACCACATGACGATATAAAATATTAACATAAGGCTTTAGTTCATGGAATTCACGCATTGATATTTTCTTGGCATTTGATAAGTTAATGTTAATCAGCCTAAAGTTATCAAAAATACTTTCGTTTTTCTTTTTGTGTGCAGCGAGAAATACAAAATTTGTATCCCAAAGACCAACATCACTCAAAATAGATTGCACTATTTTCGATCTTGATGATAATTGACCTGCTTCTGAATATACAAGAATAGGAGTATTTTTGAAATTTTCATATGTTGCTATGCGAGGGCACATGTTTTTTGAAGTGTTAATATCTTTAGTAGATAGTGTATTTATTTCTTTTGAAATGTTAATGTGAAAGTTATGTGGATTTTTTATTGATGTATAACCGTATGAAAATGTATTCAAAAACATGTTGGCGGCAATATTTAATGTATTAGTATTTTTGGTATGAAGCCAAAGATTAAAATTGAAAAACAACCAACCATCATCTTCATCATCTATTTTGTCTTTAAGCAGTAGATAATCTTTTTTGTCAATAACATCGCTATCATCAAGCCTTTTTACTTCAAATATATACATATATTTTGATAACGATGAGAAAAAAGAGTACAACGTATACAAAAATAGAGGTATATAAATTGGATTGTTTTCTAAATACGATATAACATTATCATATGCTTCTTCCAAGAGCATATCATCGTTTCGTTGGGTAGGCATTAAATTTGTATCAATTAAATTTGTTGGCAGAAACTTTAATTGCTTTTTGTATTTAAAAAAAGGATTTTGGTTGTATATTATTTCCCAACATTCATAATCCTCAAAAGTTAATCCCTGAAATGGATGATAGCCATCTTGATATAGTCCGATACCAATATTATCTTCTGATTTATTATATATATGCACAACTTCTGTAAAAAAAAGGTCAATTAGCTTTTCATGAGGATTAGCAAGATTGTATTTGCCCATGATTATTTTCTTTTCGCCTTCATCTTCATATGTATAGAAGTTAATCAATTGCTTAAATGCTTTTGTTTTGCTTGCAAAAATACTATTATTGAAATTAACAATACATGAGCTTGCAAGTGTGTCTGTGATATTGAATTTGTCTTTATATTTGTTTTTGTATTCAAAACAAGCGTAATAGGTATCGGTATGAGGGAGTTTAGCAATACTGGATAATTTTATATAAAAGCCATCAAAAGCCATATGATTCACCACCTAATTTTGATATTTACATTATATCAAGTTGGGTTTAGAAATACAAGAATTAAATTAAGTAGCTTTTATATGTTACTTGAAAATTAGCTTGTTACGTTTGCTTTATGAAATTTCGTAAGGTTGCAGGCGATATTTAATTCGCCTGCGTATCCCTAAACATTTTTGCTGTTGATATAATTCAGAAGTTCATCTTTTGAAATTCGCCATTGATGACCGACTTTTATACCGTGGATTGTATCGGACCATAATAGTTTCAGTAATGTTTGGCGTGAAATCATCAGTGTTTCTTTTACTTCATTGAAAGTCATTATCAACGGAAGCTCATCTGTTGAAGTATAGTATTCCATATAAACACCCTTTCTTTATTTTTTTATAAAAATGTTGGAGACTTAATGGGATATAATTTTACATAGATGGACAAAACAGATATTTAAGAAAAAGAATGCTTATCATTGTAAAAAATACATTGGTTGAAATAAATATAGCATGGAAAAAAATTAAAAAAAGAAATAAGGAGAATGAAAAATATGGAATATAATAAGGGAAATCTCGAATGGGAGATAAAAAATAAGAATGATGAAAATAAAACAGTTTTAGGGAAAATCAATATGAAGATTCACACGATAGAATTTTCAAAGATATTGACATATGAAGAATACAAGAATATGACGGAATATGTTTATTCACAGAACCGGAAATGTTATAAAAAGATGCATGCAGTCATATATACCGGTATGAATGATAAGGGGATACGATTAGAATTGTATAACCACCGTGTGAATGACGGAGCTTATTATAAATTGAAATATATTATCACATTAGGTAGGTATAGAAAAAAATGATAATTATTTGGAATTAGTAGAGATTAGAAAGGCGTATAATTTACTTGCAGAAATCGGAGAGTATATAAAAACACAGTGTGAAATTTTGCCATTACCGAATGAGTGCAATATCACTCGAATTGACTTGACAAAAGATATTTATGTGGGAGATGTGGTTGATTACATAATAAAACAGCTAAATAAAAGTTTTACCGGATTTAGGTGTAAGCCAAATTATATTGACTGTAAGGAGAATGCAACATTTACAAAACATAGCAGTAAGAGCTCAACAAAGATATTTGAGCTATCATTTTATGATAAATATGAGGAAATGAAACATCATATTGACAGCGGAAATTATCATTATGATGAAGACATGCTTAATCAAGCGAAAGGTATTCTTCGTGTGGAATTTAGATTTTATAAAACAAGAATTCAAGGAATGAAAAAAAACGGTAATATTAAAAGTACAGAAGAATTATTGAATTTATTATCAATAAACTCAGAAGATATTATTAATAAAAATCTAAGTCAACTATACTTAAAAGGTGCGTTCTATAAACTCGACAGGATAAAAATGAAAATTGAGACGGGGCGTTTTCATACAAAGACAAAACATAAAATGCTGGAGTTTATACGATTATCGGTATTACATAAAAGTTCAAAAACTGCCGCCGAATACTTTATTAGGGAATATTCGGAAACCGAATTGAAAAAGGTTATGGAAAAATTTAAAGAGATAGGCATTATACCTACACCGATTTCCGTTCGACAGAAATTTGAGGAATGGAGTTTTATGTAAGGAAGTAGGTCTGTTTAGACCTACTCCGTTACTCCTTTTTGCCGAATAAATACATAAGAGCGGTAATCGGCAGAAGTGATAATAAAAACCATTTACCCATGAAAAACACCTCCTTACCAAAGCATAAGCAATACTTTTTTAATTCCTTTTAGTATCGTTCGTATCATATCGGAAACCTCCTTTCGATTATTCAAGTAGATAATGTATAAATGGAATTCGATAATATACGATAAAAACCGTATTATGAAAGTTATGATTTATATAATATCTCTGTGTAATAAAATACACGGAGGTGAAATTTATATGTTCCAAAACGAACGATTTTGTACTTGCGGAGTAATTGAGGAAGTCCCTATTGTATTACAATGTATGATGTGGAATATGGTTGATACAATGGAAGTTGAATCAAAGGATTACTTTCAAGTATTTGAACTGTCAGAGTATGACGGTATGCAGAAAATCGTGCATTCACAAGAAATGCCGGAGTATAAAATGGAGTATCTTATTAAATTACAAGGTGCTCCTATTTTTGTGGGCAAAGTTTATGTGATTGACGATAAAACACATTCGACGATGCTGAAAGCAGAGGAGTATTAAGAGGAGGACGAAAGATGAAAGAGGAAAAATACACTTGTGACATATGTCACGAAGAACATGACGTATCAGAACTAACATATTTTGATGAATCGTATTTGTGTGAAGATTGTTTAAGACGTGAAACATTCATTTGCCGTGATTGTGGTGACAGACATTGGAATGATGATTCGGCGGATGGTGACTTGTGCCAAACTTGTTATGATGAAGATTATGTTAGATGTGAAAGATGTGATGCAGTGATACACTATGATGATGCTTGCTATTATGAGACTGAGGAATATCATGACCACCCGTATTGTCGAGATTGTTTTGATATGGACGAGATAATACATGACTATTACTACAAGCCTGAACCGATATTTTACGGTGACGGTCCGAGATATTTGGGTGTGGAACTTGAACTTGATGACGGCGGTGAAAATGAATTTTGTGCAAGTAAATTACTTGACATTGCAAATGCTCAAAAAGAGCATATGTACATCAAACATGACGGTTCACTTGATGATGGTTTTGAGTGCGTAACTCACCCGATGACACTTGACTATCACATTAACCAAATGCCTTGGAGAGCGATTCTTAATAAGGCAGTAGCAAAAGGATATTTAAGTCACCAAGCCGGAACTTGCGGACTCCATGTACATATCAGCAGAAATGCACTTGGAGCGAATTATGAAGAACAAGAGGCAACAATAGCGAAGATTCTCTACTTCTACGAGAAGTTCTGGAATGAAATCTTAACATTCAGCAGACGAACTGAATCGCAAGTAGAGCATTGGGCAAGACGTTACGGTGGCGGAATAATCAATCCGAAAGAAACGTTAAAGCATGCAAAGAACTCACATATGGGACGATATGCGGCGGTCAATCTTGAAAATGAAGCGACGATAGAAATGCGAATATTCAGAGGTACTTTAAAGTACAGTACATTTATAGCAACCTTACAGATGGTAGATGAAATCTGTAAGGTTGCTATTTCTTTGTCCGACGAATTTATGCAGAGTCTTACATGGCTTGATTTCGTAAAGGGAATAGCAGACGACAAACAAGAACTGATTAATTATTTGAAAGAAAAAAGATTGTATGTAAATGAACCGATAAGAAATGAGGTGGAAATATAATGTGCGGAATATATGGAGTGCTTAGTTACAAAGATAAGCTAAAGGATATGAACGAGCTTGTGGATTTGCTCAGCATGGAAAGTGCAGAACGTGGCACAGACGCAACCGGTGTTGCATATTCAATTTTAGGTAATATGAAGATAAACAAAAGTGCGGTAAGTGCATATAAGTTTAATCCGAATATTCCGAAGTTTGTCAATACCGTAATCGGTCACACAAGACACAGTACACAAGGTGACAAGAGCAAGAACTACAACAATCACCCTTGGAGTGAAATGGTGAAGAATTGTCAGTTTGCACTTGCTCATAACGGTGTACTGTTTAATGATAAGGAACTTCAAAAGAAGTATAACTTTAAGAGCAAAATTGAAACAGATTCATTTGTTGCAGTACAGTTAATCAAGTATAAAAACGCACTTAATTTCAAGACGATCAAATTTATGGCTGAAAGTATAGAGGGAAGTTTCAGCTTTAATATACTTGATAACCACAACAATTTGTATCTTGTAAAAGGTGACAGCCCGATTTCATTAATTCACTTTAAAGATAAGGGTGTTTATGTATTTGCATCAACTAAACAGATATTGTGGAAAGCGTTGGTTGATTCGGAATTATTTCAAGATTTGGAGAATGGCAAGTATGAACATATTGTTCTTAATGAGGGTGATATTCTGAAAATCAAAAGTAACGGTAAACGTGAAAGAGGTCATTTTAATTATATCGAATCATACGGCAGACATTGGTACGATTACGGTTGCGACTGCTATATCGATACGGGGTATGACGATTATTATGAGGAAGAGTATCTCGAAGATATAAAGACCGTTGCCGCAATGCATGGCGAGGATCCGGAAGTGATACAGGAATTGTATAACGACGGATATACGCTCGAAGAATTAGAAGAAATGATTTACACTTGATACTAAAACAGTGCCGTTAGGGTGGAGAAAACCAAACTAACGGCATTTTTTTTATTTGCAATCACCTAAAATTATATTAAAGGAATAAGAAATGGTAATTATTTTTTGAATTATATAGTATATTTTCTTAATAAAATAGAGTAATTATTCATATATGGCGAAAAATGCATATTATTTACGAATGCGGAATTGTTTATTATAAATTAGATTTTAGATAACTTAGATCGAAAGATATTTGAGATGAGTTAGTTATAGTGGTATTTGAAAAAAATTGTAAGTTTATCAATTGTACTTTTAGCAAAAATATGATATAATAGTGTAAATTATTATTGTATATTATGGAGAACCAATAAAATCAACAAAATTTAACAAATATTAAATAGTATATAATGACAACAAGTTAGTATTAGTTTTTGTATAATAAATTAAATGAATGATGAGTTTTAACATGATAAAAAGGAGTGGAAAGGTACTATGGATAACTATGAGATTTTAGAAACTATTCACAAATCTAAAACTGGTGAGACAATCGTTTTTAAGGTTAAAGAAAAGAATAAAAAGACATGTGATAAAGTTTATGCATTAAAGCTAATTGGAGAGTTGAATAATAGATTTCAAAAATTAATGTTTAAAAGGGAAGTAGATGCTCTTAAAACTTTGAATTCATGTAATGGAATAGTGAAAATTAGAGATTACGTTTTAAATGCTGAGTTTGATGGGAAAAATGATTGTGGACTAATTTTATTAGACTATGTCGATGGAACAAATCTTGAAGAAGTGGAATTAAATCAATTTTCACAGATAGAAAAATATGAGTTGTGTTTAAAAATTTTCAAGGCTATAGAGGAAGCACATAATAATAATGTATTACACCGAGATATTAAACCATCAAATATAATGTATAATGTAGAAACAAAAGAAGTGAAAATTATTGATTTTGGAACGAGTAAGATAAAATCTATAGTAGAACAAGAAACTACATTACCATTCTATTCTCAGAATTTTTCAGCTCCAGAAGTCGTAAAAGGCAACAGTACAACGGAAGCTAGTGACATTTATTCATTAGGTGCTGTCATGTTTTTTGTGTTATTTAATATGTTACCTAATGGTACTAAAATGATTTGCAAAACAATGGATGATTTAGGAACTACTGAAATATTAAAAAACTTGATAAGTAAAATGGTAGCAGAGGAACCTGAAAATAGATTTCAAGAACTTGCTCCAGTCATTGATATTGTGGAGGATTTGATAGGTGATAATAAACCTCAAAAGGATACATATTTATGTAGTGTTGACATAAAAAAGTTGAATTATTTAAAGAAAACTTCATTAATAGAAAATGATGCGACTATGACAATTCTCACAAATTCTTATTTGAAAAATCAATTCAAAGAATGTTCGGGTTACTATAATGAAAAATTTGAAAAATATATATTTTCAGGTAAAAAGATAGCATTGGAATGTATATATAACGCTGAAGAAGAGTTATTTATGGTTCATAAAATTATGCCATTATCTGCGGACAGAAAAGTAAGTAATATAAAAAGGGGATTTACTATTGAGGGTGTTATAAAATTTATTGATAATAGAAGAAGATTTAATTTATCTAGAATATCGGAAAATAATAATGAAAAATTAATTATACAGTTTAAAAACAATAAAAAAAATAAAGCTACATTACAAAAACAGGATGAGCTATTTGATAATTTGTTTGGATATTGGTCAGAGGGATTGGATGAATCAATAATAAATGAAAAAGAAAGAGTAGGAAAGGTTATTTACTCTGATTTTGAGATAATAGATAATCAGTTGCTACTCACTCTTGAGGAATACAAAAATAATGATATTGATGAAATAGAAAATGATACAAAATATATTGTTGAATACAAAGATCAAAGAGGAAATTTATTTCTTTTTGATGTAGGTACTTATCATGAGATAAATTATGATAAAAATAAACCGATTTTGGTCATTACATTGGATAAAAATATACAAATAGGAAAAGTGCGTCAATTATTAAAAAAGCAAAAACCGATTATGGAAAACTATAGAGCAAATATAAGTGCATATAAAAGGCAACATCGTGCTATACGTTCATTACATGATGATAATTATTCTTCTAAAAACTTGAAGGATATTTTACTTAATTTGGATGAACCAACGTATACCCCCTATTTACAAAATATAAAATTTAGTACAAATAAATTGAATTCTTCTCAAAAAGAAGCAATAAAAAAAGCACTTTATTCTGATAGTATTAGTTTAATACAAGGTCCTCCAGGGACAGGAAAAACAACAGTAATAAAAGAAATTATACAACAAATCTTAATGCAGATTGATAAGCTAGATGATACATCTAGAATTCTTATTGTATCCCAATCCCATACTGCTGTAGACAATATTATAGAAGGTTTAATAGAAATGAATAGCGGGCAGTGGAATATTATCCGTATTGGTCGTACGGAGAACATATCTGCAAAGGTGGAAGAAAAATGTACTATAGGTGCCATTAGAAAGAATTTATTTACAGATATTAAAGAAAATTCTAATGCATACATAGAACAAAAAAATTTAATGTATAAAGATATTTTAGACAAAAAAATGGTAGAAAGATGGTCAAGAATAAAAGATATACAAGCTGATTGGATTAATAGATGCAGTAATTTAGAAACTTTGGATTATCAAGTTATAAAAAGTGCAACTATTATTGCAGGAACATGTGTTGGTTTTTTGTCTAATGATTTTGTAAAGGACTTAGATTTTGATTATGTGATAATCGATGAAGCGGCGAAAGCAACAACACCAGAATTATTAGTATCAATAATTAAATCTAAGAAAATTGTATTAGTAGGAGATCAAAATCAGTTACCAGCTTATGCAGACCAAGAATTATCTCCTATAATATCTCAATTAACCAAAGATCCTAAATATAGATTGTTTGATTTGTTGTTTAATGTGTTGCCAGATACGCATAAACAAATATTAACTGTTCAATATAGAATGAAACGTAATATTGGTAATTTAATTAGTCAAGTTTTTTATGATGGTAAAATAGCAACTGAAGTTGATGATAAAAATAGAACACATCCAATAAAAAAATTTGAAGGAAAGTCAATTGTATGGATTGATACATCAATGATGAATGGAAAAGATGAAGATAGACTTAAAGGCGGATCATTTTGCAATTATATTGAAAATACTATAATAAAAAAACTGCTAGAGTGTTTTAAAAATGAGAATGTAATTAAAGATTTGGATATTGGTATTATTACGGGATATCGTGGACAAAAAGAATTAATAAGAAAATCAGTAAGTAATGGTGGTTATGATAAAATATCAAAAAAAATTGATATTAATACTCTAGATGCATTTCAAGGAAGAGAAAATGACATTATCATATATAGTACAGTTAGAACAAAAAATTCTATAGGATTTCAAAAAGAAAAGGAAAGAGTTAATGTTGCTTTTTCAAGAGCTAAAGATTTGCTTATAATATGTGGAGATATGGATTTTTTCTATAAATTTGATGATCCGGATAATAAGTTTGTAGAAATAATTGACTATATACATGAACATGAAGATGAGTGCCTTATTATATCAGGAGGAGAATTATAATGGACAAATTAATTGAGTCGTTGTTGAATATTAATATACGGAAGAATGAAGGATATATTTTTGTGAAACAAGAAGATATATATGTGCCTATAATAAAAACAGTATTATCAATTACTAAACGTTCATTTTATAGATTGCCATTGTTAGAAGAAATAGTATTACGCTTGATAAATGAAAATTTGCAGGAAATTGATGAATTGGCGAATGTATTGGGGATTGATAGAAAATTATTAGAGGTAACTTTAGCGGATTTGAGCGTGAAGGACATAATTTATTGTACAACAAATAGGTGTACATTGTTGTCGAAAGGAAAGCAAGCATTAAAAGATTTAAGGACTGTTCAAAGACGCAAAGATACAATTAAAAATATTTATTTAGACCCGATTAATAAGAAAATAATTACAGATTATGACAACTATCAATTTATTGATAAAGTTGTATATAATAATGATAAAAAATTAGAGGCAGATATTACTGTAAATAATATTGAAATATTTAAGGAAAATATTGAGAGTGTTAACAAAGTATTCCTTGATGAAATGAATTTGTTTAATGATAAAACAAAAAGCGAACCTGATGAATTATTAAGTATTGATGGTATAGAGAATGTTTTTGTAAAATTTATTCGAATTCCTATAAATATATATGTAAGTGCAGATGGATATGATATAGATGTTTTAGCTAGTAGTAAGAAGTATGATACATTATTTAAAATGTTTAAAGATGAAATAATTGAGCAAATAAGAAGAAAAAAATTATTAAAAAAGCTTTTCGTTAAATATAAACCAAGAAGAGAATTTACAGCTTTGAATTTGCAGGAAAACGAAAACCTAAAAAAATGTTTATTAAAATGTAAAAATAATAAAAGTGATAGAAATGAATTAAGACAAGTTATTGAAAAAGAAATTTTTTTAAATAGAAAATTGATGGATGAAGAATTTGAATACTTGTTAAAATATCTATCAGCACATTCCCAAAATATCAAAATTGTTGTACATAATCTAAATGATTGGATCAAAAGTGACTTGTATATTGAGGTTAAAACGATATTAAATGGGAAGACATATGAGATTGGCTATGACGAATGTAATGATTGGAAGAATGCAATTTCTGCTATAAAAAGAGATTTGCCTAATTGTACAAAAGACCAAATAAAAAAAGTAAATAAAGATTTTTATTTTTTCTTGAATTTTGATGATAAATATAATATCATAGCAGTACCTAAAGATATATTAATTATAGATAATAAAACTCATATTCATAAGATTGAGTTTTATTTTCAGATATTGATTCATTGAACTGCATAAAAGCGATTTATAATTATTTATCAAAGGATTACTAGATTGTTGATAAGGATATAGTAGAGAATATAAAACAATACCAATAAAATATTTGATATGCGGTTGAGTATAATTTAAGAAAATATGATGGACGATTGTGTTCGGTATGTGAACTTTTTACAAGTAAAGATGTTTAGTTTGTTCCGATTTCAAGATTGGTGTCAAAAGGCGGAATAAATGCAGTTACGGACTATTATAAAAAGTTGGGTGATGAGCATTTTGATAAATTGATTGATATGTTTGTGTTTGACGCAGTAGTGTGTAATACAGACAGACACTTTGGTAATTTCGGTGTTCTTGTTGATAATCATACGAATACGGTAATTGACAATGCACCGATATTTGATAACGGATTGTCATTATGGGGATTTGCAATGGAAAATGAACTTGATGATATTTCCGCATATGTCAATACCCGTACGCCTGCAACATATTCGGATTTTATGGAGTTTGCAAAACACTATATAACAAATTCACAAAAACAAAAACTGCATAAGTTGCAAAACTTCAAATTCAAAAAACATCCAAGATATAATTGGAGCAAGAAAATATTAAAAACAGTTGAACGTGTAATACAAGAACGTGTTGAATTGTTGCTTAAATAAAAGCCCTCGAACAGTAAAATGTCGAGGGTTTTTGTTTTGTCTAAATTTTATTTTTTTATAAATACTTAAAATATCAGCAATAACGGAAACTAATTAAAAAATTCATATGCACATTAAATTTTTCTCAATTGAATATACAAAGCTCAATGATATAATAAAATCAAATCATAAAATAAACATTAGGAGGGATTTGATTATGAGCTTTTATAAAAAGATGGTATCAGTATGTGCTGCAGTCGCATTGAGCACATCAATAATTCCGGTCATACCGGTTTCTGCGGATACCGGTATGACACGTTATGAAGCAGAACGTCAATATACCGGTGGATGGGCTGATGTTGTGCAAAACAGCATTGCATCCGGCGGCTATGTAGTTGAACGCATAGGCGGAAAAAGCACAGATATAGGTACGGTTGTATTTAAGATATGGGCAGAGGAAGCCGGCACATATAATGCAAAGCTTGGATATATATCGAAAAAGGATTCCGATTTTTATGTCAGAGTAAATTGGTATGCATGGGATACAGGAAACGACACAAAATTCACGACAACGGCAAGCAATAGCGTTCAGACACAGGAAATGACGCTTAAACTCAATGCCGGTTGGAATGATGTAAAGATTTACAGCACAAAGGGTATAACTGATGATGGAACAGATTACAGAATATCTGTAGATTATCTTGATGTCGATACAGAGGGATATACATTGCCAAATATTACGGAGGACACAAAGGCAACGTTAAATAATACGTCACATCGTGACATTTACAAGGCGTCGGACGGCAGTGGTATTACCGGTCTGGGACAGAGCGGTAGTGCGGATTTTATTGTCAAAGCCGATGAGGATGGGGCGTATAACCTTGGTATATGGTACAGCAGTGCGGATTACAGAGCACTGGAAGTATATGCTGATAATGTTCTTGTTGATACTGTATATTGCCCTGTTACCAACGAAAGCGATAGAATCGATACTGCTGTGGTACAGCTTACTCTTACGGCAGGAGAGCATAAAATCACATTTAAAAATCAATACGGTCAGGCTCCTGATATTGATAAAATTCAGTTAAAGGAAGCGGAAAACAACTCGGAGAGTAACACTGAGAATATCAATCTACTCGGAATAAATACGGAGCCACCGTTTACAAACGGCATTTTCAGCATTGATTATAATTTAAACACCGGTAAGGCAGACTATAAATACGGTAGTGACATTAAAGTAAGCGGGTTTGAATCTGTAGTTAAAGTAGAAGATTCGTATGACAGTGGTGACGGAAATATGATAAATACCGTTGTAAAATCATCGGATTATACCGATCGTTATGTTACATACGATGTCTTGAATGACGGTTTCGGACAGGGCGCACTTTATACGGTTGTAAACCAAGCGGAAAATCTTCCGACAATGTATCAGAAGTTTTATGTGTATAAAGATATGCCGTATGCACTTGTTCAGGTAGAACTCGGTTCGGACAATGAAATATCGACGAACTTTATGGCGCCTATAAGTACATCCGGAGAAAATGTTGTAGATATAGGAACAAAAACCGATGCAAGAGCGCTTTTCGTTCCGTTTTCGAACGATGGATATACGGCTTATAATCCTGAAACACTTAACGGAGCACATACAAGCTATTTTGTTACGGCAATTTTTGATAACAATTCAAGAAACAGTGTAATTGCGGGTTCGGTGGATCATGATACATGGAAAACAGGTACAAGCACCTGGGCAACAGCAGATAACGGGAATATTAACTTTTTTGGTGCATTTGCCGGTATAAATTCAAAGGAATTTACATATGATTTCCAACCACACGGCTCAATTAAGGGAACAAAGGTATCATCACCAAAGATGTTTTTAGGATATTTTGATGATTGGCGTGACGGAATGGAAACATATGGTGACGCAAATAAACGAAATAACGGCAAACTCAGCTGGGGCAGTGGCTCGATATTCGGTTTCAGTTCATGGAATGCTCATCAGGACAAGGTGACTCTCGAAAATATGAAAAACGCATCCGATGAAATGGCAACTCTTAATGCGGGTGGATTCTGTGACGAAAACGGAATAACATGGGTAAATATAGATTCATATTATGATAATTTGATAGACAACAGTAAGGAAGATCCATACACAGAACTTAAAGAATATGTAGAATATGCTCATAACAAGGGACTGAAAGTTGGCCTTTACAACGCAAGACATGTTTTGTGGGATAATGATATGCAAGGTTGGGGTGTAAGAGATTCTGCGATAACAGATGAATACGGAAACCCCGTTGCACTTGCAAAAACTGATTCGACATACGGTGTAGTTAAAAATTCAATACCGATTGATCCGACTTCAGACCATTTCAAAAATGATGTTAAGAACTTTATGTCGACCTATACCGGTATAGGATTTGACTATTTAAAGATTGACTTTTTGAATTTTTGTACTCTTGAAGGAAATTATGCGGATAGTAGCATTACAACGGGTATGCAGGCATATAATGCACTTTGCAAAGAGTTCACAAAATATATTGATCCCGAAAAATTCTTTTTGAACTACTCGATAGCACCGTTGTTCCCAAGTCAGTATGCACATTCGAGAAGACTGAGCTGCGATATAGGAACAGAAAAATCAAATTCACTTGAAAAGGCGAAATATATGCTTAATGCGTTACAGTACGGATGGTGGCAGGACGGCAACCTTTATGAATATACCGATCCTGACCAGATTTCATTCTATGTGCCGACTCTTCTGGGTTTTGATACTGATACGGCGCGTGGTAAATATACATCGGGAGTTATTGCAGGAGGCGTAATGCTTCTGAGTAATGATTTCAGTAGCGATAAAGCAAAAAGTGGCGTTGAATCTGTTGCTATGAACGAGCGTATTAATGACGTGGTGCGTATTGGCAAAGCATTCCGTCCAACAAAAGCAACAAGCGCATGGAATACACCTTATGAGAACGATAAGAAGGATCCCGACAATGTATATTACATGGAAGATAACGGCTATACATATGTTGCGGTGTTTAACTTTGACAGCACAAGTAAAACAAAGGAATTTAACCTTGCAGATGTAGGATTGAATCCGACAGAAGAATACAGTGCAGTTGAATTATGGGACAACAGTTCCGTAACGATTTCGGGAGATAGCTTTACAACAAACAGCATTGCGGCACGCAGTGCCAATTTATATAAGATAGAATCCGGTGCGGATACGCAAGAGAACGGTGCAGAAACATTGTTCTATGAGGATTTTGATACAACAGGTACAACAACGGAAACAATTACAAGCAATTCAAACGGTTGGACATTTGGCACATGGGGAGATACAGCTCCTTTTGCACAGATAGGAGGATTCTGCGGCAGAGAAAATTCATTAAGATTATCAGCCGGAAATTCGTGGTGGACATCGGGATATGTAAATGTTAATCTGGCAAAAGCCGGAGCCGCACAAAAAAGTATTTCCGAAGATGAAATAAATGAAAAGCTTTCAAAGGATATCACGTTGTCCTTTAAGGTCAATTTTGACATACCAAATCCCGAACAAGCAGGGTATAATTCAATACGCATAAAAGATAAGAACGGCAATGTCATTGTACAAATACAAACGCCGGAACGCTCGAATAATGAAAACGGAATAACTGATAAATTAAAATTAACGGGTGTTAAAAATCCTGACGGCAGTGGTGATAATTTGTCATATACGCTTAAGGATCCAATAAATAATGTAAATAATAATACAGAGTGGTACGAAATTGCTGTAAATTTTGACATGACTAACAGCAAATACAGAGTAAGTGTTGACGGTCAAGTGCTTAATACCGATGAATATGGTGAATGGATTGAGAGCAGTACACCGCTTACCGATAATATAATCACAGATTTATATATGGAGGTTTATTCCGCAGCTTGGTATCAAAGTATGCATTTTGATGACATCAAAGTAGTATCGGCGGCAGATGACGTTGAGTTTAACGTAGATGCAGAAATAAAGAATACCATAGAGGACAGAGATGAAATATGGCCGGGCGACATTCTTGATTATACATTAACATCGTCGGGCGGCACAATCGATAATGATAAAACAGAGGTAAGTTTTGCATATCGCACAACGGATCAAAGTGGATATACTCCGATAACAGACAAGATTGTTCCGGAGGACGCATACAGAATTATGATGGTTGCTGATGTTGTAAGCGAGGATGGCAATACAGTGCGCAGAATAGTTTATGCCGATGTAGAGCCGTATGACAGAACGTATTACAACGAAGATTTTGATAATGACGAAGTATATGAAAATATAAAGAATACCGCGGATGGCTGGAGCATATCCGGAAATACAGGTAATATAAACTCAAATAATGATATAATATCACAAAGCAACGGAATGCTGAGATTTTATACCGATAAATATTGGAATCAATTTTGGCTTGACAAGGACATAACATCGGCTGTCAAGATGAAATATACAAAAGACGGTTTGTCGGACAGCACAGCCGAGGTAAATATTGCGAAAAAGCTTGGAGGAAATTTTGTTGTTTCTTTTAAAGCAGGTTTTCAGCAAGGTGATAATGACAACGGAAACAACAATGAATATTTTATAAGACTTAACGGTAAATCGGGAAATATTTTGACACAGATTCATGCGGTATCTCCGAATACCGACAACGGCGGTGTTCATACGGTGTATTTAAGCGTTGACGGCACCGACTATAAGATTGCAGAGGAATCAAACAGCGATATGAATCTGCGAGATTATAAATTTGTGGTGAATGAGGACGGCACAGGTTATAAGTTGTATATTGACGGTACACAGTTTACGGATACAAGCTATGGAGACGGATGGATTTTGGCAAATATGAGCGAGCTTTCAAAGCTTTCACTCGGAATTTTCTGGACATCATGGTATCAGACGATTTGGTTTGATGATTTTAAGATTGAGCCTATAATGTATGATATTGACACATCTCAGTTTGTCGGCGGTACAGTTGAAACAATACGTTCAAGACAAAGCACGGATACTGCCGAGGCGGGCAATCGCATATTTGTAAAGGTAACTCCGAATAAGGGTTACAGAAATATATTGGTTGAGTCGCTGAAGGTAAATGGTACGGAAATCGGTGAAAATGGTATGTTTATTATGCCAAACGAAACCGCAGTTATTACCGGTGCATTTAAGGAAAATCCCAAAAAGCTTGCTACGCCTGCGGGACTTACGTTTATAAACGGAAAAGCAGAATGGAATACAGTCGAAAATGCAGACGGATATGTTTTGCAGCTTTATAAAAAATCGGGTGAGGAATATACAGCCGAGGGCGAACCTATAAATATTGCAAAAAATACAACCGAATATGAATTTTCAGAATTGAGCGTCGGCGACTATGCTTATAAGGTTAAAGCAATAGGTGATGGTGATAATTTCAGTGACAGTGATGAAGTGCAGAGCGAGGATTACAGACAAACGAAAAAACTTGCTACGCCACAAATAGTTTTGTTTGAAAACGGAAAGGCAAAATGGAATTCGGTAGATAACGCACAAAGCTACAGTGTAAGAGTTTATAAATATGATAAAGCGGCAGATGTGTATACAGCGGTAGGTGAAACTGTACAAGGTATTACGGCAACAGAATATGATTGTAATATTACGGAGGTCGGTACATACAGCGTTCATGTCAGAGCCGAGAGCAGCAGTGAATATTATACTCAGGGAGATATAGCATGTAGCGAAAACAATGGCATGACATATAAATATATGGTTAATTTAGCTCCGCCTGCATCCGCTTCAATTTCAGGCAGTGGTATCGCTCAATGGGAGGCTGTTGAAAATGCACTTGGCTATGATATTCAGCTTTACTGCAAGACTGAAGACGGTGGTGAACCGTTAGGGAAAGTATACCGTGTCAATGCGGATACTACGCAGTATGTATTTGATTTTGAAACTGACGGAAAATATTATTTTACTGTTAAAACCGTTGGTGATGAATATTATATAGCAAGCGAGAAAACAACGGAAAGTAATGTCTTTGAGTACATACAGAAACCGCCGGTGAATGCACCTGAAAACTTAGAGATTTCAATAAACAACGATGGCAGAACACTGAATGTTTCATGGGGAGCAGTAAGTGATTCCGAGGGTTATATGATAAGACTGTATAAGAAAACAGATAATGAAGAAAGCGACGACATTATGACAGACACAAAGATGATTAATAATGCGGCGCAGACTGAATGTGAATTTGTTCTTAGTGCAAAGGGCGTTTATTATGTCAGTATAATAGCGCTTGGAAACGGTCAGACAAGCGACAAGAGCAAAACCGTTACAAGTACTGATTATGAGCATAATCCTGTTGCTCAAAAACTTGACGTACCGGAGAGTGTGACGTTCAATAACGGCAAAGCCGAGTGGAGTATGGTAGAAGGTGCCGAAGGATACCGTATACAACTCTATAAGAACGGCAAAGCCGAGGGTGCTCCTGAAATAGTAAGAGATAGACTTTCTCTTGATTTTGAATTTAGCGGAGTCGGAGGCTATACTTATAAGATTACTGCTTTAGGTGACGGACTATACTATTCGGACAGTGATGAGGCGGAAAGTAATGAATATGTAATATCTGCTAAGCTTGAAATGCCTGTTTTGCTCGGCTTTTCGGATGGAAAAGCATCATGGAGAGCTGTTGCAAACGCACAAGGATACAAAATACAGCTTTATAAGGACGGAACTGCATATGGCAAAGTTATAAGTGTCGAATCGGATATTCTAAACTGTGATATGATGGAGTATATAGATTCAAAGGGAGTATACACATATACTGTAACAACGATAGGTGACGGAAAGTATTATACGGACAGTGATGAAAGTGCGCAAAGTGTCGGCTATAATTATGAACCCGGAACTGACGTTGTACAGCTTCCGGCGCCGTCTGAAATTAAATTTGAAAAAGGTATTGCAACGTGGACATCTGTGGCGCATGCAGAAAAGTATGAGTTGAAACTTTACCGTGACAATTCTTTGTTGAAAAAGGTTGAAACGGAACTGTTCACATATGATTTCACAGCTTATATTAAAAAAGACGGAAAATATTATTATACTATCACGTCAATAGGCAACGGCGAAAAGTATACCAACAGTGAAACAGTGCAGAGTGAAGTATATAATTATAAAGCGTCAGATGATAATAATGATGATAAAACCGAACCGGAGTGGGGCGTTAAATCGTTCAATCTGAACAAGCAGACAGGCAACTTTAACATAACCGTTACTGCGGGCAAAGAGCGTTATCCCGACACTAAGATATATGTAGCTTTGTATCGGAACGGAGTTCTTGTATCGGTTAAAAGTTTTGTACCCGAATTTGACAGCAATTCGGAATACAGTGGCGACGGAACAATGTCATTGCCATCAGATATGACGAACATTTCAGCGAAGGCATTTATATGGCATGGTGAGATGGTTCCTATTACAGAGGCAATACAGCTGTCGATAAAATAAGTTAAAACCTTCATAAAATATTTAATGCAAGGACTGCCGTTAATTTCGGCAGTCCTTGTGTATTTATTAGGTTTTATGCGGTTTTTAAGCCATATAACAAATTATTCATATGTCAGATGATATTTTTCGTCTATGAATATCATAGTGGTTATGCTAAAATTTAATCATCAAATTATAAATGAGAGGAAGGGAATAAAATGAAAAAAAAGATTATATCGGCAGCAATTGCTACGGCGATGTGCGCAAGCATGATACCTGCACCGTCAATGGCTTATGCTGATGGGACGGAAGATACTGAATACAGCATGGTCACGTCAGCACCGTTTTATTCAGAAGATTTTGAAGAGAACGGCTTTGTTGATATGGCTAAGACAAATGAAAACGGATGGACTTATAATCCCGGAAATGGTGCTGCATTTGACTGCGGAAACAATTTTAACAATGTTCAGACAGGCTCAAATATGATACGTTTCTGCGGTACACAGTGGGACGACAGTTCACTTGAACTAAATTTAAAACAGTCTGCGATTGCCAAGGGTATTGATGAAACTGTATATGACGGCTATATGACAGATAACATTGCGGTAAGCTTTCAGTATGCTGCTACAGCTGACAGCAATATTGGAAATAAGCAGGACGGAAGCCGTAATATGATAGAGTTACTTACAGATGACGGCAAGCCGTTTATGGCATTTGAAGCGTATACAAAGGATAAGAACAGCGATGATATAACTCTTAATCTGATTGCACTTAATGAAAGCAAGACTGAGAACGTCCGCTATGAACTGGCAAAGGGTGCGTCCAATATATTTGATGTGCTTCATGAGGTTACGGTATATGTAAATAATGATGATAATACATATCAGGTTAAGGTAGGAGCGGATACGCTTGATATAGGAAATTTCGGTGCATGGATCCCGATGAGTACAAGCGATGATGTAGGAGCCGCCTCGCAGGCGTCTGACGCAAAGGTCGGATCAATTAAAATCAAAAATGTTCATTCAAGCTGGTACGGAGGTATTATTTTGGATAATGTAGAGCTTTCAAAATGGACAGAACTTTCTTTTACAAATCCTGCGGTTGCACCCGATAAAGCTATGTCTATGTGGTACAGAATGCCTGCAGAGCGTTGGGCGCAGTCAATTCCGTTGGGCAATGGCAGAATAGGTGCTATGGTTTGGGGCGGAATTACTTCGGATACTCTGTCATTGAGTGAGGTTACAGATTGGTCAGGCGAAGACCACAGAAGCAAAAACCTTGATAATGACGGCAGCACTGATAATTGGGCAGCTCTCAATAATCTGCGTGAGGAAATGAAAAAGGATACTCCCGACAGGTCTAAGGTGACTCAGTATTTAAGTGAAATGGGAGGCGAGGGGAACAGTAACTTTGGCACAAACAGACCGTTCGGTAAGCTGGAATTTAGCTTTAACGGTATGGATAATGCTATTTCTGGTTACAGACGTTCGCTTGACCTTGAAAATGCGGTTTCCACTGTCGAATTTACATCGGGTGGTACGAAGTATACTCGTGAAGCGATTGTAAGCAATCCCGATCAGGTAATAGCTCTTAAGTATAGCAAGAAGGGATCCGGAAAAATTTCTTTTGACGTTAATTTTGCTACCGAGGAAACAAACGGAGGTACCGGTACGGTTACCGCAGGTGAAAATTATCTTGAATGGGACGGCGCGGTATACAATACTGATAGTGTTACAAACGGTGTTAATACCTTTGGTTATATGCAGGCAGTTCCTGATGGCGGAACTGTTACATATGACAAAACCGGTATGCACGTATTAGATGCAAATGAAGTTGTAGTTATAGTTTCAATCGGAACAGACTTTAAAGCAAACGAAAATTACAATCAGAACAGTAAAGAAAACTGTAAGAATCAGCTTGATGCCGCAGTGGCTAAGGGATATAGCGACATTAAGGCAGAACATACAGAGGACGTAAGTAAGTTGTTTAACAGAATGAAGGTTGAAATCGGTGCAAAAGACGAATTAAAGTCTGAAGATCCGACCGACGTCAGATATGAAGCAATCAGGGACGGAGCTGAAATTGACGGAAGCTTTATGTCGCTTTGGTATCAGTACGCAAGATACCTTATGATTGCCGGTTCTCGTGAAAATTCACCATTGCCAATGAATCTACTTGGTATATGGAATGACAATGTTGCATGCAATATGGCGTGGACATGCGATTATCATCTTGACGTGAATACGCAGATGAATCAGTGGATGTCAAATTCTGCGAATCTCTCTGAGAGTGAACTTCCACTGATAAATTATATAAAGAATATACTTATTCCGAGCGGACAGATAACCGCTGAGAAACAATATAATGCCGAGGGTTGGCTTGCCAATGTTGCAACGAATGCATGGGGTTATGCCGGAATAGGTAAGGATTCATGGGAAGCGTTCACGGATACTGCCTGCGGTGCATGGATTATGCAAGAGGTTATGAATTATTATAATCATACAGGCGATAAGGAATTCCTTAAGGAATCCGGATTCTATATGTTGAAAGAAACTGCTAAGTTCTTTAACAGTTTTATGACACAATATACAGCAGATGACGGAAAAACCTATTGGGTAACGATTCCAAGCGGATCGCCGGAAAATGGATATGTTGAAATTATGTCAACATATGATATTACGCTTATAAGAGATATATTTGAGCAGACGTTAAAATGCTATGATATATTGGAAGGTGAAAAGTATATTGACGGTGACGGAAGTGAGGCTGAAGTAAGCAAGAACGACGGATATTATGCAGCTATACAAGAAAAGTATGCCGGTCTGCCGGATTATAAAATAACCGAATCCGGTACAGTGGCAGAGTGGCCATTCTTAAAGAATGCGGACGAAAAAGGATTGACAGATGACGGCAATACAAACCATCGTCACACCTCGCATCTTTTGGGTTTATTCCCGTATGCACAGATTACGCCGGACAGAACTCCGGAACTTGCTGCTGCGGCACTTGAATCGATGCAGCGTCGTTACAACAGAAACGATTATGAGCATACAGAATGGACAGCAGTTATGGCTGCGGCACAGTATGCGAGATTAAAGGACGGCGAGAATGCATATAAATATCTCAAACTTGAAGCTGATACATTTACATGGCCGAACCTGTTAAGTATATCACCGGAGGGAATAGCCCTTGCACCATGTGATGTATATTGTATAGACGGTACGTTGGGTATTGCGCAGGATTTGGCGGAAATGCTTTTACAGTCACACAGCGACAGGCTTGAATTTCTCCCTGCACTTCCTAAGGAATGGAGTGAAGGTAACATTGAAGGAATGTCAGCTGAAGGTGCATTTGATGTAGATTTTGAATGGAAGGATTATACAATCAAGTCGGCAAAAATTACATCAAAGAGCGGCAATAGAGTAAACATTTTGAAAAATGCGGCAATAAACTGGGACAATGTCGCAGTTTATGATGAAGATGGAAATAAGCTTGAAAATGTTACCGATACAAGTAAGCTGCTAAGTTTTGACACCAAAGCCGGAAAGTCATATACGCTTAAGAACTTATATGGTGAAGAGCTTCAGACGGGCAAAATTATAAATGACAGTGATCCAAGAATTAAATATGACAGATTTAGCTATCATAATGAACGTTCACTTCCGGATATAGGTAATGATATTCATTATTCGCAGAGTGCAGGCTCAAGCATAGAATTTCAGTTTGTCGGTACCGGTATTGATGTAATAGCCGAAGGAAGTAGTGACAGCAAGACTATGGAGGTCTTTATAGATGGTGAAAGCAAAGGAAAATTCAATGCGAAGTCTGATACTCCAAGAGGTCAGAAGGTATTATATTCAGTAGACGACCTTGATTACGGAAATCATACTATTAAGGTTGTGCAGAATGAGGATGGCGGTTACTTTGAGTTTGACGCATTCGCGGTAAGAGGACAATACTCGAATTTTATAAATGATGATAACCCAATGATTACTTACGGAGATGGTTGGGGCAGAAGTGAAAATCGTAATATGAGCAATTTCGATTATATGGGCGATGTTCATTACGCTACCGAAAATGGTTCAAGTCTAAATGTTGAATTTAGCGGTACCGGAATAGAGGTTGTACTTGAGAAAAATAGCGGAATTATTTCGGCAGCAATTGACGGCACGGACTATGATGAAATTAATGTAGGTGAAATACAGGATGCGTCCGGTGATAGAAGACTGACTGTTATGGAAATAAGCGGACTTGCAAATGGCTCACATACACTTAAGCTTACAAAAACCGGCGGCGATTGGTGTATTGTAGATGGATTTATAATTCTTAATGAGGGCGGCAGTACTTTCAATGAAGGGATATATGAATTGTCGAATCTCGATAATGGTAAGGTTCTTTCATTGAATAATACGGAAATAACCACAACAGATGAATGTGCGGGAGCAGATAATCAAAAGTGGATACTTGATTATGTTGATAACGCTAATTTCAGACTTATAAATGCACAGACAGGCATGGCAGTGTCGCTTGGTTCAGATAACAGAAGCCTTGTACAGGAGAAGATAGATGTAAATTCAAAAAAGCAGATTTGGCAGAGAGTCAAGAGTACAGCAGGAGCGAATGAATATTGGCTTATGAATTCAATGCTTGGAAAAGACGGAACCTTGTTTGCTCAAATCGACGGTGAATATGACGGTAACGGCGGCGGAGTTGCGATGTGGTATTACAGCACAAGCAATCATTTCTTCTGGAGTTTTGAGGATGCAGGAGAAAATACTGTTTTAATTAAGAATAAGCTTGGAACGTATATGAGCGTAGATCCGAGTAATATAAACGGAGATGGCGCGTCGATAAAAACATGGAGCAAGCTTGTCGGAAGAAATCAGAAGTGGGAAATTAAATATGTCGGTGATAATAAATATGTCATAAAACAGGCTGCCGGTGATAAGGCAATAGTAAGGAGCAATGGCAATATAATTCTTGGTTCTGCCGATACAGATGCAGCAAAATGGACAATTGAACAGAAAAAACAAAACGGAGTTCTTTACTGCATATTTACAAATGCTGAGGACAACAGCGAACTTGATATAGGAGGAACAAAGTGGGCGATAAGTCTTTCAGACAGTAACAGTTCGGCACCGTATGTATATGATATACATACAGAAGGCAAAATTGTAGACGGTGGAGAAGTTACTGTTTCATATAAATATGCAAACTGTGACGGTAGTATTGAGGATGGCAGTACATATAAAGTATATATGAATAGCAGTGAAAATGTTGTTGCAAGTGGAACAACGTCAGAATCGGAGGGCTTTAAGTTTGAAGTGCCGTCGGATTATGGCACAAACAGCGTTTTAACGATAGAGATTACGCCTTCTTCAAAATTAGGCAAAACAGGCGCATCTTTCAGCAAGAATATACATGCCATCAATGTTAACGGTACGAACATGAGCACTTCTGTTACGGCTCAAGAGGATTTTTCAGATGATGATATGGCTGCACTAATCAATTCTCGTGAAAAAGGATTTACACATTCGGGTAGTACATATGAAATATCTGTAGGTGAAAAATCAGGACATGATAATGCCATGAGTATTTTGGCGAAGGATTGGTGGAACAGCGCAAACGTAACGCTTGATTTGGGTAATGACGACAACGAATTTGAAGAACTTACGGGAAAGGCATATGTTGAATTTGACGCTATGTTCGACGCACCTAATTATTATGATTCGGGTAGCAAGATGTATGTTGCGCTAAATAACGGTTCAACACGTTTTGCAGCTATACGTCTGACGGGTGAAAACCTTGATGTGATTTCACTCAGTGACGGCGGATATAGAAAGTATTATAACATAGCGTCCGGCATGGACAATGTATACGGAAAGTGGTTTAACTTTAAATTTTACGTTGATACAGAAACTAATAAGTATGCGGTTAAGGTAAATAATAAATTTGTTACTTTGGACAACGGAGATATATGGTTTACCGCAACTGCAGACAGTACTTCGGATCCGGGAGCAGCTTCTACTGAAACCATAGGTAAGATTGTATCGCTTGAATTCGGACACGAATGGATGGGAGCAAATTCAACTTTGTGGATCGATAATATCAAAGCGGGAACATATTCTGAAATGTCGGGAGCATACTGGATTGTTGATGAATTTTCAGCGGCGGACGGCAAATTGGAATACGGTAAAACCAACAATATGAATCTTAGAGTTATTGAAAAACAGAAGCCTGAAAGCGGAAAAATTTATACGGCGCTTTACTGTGATGGTGTTCTTAAGTCGATAAAAGAAATAGACAGCGATGATATTCAGTTTGACGCAAGAGGCGTGTATGAAACTACGGTTACAATGGACGTACCGAAGGTAGGCGGAAATTATACTGCGAAGGTATTTGTATGGGACGACAGCATGAGACCGATAGGTGACGTATATGAAACAGAATATAATGTTGAAAGCCCATTTGCTTTGCCGAATGTATTTTCCGATAATATGATGCTTCAGGCAGATGAGGATATAACTGTCTGGGGTACAGGTGTTCCGAACGATACTGTAACCGTTACTCTTAAGGAAAAGGACGCAGAAACAGCATATGAAGCAAACTGCACAATTGCTGAGGACGGCACTTGGGAGGTTACACTTGATGCAAAGGAATGCGGCGGTGACTATACAATGACGGTTAAATGCGGCGAAGAAACAAGGAGATATACAAATATTATCTTTGGCGATGTTTATCTGCTTGCCGGTCAGTCAAATATGGAAGCATGGTTGAGTTGGATTGACAGCCAGAATTATGCAGGAGAAAAGGAAAGAGCCGAAAATTCTAATATCAGAACTATTGATTTGTTAAGCAAGGGCGGAAACGGTTCTTCGAATCCTAGCGATAATCTTCCGGAGATTGAAGGAAATGCATGGGCACCGATGACATTCTCAAATGCAAATACAACTTCTGCAATAGGATATTATTTTGCACAGGAACTTAATAAAGAAACAGGCAGACCGATAGGTTATATTCATGCTGCTGTAGGAGGTACAAGGATAGACAGATGGCTTGAAAATGATTATGTTGAAGGAATTTCTTCGCCGTGGTCATTATACAATAACCGTGTTTATCCTTTAAGAAAGTTTAAACTGTCAGGAGTTCTGTATTATCAGGGCGAGTCCGATGGACCTGAGGATGCAGACAGCTTGGATAGTAGCAAGGGAATGAGTGCAGATCAATACAGTACGATAATGGCGGCACTTATTGACAATTACAGAGAACTGTTTAATAACGAAAATCTTCCGTTCTATTATGCGCAACTTGCAAGATATTCAAATCAGAATTTTGAAAATATCCGTGCGGCTCAGGTATGGGCGTTGGATAAGGTAACAAATCCGAATTATGTTAGAATGGTATCAAATCTTGATGAAGTAGGTAATTTCGGTTCAGTGGGCAATACTTCGGGAAATGCCCGCCATGATATACATCCTTACGGAAAGGATGAGGTTGCAAGAAGATTTGCACTTCTTGCAAAGCACGATATTTATGGATATACGGACAGCTCGGTAACGGGACCACAGTATAAGTCGATGGAGACAGATGGCGACAAGCTTATTTTAACATTTGAAGCCGATGGAGATTTGGATATATTGGATAAAGATTGCTATGCAGACTATAAGACTGACGAGCTTATTGAAAGTGACAAGCTTGATGTAACGGTTCTTAACGGTTTTGAGATTGCGGGAGAAGATGGTATTTATTACAGTGCTAATGCAGAAATCAAAGGAAAGACTGTTATTTTGAGCTGTGATGAAGTTAAGACTCCGGTCAAGGCAAGATATGCATTTGGTGCTTATCCTGAGTCACCGAATCTCACAGATGGAAGCGGTTTGCCTTCATACACATTTGCTACAGAATATACATCAAAAAATTAATACAAAATAAATTTTTCGATACAGACAAAGCCGTATGGTTTTGTCTGTATCACTATCAGGAGGATATATATGCACAATATAAATATAGTAAAAGATATGCTTAAGGCAGGTGTTTATAATGAACAACTGCAGAATATATACAATTGTACGGATAGTGAAACCGAATTTTATGCAAAAAGGTACATAAGGGTTATAGATAACTTTGAATCTACGTTCGGTAAGAAGGAAAGTATAGCACTGTTTTCCGCACCGGGACGTACAGAAATCGGCGGTAATCATACCGACCATCAGCATGGATGTGTTATAGCGGGAAGTGTAAATCTTGATGTAATAGCGGCAGCCGCTCCAAACGGAACAAATGTTGTCCGGATTAAGTCCGAAGGTTATCCGATGGATATTATTAAACTTGATGAATTGGAAATCAAGGAGGATGAATTTGAAATGGCGGCGGCACTTATTCGCGGAATTATAAAAAAATTTGTTGATTTAGGTTACAGTGTTGGGGGCTTTGACGCATATACAGTTTCAAATGTATTAAAAGGTTCGGGATTGTCCTCGTCAGCAGCTTTTGAGGTACTTGTAGGTACGGTAATCAATGGTCTTTTTGCAAACGGTGAAGTGGATGCGACGGAAATAGCGAAATTCGGTAAATTTGCAGAGAATATATATTACAATAAACCGAGCGGACTAATGGACCAAATGGCGTCATCAGTAGGATCTATGGTGTTTATAGATTTTAAAAGTACAGAGAAACCTGTTGTAGAAAAATTGGAATTTGATTTAAAAAAACATGGTCATGCACTTTGTATTATTGATTCAGGAGCTGACCACGCAGATTTAACAGATGAATATGCGTCAATTCCTGCCGAGATGAAGGAAATAGCATCATACTTTGGGAAAAAGTATTTGCGTGAAATTGACAGAAATGAATTCTATGATAATATACATAATATACGTTTGAAAATAAATAATGACAGAGCGATTCTCAGAGCAATTCATTTTTTTGACGAAAACGACAGAGCGATTTCTGAGATGCAGGCAATTAAGAACGATGACTTTGAAGAATTTAAACGACTGGTAAGAGAATCGGGTTATTCGTCATATATGTATTTACAGAATATATTTTCAAATAATATGCCCAAAAAACAAGCGGTATCGCTGGTTTTGGCATTATGCAGCGAGATACTTGGGGATAGAGGAGCATATAGAGTGCATGGAGGAGGTTTTGCGGGTACGGTGCAGGCATTTGTTCCATTTGATATGCTTGATGATTTTAAACGACGCATAGAAGATGTTGTCGGAAAAGATTCGTGTCATATCTTATCCATACGCCCTGTAGGCGGTTGCGAATTGAAGTAAATGATATAAATAGGTTAAATAGGTTCAGAAATGAACCTATTTATTTTTTTGTATATATTATTCTATATTGGATTAAATTTTTCGATATAGACAATGGCAGATATAAAAGATAATATAATAACATAAAATCTCTCTCTTTCGGAAGAACAGCGGAATATCAATTTAGATATTTCGCTGATTATTCCATATTAAGGATAAGTGCTGAGGAGGCTATACTTATGAAGATAAATATAACTGAAAATATAAAAATATCAATGCGCGGATATACAATTATAAATGTAAACGCATATTGGGAGGAAAACGGCAGGAGATATGCTGTTAAGGCATGTGATGGATTAAAGATTGATTCCAATGATAAAGAGGTTATTTTAAGAGGAAGTTATGATGGACGAAATGTGGAATGGAAACTTTGTGATAAGGGAAATTATATAACCGCCGAGTTGACAATTCAATCAAAAAATGAAGTATATATTGATGCGTTATGTGCATTTCGAGGAGAGATAAAACCGGAAGAAGCAAATCAAAAATTTTTAAAGGTTCCTTTTGATAATGACGATTGGGTAAAATTCGAGTCGAAAGAATACAGTAAATCGGAAATGGGATATGGCGTAAGTGCAGTTTATAATCAAAACGGTGCACTGATTATCGGTGCATTGGAATACGATATTTGGAAAACCGGTATTATTCCCAATGAATGTATAGAAGTACGATCAGGAGTGACGGATAAACTTACAAGAGATACAATAAAGCATGGTACGGTACATGGAGAAATTGTCAAATCTCCTGTAATATATATCGGAGAGAGCAGAACATGGCAACAAGGAATGATGGGCTTTGCTGATATTTATAATGAATACAACACAAGACTTTTGTGGCACGGACCGATACCGTTTGGCTGGAACAGCTGGTATGCATATATGAAAGAAATAGATATGGATAAATATATGGAAGCATCAAAATTTGTAAGCAAAACGAATTTTTATGACAAAAATGTGTCCTATATCAATTTTGATGCATTTTGGAACGTAGGTCTTACCTCTGAAGAACTTTTAAAAGCGGCTGAATTTGTTAAAGAAAGAGGTCAGATACCCGGAGCGTACATAGCACCGTTTGCGGGGTGGATAAAAGAAGATTGTATTGATGATTATGTCACTTATGATACGGGTGAAAGGGTACGAGTTGACGGCTTTGAGGATATAAGATACAGTGATATTATATTAAAGGATTATAATGGTCGTATTTTGCCGCCGCTCGATGGAGGTTATCCGCTTGATGTAACACATCCTGTAGTTATAGAACGGCTGAGATATGTGATAAAATATCTCGGAGGTTTGGGGTATAGATATATAAAAGCCGATTTTCTCGGTCATGCCGCAGTTGAGGGGAAACATTATATAAAAGAAATTCAGACGGGTATGGCAGCGTATAACTATGCTATGCAAAAGTTGAAGGAATATTGCATTGAAGAAGGGATGTTTATAAGTCTGTCAATCGCCCCGCTCTTTCCGGGTGGATACGGACATTCACGCAGAATTTGCTGCGATGTGTTTCAGCAGTTTAAGGATACGGAATATTTGCTTAATGCAGTAACATATGGTTTTTGGCAGAATAAAAAAGTATATGAATTTACCGATCCGGATCATATCTGTTTTAACGGGAACTATGCGGAGGCAAAGTCAAGGCTGGTTTCTGCATTGGTGGGAGGAACATTAATGCTTATGTCAAATGATGTAGAAAATGAAGATATAAATAAACGCATTTTAGACTTGACGTCAAATAATGAACTTCTTGATATTGCAAGAGAGCATATAACCTTTGTTCCAATCGATGAAAGTATAGACAGAGATTTTGCATCTGTATTTATTTCGGAAAATAAAAAGTATATGATCATATTTAATATGACAGATACGGATAGAAAAATTTGTACATCAGCAAAGGGAATAAAGCCAAAAATTGGAGAGGATTTGTTTACAAAAGTAAAGATAGATTTATCTGCCACGGATTGCTATGAATTAAGGGCAAGAGATTGTACGGTTCTTCGTATTGTGGAATAAATTTTTCTATATACAGAGCTAATTATTCATAGTTGTTTTAAAGGTATCAAGTATGATATAATTTATTACAAAGAAAAATAACATTATCTAAGAGGGGATGAAAAGAATGAAACGACGTATTATATCAATCTGCTGTATATTATCGGCATTTATACTGTTTACTGCGATGAATGTATTTGCGGAAGAAAATAGCCAATCTGAAATTTTATATAGTAATAGACTGAAAGCAATGGAGGTTATACCTGATGATTTCGACATGGATAAAGAAATCACAAGGGGAGAAATATCCGAGATTGTATGCAGGATATATAATTTGGATTATACTTCGGGAGGAAGCAGGATATTCAGTGATGTGGACGAGGATAATCCGTATTATCAAGCAATAGACATGGTATATACACATGGTATAATAAGCGGTTTCGGTGACGGAAGTTTCAGACCGAATGAAACAATAACAAATGAACAGATGATAAAAATACTTATCAGTATGACCGGTTATGATGATATTGCTTCACAATACGGTGGATATCCGTCAGGTTATATGAAGATAGCAGGAGAAAACGACGTACTCGCACCGGATACAGCCGGAACAGATATTGTAACAGGAAGAAAATTGGCTTATTCGGTGTATAAAGCGATGGAAATGCCTGTTGTGTATATTGATTCTTATGAATACGGTTATATGCAGTATGATATAGACAGTAATAAAACCCTAAAGGAAAATCTTATGGCGAGCAAAGATTTATCATACAGTCAGGGAATAGTGAATTTTGACGGGATAACTCATATAAACAAGGCAGGTGTTCCGGACAAGGGTTATGCTGAAATCAACGGTGACAGATTTTTAAGCGATATTAATATGAGATCTCTTTTGGGAATGTGTGTTGAGTATTGGCTTAAAGATAATGATACAATAATATATGCATATGAGTATAAAAATAAAAACAATATACGAACATTTTCAAGCAAGGACATTGATTCGGCAGATTTTAGCAAATACACAGTTAGTGATTCAAATAACAAAAAAACTACGATAAAGCTTGAAAAAAGCATAAATGTTATATATAACGGTCAAGGAATGGAAAGCTTTACAGAGGAGGATTTAATCCCTCAGAACGGCGATGTGACGTTTATTGATAATGATAACGATAATCTTTATGAAATAGTTATCATTAATGATAAAAGATATTATGTAGTTGACAGTGTAGGAAATTCAGGCTTGTCTGTAAAATATAAGCGATATGGAGTGCAGACTGAATCCGGATATTACATAAAAGAAGATGAATTGGATACAAATGTTTATTATATTGTATACGATGAAAAAGGAAATGAAATTTCACCGTCCCTAATATCTGCCGATGATGTTCTTTCTGTAGCAAAAAGCAAGAATGGCAATGTTATAAGCGTTACACTTACAAGAAAGAAGATAGACGGTAAGATAGATTCACTTACATTGAAAAAGATAAAGATAAACGGTACTGAATATGATATTGCAATTGCTGCTGACGGTGAATATACGGATTTGGGAGTAAAGGTTGGTAAATCAACGGAAGCATATCTGAATGAAAATGGTGAGGTTGTATATTGCAGTGATGGTATAAGCAGTGACACAGTATATGCGTATATAATAAACACATGGATTGATGAAAACGGAGAAACATTGTATGCAAAGTTGGTTACGGCGGGCAATATGGGAACACTTACAAACAGAAAATATTGGTGGGTAAGCGATAAGCTTGTTCAAAATGACAATGTGTACGAATATAAGATAGCTGATAAGGCAAAGGTAGACGGATATAAGATAACATCAAGCTTGGCAGAAAGTATCAAAAATAAAGTATGTGAAATAAAAGTTCAACACAGTGAAACAGCCGGAACGGAAATTACTAAAATAGACAAACTTGTGCCGAATTTTCAATATACAAAAGGAAAATATAATCATAACACAAGCGCTATGATACAGTCGGATTTAAGTTTGATGAATTATGATAACCCTGCGGTATTGCTAAGCGGTAATATAAAAACATTGGTTGTTCCGGTGGATACGGCAGAGAAATACGATGATGATTGTTACATGGCAAAATATCGTATAGAAAATGATGTATCAACACATAATGTTGAATTTTACGGTATACCGAAAGATTCACAGACACCTAAACTGCTTGTAATGAAAACCGTTTTATCAGAAGTCGGAACAGCGGGTGGCGATAATGAAACTTGTATATTGACAGAAGGAGTATCTAAAGGCGTTAATGAAGATGATGAAGAATGTTATTTTGCACAAGCTTATGATAAAAACGGAAATGAAATAACGCTTACAATACGCAATGATTTCAGATTTGCAGACAGTTCGGTAAAGAATGCTATTATGGACTTATGTGCCGGCGATGTAATGGAAATTGGACGTGACGGACAAAACAGAGTTCTTGAAATTAAAGTTATGGCTTCTGCTTCAAGACCGATAGACGGTACACAGATGGGCATTATTGAAAAACTTCAACAGAATGTTATATGGAATAAGAGTAACGGCGATGATTTCTATAATGTATTTTTCTATATGAATGATGATGACGAACGTGTGGAGGCAGGTATAAAAGCGGAATATCCGATATTCCGTTATACACAAGGCAGAAACGGCTATGTCGATAAAATCAGTGCGGCAGACATTCTTACAGATGAAAATGGTGTCAATGCAGATACAGTTATAATAGCCGGTGACATAGCGGTTATATTGCCGCTTGATTGATAATAAGGAAGGGGTGTATTATATGAAACGGTTTATAGCTAAAATTCTGTCCGCAATAATGTTGATATCATTGATACCTACTGTTGCATTTGCGGAAAATAGCGAAAATATATTGTATGAGGAACATTTTGAAAGCGAAACAATTAAGGATGAAATAGAAAATAAACAATACGGCTGGAGTTGGGATGCGGCAGGCAATGCATCCGACAAAGCTGCATTTCAGGTAGAGGAGAATGACTACAGCTATCCGAACGGTGGAAATTTTTTGAGATTTGCGTCTACAGATTGGTATAAGAGTATGTGGACAGTACTTGACTTGCAGGAAAACGGAATATATAAACTGGTTCAAAACGGCGAGAGCCAGAGTGATGCTAAAGCAGCTGTAAGCGAGTATCTTTCAAATAATATATCTGTAAGCTTTAAGGCAAAGTTTGAGGCGGACGGAAAGGATAATGCAAAGCATGAAGCATATATACGCATAAAAAATGCTGAAAATGAAGCAATTGCAGAACTGAGTACATACTGTGAAAATAAAAGTGATACAGGTTCGCTTGTACTGAAGGCTTTGAACAACGAAAAAACGGAAATTGAGGAATATAAAATTGCAGATATAAGCTGGCAAAAAGAAAATACCGATTGGCATGACTTCAAAATAGATTTTAATATAACAAATAATACTTATAGGCTTACTGTAGACGGAGAGGTATTCAAGGATACTCCATACGGCAGTTGGATTCCGTCTGCGGCAATACCTTCGGATAATACAACAGAATCTTCACCGTGTGAAATCGGTATGATAAAAAGTTTGGAGATGGGACATTCATGGTCAGGATGGTGGCAATGTATCGGAGTTGATGATATTGTGCTGACAGAAGGTGATTGGACATCTGAGGAGCCGAATGAAACTCCGACAGTAATTGTCACACCATCACCTGAACCGGATTCGGATGTGGATTATATAGAGGATTTTGAGGGTGCAAATACAGAACAAAACATCAAAGAGCAAAATGACGGTTGGAGCTATGACGGAACAAGCGATTCTGCAAGCCATATAAATCTTTGGGTTGGCAACAATCTTTCTGACAGTAATTCTTTGAGATTTGCTTCGGATACATGGTATAAAACCATGTGGCTGATTATGAATGTCAAGGAGAATTTCATAAAGAAAAAGACCGAATCGGGCATTGATACAGAAACTGCCACGAAAGATGTGACAGAATATTTAAACGGTGACTTTAAGCTGTCTTTTGACGCTAAATTTGAACAACAAGGTACAGACGGTACTCATGAGCAGTATATTCGGATAAAAGGCTCGGATAATCATGCCATAGCCGAATTGCACCTCATGGATGATAAGCTTGGTATTATAGCTTTAAATAAGGATAAAACAGCAAATGAATTTTATGAAATAAAAACAATAGATTGGAGTAAAGGCAACAAAGAGTGGCATAACTTTGCAATATATTTTAATCATGAAAAAGATGCGTATATGGTAGAAGTAGACGGAGAAATATTCAAAGGTACTTCTTACGGAAAGTGGATACCGGGTGGTAGTGAAAGCGGAATAGGCGCATCCTCGCATGCATCGCTTGGAACTATTGAAAGCATTGAATTCGGTCATTTTTGGTCGGCATATTGGCAGAATATGTGTATAGATAATATTGCGTTATCGCAGTATGAACCGACAGAGGATGAATATGAAATAGGAAGTATTACAATAAAAAATGAGCACGGAGGAACAGTCCTGACAAAGGGCAACAGTTACAGTGCAGAGGTAAATGCGATAGGCGGCGAAACTGCGGACACACAGCTTTCATGGGAGTATTCAACAGACAATGGAGTTTCATGGAAAGCACTTGAGAGCAGTACGGTACCGAATGACGCGACTCATATAAAAGTCAGTGTTATATGCACAAGCACAGACGGAAAAACTGCAACCGGTGAAGCCCAAACCGAGATTGCCGAAACGGGAGAAGTAGATTATGTGGAAATTGTCGGAGAAAATTTTGAAGAATCTGATAAGGAAACGGAAATCCTCAATCAAAAAAATGGCTGGAGTTTAAGTGGACAGTCATACCAGGCAAAGGTTGGCACAGGTTTTGGAGGAACAAGAAATTCGCTGAGATTTGCGTCGACAGCAAGCAATGCAACAAATAATCTGCGTTTGGATCTGGTTAAAAGAGGAGCTACGTTTGAAACAAACGATAAACTGTATTTAAAATTCGATTATTCATTCGGTTTGGGTAGCGATGAAGATACGGTAAATTCGGCTTCACTTGCATATATACGAATAAAAGATACAAATAACAAGGCATTTACAACGATAAGTTTGCTTGGCGATAAAATGTATATGTCATATTATGATGAAGCAGAGGGAAAAAATAAGCAGGCTGTTATTGCACAAGGACAGGATGTAACTCTTGACATATGGCGCACAATGGAATTATATCTTGATACCGAAAAAAATAAATACTGTATGCTTATAGACGGCAAAGCGATAAGAGTTGACGGAACAGGTTGGTTTATACCGTCGGATACTATTGTTACAGGTATCGGAAAACCCAATGAGGTAAAGGGTATAGGAGCAATTGAAATAGGTCAAGAGAATTCTGCTTGGTGGGAAAACACTTGTATAGATAATATTTCTCTACAAAGATATTATCTTCCGGCTGACAGCACTCTGACCGTGAGTGGTATAAATCCGGTGAATGGATATGACGCAGCCAAGAAGATTGTTACAGGAGGAAGTGTTACAGCCGTTCCACAGACAGAAGAATCAACTGTTTTGTCAGACGAAATATATATTTGGGAATATTATAACGGCAGTGATTGGGTTGAAATGACAAATAATATTGTGCCCGAAAATGCCGAAAAAGTACGAGCAACCGGCAAATTTACTGATGTATACGGTCAGACCGCACAGGCTTTTGGTGAAGCGGAGGTTTCAAAGAACAGTGCACCTGCTATATCGAATTTGAAGGTTACCGGCAGTGTGGAAAGCGGTCAGGTTTTAAAAGCGGAATATACATATACCGATGCGGACGGCGACGAAGACGATAGTATCTATATATGGCTTCAAAGTAGAACACTTGACGGAACTTATAAAGAAATAAGCAGAGAAAAGGAGTATACTGTTAAGGATAAGGATGCAGGCAGCTATATAAAACTACAAATAATTCCGAGAGATAATTACGGTGTATGTGGCAACACAGTGGAATATTCGATTGAGGAAGGTGAAGATACATTATTCAACAGAGTATGGAAAAAAATCAATATTCCAAGCGAGCCTTCGGGAAGCTCTGTTTATCTTCCGGAAAGTGATGAGGAAAACGGAGTAACTTTGAAATGGGTATCTTCGGATAACTCGATAGTGAGCAACAGCGGTGTTATAAACAGACCGTTATACGGATATAAAACAGTTACGCTTACATGTACCGCTACAGATAAGGACGGAAATACGAGCAAAAAAACGTATACCGTAACAATTAAAGGAAGCAGCGGCAGTTCATCAGGCTCAGGCGGAGGCGGAGGAGGAAGTTCGTCGGGAGGAAGCAGTGGCAGCAATGTAAATATAAAGCATGTGGCAGCGGCTCCTGTGACAAGCTGGACTGATGATGAAAGCGATAATAACGGTACAGGTGAAATCATAAATCCTGTAAAGCGATATTTTAATGATATTGACGGCGGTGAATGGTATGCTTCAAATATTTTTGAACTAAAGAAAAGAGGAATAATAGACGGAGATGATGACGGTAATTTCCGCCCGGGCAGTATGATTACAAGAGCTGAGTTTGTGAAACTTATAGTAGAACTTTTGAAAATCAAGGACAATGAAGTGGAATGCAACTTTACAGATGTTGATAAAGATGCTTGGTATTATCCTTATGTTGCATCAGCACTCAAATTCAATATAGTGAATGGTATGGGTGATGGCAGCTTCGGTACGAATTTGAATATAAAACGTCAGGATATGGCTGTTATGGCGGCAGCTGCAATAGAATTATCAAAAGAACTTGACGGTAACGGAGATTTATCGGAATTTATTGATAGTACGGCTATATCAGATTATGCAGTCGAAGGAGTAAAGAAATTGACAAATGCCGGAATCATGCAGGGATCGGACAATATGTTCAGACCTGCTGATAATGCGACAAGAGCTGAAGCGGCAAGTGTAATTTATATGATAGCTGAATATTTGAAATGATAAAACGGAAAAGGATGTCGGTTAAAATAACCGGCATCCTTTTATTATTATGATTATTAGGGAACAGAAATATCCGAGCCTGTCGGCAGAAATGATTTTCAATAGTTTTCTACGGCAAAATCGCTTTGTGGGCATCGGATGTCTTTCCGATACACCATAAAACTCCACAAAATTAAAGTAGACAAAACCACAATGGTTTTGCCTACAGTATGAAATCCGACAGCATAGTGTCGGATTTTTTTAGGTCAGTGATTCATTTTTCTGTACTGTACAGGGGTAACTCCGTAGTGAGCCTTAAATTGTCTTGAAAAATATGCACTGTCAAAGTATCCTAACTCGTTGGCTATGTCTGTTATTGAACGATTTGGGAACTTAATCAAAGCCTCTGAAGCATAAGTGAATTTTTGTTCAATCATATATTTTGAAAAAGATTCATCAGTATTTTCTTTGAAAAACTTGCTGAGGTACCCTGCGCTTATATTAAATTGCTGAGCAACTGAAGCAAGTGAAATATCTTCGGTTATATGTTCTCGAATATATTCCTTTATATCTGTAATTAGACTATAGCGTCTATCCTCCGATTGTATAGACATTTTGTCTGAAAGTTCTTTGAAAATCCTGTCTGAAAGTTCAAATAAATATACAGTAGAGCCATCAAAAAAATTATTGTCCACAATTTTTTTGAAAGCGGCATCTTCGGATATTGATATATCGAATTTCTTGGCAGTACGACACAATATAGAAAGAATGCTGACTACTACCGATTGCGCATAGCTGAATGAATGGTTGTCACGTTTTACGCTTGTAAGCATCAGATTACATTCATCACAGAACTGAGTTTGGTTATTATTCATAAGAGCATTTTCAATACGTTCTATCTGCTTTGAATCAATCAGTGAATTATCCATTTCAACTTCAATTAATTCGCTTGCCCGGAATGTGTTATCAAAACCATAGATGTACGAATATTTTATAAGGTCGACAGATTGCTCGTGCAGTTTGCCGATTTGTGAAATATTGTCCGTTTCTCCGCAGAAAAATATATTGATAAGAGATTTTTCGATGATAAGACGGTGAATGGTTCTAATTATCATGTCATAATCAATTCTATCATCATTAATAACTATATCTATCGTTCTGGAGGATGATAAAGATACAATACAGTTGAATGTTTCATACAAGACATCCATAACGTCATAAAGAATGAAATTACTTTGTTCGTATGAAAACGTTTTAAGAATTTCTTCATTAAATTCTATCGTTATAAGAGAATATATCTTATGTGAAAATTCGATTCCAAAATGCGAAAGTATGGAAAGTATATTTTCGGGTGTGTCGTTTGTTAAACCGTTTATAATTTTCGTCGTGGTCTGATGAAGATGAAGTTCAGCATACTTTTTATCAAGCGAATCCAATTCAATTCTTTTCTGACTGAAATCATCAATGAGATTATTAAGAAATTCTATCTCATTATCGGAATGAGATTCATTCGCAAGACTGACTTTTGCTTTATCAACAACATCATTAAACGGTTTATATATTTTTCTTGAAAGTAGTTTCATAAGAAAATATAGCAACAGCAGTATAATAAATGCGGTAAATGATATACATAATATAACAAATAAAATCTGTTCATACCACTCCTTGGTGGAAATAATATAGACATATTTCCAATCTTTTATTTTTGATTGCAGCCATATGTATTTGGCGGTTGTATTCTGAAATTTCATTCTTGATGAACCGCTTGGAGTGCTTATAATTTTATTATAAGAAGTGGGATTTAACTTCTCTATTGAGTTTATTTCAGGAAACTTTTCACTATGTATTAGAGTTTTTGAACTATTGTCAAGAATTGCAAAGCACTGAACGCCGGTCATATCAACGTCCTTAATAAAATTCATTATATTTTCTATATCAACAGCCATAATAACACAGTTTACATTTCGTTTGCCGAAAGAAGATGTTTCATTACTGGAAACGTAGTGGACATATATAATGGATTTTTTCTGATTTTCAAGCATAATATTGTCATCCTGAGGCACATAGAAATCAGAATTTATACTATCTAAATAAGAAAAAAATCTGTTTTGGATAGAAAGATTATTTCTTATATCTGAAACACTGTAAACGATTCCGTCATATGAAGATACAATGGAATCGAACTGTCCGTTATAGAGAATTACATTGTCGATAAAAGGATTTTGTTTCTTAATATCGGAAATCTCCTGTTGCATAGTTTTCATTTCGTCGAATGACATATCGTTCATATTTGAAAAGAATTTCTTTATGCGAGCATTTTCGGAATTTGTATTAAAATATGTATCGCACAGATAATCTATCTTTTCAAACAAATATTTATCTGTAGCTGTCGCCATCTGTTCCAATGCCCATGTATTTGAACGTGTAATAATATTGTCGGAATGGTGTGAAAAAACAATCATTAATACAGTTGAAAAAATAACAAGCATCAAAATAAATAAGGACATAAAAAGAAAAGTCGATTTGATAGCTAAATTGTTTGTGTTTTTGTTGCTCAGTTTTTTCAATGTAGTTTTTAACATAGACAACTATTCCTCCGTTGATTTTGTTTTCTTCATTTTATATATTGATTTTAACATAAAATAAGCCTATATTCAATAATCTTTTTGTTGAATATTAAAATTTTCTATATGAGATAAAATTTTTACACGTTGAAAAATTGGTGGAGATACAGTATTATAGAATTAAGAAAAATAAAGAGAAAGGGGTGCAGACTTTGAAAAAGTTAACAGCATTTTTTACGGCATGCATTATAACAATTTTAGTATCAGCTTCTGTAATTCCAGTACAGGGAAGTGCGGCGGTGAACGGATATCAATGCAGTACAGAAGCTTCATATGGAATGATTACAGATGGCGAAAACTTTAAGGTTACTTCGCTTGAAGACGGAGCGGGAATGATTGTTAATGCACCGGTATCGGGAAGCTATAAGATAAACTTTCGCGGAAAAGGTGACGGACTGACGATAGATGCCGGAGATAATATATATGAAATGACTCTCAACGGAGAAAATCAAATTTCAGATATTTATTTGGATAAAGGCAGGCATGAAGTACAGTTGTCTGGAAAAGGAAAGCTTGATTTTCTGAAGGTGGAAATAGAGCAGACAGTATATGAAGCAGAGGGTGGCAGACTTGGCGGATACGCTGTGAGAAACAGTAGTAGCGGTGCTTCGGGTGGAGCGGTTGTATCCAATATAGGTGCTCCGAAAACAGATTTTGGAAATATATTGCTTGACGTATACGCACCGTATGACGGTGTATATGGAATTATAGTGGATTATACATCATCAGGTAACATACCGTTTTATATTAAATCCGGTGACAGTAGCGTTGAGGTTACCTCGGCAAAGGATATGCAGTTTTCAAAAGAGGGACGAAAATATGTTGAACTTCCCCTAAATGCCGGTTCAAATGACGTAAAGATATACGGCGAAGCAGGAAATATGGGCTCGGTGGATTGTATTACGGTATTTGCTCCCGAGGAGGTTATGGATAACTGTTATGAAGAAACAGAAGCTAAGCTTTTTGGAAGTGCAGAGATAAGAAATAATCTTTATACTGCGAAAAACAGCAGCGGAATAACAGGAATAGGCCCTGACGGCAGTGCGGAATTTAATGTAAATACAGATTCGGGTACATATGAAATAACAATATGGTATTCATCTCCCGAATATCGCGGAATGGAAATATATATTGACGGAAAATATCATGACAGATTATATTGTCCGATTACCGCAGAGGATTACAATACTGAAACAATAAGCACAAAAATCAATTTGTCAGCAGGTAAACATAAAATCAAATTTACAAATTCTTATTCCGATGCACCGGATATTGATAAAATACAATTGACAAAATCATCGGAAAGCAAAACAAGGTATAAGTCGTTAGGAACGAGAAATTTTGACAACGGAACAGTATCGATTAAATATAATATGGAGAATGGAACAGGTGATTTTTACTGCGGCGATACACTTAGAGTAAAGGGTATAGAGGCTGTGGCTAAGCTTGAGGGTGACGATACAAATACTGCTGTTAAATCTTCCGATTATTCTTATAGAACGGTATCGAAGGAAGACGTTGAAGACGGCTATGGAAAGGGAACTCTTTATACGGTAACTTCATATGAACCCGGACTTCCGATAATGCGTCAGAGATATTGGTTGTATAACGGACTTGAATACATTATAACCAATATGGAAATTGAATCTGATAAAAGTATTTCTTCTAATTTTCTTGCTCCGATTACTGCTATGGGTAGCGGGATTGTAAATATTGGAGAGATTGACGATGGAAGAACACTTTTTGTTCCGTATGATAATGACGGATGGGTAAGATACCGTGGAGATGAGATTAACGGTAGACATATCAGCTATTGGGCTACTTCATTATATGACAATACTTCAAGAGCATCGATAGTTACAGGATCAATTGATCATGACACATTTAAGACGGGAACAAGCGAGTATTCACGCGAAAACAGTATAAACTTCTTTGGCGGATTTGGAGGAATATGGTCCGCAAAGGATACTTATGATTATGTCCCGCATGGAAGTATAGACGGAAACATACTGACATCACCGAGATTTTTCCTTGGATATTTCGACGATTGGCGCGATGGCATGGAGGCTTACGGAGATGCAAATACAAGAAATATCCCAATGCTGGAATGGAAAGATGGCGTACCGTTTGGTTATAACAGTTGGTATGGACAAGGATCAAAAGTAAATTATAACGAGTCCATTGATGTATCTAACTTTATAAAAGAACTTGGAGATAATGATTTTAAGGGCGATAATGATGTGGCATATATTAACCTTGATTCATATTGGGATTCTTTTTCAGATGATCAACTCAAGCAATTTGTTGAGCATTGTCACGTTAATGGTCAGAGAGCAGGTATATATTGGTCTCACTTTGTATTCTGGTCTACTGAGGCTTGGTGGAATATGGGAGTGCCTGGGTATGATTACACATACCGAGATGCTGTGCTTGAGGAACCGAATGGTGGAGTTGCGGCAATTCAGAAGGATTCCAGCTCACTGCCTATGGATCCGACAAGCGATGCTATGAAAGCAAGACTTGATTATATAATGAATAAGTTTATAGACTGTGGCTTTGAGTTTTTGAAAATAGATTTTCTCAACTATGCCGCTTTGGAGGGAAATCATCGTGACCCTGCTGTAAAAACAGGTATGCAGGCATATAATCAGGCGCTAAAAATGTTTACTGACTATGTTGATACAGATAAGTTTTTTCTAAGCTATTCGATAGCACCACTGTTTCCATATCAGTATGCACATGCAAGAAGAATATCGTGTGATACTGCAGATGATATAGGCGAAACGTCATATATGCTAAATTCTCTAAATTATGGTTGGTGGGAGGACAATACTTTGTATCAGTTTACCGATCCGGATCATATTAGTTTTGCTGCTTCGGCAACAGAAGCGAGGACAAGATATAATTCAGCAGTTATATGCGGAACTATGATGCTTTTAAGCGACTCATATAAAAATAAGGGAATGCGGGAGCTTACAAAAGAACTGACATCAAATGAGGATATTAATGCTCTTGCGAGAAAAGGAAAAGCATTTAGACCTGTTGAAGGTAATACAGGACAGTGGACAAACGATCTGTTCACGCTGGATGATGAAGATGGCTTTTATCTGGCGGTATTCAACTATGAGCGCACAATGAACAAAAAATACAATATAGATTTGGAACGCATAGGTTTGGAAAAAGATACTGAATATTCTGTGACCGATATGTGGAGCGGAAAAAACATGCAGGTCAAAGACATAATGAGTATTGAACTTCATCCTGAGGAATCAAGTATATATAAAATAAAAAGGGGGAATAACCGGTGAAATCAGCAACGCAAAAAAATTTGAATGCTATGCCGACTGCAAAAAAAATGAATCTTAAGACGAGATTGTATCGGCAGCGTTATTTATACATAATGCTTATTCCTGCGATAATATGGGTAATTCTGATGTGCTATCTTCCTATGTTCGGATTGTATATGGCATTTACAAATTATGTTCCGGACGGAACGCCGTTTTTTCAGTCATTTTTCGGAAGTGAATTTGTAGGACTGCAATGGATAAAATATTTTATATTTGATAGCGGTGACTTTTACAAGGTAATGAGAAATACACTTGCAACAAGTCTTTTGACAATTATATTCTCAATTCCGGCACCGATAATAATAGCACTTGCTCTTAATGAAATAAGAATGAGAAGATTTAAACGAGTGGTACAGACAGTATCATATTTGCCGTACTTTATTTCGTGGGTTGTTGTTGCAAATATATTTATAACGCTTTTGTCACAAGACGGTGTTATAAATGCAATTTGTTTAAAATTACATCTTATAGATGAGCCTATACAATATTTCCAAAACGGAAAGTATTTCTGGTGGATTATAGCGATTGCTAATACATGGAAAGGTATGGGTTATAACTCAATAATATATCTGTCTGCAATATCGGGAATAGACGCTGCAATATATGAAGCGGCAGAGGTTGATGGTGCAGGCAGACTTCAAAAAATATGGTATATAACGCTTCCGTGTTTGAAAGACACGATAGTTATTATGCTTATACTTGCCGTAGGAGGCATACTGAACGCGGGCTTTGAACAGCAACTACTTATGCAGAATAATCAAATTATGGATTATGCACTTGTTATAGATTTGTATTCTTATAAGTTTGGTATTCAGCAGTCTATGTATTCATACGGTGCGGCTGTGGGATTGTTTAAATCGGTAATATCATTTGTGCTGTTGGTTATTGTAAATAATATATCGCGTAAATTTGACAGTGCACACATAATGTAAAGGAGGTGCTGAAATGAAGAAATATGGAATTAAAAGGACTAAAAGTGATATTGCAATGGATACCATATGCGTAATATTTTTAACAATCTTATTCATTATAACATTTTATCCGTTTTGGTATGTATTTATAGCATCTATAAACGATCCTATGGATACAATGAAAGGCGGACTGTCGCTATTGCCTCGAGTATTGAATTTCAGTGCATACGGTGTTATTATGAAAGATAAGGAGTTTTTAAACTCTATGGCTGTAAGCGTGTTAAGAGTAATAATAGGAACACCTCTTTCGGTATTGTTTACTTCAATGCTTGCATATGTGCTTACAAAAAAAGAACTTGTGGCATATAAGTTTTGGAGAAAAATATTTGTCTTTACAATGTATTTTGGAGGCGGAATAATTCCGACATATATGGTATATAAAAGCTTGGGACTTATAGATAATTTTGCGGTATATATAGTTCCTTCAATTATAAGTGTATATTACATGATACTTATTAACAGCTATATGTCACAGCTCCCAAAAGAGTTGGAAGAATCGGCAACTATTGACGGGGCAAATGATATAGTAATATTTTTCAGGATTATTATGCCGGTGTCGGTGCCGATAATAGCGACAATCGCATTGTTTGTAGCGATAAATCACTGGAATTCATTCTTTGATTCATATTTATACACAAGTAAGCAAAACTTGAAAACGCTACAGGCAGTAATGATGAACATACTTAATCAATATCAGACAGCAAGTCTGACCGATACAGCGGGAGCGGCTGCCAATGCTGCAAGACGTCAGGCAACATCTTCAGACAGTATAAGAATGACGGCTACAATAGTATCTACAATACCGATAATTATGGTATATCCGTTTGTACAAAAATATTTTGTTTCCGGAATTATGATGGGAGCAGTAAAAGGATAATTATAAAAAAGAAAGGAATGAAAAAAATGAAAACAAAGAAAATAATTGCAATAGCATCTGCTGTAATTTTGGCAGTTTCCTCTCTTGCAGGATGCGGGAGTAATAATAAAAAGGTTGAGGAGGGAAATATTACTCTTACGGCTTACGATAAAAATGTAACTACATCATTCGGAAACGATGATGTTTCGAGTGAAATTATCAAAAAAACCGGTGTGACGCTTGATTATAATCAGGCGTCGGGAGATGCAAAAGAAAAATTAAATCTTATGCTTGCATCAAATGACTATCCGGATTTGATATTAATTGATAGAAGTTCCGGTATGATTGATAAGTTCATATCCGCAAAAGCACTAATTCCGCTTGAAGATCTTATTGAGGAATATGCACCTAATATAAAGGAGCAGTACGGGGAATATCTTAATCGCTCCAAGAGTGAAGACGGTCATATTTATGGACTTCCAAACTGGTACGGCATAGACGAAGAACCTGTTTTGGCATTTATGATCAGAAAGGATTATTTGAGTGAAGTTGCTCCCGAGGAGGTTGTAAACGGGGACAGACCTATAACACAGTCTGAATTTATTGAATATCTTAAGGCATTTAAGAAAAAGCATCCTGATATTGACGGAAAAACGAGTATTCCGCTTACAATGTGGTCGGAAAATTGGGGAAGTGCTATTGGAAGCTTTAAGGGCATGTTTGGTATGAAAACATATGCAGAAAAAGACGGAGCATTGCAGCTTGATTTTAAAGATGAAAATTACAAACCTATGATGAAGTACATAAACCAAATAAAACGCGAAGGACTACTAGATGTGGAATGGGCGACCAACAAGGAACAACTTTGGAAGCAAAAGCTTACATCAGGTGTGGTATTTGCTACGCCTGAGGCATATTGGAATACCGGTGAGGCAAGCACAATTTTGAGCGAAAGCAATGAAGATGCAGTATATTTGCCTTATAAGGTTGTTGCAGATGGAGTAGATCCGTCAAAGACAACGTATAGTTCAAGAAATCCTATGGGTTGGGATATTGTAGGTATTACTTCAACAAATCCTTATCCTGAAAGAACAATTGAATTTCTTGATTTTATTGCAAGTGATGAAGGTCAGAAACTGATAATGAGCGGTATTGATGGAGTTAATTATACTGTTAAGGATGGAGTAAGAACAATTGATGAGGCTACACTTGATGAAATGAATACAGACATATCGGCATATTCCAAAAAGACAGGTGTGAGATATTGGACAATTTGTGTTAAGAATGGCGATGCTAAGGACGGTTTGCCGTATTATCTATACAATGCTTATAATTCTGATGAAACGACTGCTTTTGCAAAAAAGACGATGGGTGATACTGTTTGGGATTGCTCACCTTACGAGGATTTGACTCCGGTCGGCGGAACTGTTGAGGCACTAAATTATAAAAAGCTTAGTGATTTGTCACTTGAATACAGCACAAAACTTATAAATGCTTCAAGTGAAGAAGAATTTAATACCGTATGGGATAGCTTTATGTCTGAGGCGGAGAGCCTTGATGAGGCTAATGTTGAGAAGATTATAACTGAAAATTATCAGAAAAAGCTAAAACTATGGGGAATGAAATAAGAAGATAAATGTTACTTAACGCCTTATCTGCCATAGATAAGGCGTTAATTTTTTCAAACAGTTTTTAAGTAGAAAGGTTACGGTGATTATTATGCCAATTGAATTTAATAATAATATATTTCATATTTATAACGATAGCATAAGCTATTGTATTGAATTATCAAAGTACAAAGACTTGCTTCATATATATTATGGAAAACGAATAGACAGTAATAATATATATATTCTTAAGCGTGACAGAGCGTCATTTTCAGCTTATGAGGGCAAGGATTATAAATATTCTCTTGATGTATTGCCGCAGGAATATCCAATGTTCGGAGCACAGGACATGCGTTCTCCGGCACTGGAATTTGAATATGAAGACGGAAGATATGATATGTGCAATATGCGATATAAGTCGCATAAGATTATTCAAGGAAAACCGGATATTGAGGGTTTGCCGCATATATATGAAAATAGCAGTGGAGAATTTACAACGCTGATAATAACGGTTGGAGATGATATAAGCGGAGTCAGTGTTGAACTGTATTACTCCATAAGCGAAACTATGCCGATAATCTGCCGTCACAGTAGAGTATTAAGCGGCAAAACGGCAGTGTACCTAACAAATGCTGCAAGTGCAAGTATAGATTTTTCGGACAGTGATTTTAAATATATGAATTTGCACGGTGCGTGGATTCGTGAAAAACACATAGAAATGGCAGAGGTAAAAAAAGGTTTTCAAGGCATTGAAAGCAGACGTGGGGCGAGCAGCCCGAATGAAAATCCTTTTATGGCTATTATGAGAAAAGATGCGGTAGAGGATTTCGGTGAAGTATACGGATTTTCTCTTGTTTACAGCGGAAACTTCAAAATGCTTTTGGAAGCGGAAACTTACGGAACAATGCGTTTTCAGGCAGGAGTAAATCCGCATAATTTCAAATGGAAACTTAATAAGGGAGAACAATTTATTACGCCGGAGTTGGTAATGGTATATTCAAAGAACGGATTGGGCGAAATGTCGCGTACATTTCATAGACTGTATCGCAGAAATTTATGCAGAGGCATTTGGCGTGATAAGGTACGACCTATACTTATAAACAATTGGGAAGCAACATATTTTGATTTTAACGAAGATAAACTTATTAACATATGTAAAAAAGCATCGGAACTTGGAATCGAACTTTTCGTTCTTGACGACGGTTGGTTCGGAAAACGTAATAATGATAAATCGTCATTGGGAGATTGGTTTGTCAACACAGACAAACTTCCCGGTTCTCTTAAAGGTTTGTCTGAAAAGGTTGACAAATTGGGGATGAGTTTCGGACTTTGGGTTGAGCCTGAAATGATATCGGAAGACAGTGATTTGTTCAGAAAACATCCCGATTGGGCATTGAGAATACAGGGTAGAGAAATGCATGAAGGCAGAAATCAATATGTGCTTGATATGGGCAGAGATGATGTTGTGGCATATCTTACCGATGTATTTACAGCCGTTCTTGGCAGTGCAGATATTAAATATATAAAATGGGATATGAACAGGAACATAAGTGATGCTAATTCGGCGGCACTTCCACCGAACAGACAAGGCGAAGTTATGCACAGATATATACTTGGCGTATACAAACTCATGGAAAATCTTGTTTCAACATTCCCGAATATTCTGTTTGAGGGCTGCAGCGGCGGTGCAGGAAGAAACGATCCCGGAATATTGTATTATATGCCGCAGAATTGGGGAAGCGATAATACAGATGCAGTGGAAAGAATGTATATACAGTACGGAGCCGGAATGGTTTATCCGTCAAGTACAATATGCGCACATGTATCGGACGTACCGAATCATCAAGTAGGACGTACAACACCTATGAAACTGCGTTCGGAAGTGGCTATGAGTGCTGTTATGGGTTATGAATTTGATTTGTCAAAACTTACAGATGATGAATGTTATGATATTTCGGAGCAGATTAAACAGTATAAACGTATACGCAGTATAGTTTGTTTCGGAGATTTATATCGACTTATTAACCCATTTGAAAACAGAAGCGCATCATGGATGTATGTGTCTGAGGATAAGACTAAGGCGGTTGTATTCTATTATAATAAACTTGCAAAACCGAATTCAGAAATCAGACGACTTAAATTAAAAGGACTTGACGAAGGAAAAACATATATAGTGGATAACAAAGAATATACAGGACGTACCCTTATGAATTTCGGATTGTATCTGCCGGAATATGAGAAGGATTTTGAGAGCAGAGCGTGGGAAATAGAAGAAAAGAAATAAAAATATTGCATATAAAAAACACCGCATAATACAAAATGCGATGTTTTTATATGCTGAACATTTTTGGATAATAATATGTACCCGCCAGCCTGTTTAGACAGGTAAAGCGGGTACATATCATATACAAGGGGTATTTACTTGATGTGTGCTAATTGAAAAGATGTGTCAATATTTCTCTATTTTACTGTAATACTTTTTGAATATACATTGCTTACAGGTGTTTGAGTGGATGTCCATGAGAAAACCTTGAGCAGATAAGTTCCTTTTTCCTCAGGCATTTTTACTTTGCATACAACTCTGTCGGTTTCGCTGTCACTGAATTCAGGAGCGGAACTTAGCGCTGTCGATTGAAGAACACCATCTGAGTTGTAAATTGCGCAGTATACGTTGGCATCTTCAACATTATTATGCTCTGTGATTTTTACAGTTAGATTGCCTTCTCCACCGGCAACGTTTGTTCCGCTTTTGAATATAGCTGATAGAATTGACCAGTTGTTTACAGGTGCGCCTTTGACTTGTATTTCCCAAATGCTGGCTCCCCACTCGTTATTATTTACGGTAAATTTCAAATAACGAGCATTTATATTTCCGCTGTCAATTACTTTTCTGGTTTCTGTTGATTGTGACAGCTTGTCGACAAATGTCTGATAGTTGTTGCCGTCAATAGAATACTCTATTTTATAATTGTATCCGGCACTGTCAAGTTCAAAATCAATAGAAGTTTTTGTTATATTATAAATGCCCTCTAAATCTAAGTCAATTGTTGACGTTTGACCGGCTGTTCCTTGTTGCTGTGCCCAACGTGTTGAAGAATCACCATCTACAAGATAGGAAGCGTATCGGTTTTCATCAGTATTATATGAAGACGCATAAACAGGTTTGCCGAGAGCGATATTTGTAATTTCGTCGTTTTCTGAAACGTTAATAGTAATGTTTTTTGGTTGACTGTGGTCAAAATCAGCTTGAATTATATTTATACCTTCGGTAAGCGTGTCAAGATATGATGTGTTTAATGTTATACTGTTCCAATGCTTTTCGTAATCCTTATCTGCAATAAGTGTATAGTCGCCGTTTCTGAGTGAAGTCAGCGAACTTCCGTTTTCTAATGAAGTAAGTTGTATTGCCTGTTTCCATACCGGATTTTTATCATATGAAACCGAGTCAGGAGTAATATTCGCAGAAGCAGGTACATTGTCACTGTTGCTGTATATGTATATTTCATATACACCGGCACCCCAGCCTTCGGTGTTCATGGTAAGTTTTACATATCTTCCTCTGACGTTTGATTTTGTTTCATATACGGATGATGAGGAAGAAGGTGATTCATATAGCTTATCAACATATGTATCCCATGAATTGCCGTCTGAGGAATATTCTATTTTATAGCGTGAGCGGTTTCCGTATTGGAAAGAAATCATAATTTCATCAATAGAATATTCGTTTTCCAAATCGATCGTGAGAGACGTGATAGCCTTTGACGAATCAGGTCTGTTTACAATGTTTTGCTCCCATAATGTTGATGGATTGCCGTCTGTGGCATTTGAAGCCGGACTTATGTCATCATTTTCAGAAGAAAAAACGGGTTTACCAAATGCGAGGTTGACTCTTGAAGATGGATTTTCAAGTGGTTCTTTGTCAATGCCGGCATGATCAATTATTCTTTGTGCCGCTTCAGGAACAGAGTCTGAGGTGAACGGACGATTATCAATGCTTGCAGAAGATCCTATGCTACTGATACCGCCGGGGCAGTTATAAAAATTACCATCAAAAATATTGTCATGGTTTGGTGGGTTAGATGCCTGAAATGAGTATACTGTATTGTCAAATACATTTGATTGAGCTTTTTTATAGCAACTGCCGTTATCAAAATATATACCCATCAGATTGTTATGAGGAGCCCATTCGCTCATTTCTATATCTGTAATGTAATTATAATAGAAATTTGAGTCGCCGTTCATACGACCGAGTGAATAAATGCCGCCGCCATCCTGTAAAAGCATACAAGTATTATGTATGTAATTCTGATATACCTTGTTTGCGGTCATTCCATGATCGGTGTCAAGCCAATTCCAACCTATGTTTATGCCAGTATATGGGAGATAACCGATTTCGTTGTTGGCGATAGTCATGTGCTGAGGAAGCATTGCGCCTATACCAACCATATCTTGATATTCGCATGCAACATGGTCGATATAATTATTGGTAATGGTGTCATAGCGGCTTTGCCCATCCATATCGGTATATGTACGCGGCTGCTCATTCTCGGTTTGATCGTCCCATTCTCTGCCTGCCATGCCCATAGTAACACCTCCACCGGCATTTTTAGTGAAAACATTATGATCTATAAATGTATTCTCGGTATCTTCATATCCCATAATTCCCCAACTGCCGGAAAAAGAAAATTCACTGTTTATAAGGCTGATATTCTTTGTGTGTCTAAGCTGTACCATTGATTTTGGTGCGTCATAGCGTGCGCTTCCGCGTATGGCACTGTTGTCTTTGCCGCCTTCACTTTGATAACGGAACCCACCTTGCACGCTACAGTATCCGTAACTGTCCGGGGCGAGCCAATTGGAATGAAGAAATTGTATGCCATCAAATGTAATGTTTTCTGTCTTATTTTCATCGGTGCCATTTATATCAATAATTGTTTCAAGTTTTGGAGCTATAATTTCGGTTTTATTCATAATCTCGCCTTCGCGCGGCTTATAATAAAGTGTGGAAGTGTCTTTATCAAGATACCATTCTCCCTCTGAGTCCAGATAGGCGAGAGAGTTTTCGAGATAAAAAGGTGTATCTCCCTGTGTGTGGTGATTCCATGCAAAACTGTTGTCAGGTGCTTTGAAAGTAACACGTCCGGTAGAAGAATTGTATGATTCTATTCTTGCACGGAATTGACTCCAACTTGAATTCCATATTATTTCAGCATCATTTCCAGCCTTTTGAGCATATTCGTTGTTTGTGCCTATAAACAACGGATATGAGCCATCCCCTCCTGAAGCACGGAAGTAAGGACCTCCGGTTTCCTTGTTTTCCAGATTAGGAACTCTTGCGCGTATGGCGCGGTCATTGTTAGTATACAATTGTCTGAAAGACCAATCAATATTTTCATGCTTATAAATATTAAGCGATTCATCATAAAGTTCCCAATTGTCGGAAATATCAACACCTCCGCTGACTATTGGACTGTTTCCGTTCTCGTCGGTAATGCCACGATAAATTACACTAAAACCGTTAGTTCCGGAATCTGCTTGGGTGAATTCAAGAGTGTTATCCATATAATAAACACCGGATGCAATATTGACGATAATATTGCCGGACATATTGCTGTTATGCACTCTAACTTCGGCCTTAGCTCGTTCAAGAGTTTTAAAAGGTGATTCGGAACTGCCGGAATTTGAGTCGTTACCGTCGGGAGATATATAAATCTCCGTATCAGTATCAACGGCGGATGCACTTACCGGTAAAGCTGCTATTCCGCAGTTGACGAGAAGGGAAAGACTAATGATACTGCATACAAGTTTTTTGACGTTCATGGTCAAGCCTCCTTAAATATTATTTCTATAATAATATTATATAGAAAAGGCTAATTAAGAGCAATATAGAAGAATACGGAATACAGGTGAATAATTTGTTATTTGTAGTTTTAGATATTTTTTTCACATACAAAATGATATTTTTCGTCTTGTTTTTTGGGGAGCGATAATTTAAAATTATAAGCGAAGAGAAAAAACTCTTTAAACACATTTTCATAAAAACGGCGGACTCTCCCTGAATTATAAGGGTTCAAAATAATATTCTCTCTCATTTCCAACCCCTTAACCGCCGGATAATAAAAAAATCTCTTGCTAATGTAGCCCCTATTGAACAGCAAGAGATTTTTTTATTCCGATATAATCGATGTGTTATTTATAATTTGCGAATAGTATCTCTTATTCTCTCTGTGAAAATAATATTAAAAACTTCTATATATAATTAAAGTTTTCTCTATTGAATGAGCACAATTTGACCGATATAATATAGCTGTAACATTAGCTGTGGACACTTTGATTTTTCAGCAGATGACGGTATAATTAAAGTCTTTATAGAAGAAAGGAACAGAAATTATTATGATTACAAGGGAAAGCGGCATATGCCCGGATAAATATCAGTTAAAACAAATTGAACGCAGGTTTGGAATGTTTATACATTTTGGAATAAATACTTTTGCAAACTGTGAATGGTCGGACGGTCAATTAGACAAAATGCTATATAATCCATCATCACTTGATTGTGACGGATGGGTGAAAACGGCAGCTGAAAACGGTATGAAATATGTGATAATAACAGCCAAACATCATGATGGGTTTTGCATATGGAATACCGATACAACGGAATATTGTGTGAAAAATACGGCTTGTATGACAGATGTTATCGCAGAGGTTTCAAAAGCATGTAAAAAGTACGGAATTTCATTGGGAATATATTATTCACTATGGGATAGAAATTCAATTTTGTATAAAGAGAATTTTAGAGAAGGATATTTACCGTATATGAGAACGCAGATATATGAGCTACTAACCCATTATGGTGATATATGCGAATTATGGCTCGACGGAAGTTGGGATAAACCCGGAAACGCATGGGAATTTGATATTCTCTATGATATGGTAAAAAATATAAATCCGTCATGTCAGATAGGAATAAATCATACTATCGGAAGAAATACACTCGAGCCTGAAGAACGCTATATGCCGGAACGTTGTATTGAAGGTGATCCTATAAGAATGTTTCCGTCTGATTTTCGTTTATGGGATCCGTATCCGTGTTCAGAGAACGATCCGAAAATATATACATATAAAGGAGAAAAATATTATTTGCCGTTTGAAATGACAATATGCTCACGCGAAGGATTTTCATGGTTCAACTCTGATGAATATGAAAAGAAAGAATTTACGGATATTTCTCAAACTGTGCAAAATTGTATCAGGGCATTTTCTCAAAAAAATAATGTAGTCATTAATTTGCCGCCTGATAAAAACGGAAAGCTGTCAGAGGGAGATATAGAACATCTTGAGAAAATTGTGAAAGGAATAAATTCATATGTTAAATAAGGGTTTTTGCGTAAATAACGGTGAGATTAAAATAGATAACGGAATATTACGCGTGATTGTCGATTATCAACGTGGAGGAAATATATCATCGCTGTATTTCAATAATAAAAATTTTGAACTGCTTTTTCAACCCAAACACAGTAATTTAGATATTCCTCAAAAAGGTGATAGCTTTGAAAAGTATGCGGCAACCGGATTTGATGATACCTTTCCCAATATTGATGCTGAAAAAATTATATATTCGGGCAGAGAGATTACTTATAATGATCATGGTGACATTTGGACGTCAAGAATGAATATGCTTATTGATAATGAGGATATTGTATTATATTCAGAAAATGATGTGTATTTCTTTGAAAAACGAATAAGCTTGAATAAAAACAGTCTTATATTGAAGTACAGAATAAAAAATATATCAGAGAATATATATCCGTGTTTCTATACAATGCACTGTTTGTTTGATTTATATGAAGACATGCATATTATATTTCCAAAAGGAACTGATTTAATTGAAAATGCTTTGTGTGATGAAAAATTAAACAACAAAAGAGAAATGCATAAATTTTTCGGCGATAGATACAGTATAGGAACTGATGAAATTTGTTCGAATGGATATGAAAAATTTTATATATGCGGAGCGGTAAGTGAGGGTAAATGTGGCATCGATTATAGGGGAAAGGATGTACAGGCAGATATAGAATGGGATAATAATGTACTCCCGTATCTCGGCTTTTGGATAACTGCTGGCGGTTTCAGAGGCGATTATAATTGTGCATGGGAACCGTCGTCAGGCTATTATGACTCAGTTTCACGTGCACTTCGGAACAATGCAGTATGGGAGTTGCTCCCTCAGGAGGAAAAAAAGTTTGACATAACAATAACGGTACATGAAAATTCGCAACGAAAATGAAATATGCACCGATACTGACGTTTCTGTAATGTGAGTAGCTAACAGAATAAAAGAACAATATCAAATATAATTGATATTATTCCGAATGGCTGATATAATATTCTTACAAAAAGTTTTGTTCTTTTATATGTCGGTTAATATTGCACAAATGAGATAAAACGGTTTTGTGCAATATTAACGAAATTCAATTTTTTTATAAAAAATCGCTTATTTTGAGTGAAAATCGTGATTTTGGCAAAAAGTCAAAAATCCGTATTACAATTTGTATTACAATTTATTCGAAAAATAGTGCCAAAAAGTGAAAAATAGTGACAAAGTGAAAATAAATTTGAAAAACAAAAAAGTCTTGAAACCCGCATAAACACTGGGTTTTCAAGACTTTTCTTTGGCAGGGGTACAAGGACTCGAACCTTGGGCACGCGGTTTTGGAGACCGCTGCTCTACCAACTGAGCTACACCCCTATCAGTAAACTGCCTTATTATTTTACTACACAATCGACTATATGTCAATAGTTTTTTATGAATTTACTTTAAATATTTCAAAAATAATCACATTATGTCGATTTGCAATTCTGAAATTATATCAAAACACCGTTACAGTGGTCGATTTCGTGTTGGACGATTTGAGCTGTCCAGCCTTCAAAAGTTTTTGTTCTTATTTTAAAATCAAGTGTCTGATACTGCACGCGTATTTTCTTATACCTTTTTATTTTACGTGGACCGCCGAGCAGGGAAAGACAACTTTCTTCCGTTTCGTATGGGTCAGACCTTTTAATTATTTCGGGATTTAGCATTATCATATATTTTCCGTCATTATCAAAGCATATAATGCTTTTATTTACGCCTATCATATTTGCCGCCATACCTACGCATACTTCTTTATGTGCGGTTAAGGTTTCAAGCAAGTCTTGGGCGGTTTGTAAATCGGCGGCTGTTGCCGGTTCTGATTTTAATGCCAAAAATATTGGGTCATGTACAAGTTCTTTAATCATTTTAAAACCTCACAGTGATATTGATTATATTTGAATTATAGCACAATAGTAACATAAGTCAAGTGTAGAGTAATTTTATTTTTACAGTGAAATATATTGACAAAATAATACAATATAGGATAAAATATTTATGAAATAAATAAAATTGGTGATGAAGAAAATGATGAAATTAACTATAGCGATTTGCGATGACAATAAATTAGTATTGGAAAATGAGAAAACACTGATTGAAGAAACGTTGAAAGAGATGGGAATGCCGTACAAGATGGACAAGTATCAAAATCCTGAAAATCTTATTAAAAATGCATGGCAATACGATGTGGTATTTTTAGATGTGGAAATGGATGAAGTCAACGGAATTATGGCGGCGGAAAGTATTCACAATATCAACAAGGAATGTTTGCTGTTTTTCGTAACCAACCACGAGGTTTATATGGACTATGCTATGAACGAGTATGCGTTCAGATTTTGGGTAAAGCCTATGTCGAAAGAAAAACTGAAATTTGGGTTAGAATCGGCATTGAAACGGTTGGAGAGCAATAACAAATGTATAGAATTCAACACCGACAGAAATGTTGTGAATATACCGATAAATAAAATTATTTTTATATGTGCCGAGAACAAAAAAACGACTATTGTTACGGTAGATGAACAATTTGTGGTAGACAGACCGTATAAAGCGGTCAAAGATATGATAAATTCATATTTCTTCTACGAGTCGCACGCAAGTTACTATGTGAACTTAAATTATGTGAAAGCATATTCGCCGTCGCACGTAAAATGCGGAATAGGAAATCATGAATATGAAATTCATATGTCGCGAAGAAAATATACGGAATTTAATAAATATTTTATAGATTGGATGGGTGAACAAAAATGAGAATAGATGCAGGATTGATAATTGGAATAGCACTTGAATTTGTAATAATGTTGTATTTTGCAAATTCGACGTTACAACCGAAAAAGAATTATTATATAAGCTCTGCGATGTGCTTTGTGGGGTATTTGATTGTATTTGCTTTTTCGCTGTTTAATCAATTATTTGTTAATGTGGGTGTTTTTATAGTAATTAATTTGCTGATTTTTAATTTGGGTTATAGAATAAATTTTAAAACCTCAATATTTCAAACAATAATGTTGTTGGTGTTTATGTTTTTGGGTGAAATAATAGTAGCGTTTACTATGAAAATGGGATTAGACAAGAAAAGCTTTTTAGAAGTCACGCCTCAACAGTCAATGATTATAACGGTGGCGGGAAAATTGATATACTTTTTATCGGTGTTTTTTATGAAAAGAGTAGACAGAAAAAAGGTGATTTCTTCAGAAAAATCTTCTCTGTTGTTAGCGGTAGTTCCTATAATGACTTTTGTGTGTTTAATTATGGTTTATCCGCTGAATATTGACAAGCGTATATTTTCTTCGGTTTGTATTATCGCAATAACCTTAAATGTTGTTACTTTTTCGATAAACGAATTTATGCTTGCAAAAAACAGAAGAATAAGAATACTTGAAGATGAAGATTATAAAAACTGTATTGAATTAGAAGAATACAAGACGTTAAATGAAAAATATGAACACAGCAGAATAATGAATCATGATTTTAGAGAACATCTAAATGTTTTGAAAACTTTAATTTCAGAAGATATTCAAAAAGCACAAGAATATGTAGGAAAGATTGAAAAAGAGTGTGAGGATTCAAAAATAGAAAAATACAGTGACAACAATATTCTTAATATATTACTTATTCGCAAGAAAAAAGAGTGTGAAGAAAACGGAATTAAGTTAAACATAACCTCAACTAACCCGAAACTTGATTTTATAGACGGAATGGACACGGTTGCTATATTTTCTAATTTGATTAACAATGCAATAGAGGCTTGCTCAGACTCGGCAAGAAAAGATATTTTTATTGATTTATATACAGTTAATAACGCATTTAGTGTTATTAAAGTTGAAAATTATGCTGATAAAGAGCCGATAGTTGTAGAAGGTATGTTGAGAAGTGGGAAAGATGACGGTAATTCTCACGGAATCGGTATTAAGAGTATAAATAATTCATTAAGCAAATATGACGGTAAAATGAGTTGGTCGTATGACAAAGCTAAAGGTATGTTTAGAACCGTTATTTCTATAAATAATTCACAAATTAACATTTAAAATTTATATTGACATTGTTGACATTTAATGTTATAATGTGATTGTAGGAATATAGGTAAACGTAAAGATAAGAAAGGATGTTTTATTATGAAAAAGTTCCTAAACAAAGTAGTTCCAACACTAATTAAAATTGTGCCTGTTTGCTCAGCATTGATGCTTGTAATTAACAGTAATTCAACATCAACAATTTGGAATGGACAGCCGGAAGCACCAAAAGGACTTAAGAAGTATCGTAAGTTCTAATTATGTTTCGTAAATTTTCGGAATGGGCTGTGGCATATGCCATTAGGTTAGGTTACATACCTAAGGAAGAACAGGAAGAATATACTTACGGACTTGACCTTGTAATGAGTGTTATTGTCAGTGATTTGACAATGCTTATAATAGGTATAATAATGAAAATGATACCGCAAGTTATCGTTTTCGGATTTATGTACAAGTTTATTCGTAAATATGTGGGCGGATACCATTGTGAATCATCTTTGACGTGTTTAATGTCGTCAAGTACGATGTGCATATGCGTTCTGCTTGCTATTAAATATCTTCCGTATAACCTTGGCGTATACATAGTCGCAACCGTTTTATCTATTGGGGTACTCTTTGCAATTTCGCCAATCGAGGCGATAAACAAACCTTTGGAAGAAATCGAAGTTAAGGTTTTCGGAAAAAGGGCGAGAATTGTACTTTGTATTACACTTGTAATATTTGGTGTGATTTGCGCGTTCGGTTTGACGGAAATGGTAAAAACAATGGCAATAAGCGTCGTTGATATTTTACTTTTTGCGGTTATGGGTAAGATAAAATTGTTGAACTACAAAAGGAAAAAAATTGAACAGAATTAACTCGAAAAATGTGATATTTTTACAAATATCACATTTTTTGCTACCAAGTTTCCAGATTAAGCTACCACTTAGTCGTAAACTGTTTACTTTTTTTTATTTTTGAGATAATATTACTACATCAGATTCATTAAAATTTTATATATTTCAATCGAAAAAACATCGGTTTTTGCATTTCTCCAAAGCAAACGATGTTTTTTTATTTTTACAGGGATATGTTGGAATAACTCGATTAATTTATTTTAGAATGGATTGACGGTAAAATGACTGTGTGATATAATTTTAGTAGTTTATGAGATTAGAGGAGAAATGAAAATGAGTTATATAAGAAATGTTGAATTATCCGACGCGGAAGTGTTGGTTGAAATATACCGTCCGTATGTCGAAAATACAACAATATCGTTTGAATATGAAACTCCGTCTGTAGACGAGTTTAGAAGTCGTATTGAAAATATTTCAAAAAAGTATCCTTACATTGTTATGGTTGAGGACGATGAAATTGTCGGTTATGCATATGCGGGAACGTTCAAAGGACGTAAGGCGTATGACTGGAGCGTTGAAACGACTATATATGTAAGAGAGGACAAAAAAGGTGGCGGATACGGCAAGAAGTTGTATCTTGAACTTGAAGAAAGATTGAAAAAACAAAACATTCTTAATATGTATGCTTGTATTGCGTATACGGACAATGAAGATGGGCATTTGACAAACAACAGTATGCAGTTCCACGAGCATATGGGTTTCAGACTTATCGGCACATTCAAAAAGTGCGGTTACAAGTTCGACAAGTGGTACGATATGATTTGGATGGAGAAATTTATCGGCGAACATAAGGTTAATCCCGACGCGGTGACAAAACCTGAAATTTAGTTTACAATTTTCGATATGTGTGATAGACTATAAGTACGGTGCATAAAATAGTACATAAGGAGGTTTACATATGGCGAATAAAGTAGAAGATTTGGTCAATGTGATTTTAGACAGTTACAAAGAATGTGACATTACTGCGAGAATTGATGAAGAGAATATGCTTAATAAGGATATTCTTATAGAAATTATAAATGAAATAAGAAAAGTGCTTTTCCCGGGATTTTTCGATAACAACAAGGTCAGAAGTGAATACTTAAAGTTTCTTATCGGTGAAAGATTGGAATTTATACAGTATCATTTGAAGAAACAGGTGTCAAACGCCTTTGCAAATCAAGACGTGTGCAGAGAGTGCAGTAAGGCACAGGCGGAAGAAAAGGCGGAAGAAGTTGTTTTTGAATTTTTAAAGAAAATACCGAAAATAAGAGAATACTTAAATACAGACATTCAAGCTGCGTATGACGGTGACCCTGCGGCATATAGCACAGATGAAATAATTTTCTGTTATCCGGGAGTGTTTGCAATCACTGTTTACAGAATTGCTCACGAATTGTGGCTTTTGGGCGTGCCTATGATTCCGAGAATAATGACGGAATATGCTCACAGCACAACAGGCATAGATATTCACCCGGGTGCGACTGTCGGCAAATATTTCTTTATAGACCACGGTACAGGTATTGTTATAGGTGAAACTACCGAAATCGGCGATAATGTAAAAATATATCAAGGCGTTACTTTAGGCGCACTTTCGACAAGAAAAGGTCAGCAGTTAAAGGGCGTTAAACGTCATCCGACTATCAGTGACAACGTTACGATATATTCGGGTACGACTATTCTCGGCGGTGAAACGGTTGTCGGTAAGGGTACGACTATCGGCGGTAATGCGTTTATCGTTAATTCCGTTTCGGAGGGTATGAAAGTCAGCGTGAAAAATCCCGAACTTGAGTACAGTGTTGGAAATGCGTCTATGAAGGACGGTTATTGGGATTGGTGTATATAATATTTCAGAGGTAAATATCCGCATAAAATCGAAGAATTTTAGCGGATATTTATTTTTTATAAAAAATTTTTCAAAAAGGTATTGACAAATCGGAAAAATGTGCTATAATACAAATCATAGTAATTCCATAGGAAAAGAGAAGAAAGGAAAATGCGATATGATAACACAAAATCTAAAGTATGTACAGAACGGACGAATGTGTTGCTGTTGCTGTAACTAATCTAATAAGAAAGAACAATACACATAAATATAAAAATTGAGAAAGAAAGAGGTACAAAATTATGTCAAATAAGAATTGGAGATTTGAAACAAAGCAATTACACGTTGGTCAGGAACAAGCAGATCCTGTTACAGATTCAAGAGCTGTTCCGATTTATGCGTCAACATCATTCGTATTCCACAACTCACAGCACGCAGCTGACCGTTTCGGTTTGAGAGATGCAGGTAACATCTACGGCAGACTTACAAACCCTACAGAAGATATTTTTGAACAGAGAATAGCAGCCCTTGAAGGCGGTGTTGCTGCATTGGCAGTTGCATCGGGTGCGGCAGCTCTTGCTTATACATTCCAAACACTTGCCAAGCAAGGCGATCACATCGTAGCCGCAAAGACAATTTACGGCGGAACATACAACTATCTTGAACATACATTCCCTGAATTCGGTGTTACAACAACATTCGTTGACCCTGAAGTTGACGGTGCATTTGAAGCAGCTATTCAGGATAACACAAAGGCAATCTTCATTGAAACACTTGGTAACCCAAATTCAAACCTAATTGATATTGAAGAAATTGCAAAGATTGCTCACGCACATAACATTCCGCTTGTAGTTGACTCAACATTCGCTACACCTTATCTTGTAAGACCAATCGAATACGGTGCAGACATCGTTGTTCACAGTGCAACTAAGTTTATCGGCGGTCACGGTACTGCAATCGGTGGTGTAATCGTTGACAGCGGTAACTTTGACTGGGCTAAGTCGGGTAAGTTCCCTCACCTTGTAGAGCCTAACGCATCATATCACGGTATCAGCTTTGCAAATGATGTAGGAGCTGCCGCATTCGTAACATATATCAGAGCTATCCTGCTTCGTGACACAGGTGCTACACTTTCACCGTTCCACGCATTCATCTTCTTACAGGGTCTTGAAACTTTGTCACTAAGAGTTGAACGTCACGTTGAAAACGCTCTAAAGATTGTTGATTACCTAAACAAGCATCCAAAGGTAGAGGCTGTTCATCATCCGTCACTACCTACAGAGCCAAGCCACGAACTATACAAGAAGTATCTTCCAAACGGTGGCGGAAGTATCTTTACATTTGAAATCAAGGGCGGAGTTGAAGAGGCTCACAAGTTTATTGATAACCTTGAAATCTTCTCGCTTCTTGCAAATGTTGCAGACTCTAAGTCACTTGTAATTCACCCGGCTACAACTACTCATTCACAGTGCAATGAACAGGAACTTGCAGAACAGGGTATTAAGCCAAATACAATAAGACTATCAATCGGTACAGAAAATATTGATGACCTTATTGCAGCTCTTGACGACGCATTCAACGCCGTTGACTAATTTTAAGTAAATTGTGTTAAAAGTCAGAAAGAAGGAATTAAAATGTCAAAGATATATCAGAAAATTACAGATCTTATCGGTGGTACACCGCTATTGGAACTTGCAAACTATGAAAAGAAGAATAACCTTGAAGCAACCGTTCTTGGTAAGCTTGAATACTTTAACCCTGCCGGTTCGGTAAAAGACAGAATTGCAAAGGCAATGGTTGATGAGGCTGAGCAAGAGGGTAAGTTAAAGGAAGGTTCTGTTATCATCGAGCCAACATCAGGTAATACAGGTATCGGTCTTGCGTCGGTTGCTGCCGCAAGAGGTTATAAAATTATAATCACAATGCCTGAAACAATGAGTATTGAAAGACGTAATCTATTAAAAGCATACGGTGCCGAACTTGTTTTGACAGACGGTGCAAAGGGTATGAAGGGTGCTATCGAAAAGGCTAAGGAACTTGCTGAAACAACAGAAAACAGCTTTATCCCAAGCCAGTTCACAAACCCTGCAAACCCTGCTTATCACAGAGCAACAACAGGCCCTGAAATCTGGGCAGATACAGACGGCAAAGTTGATATATTTGTTGCCGGCGTAGGTACAGGTGGTACAGTTACCGGTGTAGGTCAGTATCTAAAGTCACAAAACCCTGACGTTAAGGTCGTTGCAGTTGAGCCTGCAGGCTCACCGGTATTGTCACAAGGTAAAGCAGGTGCGCACAAAATTCAAGGTATCGGTGCAGGTTTCGTTCCTGAAACTCTTGATACAAAGGTTTATGACGAAATCATTACTGTTGAAAACGAGGACGCATTCAAGACAGGCAGAGATATTGCCCGCAGTGAAGGTGTACTTGTAGGTATTTCATCAGGTGCAGCTGTTTGGGCGGCTACAGAGCTTGCCAAACGCCCTGAAAACAAGGGTAAAACAATCGTAGCTCTTTTGCCTGATACAGGTGAAAGATATTTGTCAACTCCTATGTTTGCTGAATAATTCAGTATTTAAAATTTGTTCACTATTCAAAAGATGGCATGAAAATGCCATCTTTTTGTGTACGGTTTTTCGGACATTGTAGTTGTTATAATATAATCATAATAAAGCTAAATTGTCAAAGTGAAGTTGGGGGTTTGAGGGTAAAAAACGAGAAATTTTCTAAGATCACCTTGACAAAAACGGAGGTAAATATTATGGTTATAGTGGGAACAATACTTATAAGTGTAGGAGCGTCAATACTTTTTGTATTAAAGGTTAATTCGGTAAAGGATATATAAGTTTTGGCGTTGTCTGCATATTGTGTGAGGAGATGAGAATATGCAGATAAATGAACTTGTGACATTTGCGGCGGATGTCGGCAGAGGTTTGCTTGAAAGCGGTGCGGAAACGAGTCGTGTCGAAGATACGGTTGAGAGGATAATACGGCACTTTTATGACGGTAAAAGTGAGGTTTTGGTCGTAATGACAGGACTGTTTGTCACTGTCGGCGATGTTACAAAAACGGTCAGAGTTCGCAGGCGGACTATAAACCTTGATAAAGTATCGAAAATTAATATGATGTCACGAGATATTACTGATGATAAAATCGACTTTGAAGAGGCTTTAAAACGCTTTGAATATATAATGGTGCAGAAACCTTATCCGTTATTGGTGAAAACTGTTGCGGTAGCGTTTTGCTGTGGATTTTTTACGTTGTTGTTTGGCGGTAATGCGTTTGACGGACTTAATTCGTTTGTGGTCGGTGCGGTTATCAATGTTTTTATATGGTTTTTGAGAAAACATCACACGGCGGAGTTTATTATAACATTTTCGGGCGGAGTTGTTATTGCGTTGCTGATATTACTCTTTTATGCAATAGGTTTGGGAAAAAATATTAATCCTATGATAACGGGAGCTATTATGCCGCTTGTACCCGGTTTGGCAATAACTAATGCAATTCGTGATATTATTGCCGGAGATTACCTTTCGGGCGGTGCGAGATTGTTTGATGCGGTAGTTGTGGCGATTGCACTTGCCACAGGTGCGGGCAGTGTTATGTACATTTTCGGTCATATGACGGGAGGTGTTATGGGATGATTTTTCTTGAAATGTTTGTCGCTTTTGCGGCGACAATGGCTTTTGCAGTGATATTTAACGTGAGCCGAAGTGAATTGATATTTTGCGGAATCGCAGGTTTAGTCGCAGAGGGGGTGTATTTGTTTACACTTAGAATAAGCGACGAAACGGCACTTGCTATATTTGTTGCGTCGATTGCCGTGACGGTATTGTCACGAATTTTGGCGAATGTAAGACGTATGCCCGTTACAGTTTATTTGATTTCGGGAATAATATCGCTTGTACCCGGTGCGGGTATGTATAACACTGTTTATAACATCATATCGTCGGACTATATGAAAGCAATGTACACAGGCGTTGATACAATAAAAGTTGCCGTAGCGATTGCGGTGGGGATTGTACTTGTGTTTGCATTGCCGAATAAAATGTTTTTCAAGAGAAAATAATGCCAATTTAGATTTTTTTTCTGAAAATACTCAAAAAATACATTGCAAGATGTGATTTTATGAGCTGTCGACAAAATATCGACAGCTCATATACTTTGGCTTGACAGAAACGATGTTGTATAGTACAATAGGCAAGATAGAAGTAAAAATTATACACCGCATTTTTACGGTGCAGGAGGAAAGGATTTTACGATAGTAATGAAAAAGATAATTGCCGTTATAGCGGTGCTTATAACGCTTTTTTCAATGGGTAATGTGTCGGCAAGTGCGGCGGCAAAGGTTGCGGCACTGATGTATCACAGTGTGACAACTGATTCGTCACGTTGGAATGACTATACAATATCACCCGAACAGCTTGATGCGGATATACAATACTTTAAAAGCTGCGGATATATACCGATGACTGCGACAGAACTCGCAACGGCGAATATGGCTGATATTGACAACAGAAAAATATTGCTTTTGACATTTGATGACGGATACTCAAACTTCTATACGGAGGTATTTCCGATATTAAAGAAAAATGACGCAAAGGCTACAATGTTTTTGATTGGCTCATACATAGACCGTTACGGTTATTTGACGTCTGATGAAACATATGAAATGGCGAACAGCGGACTTGTCGAAATAGGCAATCACACAAACGGTATTCACAGTATGCCTAAGGAACAGTTAAAGGCGATTTACAACAATACAAACGCTTACGGCGATATACTCGGTGACATTCAGAGTAACGGAGAAATTTTGAAAGAAGTTACCGGAAAAGATGTGACAAGTATTTCGTGGCCGTACGGATATTATACGACAACACTCGATAATGCGGTTAAAAGTCAGCTTGGTTATAAGATTTCATTCAGTACGGTGTACGGCGTGAATTTCTTTACCGGCAATACATACAGTCCGTTAAAACGTATGAACAGAGAATACTCTGCCGGAACTCAACAGGTGTTTGACAGGGCAAACGGTAAATTTTATTAATCATCAGCGGTACGGTGAAAAGTACCGCTGTTTTTATAAATGAGGGGTAGTATGAATAGAATAGAGATTAAAGATTTTTCGATAAAAATAGATAAAGATAAAGTATTAAAAACTTTGGGGTGTTTTGAGGGGAGCAGTGTGTATGAAACTGTTTCTTCTTATTTTGACGAGCTTGAAGAAACGGTGATGAATTTACTGTCCCCGCGTGCAGTTGCCGTAACGGAGGATATGAAAGCATATTGCATACTTACGGTCGGTGAAAAAATCAGCGGAATATCAAAAAGTTTTTTTGATAACGGTGAGGGTATGAAAGGTATACTTGTTGACGCAATGGCGGACGAGTATCTTTTTATGATGGACGATGTGCTTGCCGAAAATATAAAGCTTTTGTGTGCAAAAAAGTCTTGGGGTGTTAAAAAACGTCTTGATGCACCGAAAGATTTTCCGCTTTCTCAACAATCCGTTATTGTCGCGAAAACAGGCGTTGACGGAATAAAAATGACAAGCGGTTTTATGTTTGAACCCGTAAAAACTTTTGGCTATATACTTGAATTTACGACTGATGAAAAGGTATTTAACGCACAGCACGACTGTTCAAAGTGTTCTAATTTTGACTGCCCGAGAAGAAGTAATATAAAAAACGGCAGATTTGAAGTGCTGTCAAGTTATGAGTATAAACCGAATTTTAAAGAGGGTGACAGTGCAGTCTGTATTGATATAGGTACAACTACTGTTGCTTTTGAACTTGTGACGGATAAGGGGACACTAAAAACATACAGAACAATTAATCCTCAAAGACGTTTCGGACTGGATGTTCTTTCAAGAATTGAGTCGGCAAACAGAGGAAGGTTGGACGAGCTTTCGGCTGTTATGCGTTATACGATTATAAGCGGATATAAAAAAGTAACCGAAGAATTTGGGGACACTAAAAAAGTTGTTATCGCTGGTAATACGACAATGGTACATCTGCTTATGGGATATTCTTGCGGTACACTCGGTGAATATCCTTTTAAATCAAAACACTTGGGGACACTAAAAACTGCGCTTGACAAAGTTACAAAAAGTAAAGTTTCGCCGATTGAAACTGTGATATACGGCGGTATATCTGCGTTTGTGGGCGGCGATATAGTGAGCGGACTTTATATGAGTGATTTTGATAAATCGGATAAGGTTAATATGTTTATTGATTTGGGTACAAACGGTGAAATGGCGTTGGGCAATAAGGATAAAATGATTGTTACGTCTACTGCCGCAGGACCTGCTTTTGAGGGCGGAAGAATTTCGTGCGGAATAGGTTCGGTTGACGGTGCGGTATGCGGTGTTGATTTAAAAACGGGGACACTAAAAACTATCGCGGATAAACCGCCTGTCGGTCTTTGCGGAACGGGTATAATTGAGTTGGTTTCGGAATTGCTTGACGAAAAAATAATTGATAAAACGGGTCTTTTGAATGACGACTATTTTATAAACGGTTATAAGGTCGCGGAGGACGTTGTGTTTACGCAAAATGATATTCGTCAGGTGCAAATGGCAAAATCGGCGGTGAGAGCCGGTATTGATGTGCTTGCGAAGTCGTGGGGAACAGAGCTTTCCGAAATTGATACGGTGTATCTTGCCGGCGGTTTCGGTTACGGTCTTTCGATTGAAAAGGCTTGCAATATCGGAATATTGCCGCGTGAGTTTTTGGGTAAGACGAAAGTTATCGGTAACAGCTCGCTCGGCGGTTGCGTCAAGTATGCCGAAAGGCAGGATGGCGATGAAAGAATCGGTCGTATAAAGGAAATCAGTTCCGAAATTTCACTCGGAAACAGTGAAGATTTTGAAAAATTGTATATCGAATATATGAATTTTTGAAAGAGATAAAAAAGTTACACAAAACTAACAACGGCATAGCTAAGCCATATGCGAAAAACATCAATATTTTTTTGAAAAAAATTCAAATTTTTTGTTGCATAATCATAAAAATAATGCTAAAATATATGTTAGATTGGCACAACAGAGTGAACCATAGCAAACATTGTACACTCTGAGGAGAAAAAAATTTAATTTTTAGAGGAGGTTTAACTATGTCATACGCACAAGACGTACTAGCAAAGTTAAAAGAGAAAAACGCAAGCGAGCCTGAATTTATACAGGCGGCAACAGAGGTTCTAACATCACTTGAACCTGTATTTGAGAAGCATCCTGAATTCGAGAAGGCTTCATTGCTTGAGAGAATAGTAGAGCCTGAAAGACAGATTATGTTCCGTGTTCCTTGGGTTGACGACAACGGTAAGGTACAGGTAAACAGAGGTTTCAGAGTACAGTTCAACAGTGCTATTGGTCCATACAAGGGCGGTCTAAGACTTCACCCATCTGTAAACCTTGGTATTATCAAGTTCCTTGGTTTTGAACAGATTTTCAAGAACTCACTTACAACACTTCCAATCGGCGGTGGTAAAGGCGGTAGTGACTTCGATCCTAAGGGTAAGTCAGACAGAGAAGTTATGGCATTCTGCCAGAGCTTTATGACAGAGCTTTTCAGACATATCGGTGCTGATACAGACGTTCCTGCCGGTGACATCGGTACAGGTGCAAGAGAAATCGGATTTATGTTCGGTCAATATAAGAGATTAAAGGACGTATATGAAGGCGTTCTTACAGGTAAAGGTTTAACTTGGGGCGGTTCACTTGCAAGAACTCAGGCTACAGGCTACGGTCTTGTATACTACGCTCAGGAAATGCTTAAGGATTTGGGTACTGACTTTAACGGTAAGACAGTTGCTATTTCAGGTGCAGGTAACGTTGCTATTTATGCTTGTGAAAAGGCACAGCAGCTTGGTGCAAAGGTTATCACTGTTTCTGACTCAAACGGTTACGTTGTTGATGAAGAAGGTATCGACCTTGCAGCAGTTAAGGAAATCAAGGAAGTTAAGAGAGGCAGAATTAAGGATTATCTTAACTACAGACCAAATGCTAAGTATGTTGAAGGTGCAGGTCTATGGCAAGCAGTTAAGGTTGATGTTGCTCTTCCATGTGCTACACAAAACGAATTGCTTATTGACGACGCTAAGGCTCTTGTTGCAAACGGTACAATGATCGTTGCAGAAGGTGCTAATATGCCTACAACTCTTGAGGCTACACAATATCTACAAGAAAACGGCGTTTACTTTGCTCCTGGTAAAGCATCAAATGCCGGTGGTGTTGCTACTTCAGCTCTTGAAATGAGCCAGAACTCACAAAGACTTTCATGGACATTTGAAGAAGTTGATGAAAAGCTACATAACATTATGATTACAATTTACAAGAATTCTGTTGCTGCAGCTAAGGAATATAACTGCGAAATCGGCGGAAAGACTAACCTTGTTGCCGGTGCTAATATTGCCGGATTTATGAAGGTTGCTGACGCTATGATGGCTCAGGGCGTTTGCTAATTATAATATTTTGAATTTTAAAAGGTGTTTCCGAGCGGAAACACCTTTTTTGTATTGGTTGATGTATTTTATTGTATTATGCCATCCCTCAGTCAACTGCATTGACAGCTCCCCTCAAGGGGAGCCTTTATGAAGTTCATCGGCAATTTTATTTGTAGGATACGGTACCTCGGCGTTCCGTATCCCTTACCACCACTCCACCGCAAGCGGTCCCCCTCTCCTCAAGGAGAGGCTTTTGAATAACAGCCAATCCAAAGGCTCCCATTGAGGGGAGCTGTCGGCTATGCCGACTGAGGGGGGTTCTTGTTTATTCTCTATTTTAAAATGTGCGACCAATGATCGCCCCTACATCGTTAATGGGGGGACCAATGATCGCCCATACATCGTTCGTAACAACTTCTCATTACTGAAACGGGTCATTCTTTGGTGAATCGTCTGTTTTTTTATAAACCGACAATGTGTTATTACCGTCGCAAAGTGCGATGAACACATCTTTCACATTGCCGATTTTTTGTTTTTGCAATTCGTTTTCAAGCCACTTTTTATTATTGCCGCTGAGTTTTAAATTTTCCTCCATAATATGTCCGTCAAGAACAACTGTAAAGGACAGCTTTTCTTGTTTTGCTGCGATGTTCATATCCTGCACATTAACAGGGCGTGCCTGTACTTTGGGCAAAAACGATATTTTACCGTTTTGTTCAAGTATTGCGGTATCGACATCATCTAATGTGAAAAAACCGTTTATTCTGCATTGTACAAGAAAATCGTTTATATCTATTTTTGAAGTCTTAAAATTTTTCTGATATATTTTACCGCTTTGCATTAAAACTATTGACCGTCCCGTAAAGAAACGTCTTAGTTTAATATTTTTTTCGGTAAGATATGATATAAACCACATAATGACGGTATAAATTACTATCGCAGTAAGGGGATAGTAAAACTTGCCGTCAAGCGAAGTCGCCATTTCGGCGGCGATAGAGCCGATAGTTATACCGTTTATATAGTCGAACATACTCAATTCCGACATTTGCTTGTTGCCGATTATTTTTGCTGAGAAAAACAATGCGATGATTGAGCCGACTGATGTAAGTATAATTTTTATAAATTCCATAATAATCTCCGTTCTTTTGGATGGTAAATATATTAATAGTATGCACAAAAAAACAGTATTTTAAAAATACTGTTTCAGATTTTCTATATTCATAATAATATTTTTCATTTCGGGATAATCTTTAATAATTCGTTTAATACATCGTCTGCAAAAATCGGCTCTTAAAAAAGCATTGTCGCGCATTTGCTGTTTCATACCCCATGTATGAGTAAACATATTGTCGCCGTTTTTAAAAAGCCTGTTCAAGTCCGAAAATGACATAATGCTCATATTGAGCTTTTTTGCACACATAGGCAACATACGCTGTTCCGCAAACACCATATATGCAAGTCTGTCGTTTTGTTCGCTTGTATGACGCATAAATTCGATTGATTTATCCGTATAATAACGGAGCAGTTTTTCGTTTTTTATTACACAAAATGCGGTGTTACACGCTTTTATGTTCCAATCAAAATCATTGTCAAATTCATAGTTATCCATATGAAAGAAGTCTATTGGGGGATAAACGTCCGGATAGAGATTTTCAAAGTGGATAACCGACACATCGGCGAGTTTTTCTTCGTCGATTTTCTCCCACACGATAAAATCCGTGTCAATCATTGCAACAGGTGCGTTTTGCTCCTTTAGGGCAAATATTTTGCCTGCCGCCCAAAAAACATTGCTGTTGACATCGACATTGTCAAGAATATTTTCAACACTGTTCCAAATAACGTCAAGACCTGTTTTTTTATAATATTGTGCACCTACGGAATCGGTAACCATTTTTATATTACCGTTTTTTTCACGCCATTTCAATGCGGAAAGAATTGTTGTGAGTATTTCAAAATCTTCGACTTCATAAGGTGCGTTAAATCTGTTTCTGAAAGGCTTTGTCCAATTTATATGTATTGCGTCCATATTGCCACCTATATGAGATTAATTCCGTAACCGTTTATATATACACACCCACTGCCTGTTACAAAGCTTGTGGCAAATGATGATTGTGCCGAGGTGGTGTATGATGATGAATAGCTTGTTATGTATTCGTACTCATATTCATATTGATATGATGTTATATAGGAAGAAACCGAAGTAGAATGTTCGCATATCTGTGGTGCAAATTGCGGTACAAATCCGATACAATTTATGTTGTGCTTTTTCATATCGTCTTTTTTGAATTTTGCTTTTGCGGATATTTCGCCTATTGATATGTATGTTACACCGGCTATTTGCGGTAATATAAAGTCATTATCGCAAAGCCCGATTGACGTACAGCATAAGTTTAACGCATTGTCAAGCTCGTCCTGCGTAAATGCGATTGTGTCAAATGTCATACGTTAACCCCCCTATATAAAGTATATTATAATTATATCATAAAGATGATAAAACGGATAGAGTTATTTTTGAAAAAAACCGTCCTCAATCATTTTATTTATCTGTGCACCGAACAGGAATATGTTCATACAAAAATAAAGCCAAAGCATTAAAAATACGATTGCGGCAAGTGAACCGTAAACGAATGAATAATTTGAAAAGTGTTCTATATATATTGAATAGAAGAATGAGAACACCATCCAGCCGACCGCCGAAAATGCCGCACCGGGAAGCTGTGCCTTAAAGCGATTGTCCTTTTTAGGCAGAAACTTGTAGAACAGTGCGAATACAAAGGTAAGATAAATCATAAATATAAGTATCTTGCCCCTTAAAAAGAAGTCGAGCAATGTCGAGAAAAACGGCGAATGTGAATTGATAAAGTATTCGAGCTTGCTTCCGAAACCGAAAAACACAATCGTCAAGATAAGTGCCGCAATAAATGCAAGTGTATATAATATAGAAATAAGTCTGCCGATAAAGTAATTTTTGCTGCGTGAACGGTAGACTTTGTTAAGTCCCGTATACAGTGCCATAACGCCCCTTGACGCAAGCCAAAGCGTTGATACGGCGGTTACGGAAATGACTTGCACCGAGCCGCTTTTGGTAAATAAATCGGTTATTGTTTCCGTAAGAAGCGTGCTGATTGCCGCAGGGGCAAATGAATTTATTGTGTGCAATATTGAGTTTATGTCTATATTAATGAACAGTTTGATTATTGAAAGTACAAGCATACTGAACGGTATAACCGAAATTATAATAAAAAAAGATGCCTGGGCGGCGTATATGCTCAAATCATCACCGGTAATTTTCAATATAAATTTTATGATTTTTGAAAATATGTCTTTTATCGTTTTCATAAAACTTTCTCCTATCAGTTACTATATTATAATATAACACATATTGAATTTTTAGTCTACTAAATTTAATTAACATTTGCGTTATATTACCTTGACAGTGAGTGAGTATTAGTATATAATATCCACATAAAAGGGGAGCTTTTCGGCTGAGAGGAAGTTTGACTTCGACCCATTGACCGTATGCGGGTAATGCCGTAACGGGATTTTGGAAACGGCTCTCTTTTTGAGAGCATTTTTTTATGCTCAATAAAAAGAAAGAGGAGATATATATGAATTATACAACACAAATGGATGCCGCTAAAAAGGGTATTATAACACCTGAGATGGAAATAGTGGCTAAAAAAGAAAATATAACCGCAGAGGAACTTCGTGAAAGAGTTGCAAGAGGCAGTGTTGCAATTCCTGCAAACAAAATGCACAAGGCTATAAGTCCGGAAGGTGTCGGCGAAGGTCTTAAAACAAAGATAAATGTAAATCTCGGAATTTCAAAGGACTGTACGGATTACAGTATTGAATGGCAAAAGGTTAAGATGGCTGTTGATATGAAAGCTGAGGCTATTATGGACCTTAGCTGTTACGGCAAAACCCACGAATTCCGTCAGAAACTTATTGACGAATGCCCTGCTATGATCGGTACAGTGCCAATGTATGATGCGGTTGGTTATCTTGATAAAGAGCTTGCGGATATTACGGTTGATGAATTTTTGGAGGTTATAGAGGCTCACGCTAAAGAGGGTGTTGACTTTATGACAATTCACGCAGGCATCAATCGCAGAACTGCTCAAATATTTAAAGAATCGGGCGGCCGTCTTACAAATATCGTTTCAAGAGGCGGTTCGTTGATTTTTGCTTGGATGGAAATGACAGGCAATGAAAATCCGTTTTATGAGTATTATGACAAGGTGCTTGACATACTTGCAAAATATGATGTAACAATCAGTCTTGGTGACGCTTGCCGTCCGGGTTCTACACATGATTCGACAGACGCGTCACAGATTACAGAGCTTATCGAGCTTGGCATTTTGACAAAACGTGCTTGGGAAAAGAATGTACAAGTTATGGTTGAAGGTCCGGGACATATGACGATAGATGAGATTGCGGCAAATATGAAACTTGAAAAACGTCTTTGCCATAATGCACCGTTCTACGTATTAGGACCTCTTGTAACCGATATTGCACCGGGATATGACCACATCACTTCTGCAATAGGCGGTGCTATTGCGGCGGCAAACGGTGCTGACTTCCTATGCTATGTAACACCTGCGGAACATTTAAGACTTCCTAATGCCGATGACGTTAAAGAGGGTATTGTGGCCGCTAAAATCGCCGCTCATGCCGCTGATATGGCTAAGGGTGTGCCGGGTGCAAGAGATATTGACAACAAGATGAGTGACGCAAGAAGACGTGTGTGCTGGGATGAAATGTTCCAATATGCTATTGAACCTGAAAAACCACAGAGATATTATAACGAATTGCCGCCGGAAGAAAAACATACTTGCTCAATGTGCGGTAAGATGTGCGCCGCAAGAACTATGAATAAAATTCTTGCCGGTGAAAAGGTTGATGTTAAATAATTGAATGTGTACATATTTAAAGCGGATAACTAAGGTTGTCCGCTTTTTACGTGGGAAAATAGGCGTTGCGGAGATGTTGTGAGCAATGTAGGGGCGATCATTGGTCGCCCCCTACGGAGGGATGGGAGATAAAAGATATGAGAGAGCCACCCCTCAGTCAACTACGTTGACAGCTCCCCTCAAGGGGAGCCATACGGAATGTGTTGTGTGTCGAAAGTCTCTCCTTGAGGCGGGGTGTCACGGAGTGATTGGAAAAAGGGACGTCGAGGCACCGTCCTGTACGAACGCATATTTATTATTTCTCTGTGGGCGACCGATGATCGCCCCTACGGAGGGTAGAGAATATATAAAAGATGTGAGAGCCACCCCACAGTCAACTGCGTTGACAGCTCCCCTCAATGGGAGCCATACGGAATGTGTTGTGTGTCGAAAGTCTCTCCTTGAGGCGGGGTGTCACGGAGTGATTGGAAAAAGGGACGTCGAGGCACCGTCCTGTACGAACGCATATTTATTATTTCTCTGTGGGCGACCGATGATCGCCCCTACGGAGGGTAGAGAATAGATAAAAGATATGAGAGAGCCACCCCTCAGTCAACTGCGTTGACAGCTCCCCTCAATGGGAGCCTTTGGGTTAGCGGCTATTCAAAAGCCTCTCCTTGAGGAGAGGGGGACCGCTTGCGGTGGAGTGGTGGCATGGAGTTATGTAACAAATTCGACGCTGTATTTATTAAAAACGGTGTTTTTGAGGATGTTTTTATGAATGAAAATTTATTCAATAAAAAATGCATTATAATAAGAAGAAACTCGAACGAAAATGAGTAAAATATGGTGTGATTTAAAAAATATTTTAAAGAATTTCTCAGAAATTTTAACAGGAAAAACCGCATAGTGGTGCGGATTGTAGCAATTTCTTCACAACTTCTTAAAATTTTGTAACAAAGTTGTAATATTATGTGCAAGTTTTAACATAAATCGTTCAATATCTTGCGTGGGATAAAAAAATATGTCAATATATTGTAGTTGTAAAGTTTTTTATGTTAATCATAAATGTAATATACTGTAAAAACAATGAACAAATTTTTGTAATATTTCAGCTTAATTACGTGAATATTTCAGCTGTTTTACTGTAATTTTACAAGAACAATACAAAAATTTTAAGAAATTTAACATTTTTACTTGCCAAAGGCTTGACACAGCTATTTTTTAGTGTTACAATACAGTCAACGTTCAAAAAGCAAAGACTATGAACGTAAGACAAAATATTAACGCGGATAATACAAACATAGAAAAAACTCATAGGGTAAAGGTCTTTAAAGTAAAAAAGGAGAGATTATATCTTGAATAAGTTAGCAAAGAAGATTATCTTATCTGTTATATCGATGTCAGCGGTTTTAGGAACTTCTGCTTTGGCGGCAGACCTAAGCGGCTGGGCTGTATCCGACTACCAACAGGCTAATGAAGCCGGCCTTGTTTCGTACTCGGTGGTTTCAAACAACCTAAAGGATAACATAACTCGTGAAGAGTTCTGTGAGCTTGCGGTAAACTTATACGAAAAGCTTACAGGTGAAGATATGATAGAACCGGAAGTGTCACCTTTTGAAGATACAGATAGCATGGCGGTAGCCCAAGCTTACTGTTATGGAATGGTTTCCGGTACAGGTGATAATACATTTACACCTGACAGACTTGTGACACGTGAAGAAATGGCAAAAATGCTTGTAAGTACACTTACTGCAAGTGAAGTCAATTTTAACCTTTCAGACGGTTATGACGACGCTGATGTTGTCAACGCATTTGAAGATTCCGACGAAGTTAGCTCTTGGGCTAAATCATCGGTAATTACAATGCTTAACTACTCATTAATGAGCGGTGTTGACGATGAAAACTTCTCGCCGTTGGGTTCAACAACAAGAGAACAAGCCATTTCAAGTATCAATCGTTCATACAATACATTTAAGAGCGGTGATTATTCAATCGAACTTCCTGAAATAACACTTCCGGAAGACGGTGCAGAAATTGAAGAAGGCAACTTTACAGTGTCTTGGACACCTGTAAGTAATGCACAAGCATATCACGTTATTATAAAGGACGCAAACGCAAGTTCGGTTCTTTTGTCAGACGTATATGACGGCGAAAGCGTTGAAGTCAGCGAAGGTTCGCTTAGAGCCGGTAATGATTACTCAATAACAATCGGTGCTGTTATTGCAGACGGCTCAGAAGTTTACAGCCTGCCTGTTGACTTTAAATATGTGGCAAAGCCGATAATACCAAACAGTGAATATATTCAGGAAAATCCTGCCGCACAGGGCTTGCTTACAGAAGCGGCTAAATATCTTGGCGTACCGTATCTATGGGGCGGTACAACACCATCAGGTTTTGACTGTTCGGGATTTGTACAGTATGTATGCCGTGCAAACGGTATTTCAATACCTCGTATAGCTGATGACCAACTTCACGGTCCGGGTACATATGAAACAAGAGGTGAACTTCAACCGGGCGACCTTGTATTCTTCGGAAGTGGCGGTTATGCATCTCACGTTGGTATGTATGTAGGCGACGGAATGATGATTCATGCTCCGTCAACAGGTAAGGTGATTCAATATACTTCTATTGATTCAAGTTACTATTCATCAAGATTTTTGGGCGGTAAAAGGGTAATTGATTAATATGTATAGTAAAACGGACTGTAATGTTATTTGCAGTTCGTTTTTTTGTGGCTAATTATTTGAACAAATATGATTATATATTTTGTGCAATATTTTTTTAAAAAACACTTTACTAAATTAAATTGATACAGTATAATAATATAGTAATTATAATTTAAAGGGGAAATTTAATATGAATATCAAAAAAGTATTTACATTTGCACTTGCAGGTGCGTTGAGCATATCAATGCTTGCAGGCTGTGGCAGTTCATCAAACGAAAGCACAACAAGCGAGTCTAAGGAAGATACATCATTGACAGATGTACAGTCGGCAGGTCACTTTACTTTGGGACTTGACGCAGACTTTGCGCCTATGGGCTTTACAGATGATAACGGCGAAATTGTTGGATTTGATATAGACCTTGCAAAAGCAGTCGGTGAAAAGATGGGCGTGGACGTAGAAGTTAAACCGATAGATTGGGATTCAAAGGATATGGAACTTTCGTCAGGTAAGATTGACGTTATCTGGAACGGTTTCTCAATCACAGATGAAAGACGTCAAGAAGTTCTTTTCTCTAATCCTTATCTTTCAACAAAGCAATCAATCGTTGTTAAAAAAGGTTCTGATATAACAAAGAAAGCCGACCTTGCAGGCAAGAAGATTGCACTTCAGGACGGTTCAACATCAGAAGACGCTTTGAAAGCTGATACAGCTACATACGAATCGGTCGGCGATGACAACATTTCTCGTTTCAAGGAAAATTCACAGGTTCTTATGGAAGTTGATTCCGGTAGAGCAGATGCGGCTGTAATTGACGAAGTATTTGTAAGATACTATTTGCAAAAAGAAAACTTGCTTGACAAGTACACAGTTCTTGAAGAAGGTTTTGATGAAGAAGATTACGGTGTCGGCGGAAGAAAAGGCGACTATGCACTTATGGAGGCTATAAACAAGGCACTTGACGAGTGTAAAGCAGACGGCACAACTTCAGAAATTTCACAAAAATGGTTTGGAGAAGACCTAATTAAATAATTAAAAATAAGCAAACCGTTGGAATAACGTATTTCAGCGGTTTGTGCATTTATGGAGAATACATATGCAAGATTCTATTAAGTATATTTTACAAATACTGCCTCAAATGCTTGAGGGTTTAAAGATTACAATTAAATTATTCGTGGTGACACTTGTGCTGTCACTGCCTCTCGGACTTTTAATATCGCTTTTCAAAGAGGCAGTAAGCAAAAGACCGACTGATAATTTTGTTATCCGATGGATTGTGAAAATGCCGATCCGATTTATTATAAATGTATATCTGTGGGTATTCAGAGGAACACCGCTTTTGCTGCAGTTGTTTTTCTTCTACTTCGGACTTACATATGTGACATTGCCGAACGGTGAGTCGATAACGCTTTCGATGTTTACGGCGGCAGTGATATCATTCGTGCTTAATTACGCGGCGTATTTTGCGGAAATATTTCGCGGCGGTATAATAGGTGTGAGCAAAGGACAGTATGAGGCGTCAAAGGCATTGGGACTCACAGGAATACAGACTATGCGATATGTAATAGTTCCGCAGATGATAAGAACAGTCATTCCACCGATTGCGAATGAAACAATCGTGCTTGTAAAAGATACGGCATTGGCATCGTCAATTGCACTTATCGACTTGTTAAAGGCGGCTCAACGTGCCGTAAACAGAGATATGCGTGTATCTCCGTACCTTGTGGCGGCGCTTTTCTACCTTGTTATAACGCTTATTTTGACATTTGGATTTAACTATGTGGAAAAACGGTTGTCTATATCGGAACAGGGTGTAAAATAGAATATAATTGAGGGATATTGCATAAATTGCGGTATCCCTTTTGTGTTAACTGCAGTATTACTTTTTTTTGAACAATTATATCTGCTTTTTGTATTTATTTTTTGTATAAAAGAAGGTAAAATACAATTAATATGATAGCGTAAAGTAAGAAAGGGAGAGAATTAAATGAAAAAGAAACTATTATCTATAGCTGCTGCATGTGTACTTGGTGTGCAGGCTATAGCAATGCCTATGATTGCAAATGCCGAACAAGGTACACAATATGTAACAAATTCTGATTTTAATGACGTTTCTATCGGAGGAGCTAAGGGTACAGGCTATTATGGTCTTGGAATCATTATGGACGGTTCTCCATGGCTTTCAAAGGGTAGTGCGAGCGTTCATTATCAGACATTCTATCATGATGATCAAAGAAACGTAAATTATTGTAACTTCTGGTCAAACAGTGATAAGACAGGTTCGGGCGACGGTGCAGGTTCAATGTATTTCTATAACAGAAACCTTGCTAAAACAATGGGACCTTACGGTATTGCTGAATATGACGTTCGTCTAAAAGCTGATACACAGGATTTCAACTTTATGATGGGTTGGTTTGAAGACCCGACAAGCAGTGGATTTAATGCAGCAACTCAAGTTGCTTTGAATCTAAGATTCAGCCTTAACGGTGTAACAGCCAATAACGGTGTAAGAACAGAAAACTTGGCAACACTTCAAGCTGATAAGTGGTACAAAGTAAGAGTTACTCTTGATAACAACTTTGAAGAATACAGTGCTGTTGTTACTGATGTAGAAACAGGTAAGGTAGTCGGCTCACTTCTTGATGCAGCTTACCAAGCATCAATTCCATCAGGTGTCACAGGTATTAAGACAACATGTTGGGGTTATATAAGAGGTAACACTTATGACTTCGATTTGACTAATGTAACAATCGGTAAGTCAGATACAAAGTATTCAGCTCAATAATGTAAATTAAAATTACCGCTCTATGAAGTGAACCCCAAAATTTAGACAAAATTAAATATTAACTTGCTTGTGAATGAGTTCGGTATTGTACCGGACTCATTCCTTTTAGCTTTAAAGAAATTCTTTCATTGTTGTAATAATCAATATATCTTTTTAATTCATCTATGAAAGCTTTGACACTTTCAAATTTTTCACCATAAAACATTTCAACTTTTAATCTTCCGAAGAAGTTTTCCATTGCACCGTTGTCCATACAGTTTCCTTTTCTAGACATACTTTGTACAATATTGTGTTCTGATAGTAAACGTTGATATTCCGAATGTTGGTATTGCCAACCTTGGTCAGAATGGAATAATGGTTTCGCATTAGCGGGCAGCTTTTTGAATAAACCATCAAGCATTTCTCTAATTTGCTGCAAATTTGGACTTAATGAAATTGAGTATGACACAATTTCTCGATTATACAAATCCATTACAGGTGACAAATATACTTTATCATTACACACTTTAAATTCAGTTACATCAGTTGCTAGTTTTTCAAAAGGTTTTGTAGCTGCAAATTCTCTGTTAAGTAAGTTGTCGGCTATTTTGCCGATTTCTCCTTTGTATGAACGATATTTACTGTTTTTGCGTTGTTTTCCTTTGAGATTAAGTTCTTTCATCAGTTTCAACACAGTTTTATGGTTAATTGTATATCCTTTTTGTCTTAATACAATTAAGATTCTGCGGTAGCCGTATCTGCCTTTATTAGCTAAAAATATATATAGTATTTCTTGTTTTTCTTTCTTGTATTTATCTTTGATTGGATGTTGTATATAGTAATAAAAAGTACTACGGGCTAAACCTGATAATTGCAGCAAGTCTTTTAACGGATATTTTTGCCTTAATTCATTGACTATTGCTGCTTTTTCTCTTCTTTTAACATTCTTTTCCGAACTAAGGCACTGAGTTTTTTTAAGTATTCATTCTCCATTCTTAATCGCTGATTTTCGGCAATTAAATCTTCTTCAATTTTCTTATCAAGTTTGGGTGGACGACCTTTTGCTATTCCATCTACTTTACTGGCTCTACCTCGTCTTTCTTTCATCAGACCTTCGGCTCCTTCTTCCAAGAATATGCGTTCCCATTTCGATATTACATTATGTTTAACATCGTATTTTCTCTCTGTTTCCATTATACCCAAATGGTTTTCTCGCATATCCATTATAACAGATAGTTTGAATTCTGGCGAGTGTTTTCTATATTTTTGCCCTTTCTTTGCCATAAAAATATGCACCTCCAAAAGTGTCTAACTTTTGGGGTGCATATCACTAAGAGCGGTAATTTTTTTGTGCTTTTATAGGATTAGTGGTTGCAGAAAGTGAAAACTACAATATATAGTGTAGCAAAAAGAAAAATAAAAAAAGATGAAAAAAGTTGAAAAAAAGTGTTGACAAAAGGGGTAATAGAGTGTATAATAATCAAGTCGTCAGTTGAGAGGGCTAAAGAACACGGGAAGAGAAGTGTTCGGGTTGAGAAGAAGTTAAAAACTTTTTCAAAAAACTTTTAAAAAAGTCTTGACAAACTGAAAACGATGTGATAGAATAAACAAGCTGTCGCAAGAGAGCATGTACATTGAAAGATAAATAGTGCAGGTTTTTGTCGAGCATTTGCTTTGCAAATGCAAAACTATTGAGTTTTTTATGACAGAAATTCGGATAAAAATTACGAAGAGAAGTCAGTTAGTAATTAAGAGCTAACAAACAATCGAGTATATAAGAGCGAAAGCTTAAATATAACCATTTAAACGAGAGTTTGATCCTGGCTCAGGACGAACGCTGGCGGCGTGCCTAACACATGCAAGTCGAACGAGAATCTTTGAACAGATCTTTTCGGAGTGACGTTCAAAGAGGAAAGTGGCGGACGGGCGAGTAACGCGTGAGTAACCTGCCCATAAGAGGGGGATAATCCATGGAAACGTGGACTAATACCGCATATTGTAGTTAAGTTGCATGACTTGATTATGAAAGATTTATCGCTTATGGATGGACTCGCGTCAGATTAGATAGTTGGTGAGGTAACGGCTCACCAAGTCAACGATCTGTAGCCGAACTGAGAGGTTGATCGGCCGCATTGGGACTGAGACACGGCCCAGACTCCTACGGGAGGCAGCAGTGGGGAATATTGCGCAATGGGGGCAACCCTGACGCAGCAACGCCGCGTGCAGGAAGAAGGTCTTCGGATTGTAAACTGTTGTCGCAAGGGAAGAAGACAGTGACGGTACCTTGTGAGAAAGTCACGGCTAACTACGTGCCAGCAGCCGCGGTAATACGTAGGTGACAAGCGTTGTCCGGATTTACTGGGTGTAAAGGGCGCGTAGGCGGACTGTCAAGTCAGCCGTGAAATACCGGGGCTTAACCCCGGGGCTGCGATTGAAACTGACAGCCTTGAGTATCGGAGAGGAAAGCGGAATTCCTAGTGTAGCGGTGAAATGCGTAGATATTAGGAGGAACACCAGTGGCGAAGGCGGCTTTCTGGACGACAACTGACGCTGAGGCGCGAAAGTGTGGGGAGCAAACAGGATTAGATACCCTGGTAGTCCACACCGTAAACGATGGATACTAGGTGTAGGAGGTATCGACCCCTTCTGTGCCGCAGTTAACACAATAAGTATCCCACCTGGGGAGTACGACCGCAAGGTTGAAACTCAAAGGAATTGACGGGGGCCCGCACAAGCAGTGGAGTATGTGGTTTAATTCGAAGCAACGCGAAGAACCTTACCTGGGCTTGACATCCCTGGAATCGAGTAGAGATACTTGAGTGCCTTCGGGAATCAGGTGACAGGTGGTGCATGGTTGTCGTCAGCTCGTGTCGTGAGATGTTGGGTTAAGTCCCGCAACGAGCGCAACCCCTATTGTCAGTTGCCATCATTAAGTTGGGCACTCTGGCGAGACTGCCGGTGACAAATCGGAGGAAGGTGGGGACGACGTCAAATCATCATGCCCCTTATGCCCAGGGCTACACACGTACTACAATGGCCGATAACAAAGTGCAGCGAAACCGTGAGGTGGAGCGAATCACAAAACTCGGTCTCAGTTCAGATTGCAGGCTGCAACTCGCCTGCATGAAGTTGGAATTGCTAGTAATCGCGGATCAGAATGCCGCGGTGAATACGTTCCCGGGCCTTGTACACACCGCCCGTCACACCATGAGAGTCGATAACACCCGAAGCCTGTGAGCTAACCTTTTAGGAGGCAGCAGTCGAAGGTGGGGTTGATGATTGGGGTGAAGTCGTAACAAGGTAGCCGTATCGGAAGGTGCGGCTGGATCACCTCCTTTCTAAGGAGAACCGATTGAGCGAATAGCTTAGTCAAAATTCCTAAGGTCGAACGATAGAAATATCGTCAGAGACAGAACTTGTACTGTTTATCTTTGAATGTACATGTGAAAGCATGAACATTTAAAACACAAAATATTGATATAAGTGGGAAAAGGAAACTGAACCCAATAGAAACCCTGCATGGGCCTATAGCTCAGCCGGTTAGAGCGCACGCCTGATAAGCGTGAGGTCGGTGGTTCGAGTCCACTTAGGCCCACCACTAGCATTGCGTAGCAATGCGAAACATCGTATGAGCGTGCCGGTGTGAAATCGTGAAGCGAAGCGGAGCGATAGGCAACAAAGTTGCCGTAACAAGGAGGCACATAGGCGAATATGATGCCAACCGTAGGTTGGACATTCGTGACATACGAAAAATTAATGCCAAATATTAAGTATTAACTAAAATTTGGGGGTGTAGCTCAGCTGGGAGAGCACCTGCCTTGCAAGCAGGGGGTCAGGAGTTCGATTCTCCTCATCTCCACCAGCGTTTACGTAGTAAACGCGAGCATTCACGTAATGCTAACAACGTCCCGCAGGCTTTTTAGAAAAGGGGCAACTTTTTACGGCAGTAAAAAGTGCAGTTGTTAAAAGCATAGTGAATCTGACCGGAGGTCAGCCAAAGCGCTAACTGAAAGTCAAATATATCAATATAAAAGATTGTACCTTGAAAACTAAACAATGTAACAAACGATGATAGAGAGAAACGAGGAAAGCATTTGTTTACAAAGTAATCAAATGACAAACCCCGATAACTAAATTAGTTATCAAACTAATGTGGAAAGGTTTTTTCGATATACGAGAGTATATGGGTAAAAACTTCAATTTCAAAAACAAATCTCTAATTCTTATGTAATTCAAGAACCAAACCAAGTTGGTCAAGCTATAAAGAGCGTAGGGAGAATGACTTGGCATCAGGAGCCGAAGAAGGACGTGACAAGCTGCGAAAAGCTGCGGTTAGGAGCAAATATCCATAGACCCGCAGATATCCGAATGGGGAAACCCGGTACGGCAATACCGTATCACTGCATGGTAAATACATAGCCATGTGGAGGAAACCCTCTGAACTGAAACATCTAAGTAGGAGGAGGAAGAGAAAGAAACATCGATTTCCTAAGTAGCGGCGAGCGAAAGGGAAAGAGGCCAAACCAGAGATAGCAATATCTTTGGGGTTGCGGACTGCATAATTGATTTAACATCTTTAGCAGAAGTGTATGGGAAGACACACCATAGTAGGTAATAGTCCTGTAAGCGAAAGGGATGTTAACATGGCAGTATCCAGAGTACCACCGGACACGAGGAACCCGGTGGGAAGCTGGGGGGACCACCCCCCAAGCCTAAATACTACCTGATGACCGATAGTGAAAAGTACAGTGATGGAAAGTTGAAAAGAACCCCGGAAGGGGAGTGAAACAGAATCTGAAACCCTATGTTTACAAGCTGCTAAAGCACTATATATGTGCGATAGCGTACTTTTTGTAGAACGGTCCGGCGAGTGTATGTTGCAAGCGAGGTTAAGGTGTTAAGCACTGAAGCCGAAGGGAGACCGAGTGTGAATAGCGCGTACAGTTTGCAGTATACGACCCGAAACCGGGTGACCTAACCATGGACAGGTTGAAGTGGAAGTAAAATTCCATGGAGGACCGAACCCACGTCTGTTGAAAAAGGCGGGGATGAGCTGTGGTTAGCGGTGAAATTCCAATCGAACTCGGATATAGCTGGTTCTCATCGAAATAGCTTTAGGGCTAGCCTCAGGATAGTTTAGCGGAGGTAAAGCACTGAATGGGCTAGGGGGCTTCACGGCTTACCGAACCCTATCAAACTCTGAATGCCGCATAAATGTTTCCTGGGAGTCAGACTGCGTGAGATAAGTTTCGTAGTCAAAAGGGAAAGAGCCCAGACCTACAGCTAAGGTCCCTAAATGAATTTAAGTGGAAAAGGATGTGCAGTTGCGTAGACAACTAGGACGTTGGCTTAGAAGCAGCCACTCATTTAAAGAGTGCGTAATAGCTCACTAGTCGAGTGATTGTGCGCCGAAAATGTAACGGGGCTAAAATTCATACCGAAGCTTAGGCTTTGCACACTTTGTGTGCGAGGGGTAGATGAGCGTTGTGTAAGTCTGCGAAGCTACACCGAAAGGAGTAGTGGAGATATCACAAGTGAGAATGCCGGAATGAGTAGCGAGAATTATGTGAGAATCATAATGGTCGAAAATCTAAGGTTTCTTGAGGAAGGTTCGTCCGCTCAAGGTAAGCCGGGAGCTAAGGCGAGGCCGAGAGGCGTAGTCGATGCACATACGGTAAAGATTCCGTAGCCACCGAAGTCGTTAAATACAGGGACACAGGAACATAGCCCATCCCCACCGTTGGTTGAGTGGGGCGTAAGGGAGCGAAAAATAGTAGCGAAGTGGGTGATTGTACACTGGCGAGAAAAGCTGTATGTATTGACAAGGTGCCCGTACCGCAAACCGACACAGGTAGATGAGGAGAGAATCCTAAGACCAGCGGGAGAAGTGTTGTTAAGGAACTCGGCAAAATGACCCCGTAACTTCGGGATAAGGGGAGCCTACGCGAGTAGGCCGCAGAGAATAGTCTCAAGCGACTGTTTAGCAAAAACACAGGTCTATGCTAAATCGAAAGATGATGTATATGGGCTGACGCCTGCCCGGTGCTGGAAGGTTAAGGGGAAGTGTTAGAGCAATCGAAGCACTGAACTTAAGCCCCAGTAAACGGCGGCCGTAACTATAACGGTCCTAAGGTAGCGAAATTCCTTGTCAGGTAAGTTCTGACCCGCACGAATGGCGTAACGACTTGAGAGCTGTCTCAACAACATACCCGGCGAAATTGAAGTACTGGTAAAGATGCCAGTTACCCGTGATAAGACGGAAAGACCCCATGGAGCTTTACTGTAACTTGATATTGAATTTTTGTATTACATGTACAGGATAGGTGGGAGACAGAGAACCAATGCCGCCAGGTGTTGGGGAGTCGATGTTGGGATACCACTCTTGTAATATGAAGGTTCTAACCTGCACCCGTGAATCCGGGTGGGGGACACTGTCAGGTGGACAGTTTGACTGGGGCGGTCGCCTCCTAAAAGGTAACGGAGGCGTTCAAAGGTTGGTTCAGCACGGACGGAAATCGTGCAACGAGTGCAAACGCATAAACCAGCCTAACTGCGAGACCGACAAGTCGAGCAGTAACGAAAGTTGGAGTTAGTGATCCGGCGGTATGAGAGTGGAATTGCCGTCGCTCAACGGATAAAAGCTACCCTGGGGATAACAGGCTGATCTCCCCCAAGAGTCCACATCGACGGGGAGGTTTGGCACCTCGATGTCGGCTCATCGCATCCTGGAGCTGTAGTCGGTTCCAAGGGTTGGGCTGTTCGCCCATTAAAGCGGTACGCGAGCTGGGTTCAGAACGTCGCGAGACAGTTCGGTCCCTATCTATCACGGGCGTAGGAAATTTGAGGAGAGCTGACCTTAGTACGAGAGGACCGGGTTGGACGTACCGCTGGTGCACCTGTTGTTCTGCCAAGGGCATAGCAGGGTAGCTAAGTACGGACGGGATAAACGCTGAAGGCATCTAAGCGTGAAGCCCCCTTCGAGATAAGATTTCCCATAGCGTAGGCTAGTAAGGACCCATGAAGACTACATGGTTGATAGGCCGGAGGTGGAAGTGCAGTAATGTATGTAGCTGACCGGTACTAATAGTCCGAGGGCTTGACCAAGCATTTTAATCTGCGAAGCAGATAAAAATGCGGATATGTACGTAAGCAAAGGAGCAGACGCAACTTGAAAAGTTGCGAGGAGCGACTGGTTGCCGTAAGGCAATGCGGAGTACATACAAGCGTTAGCTTGAGCATAAAGAAAGCAAAAGCAGATTAAAATACAGATGTATCGCTACATCAAAGGTTAGGAACGAGAAAGATAAGAAATTAGAGAAAACGCATTGTGAAGTTATGTTGTTTAGTTTTGAGGGTATGACCTCAAAAGAGAAGATCCGGTGACGATAGCAAGGAGGAACCACCTGTTCCCATGCCGAACACAGAAGTTAAGCTCCTTAACGTCGATGATACTTGGTGGGTGACTGCCTGGGAAAGTAGAAAGTTGCCGGAACGAAGAATGCTGAAGATAACGACAAAAGTCGTTATCTTTGGTGTTTAAAGAAAAAGTTAGCGAAAGCTAAAGAAGATATTCCTCTATAGCTCAGTTGGCAGAGCGCATGACTGTTAATCATGATGTCGCTGGTTCGAGCCCAGCTGGAGGAGCCAAATCGGAACAAGTTATCTTGTTCCGATTTTTTTGTGTTCTCAAATATTTTGTAAATTCAATTCACTATTTGTTGAAATACTTACATTATTTGCTACCAAGTTTCCGGAATAAGCTACCACTTAGTCGGAAAATGTTGACAAACATAATATTACTGGGTAGAATTTAATTGTAATCATTTGTTACTGGGGGGTTACAAATTAAGAAAATGTTGTTGATGTTTAAATATATTATAACTATTTATATCATCAGTTCAATGAGCTTATCATTAATAAATATTATAAATTTTATATGATATGAAAATAGCTTGAAATATAAAAGAACATTGCCAACACAAAAAACAAAATATAATACTGACTTTATTTTAAAATAAAATAAAGAGATACCAATGCTCTTAATCTTTGCGGGTCAGCATACATTAAGTTATATTGTGTACCTCTTATGTGTGTTATTATATAACAAATCGTCATAGTTTGTCAAACACATTATAAGAACTTTGTTTTGTTGAAATGAATACAGTATTATAAAAAGAAAGGCGGTTTTGTTATGAAACTAAAAAAATTTATCACGTTAGGATTGGCTGCGGTTATGGCAACTTCAGCAATCGGAATCAATGCTATTGCTGCTGATAGTGATAACGAAATTGTTTATTCTTATGCTGATGAGAATAACAATATTATCAATATCACTCAAAGTGATTTAGATGCAGAACATTGGAATAAGGAGGCATTAGGCGACACTGCACCGGCAATATACGAGAATTTCCCTATGAATATGACAGGCTATTCAAATGATGTGGCAGAACTATATCTTGATTTTGAATATATGAAAAATTTAAAAGATATGGACTCAGTTCACTTGGAAATCACAAAACTTTCAGATGATAGTTTAATATATAATGAAGATTTACAGCAAGAAAGTTTTTATTCGCCGCAAATATTTGCAGGAGAAAGCTATAAAGTAACGCTTACCGAAACAGTAGATGGAAATTCAAAATCATATTCAAAAGGTGTAATTGCTAACGAATCTGAAATTGATATGCCGGAATATGTAACTAATCCTGATACAGATGATGAATCTATTATTATGGTTGGAGATATTGAAGATTTGAAATCAGGAAAAATATCAACAGGCAATAGTATATCAGTTGACACAAATGTAGCTCAATATGCACATATCAAAGCAAATGAGTTTAAAGAATACTATTCAAATCTTCCGTCAAACAAAGTATATAGAATTTATACCATATCAAATGGTGATGTTTATTCAGGTTATATGTCTACAGAAGATGATATTAAATTTTATGATTTGACGATTGATTCGTGTGATTGGGATAGCTTTTATTCTCCTACTCTTTTAAGTATTCCAAGTTATACAACAACGGATATAAAAAATAATGCAGTTGACGCAAGATATACTGAATATTGTTATAAATTATCAGAAACTTCAAATAATTCAAAATGTAAAATTTTCAAAGTAGCAATGCCAGATTCTTTTTTTAATGAAAAAAATCCGCCTGTTTTTCGAGTAGTAGTTAAAGGTCAAAGTAAAGTGACTGCAAAAATATGGTATTCTGCTGATAACGGTACTTTAAACTCGGTTGTTTCGCGTACATCAAATAATAATACAAACACAATATCATATCCTCTAGAATCTTTATATAATGCAAAAAAAAGTATATACTTTTATGTTATGGTTTACTTAACGGATGAAGTAAGCGGATATGTATCTGTAAGTTTTGAGGATGTGTCAGGTTATGGAGACGATGTTACAGGTTCTGCATATGAAGCATATAACGGAGCAAGCAGTTACACATCAATGCCAAATACCGAATTCACAATGACCGATTCATGGGATGTTGATACTTTTTATATTGATTATCCTGGCACAAAAAATTGCACATATAAAATAGAACTTAGAAATCGTAGCTTGAAAGAACAGGAAGAATTAGAATCAGGAAACTTTGATTCAATAATAAAAGGTTCGCGTGCTAAATATCTTGTATTGCAAACATTAACAGATAGAGGAAACATGGTTAGTACTTCCGACTACGCTATTTATGCTGTTGAAAAAGGTGTTGATTGTTCTGTATATAATCAAGTATCAAGAACAGGAGCAAATATAATTTCTATTTATGAGCAAAAATTCTATAGTGGAGGTGGAGAGAAATATCAACTAGCTCTTACACGATACATGGGTAACAATTAAATCAAATTTATAGGAGTGTATTTTTATGAAAAAAATTGTTTCAATAATAAGTATATTTGCAATAATGATGTCATTATGTGTAACATCATTTGCAAATGATTTAGCTGAAGACGAGGAAATACGAGGAGATTTCATTTACGAAAAGGGTACAAATAATATTCTTGCGTATGTGGGTACATCAGATATTTGTGAAATACCTGAAAATTCAAATTTGCTTGGTTTAAATCATATCAAGCAAACACATACGGCAATAAAAAAACTAATTATAAATAAAAATGTAAACTTTTCGATTCTTAATTCATCAAGCAGTTTGGAAGAAATTGATTTTAAAGATGGAATCACAGAAATACCTGACGGTATAATGCAGGAATGCGATTCTCTCAATAAAATAGTATTTCCGTCAACACTAAAGAAAATAGGAAATAATTCTTTTTCTAAATGCCCTAAAATAGAGAATATTGACTTACCGAACAATCTTGAGTATATAGGCGAATATGTATTCAGCGGTTTAAATTCATTGACGGGTGATATTTTAATTCCTAATACTGTTACACATATGGGATATAAAGCATTTTCAGATTGCGGTGATTTAGATAAAGTTCATTTATCAAATAATTTAACTTATACACCTGAAAATAAAAATCAAGAAACAGCTTGTTGGTTTGACGGTACAAATATAAAAGAAATAAATATACCTGATAAAATGCTTGACAAAGTCAGTTGTTATTTTGATGGGGATAATATCACGTTTAATTCGGATATGACAGTCAATATATACAATATGGTTCGTGGTTCAGCTTGGTGTGAAGATAAGTATCTAAAAGGCAAAACAAATAAAACAATCGGCAATGATAAAGATTTTGTAATTGTCGAAAATACCTTGTTGAGATATACCGGAAATGACAAAAATCCAAAAGTGCCGGAAGGTGTCAAAAGTATTACTCAAGATGGTTTTTCATTTTGCGATATAGACACGGTTACTTTACCGCAAAGCCTTGAAAAAATAGAAAAACGTGCTTTTACCTGTACAACATTAAAAGAAATTACTATTCCTAAAAATGTTGATACAATCGAAAGTTGGGCATTTTATATGTGTCCGTATATGGAAAAAGTGACTTTTGAGGGAGCACCGAAAAATATTGAAGAATATCCGTTAGATGGTTATTATATAAATTATGACCACAAAGAAAATGTAATATTTAAAGATCCAAATATAAAGCTGCCGGAGAATTTTTACAGTAATTCTGATGAATATGTTTTAGATGGATTTTATGTGTTATTTAAGGAACATACAGGTATAGATTTACCTAAAGTCAATAAAAAAGATGAATCTGTATCCACCGCAAAAGAAACATTAAAGCCAACATCATCTGTAACTCCGACACAAGAGCCGACTGCTACGGTTAAACCGAGCGAAACAACAGCACCGGCTGCAAAACCGAAAAAGCTTACGGTTGAAACAGGCAATGCCGTTACGGTAAAAGTAGACAGCACAGACGTAGTATTCCCAGACGCACAGCCGTTTGTTGATGAAAACGGACGTACACAAGTGCCGATTCGTGCAGTATCTGAAATGCTTGACTGCAAGGTTGATTGGGACGATACATCAAAGACAGCAACCATTACAAAAGAAAACGGCGATGTTGTAAAAGTGACACTCGGAAGTGATGTTTTGACAGTAAACAACAAATCATCACAAATGGATACAACCGCAATAATAAAAGACGACCGAACATTTATCCCTGTGCGTTTCGTCGCAGAGGCACTTGGTTTGGAAGTTGAATGGTTGGAATGATTAGGAAAGAGGTAGAATTATGAAAAAAATTGTTTCAATAATAAGTATATTTGCAATAATATTATCAGCAACACAGTTTGTGCTTGCTGATTATTCAGATGATACAACAATTACAGACGGTCAATTTGCTTACAAAAAAGGCACAAATAATATTCTTGCATATGTAGGAACAACAGGCATATGTGAGATACCCGAGAATACAACTCTAAAAGGTTTAACTCCGTCATGGGCAAAAGATGCGGCACCTATAACTAAACTAATCATTAATGATAATGTAGATATCAATATGATTATCTCCGGAGAACTTGTAAATTTAAATAAGCTAAAAGAAGTTGAAATAAAAGAAGGAGTAACCGAAATTCCTTATCAATTTTTAAAAGGCTGCAATAATCTTGAAAAAATTACATTACCGTCAACGATAGAAATTATAGATGATGAGGCTTTTAGTGAATGTAGCAAATTATCAACATTAGATTTAAATGATGGTCTTCAATCAATCGGCAGATATGCTTTTTCTGAAACAACTCTTTCGGGTAATTTAAATATTCCTGACACTGTAACGCATATGGACGTTACGGCTTTCACTGATTGTGGCAATCTTGACAAGGTTCATATGTCAAACAACATCGAATGCGAAAAAGACAAAAAATATTGTTATTGGTTTCCGCAGACAGATATAAAAGAAATAAACATTCCCGATACTATGCTTAATTGTACTAACTGTTATTTTCACGGAGATGAAATAACATTCAATTCAGATATGACGGTTAATATATACAATAAAGTTCAAGATTCTAATTGGTGTGATTTAAAATATTTAAAAGGCAAAACAGATAAAAGTATGGGTAACTATAAAGGATTTGCAACAGCCGAAAATACCATACTTAGATATATCGGAACAGACAAAAATCCAATAGTTCCCGATGGAATAACCGCAATAGGTAAACGTGCATTTACATATTGTGATATTGATACGGTCGAATTACCAAATTCCTTAACCCAAATAGGAGAGGCAGCATTTTATTTGTCGACATTAAAAGATATTACAATTCCTAAAAACGTCAAAAAAATAGAAGATGATGCTTTTGATTGGTGTCCATTTTTAGAAAAAGTAACAATCAACGGAAATACGCAAATAGGTTCAAACGCAATTTTAGTTTCTGATAGACTTAGTGAAAATAAGATTGAAGTCAATAATTCAGATATTAAAAATCGTATTCTTTCTTTCGGAATTTCAGAATATGAATTGCCTGCATTTTATGAATTGATAAATTCAAACAGAGAGTTAATCGGTTGGAACAAAGTTGAAGAAGTTGAGCCAACCGAAACAACGGAAAGTACAACAAAACCTACTGTTACCGTTCCAACTGCAACAGCACTACCAACAACAGTGCCAACCAAAGAGCCGACTGCTACGGTTAAACCGAGCGAAACAACAGCACCAACTGCAAAACCGAAAAAGCTTACAGTTGAAACAGGCAATGCCGTTACGGTAAAAGTAGACAGCACAGACGTAGTATTCCCAGACGCACAGCCGTTTGTTGATGAAAACGGACGTACACAAGTGCCGATTCGTGCAGTATCTGAAATGCTTGACTGCAAGGTTGATTGGGACGATACATCAAAGACAGCAACCATTACAAAAGAAAACGGCGATGTTGTAAAAGTGACACTCGGAAGTGATGTTTTGACAGTAAACAACAAATCATCACAAATGGATACAACCGCAATAATAAAAGACGACCGAACATTTATCCCTGTGCGTTTCGTCGCAGAGGCACTTGGTTTGGAAGTTGAATGGTTGGAATGATTACTTATTAAAAAACGGAAATATATTGAACCGACACCCAAAAGTCAGACCAAAATCTAACAGTTGGGATGTCGGTTTTTTTATAAAAATTTTTTCAAACAAAGACAAGATATAGTGCTTGAAATTGGTAAAAATACAAAATAATCTATTATGAACAATCAAAGAACTTTCTGTTAAAATTTTTTACTTGAAATTATAAGAAAAACAGTATATAATATAAAATGTATAGTGCGAGAGAGTGCCTATAAGGGAGAGGTGTCTATGTATAAGTTGAATGATATACATAATTCTGACGGCAAGGGTAATTTTGAAAAAATGGTTATTTCTGAGGCGGAAAGAGTTAAGCCTATTATCAAAGAACAATTTCTTAGAGAATACATTCTTGGTACGGGCGATACATATGAAATATTCAATATATATTGTAAGACGTTTGGCGTAGACCGTATGCTTGAAACAAGAATGATAATCATTAAACCGGCACAGCAAAGTGAAGATGAAGATATATTCTTCTTAAAAAACACTTCTGAGCAGTACATCGGTGAAGATAGATTATTATTAAGCACAACAATAAAAAATCATTTGTTTCTTATAACAACATTATTGGAACAGCAAGAGATTACATCGGTACTTGAGAAAATTCATAATACTATGAAAACGTGCTATGGATATGATGTTATGGCGGTATACAGCAAGATTGCGTCAATAGCTGATGCACCTGCGTCATACGAACGTCTGAAAAGATGTATGGGATATTCGTTTTACTCTGACAGCTGCGAGATTTTGTATGAAAACGATATTAAAATCAACGAAAATGCTGTTAGTGTACAAGCTGAATACGGCGCTATTGAACACGCCGTAAAAACCGGTGATATGGAAAAGCTGAAAATGCTTTTGAGCGGATTTTTTAAAACACTTGAAAAAGCAATGCCGACTCCGGCAGTTGCAAAAACGTATTGTTTGGAGCTTTATGTCTGTATAATTCGTTGTTGCAGTGTTGAAAAAATCGAAAAGTATATGAAAGGAATTGTTTCTGTTCAAGCGGCTAAAAAGCTTAGTGAGATTAAATCTTTCATTGAACAGAACGGTTTTGAAATCGCAAAAGCCAATGCACCGGAATCTAACAAAATATACAGTTCGCTAATTCGTGATACGATTAACATAATTGACGAGAATATCGAAAATGAAAATCTTTCGTTGCGATGGCTTGCCGGAACGATATTATATACGAATGTCGATTATCTCGGAAAGCTGTTTAAGAAAGAAACAGGCAAGAATTTTTCTCATTATGTTATGGAAAAACGTATGGAAATGGCGAAAGACCTCATAATTGAGGGTAAAAAGGACAGAATTTACGAAGTTGCCGAGAAAGTCGGTTACGGCTCAAATTCACAATATTTCAGTCAGGTATTTAAAAAATATACCGGAGTTTCTCCGCTGGAGTACAGGGAATTTGCAAGGTTGGCAAGAGAAAAAAATGAAGCAGGTTGAATTTATAAAAACAACCGAAATAGTCTTTAAATTAGACAATTATAACTGATTTTTAACTGTTAATTGTATTGACAATGCTATATAATTGTCTGTGAATTTCGTTAATAGAAATTGGAAAAATCCAATTTGTATTATATTTTTAAATTTTATGGAGGTATTCAAATGGGTAACAAGATGAAAAAACTAATCTGTGCGCTTTTGGCATCAGCAATGCTTGTAGGCTCAGTCGGCGTTGTCGGCTTTGCAGATGAAGATACAAACGCTGAAACAGTTGTAACAACTTCTGCAGAAGCAACAGAAAAACCTGCCGATGCAGAGGCAACAGAGGCTCCTGCCAGTGCAGAGGCAACAGAGGCTCCTGCCGGTGCAGAGGCAACAGAGGCTCCTGTAGCTACAGTTGCTCCTACTACATCTGGTAGCAGCTATGATAACGACAGTTATTATGACAAGGCACTTTCACTATGTAGTGCACTTGGTATTATCACAGGTTATGAAGATGGTAGTGTAAAGCCTGATTCAAAGGTAACAAGAGCGGAAATGGCATCAATTGTTCTAAGAATGCTTGATTTAACATCAACATCTACATATCAGAACGGTTTTACAGATGTAACATCATCACACTGGGCTGCTGATCAAATTCAAACAGCTTTAGAGGCTAATATCATCAGCGGTATGGGTGACGGAACATTTGTTCCTGACGGCGAAGTTACATATGCTCAAGTATGTGTAATGCTTGTAAATGCTATGAACTATCAGGATGACGCTGAATATTACGGCGGATATCCTAACGGTTATATCAAGGTTGCAGGTATGTCAGACCTTGAAATCACAAAGAACGCACCGGGTGCGGCAGACGTTGCCTCAGACCGTGGCGTAGTTATCAAGATGGTGTATAATGCACTTCTTGGTCAATACAAGGAAATCAACGGCTATGAGAACGGTGCTCCTACTTACAAAGCTAACGGAACATTGGCAAAGGCTAAGTTTGACGTTATCGATAAGAAGGGTGTTCTTACAGCTACATCAAAGACAAGCGTATCTTCAACAGACGTTCAAGACGGTCAAATCGAAATCGTTTCAGATGATGACGATGAAGCTAAGCTATTTGACTGTGACCTAACAGGTCTTGAAGATTACCTTGCTCAAAAGATTACATATTACTACAAGGAAAACAGCGGTCTTACACCAAAAGTTCTTGCAGTAACATATGACGCATCAAAGACAACAACATTCAAGGCTGATGCTGATGATATTCAAACAGTTGAAGGCTTTGATACAGCTGGAGGTAAATTCAAAATCGAAGGCGTAAGCAAGAAGAAGGACTGTGCCGGTGCGTCAATCGTATACAACGGTAAGATTATATCAAACAGCCAACTTGCTGAATTGGGCGAATCAATCAATGATTTACTACTTCCTGAAAAAGGCAGTATCAGACTTGTAGACAGTGACAAGGACGATGTATTTGATGTTGTATTCGTAGATTCATATGAAACAATGGTAGTTTCAAGTGCAACAGACGAAAGAATCGTAGGTAAAGTAGCAGATGACGATAACTTCGGCGATACAAAGGCGCTAACAATCAAACTTGACGATTCAGAAGACAGAACAATCTCTGTTACAAAAGCAGGTAACGAGATCAGACTTAGAAACCTAAAGAAGAACGATGTAGCAACAATCAGAAGAAGTCTTGACGATACAGTTGTTGACGTTGTTGTAACAGGCGAAAGCTTTACAGGTTCGGCGTCAGGTATTTCAAAGAAGGTTGACAAGAGCTATGCTACAATCAACGGTACAAAGTACGATGTTGCAAACGTTGCAGTTGGCGATCTTGTAAGCGGTACACAATCAACATTCTATACAGATATGTTCGGTCGTATAGCTTATATTGAATCAGCAGGCGGAAGTGTTCTTCAGTCAGGCGAAAAGTATGGTTGGATTATGAACGGCTATGATTCAGAAGACGGTAGCGGTTACATTATTGAAATGATGACTCAAGACGGTAAGTCAGCTGAATATAAGCTTGGTTCAAGTGTTGATTACTGGGCTCCTACAGCAACAGCTGCTACAACACTTTCTTCAAAAGAAGAGGCTAAGTCAACAATTTCAGCTCTTGTAAGTGCAAATTCATTTATGAAACTTTCATCTGATGCAAATGTTGCAATTAGACTTGTAAAGTATAAAGTTAATTCAAGTGGCAATATTACAAGATTATATTGTGCAGTTAATGCTAAAACAGTTTCTGACGACAAGGCTCTTAGAATTAATCCAACAAACTTAAAGAGTACTTCGGTTGTATCTGGTCTTGTTGGCGGATATAAGATTGGTGACGGTATTGTTGAAATGTCAGTTCCAAAGACTGCAGAAGATATGAAAAATGCAGACAACTATAAGGTTGGTACAGTAAATTCAGGTTCTTATGTGGTAAGAGAAAACGGTTCAAGCCGTGATTTCGTTGTTGGTCAATTTGAAAATACAAATGTCCCTACAATTCTTATCAACTTTACTTCAAGTGCGGATGCTCTTGCAGCAGTAAAGGATATTGATACGGCTGCTAACAATCCTACAATGGTCGTTAATGAAATTGAAACTGGTGTTGATGATGATGACAACACAGTTTACACAATCAATGGTTACTTTAATGGTGCAGAAGTATCTCTTACAACAACAAAGAATGCTGTTTTAGGTAAGTTGAATAACAAGGGTAAGAATAACGGCATTATTGCAGACCAGGGTGGTAGCAAGTTCTATTCAACAACAGATATTTGGAATGCACAATCTGGTGCTAAATTGACTGATTACTTATCAGAGGGCGATTATATTCTTTATGATGGTGGAGATAGAATTGTCTTGGTACTTGACGCAGATGATGTGTATAAACAAGTATATGAAGGTAAGACTGTAGCCGATGCTCTACCGTTTGGTGCATATAACCAATTTATTGCTCGTAATATGATGGTATATGGTGCAGTGCTTTCATCAGATCTTGATGATGAGGCTAAGGTTGAAATTGATGCAAGTGCATTGAATACTCTTCAATTCGACTCATCAAAGCTTATGGATACTATTGAAATCAATATAAAGACCGGTAAGGCTTCTATTGATACAGACGGTAGTGAGATTTCAGATCTTGAGCCATATGATTCTGAAACAAAAACAGGTGATTATGCAATAGCAAGATTCTGTGATAAGGGTGCTCTACAAGAAATCGTTATTTACAGATTTGTAAACTAATTTCTGAACAGAATAATACAATAACGGACGCGAATGCGTCCGTTATTTTTATGGCGAAATAAAATATAAGATTGCAATTATAATACAATAATATTACATTTTGGTTACATTTCACAAAATTCACTTATTACGATTGTATATTATTGATAAAACGGAAAAAATAATAAGTTTTATTGTGCAAAATGTTACGCAAAAGACTTGCAAAGTATAGGTGTTTTGTGATAAAATAATAATGTACAGTTAAAGATATTAATTTACAATTTGTCTGTGTGGTAAACAGCACAAAAACACAGAAAAAAGTCTTTACAACAAGACTTATATGGTGTATAATAAAGACAAAACAAAATAAAACCAAAAAAAACAAAGAAAAGAGGGAAAACAAATGTATAAGTCTGACTTTGAAATTAAGAAAGAATTATGCGAAATCGGAAGGAGAATTTATAATGACGGTTTTGTTGCCGCAAATGACGGTAACTTCTCAGTCAAAATTGATGACAACACTTACTATGTTACACCGACAGGCGTAAGTAAGGGTTTCATGACTCCTGAAATGATTTGTAAAGTTGATGGACAAGGTAATCTAAAAGAGGCTAACGGCCCTTGGAAACCTTCATCAGAATTCAAAATGCACTTGAAGGTTTATCAGCAAAGACCGGACGTAAATGCCGTTGTTCATGCTCATCCTCCGATTGCAACTTCATTTGCTATCGCAGGTATTCCGCTTGACAAGCTAATTATGCCGGAAGCTATCATCTTCCTTGGTGCAGTGCCAATCGCACAATATGGTACACCGTCAACAATGGAAATTCCTGAATCACTTGAACCATATCTTCAAGATTATGATGCAATTCTACTTGCAAACCACGGTGCACTTTCATTCGGTTGTGACCTAAACACAGCATTCTTCAGAATGGAATCAACAGAATTTTACGCAAAGCTACTTTTCTATGCAAGAATGCTTGGCGGTGAAAAGGAAATCCCTTGCGGTGAAGTTAAGAAACTTGTTGAACTTAGAAAGCAATTCGGCGTTCCGGGTAAGCACCCTATGGAAAAGCTTTGTCCGGGTTGTTATGAAGGTGACGATACTTGCTCAATGTCACCGACAGAGGCTAATGAAAAGTACGGCGTAGAATCATCAGCCGCTTATCATGGTTTCCAACCGCTTCCTTCACAGGTTTGCCCTACTCCTTCATCATCAAATAAGGATATGGAAAGCCTTGTTGCAGAAGTAACAAAGAAAGTTATGGAACAACTTAATAAATAAGTAACGGAGAAACATCATGAAAACTATTGATGAACTTGTCGATGAGTTGGCAGTACGCCTTAACTCTGGACAAACCGTTAAACAAAAAAAAGTCGCAAAACCTGTTTCTGCTCCTAAACCGGAAGTGAAAAAAGAGTGTAAAAAACAATGTAAGTGCGGCGGAAATTGCAAACATGAAAGTCCCGAAAAGATGACTATTGCTATGGCGAAAGAACTTGCCGAGGCAGTTGAAAAAGCGGCGACGATTTTGGGAGTTAAAGTGGTTGTTGCAATTCGTGACGAGGGTGCAAATCTTGTACTTCTTCACGCAATGGACGATAGTTACATAGCAAGCGTTCAGGCGTCACAGGATAAGGCTTATACAGCCGTAGCATTGAAAATGCCTACACATATCGCACTTGATGAATCAAGAGGCGGTTCGCTTGACGGACTTACAAACGGAAACGGAATATTGCTGTTGGGCGGAGGTTATCCGCTTAGAACAGACAAAAAAATATACGGCGGAATCGGAGTTTCGGGCGGCACAAAAGAACAAGATACAACTCTTGCAATGGTTGCCGACGCGTATTTTAAAGCCCGATTTGCTTGAGGAGGTTGGAAAAGTTAATGGTAGATGAAAAGCAAGTAAGCGAAATCGTTAAAAACGTTATTGCCGGAATGGATATTTCATCATTCGATAACAAGCCAGCAAGAAAGCAGCTTGGTGTATTCGATACAATGGAAGAGGCCATTGCAGCTTGTAACAAAGCTTACACGACCTTTAGACATTATAATAAAGAACAAAGGGAAAATATTATAAAGGAAATCAGACGTCTTACTCATGAAGAGGCTGAACCAATGGCTAAGTTGGCTGTTGAGGATACTAAAATGGGTAATGTTTATCACAAGATTTTAAAGCATCACCTTGTTGCCGATAAAACTCTTGGTACATCTGATCTTGAAACCCGTGCACTATCCGGTGACAGAGGTCTTACACTTGTTGAGATGGCTCCGTTCGGAATTATCGGTGCAATCACACCGTCAACAAACCCAAGCTGTACAGTTATTTGTAACAGTATCTGTATGCTTGCAGGCGGTAACGGTGTTATATTCAATCCGCACCCGCACGCAAAGAGAATTTCAGCATATGCTGTTGACCTTGTCAACAGAGCTATTCTTGCGGCAGGCGGTCCGGAAAATATCGTATGTACAGTAAAGGAACCGACAAGAGAAACTTCTGCTAAGATGGTTAATGACCCATCAGTAAGAATGCTTGTTGCAACAGGCGGTCCAGGTGTTGTTAAAATGCTGCTTTCGAGCGGAAAGAAAGCTATCGGCGCAGGCGCAGGTAACCCTCCTGTTGTTGTTGATGATACTGCTGACATTCCAAAGGCGGCTAAAGATATTATCGACGGATGTACATTTGATAACAATCTTCCATGTATCGCTGAAAAAGAATGTTTTGTAATGAAAAATGTTGCGGACGAGCTTATTCAGAATATGTTGAAGAACGGTGCTTACCTAATCAATGCGGCACAAGTTAAACAACTTGAGGATGTTGTCCTTGTTTGGTCAAAGCCTAAAAAAGAGGGCGAACAGCCAAAACGTGTTATTAATAAGGATTGGGTTGGACGTGACGCAAAGAAGATTCTTGCTCAAATCGGTATCAATGTAGGCGACGATATTAGATGTATCATTTGTGAAACAGAGTTTTCACAGGCATTTGTTCAGACAGAACTTATGATGCCGATACTTCCTATCGTCAGAGTAGATACATTCGACGAGGCCGTTGAAATGGCTGTTAAGGCTGAACATGGCAATCGTCACAGCGCTCATCTTCATTCAAAGAATGTTGACCATATGACACAATATGCAAAAGCAATCTGTACAACAATATTTGTTAAGAATGCTCCGTCATATGCAGGTATCGGCTTTAACGCTGAAGGTTGGACAACCTTTACTATTGCCGGCCCGACAGGTGAGGGTATCACTTCTCCGAGAAGTTTTACACGTCAGAGAAGATGCGTACTTTCAGACGCGCTTAATATCATATAAAAAGGAGTGAAAACCTTGAATATAAACGAAAATGATGTAGCAAAGCTTGTACAACAGGTTTTGCAAGAAATGACAAGCGGTGCTCCTGCATCAGCTCCAAAAGCACAAGCAGCTCCGAGCGGTGACATTCCAAAGACTGCAAAAGTTGCTATGATGACAGAATTAAAGCACTTTGAAATTCAGGAATACCCAATCCCTGAGTTGGGTGATGACGATATTCTTGTAAGAGTTGAAGGCTGCGGTGTTTGCGGTACAGATGCTCACGAATATAAGAATGACCCATTCTCACTTATCCCTGTTGTTCTTGGACACGAGGGTACGGGTGAAATCGTAAAGATGGGTAAAAACGTTAAGAAAGACAGCGCAGGTAAGCCTTTAAATATCGGTGATAAGGTTGTTACTTGTATGATTTTCAAAGACGATCCTGATATTACAATGTTTGACCTTAATAAGCAAAATGTAGGCGGTGCAGACGTTTACGGACTTCTTCCTGATGATGACGTTCACCTAAACGGCTGGTACAGTGACTACATTCTTATCAGAGGCGGTTCAACAGTATTTAACGTAAGCGACCTTGATCTTGATTCAAGAATTCTTATCGAGCCATGTGCGGTTTTGGTACACGCTGTTGAAAGAGCAAAGACAACTAACATTTTGAGATTTAACTCAAGAGTTGTTGTTCAGGGCTGCGGACCTATCGGTCTTATCTGTATAGCAGTTCTACGCACAATGGGTATTGAAAATATCGTTGCAGTTGACGGTAATGAACAAAGACTTGCATTCGCTAAGAGAATGGGTGCCGGTGAAACAGTTAACTTTATGAATTACAAGGGTATCGATAACCTTGCAAATGCTGTAAAGGACGCTTTCGGCGGACATCTTGCAGATTTTGCATTCCAGTGTACAGGTTCTCCTGTTGCTCACAGCAATATCTATAAGTTCATCAGAAACGGCGGCGGACTTTGTGAACTTGGTTTCTTTATCAACGGCGGTGACGCTACAATCAATCCTCACTTTGACCTTTGCTCAAAGGAAATTACGCTTGTAGGCTCATGGGTATATACTCTTAGAGATTATGCTACAACATTTGATTTCTTAAAGAGAGCAATCGCAATCGGATTGCCTATTAAGGAACTTATTACACACAGATTCCCACTTGAAGAAATGAACGAGGCACTTGAAACAAACCTTGCTCAGAAGGGATTGAAAATAGCTTACGTCAGAAAAGACTTAATCTAAACCTCGGAAGAAAGGCTGAATAAGTATGAATGACGCAATAGGAATTATAGAAATGTTCGGATTTGTTACTGCGATAACAGCGGCAGACGCGGCTGCAAAAGCTGCAGACGTTAAAGTTATTGCAATCGACTCAAATAAGCCGGCAAACGCCGATTCGGTAGAAGTACCGCTTATTATGGCTGTCAAAGTTCAAGGCAGTGTCAGTGCCGTTACTGCGGCGGTTGACGCGGCTGCAAGAACAGCGGAGAGCATATCCGGACTTATAAATAAGCACATAATTGCAAGACCAACCGACGATTCGCAAAAAATGGCGAACCGAACAAGTGTCGGCAGAGATAAGGTAGGTCATATACCAAATAACGCGTAGCGTAAATTTAAGGAAAGGAATGATATAGGAGTGCAGGCATTAGGATTTATCGAAACAAGAAGTCTTACCGCTTCTATTGAAGCTTCCGACGTTATGACCAAAACCGCTGACGTATGGGTAGTCGGAACTGAGAAAATCGGCTCAGGTCTTGTGAATGTAGTGATTCAAGGCGATGTTGACGCTGTTACGGCGGCTGTTAAAGCCGGTGAGGCAGTGGCAAAAGAAATCGGAGAGGTTTATGCAGTTAATGTAATTCCTCGTCCGCATGATGACATTGCCAAAATCCTGCCTTCGATTTAAGTAGGAGGTTAGCAGATGGAATATTCATTAGGTTTGGTTGAGGTTTCAGCGTTGGGAAATGCTATTATAATGCTTGACGATATGCTGAAAGCGGCTGATGTTGAGTTTGTTGCGACAGAGCGTAAGCTTGGAGGCAGACTTGTAACAATAGTCGTAAGAGGCGAACTTACTTCCGTAAAAGCGTCAGTTGACGCCGGTGTGGCAAGAGCTACAAAGGACGGATGTTTGAAAGCGTCACAGGTTATAGCAAGACCTCATCATGAGATATTAAAGTTCTTGCATCTTGACGAGGAGGAGAAAAAGCCTAACTCGGAAATTGCGGGAACACACGTCGGAGCGATAAAAGAAACTCCGGTTAAGGCTGAAAAACCAAAAACAGTTGAGAAATCAACAGAAACGGAAAAGACTGCGAAAACAACTGCCGAAAAGAAACCGGCAACAAGAAGACGCGGTCGTCCGAAGAAAACACAATAATTAAGTTCTAATTTGCACATTGGTGCTTTTAGATAAATAAATTAAGTAAAAAAGGGCATTCGCCCAAGAAAAAATAGGAGGAAATTTAAAATGGCAGTAGAAGCATTAGGTATGGTAGAAACAAGAGGTCTTGTAGCAGCAATCGAGGCAGCAGATGCTATGGTTAAGGCTGCAAACGTTACACTAATCGGTACAGAAAGAATCGGTTCAGGTCTTGTAACAGTTATGGTAAGAGGCGACGTTGGTGCAGTTCAGGCTGCAACAGACGCAGGTGCTGCAGCAGGTTCAAGACTTGGTGAACTTGTATCAGTTCACGTAATTCCTCGTCCACACAGTGACGTTGAAAAGATTTTACCTGCTGTTTGATTTAGTAAGTAAAAATTCTTATGTAGAAATACATAAGGCGAAGTATGGACGTTAAGTCCGATTCCGACATGGCTGACGGGGAATTTTAATTTTCCCGTCACAGCTATGGGGAATGAAACCTCAATTTTTAGGAGGAAAAAGGAATGGACAACAATTTGCAAGATATGATTGCTAAGGCAGTTGTAGATATTATTAAGCAAAAAGAAGATAATAAAGGAATAAAAGTCGGCGTGTCGGCAAGACATGTTCATTTATCACAGGAACATTTGGAAATTCTTTTCGGTAAGGGACACGAACTTACTGTAAAGAAAATGCTTATGGGTGATCAGTTTGCTGCAGAAGAATGTGTAACATTGGTAAGTCCGTCACTTCGTACAATCGAGGGTGTTCGTGTACTTGGTCCTGTCAGAAAACAATCACAAGTTGAAATTTCAAGAACAGATACCTTTAAATTAAAGGTTAGTCCGCCTGTACGTCCTTCAGGCGAGTTAAAGGGCAGTGCGCCGATGGCGTTGGTTGGTCCAAAGGGCAGTATATTTTTAAATGAAGGCTGTATCATAGCCAACAGACACATACATATGACTCCTGCAGAGGCAGAAAAGTATGGAATTAAGGATAATGACATCGTTGATGTTGAAATCCAAAACTCAAAACCGACACGTTTCTATAACGTTCAGGTCAGAGTTAGAGAAGACTTTAATACGGAAATGCACATCGATACTGATGACGCAAATGCCTGTGCAATAAAGACAGGCGACAGAGTTGTGATTTTAGAAAAATAACCATATTAGGCTTTTTGTCTAATAAGAGGATTGATAATAATGATTATTGGCAGAGTATATGGAAGCGTTGTATCAACTCATAAACTTGAAGGTTTGGTGGGATATAAGTTTATGCTTGTACAATGTATTGAAAATAAAAATCTTGTCGATAAGTTCCTTGTAGCAGTTGACGGAGTCGGCGCCGGTATCGGTGAGGACGTTATAATTACTACGGGTAGCAGTGCGAGAGTTGCAATCGGTGATGCAAATTCACCAGTTGACGCAACGATTGTCGGTATACTTGACGAGAAACAATGCTGATTAAATTCAGTAAATAAACCCACATAATAACTCTTTGGGGAGGAAGAAGCAAAATGACATTTGAAGAGCTTCAGAAAATTGTATATGATGCAGGTATAGTCGGTGCCGGTGGTGCCGGATTCCCTACTCACAGAAAATTTTCAGACAAAGTAAAACAGATTATAGTGAATGCGGCAGAATGTGAACCATTGATGATGGTTGACCATCACATTTTGGAACATCACCTTCAGGCACTTGTTGATACACTTAATGTACTAATTGATACAATGGGTGCAGATGAGGCGATTATCGGTATTAAGGGTAAGAATATGCACCTTTTGGATACAAAAATTGTTGCATCACTTGAGGGTACAAAGGTAAGAATTAAGGAAATCCCTGACATTTATCCTGCCGGTGACGAAGTTGTACTTACATATGAAACAACAGGCAAGATTATTCCGGAGGGAGCAATCCCTGTAATGGTCGGAGTAATGGTTATTAACGTTGAAACTGTTTATAACATTCACTGTGCAATTACAAACGGTCAGCCTGTTACTCAAAAGTATGTAACAATCGGCGGTGACGTTGATGAGGATATTACAGTTAAAGTTCCTGTCGGAATGAAGATTAAGGCGTTGCTTGAGGCAACAGGACACGGTGACCTTGACGGCAAGGCTGTTATTAACGGCGGTCCTATGATGGGAAGACTTGTTGATTTGGAAAACGATTCAGTTACTAAGACAACTAAGGGACTTCTTATATTCCCTGAAACTCATTCTATCATTCAACGTAAGAGAATGCCAATTTCAATGACATTAAAGCGTGCGTCTGCGGCTTGCTGTAACTGTACAATGTGTAGTGATATGTGTCCGAGAAACTTGCTTGGATATAATATCAATGTGCATAAGACAGTTCGTGCGGCATCGCACAGTGAAGTTACAGATTCAGAAAGCTTTTTGCAGTCGGCTCTATGCTGCGGTTGCGGTGTCTGTACCGTTATTGGTTGTCAGCAAATGCTTGACCCGCAGAAGATTTCAATGGACGTCAAAGGTGCTCTTGGAAGAAAGGGTCTAAGACGTCAGAATAATCAAGCGCCACAACAGGTAAGACCTGAAAGAGCGTCAAGACTTGTATCTTCGTCTGTTCTGATTGACAGACTGGGAATAAGAAAGTATGTTAAAGCACACGTTGAAAGAAAGTATATAGACTTTGCTCCAAACGAAGTTTATATCGAACTTAAACAACACGTTGGTAAGCCGGCAAGTGCTACTGTAAAGGTCGGCGATACAGTTAAAGTTGGTGACGTTGTTGCTCAAACAGCATACGAGGACCTTGGTACAACAATGCACGCAAGCATTGACGGCAAGGTTAAGGCAGTCACAGACAGATTTGTTATTATTGAAAGATAGTGGGTGAGAGATGATGAATTCAATAGGATTAGTTGAAGTAAAAAACGTATCTAAGGGTATTGTTGTAACTGATGAAATGCTAAAGAGTGCGGGTATCGTGCTTATAAGTTCAGGTTCGGTTTGTCCGGGTAAATTTGTCACAATCGTAGGCGGAGAACTTTCTGCTATTCATGCGGCTGTTGACAGAGCGGAACTTATCGCAGAAGATGCACTTATTGATAAATTTGTAATAGGTAATCTTGGTGATAACGTATTTGAGGCAATTTGCGGAACAGCCGATGTTAAGGAAAAGAAAGCATTCGGTATTGTTGAAACATTTACTGCCGCAAGTGCAATTCAAGCAGCCGACGCTGCTGTTAAAGCCGGTGACATCGAACTTATCGAAGTTCGTGTGGCTCGTGGTTTGGGCGGTAAGTGCTTTGTTTCAATGACAGGTGATGTTGCAGACGTTAAAGCAGGCGTTGAGGCAGGAGCAAGAATTGCGACTGAACAAGGCGTGCTTATCAATACAGAAGTTATTGCTAATCCACATCCTGAATTGTGGGAAGCTGTACTTTAATTTGATTTTACGGCTTACAAAGGTACTGCGTATGCAGTACCTTTTTTACGTCTAAATTCGGACAAATTCGATTGTGTAGCGTAAATGTTTATATAATCATATTTATGTGCGAAAGTATAGCAATATTAAATTACTAATTAGATTTGCCGAAAATGTGATACCATCACGCTTCCCGCGGAGCGTGTGAGTTGAAATTTTAGATTTTTTGTTTATATTTTAAATTATTAAGTGTATAATGTTAACATGAGATGATACAATAGAAAGGATGATTTATATGCTTACAACAGCAGAAAAAATAAAAGTAATTATGAAACGAAATAATTTTACAATGACTGAATTAGCCAATCAATTAAATTGCTCAAGACAGAATTTGTCAAATAAAATGTCGCGTAATAATTTTGACGAAAGGGAATTGACCGCCATTGCCAATGCTCTTGGTTGTGAACTTGAAATTAATTTTGTAAATCGTGAAACAGGTGAAAAGATTGAATTATAACAAACCCGGCATCACGCTTCTTGCAGAGTATGTGAGTTGCAATGATGAATAGTAGCGTGCAAAAATATTATATTGAAGACAGTGTAGGTTAAAAAACGTAAGGGAAAAGAAGATTTTTATGAAGGAACATAACAGATAATAGGGTGTAAAATATATGAGTGAATTGGATTTTGAAAATCCGCATTATTGTCCTGTATATGATAAAGTTATAGATATAGACCTATGTTATGAAACATTAATGTGTCTTAATCATTAATTGCATTATTAACTATATCAAATACATAATCTACATTGTTAGCAGTACATTCTATTGGATATATTCCGACATCTAACGTACTTCTTGTCTCATTTGCCGAATGTTTTATATAACACAGTTACACTCTCTATGGAGCAGGTGAGTAAAGAAAAACTAAGTAAAATCGCGTCTATAATCGGTTGGTTTTTGATTGGTATTCTTTTTAAACTGTGATATAAAGTTACTTGTATCAAGGAACCCGCATTCTTCGGATATTTCGGCGATTGATTTATTTGTTGTACGCAAAAGCAATTTTGACTTATTTATTCTATAATTCGTCAAATAATTATACGGAGTTGTACCCATAATCCTACGAAAAAGGCGGATAAAATGATATTTTGAAATATGGATATTCTGTATCATATCATCAATGGATATTGAATCGGAGTAATTATTTTGAATAAAATCAATTACCACATTAATATCATCCGAATGTTGACGTTTTTGACTTTTTTGTTCATTTTCGATTGTGTAAATAACAAGTGTATTCAGAACATCATGTATTTGCGAAGAAGTGGAAATACTGCTGAGAACATCATTTTTTGTCACGTTACATATAAGCTCCGACAACTGTTGTTCAAAACTCAAAAAGTCTTTTACGGAAATAATATTTACCGCGTTAGGGTAGAGAATATCAAACATTGCCGCCACTGCACTGCCTTTTAAATGAATCCATATAAATTCCCATTCTTCGTTATTTGAAAAGTATTTATGATAATTATGACAATTTATCATAACGGCGTTGTGAGGAAGAGCTGCCAAAGAAACTTTGTCACTCACAACCGTACCGCTGCCTTTTATTGTGTACAACAAAAGATAACTGTCGTGTTCGTCACGTTCCACTTTATAATCAGCCTCTGCACGAAAATGACCTGCCTCGGTTATGTAAAAAGGCAATGTCAATGTAAGCGGGGTAGGGGTGGCGGTGTACCAAAGTGAATTATCTGTTATTTTTTCTTCGTATTTTGACATATGGCTCTACCTCCTTTTTTATTCTAACACACATTAAACTTTAAAGCAATAATTTCATATTAAATGTACAAAAAAAGCAAGCTACGTGAATAGCTTGCTTTTATATGTTTTATTTATCTTGTTACGATGTCAACAGGAACATTAAAGATTTTAGCAACCTTTAAGATTGTATCGATATGTCTGCCTGTAGCGGCTGCAAAGTGGTGAGTAGGACCACATTCGCTCCAACGGTTTACAAATTCTCTTGCTCCGCAAGTGAAACGTGTTCTCATATTTGTATCACCAAATGAAAGAATCTTACCTTCTTCGTTTACGCCCTCTGCAACGATAAACTTAAAGTGACCGTCACCGTCTTGTGTAATTGCAAGATAAGTAACAGGACCTGTGTATGGATAGAATTGAGTAAGGTAACCGCCGCCTGTTTTACCGTGGAATACCTTAACAATCTTCATTGTAGGTTTTTTATCTGAAATATCAGCATCACCCGAACCGCTGTGACCGATAATTGCAATATCGTCGTTAAAGTCGATTGAATACATTTCAGCAAGCTGACCTGTACCTGAGATAGTCTTTAGGATACTCATAGCCATAGCAACCTTCATATCACCCTCAACGGCACAAGCTGTACCTTGCTTAATAAGCATTGAGAATGCAGGGATAAGCATACTGTCAAGTACGCCGGCTTTACCTTGAGCGTAACCATCATAGTGAGATGCGATTAAGCCAAGATGTTCGTCCTTAACCCATTGCTCGAAAGCAACAACGTATTTAGCCATATCCCAAACTTCTTCGATACTTCCGCCACCTTCGATGTCGAATGTATCAAGAATATCTTGAGCCTTTGCACGAATTGCATCTTCGTCTGTGATGTTGTCAGCGATTGCCCACATCTTTTCCCAGTCGAACTGCTTTGTATATAGGTGCATTCTTCTGTATAGGTTTGATTCGTCAATGTAAAGGTCCATCATACCCGGATAAGGTCTGCCGATTTGAGCGATATTTGTATCTCTGAATCTTCTTCTAACCTGAGCTGCACGGCACCAATCGTCGATTTCAGCCTGTACACCAGGGTCACCGCCTTCAACAACACCTGTGATTACAGCGTGTCTTTTGCCGTATCTTTCAAGGTCTGCAACCATTTCGCCGACTGCACCGCAGGCATAACCTTCGCCAAGCCATGACGCTATATCAGTGTGGTCATAATCCAAAGCCTTTAGCTTTTGGATATTTACAAGAACAACCGGTACATCAAGGTCTTTTACTGCCGGTAGCATATTGTATGATGTTGCATATGTAAGTAACTGAAGAAATACCAAGTCAACGTCTGCGGCACGGAATAAATCTCCTGCTGCTTGTGACTGCTCCTTTGTTGTTACCATTCCGCCGTCGATTATTTCGACAGTGTCAGGAAGTGTTTTCTTGAACGCATCGTATTGAGCTTCAAATTCAGGTACCAATGATGGGAACTGAGGTAGATAAGCTCCTAATGCAATAGAAAATACGCCTACTTTAGCCTTTGTTTCAACTAACATTACTCTCTTCCTCCATTAATTAAATATTTAATTATTTTTCCGAAAAACAATAGCAAATCATACAATTTGACTGCCACGCACTGCTTTTCTCTCTATAAGATTTATTATACAATAAATGCAATAATACGTCAAGCGTTTGGGGCAATAAAAAAACCGCATAAAGCGGTTTTTAAAATATGTTATTTACTGTTTAAACGATTTAACTCTTCCATAGAAATTGTGCGAGTATGTTTTGTATGTGACCATTCGGTTTTGTTTTTACCGATCATACCTTGAATTGCGATAGGCACCCAAGTGAAGTTATACAAAATATATGTGAAGTAGTAAAATACCATTTTTGGCTTAAATTCGCGGCGTTCATACCATATAACGAACGGTGTATAGCAGAACTGCAAAATAACGATTACGTTCCACAGCCACGAATTACCGAATATGTATGAAAGCTGAATGAATCCTAAGTCACCGTCGGGGTGAAATGTTTGTGCATATGCGAAGAATGTAATGATACCTGTTGCGATAATTCTTATCGGCTGAACAAGATATACAGCACAGTCAATACACGAAAGTTTTCTCTCTTTAATGCCTTTTTTGATAAGTTTGAAGAAATATCTTGATGCAACGTCACAATGTCCTTGCATCCAACGAACTCTCTGACGCCACGACTGTTTTAAGGTCAAAGGTTTTTCGTCGTAAACAACGGCGTCGTAAGCGAATGCCACACGTGTGTCGTTAAGAGAAAGTTTCATTGTAAATTCCATATCTTCCGTAAGACAGGTTGCACCCCAACCGAGTTTCTTTAAAGTGTCAAGTGCGATTATAAAGCCGGTACCCGAAAGTTCACAGCAAAGACCGAGTTTGTATCTTGAAAGCTGAAATATACGGTTTACACTCCAAAAACAGAATGAATAAGCTGCCGTAATCCAAGAATCGTATGGGTTTTTGCTGTCAAGAAAACCTTGAACAACCTTAAAGCCTTGATTTGCACGTTCATTCATAGCTTTTAGATAATTTTTATCAACAAGGTTGTCCGCGTCAAATACCGATATATAGTCGTATTGTTCGTCCATTTTATAAAGCTTGTCGAACATCCATTCAAGCGCGTGTCCCTTACCTCTAAGCTCCGGAACGTTTCTTACATATACAAGTGCACCGGCATCTTCAGCCGCTTTTGCGGTATTGTCGTCGCAATTATCGGCAATTACAAAAATATCATATGCGTCATCGGGATAATCAAGCTGTTTCAAAGATTCAACCATATTACCGATAACGACTTCCTCATTATGTGCAGATATTATAAGTGCAAATTTATGTGTTTTGTCGGAAATTTTCTTATTCTTGTCTTTTATCGGCAAAAAACCCGTAATCCCGACTATAAGATAGTAAATACCGATTGACAAAGAAAATACCTGTAAAATTATGCTAAACACAGTCAAAAACATACTGCCGTCTGACATTAAATTACCCCCTATAAAATATTCATAGTCTATTTTACTATCTTTGGCTGAAAAAAGCAATATATTTATGATATTTTTTGCAAATTCTATAATTATTTCTAAATAAATAAATTATATATGGGTAATTTTTTAGTATGGCAGAGATGAAATTATAATATAAAGGCAGGTGCATATAATAGATAATACTGAAAAGAATGCTATAAGCTCGCCTTTCAGACGTGAAGATTTTTGACGGCGGGTATAGTTTGAAACCGCTATACATTTACTGTTTTTTAACTGTTGTGTATTCATAATAAAACTTGTCCTTTTTGTGAAATTTATTCTATATATAAAGTATATGAAATAAATTTACAATATATTCCAATTATTTTTGCGAAAAGTGAAATATTTGTAAACATACTTAAAAAGGGGTTTAAAATTTTAGATTGATATGGTATAATAACTTCAAAAATTGTGTATTTTCGGCGGTAAAACCGTTTTAAGATATATAGAAAGGAAAAAAGTGATGACATTATGTGCAAAATGTAAGAAAAACCCTGCGGTTTTCTTCATTACAAAAATGGAAAACGGAAAGACCACAAGCGAAGGACTTTGTCTGTCATGTGCAAAAGAGTTGGGGATTGCTCCGATTAATCAAATGATAGATAATTTCGGTGTGTCTGACGAAGAACTTGAAAATATAAATAATCAGATGTCCGAATTTATGGAGAGTATGGAAGGTATGCCTGGTATGGACGGCGATTTGTCGGAAATGCTCGGACAGATTTCGGGCGGTGAGGACGACGAAGGCGGTGCGGCTACCGCTCCTCTTGATGCGTTTAAAGATTTCTTTAATAATCTTGGCTCTAACTCAAACAGTGACGAAAGTACCGAGGAGAATAAAAAGTCGAAAGACAAAAAGCAGTCGAAGAAAAAACAGAAAAAGACCATGCTTGATACTTACGGCACAAATCTTACCGAAAAAGCCGCAAGAGGCGAGGTTGACAGAGTTGTAAACAGAGATGCGGAGATTGAACGTGTAATTCAGATTTTGAACAGACGTTCAAAGAATAATCCAGTTCTTTTGGGTGAGCCGGGTGTAGGTAAAACTGCCGTTGCAGAGGGTTTGGCTTGCAGAATATATGAAAAGAATGTTCCGCCTAAACTTTTTGACTATCAGCTTTATTTGCTTGACTTTACGGCACTTGTGGCAGGTACACAGTTCAGAGGACAGTTTGAGGCAAGACTGAAAAGTCTTTTAAACGAGGCTGCCGAAAGAGGTAACGTTGTACTTGTAATTGATGAGATTCATAATATCGTTGCGGCAGGTGACGCAGAAGGGGCAATGAGTGCGGCGAATATTCTGAAGCCGGCACTTGCAAGAGGTGAAATTCAGATAATCGGTGCGACAACTCTTACAGAGTACAGAAAACATATAGAAAAGGATTCCGCACTTGAAAGACGTTTCCAACCTGTCCTTATCGACGAGCCTTCTATTGACGAAAGTATCGAGATTTTGAAAGGTATTAAGGATTATTACGAAAATTACCATTCTGTAAAAATTTCTGACGATATAATCGAACAGGCGGTAAGGTTGTCGGAAAGATATATAACAGACAGATTTTTGCCTGACAAGGCTATTGACGTAATAGACGAGGCAGGTTCAAGAGTAAATCTTAAAAATAAGGCACTTTATGACGTTAAATTGTTGGAGGACAGACTTGATGTCATAGAGGAAGATATTGAAACGGCTACCGATGATGGCGATTTTGAAAAAATAGCCAACTTAAAAACAGAAAAACTTAAAGTTGAAAAAGACATTGAAACGGCTGAAAACGAGGCTAAAAAAGCAGAGATTACGTTTGACGATATTGCGGCTGTTATCGAGGGGTGGACTAAAATTCCCGTACATCGCTTGACGGAGGACGAATCTACAAAACTTCTTAATCTTGAATCGCGTATTCATGAGCGAGTTATCGGTCAGAATGAGGCTGTTGAGGCTGTTTCGCGTGCGATAAGACGCGGCAGAGCCGATATTACTACAAGAAAACGTCCTGTATCGTTTATATTTGCAGGTCCGACAGGTGTCGGAAAAACAGAACTTGTTAAGACGATTGCGGAAGTTATGTTTGATAACGAAGAATCACTTATCAGAATTGATATGTCGGAATATATGGAGAAACATTCGGTTTCAAAATTGATCGGCTCACCTCCGGGATATGTCGGATATGATGATGCCGGTCAGCTTACAGAAAAGGTTAGAAGAAAGCCGTATTCCGTAATATTGCTTGACGAAATCGAAAAAGCACACCCTGAAGTGTTTAATTTGTTCCTTCAAATTCTTGATGACGGACGTGTCGCGGACAGTCACGGTAAAATAGTTAATTTTGAAAATACCATTATTATAATGACAACAAATGCAGGCTCTGAATTTAAGTCGGCGGCGGCAGGGTTTAACTCGAATGATGAAGTTAAACTTGACGATAACGTGGATAAGAGTTTAAAACAGTTCTTTAAGCCTGAATTCCTTAACAGAATTGACGAAATTGTAACATTCAAACCACTTACAAAGGAAAATCTAAGACAGATTATTGACCTATTACTAAAGGATATTCACGCAAAACTTGCGGAAAAAGACGCAAAACTTGTTGTTACCGATGAAGCGAAGGAACTTATCTTGGAAAAGGGTTACGATAAGCGATACGGTGCAAGACCGCTTAAGAGAGCAATCCAAAAACTTTTGGAGGATAAACTTTCAATCTTGTCGCTTACAGGTCAGATTACATCGGGCTGTGTGATCACCGCCGACAGAAAAGACAACGAAATCACACTTACGGCAGTTTCAAACTTGCTTGAAAATTAGTATGATTTTCCTGTGATATTTTAAACCTAACTGCAAATAATATTTATGTGCCGCAGGGGCGGTATTAAATATTATTTTATGGAGGTAAAATATCATGGCATGTTGTAACGGCGAAAAGAACGAAAGTATTAAATGTACTGTAACGCAGTGTGCAAATCACTGTGATTCAGCAGATTATTGTTCACTTTCAAGTATTCAAGTGGGTACGCACGAGGCTAATCCTACAATGGTAGAATGTACAGACTGTAACTCATTTGAATTGAAGAAGTAATAAAAAAATTTCAGAACCCTAAAAGGAACTGTAGAAAAATTATGTTTTTTCTACAGTCCCTTTGTTTATGGAGAAAATTATGGAGAATAAATTTAAGTATTCAAACGACAATAAAAGATATCATACATGGAACTATCATCTTCAGCGGAAATTCGGCGGTAAGGTGTTTAAGGTGGCGTTAAACGGCGGTTTTACATGCCCGAATATCGACGGTAAAAAGGGCGTCGGAGGGTGTATATATTGTTCGTCAAGCGGCAGCGGTGATTTTGCCGGTGATCCGTCACATAATATTCTTACGCAGTTTGAGGAAGTCAAGGAGCGTATGCATAAAAAGTGGCACGAGGCTAAGTATATTCCGTATTTTCAGGCACATACAAATACATATGCACCTGCAAGCGTGTTGCGTGAAAGGTTTGAACCCGTGCTGAAACAGGATAACGTGGTTGGGATAAGTATTGCGACGCGTGCGGATTGCCTTGAAGATGATGTGCTTGATTATTTGTCGGAATTGAACGAAAGAACATATCTTGTGACCGAACTCGGCTTGCAGACTGTTTTTGACGAAACCGGTGAAAAGATTAATCGCTGCCATACATATGCGGAGTTTTTGGACGGTTATAAAAAATTACAGGATAGAAATATAAATGTGTGCGTACATCTTATTGACGGCTTGCCGGGTGAAACGACAGATATGATGCTTGAAAGTGCAAAGGCGGTGGCGAAACTAAATCCGCATTGCGTGAAATTGCATTTGCTGCACGTTTTGAAAAATACTCGCCTTGCAGATATGTACGCAAGAGGTGAGTTTGAACTTATGACTCTTGAAGATTACGTTGAAACGATAGTAAATCAGCTTGAAGTTTTTTCGGAAGAAACGGTAATACAAAGACTTACCGGTGACGGCGGTCGTGATTCACTTGTAGGTCCGCTGTGGAGTTTGAAGAAATTTGTAGTGCTTAATGAAATTGATAAACTTATGGTTAAACGCGATACATATCAAGGGGTTAAGTATGGTGAATAGTAAAAAAGAGAAGTCAATGGCTTCTCTTTTTTGATAAAAGTTTTATTGTTGTAATTCTATTCTATCAAGATACAATGCAGGAACTGTGATTTTTCCGCCCATAGTCGATTGATAAGAATAAAGTCCTAAAGAAGTTCCGTAAACCGTTACATAATCATCATCAAGAATTCTTGATGTTACTATATTTTTCGGATAAGCAACATATATAACGTTGTCATAATCTCCGTTCACAGCAATTCTGTGTTGAGTTTCAGTATCACCTTCTATAACTTGAATGACTTTACCGCTATATGTAAGGCTTTTTCCTTTATATGGGTCAGGATTCCTTGCAAGTTCTTTGTAGTCAACATAACCATAATTTTCTCTTATAAATTCCTTTGCAACGGGAGCAGGTGTCGGTGTTGGCAGAGGTTCCGGAGTGGGAGTAGCAATAGGTACGGGTGTTGCCGACTGTTGTTCGGTGACAGGTGCTGTTGTGACAACAGTTGAATCTTTTTGGGTTGGTTCGTCAGATGAAGAACATTTTGTAAATAAAAGAATAATAATGATAATAGCCGCAATTATAATTGTGATAATGTATTTTTTATTTGGATTATTATTCCCTTGAGGAACTTGTTGTATAGGTGATGTGTCTGTTGTTTGTGTGTTTTGTTGCGGTGTTTGAGTCGATTGAGTATAGGCGGTTTCTGATTGAGTGTTTTTTGTGTCGGTATTTGTTGTTTGCTCAACTTTCTCTAACGGTGTATTGCAAGCAGTGCAGTAAACAATATCATCAGTAAATTCTTTTGAGCATTTAGGACATTTTTTCATAAGTGTTCCCTCCATATATGTATATTTTGCACCTATATAGGTGCAAAATTATTATAACACAATGCTACAATGAAGTCAATAGTTTTGTACTTATATTAGTGCATTTTGACGGGGTGAAATATGGACGCATTATATGAGAAAAAAATAGGAAATAAAATCCGAAGTATTCGTGAAAAAAGAAAGATTACACAAGAGGAATTATCTGCAAAACTGCAAGTTAGAGGGTGTGACATAACACGTAGTGCACTTGCAAAAATAGAAGTTGGTCAGCGTCATATATATCCTGATGAGATTAGGCATTTTAAAGAGATACTAAATGTTGAATATGATGATTTATTTAATGTGTGAGATAATTATTAGGATAGATTAAAAAGAGAAGTCAATGGCTTCTCTTTTTGTGTGAGTAGGGGCGAACATTGGTCGCCTGTGTAGCAAGGTAATTTGCGGTGGCGATAAAAAGGGGACGTCGAGTGCGCCGTCCCGTACGGGGGAAATATCTACAATACCACCACTCCGTCCTGCGGACACTTCTCCTCAAGAAGAGGCATAAAAGCCTCCCATAGAGGGGAGCAGTCGACGGAGTCGACTGAGGGGTGGCAAGATAAAAGCATATTCTTTTTATTTTTGCACCGTATTGAAAAGATAGGGAAAATATGATAAAATACATACAACAAATAAGAATGGAGATTAGATATGCTTGCAGTTGAACGCAGAAACAGAATAGAGCAGATAATAAATAAAAACAAGAGTGTACTTGTGGTGGAACTTGCAAAACAGTTTGAGGTTACAACCGAAACAATTCGCGGTGACCTTGAAAAACTTGAAAAACAAGGCGTGCTTGTTCGTACATACGGCGGTGCAACGCTTGTTGATAACAGCGAAATCGAACTTGCAATAACGGAACGTGATACGGTGAATTATGAGGGCAAACAACGTATAGGAAAATATGCGGCTGACCTTATAAAAGACGGTGAAACTATATTTCTTGACGCAAGTACATCGGCATGGCACTTGGCGAGATACATAAAAGGTAAACGTGGTATAACTGTTATTACAAATGCTGAAAAAATCGTGAATGAACTTTCGATGTGTGACCATATTCACGTTGTGTGCGTCGGCGGTGAACTGACGCCGAGAAATATGTCGTATATCGGACGTGTTGCGGAAAAAACAATAAAAGAAAATTATTATGCGAATAAGTGCTTTTTCTCATGCAGAGGTGTAACGCTCGGTCGTGGGCTTGTTGATTCGAGCGAGGGCGAGGCTGAAATAAAAAAAGCGATGCTTTCGTGTAGTGAATCGGCAATTTTCCTTTGCGATAAAAATAAAATCGGTAAAATAGGTGTTCCGAGAATTTCGGGTCTTGACGGTATAGATTGCTTTATTACAGACGCACAACTGACAGATGAATGGCAAGTGGCACTTGCCGAACAGGACGTTAAACTTGTGGAAGTGGAAAAGTAAAGCCACCCCTCAGGCGGTTTCACCGCCAGCTCCCCTCAATGGGAGCCGATTAAGATACTATCCTTGAGGAGAGGTGTCACAAAGTGAAGGAGTGGTGGCAAAAAAACAAAGCGGAAAGCCATCCCTCAGGCGGTTTCACCGCCAGCTCCCCTCAATGGAAGCCGATTAAGAGCCTCTCATTGAGGAGAGGTATCACAAAGTGACGGAGTGGTGGCAAAAATACAACCCAAATCGGTGTAAAAACACCGATTTTTTAATTTTTTTTAAATTTGTGAAACTTTTTTGAAAAAAGGTATAGCATTTTTAGCGTAAATACGATATAATTATAAGATAAAATGACTATTCATATGTAAAAATGTGAAAACGGTTACAGAACAAAGTATTGGAGGCTGACTTTTATGGAAGAAATTTTAAACATTCTTGACAAGGAAAAAGGTAATGTATCACGAGCGAAAATCGCGCAGATGCTTGGTATGGAGGAAAAGGAAGTCGCCGACAAGATTGAAAAAATGGAAAAGGAAAACGTTATTGTCGGTTACAAAACTATTGTAAACTGGGATAAGACCGACAAAGACGTTGTTGTTGCACTTATTGAACTTCGCATAACTCCGCAAAGAGGTGAAGGATTTGATAAGGTGGCAGAGAGAATTTACAAATACCCACAGGTAAAATCACTTTACCTAATGTCCGGTGCATATGACTTGGCCGTTACAATCGAGGGCAAGAGTATGAAAGAAGTGGCATTGTTCGTTGCGCAGAAGCTTGCACCGATGGATTCGATAATTTCAACGGCAACTCATTTTGTGCTAAAAAAATACAAAGAGGAAGGAATTGTATTCGAGGACGATGAAAAGGATACAAGACAGGTAATTACGCTATGATAGATTACGAAAAAATTATTTCACCGGTAGTTTCGGCTTTACCGCCGTCAGGCATAAGAAAGTTTTTTGATATAGTTGCAGAAATGGACGACGCTATTTCGCTTGGCGTCGGTGAGCCTGATTTTACAACACCTTGGGCAATTCGTGAAGCAGGTATATATTCGCTTGAAAAAGGACAGACGCACTACACCGCAAATGCCGGACTTATGGAATTGCGTGAAGAAATCTGCAATTACTATGACAGAAAATTCGATATAAAATATAATCCGAAAAAAGAAGTTCTTGTAACGGTAGGAGGCAGTGAGGCGATTGACCTTATGGTAAGAACGCTTATTAATCCCGGTGACGAGGTACTTATTCCGGAGCCGTGTTTTGTTTGTTATCGCCCTTGTACGGTTATGGCAGGCGGTGTTCCTGTTCCGATCGAAACAAAAGAAGAGGACAATTTCAGACTTTTGCCGGAACAGCTGAAAGAAAAGATTACCGACAAGACAAAACTTTTAATTCTGCCGTATCCGAATAATCCGACAGGCGGAATTATGTCAAATGAAGATTTGGAGGCTATTGCAGAGGTACTTCGCGGTACAAATATAATGGTACTGTCAGACGAGATTTATGCTGAACTTCGTTATGACGGCGAAAAGCATATTCCGTTTTCAAATTTTGAGGGTATGAAAGAAAGAACAGTTGTTGTAAGCGGTTTTTCAAAGACATTCGCTATGACCGGTTGGCGTCTTGGTTATGCGTTAGGTCCTGAAAGAATTATAAAGCTTATGACAAAAATTCATCAGTACGGCATAATGTCAGCACCGACAACCGCACAATTCGCTGCGATTGAGGCACTAAAGAGCTGCGACGATGATATTGAAGAAATGCGTCGTGAGTATAATTACAGAAGACGCTACATAGTGGACGGTTTCAGAGCAATGGGACTTAGTTGTTTTGAACCGCTCGGAGCATTTTATGTATTCCCTTGCATAAAATCTACGGGTATGACAAGTGAAGAATTTTGTCAAAATCTGCTTATGGAAGAAAAGGTCGCTGTCGTACCGGGCAATGCGTTCGGAGAGAGCGGAGAGGGATTTATACGTTGTTCATATGCGTATTCGATTGAGAACATTCAAGAAGCACTTAAAAGAATAGAGAAGTTTGTTAAAAGACACAGTAAATAGGAGGAAAAAATGGATACAAAGTATATATTCGTAACAGGCGGAGTTGTTTCAGGACTTGGTAAGGGCATTACAGCCGCATCATTGGGAAGATTGTTAAAGGCAAGAGGATATAAGGTTACAATGCAGAAGTTTGACCCTTATATCAATATGGACCCGGGTACAATGAGTCCGTATCAGCACGGTGAAGTTTTCGTTACAGATGATGGTGCGGAAACAGACCTTGACCTTGGACACTATGAAAGATTTATCGACGAAAACCTAAGCGTAAATTCAAACGTAACAACAGGTAAAATTTATTGGTCGGTTATTTCAAAGGAAAGACGCGGTGACTATGAGGGAAGAACCGTACAGGTAATTCCGCATATCACAAACGAAATCAAGTCAAGAGTTTACCGTGTTGCAAATACGCAGGACACAGATATTGTTATTACGGAAATCGGCGGAACAGTCGGTGATATTGAATCTACACCGTTCCTTGAATCAATCAGACAGGTTGTAAAGGAAGTCGGTAAGGAAAATTGTATGTATATCCACCTTACACTTGTACCGTATCTTTCAACATCTGGCGAGCAAAAGACAAAGCCGACACAGCACAGTGTTAAGGAACTTCTAAGCCTTGGTATTCAGCCTGACGTACTTGTTTTAAGAACTGAAAAGCCTCTTGAAGAAGGACTTGCAGAAAAGATTGCGCTATTCTGTAATGTATCACCTGAATGTGTTATCGAAAACCTTGACCTTGATACGCTTTACGAAGTTCCTCTTGCACTTGAAGAAGAAGGACTTGCAAAGGTTGTATGTAACCGTCTTGGACTTGAGGACAGAAAACCACAGCTTGATGATTGGACAAAGATGGTTGACGTCGTTAAAGACCTTATGAACGGCGGCAAGGAAGAAGTTACAATTTCACTTGTAGGTAAATATGTATCATTGCACGACGCATATATCAGTATCGTTGAATCGCTAAAGCATGGCGGAATACAGAATTACTCAAACGTTAATATCAAGTGGATAAACAGTGAAGAAGTTACTGTAAAGACTGTGGATAAACTTCTTAAAGATTCTGACGGTATTCTTGTACCTGGCGGTTTTGGTGACAGAGGTATTGAGGGTAAGATTATTGCCGCTCAATATGCAAGAGAACACAAAATTCCATATCTTGGAATTTGCCTTGGTATGCAGATTGCGGTTATAGAATACGCAAGAAACGTACTTGGCTACAAGGACGCAAATTCATCGGAACTTAACCCTGACACAACTCACCCTGTAATCGACCTTATGCCTGAACAACGTGACGTTGAAGATTTGGGCGGTACAATGCGTCTTGGATTGTATCCGTGTAAGGTTACACCGAATACACTTGCACAAAAGGTTTATAACAGTGACCTTATTTATGAAAGACATCGTCACAGATATGAATTTAATAACTTCTACAGAAATGAAATAACAGACAAGGGAATGGTTATTTCAGGTCAGTCACCTGACGATAAACTTGTTGAAATGGTAGAAATTCCTGATCACCCATGGTATATCGGTGTTCAGTTCCACCCTGAATTCAAGTCAAGACCTAACCGTCCGCACCCATTGTTTGCCTCATTTATCAAGGCGGCATTGGACAAGAAGAATAAGGCGGCTGAATAATTGGATTGCCTGCTTGACAGAAAGGTAAGATTAACTTGAAATATTATTGGAAGTATATAAAACCGTATATGTTGTTTTTCATATTAGGTCCTTTGCTTATGCTTACGGAAGTTGCGGGGGAAATCGTGTTGCCTAAAATTATGGCGTCAATGATTGACAGCGGTATCGGTGCGGAAGTCGCAGGACTTGGAACGGGATATATTTTGTCGCGGGCGTTGCTTATGATTGCGTGTATCTGTATTATGATAATCGGCGGTATCGGCGGTCATTTCTTTGCGATTAGGGCGTCGGTTTATTTCAGTGCGGATTTAAGACAGGGAGTATTTGAAAAGGTACAGAACTTCTCATTTAAGAATATAGACAACTTTTCGACAGGCTCACTTGTTACGCGTCTGACAAACGACATTACGCAAGTGCAGAATATGGTTAGAATGCTTCTGATTATGGCAATGCGTTCACCGGGTATGCTGATAGGCGGTATTATAATGGCTTGTTCGATTAATAAAGAACTTGCGCTTATATTGGCATTCGTTATTCCGATACTGGCGATAGTGATAGGGTTGCTTTTAAAAACCGCGTTTCCGCGATTTGGTGCAATGCAGAAAAAACTTGATAATCTTAATTCGGGTATACAAGAGAATATAACGAATGTTCGAGTTATAAAATCTTTTGTACGACAGGATTTTGAAACAGAAAAATTTGAAAATGCCAACTCAGACCTTATGAATACTACAATGAGAGCCTTGAAAATCGTTATAACGACAATGCCGATTATGACGTTGGCAATGAATATAACAACATTGCTTGTGGTATGGTTCGGCGGTAATTTTGTTGTAGGCGGAAGTATGGGCGTTGGTGACCTTACTGCGTTTACAACATATATTACGCAAATTCTTATGTCACTTATGATGGTGTCAATGCTTTTCTTACAGCTTTCTCGTGCACTTGCGTCATCGACAAGAATTACGGAAGTGCTTAAAACAGATGTAGACCTTACAGATGAAAATGCGGGTAAAAAGGATAAGAAAGTTGAAAACGGCAGAGTTGAATTTAAAAATGTTTCTTTCAAGTATTACGAAAAACGTAAAGAAAACGTACTTGAAAATATTTCATTTACCGCAGAGCCGGGAGAAATTGTCGGTATAATCGGCACAACAGGCTCGGGTAAATCGTCGCTTGTACAGCTTATACCGCGTCTTTATGATGTTACAGACGGTGAAGTGCTTGTTGACGGCGTGAATGTTAAGGATTACGGTCTTAAAAATTTGCGTGACGGCGTCGGCATGGTACTTCAGAAAAATGTATTGTTCAGCGGAAGTATCGAAGAAAATCTTCGTTGGGGTGACGAAAATGCCACAATGGAAGAAATTCGTGCCGCTGCGGACGCCGCACAGGCTGACGGATTTGTAAACGCATTTACGGACGGCTATAATATGGAGCTCGGACAGGGCGGTGTCAATGTTTCAGGCGGACAAAAGCAGAGATTGTGTATCGCAAGAGCACTTTTGAAAAAGCCGAAAATTCTTATACTTGACGACAGTACAAGTGCCGTTGACACAGCCACAGAGGCTAAAATCAGACAAGCGTTTACAACGAGTTTGAAACACTCGACTAAAATAATAATAGCACAGAGAATTACATCCGTAATAGACGCGGATAAAATAATTGTGCTTGAGGACGGAAAGATTATCGGTATGGGAAATCACAATGAGCTTATGAAGAATTGTGAAGAATATCGCGATATTTACTATTCTCAAACAGATAAAGAAAAAGAAGTTTCTTAATTTGTACATCTTATCAGCCCACGATAAGAAATGTATTGACTATGTGGGCAGAAAGGCTATGGAAGTAAAATGCCTCCAATGGGACCACCGAACAGAAACAGAAATCAGAAAAAACAGAAACCTAAAAATACAAAGGCGACTGCAAAAAGACTGTTTTCGTATTTGGAACAGGAAAAGCATAAAATTGCGGCGGCATTTGTATGTGTTTTGGTAAGTTCTGCGTCAACATTGTGCGGCTCGTATCTTTTAAGACCGATTATTAACGGACTTATAGATTCGACCAAAACATCTCAGCAGAAAATCACTTCGCTTATGGCAGGACTTGCACTTATGGCAGTGGTTTATGTACTAGGTGTCGGTGCAACATATTTGCAGGGGCGTATTATGATTAGCGTTTCACAGGGTACTCTGAAACGTATCAGAGAGCATTTGTTCCGTAAGGTGCAGAAACTTCCTGTCAGATATTTTGACACAAACCCTACGGGTGACATAATGAGCCGTTTTACTAATGACGTTGATATTATCGGCGAAATGCTTAATTCGACTCTTGTACAGATTTTCTCGGGTACGATAACTTTAATCGGTACACTTGCACTTATGCTTTACACAAACTGGGTGCTTGCGGTTGTGACGATTGTAGTATCACCGATTATTGCAAAAATCGGAACTGCCATAGCCGGTAAATCGCGAAAATATTTTATGAAACAACAAACCGACTTGGGTAAAGTAAACGGTTATATCGAAGAAACCGTTACAGGTCAAAAGGTTGTTAAGGTATTTAATTATGAAGAAAATGTCGTAAATGAATTTTCCGAGCTTAATCAAAGTCTTAGAAATTCACAGGTTAAGGCACAGTTTATAAGCGGAATTATGGGGCCTTGTATGAACGCAATGAGCCAGGTCAACTACACATTGACAGCTTGTGTCGGCTCGATAATCGCTTTCGCGTCACGTTGGGGCGGAGGCGTTCCGTTTTCCGCACTTGACATAGGCGGTCTTACTGTTTTCGTAAACTATTCAAGACAGTTTTCAAGACCTATAAACGAACTTGCACAGCAGGTTACAAATATTATGTCGGCACTTGCCGGTGCGGAACGTGTATTTAACGTAATGGACGAGGCGGAAGAAATAGATGACGGTAAAAAACTTGTACTTGATAAAGTACACGGTGACGTCTTGGTTGAGGGTGTGACATTCGGATATAATCCCGATAAAATAATTTTGAAAGATGTTTCTGTTTTCGCCCACCCGGGACAGAAAATAGCACTTGTCGGATCAACAGGTGCGGGTAAAACGACAATAACCAACTTGATTACACGTTTTTATAATATTAATAAAGGAAAAATCACTATTGACGGTGTTGACATTAAGGATATAAGCCTTGAATGTTTAAGAGAAAACATCGCGATGGTTTTACAAGATACACATTTGTTTACAGGCACAATTATGGAAAATATCCGTTACGGCAGACTTTCGGCTACCGATGAAGAAGTTCGACAGGCGGCGAAAACTTCTTGTGCGGATATGTTCATAAAAAATATGCCTGAAGGCTATGATACAATGCTAAAGGGGGACGGTTCAAACCTTTCACAAGGTCAGCGTCAGCTTTTGAATATTGCGCGAGCCGCTTTGTCAAAAGCACCGATACTTGTGCTTGACGAGGCGACAAGCTCCGTCGATACAAGAACGGAAAAACATATCAATGAGGGTATGGACGCTCTTATGGAGGACAGAACCACGTTTGTTATAGCACACAGACTGTCTACAATTCGTAATGCGGACGCGATTATGGTACTTGAAAACGGTGAGATTATCGAAAGAGGTACTCACGAAGAACTGCTTGAAAAGAAAGGCAGATATTTTGAATTGTATACGGGACTCAAAGAACTTGATTAATTTATGCTATATGGCATAGAAAGGAATGGTCAGATAAAATGAAGGTATATCAGTTAATCTATACCTCTGTACAGCATAGCCTGTCCGATCCCGAACTTGGACTTGTCAATCAGTCGGGACTGAGAGTGTTTTCATGCACACAGGGACTTACAAAGCAAAATATTGATGAAACAATAAGATTTGCTACTTACAGACTTCCGAAAAACAATGAAATTAAATATACACAGACACCTTGCGATCCGACAGTGCCTGAACTGTTTCCGAAAATTTTCAGAACGTTCAGACTTTCAGACGGAAGATATGTTGCAATGCAGATTTCTTATGCCGGTTATGATTTTGACGGTCAACCGGGCAATGTGTTTGCTCATGCATTTATATTTGATGATGTTGACGAAAACTTTTTGCCGGAAAGATATATCGGACATAAGCGTTACAGAACGCATCTTACCGAAAAGGATTTAAACGGTCAGATTGTTCATTATTTGAAACCGCTTGATAATATCGCACCGTCTGAAGGTGTCGAAAATAAGGTTATCAACTTTATCGGCGAACATAAGTATGAATTGACTTATATTTTAGACAGAGCGACAAGACTTCTGACTTCAGATGATATTAAAAATATATGTATCGCGGCAAATGACGCGGAAACAGTGCAAATGTATTTGCTTGCATTAAAGTGGATTTTACCAATCAGTCTTTCCGAAAACACAGGTATTTCAACGTATAACGTGTACTTACCGTCGGATAAACAAAAACAGATTGTGTTCCACGGAACTATAAAACAGCATAATAACATAACAGGTCAAGCCATTGAGGCGAGAAAAAATTGTATCTATATTGATATAGAAAATACAAAATTTCCGCATAGTGCAAAGTCAATGCTGTTGGGATTTGACATTGATAAACTTCGTGAAATATACAGAAAGTATCATTTCACGTCAATGACACAACTGCTTGACTGGCAGGCAACTTGGGAAAATACAACCAAAACGGGTATAGGCGGAAAACTTATTAAGCTAAAAAAATCGGCAGGCGACAATGCTTTCAAAACACGAGTGCTTGAACTTTATCCGGCTATAAACGACCTTAATATGAAAAACGTAAAATTTGAACTTTCAAAGATTATGTTTGACAATATTGAATTGTTCCCGAACGAAAAAGAACGCGTGACGGAAATTTATATGGGTCAATGTATCGAAAAACTTTGCAAAGGCGAGAATGTTGAATTTGTAAATCCTTTGGGCAATGGCGAAAATGCAAAAGAACAGGCAAATGCGATAAGAGCAAAGCTTTCGATTTATATGAATTTTGTTCGTGAAAATATAGACGATATTTCAGATAAGAATAAAACCGAACTGCTTGGACTGTTCGGAAGTATAAAGCATATGGCAGAGGTTGATACATGGAAATCGTTGTTTACAAATAAAGAAGATTTAAAATTATTCGTGCTTTTGGCATCGCAGATTGTCATAACAGGTACGGGACTTAACGCCTTTACGCAGGTAAAGGGTTGGGAAAAGTCCGATTTGGCAGAATTGGTTGCATATTTTGAATCTTCGACAAAAGATCCGTTCTTGAAGAAAAGCTGTATAAAGTATATCTACAACAATAACTTGGATTGGTCTAAGTACGGTATTTCAAAAACACTTCATGCGAAAACAAAAGGCGAAAGAGAACAGGATTTGCAGAAAATCAGACGTATGCTTTCAAAGGTAGGATATATACCGTATCAGCGTGCGACATATACGAGCTTGAAACCTGAAGTTACGGACGATATAAGAAATAATAATTCACCGCTTTTGATTTCAAGACTGCTTTATGCGGTTTATCGTTGGCAGGGAACTTACGGCAATCAGATGAAAGCCGAAAAGTGTGCAAACAGAGTCAGAAAACTGCTTTTGGAAATGAGAAAAACGCAGACTTCGTGCTTTAATTTTATGATTCCTAAATTGGCACTTGAAATAATCGAGTCACCGGGACATTATCACGAAGTTATGATTAATACGGAAACAATGCCTCCGAGCTTTTGGAATTGGTTCTTAATCGGATATAACAAGAGCAAGGAAGATGAGGATAAAATGCTTGCGTATACGAGAGTATACAGTGCAAGTAAAGCGAAAATGTCGAGAATTCCGGCAAAGAAAAAAATGCGTGAAACTTTTAAAGACGTAGTTGAATAGGAGAGATTATGATGAATATAAAAAAGAAAATTATGGTAATATTTGCAACCGGTATTATGGCATTTTCAGCATCACCATTCGTATTGGCAGCAACTCCGGCACCTGCAAACAACACTCAACAGGCAGAACAAGTTGACACAACCCAGCAAGATACGGCCAATCAAAATAACACAGCCAATCAAAATACACAGGCACAAATTCCGGCAGCCGGAAATGTACAGACTCAAACGGACACTTCAACACAAGTTTCAAATAAGAAATACTTGTCAAAGGGATGGGCTGTATTTTGGTTTATATTCACTATTATAATTAATGCGATTATCAGCTTTTGGATTGGAAACAGATTTTACAAACTTTCAAAGAAAGATAATCACCTTTCATTTGAAATCAGAGCATTGAGAAAAGATATTGAAGAAAAATTCGTAAACAACGTAGGCGGTTTTTCGGAACAAGAAGTTGATATTAAGAATTTAAACGAAAGTCTTGCACTTGATGATGAAGGATTAAAGCCGACTGCAAAACAGCCTGTACTTAATGAAGTCAGTGCGGAGGAAGAAGCACGTTTCAGAAGATGGGAAGAGGCACAGTCTAAACCGAGAAATGAAAGAGTAAAGCCTAAATCAGTATTAAAAGAAGAATTTGACGAAGAACTTGACGACGTTAAGAAAATAAAGAGAAAGAATTATCAGCCTAAACGTAATCCGAGCGAAGATTTCGAGGACGAGAAAGAAAACGAAAAGTCTGAAAAAGTCGATATGGACGCTACAAGGGAAATCAAGCTAAAGGGCGAGGGTGTAAAATCAAAAGCCAAAGAACTTTTAGGTGATATATTCCCGTTTAAAGAGGACTAAAATAAAGTAGGTAAGTTGTGGCTTGTTTATTGTTAAAAAGACTGTCGCAGGACAGTCTTTTTTGAAAAGAAAGGTACTGTTATGGATTTAAAAGATGTTCAGCCATATATAGAGGAAAAAATCTGTATGGTTACCGGCGGCGGAGGTTCAATCGGCAGTGAAATAGTGCGTTCACTGTCAAAACTCAATGCAGAAAAAATCGTAATTGTCGATATATACGAAAACGGTGCGTATAGTGTAAAATGTGAAGTCGGCGACAAGGTGACGGTTGAAATTGCGTCTGTTCGAGATTATGAGAAAATGGACTGCATTATGAATAAATATCGCCCCAATATTGTATTTCATGCGGCGGCACATAAGCACGTTCCTTTTATGGAGCTTAGTCCCGAGGAGGCTGTTAAAAACAATGTAAAGGGTACAGAAACGGTTGCCGATTTAGCCGAAAAATATAACGCGGACAATTTTGTACTTATTTCAACGGATAAGGCGGTTGAGCCGATAAGCGTGATGGGTGCGAGTAAGCGCTGCTGTGAAATGTATGTGTATGAAAAGTCGCTGAAATCAAAACACACTAAGTTTTCAGCGGTGCGTTTCGGAAATGTTTTAAATTCCAACGGTTCTGTTATTCCGTTGTTTAAAAAACAAATCGAAAACGGAGTTGTGACGGTGACGGATAAGGACGTTACGCGATTTTTTATGACTATACCGCAGGCAGTTGAGCTTGTTCTTATGTCAATGACGATTGCGAATGGCGGCGAAATTTTTGTATTTGATATGGGCGGAGCGGTGAGAATACTTGACGTTGCGGAAAAAGTTATAAAAGACGGTGGAAAAATGCCGTACAAAGATGTAAAAATTGAGTTTACAGGTCTGAGAAAAGGGGATAAACTTCACGAAAAACTGTTTTTTGACTTTGAACAACCGCAAAAAACACGCTATGAAAAAATATTGCGTGTAAACGGCAGCAGTATAGAAAATTTTGCGGAAATGCTTGATAAGCTGTACGAAAAAGCCTATAAAAATGACAGTGACGGAGTTCGTGAAATTATAATGAAAATGACAAACAGTTAAGGGGGAAGAGTTATGAAAAAATTGCTTTGTATTATAGGTATCATATTTGCGACAATGATGTCAACAACGGCATTTGCCGAAATGTTTTCTTTTCAGAGCGTTTTGGGAGTGAATGATATATCCGATATTCAAAGCGCGGTTATAGTGGGAGATAACGGAAAATGTGCGGATATTGAACAGGAAGATTTACAACAGTGGCTTAATGTGTATTGGAATTTTCAGGGCTATGAGCCTGTGATTTTACCGCAGTCGAATAACGGCTATTATTATATTAAGCTATGGAACAAGGATAAAACAAAATCTTATGTTGTGAATGCAAATTCGGGTATATTAGTAGGAAGATACGGTGAACCGAGCAAATCTCACGGAGAGGTTAAGGAAAATTATTTGTGGTATTTTCCGTATATAGGAAATGCAAGAAATGCGTTATATACGGAAAATTCAATATTGCAAACCAAATATTTATATGAAGGATATAACTTGCGTGATGTTACATCTGATGATGTGGCGGTTGTGCCTGAAGACAATATGTTTTCATCAGACGGTGCGAGCGATTGGGCGAAAGAAGAAATGCAAAAGGCAGCGGCTTGTAATTTACTGCCGATAGATTTTACAAATGAATATACAAGAAGTATAACAAGAAAAGAATTTTGTGATTTGATTTATCGTCTTACCGCAACGGAATTTAATCCGATTGCCGACTCAAGAAAAGGTCAACAGGACGCAATAAAGCAGGTTATCGCAGAAAGACAGCTTGAAGATAAAATCAGCGAAGTTTCATATTCCGATTGTGATGATGAAAAAATTAAATTTTTGTCGGGTGCAGGGATAATTTACGGTATGGACGACGGAACTTTTGCACCCGATGATAATATTACCCGTGAACAGGCGGCGGCTATTCTTTACAGAACGGCTGGATTTTTGGGAAACAAGACGATTGTCGAGCCGAATGGTACGACATTTGATGATGTAAAATTAATTTCTGATTGGGCGAGAGAGTCTGTTTCGATTATGAATTCAATGAAGATTATGGAAGGCGTTTCGGATACTGAATTTGCTCCGAAAGGCAACTACACCGTTGAACAGGCTATTGCAACAATGGTAAGACTTTATAATTGTTATTAAAAACGGTGTTGCAAAAATGAAAGAATTGTTGTAGAATACATTAATAACTATGTAATTTAGGAGAGGGTTTAATTAGATATACATGAGGCACTGCAAACCGCCGGACAGTATATTTATATAGGTTTTCGTGCATTGCTTGAGGGGCTGCAAAAGCTGTTCGGAATGTTGGCAGATTGGTTTCAAAGTCTGCCATGGCCGAATGCGATAAAGCTTTTCAGCAATGATACGGCTAATAAATATTTGTTTTTCGGTATTGCAATATACTTGCTTTTGATGAATATATGGGCATTCGCACTGTTCGGTGCGGATAAATCAAATGCAAAGAGAAAACAGAGAAGAATAAAAGAAAGTAAATTGATGAAAGTATGCTTTTTCGGCGGCGCGACAGGCGGTATTATCGGTATGAATGTGTTCCGTCACAAGACGCTGAAAAAGAAATTTTCGGTCGGTATACCAATTTTGTTCGTATTACAGCTTATTTTAAACAGTTTCATACTCGGATTTTTGGGATTTTGGACGTTTTTCTAAAAGGACTGGAATTTTCAAAGAAAGTGTGATATAATAAAATAAGAATTTGTCGGAAAGGAAGATACGGCAGTGGAATTGAAAGATATTTTATCGACAGACGATAAATTGAGAATTATACAGGAACTTGTACCGGGTAAACAAATTACCCTTGCACACGTTATTGCAAGTCCTGACCCTATTTTATATACGAAACTTGGACTTAATCCCGAAATTGACTTCGGAAGAAGTGCAATCGGAATACTTACAATGAGTCCTGCGGAAACGGCTATTATAGCGGCAGACTTGGCTACAAAAACATCAAATGTTGATTTAAGCTTTGTTGACCGTTTCAGCGGTACGCTTATAATTACGGGTATGGTTGCGGACGTTGAAACGTCACTTCGTGCAATTATGGACTATGCCGAAAGAACTCTTAAATTTACTGTTTGCGAGATAACAAAAACATGAAAAAGATAATACTTATCGGTAGAAGTGAGTGCGGTAAAACCACGCTTACACAGGCACTTAAAGGCGAAAAAATACATTACCATAAGACGCAGTATGTAAACAGATTTGATGTTATAATCGATACGCCTGGTGAGTACATACAAACCAAAAACTTGGGAAATGCGATTGCAATGTATACGTTTGAGGCGGACGTTGTGGGACTTTTGATGAGTTCGAGAGAGCCGTACTCATTGTATCCGCCATGCGTAACACCGCTTTGTAACAGACCTGTTATCGGAATAGTTACACAGATAAACAGTGACGGTGCCGATCCCGACAGAGCGGAAAGCTGGTTAAGACTTGCCGGTTGTGAAACAATTTTCAGAGTTGATTCAAAAACGGGTGAGGGCGTTTGGAAAATAATTGATTATTTGCGTGAGGACGGCGATGTATTGCCGTGGGATGAAGAAGAAACGAGCAGATAGACGAAAATGTCTATCTGTTTTTTCTTGCACAAAATTTTGCAATTTGCATATGATATAGCATAATATCGAATGGGAGGCAGAGGATATGTGCGGAATATGCGGATTTATAAATTTTAAGACAAACCTTGTCAAGAACGAACGAGAAAATCTTGCTGTTGCTCACCGTATGGCAGAAAAACTGCGTCACAGAGGTCCGAACTCTTGGGGAGAATGGGTTGGCGAACACGCAGTGTTTGCTCATAGCCGTTTGGCGGTTATAGACGTTGAAAACGGACTTCAGCCGATGAAACGTACAGTCGAGGGACACGAATTTGTGATTACATATAACGGTGAACTTTATAACACGAACGACATAAGAAACGATTTGAAATCTCACGGATACGAATTTACCACTGCATCGGATACGGAGGTGCTATTGTATGCCTACATACATTACGGCGAAAAATGTGCCGAAATGCTGAACGGCATATATGCGTTTGTTATCTGGGATTCTATGCGACAAAGAATTTTCGCTTGTCGTGACAGATTCGGCGTAAAACCGTTTTTCTATACACAGAAAAATGATGTTACGGTGTTTGCGTCCGAACTGAAATCACTGTTTGAATATCCGGACGTATCGGCAGTGCTTGATAAAACGGGACTTTGTGAACTGTTTGCGCTAAGTCCCGCAAGAACACAGGGTGTCGGTGTGTTCAAAGATGTAAGAGAACTTCGACCGGCAAGATATATGATAATCAACCGTCACGGAATGACAATAAAGAAATATTGGTCGCTTGTGAGCGGTGAGCATAAAGACAGTTACGAGGAAACGATAGAAAAGGTGCGTTCGCTTGTGTATGATTCGGTGAAAAGACAGCTTATTTCAGATGTGCCTATTGCAACATTTCTATCGGGCGGACTTGATTCGAGTATTATAACCGCAATCGGTGCTATGGAAATGAAGAAAAAAGGCGAAAGACTTTCAACGTATTCGTTTGATTACGAGGATAATAATAAGTATTTCAAAGCGTCGCATTTTCAGCCGGACAGTGATACGAAATGGGTGCCGAGAATGGTGGAGGCATTTAATACAAACCATACATATCTTGTCTGCCCGAATAACGTGCTTACGGAGCTTTTGGAGGAGGCACTTTTGGCGAAAGATTTGCCGGGTATGGCAGACGTAGACGCGTCACTGCTGTATTTCTGTCGTGAGGTGAAGAAAAATCATACAGTTGTGCTTTCCGGCGAATGTTCGGACGAAATATTCGGCGGTTATCCATGGTTTAGGGAGAAGAAAGCGTTTGAAACACACGGTTTCCCATGGTGCTATGATTTGTCGATAAGAAATAATATTTTGATTGACAGTGTTCGTGAAACTTTGGATATAGACAATTATTCGCGTATGCGATATGAAGAAAGTATTGCGGAAGTGCCGATTTTTGACGGCGATAATGATGAAGAAAAACGCAGACGTGAAATTTCGTATCTGAATATAAATTGGTTTATGACGAATTTGCTTGACAGAAAGGACAGAATGAGTATGGCAAGCGGACTGGAAGTGCGTGTGCCGTTCTGCGATCACAGACTTGTCGAGTACGTTTGGAATATACCTTGGGAAATGAAAAATCGTGACAATGTTTCTAAAAATGTATTGCGTGAAGCGGCAAAGGGAATCTTGCCTGAAGATGTACGTCTAAGACGTAAAAGTCCGTATCCGAAAACGCATAATCCGCATTATGAGGAGGCGGTTAAGACGTTGCTTGACGGTATTATATCCGATCCGAACGCACCTATTTTGGCACTTTGCGATAAAACTAAATTAACGTCACTTTTGGACGGCGGTTCGTCAGATTACGGTAAGCCGTTTTTCGGTCAGCTTATGGCAGGACCGCAGTTTATAGGATATATTGTGCAGATGAATTATTTGCTTAGAGATTATAAAGTGAGAATACTGTAAAAACAAAGAGCAGACTTTTTTGTCTGCTCTTTGTTTTTATTCCTCTTTTTCTTCTTTTTCAACAAGCTCCATACGATTGATAGATACCTCGTATGCGGTTTTGGTGATTGTTTCTTCTTCGCTGATACGTTTTTGATATGTTCGTGACTGAATACGTCCCCATATTTTTACGTTATCGCCGACGTGAAGATTTTTTGCAAAGCGAGCATTGCGTCCCCATGCAATAATCGGTATGTAGTCGGATTTGTTGTAACTTCTGTTTACCGCAAGCAGAATATCCGTAATTTCACGGCCGAACGGAGTTGTGCGGTAAACGGGTTCTTTACAGATAAATCCGTTTAGGAAAAGCGTGTTTGGATTTTTGCTTTCTTCTTCGTCAAAGTGGCAGATGTCTTTTGCAAACACCGTAAGAACAAGACGATTGTCACCGCTTTCGTAACTGTTATAGGAACGGAATTGACCTGTCACCTCAATCATATCGCCGATACAGTATTCACCGTCCATGATAAGTCTTTCAGATACCATAACTCTTACATTATCCGACGCACCGCTTAAACGAGGTACTTTAACGGTAAATGTATAGAATTTTTCGGCGTAAATTTCGTGGTTGAATACAAATTCGTCCTCAATAGTTCCTATGATTATTGCCTGATTGTTTGATAAGTTGTTATCCATGTGTAGAAAACCTCCTCTGCTGTAATTAAATGCTCTTTATCATCAAGTTATATTTATTCGGATATGTCCGCTTTTATGCTTACTAATTAATTATGCTACATATTTTCTTATATTATACAAGTTTGACCTTGACAAAAATACATTAAAATGCGATAATAATTAAATGGAGTATTTTTTCTTCTGAGTATAAATTGAAAGGGTGTGAGTATTTTTGATTATTAAAATAACGGCTTTTATTATCGGTCTTATAGCGATAGTTCTTACTTTCAAAGCTGAACTGATACTTGAAAAAGTTTTCAAAAAAGAGCCGACCCAAGGGTTGGTCCTGCGAGTCAAATACATTGCACTTGCTTTAGCGGTAATTGCCTTTATGGCGGTATTTATATTAGGAAGATAAAATTAAAAGGAGTTAGTATAAATGGAAGATGCAAAGAATATAGCAAAAAATTATAATCCGGCTGAATTTGAGGATAAGCTGTATAATGAGTGGGTAGAAAAGGGATATTTCCACGCAGAAGTGGATAAAAACAAGAAACCTTTTACAATCGTTATCCCACCTCCAAATGTAACAGGTCAACTTCATATGGGACACGCACTTGACGAAACACTTCAGGATATTCTTATCAGATACAAGAGAATGCAAGGTTACAGTGCGTTATGGATTCCGGGTACAGACCACGCCGGTATAGCAACACAAATTAAGGTTGAAGAAAATCTTCGCGTAAACGAAGGACTTACCCGTTACGATTTGGGACGTGAAAAGTTCCTTGAAAGAGTATGGGATTGGAAAAAGCAGTACGGCGGAAGAATTATAAATCAGTTGAAGAAAATCGGTTCTTCATGTGACTGGGACAGAGAACGTTTTACTATGGACGAGGGCTGCAGTAAGGCGGTTAAAGAAGTATTCGTAAATCTATATAATAAGGGACTTATTTATCAAGGTTCAAGAATTATAAACTGGTGTCCGCATTGTATAACGGCTCTTTCTGATGCGGAAGTTGAACACGCCGAGCAGGCAGGTCACTTCTGGCACATCAAGTATCCAATAAAGGATAGTGACGATTACGTTATAATCGCAACAACACGTCCGGAAACATTGTTTGGCGATACAGCCGTTGCAGTTAATCCTGAGGATGAAAGATATAAGAATTTAGTAGGTAAAATGCTTGTTCTTCCGCTTGTCGGACGTGAAATTCCTGTTATTGCGGACGAATATGTTGATAAAGAATTTGGTACAGGTTGTGTTAAAATCACTCCTGCACACGACCCTAACGACTTTGAAGTCGGTCAACGTCACAACCTTGCACAAATTAAGGTTATGAATGATGACGCAACGATGAATTCATATGCCGGCAAGTATGAGGGTATGGACAGATATGAGTGCCGTAAGGCAATGGTTAAGGACCTTGAGGACGAAGGACTTCTTGTAAAGGTTGAGGATCACAGCCATAACGTAGGTCAGTGTTACCGTTGCGGTACAACTGTTGAGCCTATCGTTTCAAAGCAGTGGTTTGTAAAAATGAAGCCTCTTGCACAGCCTGCTATTGACGCAGTTAAGAACGGCGATACACAGTTCGTTCCCGAACATTTTGAAAAGGTGTATTTCCACTGGCTTGAAAATATTCGTGATTGGTGTATTTCGCGTCAGCTTTGGTGGGGACACAGAATACCTGCTTTCTATTGTGACGACTGCGGCGAAATTGTTGTTACAAAAGAGGACAGTGCGGTTTGCCCTAAGTGCGGCAAGGAAATGCGTCAAGACCCTGATACTCTTGATACTTGGTTCTCATCGGCATTGTGGCCGTTCTCAACACTTGGCTGGCCTGATAAGACAGAAGAACTTGATTACTTCTATCCGACAAGCGTGCTTGTAACGGGTTACGATATAATTCCGTTCTGGGTAATGAGAATGATGTTCTCGGCACTTGAACACACAGGTGAAGTACCGTTTAAGCATGTGTTTATTCACGGTCTTGTTCGTGACAGCCAGGGCAGAAAAATGAGTAAGTCGCTTGGTAACGGTATCGATCCGCTTGAAATTGTTGACCAATACGGTGCGGACGCATTGCGTTTCACTCTTGCAACAGGTAATGCACCGGGTAACGATATGCGTTTCTATATTGAACGTGTTGAGGCGAGCCGTAACTTTGCAAATAAGATTTGGAATGCGTCAAGATTTACTCTTATGAACCTTGATGTAACTGAAAATAAATTACCTGATTTGAACGATTTACAGCTTGAGGATAAATGGATACTTTCAAAGTATAATGACGTTGTTAAGTCGGTTACTGAAAATCTTGATAAGTTTGAACTTGGTATCGCACTTTCAAACTTGTACGATTTCATTTGGGAGAATTTCTGTGACTGGTATATCGAGCTTGTAAAGCCGAGATTGTTCGATAAGGAAAATCCGACAGGTAAGACGGCGCAGTATGTATTGACATATGTACTTTCAAATACAATGAAGTTACTTCACCCGTTTATGCCGTTTATTACTGAAGAAATTTGGCAGCATCTACCTCATGAGGGCAAAAGCATTATGATAAGTGAGTGGCCTGAATATGACGAAAAACTTAACTTCCCTAAGGACGTTGAGAGTATGGAACTTATTATGCAGTCAATCAGTGCTATCAGAAACAGAAGAGCTGAGATGAATGTTCCGCCGTCAAAGAAAGCAAAGGTTATTATCGTAACTGATAAAACTGACGTGTTCAAACAGGGTACAGCATTCTTTGAAAAACTTGCGTCTGCAAGCGAGGCTGTTGTTCAGACGGATAAGAGCGGTATCAGCGATAACGCCGTAAACGTTGTTGTTCCGTCAGCGGAAGTATTTTTGCCGCTTGATGAACTTGTTGATAAGACAAAGGAACTTGAAAGACTTAATGCGGAAAAGAAAAAGCTTGAGGGCGAAATTAAACGTGTAGAAGGCAAACTTAATAATGCCGGTTTCGTTTCAAAAGCACCTCAAAAGGTCGTTGACGAAGAAAAAGCTAAGGGTGAAAAGTATAAAGAAATGCTTGAAAAAGTCCTTGAAAATATTAAGTCAATGGAAAATATGTAATTCTAAAAGCAAGCCGATTTTTCGGCTTGCTTTTTGTATGTTTGTGAAATAACGGGTAAATTGGAGAAAGTGTGAAAAAGAGCTTATTCATTTTGAATAAGCTCTTTAAAATTACATTGTATTTGGCAGTCAACAAGACTTTTTAGTCTATTGTCAAATGACGTGGCAGACCGTCAACCATAAACGGTGTAAGTTCACCGATAATAAGCGGACGTGCGTAGTCTATAAATTCTTGTGAAACATAGGTGCCGTTTTGGGTAATCCATTCCTTAGGCACAGTCTTTTCTACATTTGCAATATCACCGATGTCGTGAGTTTCGGTAAACACTTTATACGGCTCGTTTGATATACGTTTAAATATAACCATTTTACCTGTTTCGCCTGCAAGCGCCGCCGCAACGGCTGTTGCACCTGCGTCGTATGCCTCTGTTATATCACGTCTTGAAACGATATGTGACGCACATCTTTGAAGTGTTGAGAACACGATACCTCTTGACTTCATACCGGTATCTTTACCAACCATATCCGAAAGGAAAAGTGCGGTTTCGCCAAGCATTTTGTGACCGAATACGTCAAGTTTCATATCGTCCTTTTGTGTTTCGCAGATATATTGACCGTCAGCGTTTCGTACACCCTCCGACAGTGCGATAATAGCAGATGACTTATGCTTTTTAACCTCTAAAATATCACTTACAAATTTATCGTAGCTGAAAGGTGTTTCGGGAAGATAAATAAGGTCGGGACCTGTACAATCCTCCGTTCTTGCAAGTGCTGACGAGGCAGTAAGCCAACCGGCGTTTCTGCCCATGATTTCAACTATTGTGATTGAGTCGGTTGTGTAAGTGTCGGTGTCAAGGATGATTTCTTTCATTGCGGATGCAACGTATTTTGCCGCACTTCCGTAACCTGGTGTATGGTCGGTTTTGTCAAGGTCGTTGTCGATTGTTTTCGGCACGCCCATAAATGTAATATCGCTGTTTATCTTGCTTGCGTATTCAGCAAGCTTTTTTATCGTATCCATAGAATCGTTGCCGCCGATATAGAAGAAGTGCTTAATATCAAGCTTTTTAAGTATCGCAAAAAGTTTTTCGTATACGGCACTGTCTTTTTCATAATGCGGCAACTTATAACGGCAAGTGCCGAGAAATGATGAAGGAGTGCGTTTTAAAATTTCAATATCAAGGTCGTTTTTGATACAGTCGTTAAGCTCGACATATCTCTCCTGCAAAAGTCCCTCAAGACCGTTTCGCATACCGTAAATCTTACCGCAGCCGGCACGCTTAGCGCCTTGAAAAACTCCGACAAGACTTGAATTGATTACAGATGTCGGTCCGCCCGATTGCCCTACAATTACATTACCGTTCATAATTATTTAGCCTTTCTGTGAGAAAATATATTTTAAAAATTACGCTAACATTATAACATTTTATCCGAATTTGGGCAATAGTAAAATGATAATATTTGAGATATGATGTTTTTATGTAAAAAGAAAGTTACAATAAACGATAATTTTGTATATTTTTTTATTGATACAATGAAATTAATATGATATAATGAAGATAATGAGCGGATTTTGCCGCATAAATCGAAAGGAGTAATAGTATGAAATATTCAGCAGAAGTAGAACATATGTGTCCTTTGACAAAAGGAGCATATCATGGTCCTGCTCCAATCCCTCAAGAGGGTAAATGGACACAGGCAAAGGAAATTAAAGATATTTCCGGTCTTACACACGGTGTTGGTTGGTGTGCACCTCAACAGGGTACCTGTAAACTTACACTAAACGTAAAAGAAGGTATTATCCAAGAGGCATTGGTAGAAACAGTCGGATGTTCGGGTATGACACACTCAGCTGCTATGGCATCAGAAATTCTTGTAGGCAAGACAATTCTTGAGGCTCTTAATACAGACCTTGTCTGTGATGCTATCAATACAGCTATGAGAGAACTTTTCTTGCAGATTGTTTACGGTCGTACACAAACAGCTTTTTCAGAGGACGGTCTACCAATCGGTGCAGGTCTTGAGGATCTTGGTAAGGGACTTAGATCACAGGTTGGTACAACTTATGCAACACTTGAAAAAGGTCCAAGATACCTTGAACTTGCAGAAGGTTACATAACAAAGATTGCAGTTGACGATAATAACGAAATCATCGGTTATAAGTTTGTTCATCTTGGTAAGATGATGGAAATGATAGCTAAGGGTATGGACGCTAACGAAGCTTTGGAAAAGGCAAGCGGACAATACGGAAGAGTTGACGACGCTGCAAAACTTCTTGACCCAAGACACGAATAATCTGAAAAGGGAGGTAAATATATAATGGCTTTATTTGAGAGTTATGAAAGAAGAATAGATCAAATCAATGCTGAGCTTAAAAAGCATGGCATTTCATCAATAGAAGAAGCAAAGAAAGTCTGTGATGACGCCGGTGTTGACGCATACAACATCACAAAGAGCATTCAGCCAATCTGCTTTGAAAACGCTTGTTGGGCTTACACAGTAGGTGCGGCTATCGCAATTAAAGACGGTGTTAAGACAGCTGCAGAGGCTGCCGAGAAAATCGGTCTTGGCTTGCAGTCATTCTGTATTCCTGGTTCTGTTGCCGACGACAGAAAGGTTGGTATCGGACACGGTAATCTTGGCGCAATGCTGCTAAGAGAAGAAACAAAATGTTTCGCATTCCTTGCAGGTCACGAATCATTCGCAGCTGCTGAGGGTGCTATCGGTCTTGCAAGAAGCGCAAACAAGGCTCGTAAGGAAGACCTAAGAGTTATCCTTAACGGTCTTGGTAAGGACGCCGCTCAAATCATCTCAAGAATTAACGGCTTTACTTATGTACAGACTAAGTTTGATTACTATACAGGTAAGCTTGAAATCGTTAAGGAAACAGCTTACTCAAAGGGCGAAAGAGCAAACGTTCGTTGCTACGGTGCAGACGATGTTCGTGAAGGTGTTGCTATAATGCACCACGAGGGTGTTGACGTTTCTATCACAGGTAACTCAACTAACCCAACAAGATTCCAACACCCTGTTGCAGGTACATATAAGAAAGAATGTATCGAACAAGGTAAGAAGTATTTCTCAGTTGCATCAGGCGGCGGTACAGGTCGTACACTTCACCCTGATAATATGGCTGCAGGTCCTGCTTCATACGGTATGACAGATACAATGGGTCGTATGCACTCAGACGCTCAATTCGCAGGTTCATCTTCAGTTCCTGCTCACGTTGAAATGATGGGTCTTATCGGTATGGGTAACAACCCTATGGTTGGCGCAACAGTTGCTGTTGCCGTTGCCGTAGAGGAAGCTGCAAAGGCCGGTAAGTTCTAATTTAAAGAACGGTATTTTAAAAGACACCATTTAGCAAATGCTAAATGGTGTCTTTTTTGTACTATTCAAGTTCGATACAGTCGATTGATACAGCCGGGCTAAGATAATCTGACCAATGCGGAAACAGCTTGGCTGATTGTTATGTTTGCTTTTGGATTAAAATTTTCGTCAGTGTTGTTTAAGATATTCAATGTTTTTAAACTGTACACAGAAGACACTGCCCATGATGATATTTCGCTATTGTCGGCGTATGACATATCTACCTTGGCAAGCGGAAGTTCAATGTCTAAGTAGTTTGCGGCACGGCAAAGAATTGTTGCGGCTTCTTCACGCGTGAGTTTGTCGTTTGGTGAGAAGATATAATCGCCCTTACCTGATACTATTTTAGCGGAATATAATACGGTAATTTTGTCATTGCCGTTTGTGTCATCAAATGGAGCACGTTCATATTTGAATATGGGCAATTCTTTTATCGGGTTTACCAAGTTGTATACAAAATTACAGAATTGTTCACGTGTAATATCATCGTTAAAGTTGTAGTTTTCGTTGTTGATAATGCCAAGTGATACCGCTCTTGATATGTCGCTTTCAAATGCGGTGACTTCACTGTTTTGCTCAATTTGAGTTGCGTTGTTGCTTTCTTCTGTTTCATTGCTTGCAAATACAGATGTACCTGACATCATCGCCAATGCAAGAATAATTGTTATTGCTTTTTTTAACATTTTAATTCCTCCGTTCCATTTGCTTAAAATTCGGTAATTGCAAATACCTTTAAAATTTGTAGAATGTTTCTCTATTATAAATACTTTTTAAAAGCTCAAAATTTTGCATTAATTTCAAAAATGCAAAATCTGTAATTTGCTTTAGAGGTTTTTACTGTCGTATTTTTCGAGGATTTCTCTGATTTTTGCTATATTGTCTTCGGTTAATTGCTTATTGTTGTCCTCTATATTTTCCATAAACCCTGCCGATATAATTCCTGTAGGAACAGCCACAAGCCCTATTCCCAATAAAGCAATTATTGCACTGAATATTTTTCCTGCTACGGTAAGAGGATAAATATCCCCATATCCCACAGTGGTAAACGTAGATATTGCCCACCATAAACCCGAAAAAGCATTTGAAAAAACATCGGGTTGAACAGGGTTTTCAAAGTAATACATAATAACCGAAGAAATAATCATCAATAAAAATACAACAAATATTGACGAAACTAATTGATCGGATTTTTTCTTTAGTACATTACCTATTGAAGATAATCCCGATGTATAGCGGTTCATTTTGAAAAGTCTGAAAAGACGAAGTAATCTTATTAACCGCAAAATCCTTAAATCAATGGGTAATAGAAACGGTATGTAAAATGGCAGTATTGCTAATAAATCGACAATAGCCATCGGAGAAAAGAACAATTTTATGCGTGCAATGAACGGTTTCTTTTCCGGATATAATAAATCGGCAGTCCAAAGCCTTAATATGTATTCAACAGAGAAAATTATAACGGAAACAATCTCTATAATTAAGAATATACGGATTTTTAATGCGGATAAGGAAAAGGTTGCTGCGATAATAGTTACGGTATTAATTAAAATTAATGTGACGATAACTAAGTCGAACATTTTACTTAGAACGCTTGAATTATCGGCGGGTTGAATAATTTTAAAAATTTTATTTTTTATTGATTTCATCTTATACACCTACTGCTTTAAATTTGATTATTTAATTTTATCATATTGGTTAGTTAATTGCAATAAATGTTTACAGATGAATTTTTAGTTAATATAAGTTAAATGAATATGCAAGAAATATTGACAACAGGGTCGATTTTTGATACTATTATTATGTATTACTATAAGTAAATTTTAGGGAAGGACAGGTGAGTTTTTATGACTCCTAAAGTAGCATTAATAATGGGAAGTGACTCTGATTTTGAAAAATTAAAGAGTTGCGTTGCAAAGCTTAAAGAATTTAAAATTGAGGTAGATGTGAATGTAATTTCTGCACACAGAACACCTGACAAAGCGGCAGAATTTGCCAAGAATGCCGAGAAAAACGGTATTGAGGTTATAATTTGTGCGGCAGGTATGGCGGCACATCTCGGTGGAGTTATAGCGGCTCACACAACAGTACCTGTTATAGGTATTCCGATTAAGTCAACACTTGAGGGTATGGACGCACTTTTGGCAACAGTCCAAATGCCTCCGGGTATCCCTGTTGCGACGGTCGGTATAGATAACGGCACGAATGCGGCGATTTTGGCTGCACAAATGCTTGCTATTAAATATGATTATTTGAAAGACGCTCTAAAAGACGCAAAGGTTAAAATGGTTGAGGGCGTCGAGAAAAAAGACGAAAAAATTAAAAAAGCAGTTGCAGAAATGTAATTTGATATTTAAGTGAAAACAATTTTAAAGGAGATAAAAATATGAGTGAAAATGCGTACAAACAAGCAGGTGTAGACGTTGAGGCGGGCTACGAATCAGTAAGACTAATCAAGGACGACGTTAAAAAGACAGCGATTGAGGGCGTACTTGGCGGAATCGGCGGCTTCGGCGGACTTTTTGAAATGCCGAAAAACTACGAAAATCCTGTACTTGTTTCGGGTACTGACGGTGTAGGTACAAAAATCAGAGTTGCTTTCCTTATGGACAAGCATGATACTATCGGTCAAGACTGCGTTGCAATGTGTGTAAACGACATTGCTTGTTCGGGTGCAAAGCCGTTGTTCTTCCTTGACTATATCGCAATCGGTAAGAATGTTCCGGAAAAGGTTGCACAAATCGTTAAAGGCGTTGCGGACGGCTGTGTTTTGTCGGGTTGCGCGCTTGTAGGCGGTGAAACTGCAGAACATCCGGGAATGATGCCGGAAGATGAATATGACGTTGCAGGATTTAGCGTTGGTGTTGTTGAAAAGAGCAAAATCACTGACGGTAAAAATGCAAAAGCAGGTAACGTGCTTATCGGTATCGCATCAAGCGGTGTTCACTCAAACGGCTATTCACTTGTAAGAAAAGTTTTCGGTCTTAATGACGATAACGCAAAGGAAACTCTTAATACATATTCAAACGAACTTGGCAAGACAATCGGTGAGGAACTTTTGACACCGACAAGAATTTACGTTAAACCGCTTCTAAAGCTTATTGACGAAGTAGGTATTAATACCGTTTCTCATATCACAGGCGGCGGATTTATCGAAAATGTTCCTAGAATGTTGCCTGATGGTTTGAAAGCCGTTATCAAAAAGGGTTCATGGGAGGTTCTTCCTATATTTAATCTTATGCAGAAAAAGGCTGATATTCCTGAAAGAGATATGTACAACACATTCAATATGGGTATCGGTATGATAGTAGCTGTTGATGCGGATAAGGCTGAAAAGGCTGTTAAGTGCCTTGAGGACGCAGGCGAAAAAGCTTATATTATCGGTGAACTTGTTGACGGCGAAAAAGGTGTGGAGATAGTCGGTAATAATGAGGTTATCTCGTAAAAAATATGAGGCATCTCTCGGGTTTAAAAGGAACTTGAAGTATAAACATACGTCAGCGTTCCTTTTGCTCCCGATATATACCACATCTTTTTCACGAGGAGGTTTAATTTATGAAAAGAATAGGTGTTCTTATTTCGGGCGGCGGCACGAATTTACAGGCTTTGATTGATAAACAGGGTACTGTTTTGAAAAGCGGTAAGATTGTGTGTGTATGCTCAAATAACAGTAAGGCGTACGGTCTTGAACGTGCAAAAAATGCAGGTATTGCGACTAAAGTAATCCGCAAAAATGCCGATTGCGGCGGTGATAACGACGAATTTAACCGACAAATTTGTGCGTATATGAAAGAAATGGACGTTGATGTGATTGTCCTTGCAGGATTTTTGGCGATTTTGGGCGGTGACTTGCTTAAAGAATACGCAAATAAAATTGTCAATATCCACCCGTCACTTATACCGTCATTTTGCGGTGACGGCTTTTACGGATTGAAAGTACATCAGGCGGCACTTGATTACGGCGTTAAAGTGACCGGCGCAACGGCACATCTCGTAAATGAAATCACAGACGGCGGTAGAATTTTATTACAAAAAGCGGTTTATATTGAGGATGGCGATACGCCTGAAATTTTGCAAAAACGTGTTATGGAACAGGCAGAATGGATTATTTTGCCTCAAGCCGTTGAATTGGTTTGTGCCGATATGGTGTGATGAATAGCCGTAAAAATAATAGGTTGGAATTTTATGATTATTCACAAAACGGTGCGTATTTTGTGACTATATGCGCGAAAGACAAACAAAAAATATTTTGGAATAATCAACAATGTTCCGTAGGGGCGGTCAGCGGCCGCCCGCAAGACAAATTAAATCATTTAGGTTTGATTGTTAAAATCGGTATTGAAAAAATTCCATTGTATTATCAAAATATAACGGTTGACAAATACGTCATTATGCCGAATCATGTGCATTTGATAATACGCATAGATAACAATGATATTAACGGGCGGCCAATGACCGCCCCTACTCTCTCGCAAATAGTCAATCAATTTAAAGGGTATTGTTCAAAACAAATTGGACACCCTGTATGGCAAAAGTCATTTCACGACCATATAATCCGAAATCAAGCGGATTACAATCGCATATGGGAGTATGTAGACACAAACGCAATAAAGTGGGAATCGGACTGCTATTACAACTAAAAAGGAGAAGTATAATGAAAAAAATTGATATATATGAAGAACTAAAAAGCAACGACTATCCGGGTCGTGGTATTGTAATCGGAAAAAGTGCTGACTGTAAAAGTGCCGTTACGGCATATTTTATAATGGGCAGAAGTGTAAACAGCCGTAACCGTGTATTTATTGAGGACGGCGACGGTATTCGTACACAAGCGTTTGACCCGTCAAAGCTTGAAGACCCGCATCTTATCATATATGCACCTGTTCGCGTGCTTGGTGACAAGACTATCGTCACAAACGGTGACCAAACAGATACGATTTACGAACATATGGAAAACGGTCAGACATTTGAACAGTCATTAAGAACTCGTGAATTTGAGGACGATGACCCTAACTTTACACCGAGAATATCGGGTATTATTGAACCTAACAAGGGCGGATTTGATTATTCAATGTCAATCCTAAAGAGTGCTGACGGCAATCCGCAGTCTTGTCAAAGATATACTTTTTCGTATAACAATCCGCTTGACGGTGAGGGTCACTTTATCCATACATATATGGGTGACGGCAGTCCGCTTCCGTCATTTGAGGGCGAGCCTAAAAAGGTTGCAATTCCAAACGATATTAATGAATTCACAGACGGTCTTTGGAATTCACTGAATGCGGATAATAAAGTTTCGTTGTTCGTAAGATTTATCGACCTTGCAACAGGCGAAACAAAAACAAAGATTGTAAACAAAAACAAATAATATTTACATAAATAAAAAACGAAAGGACGATAAAATAATGAATGAAATGCAATTAAAGTACGGCTGTAACCCTAATCAAAAGCCGTCAAGAGTGTTTATGGAGAATGGAGATTTACCGTTTGAAGTAATTTGCGGAAGACCTGGTTATATTAACCTTTTGGACGCACTTAACGGCTGGCAGCTTGTAAAGGAATTGAAGAAAGCAACAGGACTTCCTGCCGCAACTTCTTTTAAACACGTTTCTCCTGCCGGTGCGGCTGTTGGACTTCCGTTGTCTGACACATTGAAGAAGATTTATTTCGTTGATGACGTTGAACTTACTCCGCTTGCCAACGCATATGCACGCGCAAGAGGTGCTGACAGAATGTCGTCATTCGGTGATTTTATCGCTCTTTCGGACGTGTGTGATAAGGCTACTGCACTTCTTATAAAGAAAGAAGTTTCAGACGGTGTTATTGCTCCGGGTTATACAGACGAGGCACTTGAAATTTTAAAAGCAAAGAAAAAAGGCAATTACAACATCATAAAGATTGATGAAAATTATAAACCTGCCGAAATCGAAAGAAAGCAAGTTTTCGGTGTCACATTTGAGCAAGGCAGAAATGAACTGGATATTAATGACGAATTGCTTGGAAATATAGTAACGAATAACAAGGAACTTTCAGACGAGGCAAAGAGAGATCTAAAGATTGCGCTTATAACATTGAAGTATACACAGTCAAACAGTGTTTGCTATGTTAAGGACGGTCAGGCAATCGGTATCGGTGCAGGTCAGCAGTCGAGAATACATTGTACACGTCTTGCAGGCAATAAGGCTGATATATGGTGGCTGAGACAAGCACCGAAAGTGCTTGGTTTGCAGTTTGTTGACGGAATTAAGAGAGCCGACAGAGATAATGCGATTGATGTGTATATTTCAGATGAATATATGGATGTACTTGCAGACGGCGTATGGGAAAAGACATTTAAAGTAAAGCCGGAAGTGTTCACAAAGGAAGAACAAAGAGCATGGCTTGATAAGAATACAGATGTTGCACTTGGTTCAGACGCATTCTTCCCGTTCGGTGACAATATTGAAAGAGCCAAAAAGAGCGGTGTTACAGTAATTGCACAACCAGGCGGTTCAATTCGTGACGATAATGTTATTGAAACGTGCAACAAGTACAATATGTGTATGAGTTTCACAGGTATAAGATTGTTCCATCATTAATCCAAAAGACGCATAATTGGCACATTTCGTATTCAACGGCTCGGGGCGGTACTTGCGTACAGCACCGCTCGCCGTTTCAAACGAACTGCACACAATTCTGCGATTTTTTGGAGTAGCGGATTTAATATACAATAAAAGCAATGGAGCGATACACGCGTACAGCACCCATTGCATTTCGGCACATCTGAAACTAATTCTGTGACTTTGTAGGTTGTAGAAATTCGGGAAATAATAAATTCAAAAGAGAAACACAGAGGACTTGATTGAGAAAAGAGGATAAAATGAAAAAAACTAATAAAATAGTTGCAACATTGCTTGCATTAGGTATGGTAAGTACATCAATGACATCACTTGCAGCGGATGATATAAAGATATTCGTAGATGACAAACAGCTTGAATGCCTTGTAAATCCGATTATCGAAAATGAGAGAACGCTTGTTCCGATGAGAGCAATATTTGAGGCACTTGGTGCAAAAGTGGATTGGGACGGTGAAACAAGAACTGTTACTGCCACTCGCGGTGATGATGTTATGAAAATCACTATTGACAGCAATGAGCTTTTCAAAAATGACGAATCTATTGCACTTGACGTTCCTGCTAAAATTGTTGACGACAGTACACTTGTGCCTGTAAGAGCCGTATCGGAAAGCTTTGACGCAAAGGTTTCATGGAACGGTGAAACGCAAAGCGTTATTATTGTTACAGACAATCAACCGACAGAAACAGTAGCACCGTCAGAAGAACCTAAATCAACAGAAGAACCGACAGCAACAGAAAAACCTGCTAAAAAGTCAAATATAAGTGATGAAGATTTGGAAACTTTAAAAGGTCAGAAAGACATTATAAGATACCAATTTGAGCAACAGTATCTTCCGAATTACGTATTTGAAAATAAGTCCTCTATGTATAAAAATATGATGGATATTCAAACATTCGGTGACCTTATGTTTGACCAATGGGACAAGCTTGTAAAAACAAAGGTAATAGAAATTCAGGTAGACAGCAAGACAGAATATAATATGAGCGAAATTATGAAAGAATACAATGATGATTTGGATGCATATTATGAAGATATTCTTGCAGACGCTGAATTGGACGCGGAGTCAATGTTCACAGGTGCAACGGCTGTAGAGAGTGATTCGGGCGTTAGATATGGCATTGTAGTGTTTAAAGATGCCGATTCTATGGTAGAGTGCAAAATGCTTGGAGTTGCGGCAACGAAAGACGGAAAAGTCAGATATTTTACTGCTGAAAATGATATAATGACAACGACATCATGGTTCTTCTGCGAAGTTACCGACACAAAGAGAATTGATATAGGTGTATTTAATAAAGCAGACGAAACAACCGATCTTCAAGTGTTTACAAATTATATGGCATCAGTGGTTGAAAAAGATAATAAATAATTAACGCGGAGGTTAATGGAAATGAAAATATTAGTAGTAGGCGGCGGCGGACGTGAGCACGCTATTGTTTGGAAAATAGCGCAGTCGCCAAAGGTAGATAAAATTTATTGTGCACCGGGTAACGGCGGTATTGCGGAACTTGCGGAGTGCGTTGACATTGCCGCAACGGATATTGAAAATATGGTTAAGTTTGCAAAGGACAATGCGATTGATCTTGTTATGGTTGCACCTGACGATCCGCTTGTACTTGGTATGGTTGACGCAATGGAAAAAGAGGGTATTCGTGCATTCGGACCTCGTGCAAATGCCGCTATAATAGAGGGAAGTAAGGCTTTTTCAAAGGAACTTATGAAGAAGTACAATATTCCTACCGCAAATTATGAAGTGTTCACAGACAGTACGTCTGCGATTGATTATATCAAAGCGCAAAACACGTTTCCGACAGTTATAAAAGCCGACGGACTTGCACTTGGCAAGGGTGTTATCATAGCACAAAACCTTGAGGAGGCTGAGCAAGCTGTTCACGAAATGATTGACGACGGAAAGTTCGGAAAGAGCGGAAGTCGTGTAGTAATCGAAGAATTTTTGACAGGTCCTGAAGTCAGTGTACTTGCATTTACCGACGGTAAGACTGTTAAACCTATGGTATCGGCACAAGACCATAAGAGAGCATATGATAATGACGAAGGTCTTAACACAGGCGGTATGGGTACATTCTCACCGAGCCGTTTGTATGATGACGCAAAAGCGGAAGAATGTATGAAAAATATTTTTGTTCCGACTATTAAGGCTATGAGCAGTGAAGGCAGACCTTTTAAAGGCGTACTTTATTTCGGTCTTATGATGACTGCGAACGGTGTTAAGGTTATTGAATATAACTGCCGTTTCGGTGACCCTGAAACACAAGTTGTTTTGCCGAGATTAAAAACTGACCTTGTTGAAATTATGGAGGCTGTTATTGATGAACGCCTTGATGAAATCAACATTGAATGGGAAGATAATGCGGCGGTATGCGTTGTTATGGCGTCGGGCGGTTACCCTGTAAGCTATAAAAAAGGCTATGAAATCAGCGGTCTTGATAACGTAGGCGATTTGACTGTGTTCCACGCAGGAACAGCGGTAAAGGACGGTAAAATCGTTACTAACGGAGGACGTGTTCTTGGTGTTACGGCTGTCGGCAAAGACCTTGACGAGGCTATTAAGAATGCTTATGCAGGTGTTGCAAAAATTTCTTGGACAGATGAATTCCATAGAAGTGATATAGGTATAAAGAAATATTAATTTAAAAGTTGTTCGACATTTAGTCGAACAACTTTTTTTCTTGACTAATGATTTTAGGAATGTTAAAATTGTTATATGACGAAAGATTTCTTTGCTGGAGGGTTGAAGATGAAAAGACAAGATTATATATCGTGGGACGAATATTTTATGGGGATTGCGTTACTGTCGGCACAGAGGAGCAAGGACTCGCATACACAGGTTGGTGCGTGTATTGTAAATCATGAAAATAAAATATTGTCGCTTGGGTATAACGGTATGCCGACAGGGTGTTGCGATGACGATATGCCTTGGGAAAGAAACGGTGAAAATCCTGTAAATACGAAATATATGTACGTTTGCCATGCCGAACTTAATGCGATTTTAAACAGAAGTTCAGGCTCGCTTGAGGGCGCTAAGCTGTATGTAACGCTGTTCCCTTGCAACGAATGTGCGAAGGCGATTATTCAAAGCGGTATCAAGGAAGTTGTGTATATGTCCGACAAATATGCCGATGAGGCTAACACTATTGCGTCAAAGAAAATGTTTGACATGGTAGGTATTAAATACAGAATATATGAAAAAACGGGCAGAAAATTAACGATAGAATTATAAAAGTGAGCCTGTCGACAAAGTGTCGACAGCTCCAAAAATCACATCTTTCAATGTGATTTTTGAGTATTTTCAGAGAAAAATCATAAAGTTCCTCCAAAGTCGAAACTTTAGATTTTAAGCCATTTCTGCGGCACAGGTCGCCAGAAATGATTACTAATTGAGGTTAGCTTTTTCAGTAGTTTTGCCTACGGCAAAACTGCTCTGCGAGCATCGGATGTCTTTCCGATACGCCATCAAACTCCCAAAAATAAAGTATACAAAACCATAATGGTTTTGTATATAATCTGTAAGAACGGCGTGACCGTTCTTTTTTTATAAAATATTTTGAAAAAAGTCAAAAAAACTCTGTTTTTTTAATTGGTTTTATTGTATAATAAGAGTATATTAGGTATTTTATGCGAAAAAATTAAGAAACGGAGATGAAGTCATGGCGGTGAACAGAGTTTCAATAACCATTAATTCACGTCAATATACAGTTGTTGCTGAGGAAAGCAGAGAGTATATCGAAAGATTGGGCGAACATATAAATGAAAAGGTTAAAAACGTTTTGAATGGCGGTCAAAATGTTCTTGGGGAACGTCCTATTGTTTTGGCGGCACTTAATATTTGTGACGAATATTTCAAAGCACTTGAATCGGACGATTCGGTAAAGGTTGAAATAGAAAAATTAAATTCAAAAATCGATAATTTAAAAAAAGAGAACGACTCGATAAAAAGAGAACTTGACGACGCAAAAAGCGGACAGGTTACGATTGATGAAACAGAATTGAATGCCGAATTAACATCAACAAAAAAAGACCTTGAAACAGCAAATAAAAACAATAAAACTCTTGAAGAAACTATTAAAAGTTTAAAAGAAAAACTAAAAGCATACGAAGAAAATACAGTTGTATCAGACGGCAAGAAGAAGGTTAAATGAGTATGGAACTTTTAGCACCTGCCGGCAGCAGACAGGCACTTACGGCGGCGGTACAATCGGGAGCGGATGCGGTATATCTCGGCGGTCCGCAGTTCGGTGCACGTTACAGTGCCGAAAACTTTACAATCGAAGAAATGAAAACGTGGGTGGATTACTGCCATTTATACGGTGTTGACGTTCACGTTACGGTAAATACGCTTGTTAAGGAAAAGGAAATTGAAAGCCTTAAAGAATATTTGAAGCAACTTAATAAAATCGGCGTTGACGCACTTATTGTTCAGGATATGGGCGCTGTGGAGATTATCAAAAAGACTGTTCCGGATATGACTTTACACGCAAGCACGCAGATGACCGTTACAAGTCTTGAGGGTGTAAAATATCTTGAGGATATGGGATTTTCAAGAGTAGTTTTGGCGCGTGAATTGTCGGAAAAAGAGATAGAGCATATTTGCAAAAATGCAAAAGCGGAAATTGAAGTTTTTGTTCACGGTGCAATTTGTATGTGTTACTCCGGACAGTGCCTTATGTCGAGTATTTTAGGCGGCAGGAGCGGTAACAGAGGTCGTTGCGCTCAACCGTGTCGATTGCCGTATGATTTGCTTGAAAACGGCAAAACGGTTAAAAGCGGATATGTTTTAAGTCCTAAAGATATGGCACTTGTGAATGACTTGGAGACACTAAAACGTATAGGCGTAACATCACTGAAAATTGAGGGACGCTTAAAAAGAGCGGAATATGTATCCGCTGTTGTGGGCGTGTACCGAAAGTATCTTGACAAGGGCGGAAACGTGTCAAAAAAAGATATGCAGGAACTGCTTGACGCATTTTCAAGAACAGGTTTTACAGACGGATATTTTAAAGGCAATCTCGGTAAAAATATGATGAGCCACGATACTCCGAGTAACAGTGCGGAAAATAAATTTACCGATGAGGCGAAAAAACGTGCCGCAGAGGACGCAAATATCCGTAAAATCAACACAGGTATTATGGGGACACTAAATATTGATGCCCCGCTTGAACTTACAATGTACGATAATGACGGACATTACGCGTATGCACAAGGGACACTAAAATCCGAAAAAGCACTCCATAAACCTATGGACGAAAAAAGACTTCGCGACCAGCTTTTAAAACTTGGAAGTACACCGTTTGAATGTGACGATATAAATATTACGATAGACAACGGAATTACAATTCCGATTAAGGAAATAAACAGCGTAAGACGTGAATGCTGCGAAAGCCTTATAAATCAAAGACAAATGCGTGAAAAAGGCAGAGAACTTGACTTTGAAATTGAGCATATCAACCGTAAAAACACGAATATAATACTCACTTGTGAAGTTAGTGATGAAGAACAGTTCAAAGCTGCTGTTAAAAATAACATAAAAAGAATATATGCCCCCAATGATTTGGTAGGGACACTAAAAGATGCGCCTGACGATGTTGAAATAATATCAAAATCGGCGGATATATTTTGTGAAGAGAATATAAAGACGGACGGTGTACTTGTTTCGTCACCGGCGGCAATTTACAAGTATCAAGATAAAGAGATATACGGCGATTTCAGATTGAATGTTTTTAATTCGCAAACGGCACAGCATTACGGCGATTTGAAAACGGTTACATTATCTCCTGAACTTAATTTACATGAAATTGCCGATTTATGTGAAAATACAAACGCTGATCTTGAAGTTATAGGCTACGGACATATTCCGCTTATGATGATGAAAAACTGCCCGATAAAGGCTATGGGAAAATGCCAAAAGGGCAAAATGATATACAAGCTGAAAGACAGAAAAAGAGAGGAATTTCCGATTGTCTGTTCAAAAGGCTGTATAGCAAAAATTTTAAATTCAAAGCCTATATTTATGGCGGATAAAATCGCGGATTTAAAAAAACTTAAAATAAACAGTATCAGATTGATATTTACTGTTGAAAAATTCGCTCAATGTGATAAAATAATAGATATGTATAAGAGAGCTTTAAACGGCGAAAAAAATGTGCAGAGTATGACGGAAAACACATACACAAGAGGACATTTTTATCGCGGTGTGCTTTAAGAAAGGTTATAATGCAATGATAGATTTTATACTTGCGTCGGGTTCACCGAGAAGAAAAGAACTTTTGGAGCTTATAGGACTTGAATTTAAGGTGATTGTTTCGCAAGCGGACGAAGATTCCGTTTCAAAAGATTTGAAACCCGAGCTTTACGTGCAGGAGCTTGCACTTTTAAAGGCGAGTGCAACCGCTAAAGAGGTTTTGCGCAATAAAAATGCGGTTATAATTTCAGCAGACACAATCGTAACGCTTGACGGACAAATACTCGGTAAGCCGAAAGACGAAGATGACGCATTTAATATGCTTTCAAAACTTTCGGGACGTGAACATGAAGTATATACGGGATATTGCGTTATGCGAATAAGCAACGGAAAAGCCGTTTGCGGAAAAGTTAGGACAAAAGTAAAGTTTAAAGATTTGAGCGATGACAAAATTCGCGGATATATAAATTCGGGCGAGCCTATGGATAAGGCAGGTGCATACGGAATACAGGGACTCGGTTCACTTTTGATTGAAAAGATTGACGGCGATTATTTTAATGTTGTCGGTCTGCCGATAAGTGCACTTGCGGACACGCTTGAGGACGAAATGGATATAAAGATATTATAAAAGGAGAACAACGAAAATGGGGATATTTTCAAAAGATATAGGAATTGACCTTGGTACAGCAAACACACTTGTGTATGTAAAGGGCAAGGGAATAGTAGTAAGAGAGCCGTCTGTTGTGGCGATTGACAAGTACGAAGGTAAGGTGCTTGCGGTCGGTAATGCGGCAAATGAGATGATAGGCAGAACGCCTGAAAACATTGTTGCGGTACGTCCGATGAAAGATGGTGTTATTGCGGATTTTGACATAACTCAAGCTATGATAAGAGCGTTTATAAAAGAGGCTGACGTGAGCAACGTATTTAAGCCGAGAGTTGTTGTTTGCATACCGTCGGGCATAACGGAAGTTGAAAGACGTGCAGTTGAAGAGGCGGTTATTCAAGCAGGCGCAAAGGCAGTTGCACTTATCGAAGAACCTATGGCGGCTGCTATGGGTGCCGGACTTCCTGTGAATGATGCAACAGGTAATATGGTTGTCGACATCGGCGGCGGTACAACCGAAGTTGCGGTTATTTCGCTTGGCGGTATCGTTTCGTCAAGATCAATCAGAATTGCGGGAAATGCTTTGGATAGTGCTATTATCAATTATTTGAAGAAAGAAAATCAAATCAATATAGGTGACAAAATGGCTGAAGATATAAAGGTAGCCATTGCGTCTGCATATGAAGATGACGAAGAAGGCGTTTACGAAGTAAGAGGTCGTGACGTTGCGACAGGCTTGCCGAAAACGGCACAAATCAAGGAAAGCGAAATCAGAGCCGCTATAAGCGAGAATGTGGACGAAATGATTGAAGCTATAAAGCTGACATTGGAAAACACACCTCCGGAACTTGCGGCAGACGTTATGGAACGCGGAATAGTGCTTACAGGCGGCGGTGCGTTGATTAAAGGACTTGACAAACTTATCACCGAAACCACAAAAATTCCTACACACGTTGCCGAATATCCGCTTGACTGTGTTGCAATAGGAACAGGTAAGGCTCTTGATAATATAAAAGAACTTATCGAATCATCAAAATAATTTTGGATTGTATAACGGAAGGTTAGAAAATATGTCATCATTTTTTAAAAGAAAAGGCGTGATTGCGGCGGCGATTATAACCGTCGTAGTGCTTGTATGTGCCGCTATTGCTCATTTCGGCGGTACAAATCCCGTATCCAAAGTGCTTAGAACTGTATTTTCACCGTTTCAGAACGGTTTTTCGTATATAGTGAACAAGGTTACGGATACGACTGATTTTATTCGTGAAATGAACGGCTACAAGGAAGAAAACGCAAGACTTGTGGGCGAAATTAATGAACTGAAAAAACAAAATAAAGATGTTGCAAATTACAGAGAAGAAAACGAACGTTTAAAAGAAACGCTTGAACTTCAAAACAGTCTTGAAAATTATTCAACCGTTGCCGCGTCTGTTATTGCGTATTCGTCAAATAACTGGTACGACACAATACAGATAAGCAAAGGCTCACTTGCTGGTGTAGCTGTCGGAAACGCGGTTATAACACCTGACGGAGTAGTAGGAAAAGTTGTTGAAACAGGTCCTACATGGTCGATTGTTTCGACAATATTGAATCCCGATAACGCAATGGGCGTAAAGGTTTCAAGAACAAGCGATGTTGCGGTTGTTGAAGGCGACAGTGAATTGTACAGCCAAAACTACTGTAAAATGACGTTTATTGACAAAGGCTCAAACCTTATAATAGGCGATATTCTTGAAACATCGGGTTCAGGCGGAATTTATCCGGCAGGACTTTCTGTCGGCGTAATTCGTGAGATAAATTCGGACGCTATGGGTAATTTGAATTATGCAACAGTAGAACCGCTTGTTGATTTCAACAAGCTTTATGAAGTGCTTGTTATAAACGGAACATATTGATTGGAGAGAAAAAGTGAGAAATTTTAAGATTTTTCTGTGGATTTTTGTGATTTTTCTTGTTCAGACGGTAGTGCTTTCACCTATCCATATATTCGGTGCGGTACCGTCTGCGGTATTGGCGTTTGTTATGTGTGTGGCAATTCTTGAAAATGAATTTCGCACTGCTGTTATAATAAGCGGAATATGTGCCGTTGTTATGGGCGCAATCGGAGGAAGAAATTTTACGGAGATTACGTTGTTTTATGCGTACAGTTCGATAATCGTATTTGCGGCAAGAAAACGTCCGAGATATGTCGGTAATTTTCCGAAAACGATTGTATGGACCTTTATTATGTCGGCAATACTTGAAATATTGTTGTTCGTCATAAGAGAAATGACGCTTGATGTGTCGGTAATTTTCAGTGATGCATTGCCGACGGCGGTATTTAATACGGTTATTGCAGTTATATTATATCCGATACTAAAAAAGACATTGTATAAAGAAGAAAAGAAGAAAAAGCTTTTAATAGCTTAAGGAGAATGTATATAAATGCCAAACAGTAAAGCGAGATTTATTATATTAAAAATAGTCATAGCTGTTATGTTTGCGGCGGTGATATGGAAGCTTTTTGATTTACAGGTATTAAAGGGCGAACAGTATTATGAAATCGCTAATGACAGAATGACTACCAATATAGTCGAAAAAGCACCGCGAGGTGAAATTCTTGACAGATACGGAACAACTCTTGTATCCAACAAAGTCGGTTATTCTGTTGTTATGCAGAAAACCGATGTTAAAGACGAAGAATTTAACGATATTATAAAAAAACTTGTGGATATATTTTATTCGACTCAATGTGAATATTATGACGATTTACCAATTTCATTCGCACCGTATCAGTTTAAGTTTGAGGACGAAAACGAGGACGGCTCCGTGGAGGACGAACGTGAAGCGTGGTTTAAGAATAATTCACATCTTGGCAAGGGTATAGAAGAAAATATGTCTGCCGACCAAATAATGCAGGCATACAAGGAAATATATAAAGTCAGCGATGTTTACAGCGAGGACGAGCAAAGACGTATCGTGGGTATCCGATACGCTGCGGAGGCAAGCGGTTTGTCGCAGACAACATTGTTTACAGTTGCGGACGATATATCCGTCGATGCGGTAACGCAGATAAAGGAACGTCAGGACGAATTTAAAGGCATAGCCGTTATAAACGACTATATCCGTCAATATGACGCTCCCGGACTTGCAACGCATATTTTAGGTCGTACAGGTAAAATCAATGCCGAAGAATATGAGGCAAACAAAGATTTGGGTTACGGCTATAATGACATTATCGGTAAACAGGGCATTGAAAAGTGGGGCGAACAGTATTTAAGAGGTATTGACGGCACTACAGGTACAACCAAGGAAGTAAACGGTAAAGAGATTACCGTTATGAACGATGCAGAGCCTGTTCCGGGCGATTATATCGTGCTTACATTGGATTCGGATTTGCAGAAAGTGGCGGAAAAATCGCTTGAAGATACAATACAAAATATTCGTGCGTCAAGCGGTGTGAAAGCAAAGGACGGTGCAGACTGTGACGCAGGTTCTGTTGCTGTCATTGACGTAAAAACAGGCGATTTGCTTGCAGGTGCGTCGTATCCGACATACGATATGTCGAAGTTTAATGAGGATTATGAAACTTTGATTAATAATGACGCAAAGCCTATGTGGAACAGACTTGTAAGCGGACTTTACAGTCCTGGTTCGACATTTAAACCATTGACGGCGATTGCGGCACTTGAAACGGGTAATTTGAATGTAAATGAAATTATCGAGGACGAGGGTATTTATAAATTTTATGCCGACTATCAGCCGACTTGCTGGATTTGGGGCGAATATAAATTGACTCACGGTAAGCAAAACGTCAGTGCGGCACTTGAAAATTCGTGTAACTATTTCTTCTATGAAGTCGGCAGACGTATGGGAATAAATAAACTTGATGAGTATGCAAAGAAGTTCGGTCTTGGTGAAAAAACGGGTATCGAGCTTGACGAAGAAGTGGCAGGTCATATGGCAAGCCCCGAATATAAAAAAGAGGTAGTTGCAAGTGCTACCGATCGGGAATGGTTTGGCGGTGACACTCTTCAAGCGGCAATCGGTCAGTCATACAGTTTGTTTACACCTATTCAGCTTGCAAACTATGCCGCAACAATCGCAAACGGCGGTGCAAGATATAAAGTAAATCTTATAAAAAGCGTTCGTTCATCGGTTGACGGCGGTGTTGTAAAAGAATTTAATCCGGAAGTTGTCGAAAAAGTCGATATGGACGATGAAGTTATCAATGCCGTAAAACAAGGTATGAAACGAGTTGTTGACGAAGGTAGTGCGAGTGAAATTTTCGCAAATTACGGTATAGCGGTCGGCGGTAAAACAGGTACGGCACAGGTCGGAAACGGTTCAAATAACGCTGTGTTTATTGCTTTTGCACCGTTTGACGATCCGCAAATCGCGGTATCGGTTGTGCTTGAACACGGTGTTCGTGGTACAAATGCCGCGCAGGTAGCAAAAGATATTTTTGATAAATATTTCAATCTTGACAGTGCAGACACAACCGCAGAGCCTACAACCGCAACAGATGTGCAAGGCGGATTATTGAGATAGTTTATAATATGGGGAGGTTTGATTGAATTGGAAAAAGAGCTTATAAAGCTGAAAGGTACGGCTGACGGGGTGAAGATATATCTTGACAGTGAATGTGAATTTTCTAAGTTGATGAACTCCCTGTATGAAAAAATAAGACAGTTCAGAAAGTTTTTCGGTGGCGGACGTTGTAATATATATGTTGTCGGCAGGGAACTTTCAACGAGTGATAAAATGCGTCTTGACGCGGTTATTACGGCTATGTTGCCGGAATGTGAGATAAATTACGGTGAAAGAAAAGTGATAAAAGCCGAAGATTCGTTTGAAGAAACTCTTGAACTGCCTAAGGAACTTCTTCAGGAAAACACTGAAGAAATACATAATGAGAGTGAAGAAGTCCGCGAAATCACTGAGGAAGAAACGGAGCTTGAGGAGATAAAGGAAGTCGTAACGACTAATTTTAAAAGCAGTCGTGCGAGGTTTTACGAAGGCGTTGTTAAAGCAGGCAAAACAGTTTTTGCGGACGGACACCTTACCCTTTTCGGTGACGTTGAAGAGGGTGGAATGATAACGGCGGTCGGTAACGTTATCGTTATCGGAAGTATAAAAGGCAGTGTTGAGGCAGGGTGTATGGGTAATGACAATGCCTATATATTTGCACTTGACTTTAAGCCGACAGACGTAAGAATTTCAAAAACTCACTGCAATTTTGATGAATTTGATACGCCGAATACCAAAAATCCTAAAAAGGCATATTTAATAAATAATCAAATTTGTGTAGATGATTTTTTGGTAAAAATATAGACAAAGAGAAAAAAATGTGATATAATTACGCAGAAAAGAGTTTTGGGTAATTTTACTACGCATAAATTCATATTGAAAGGATAAGGAAAATGGGAAAAATCATCATAGTTGCATCCGGAAAAGGCGGTACGGGAAAGACAACTGTAACCGCAAATATAGGTGCGGCATTGGCTATGAGGGGTAATCTTGTTGCACTTGTCGATATGGATATGGGTTGTCGAAACCTGGATATTACACTCGGGCTTGAAAGCAGTATCGTTTACGATATATTTGACGTAATCGAAGAAAACTGTGACTTAGACGAGGCTTTGATTAAGGATACAAGATATGAAAACTTGTATTTTATACCCGCTCCGCAAACACGTGACACTTCGTCTGTCGAAGATGAGGCGGTAAAGGGGATATGGGAAAAACTTTCTTCAAGGTTTGATTATTGCCTTGTAGACGCTCCGGCAGGAATTGACGGCGGTTTTTTATATGCGGCTATGGGTGCGGACAGTGCCATATTGGTCACAATGCCCGAAGTTACGGCACTTCGTGACGGTGACAGAGCAATATCCGTGCTTGAAGATATGGGTATAGATGATGTCAAGGTTGTCATTAATCGCGTAAGATCGGATATGATTGACAAGGGAATAATGATGAATATGGACGATTGTGTAGATATGTTGGGTGTACCTGTGCTTGGAATTGTTCCCGATGACGAGGAACTTATGGTTGCCGCTCTTAAAGGCACTTTGGCGGTTTCGGCAGAAAATTCAAGGGCAGGACAAGCATTTTTAAATATTGCCGCAAGACTTATGGGCGAAGAAGTGCCTATTATGGAATTTGATGAAAAGGAAAGCTTTTTTGATAAGGTTAAAAAGCTTTTCGGAAAATAGAGTGAATGAGGAGGTATTTTTGTGAACATCGCTTTAATAGCACATGATAAGAAAAAAGAATTAATGGTACAGTTTTGTATTGCTTACTCGGGTATTCTGTCAAAACATTCTCTGTATGCAACCGGCACAACAGGTAAGATGATTATTGAAAATACCGGTCTTAATGTATATAGATTTTTGTCAGGACCGCAGGGCGGCGATCAGCAAATCGGTGCGAGAATTGCATATAATGAAATTGACTTGGTGCTTTTCTTCCGTGATCCGCTTAATGCCGAAGGGTATGAGCCTGACGTATTTTCGCTTCTGAGACTTTGCGATATGCACAATATTCCGATTGCAACGAACTGTGCAACGGCAGAAGTGCTTATTCACGGTCTTGAACGCGGTGACCTTGATTGGCGTGATATTGTCAATCCAAAAAACTAAAAAAGCTGATATTGAAAAAAGGTGATTTTTGCAAATCACCTTTTTTTTATCAAAAATACACCGTTTAAAAGTTACATCAAAGTAACGTATTTTTGATATGTGAAAATAATACTCTGCTTTTGACTTTATGTCAAGTCTTTTTTTTACTTTAAAGGGAGTAAACTGTCTATAAAACGAAAAAAGATATAATTTAATGGAGTGTGCCGTATTTTAGCGAAATATATATGCAATAAAATGGCACTATGCCTATAAAAATTACTGTTTTACGGTTGAAATATTACTCGGAATATTGTATAATGATAGAATAGGCAGAGGTTTACAACATTTAGAAACCTAAGAGAGGAATTAAAGAATGAATAATAAAGTTTCCGTCGTAAAATGTGACAGATATTCCGAAGTGCAAAATGCCGTAGAAAATGCGGTGTCTTTAATCGGTGGGATTGGGAAGTTTGTGAAAAAGGGTGATAATGTTGTCATAAAGCCCAACCTTGTTTCCAAGAAAAAGCCTGAGGAGGCGGTTACGACAAATCCCGAATTTCTTCACGCGGTTATAGTGATGGTCGAAAAAGCCGGCGGAAACGTGACGATTGCCGAAAGTCCCGGCGGTCCGTATAATACTGCGGCTTTAAAGGGCGTTTATTCAGTCTGCGGAGTGGATAAGGCTATCGAGGGAACAAATGCAAAATTGAATTTTGATACAAGTTTTACGGAAGTGCATTTCCCTGAGGGAAAGACTGTAAAGAAAATCCCGATAATAAATCCGATTTTGAATGCAGATGTTATAATTTCACTGCCGAAACTGAAAACTCACGCAATGACGAGTTATACAGGGGCCGTTAAAAATCTTTTCGGCACAATTCCGGGAACATATAAAGCGGAACTGCATTTCAGATTGAATGAGAGAAAGTCATTCTGTTCGATGCTTGTGGACTTGCACGAATGTGTAAAACCGACATTGTCTATTATGGACGCTGTTTGGGGTATGGAAGGCAACGGCCCGACGGCGGGTCAGAACAGACATATAGGACTTGTTATGGCATCAGAAAATGCACACGCGCTTGATTTGGCGTCATGCTATTTGATTGATTACGCGCCGAATGAAGTTGATACGGTACGTGAGGCGATTGAACGCGGACTTGTGTGTGACAGTGCGGAAAAAATTGATATAGCGGGCGAAGATATTAAACCGCTTGTTATGAAGGATTATTTAAAGCCCGAAAGTCATTTTAATTTGATTAAATTGATTTCACTTCCGGACGCACTTAATGCACGACTCATAAACGCACTTGCGTCAAAGCCTGCAATGGATTACGATATATGCGTAGGTTGCGGAGAATGTGCGAGATGTTGTCCGCCGAAAGCGATTGATATGTCATCTGGTAAACCTGTTATTGACACGAAAAGGTGTATAAAATGTTTTTGCTGTCAAGAGCTTTGCCCCAAAAAAGCGGTAAAGATAAAACGACCGCTGTTAAACAGATTTATGATTAAATTTCTAAAGTAAAGGATATGATTTTTTGTTTAATGTAGTTCTTGTTGAACCGAGAATACCGCAGAATACAGGCAACATTGCCCGTACTTGTGCGGCAACAGGGTGTAGACTTCATATTGTACGTCCGACGGCTTTTCAGATTACCGATAAAAATTTGAAAAGAGCGGGGTTGGATTATTGGCATTTGCTGAATGTATGCTATTACGATAATTTGGCGGACTTTTTTGAAAAAACAGAGGGTGCAAGATATTTTTATGCAACAACAAAAGCACCTCATACATATGTTGAGGCTGAATTTAAGGATAACGATTATATATTGTTCGGTCGTGAGGATGCAGGACTTCCCGAAGAACTTTTGTACGAACACGAAGAACGTTGTATAAGAATACCTATGATAGAAGAGGCGAGAAGTCTTAATCTTTCAAATTCCGTTGCGATTGTTGTATACGAGGCACTTCGTCAGCAAGGGTTTGATAATTTAAAGGATTTAGGACAGCTGACTCAATTCCATTGGTAATTAGACTTGATTAAATTGCCCATAGCACCATTTTTTGCTCAGGGCGGTACACCGTACAGCACCGTGAGCTGCAAAACGGCACTGTGAACAATTTTCTCTGCGTCTAAAGCCTTTAATCAAGATAATAAAAAACAATTTTAAATTTTATTTATACCGAATTTATATGAGAGGAGCAAATATGGCAGATATAAAAATAATAGTGGATTCCGGTTCGGACATTCCGCAGGATATAGCTGACAAATATAATATAGGCGTTATATCATTTTTAAGTATTTTCGGCACTGAACAATATGTTCAGAGAACTGAAATAACAAATGAGCAATTTTTTGATAAACTTGAGGAGTACGATGGTATTCCGACTACTTCACAGACACCGTTCGGTGATATGCTTGACTACTTTAAACAGCAGTGTGAGGAGCATGAGAGCGTAATATATTTTGCACTTTCATCAGCCGCAAGCGGTCAGTACCAAACAGCAAATCTTGTTAAGAGTGAGATTGAAGAAGAAAATCCGAATGCGGATTTTCACATTGTCGATACGCAGAAGTTTTCTCTGTACATTGCACAAACCGCCGTTCATGCGGCGCAAATGGCTAAGGACGGCAAAAGCGTTGACGAGATTATAACGGAATGTGAAAAGTACATAAAAACATGGAGATGTTACCTTTTGGTTGATACGTTAAAATATCTTGAAAAGGGCGGCAGACTTTCAAAAGCAGCCGCATTTGTCGGCACAATGCTTGACATAAAGCCAATACTTACAATAGAACACGGACTTGTTGAAAGTTTAGACAAGCTGAGAGGTAAGAAAAAGCTGCTTGATAAATTGATTGCAAAAATTCAAGATGATTCTGATTTTGACGCGGAAAATCCTAAGTTCTTAATCGTTCAGTCGGACGAGGATAAGGGACAGGAGGTTTGTGAAAAACTTCGCGATGAATACGGCGAAGATTGTATAGAAATGTATGGTGAATTCGGTCCGCTTATCGGTACTCACGTCGGACGTGGGGCAATAGCAATATTGGTGAAAATCGTGACTGAATAAACTTTAAACATAAAGATAAAATGAAAGGAAGATAAAAAATGAAGTATGTAGTAATACTTGGCGACGGTATGGCAGATTATCCCGTTGACGCATTTGACGGTAAAACAATTTTAGAGGTGGCTGATAAGCCTACAATCGACTATATGGCACAGCATGGCGAGATGGGTATGGTTAAGACTGTTCAAGACGGTATGAAACCGGGCAGTGACGTAGCCAATCTATCTGTTATGGGTTATGATACAAAGAAATGTTACAGCGGTCGTTCACCGCTTGAGGCGGCGTCAATCGGCGTTCCGCTAAAGGACAATGACGTTACATTCAGATGTAACCTTGTAACTCTTTCTGACGAAGAAAATTACGAGGATAAGACAATGCTTGATTACAGTGCAGGCGAAATCACAACAGAAGAGGCTGCCGAGCTTATCAAGGCTGTTGCAAAAGAGCTTGATACTGATATGATTAAGTTCTATCCGGGTATCAGCTACCGTCATCTTACAGTTTGGGAGGGCGGTTCGACTAATGTTGAATTAACACCTCCTCACGATATTTCAGACAAGAAGATAACAGACCATCTTCCAAAGGGTGACGGTGCGGATACACTTCTTGAAATGATGAAAAAAAGTGAAAAGATTTTAAGAGAACACCCTGTAAACAAAAAGCGTGTTGCAGAGGGCAAAAATCCTGCAACATCAATATGGGTATGGGGCGAGGGTACAAAACCTCAGCTTGATAACTTTGAAGAAAAGTTCGGTCTAAAGGGCAGTGTTATTTCCGCTGTTGACCTTATCAAAGGTATTGCAAAATGTGCCGGAATGAATTCGATTGACGTTGAAGGTGCAACAGGTAACTGTGACACAAACTGGGAAGGTAAGGCACAAGCCGCACTTGACGCAATTTTAAACGGCAGTGACTTCGTTTATGTACATATGGAGGCACCTGACGAAATGGGACACCAAGGTGCGCCTGAAAAGAAGAAATTTGCGGTTGAAACGATAGATAAAAAGGTTGTCAAGTTCCTAAAGGACGAGCTTGAAAAGAGAGGCATTGATTACAGAATGATGATTCTTCCTGACCATCCGACTCCGATTAAGCTAAAGACGCACGTTTCGGACCCTGTTCCGTACATCATCTATGACAGCACCGACGAAACGGATAAAAATGCTAATCTTACATATACTGAAGAAAACGGTAAAAAGACAGGTATTTATATCGAAGAAGGATATACTTTGATGAATAGATTTCTTGGAAAATAATGATACATTCTCGTGATTTACGAAGGGAATGATTTTATGAAACTGAAAAAAAATTGGGTAAAAATTGTACTGTTTGTATTGGGTGTTGTGATATTGGCTGTGGCGGCATATATATGTCTGCCTAAAATATTGCAGCTGTTAGGTTTTCTTGTTAAGTTGTTTTTGCCGTTTTTGCTTGGCTATCTGTTCTCAATGGCGGTAAATCCGCTTGCGGATACATTGCAGAAACGGCTGAAAATACCGCGAGGACTGTCGGCGGTGCTTGTAATAGTACTGATAGTCGGAATTTTTGGTGGTGTTCTCACATTTGCAATATGGAAAATTGTTGATGAAGGACGAATGTTATATACGCAGTTTCCGACTATTTACGAAAACATTCAAAACAGTACAAAGGCACTGGGCGAAAAATGGTCTGTTGTGTATATGAATTTGCCGAGCAACATTCAACAGGCGATTACTTCGGCAGGTGAGACGGTTTCAAGCAAAGCCGCTGAATTTATCAATATGAAGTCAACGCCTATGGTTGATTATGCGGGCAATTTTGCAAAGGCTTTGCCGAGCGTGTTTATAGGTATAGTCGTTTTTATCTTGTCATCGTATTTTATGGTTTCGGAAAACAAAACCGTTATGTCGACTGTGCAGGGCGTGTTCAGTCCTAAATTTGTGGACAGGCTGAATCTTATAAAGACGGAATTGAAAAAGTATCTCGGCGGTTATATTAAAGCGCAGGGAATACTTATGTGTATCGCGTTTGCGATTATGTTTATCGGACTGAGTATACTTGATATTGAGTATGCACTTCTTATTGCGTTAGGTATTGCGTTCTTGGACGCATTGCCATTCTTCGGCAGCGGTCTTGTTTTGTGGCCGTGGTCGCTTATTTCGTTTTTGAACGGCAATATTAAACTCGGAGTTGGTCTGATTGTTATATATGCCGCAGTTGCGCTTATGCGACATTTTACCGAACCGAAACTTGTAAGCTCAAGAATAGGTATGAATCCGATATTGACGCTTATGTCTATGTATATCGGTTACAGAACGCTTAGTATCGGCGGTATGATTTTAGGCCCGATAATACTTATGCTGATAATCAGTTTTTATAAAGCGGGTGTGTTTGACGCACCGATAAGACTTTTAAAGAGAATAGGCAGATTTATAAAAGAACAGTGCCTATTGTTCAAAGATTTTGTTATTAATTTAATGGGGAGTGACTGGAATGAGTAAAGAAAAGTTTTATATTACTACTGCCATTGCGTACACTTCAAAGAAACCTCATATAGGTAATACATATGAGATAGTTCTTACGGACGCAATAGCACGTTTTAACAGATTTATAGGTAAGGATGTATTTTTCCTTACAGGTACTGACGAACACGGTCAGAAGATACAGGAAATCGCTGAAAATGAGGGTATAACACCGAAACAGCACGTTGATAAGATTGCGGGACAAATTAAGGATATTGCCGATATGCTTAATATCAGCTATGATAAATTTATCCGTACAACCGACGATTATCACGTTAAGGCTGTTCAGCAGATTTTTAAAAAGCTTTATGATCAAGGTGATATTTATAAGAGTGAATATGAAGGTTGGTACTGTACACCTTGTGAATCATTCTGGACTGAAACACAGCTTGTAGACGGTAAGTGTCCTGATTGCGGCAGAGAAGTTAAAAAGGCTAAGGAAGAGGCCTATTTCTTCAAGATGAGCAAATATCAGAACAAGCTTATGGAATACATCGAGTCACACCCTGAATTTATTCAACCTGAATCACGTAAGAATGAGATGGTTAATAACTTCCTAAAGCCGGGATTGCAGGATTTGTGCGTGTCAAGAACGAGCTTTACATGGGGTATTCCTGTTGAGTTTGACCCTGGACATATCGTGTACGTGTGGATTGACGCACTTTCAAACTATATTACGGCACTTGGCTATACACCGGAAGAAAAGGGCGAATTGTATAATAAGTATTGGCCTGCAGATGTGCATATTATCGGTAAGGACATTCTTCGTTTCCATACAATTTATTGGCCGATTATGCTTATGGCATTGGGCGAACCGCTTCCGAAACAGGTGTTCGGACATCCTTGGATGCTTGTCGGTGATGAAAAGATGAGTAAGTCAAGAGGTAACGTAATTTATGCGGAGGACCTTGTAAAGCATTTCGGTGTTGACGCGGTAAGATATTATTCACTTCACGAAATGCCTTTCGCACAAGACGGTACAATCACTTATGAAGTGTTTATCAGCCGATTTAACAGTGACCTTGCAAATACACTTGGCAATCTTGTAAACAGAACTGTTGCAATGATTAATAAATATTTTGACGGTGAAATTCAGAGCGGTGACGTACACGGTGATTTTGATGATGATTTGAAAGCTGTTGCAACAGGTGCGATTGATAAGATTATTAAGAAGATGAATACACTTCACGTTGCGGATAGTATGGACGAAATTTGGAAAGTTGTTGACAGAGCGAATAAGTATATTGACGAAACAACTCCATGGGTGCTTGCAAAGAATGAAGACGATAAGCCAAGATTGGGTACAGTGCTTTATAATCTTGTTGAAACAATCAGAATTATTGCGGCATTATTAAGCTCGTATATGCCTGAAACATCAAAGAAAATCGCCGAACAAATCGGTGCAGATGATTTGAGCTTTGAAAGTACAAAGACATTCGGTGAAACAAAGGCGGGTACAAAAGTAGGCGAGGCTGTTCCGCTGTTCCAAAGAATTGACGCAGAAAAGAAACTTGCCGAACTTGAAGAAGAATTCGGTCAGCCGGAAGAAGAAAAGATTGAAATTGCACCGTATAAAGATTATATCGAGTTTGAAGAATTTGAAAAACTTGATATTCGTGTCGGTAAGGTACTTGAATGCGAAAAAGTGCCAAAGTCATCAAAACTTCTTAGATTTACTTTGCAAGTCGGAAGTGAAACAAGACAAATTCTTTCCGGTATAGCAAAGTTCCATAAGCCTGAAGAATTAATCGGTAAAAATGTGTTGTTTGTTGCAAACTTGAAACCGAGAAAGATGATGGGACTTGAATCTTGCGGTATGATTTTGTCAGCCGAATTTGAAGATAAGCTTACTGTTTTGACTACTCTTAATGATATTCAAAGCGGTGCTGAAATCGTATAATTGAATAATGCAAAAGCCGTCAAAGTATTACTTTGACGGCTTTTTTGTGTGAAACGACATCACGTTTGGCGTGCTTCGTAGTGGCGACCATTGGTCGCCCTTAAATGTGCCACCCCTCAGTCGACTGCGTCGCCAGCTCCCCTCGATGGGAGCCTTATGAGCCGTGACGAAGTGACGGAGTGGTGGCAAAAATGCAACAAAAAAGACTTCACTTTCGTGAAGTCTTTTTAAATACGTCAAATTAGTTATTGATAAGCTTATCGTCTTCGCTGTTCCAGCTATAAAGCTTACGGATTTCTTCACCGACTTGTTCAAGTTGGTGTTCTCCTGCAATCTTTCTCATAGCCTTGAAGTGAACTTGACGACCTGCAGGTGACATATCAAGTAGGAATTCCTTAGCGAATGAACCGTCTTGAATATCAGAAAGAACTTTCTTCATAGCCTTCTTTGTTTCAGCAGTAACAATCTTAGGACCTGTTACATAGTCACCGTATTCAGCAGTATTAGAAATTGAGTATCTCATACCCTTGAAACCGCTTTGGTAAATAAGGTCAACGATAAGTTTCATTTCGTGGATACACTCAAAGTAAGCGTTTCTTGGGTCATAACCTGCTTCAACAAGTGTTTCAAAACCTGCTTGCATAAGAGCTGTAACACCGCCGCAAAGAACTGCCTGTTCACCGAATAGGTCTGTTTCTGTTTCTGTTCTGAATGTTGTTTCAAGAACACCGGCTCTTGCACCGCCGATACCCAAAGCGTAAGCAAGTGCTAAATCCTGTGCCTTACCTGTTGCGTCTTGTTCAACAGCGATTAGACAAGGAACACCCTTACCTTCAAGATATTCTGAACGTACTGTGTGACCAGGACCTTTAGGAGCGATCATTGTAACGTCAACGTCTGCAGGAGGAACGATTGTTCCGAAGTGAATGTTGAAACCGTGAGCGAACATAAGCATATTGCCCGGTTCAAGATTTGGTTCGATTTCGTTCTTGTACAAGTCAGCTTGCTTTTCATCGTTGATAAGAATCATGATGATGTCAGCCTTCTTTGCAGCCTCTGCTGATGTATATACTTTCAAGCCTTGCTTTTCAGCCTTGCTCCATGACTTACTACCTTCATAAAGACCGATGATTACATCGCAGCCTGAGTCCTTTAGGTTTAGTGCGTGAGCGTGACCTTGTGAACCGTAGCCGATAATTGCGATAGTCTTGCCCTTTAGTAGTCCAAGATTACAATCGCTTTCATAAAATACTTTTGCTTCATGGTCTAATGTTTTTGCCATTTTGATTACCTCTTTCTTAAATATGTATTATAAATAATAATTATTTATCAAGTTTTAATGTGTTTGCTCCGCGTTCAAGAGCAGTCATACCGGTACGGGCGATTTCTTCAATTCCGTACGGCTCTACAAGGTCGATAAATGCGTTAAGCTTTGTATTATGACCTGTCAATTCGATAGTCAAAGTGTTAGGTGAAATATCAACTATCTTTGCTCTGAATACGTTCGTAATTTCGATAACTTCACTTCTTGTCTTAGGTGTAACCTTAACTTTTACAAGTGAAAGTCCTCTCTTTACGATTTCGCTGTCACGAAGTGTCTTAATTTTGATAACTTCCATAATCTTTGAAAGCTGTTTTGACACTTGTTCGACAATTTGTGCGTCGCCGTTCACTTCAATAGTGATACGAGACACTTGTGGGTCTTGAGTAGTACCCACTGAAAGTGAATGAATGTTAAATCCACGTCTTGAAAACAAGCCTACAACTCTTGAAAGTACACCCGGATTGTTTTCGACAAGGACTGATAATGTATATCTTTCCATATTACTTATCCTCCTTTTTCGGAAGAGTAGCCTCATTAAGAGCATCACCGGTAGGTTCAAAAGGATTTACGTTTACGATAAGAAGATATGAACCGTCATGTGCCATCATCTTATCTATCGCCTCTGAAACCTCACTGTTTTCGTTAGCTACGCCACTCTCAAAGCCGTATGCCTTTGCAAGCATTGCAAAATCAGGTTTTCCTTCTATTTCAACAGCCTGATAATTTGATTTATAAAGAAGATACTGATGTTCGTGTACCATACCAAGACGGTGGTTTTGGAACAATACCATTTTAACGGGAATATCCCATTGAGCCATAGTACCCATTTCCGGTAAATCCATTTGGAAACTGCCGTCACCCATTACCGCGATAACAGGCTTTGAGCCGTTTGCGGCAACAGACGCACCGATTGCGGCAGGAAGTCCGTAACCCATTGTACCAAATCCGCCTGAAGTCAAAAGTGAACGTGGTGTTTTAAAGTTGAAGTTATTGGCACACCAAATCTGGTTTTGACCGACTTCGGTTGAAAGGTATACATCTGAATTTGTCTTTTCCGAAAGTACGTTTAAGAAATACTTCGGATTTACAAATCCGTTATCCTCACATACCGGTTTATGTGTAAATCTTTGACGTAGTTCGTCAGCTTCGTCAATCCACTCTTTGCTTGTCTTGTAACCTGAAATTTGCGATGTAAGCTGTTCAAGAACATCTTTAATATCACCGACAACAGGAATATAAGGCTGAGTGTTTTTGCCGATTTCGGCAGGGTCAAGGTCGATATGTATAAGCTTGTTGCCTTCCTCAAGTCCTTTGACATTTGCAACAGTTCTGTCACCAAGTCTTGAACCCATTACGATTACAAGGTCTGCACGATTGAAAAGAAGATTAGCTCTCTTAACACCGTGTGAACCGATCATACCGTAGTATCTCGGATTGTCCGACGGAAGAATACCTATACCCATCATTGTTGAAACAACAGGAATATCTGTTTCTTTTACAAATTTTCTGAATTCATTTGTAGCATCGGATATAACGACACCGCCACCGGCAAGTATAACCGGCTTTTTAGCACCTTTGATTGCCTCGGCAACCTTCTTAACCTGTGATTCGTTAGCTTTGCCCATCAACTTGTAGCCACGGATATTAACGTCCTCATCTTCGTCCGGATAATCAAATTCCTTTTTTAGAAGATCCATAGGGAAGTCGATAAGTACAGGACCCGGACGGCCTGTGTTTGCAATATGAAATGCCTCATTTACAACACGCGGAATGTCAAGTCCGTCTTTTATAAGGTAGCTGTGCTTTGTAAAAGGCAACGTAGCACCTGTAATGTCAACTTCCTGGAAAGCGTCTTTACCGATTAGCTTTGTAGCAACCTGACCTGTAAGTGCAACCATCGGAATAGAATCCATATATGCGGTTGCGATACCTGTTATAAGGTTTGTAGCACCCGGACCTGAAGTTGCGGTACAGACACCTGCCTGTTTCGTAACTCTTGCGTAGCCGGAAGCCATATGAGCCGCACCCTGCTCATTACGAGTAAGGATATGCTTTATGGAAGAAAAGGACAGCTTATCTATAATAGGACAGTTAGCCGCACCCGGATAACCGAATACAACCTTAACGCCGTTCTTTTCAAGTGTTTTAACAACCATTTCAGCACCGGTCATTCTCAAAAAAATTCCCCCTTTGAAATTTAATGTAATAAATATTGGCACACCGATTTTCTGTGCCGAAAAAAACCACCATATTTGATTTGTCTTGTGGAAAATCGAATTTTCTAAAAGCTAATGCTTTTTTGAAAAGATGGTGCTGTTTTGTCCGTCATTTTATGACGGAATATGTACAAATATATTATCGTACTATTTTTATTTTATCAGCGAATAAGCTAATTGTCAACTGTTTTTATACAGAATTGTTACTGTTAGATACTTATATTTATGTTAAAACAGATTTTTTGTATATTATTGAATTTTGAGATTAAAATATTCATTATCAGGCGAATTTTATCAAAAAAATCACTCATAATTTTTATATTATGAGTGATAAAAATTTTAAAATTTTATGTTTTCTTCGACCGATAAAATATCTTTTAAATATTCTTTTGTGTTTCTGCCGACCATAATTTCAAACTTGCCTTTTTCAACGATATATTCCGAATCTCTCGTCACGATTGCAAGGTCTTTTATGTTTAATTTTAGGTTTACCGTTGCTGTTTCACCTGATTTTATAAACACTTTTTCAAAACCTTTTAATTGTTTTGTCGGTGTGAGGACGGAGCTTATGACGTCGTTGACAAACATAAGTACGGTTTCTTTGCCGTCCATATTGCCTTTGTTTGTAACATCAACCGATACGGTTATTTCTTCCTCATTTTTTATTGTGTTTTTTGATAAGCGTAGGTTTGAATATTCAAATTCGGAGTAGGAAAGTCCGTCACCGAATTCGTATACATAGCCTTTTTCCAAATCAACATACTGACCGCCGTGCCAACCCTCGTATTGATTGTAGTAGCAAGGTGTTTGGGAACTGTGACGCGGGAAAGAAATTGTTAATTTACCGCTCGGATTAAATTTACCGCCAATCATTTCCGCAATCGCCAAACCGGCAAAGTCACCGCCGTTAAAGTCCTCGATAATTGCATTGCAGTTTTCTTTTAGGTACGATATGCAAAGCGGTTTGCAGTTTACAAGTACGGCTATTACGGGCTTTTTCGTGTCAATCAGACGTTTGACAAGTTCTGTTTGATAACCCGATAATTCAAGGTCGGCTCTGTCGCGATACTCGCCGTTTTGAGCAAGACAGTCGCCGATTACACATACAACCACGTCAGCCTTTTCGGCAATTTTTACCGCGTCATCAATATAATTTTCTTCACCTAAAATGTCACAGCCTTTGCTGTATAAAATATTCTCTTTTCCGAATACTTCCTCCATACCGCGACGTATCGTGTAATAGTCGCCCATAGGTGTAACGTTTTCTTTCGGAACAGGGTGTGAAAAATATGTCCAGTCGCCGTAAATCGCTCTTATGTCGTCCGCATTAGGACCTATAACGGCGATGGTTTTGTTTCCTTTCAGCGGCAGTGTACCGTCATTTTTAAGTAAAACCGCACTTTCCTGTGCAAGTTTGTGGTTAAGTTTTTTGTGTTCATTGCAGTTTATGACGCTTCTGTCAACTGTCTTTTTACCGTCAAAAAGACCTATTCTGAATTTTGCTCTAAGTATTCTTCTTACCGCGTCATCAATATATTTTATGTCAATTTCGTTGTTCTCTATAAGTTCCAAAACGCAATCGTAAAATTCGTGCGTATTCATACTCATATCGTTGCCTGCCTCAATCGACAGTTTGGACGCGTCTTTTAAATTTTCGGCTATGAATTGCCTGGTGACAAGATTTAAAACATTTTCGTAATCGCTCACAACAAATCCGTCAAAACCGATTTCGTCTTTAAGAATTTCTCTTACCATACGCGGATTGGCGTTAAGCGGAACGGAGTCAACGGTGCCGTAAGCGGTCATAACCGAGCCACAACCGATTTTTGCGGCTTTTTCAAACGGCGGTAGGAATACTTCTCTGATTTTTCTTTCACTGACTTCACTGTCGTACGCGTCACGTCCGCCTGTTGCCTCACCGTATGCAATGTAATGCTTTGCACACGCAATAATCAAATTATCTTCTTCGTATCCCTCAATTATGGCTTTGCCGAGTTCGCCTATAACATAACTGTCCTCACCGAATGTTTCGTTTACGCGTCCCCATCTTAAATCTCTTGCGATACATAAAACGGGGGAGAATGTCCAGTCAAGACCGTCTGCCACAACTTCTTTGGCAGTAGCTTTGCCCATATCGTGTATTAACTTGCGATTGAAACTTGACGACATTGCAAGCTGTGACGGAAACACTGTTGCACCGTTTAAAAGACAGTGACCGTGAATTGCGTCAATACCGAATATCGGCGGTATGCCGAGCCGTGTCTTTTCTGCACGTTTTTTTATATCGTCTGCCTCATCACCCAAAACGTGCAGGAATGAGCCGATACCGAGATTTTTGTACTTTTCGTAATCTTCTTTGCTCAACGTGTTGTAGCTGACTTGCAACATTTGACCGACCTTTTCTTCGTTTGTCATTTTAGAGAGTAAATCGTCAATTCTTTCTTCAATATTCAAAGATTTATCCTTATATTTTTGCATAATTTCACCGCCGTTTCTGTTAGATATTTTTAGTATAAACACTAAAGTTATGTTTGTCAATGTTTACTTTTTTTGAGTGATGTGGTATAATAAATTTTACTTGATTTGAAAGGATTGATAAAATGATAGCATCATTAAAAAGAGCGATTGTACATATACTTGACGCAAATTCGGGTGTGAGTGTGTACTCGGAAGAAGAACTTGATGTTACAGACGCAAGTATAAATAGTTTTATTACAAAGCATATAGAAAAAGTTTTTGAGGACGCAAGTATGCGAAATGCCGAATTTTCGGAAAACAGCGGTTTTAAATATCATTTGGCAGAGTATATAAAGGACGAAAATTATTTTATTACAATGTCGAAATTCATTGCACAACGCGTTTATGAGGGGGTTACTCAATCGGATAAGCCCGATTCGTCCGACCTTATAGTTTGCGATTGTATGATTAATGAACGTCCGTTGCTTGCGGTTTTGAAGTGTGAAAATAAAATAGGGTATACACATCAGGTTTTGCAGGACGATGGTAAAGTGAAAAATCAGATTATAAACCATTATGCGATTTTGCCGACTACTTCACAAAAAATTGCGGAATGTGCGTTTATATTTGAAGATGATTTTTCAATTAAATATCTCGGCAAAAAACGTAAAATCGACGGTGAAACAACCGACCTTATCGCAGATGTATTGCTTGAATGTATTTATGATATTTCTTCAAGAGAATCTGTAAATGCAGTATGTAAAATTGCAAAAAAGGTTACGGAAGAAAACGGCGGTGACACAATCGAAACACTTTCAAAAATGAAAGAATACATAACCGAAAATATTGAGGAGGGCGAAACGGAATTTATTGATACCGAACAGGTTGCCGATAAAATTTTTGACGGTAAACCGGGTATGAAAAGTGAGTTTATCGACAAAATCGAGAAAGCAAACGTACCTCAAAAGGTTGAAGTGAACAGCTATGTTACAAAGAAATTGGCGTCAAACGTGAAAATTGTAACGGATATCGGTGTTGAAGTTATTTTCCCGGCTGAATATTATCAAAATAATGAGTATATCGAATTTATAAATAACGATGACGGAACTATTTCAATTCAGATTAATAATATCGGAGAAGTAATTAATAAGTAAATACCTTATTCGTAGGTGCGATCATTGGTCGCCCGAGTGGTTTGTTAGTATGGGACGGCATCCACGACATCCCGCAAAAGCCGCCACTCCGACACTTCGTGCCACCTCTCCTCAAGGAGAGGCAAAAAAAAGGCTCCCCTTGAGGGGAGCTGTCAACGAAGTTGACTGAGGGGTGGCACAATACCGGAAATTAAAAAAGGGCGACCAATGATCGCCCCTACACACTGTATTCGCAGCGTACGAACCGTAGCCGTCCGTTATTTTTATATACAAAAATCAAGTGAATTGATTGCAATACTTTCGTTTACCAAATCTTCAAGAGTAATGCTGTCAACATATTTATTGATAACATCATAAAGCCCTTTCCAAAGCTTTATTGTCGGACACACAGAAACTCTCGGACAAGTATTTTCTTCATCTTCAAGACACGATACAGGTGAAAGTGTTCCCTCCGTTGTACGCAAAATATCTCCGATTGTGTATTCTGACGGAGCTTTTGTAAGTCGGTAACCGCCTTGGGCACCGCGCACACTCTTTAAGTATCCCACACGGGTAAGGATACTCACAATTTGTTCAAGATATTTTATTGATATATTTTGACGTTCTGCAACATCACGCATAGAAACGTTTTTATCCATACCGTGAATTGCAACGTCAAGCATAAGCCTTACGGCGTATCTGCCTTTAGTTGAAATTTTCAATGTTATTCCTCCTTAACCAAATCTTTAATTATTTCTCCGGCTATAATCAATCCCGCAACTGACGGTACAAACGCAATACTTCCCGGAACGGGTCTTTCGCCGTTCGGTGACGGAATTTTGATAGCCTCTTCTTTTGAATAAACTACCTTTAATTTTTTTATACCTCTTGCCTTAAGCTCGCGGCGCATAACACGCGCCAAAGGGCATACGGACGTTTTGTAAATGTCCGAAACTTCAAAAAGTGTCGGATCGAGTTTGTTGCCTGCACCCATAGAGCTGATAATTTTTACTCCGGCTTTTTCGGCACGAAGTATTATTTCAATTTTACCTTTTACGGTGTCTATTGCGTCAACAACGTAATCATATTTTGAAAAATCAAACATATCTGCCGTATCGGGCAAGAAGAATGTTTCAAACGCGTTTATTTTTACATTTGGATTTATATCCAATGCACGATTTTTTATAACTTCGACTTTAGGTTGTCCGACAGTACTGTGAAGTGCGATTATCTGTCTGTTTATGTTTGAAAGCGAAACGGTGTCTTTGTCTATAACGTCTATTTCGCCTACACCGCTCCTAACGAGCGCCTCGACAACAAAACCGCCTACACCGCCTACACCGAAAACCGCAACGTGTGCATTTTTCAGCTTCTGTATGGCATCTTTTCCTAAAAGAAGTTCCGTTCGTTCAAATTGATTTTCCATACCGTAATTTTATACTCCTATTTTCCTATTTGTTCACTATGAATTGATTATAACATTCTTTTTGCTTTTTGTCAATTCAAATCTGTCATTATTGCAAAAAAATAAAGCAGATAAATCGACATTTGATTTATCTGCTTAGATTAATTTGTCTCCGCACTCTCAATTTTTATTAATTTCCGAAAAATTCATTTGCGTAAGTTACCGAAGAAAGTGCGTCTTTGCAGTATTTGTCCGCACCTATCATATCGGCATATTCCTGTGTAAGCACCGCACCTCCGACCCATACTTTTGTATCAAGTCCTGCCGCACGAATTGCTTTGATTGTATCTTCCATACTTACTACTGTTGTAGTCATAAGTGCGGAAAGTCCGCATATGTGAATGTCGTTTTCTTTTAATGTTTCGACAATAAGTTCGGGCGGTACGTCCTTGCCTAAATCATAAACATCATAACCGTAGTTCTCCAAAAGCACCTTTACGATGTTTTTGCCGATGTCGTGAATATCGCCTTTAACCGTTGCAACCAAGATTTTACCTTTGCTTTCCTGTGCTTCACCGCTTTGGTCAATGTGAGCCTTGATTGCGTCAAATGAATTTTTGACGGTTTCTGCACTCATCATAAGCTGAGGTAGGAACATTGTACCTTTTTCAAACTCACGACCGACAACGTTAAGTGCTTCAACAAGTATGTTGTTGATAATGTCCATCGGATCGGTAGTTTCAAGCTGACGAACTGTTTCGTCAAACGATTGGTCTTTAAGACCTTTTATGATTATATCGAAAAGCGGATTGACATTTTCAGCTTTTTCTTCCGCCTGATTTTCTTTTGTTACGGTTGTCTGTGACTTTGTACCGGCATATTTGCTTACATATTCCTGACAATCCGCGTCATAGCACGAAAGTGCCATAAATGCACGATAGGTGTTAATCATTGAATCGGCACACGGGTTGATAATACAGGCGTCAAGACCGTTGTTAAGTGCCAATGCGAAGAATGTTCCGTTGACTATTTCTCGGCGCGGAAGTCCGAATGATATGTTAGATACGCCAAGCGTTGTACAAATACCAAGCCGGTCCTTTATCATTTTCAATGCTTTGATTGTTTCGGCAGACTCTTTTTGCTGTGCCGAAATTGTAAGAGTAAGTGCGTCCATTACAAGGTTTTTCGGCTTTATGCCGTATTCTGACGCTCTGTCACGGATTTTTTTTGCAATTTCAAATCTTTGTTCGGCAGTAGGAGGGATACCTTCCTCGTCAAGACAAAGTCCGACAAGTACACCGCCGTATTTTTGAACTATCGGCATAATTGCTTTTATGCTTTCTTCCTTGCCGTTTACGGAGTTTACCATAGGTTTACCGTTGTAAATACGCAATGCACGTTCGGTTGTTACAGGGTCGGAGCTGTCTATCTGTAAAGGAAGATTTACTGCGGCACTGATAGCCTTAACCGCTTTTTCCATTGTCGAACATTCGTCAATTTCCGGCAGTCCGACGTTTACGTCAAGTATGTGCGCACCTGCGTCACGTTGTGCAAATGCCTCGTTTAGAATATAGTCTATGTCGCCGTTTCTAAGTGCTTCTTTAAACTTTTTCTTACCTGTCGGATTGATACGTTCACCGACAATTACAGGACCTTTTCCGAGTACAACCGTTTTTGAATATGACGCAACGACAGTGATGTTTTTTTCTTCGACTATCGGTTTGTAGTTTTTGCATTTTTCAACAAGACTTCTTATATGGTCAGGTGTTGTACCGCAACAACCGCCGAGAACAGACGCACCAAGCTTTGCCATATGTTCACATTCGTCTGCAAATTGTTCCGGTAATACATTGTAAACTGTTTTGCCGTTTTCGATTTGCGGCAAACCTGCGTTTGGCTGTGCCATTATAGGAATTGAAGAAATTTCGGCAAGGTCAGTCATCATTTCACCGATTTGAGCAGGACCAAGACCACAGTTTATACCGACACAATCAACCCCAAGTCCTTCCATAATCGCCGACATAACCTTGACGTCACCGCCCGTAAGCGTTTTATAGCTTTCGTCAAACGTCATTGTACAGAAAATAGGGAGTGAAGTGTTTTCCTTTACTGCAAGTACGGCGGCTTTTGCCTCAAGAGTGTCAGACATTGTTTCTATTATAACAAGGTCGGCACCGCATTTTTCGGCAGTTTTTGCGATTTTCGCAAATGCGTCATAGCAATCATCAAAAGAAAGGTCGCCCAAAGGCTCTAACAATTTACCACAAGGACCGATGTCGAATGCAACAAATCGCGGATTTTCCTCTGATTGAAAACTGTTTACCGCCTTTCTTGCAATGCCTATTGCGGAGGCGATAATCATATCAAGGCTTTCGCCGATTTCTTCTGATTTTAACGGGTTTGCACCGAAGGTATTTGTGGTTATGATATTTGCGCCCGCTTCAAGATATTCGGTATGTATTTTTTCTATTAAAGCGGCATTTGTAAGGTTTAAAAGTTCGGGAATTTCACCCGCACCCATACCGTTTTTTTGCAGCATTGAACCCATACCGCCGTCAAAAAACAGCATTCTCTTGCCGAGTAATTCTCTTACGTTCATTATTTATATCCTTTCGTAAAAATTTCGTATAAAAAGGGTATTGCAAAATGCAATACCCTTTAGATTGTAAACAAAACCGTAGGGTTTGTTTAGATTATTTGTTCTTACCGCAGCAGTTCTTGTATTTCTTACCGCTGCCGCATGGGCAAGGGTCGTTTCTGCCGGGTTCTTTCTTTGCACGTTTAGGTGTGTTTCCGAGAGAACCGTCACCGCCTGTATCAAGCGGTTTAGCGACTTGCTCACGTTCAATCTTAACTCTCGGCATAGCTGAAAGTACGTATCTTACAGTATCTTTCTTTATGCTGTCAAGCATATTTTCGTAAAGCTCACTGCCGACATTTCTGTATTCAAGAACAGGGTCATGCTGACCGTATGCTCTAAGACCGATTTCACGTTTAACGTGTTCCATTTCGTCAAGATGATCCATCCAAAGAGTATCGACAACTCTAAGCATAAGCACTCTTTCAAGCTCACGCATATTCTCGCCGAATACTTCTTCTTGTGATTCGTAACGCTTGTTGCCAAGCTCCATAAGCATATCCTTAACGTCTGCTTTTGTGATAGTTTCCATATCTTCCTCAGGGATTTTAAATTCACCTTGAGCATTTAGATATTGATTTGCAAATTCTGTGATTGCACGGATGTTCCAATCTTCAGGAATTTCTGAAATTCCGATATAATCGTCAAGTGCACTGTCGATTGCGGATTCCATCATATTCTTGATAGTACCGCTTATATCCTCACCGTCAAGCACCATTTGACGCTGTGCGTATATAATCTTACGCTGTTCGTTCATAACTTCGTCGTATTGAAGAACATGCTTACGAGAATCAAAGTTTCTGCTTTCAAGATTTTTTTGTGCATTTTCGATTGCATTTGTAAGCATTTTTGCTTGAATAGGCTCGTCCTCTTCAAGGCCGAGTGCGTCAACCATAGACTTAACCTTGTCACTGCCGAAAATTCTCATAAGATCATCATCAAGTGAAAGGAAGAATTGAGATACACCGGGGTCACCCTGACGACCTGCACGACCTCTAAGCTGATTGTCGATACGTCTTGATTCGTGACGTTCAGTACCTATAATATACAAACCGCCAAGCTCGCGAACTTCGTCTTGTTCCGGCTTGATTTGTGCTTTGAATTTGTCGTTAAGTTCGGTAAATACTTTTCTTGCATTGATAATATCTTCATCATCTGTATCACCGAAACCTGTTGCCTCTGCAATAAGCTCATCTGTAAATCCTTGACGTGCCATTTCATGTTTAGCCATATATTCTGCATTACCGCCAAGGTTAATGTCAGTACCACGACCCGCCATGTTTGTTGCGATTGTTACAGCACCTTTTTTACCTGCCTGTGCAACGATTTCAGCCTCTTTTGCGTGATACTTCGCATTTAGGACTTCGTGTTTAATTCCTGCACGCTTTAGAAGTGCCGAAAGTATTTCCGACTTGTCTACGTTTACGGTACCTACAAGTACAGGCTGTCCCTTTGCGTTACATTCTTGAATTTGCTTGATAACCGCCATAAACTTGCCTTTTTCTGTTTTGAATACAACGTCATGTAAATCCTTACGGATTACTGGCTTATTTGTAGGAACGGCAACAACGTCAAGCTTATATATATGTTGGAATTCTTCTTCTTCAGTAAGAGCTGTACCTGTCATACCCGAAAGCTTGTTGTAAAGACGGAAGAAGTTTTGGAATGTGATTGTTGCAAGAGTCTTTGACTCGTTTTCGATTTTAACGCCTTCCTTTGCTTCGATAGCTTGGTGCAAACCGTCACTGTAACGTCTGCCCGGCATTATACGTCCTGTAAATTCATCAACAATCATAACCTCGCCGTCCTGAACAACGTACTGTTGGTCACGGTGCATAACACCGTTAGCCTGCAAGGCTTGGTTGATGTGGTGTTGAAGTTTCATATTTTCAGGGTCGGAAAGGTTTTCGATACCGAAACCTTGTTCAGCTTTTTTAATACCCTGTTCGGTAAGCATAGCTGTTTTTGCTTTTTCGTCAACGATATAATCTGCGTCTACATCTTCGTCAAGCTGTTTGTCGTCGTGTTCTGTAACGACAACCTTTTTAAGACGTTTAACGAACATATCGGCAACTCTGTAAAGGTCATTTGCGTCCTCGCCCATACCGGAAATGATAAGCGGAGTTCTCGCCTCATCTATAAGAATTGAGTCAACTTCATCGACTACTGCATAATTATGACCGCGCTGTACCATTTCTTCTTTATGAACAACCATGTTATCACGAAGATAGTCGAAACCAAGTTCGTTATTTGTACCGTAAGTTATGTCAGCGGCATATGCCTCACGTCTTTCGCCGTTGTCAAGTTCGTGAATAATAAGTCCGACACTCATACCAAGATAACGGTAAACTTTTCCCATCCACTCACTGTCACGCTTAGCAAGATAATCGTTTACGGTGACAATATGTACACCGTCACCGGTTAAAGCGTTCAAATATGCAGGAAGTGTAGAAACAAGAGTTTTACCTTCACCTGTTTTCATTTCTGCGATACGTCCCTGATGAAGAATAATACCACCGATAACCTGTACATAGAAGTGTTTCATTCCAAGTACACGCCAGCTTGCCTCACGCATTACCGCAAATGCCTCAGGAAGAAGATCATCAAGTGTTTCGCCGTTTTTAAGTCTTTCCTTAAACTCAGGTGTCTTGGCTTTTAATTCTGCATCTGAAAGTTTTGCCATATCGTCCTCAAGTGCCATAACTTTGTCTGCGATAGGACGTATTCTCTTTAGTTCTCTGTCAGAATATGTGCCGAATATTTTGTCGAATATACTCATTTATTTTTCTCCTCATAAATAATATCGGTCTGTGTAATCCCAAAGAATGGAATTATCGCATTATTAACGTATATTATATCACAAAAACGTAAGGATTACTACTGTTTTTTATTAATTTTTTGTAAAATTTATTTTGCACTAAAAAAGGTGCCGATATGCCGGCACCTTTAAGTACAGTAGATTTTAGCAGCAATCGTTTTTGTGATTGTCACAGCAAGGGTCGCAGCATGGATCGCAACAGCAACAGCAGTTGTTATTGCTTCCGCCGAAAATATTACCGTCACAGCAAAGTATAACAAGTGCCACTATTACCACAATCCATATCCAACTGTCTGAATTGTTATTACATCCTCCGCCGAAAAACATAGTAAAAACCTCCTTTAATTTGTTTATGGTTTATACTATGCCAAAGCGTTGTTTTTGGTTACGCATTTCGGACTTCCGATTCGGTAAAGACATAATTGCCGTTTCCGTCACGGGTGATGTAAAGGATTATGTTCGGTCTTGCAATACGTCTTATGACCGTTACCCAACCGTTTGCGGTCATTTCGATAGGAGTGTAAACTGCGTTCGGATAGTGAGTTTCAACGTAGTTTGCAACGCGTTCGTGCTGTTCTTTAAAGCGTGGTTTGTTGAATAAACCTTTGCCTGTTATTGCACTGTATATGCCTGCCGCGGCGGCAGTGCCTATTAAAAATAATGTTTTCTTTTTCACGTTATTCACCTCTGTGATATTCGTTGTATATGTCACGTTTCGGAAGATTTCTGTCTGCGGCGGCTTTTTTTATTGCGTCTTTTGAAGTCAGACCTTCCGCAATGTATTTGTCAACGTGTTCTTTAATTGAAATGTTTTCCCATTCGTTTTCTTCCGTTTCTTCGACTTCTTTTGCACCCTCGACTACAAGTACATATTCACCGCGCGGATTGTTTTCGGAATAATATGCGATTGCCTCGTCGATTGTACATCTTTTCACTTCTTCGTGAATTTTTGTAAGCTCACGCACAAGAGCGATTTTTCTGTCACCGCCGAATGTCTTTTGCATATCGGAAAGTGTGTTTTTTAATTTGTGCGGTGCCTCGTAAAAGATGAGTGTGTGAGTGTCGTTTTTCACAAGTTCAAGATGTTCTTTTCTGTGACGCTTGTTCACCGAAAGAAATCCCTCAAATGCAAATCGTCTTGTCGGAAGTCCCGACAGTATCAGTGCGTTTATACCTGCAACAGGTCCGGGGATTGAGGTAACGTCAATATCGTTTTCGATACATAGCTTAACTAAGTCCTCACCGGGATCTGAAATTGCGGGAGTACCTGCGTCCGATACAAGTACAATGTTTTTACCGTTTTTTAAAAGTGATATAATATATTCGCCTTTTTCGTGCTTGTTGTGTTCGTGGTAGCTTGTCAGCGGCTTTGATATTTCAAAGTGATTTAAAAGCTGAAGAGTACGCCTTGTATCTTCCGCGGCAATTAAATCGGCATTGTTAAATGCTTCAAGACAACGCGCGGACACATCACCGAGATTGCCTATCGGTGTGGCACATAAATATAGTTTTCCGTTCATAAGTTCTCCTTGCAAAATGCGAATTATACAAATAGGTTGTTTATAACATTTACGATTTTCTGTGCGGTTTCGGGCTTGTTCATTGTGTAAAGATGAATACCGTCAATGTCGTTTGAAAGCAGGTCGATAATTTGATCAACCGCATACGCAATACCTGCTTGTTTTAAAGCCTCCGGATTGTCTTGGTATTTTGAAATCATACGCAAGAATTTTGACGGCATAGACGCACCGCCTGAAAGAATTGCCATACGCTGTATTTGACCTGCGTTTGTAAGAGGCATTATTCCGGCTGTGATAGGTTTGTTTATACCTTTCTTTGCAAGTTTATCGCGGAATTTGTAAAATTCGTCGTTGTCAAAAAACATTTGAGTAACAAGAAAATCAACACCTGCGTCAACTTTTACTTTTAAATTTTCAATATCGGCGTCAAGGCTCGGAGAATCGGGGTGACACTCAGGGTAACAAGCACCGCCGACACAAAAATCGCCGAAATCTTTGATTGCCTCTACAAGTTCGTTTGCATAGTGATAACCCGGGAATATTTCACCGTCATAATCTTTCGGCTTGTCACCGCGAAGTGCAAGGATATTTTCAATTCCAAGGTCTTTATATTCCTGTAATTTTACCTTAATATCGTCCTTTGAGTTTGCAACGCAAGTAAGATGTGCAAGTGACGGAATAGAAAGATTATTCTTTAAATGTGAGGCGATGTATGCGGTATTTTTTGAATTGCTGCCGCCTGCACCGTATGTAACGCTCATATAGTCAATAGGCATTTTTGAAAGCTCGTCAACTGCTGAAATTACATTGTCAAGTCCGCTGTCCTTTTTCGGCGGAAATACTTCAAATGAAAGCACCGGCTTTTTTTGAGCAAATATATCTCTTATAAACATTCTGTTTTTTCTCCTTAATCTGTAATTATATATATAAAAATATTATACCGCAGATTTGAAACAATATCAAGTGTTGAAATTTGAAATAAATTAACTGATTTTTATATCGCAATTATGGAAAATATGTGGTATAATAATAGATAGTTATAAAATTAGAAATTGAGGGAGGAGAAAATATGAAAGTAACAAAAGCGGTAATACCTGCGGCAGGGTTCGGAACAAGATTTCTTCCGGCGACTAAAGCAGTGCCGAAAGAAATGCTGCCGATAGTCGATAAGCCGACAATTCAGTATATTGTTGAGGAGGCAATCGCATCGGGCATTGAGGATTTGCTTATAATTACATCACGCGGTAAGGACGCACTTGTAAATCATTTTGATAAGGCATATGAGCTTGAAACGATACTTGAACGTGACGGCAAGCAGGAAATGCTTAATGCTGTTCGTGAAGTGTCGGATAAAATAAACGTTCAGTTTGTACGTCAAAAGGAACAGAAAGGTCTTGGACACGCTGTACTTTGTGCGAAAAGCTTTGTCGGAAACGAGCCTTTTGCGGTAATGCTCGGCGATGATGTGGTTGTGGCGGAAAAGCCGTGTTTGAGTCAGCTTATCGAACAGTTTGACAAATATAATGCGACAGTGCTTGGAGTGCAAAAGGTCGGAATGGATCAAGTTTCAAAGTATGGCATTGTGGACTGCGATAATGTTGAAGGCAGAATGTATAAGCTGAAAGGAATGGTCGAAAAGCCGAAAAAAGAGGACGCACCGTCAGACGTTGCGGTACTCGGCAGATATGTAATCACACCTGCAATATTCGATTGCCTTGAAAAAACACCTAAGGGTGCAGGCGGCGAAATACAGCTTACCGACGCACTTGTAATGCTTGCAAAGAATGAAGATATGTACGCATATGACTTTGAGGGCAGAAGATACGATATAGGAAGTAAACAGGGATTTTTACAGGCAACAGTCGATTTTGCACTTTCAAGAGATGATTTGAAAGATGAATTTGCGGAATATTTAAAAGAAGTAACAAAAAACTTATAAGTAAAAGGCGATACATTGAAAATGTATCGCTTTTTCTCATACTATGCAGAATCCGAGAAATTAGTTCATTTTCACAAAAAGTGCATAGGCAAGCCGTACAAAGATAGGCTTGCCTGTTTTTTGTCTGGTTATAAATTAAAGTAAAAACATAAAATAAATACTTTGCACGTTCCGGACAATTTATTGGATTCTAAGAAAAAAAGGCGGTGCACATTGGGGAATGCACCGTCTTTTCTCGTTTAATGAACTCAATTAAGTTCACTAATAGTATAAATTATTACTGTAAAAATTGCAATATAAAGGATAAATCTTCTATATTTAAAAGGTATAAATCGTTTAAAATTGTCATATTGCGTGACAAGACGTGACATTTTTACAAATAATTCATTAATAATGTCACGCATAACGGGGATATATAAAATAACGTGACATTTTTGTATAATTTGTACATCAAACCTCTATGATTTTTGTTTTTAGTTTACCGTTTTCGATTTCAGCCTCTGCATATGTGCCTGTATAACGTATACTTCCCGGGTTTAAAAGTGTGGCTTTGCCTTTGTAATCGGTATAAGGAATGTGCGTGTGACCGAATATTATTAAATCGGGATCATATTTTTCGGCAGCCTTGCGGAGAGTCATAAATTCATATTCGTATTTTACATTCTGTTCGTGACCGTGCGTAATAAATATCTTAACACCGTCTATTGTAACAAGCATATGTGACGGCGCTTTTGAAAAGTAGTCGTTGTTGCCTTTTACATAATATATAGGTATGTTTGGGTATATCGACTCCAAATCTTCCGCGTCACCTGTGTAATCGCCTGCGTGGAAAATCGCACTTACACTGTCGGCTTTTTCGATTATATCTAAACAGCGGTTAATATCGCCGTGAGTATCGGAAAAAATCAAAATTTTTTTCATAATCTAATCCTCTCAATATAAAAAGTATGTATGTAGTATATCATATGCAAACGCAATTTGTCAAAAAATGATGTCGAAATATTTTTATATATCGACAACAGGATTTTACATATTTATCCATAAACAAGTGGTATAATAACCTATATTGCACTTGTAGGAGGAATTAAAAATGGGTCAGCCAGCGGTAAAAAGACAACGGAATACAGAAATGCTCCGAGCACCGTCTGTTAGAGATGTGGGAATGAGTATGCTATTGCTTTTGGCAGGACGAGCGTCTGTTTTGGGACTTTTTCCGTTCGGAGTGGCTTTTTTTGCTTCTTGCTTTGATAAAAGTATTGCGTATCTCGGTATAACAGTGCTTTCGATTGCACTTATGACGTCGGCAGGCAGTGCGGTGCTTACAAAATATCTTGTTGCGGCACTGTTGTTTTGGATATATACACGTTTCAGAAATAAGGAAAACCTTGTGCTTGACGCGGCGTGCGTGGGCGGTGCGGTTATGGTCGGCGGACTTGTTTTTCTTATATATACATATGTCGGAGCATATGATATACTTATGCTTTTTGTTGAGTCGATAGTCACTTCATTGATGTATATAATATTCAAAAAAGCACACGGATTGATTGCAAACCGCAAAAAACGCACGCAGACCGCGCAGGACGAGCTTATCAGTATTTCTGTAAGCGTGGGTGTTTTTATAACGGGACTTTCGGGAATTGTGTTTCCGTATAATATCAGTCTTGCCAATATAGTTTCCGTATATGCGGTACTTTGCATTGCGCTTCACGGCGGTATTGCGGCGGCGGGCAGCGGGGGACTTTGTATAGGGTTTATGTCGGCAATGTCGTCACCGTCGGCGGTTGTTACTATGGGTATTTTCGGTATAAGTGCATTGTTCGGAAATTTGCTGAAATCGTTCGGACGTTTCGGAGTTGCGTTGGGTTTCTTGGGCGGCAGTGCGGTGGCGCTTTTGTATGCGGGAAGTGCATCGTCTTTGCCTGTGACGATTATCGAAACAGCGATAGGGGCGGTGCTTTTTGTACTGACGCCGAATAAAGTTCAAGGGTATATAAAATCTTTTTTTGCAAGGTCGTTAAAGCTTGAAACGGTAAGTGCGGACGTGAGAGTTAAAGAGTATTTGTCTATGCAGCTTGAAAAATCGTCAAAGGCATTTAAGAGCTTGGAGGAGTGTTTTTCAAATGCTTCGGAGAAAAGACTGAAATCATATAATAAAGATGTTGCTACGCTTTTTGATGAGGTTGCGGACAGAGTGTGCGAGGGGTGTCCGAATGTGGTTAAATGCTGGCAGTCCGACTTTACACGCACATACCGCAGTATAATGCTGTTGCTTGATACAATTGAAACAAGGGGGATATTGGAGTTTACATCAGTACCGAACAGCTTTAAGGATAAATGCTTACGACCTGATTTGTTCGTTGTGGAGTTTAATCACGTCTATGAACTGTATAAGAAAAACCTTGTACGGACGGGTGAGGCGGTTACAAGCCGTGACTTGGTTGCAAGACAGTATAAAGAAATGTCAAGCCTTATGGACACAATGGCGGAAAATATATGTTCCGGCTTTACGTTCAGAGAGGATTTGGAGGAAACACTTATTGCCGAGCTTGATAAAGTCGGAATTATGGCATTTGAAATAAGCGTTATTGAAAGCAGTCATGGGAAAATGGAGGTATATCTCGGAACGTCTAAGGGTACGGAAGTCGGGATGATTGAAAACGTGCTTGAAAACGTTGTCGAAACACCTATGGGCTATGAGTGTGACAGTGCGAACGGACTTATGAAATTTGTGTCACGCGCAAAATTTACCGCAGATATTGCGATAAGACAGATAAGCCGAGATTTTAGCGAAGTGTCGGGCGACAGTATAGATACGTTTGTGACGGAGGATTATAAACAGTATGTGATTTTGTCGGACGGTATGGGCAGCGGTAAAAGGGCAATGTTTGAGAGCCATATAACACTGAAATTGTTGAGAGAATTTTTGCAGTCGGGGTTTGGCGTGAAAACGTCTATTGATATGATAAATTCGGCACTCTGTTTAAAACTTGACTATGAGTGTTTTTCTACCGTGGACCTGCTATGTATAGACCTTATGACAGGTATATGTGAGTTTTTCAAAATCGGCGGTTCGGAGAGTATTGTACTTCACGGTCCGAATGTTGAAACGGTGTTTTCTGTATCGTTGCCTGTCGGTATGCTGCCTGATATAAAGGTACAGGGACAAGCCAAACGCCTTGATGACGGCGATATAATAATAATGATGTCGGACGGAATAAGCGAAGCGGGATTTGGTACTGTCCGTACAGATTGGCTGAAAAAAGAAATAAAAATGCCGTTTGACACTATGGACGAAATGGCACAATCCGTAATCGAAAACGCAGTCAAAAAAAGCCGTGACGCAGTAATCGACGATATGACCGTTGCGACATTAAGGTTGATAAAAAATTAAAAAGAGCCTGTCGACATTTTGTCGACAGGCTTTGTACTATACCAACTTTTTATTAATCCACTTACCCGAATAGTATCGGATAACGGGTACTGACGCACCCATTGCCCAGGCGAGCGGAGTAGCAATCCAAATACCTGTTGAGCCGAGCGGGCGAACAAGTATATATGCGAAAATAATTCTTCCGATAAGTTCAAGTATACCTGCGACTGCGGAGGTATTAACATCACCCGCACCGCGAAGAACGTTCAAATATGTTCTCATAACCGCCGCAACTATATACGCAACACATACGATAGTAAGGTACTTGCTTCCTATTGCGATAGCCTCTGCGGCTTGTGTTTTGTCAAGGAACAAGCCAAGCAGTTGATTACGGAACAATACAATTCCGGCAGCAATCACTATACATATACCGATAAGTGACGCAAGTGTTTGATACATACCCTTTTTTATTCTGTCCATCTGATTTGCACCGATGTTTTGACCAGAGAAAACCGACAATGCCGAGCCGACCGATACAATCGGTGCGATTGCGATTGAGTCGATTTTTACGGCGGCGGTATAGCCTGCCATAGTCATTGCACCGAATGAGTTTACGAGACGTTGCACGCTCATTGTGCCGAGTGAAATCAGACAGCTTTCAAGTGCCGACGGTATTCCTGTTTGGAAAATCCGCTTGATTGCACGTTTTGTTGTTTGGAAGTTTATGCCCTCAAGATTAAGCTGTCTGCGGTGTCTTACCATATGTATAATACAATAAATCGCACTGATAATCTGTGCGATAACGGTTGCAACCGCCGCACCGACAACGCCTGTTTTAAACACAACAACGAACAACAAGTCGAAAACTACATTTAATACAGAAGAAAGTATAAGTGCGTAAAGCGGTGTACGGCTGTCGCCAAGACTTCTGAGTATTGCGCTTGACGCGTTATACATAGCCGTACCGATTGTGAATGCGAATATTACGTTTATGTATGCAACCGCCTCGTCGATTACGTTATCGGGTGTGTTCAGAAACGATAAAATCGGCCGTGAAAACACAACTCCGGCAACTGACGTAACCACCGCCAAAATTCCCACTATGTAAATAAGTCCCGTAACTGTTTTTCTCAGTTCATCAAAATTCCTTGAACCAAAACACTGCGCTATAATAATTCCCGCACCGCTCGTAAGTCCCATCATAAGACAAATCATAACTCCGACAATTGTACCTGTCGAACCTACCGCCGCAAGAGATTCAGCCCCCACAAACTTACCGACAATCGCCACGTCAACAAAGTTATACACCTGTTGAAAGATATTTCCGATCAGCATCGGAACTGAAAAAGAAAGTATCAATTTTAACGGATTTCCTTTAGTCATATCGCTTATCATTTCACAATACACCGCCCCTCGTTTTAATAACTTATGACATTATAGTCTATTAAATTCATAAAGTCAATAAGGTTGAAAAATTTATTTTTATTTGTTATAATATTGTTAAAAAAGACAAGGGGGTCTTAAAATTGAAAGTGTTGTTGTTATCCGTAAAAGCCGGTTACGGACATCATTCTACGGCTAAGGCTATTATGGAATATTTCGAGGAGAACGGACATCAATGTCATATGCTTGATATATTCGACTATGTAAATCATCGTTTGGGAAATTCAATACAGGACGGATACTTGCTTTCGACAAAGTACCTTGCAAAGACGTATGCGAAGGCTTACGGCAAACTTACGCAAAAGGACGAGCCGTATGACCGTAATTCGCTTGTATCGATATTTTCGCGGTTTGTTTCAAAGAAACTTGAAAAGTTCGTTGTTGAATATAATCCCGATTTGATAATCGGTACGCATAGCTATGCCGGAGTGTGTATAAGCATACTTGCCGACCGTGCGGCTTTTGACTGTCCGTCTGTCGGAATAGTAACCGATTTCACCGTACATCCGTTTTGGGAAAGTACGTTCCTTGACTATTACGTAATTCCGGATGAACTTTTGGAACACGAAATGCAGAAAAAAGGTATAGCGAAAAAGAAACTTTTGCCTTTCGGTATACCCATAAGAGAACAGTTTGTAAAGAAAAACGACCTTATTGAGGCACGGAAAAAACTCGGGATTGAAAATATTCCCACTATACTTATAATGATGGGTTCAATGGGGTACGGAAATATAAAAAAGATTTTGGCACAAATTGATACATATCCGAAAGATTTTCAAGTGCTGTGCGTTTGCGGTACAAATAAGAAAATAAAAAGCGTAGTTGATGAATGTGAGTGGAATAAAAAAATATATTCATACGGATTTGTAGATAATGTTGACGTAATGATGGACGCCGCCGACTTTATAATAACAAAGCCGGGCGGACTTACAACATCAGAATCGCTTGCAAAAGGATTGCCGATGATAACAATGAATCCGCTTCCCGGACAAGAGGACAGAAACCTTAATTTCCTTGTGAATAATGGTGCGGCAATTATGGTAAACGACACTTATCCGATTTCAGAGGCGATAAATCAAATGTTTGCTTGTCCATGGCGTGTTGCAATGATGGAGGAAAGCGTAAGACATCTCGGTAAACCAAATGCAACGGCTGACCTTTATAATTTCTGCTGTGCAAAGGTTTTGGCAAAATCAACGCTTATTTGAAATTCTTTGTGATTTAGGTAATTTAATATGCCTGCGTCAGTTTTAAAATCGAATATAAGCTTGTAACTTGCAAGATTCATACCTCCGCTGTGTCGTGAGCCGTACTTCGTATCTCCGTACAGCGGATTCCCTATGTGCGAAAACTGTGCTCTGATTTGGTGTGTGCGTCCTGTTTCAAGCTCGACTTCCACAAGTGAAGTGTCTTTTTTTTCGGCAATAACATTATATTTTGTGCCGATTTTCTTTGAATTTTCTTCATTATAATCTGAAACCGTAACTTTTTTGTCACCGCGTGTAAGATATGCGGTAAGGTGACCGCTTTTTTTTAGATGACCTTCGACAATGCAAAGGTATATCTTTTTAATTTCGCGGCTGCGGATTTTTTCGTTGATTATACGAAGTGCGGCGGAATTTTTCGCACCGATTATTATACCTGATGTGTTTCGGTCAAGGCGGTTGCAGAATGACGGCGAAAAGCTGTGTTCGTTTTCGGGATTGTATTCGCCTTTTTTGTACAGATAACTCTGCATTCTTTCAAGAAGCGTATCCTTTGTGCCTTTATCGTCCGAATGGACTACAACACCGCTTTCTTTATTAATAAGTATAATATTTTCGTCCTCATATACAACGTCAATATCGGAATTGCCTGCTTTAAAGCTTGATTTGCTTTCGTAAAATTCGTCTTTAAAAAATAACTTCAACACATCGCCGTTTTGGAGCATATATTTGCCGTCTTTAATGTGTTTGCCGTTTACTCTGACGCAATTTTTTCTAAGACTTTTATATAACATACTCTGTGGCATATTGACAAGATATTTTGTAAGAAACTTGTCAAGCCGTTGCCCTGCGTCGTTTTGATTTATCGTGATTTCCCTCATTTGTTACCTCGATTGATATTTTATTTGTAAACATTTATTTTTGATATTGTATCATAAAAAAAATTGTGTTACAATATAGTTTGCATAAATATTTTATATGAATAAAAATTGTATTCAAATTTCGGAAGGAGAAAAAAATATGGGAATTTTCGGCGGCGGTTATGATAAACCGGGTAAGGGAGTAGATAAGAACGAACCTAAAAAGAAAGGCTTTTTCTTATTTTTTGATATTGTGATACGTAAGTTCACTAAATTTTTGGGTGCGAACTGTCTTTATGCGATAACGAGTATTATATGGATTGCGATTTTATATATTTTCGGCGGTATAGTCTTGAGCAGTACGCATATCGTTCAGAATGTTTCAGACACTATTATTTCACTTGGTACGGAATCAAGTGCGGAAAATGTGCAGGGAAGCATTATGATACTTATTCAGCTTGCTTTTTCAATCGGTGTGTTCACGTTTTGGGGTTCAGGTCCTGCAACGGCGGCTTATTCGTATATAACAAGATGTTTCACACGCGGTGAACATACTTGGGTTTTGAGTGACGGTGCGGACAAGTTTAAGGAAAACTTTAAACAGGGTATGGTAGTTGTGCTGATTGACGCGGTTTTGCTTGTGTTCGGACTTAATGCAATTCTTTTCTATCATTCGCTTTACGTTTCAACGGGCAGTATGCTTTGGATGATGTTGCTGTATGTTATGATACTCGTACTTGTTGTTTATACAATGATGCACCCGTATTTGTATCAAATTATGGTTACATTTGAATGCGGAATCGGCTCGCTTTATAAAAATGCGTTGCTTATAACACTTGCAAAATTACCGGGTAACTTTTTTACAACGCTTATAGGAGTACTTATATACGGTGCGTTGTTTACATTCGTTAATCCGCTTGCAGCGGCAATTATAGTAGTAGTTATCGGACTTTGCGTTACTTGCTATCCGCCGCAATTTTATGCCGCAAGAGTAATTGAACGCTCAATATTAAAGGATATGAAAGAAAAACAGCCTAAGGTTGAATATATCGGGGAGGAAGAATAATGGTTTTAGGTGAATATGATGTTGCCGTAATCGGAGGCGGTCACGCAGGGTGTGAGGCGGCTTTGGCGGCGGCAAGATTGGGTATGAAAACGGTTATGTTTTCAATAAGCCTTGACGCAATAGGAAATCTTCCTTGTAACCCAAGTATAGGAGGTACGGCGAAAGGTCACCTTGTTCGTGAACTTGACGCACTCGGTGGTGAAATGGGTAAAGCGGCGGACGCTTCGTTTATACAGTCAAAAATGCTTAATAAAGGCAAAGGCCCTGCCGTACATTCGCTTAGAGCACAGATTGACAGAAAAAAGTATCACGTTGAAATGAAAAAACGTGTTGAAAATCAAGAGAATTTACAGGTTAAACAAGCGGAAATCGTAAATGTAATTACCGATGAAGATAATAATGTAACGGAAGTTGTAACACATACAGGCGTTGAATATAAGGTAAAAGCGGTTATTATTGCCAGCGGAACTTATTTAAAGGGTAAAATTCTTATCGGAAGTTATTCGCGTGAAAGCGGTCCTGACGGAATGTTCCCTGCAAATGAACTTTCGGAAAATCTTCGCAGATTGGGTATTGAATTAAAGCGATTTAAAACAGGTACTCCAGCAAGAGTGCACGCGGATACACTTGACTACAGTAAGATGGAGCTTGAGGAGGGTGACGAAAAAATCGTGCCGTTCTCGTTTGAAACGGAGAATGTCGGTAAAAATCTTGTTCCTTGCTATCTTGTGTATACAAATGAAAAAACTCACCAAATTATACACGACAATCTCGGTCGTTCGGCAATGTACGGCGGTATGGTTGAGGGTATAGGTCCGCGATACTGTCCGTCTATCGAAGATAAGGTTGTGCGTTTTTCGGAAAAACCAAGACATCAACTTTTTATGGAGCCTATGGGAATGGATACAAAGGAAGTATATGCACAAGGCTTTTCAACGAGTATGCCTGAGGACGTACAGCTTGAAATGTATCGAAGTGTTGAGGGACTTGAAAATGTCGAAATTATGCGTCCTGCATATGCAATAGAATATGATTGCTGTGATCCGACTCAACTGTATGCAACGTTGGAATTTAAGAATGTACATGGACTTTACGGTGCAGGACAGTTTAACGGTACGTCCGGCTATGAGGAGGCGGCGTCACAAGGACTTATTGCCGGAATTAATGCGGCATTGAAACTTAAAAACGAAGAACCGCTTACATTAAAACGTTCGGACGGATATATCGGAACACTTATAGATGACCTTATAACAAAGGGTACAAACGAGCCGTACCGAATGATGACATCACGTTCGGAATACCGTTTGCTTTTAAGACAGGATAACGCAGATGAAAGACTTACTCCGTTCGGATATAAAATCGGTCTTATATCGGAAGAAAGATATAAAAAGTTCCTTGAAAAAATGGATATGATTGAAAATGAAATTAAGCGTGTGACGTCGGTTATAGTACCGCCGAAAGACGCAAATCCGCTTTTGGAACAGTATAATTCGACCGCAGTTAAGACGGGAATACGTCTTAGCGATATGATAAAACGTCCAGAACTTGATTATGAAAAACTTGCACCTGTCGACCATAACCGTCCAACACTTCCTGACGCAGTTTGTGAACAGGTTGAAATTAAACTAAAGTATGACGGCTATATAAAAAGACAGATAGCACAGGTTGAGCAGTTTAAGAAAATGGAGGAAAAACTTCTTCCCGAAAATCAAGATTATTCTGATATACACGGCTTGCGTTTGGAGGCAAGACAAAAATTGAATAAGATACAGCCAAAGTCACTCGGACAAGCGTCAAGAATTTCCGGTGTTTCACCGTCCGATATGTCGGTATTGATTGTATGGTTGGAATCACAAAAAAGATAACAAATAAAAAATGTGTGTCATTTGATATGACACACATTTTTTGCTATTCATTATCATTTACCATATGATTAATTCTTGCGGGGATTTCGTTTGTTACTATGAAGTCCACACCGTAATCAATGTATTTTTGTGCTGTTTCCGTGTCGTCAACGGACCATACACCGCAGAAAATATTTTGTTGATGGAGTATATCTATTGCGGCTTGATCCACTTGCGGATAGTTATACAAAATACCTCTGTTTTCGGATATTTCCGTAATACGTTCAAGATTATCCGTATACGGTGCAGGAGTGTAACCGATTGTCATAACAGGGATAATACTGTTTCTTGCACGAATTTCTTTTACATCATCAATCGCACCTGTGATTATACAATGCGTTTCAAGTCCGCTTGCTATGATTGTGTTTAGAAATGCATCGTAATTGGTGATATTTTTGATTTCGATAATCGGTACATTTCCGTATGTACTGCATATCGAAAGGTATTCTTCAAGAGTAGGTATTTTTAAGTTTTCGTTTGTGTCGAGATAATTTCCGTAGTCAATTTGGAACTGACTTAAATCGTCAAGCGTGTAGTCGGAAATAGCTCCCGAACCGTTTGTTGTTCTGTCAATAGTGTCATCGTGCATACAGACGAATTGACCGTCACTTGTTTCGCAAATATCCGTTTCGATACCCCAAAAGCCGATTTTACCGGCAAGCTCAAACGCCGGAATACTGTTTTCGGGTGCGTAGTTTGAATATCCTCTGTGTGCGACAAAGCGTTCCGTGCTGCCGTCTGAAAATACGGTTGATGTACCGCTTTCGGCTTGCTGTGCACTCGCCGGAGTGGCGATTGCGTCATTATTATCGGAAGAAGGAAAGAATTTTAACATAACAGCAGACACGGCAAAAAGAAGTACGGTAAGTATCCATAATTTGCGTCGTACATTGTACATATTAAAAACCTCCTTTCACGTCTGCTCGTTTATTTAGAATAATGATTTTATACCTATTATAATAAGAATAATTCCGCCGAGTATTTCTGCTTTGTCGCCAAGTTTTTCACCTGCTTTTGTACCGACAAATAATGCGATAAGACTTAGAACGAATGTAGTTACCGCAATAATCGGTGCGGACTGCCATATGTTTGCACTGTTTGCGGCAAACGAAACACCTACGGCGAATGCGTCAATGCTTGTTGCAACTGCTTGAACAAGTAATATCCAAAGTGTGAGCTTTTTCGGCTCGGTCTCTTCGTCTTTGGCAAGACCCTCACGAATCATATTGATACCGATTATACCGAGAATAAGCAGTGAAATCGGTCCTGACCATTTTTCAATAAACGATGCGAAAAGACTTCCGAGAAAGAACCCTAAAATCGGCATTATTCCCTGAAAAAGCCCGAACATAATCGGCATTGAAAGTTTTCTCAGCCATGTCATATTCGTATAGACCATTGAACTTGCGACACAGACCGCAAAAGCGTCCATACTTAGTGCTATACCGATAAGCACTATTTCTGAAATTGACATTATGTATTCCCCCATAATTTAGCTTTGAATTTATATTATACTATATATTCTGCCTTTAATCAAGGCAATATTCAACAAAAAACGCAAAAAAGCCTTCAGAGGTCGACAAATTGTCCGGAACGTGCAAGGGATTATTTTTATATTTTAAGATTTGAATTTACAGCTATAAAAAATAACAGGCAAGCTGCGACTTGCCTGTGTACTTTTTGCAAAAATAAACTCTAACTTACCCATGTACGCCGGCGAGTTCATTTTCTCAAAATCCGAACTGATTTCTCAACCTCTGCCGGTGTGTGATATGATTTTTAGTTTGTACGAATAACAACGGTCTGTGTATCTCCGTCCCAGTCAACGTCAAAGCCTACCATATCGGCAATGTCACGGATTTTGAAGTAAGTATTTCCGTTGATGTTGTAAGAAAGAACTTCTTTTTCTTCACCGTCCACATAAACAGGGGCGGTGTTTTGGTCAACATTAAGTGCGGCTGAATGGTCGCTGTTAAGCTCGCCGCCGACTATTGTGTATTTAACTCCCGTTGAAATTGCGATAGCACTCAAATTCTCGTCCCACGCAACGTCAAAACGTGCGTTTGTTGTACGAAGTACCATTGCAATATCACGAATTTTATAATAATTTGAGTCGTTTACGGAATAACCCGATACTTCAACGTCTATACCGTTTACGGATAGTTTTGCATTTGAATTTGTTGCGGTAAGCGTGTTGATACCCTCGTATCTGTCAACAAAATCCTTGATTTTTGCTCTGTTCGGATAACCGTTTGTCAAAAAGTCGTTGCCGTACATATCAACGTAAGGAACGGTTTGATATGAGCTTACATATGATTTAAGTATTTTTTCTGTTGAGAAAGTCTGACCGTCAAACATAAGCTTGTAGAAGTTGATAACCGAAGAATAGCGCGGTACTTCACGACCGACAAATATGTATCTTCCGCCGTCTTGGTATACGGTGATGTCCGAAAGGCAAGTACCGATAATGTTGTTAGGAACGTCAATATTTGAAATTGTATTGCCTTTCATAGTGAACGCGGCTGAAATACCTCCGTCCATACCGTCACGCATAACGAATGCCTCCGGTATACCGTTTCTGTCAAGATCGGTAAGAACTACTTGATTGTATGACGGATCTGAGGACATAATTTTCATAAGACGTGTAACGAACGCTTCACGCCAACTCTCTGCCGCAAATGTACTTGTTACGCAAAGCGTAAACATCATAGCAGTGGCAATTATCGCCGAAATAATCTTTTTCATTTTATTTTTCCTTTCATAATAAAAAGTGTTCGAGTTCTTTTTAAATATCTGTATTATACTAAAATTTTTTAGTGTTGTCAAATCTGACACTATTTTTACGAATATCGCTTGAATATTTGACTGTAATTTATTATACTAAAAGAAAAAGATAACTAAAAACAGAGAGAAGAAGATTATATGAAGTACAGAGAAATGGCGGGAGAGAAAATATCGGTATTGGGCTTCGGTTGTATGAGATTTCCGACAACGTCAAAAAATGCGGAAGACATTGATGCCGAAAAATCAGCAAAAATGCTTGAATACGCTATTGAAAACGGTGTGAACTATTTTGATACAGCGTATGTTTATCACGGCGGAAAAAGTGAAAGTTTTATAGGCGGAGTTTTAAAGCCGTATCGTGACAAAATACATATTGCCACGAAATGTCCTACATGGGAAGTGAAGTGTGAGGAGGATTTCGACCGTTTGCTTAACGAACAGCTTGAAAGACTTCAAACCGATTATATTGATTTTTACCTTGTGCACGCACTTGATAAGGACAGATTTAAGAAAGTTGTCGAAAAATTCAATCTTATAGACAAGCTCAACAAGGCGAAAGCCGACGGCAAAATCCGTCATATCGGTTTTTCGTTCCATGATGACGTTGAAACATTAAAAAAGATTATTGACGCAAACCCTAATTGGGAGTTTTGTCAGATACAGCTTAACTATATTAACGTAAAATATCAGGCGGGTCTTGAGGGGCTTGAATATGCACATAAAAAAGGACTTGACGTGGTTATAATGGAACCGCTTTTGGGCGGTAAACTTGCGAACCCGTCACCGCAGGTCGCAAAAATGCTGTCTGACGAAAAGACGCCTGTTGAGTGGGCAATGGATTTCCTGTGGAACAGAGAAGAAGTATCACTTCTTTTGAGCGGTATGGGTGCAATGGAACAGGTGCAGTCAAATATAGACTATGCGGATAAAGCGGAAGTGGGTATGCTGACGGAAGAAAATCTTGATATGCTTGCAAAGACAAAAGAGGTATTTGACAAAATGGCACTTGTACCGTGTACAAAATGTGCGTACTGTATGCCTTGTCCGTTCGGACTTGACATACCGAAAACATTTGAGGCGTACAATGCAACCGCTTCACTCGGTACAGACAGAGCAAAGGCAATTTATGCAGAACTTAACAAGGGTGCGGACCAATGTAAGAAATGCAAAAAATGCGAAAAAGTCTGTCCGCAGAGTATTAAAATCAGTCACACAATGACCGAAATTGCAAAAATATTTGCGAAATAATTATAAAGGCCGTCTGATAAATTTCAGACAGCCTCAGCGTGTAGACAAAAGTGTCTACACGCTGGCAGAGGTCGAGAAAATAGTTCGGATTTTGCGAAAATGAACTCGTCGGCGTACGTTTGTACGTTAGAGTTTATTTTCGCAAAAAGTGCACAGGCAAGCCGTATATCGAAGATAGGCTTGCCTGTTGCTTTTTATAGCTATAAATTAAACTTTAAAATATAAAAATAATATATTGCACGTTCCGGACAATTTGTCGACAGTCTGAGGCTGTCTGATAAATTTCAGACAGCCTTTTCTTGTATGGAATTTATTATGCGATATTGACTTATACGACGGTAATGTAGTATAATCGTTTTTGTAATGAAAAAAACAGGAGGATTGTTCTTTTGGTATTTTCAAGTTTAATGTTTATGTGCATATTTTTGCCGATAGTGCTGATTGCATATAATTTATCGAAAAATCTTACATATAAAAATACAGTACTGATTATCGCCTCACTTTTTTTCTACGCGTGGGGGGAGCCGATATGGGTAGTGCTTTTGATATTCAGTGCGTTTGTGGATTATATAAACGGACGTATAATTGATAAATACTATGCGAGGGCAGGTGCAACGATTGCGCTTGTTTCGTCACTTGTGATAAATTTAGGCTTGCTTGCAATGTTTAAATATTCGGGATTTTTTATTGAAAACATCAACACGTTTTTACACACGTCAATCCCTAATCCGAATTTCAAACTGCCTATCGGAATATCGTTTTACACATTTCAAACGTTGTCGTATACGATAGATATGTACAGAGGAAAAACGCGGGTGCAAAAATCGTTTTTGGGATTTTTGGCATACGTTTCAATGTTTCCGCAGCTTGTCGCAGGACCTATTGTGCGGTACAGTACGGTTGCGAGCGAACTGAACAGCAGACGTGTTACGGCTGATGATTTTGCATACGGCGTAAAAAGATTTACCGCAGGTATGTGCAAAAAAGTAATGCTTGCAAACAGTTCGGGTGCGGTTGCGTCAATGGTGCTTGACAGTACAAGACTTACGGTTGCGTCATCATGGCTCGGAATAATAATGTATACATTTCAGATTTATTTCGATTTTTCTGGTTACAGTGATATGGCGATAGGCTTGGGAAGAATGTTGGGTTTTCACTTTGGTGAAAACTTTGAATATCCGTACATTTCAAGAAGTATAACCGAATTTTGGAGAAGGTGGCACATATCGCTGTCAACATTTTTCAGAGATTACGTCTATATACCGCTCGGCGGTAACAGATACCACGCAATACGAAATATATTCATAGTATGGCTTTTAACCGGACTTTGGCACGGAGCAAGCTGGAATTTTATATTTTGGGGATTGTTTTACGGTGTACTTTTGTTTATTGAAAAAACACTGTTTAAAAAGAAACTTCAAAAAATTCCCGCTCCCATCTGCTATATATACACTATGTTCTTTGTAATACTTGGTTGGGCACTGTTCTATTTTACGGACTTAAACGCACTTTGGACATTCATAAAGAGTGCATTCGGCGTGGGTACGGCATTGTACGACTTGACGGCGGTGTCAACATTCTGTACGAATGCATGGCTTATTGCGGTTTGCGTAATAGCGTCAACTCCGATACCGACAATTATACACAAGAATTTCTGCAAAAAATCAAAGGTATTTGCGGCAATATCGGAGCCGATTTTGGTTATTGTCGGACTTGGAGTGTGCTTTGTTCTGCTTGTGGGACAAACATATAATCCGTTTTTGTATTTCAGATTTTAAGGAAAGGTGACGAATATGAGAAATAAGCTTACAATCGGTGCATTTCTTCTTATGCTGACAGCTTTTATCGTTGTACTCGCACTTCCGGCGGACGAGGAAAGTATAAAATCTGAAAACAGAGTGATGGCAACAATTCCGCCTGTAAATGAGGAAACAGTGTTTTCGGGTGAATTTGAAACAGGGTTTGAAAGTTTTATCGGGGATAATATCGCTTATCGTTCACAAATTACCGATTTTTCAAAAACGTTGGACGAAAAAAGAGGATTTGTACCGAAAACAGGTAAAATTATTTCCACAAATAAAGATATAGGAACGGGTACAACTCAAAAGCAAACTCTTCTTGTTGCGGATAACACTATTATGGAGATGTTTATAAGAAACGATAAAACAGAGCAGGAATATGCCGACGCGATAAATCGCTATGCCGAAAAACTTCCTGAAAATATAAAACTTTTCAGTATGGTAATTCCGACACAGCTTGAATTTAAAGAACCTATATATAAGAATTTGCAGGACAGTCAAAAGGATACGATAGACAGTATTTATTCAAAGCTTGACAGCAGGGTGGGTACTGTTGACGCATACGGTTTGTTGTCCGAACATTCAAATGAGTACATATATTTCAGAACCGACCACCACTGGACGCAACTCGGCGCGTATTACGGTTACAGTGCGTTTATGAATAAAGAGGGCGGACAAGCGGTAAATAAAGATGATTACGAAACAGGTAAGATACAAGGCGTACTCGGTTATCTTTATGACAGAGTAAGTTCAGATGTGGCGACAGAACCCGACACGATTGAATGGTACGACATTGACTATGATAAGCATATCAAAACAACAATGTATGCAACCGACGAAAAAGGCGAAATGTATTCGTACAACGGTGTGATGTACGACAGAAGTAAAGCGAATTATAACTTTTTCTTCGGCAGTGACCATCCGATTGTCGAAATGACGAATGAGAAAAATCCTGACGGTAAAACGTTGGTTGTGCTTAAAGATTCGTATACAAACGTACTTGCACCATGGCTTATAGAAAGCTATAAAAATGTAATTCTTGTCGATCCGAGAATTTTTGACGGCGATTTTCAGACGGTTTTGGATAAGTATTCGCCTGATGAGGTGCTAGTTGTGAATTATATTTTCACGACTGTTTTTACGGATTATTGCAATTTGCTTAAAAATTTGTACAATTAACAAAGAAGCGGTTTCTTTTTTATAAAGAATTACCGCTTTTTTCTTTACAATAACAATTCGTTATGATATAATTCTAATATTGAGAAAAAACAAAAAGGAGAGAACGAAATGGGTAAGACTAAAGGCGGTTTCACACTTCCGGGTGAAAGCGGTTATGAAAAGCTAACACTTGAAATGGCTGAAAAATGGGGTGCAGACGTAATCAGAGATTCTGACGGTACGGAATTGTCACCTGAAATTATAAATGCGGGTTACGGAATTTATTCTACAATTTGTATTATTCGTGACCATAACGAGTGGGCAAAGCAAAACACAGATAAATTACAGCAGTCATTCCTTATGACAAATCCTGTTGTTGCGGAAAGCAACAGTGTTAAGATTGACCTTATGAAGGACTTCTTTAACGAACAGTTCAAGATTAACGAGTCTGACGAATCAAAGGCATATTGGCAGGTATTCGACAGAACTGCAAATGAAGAAGTTAAGGATTGGACGTACGAAAACGGCGTTGTTACGGTAAATGGCGTAACACCTTGGCATAAGTACACAGTAAACTTCCTTGCATACAGAATTTGGGAAGAAATTTCAATGTACAATCATACAACAAATAATTGGGACAAGGAACATCTAATGCAGATTGATCCGAGATACCCTGAAACACAGCAATATATGCTTGATTGGATGAAGAACTGGTGCGAAACACACCCTGCAACAACTGTTGTTCGTTTCACATCAATGTTCTATAACTTCGTATGGATTTGGGGTTCAAACGAGAGAAACAGAGATTTATTCTCAGATTGGGCGTCATATGACTTTACGGTTTCTCCGCTTGCTCTAAAGGAATTTGAAAAGAAGTACGGTTATGCACTTACTTCAGAGGACTTCATCAATAAGGGCGAACTTCACGCTACACATATGACTTGTGACAAGAAAAAGCTTGATTGGATGGAATTCATCAATGATTTTGTTGTTGACTTCGGTAAAAAGCTTGTTGACCTTGTACATACATACGGTAAAAAGGCTTATGTATTCTATGATGACAGCTGGGTAGGTGTTGAGCCTTGGGGCAAGAGATTTAAGGACTTCGGCTTTGACGGCCTTATCAAGTGCGTATTCAACGGCTTTGAGGCAAGACTTTGTGCAGGCGTTGACGCAGTTGAAACTCACGAAATCAGACTTCACCCATATTTGTTCCCTGTAGGTCTTGGCGGTGCTCCTACATTTATGGAGGGCGGTAATCCTACACTTGAAGCAAAGGGATATTGGAAGAACGTAAGACGTGCACTTCTTCGTGCACCTATCGACAGAATCGGTCTTGGCGGTTACCTTTCATTGACATTGCCGTTCCCTGATTTCAACGACTATATCGAAAAGATTGCAGACGAATTCAGAGAAATAAAGGAATTCCATAAGGCAGGTAAGCCATACGTTCTAAAACCGAGAGTTGCCGTTCTTACATTCTGGGGTAGCCTACGTTCATGGACTTGTGCAGGTCACTATCACGAACACCCTGAACTTGATCTTATAAACATTATCGAGGCTCTTTCAGGTATGCCGTTTGACGTTGAATTCATCAGCTTTGACGACCTAAAGAATAAGGGACTTGACAATTACGACGTTGTTATCAATGCCGGATTTGCAGGAAGTGCTTGGTCAGGCGGAGAACAATGGAAAGACGAAAAGGTTGTTTCACTTCTTACAGAGTGGGTAAACAACGGCGGTGCATTCATCGGTGTAAACGAACCGTCTGCAACAGACGGTTACGATACATTCTTCCGTATGTCACACGTTCTTGGCGTAAGCGAAGACACAGGTGCAAGAATTTGTCACGGTAAGTATTCGTTTGACGTTGAAAACAACGGTGCGGTTGTAGACGGCACGGTTCTTGCAGGTAAAAACAAGGTTTACCTTGTTGACGGCGAAACAAAGGTACTTGCGGCTGACGGAGATATGCCGACAGTTACAACTCATAAGTTCGGTAAAGGTACCGGTGTTTATATGTCAAGCTTTAAGCATGGCGAAGTTAATAACAGAACACTTCTTAACCTTATTCTTACTGCCGCAGGTGAAAGCACAGACCAAAAGTATTTGACAGACAACGTAAATACAGAGTGCTGTTATTATCCTGAAGGCAAACAGCTTGTTGTTATCAATAACGCGGATACAGAACAAACTGCAACAGTTAAGACTGACGCAGGTGATAAGACTGTAACACTTAGTGCATTTGATACACAGATAGTACAGCTGTAATAAAATAAAAACTAACGAGCTGTTAGAAATTAACAGCTCGTTTTGCATATTGAGGTGTATTTAATGGATAAAAATAATCAGCTTGAAACCGCACCGATAGGAAAACTTGTGTTTAAGCTTGCGATACCGACTGTTATGGCACAGCTTGTAAACTTGCTGTATAACATAGTTGACAGAATTTATGTCGGACGAATACCGGAGATAGGCTCACTTTCGCTTGCGGGTTTGGGTGTTACGTTTCCTATAATATTGCTTGTTTCGGCATTTGCAATGCTTGCCGGTATGGGCGGTGCGTCAAGAGCGGCGGTAAGCATGGGCGAAAAAGACAACGACAAAGCAGAGAAAATACTCGGCAACTGTACAATGCTTCTTATAATATTTTCGGTAGTGCTGGCGGTTGTGTTTATGCTTACAAAAAATCAGATATTGATGAAGTTCGGTGCAAGTGAGGCAACTTTGCCGTATGCGTCGGATTATATAAGCATATATCTTGTCGGTACAATATTTGTACAGATTGCGTTGGGACTGAATTTGTTTATAACAAATCAAGGCTTTGCAAAAACAAGTATGATGACCGTTTGCATAGGTGCGGTGCTGAATATTGTGCTTGACCCGATTTTTATATATGTGTTCGGAATGGGCGTAAAGGGTGCGGCACTTGCAACGATAATTTCGCAAGGTGTATCGTGCTTATGGGTGCTTAAATTTTTGACGGGCAAAAAGACTGTTTTGAAAATCAGACTTAAAAATCTTGCTTTGGACGGAAAAATCGTTACTTCGGTTTTGTCGCTCGGTGTGTCACCGTTTATAATGCAGGCAACGGAATGTTTAATTCAGCTTACATTCAACAACGGTATGCTTAAATACGGAAATGACTTGTATGTTGCGTTGATGTCGATACTGTTCAGCTTGACACAGCTTATATGGATGCCTCTTAACGGTTTTTCGCAAGGTGCACAGCCTGTTATCGGATATAATTACGGTGCAAAGCGTTTTGACAGAGTGAAAAAAGCGTTTAAACTTCAATTTACGGTAAGTATATGTTTCTCACTTTTTGCGGTTGCGCTTGTCGAAGTGTTCCCGACGGCGTTTTTGAAGATGTTCACAAATGACCAAGAGCTTATAGATATAGGTATAAACTCAACTCGTCTTTTCTTTGCAGGTATGTCTGTGATGGGTGCACAGTGTGCGTGTCAGCAGACGTTTTTGGCATTGGGCGAGGCGAAAATATCAATGTTTCTTGCGTGCCTTAGAAAAATTATACTTCTGTTTCCGCTTGCGCTTATACTTCCGAATATCGCAAATATGGGAGTGTGGGGATTGCTTTTGGCGGAGCCGGTAAGTGATGTCGTTGCGGCAAGCTGTACAACGATAATGTTTACAATAAGAAGCAGAAAAATATTAAAACAATAAAAAGGAGTGTGCTGTATGAAAAAGATATTAATGGTTATAGCGGCGGTTGCTGTTTTACAGACTGTGGCATATGCACAAAGCATTGATTTCAGCGGTGACGTTACGGGCGGTAAAAGCGTTGAAGTAACTAATCTTGAAAACGGATATTATGACCTTACGGCGGTATGTAAAAATGCTTCGGAGGAGGGTGTGTCGTATTTGTACGGAGTGTCGGACGGATACACTGCGGCAAGTACGGTTTTACCTGTTTCGGCTGACGGTGTTAAGGTTACCGTAAGAGGAATTGAAGTTGAAAACGGTAAATGCACAATCGGAGTTGGTACTGACGGAAACGGCGTGATTGAAGTATCGGACGTTGACCTTGTTAAGACGGACAAGCAAAACGGCTTTATACAAGGCGGCGATATGACGGAGGTTGATTATATCGAAAGCCTTGGCGGTGAATATAAAGACAGTGACGGAAACAAGATTGACCCATTTGAATTTTTGTCGCAGAACGGTATGAATATGGCGAGAATACGTCTTAGCAATACACCGGGCAAGGGTACAGGTGACGGCGTGTATTATCTCCCGAGCGGTTTTCAGGATGAGGGGGATTGTCTGAAGCTTGCCAAACGTGCAAAGGACGCAGGTATGGGAATACAGTTCACGTTTAATTATTCCGATTATTGGTCGAACGGCTCAAGACAGATTATCCCGTCCGAATGGGTTAAGCAGATTAAAGACGAGCTTGGCTATGACGTTAAGAATGCGGACTTTCTAAACTCAATGACAAGTGAACAAAGAGAGGAAATTCAAGATAAACTTGCGGAAATAGTATACAACTATACATATGATATTATGTCAAAGTTAAAGACACAGGGGACTGTTCCGGAATATGTTTCGCTTGGCAATGAAATTCGCGGCGGAATGTTGTTTCCGTTCGGCAATACATATGATGCAAGTATGAACAGAGATAGATTTGAACTTGTATTCGGTGACGATAAAAACGCAGATGAAGATATAAAATGCCCGAAAGATTGGGAAGGTCTTGTTAAGTTTATCAATGCAGGATATGACGCGGTAAAGGCGGTGTCGGAGGACTCAAAGGTTATAATTCACCTTGACGACGGTTCAAAGTCAAACAAATTCACATATTTCTTTGATGAACTTGACAAACTCGGTGCAAAGTATGACGTAATCGGTGCGTCATATTATCCTGCATGGACGGACAACAATGCGGAAGCCTGTAAGGAATTTTGTAATGAAATTTCAAAGAAGTACGACAAAGACATTATGATTATGGAAACAGGTTTTAATTGGAACGAAACAAGAAAAGACGGTTATGCGGGACAGTTAAAGGATTCAGATGTGTATAAGGACATTTATCCGCCGACAATGACAGGACATAAAAATTTTATGGCAGAACTTTTCAACGAATTAAAAAGCGTTGACGATAACAGATGTCTGGGTGTGCTTTATTGGGACCCTTGTATGATTCACGTTGAAGATAAAGATAATAAAAATGCGTCTTTGTCGGGTTGGGCTGTAAAGGAAAGTGACGATAAGACAGACGTTAACGTTGTCGAAAACACAACACTTTTCGATTTTGACGGAAAAGCTATTCCGTCGGTTGACGTATATAAACATTCTTCAAGCAGTAAGGAAGAAGTCAATATCCAAACTACAAGTGATGAAAAGAATGTCAAAACACGAATTGAAAACAATACCGACAGTACGAAAAAGGTAAGTGTTATTGTAATCGGTTATGACGAAAACAATGTCATAAACAGTGTACAAAACGTGTCAAAAGAAGTAAACGCAAATACGGCAGAGATCGTTTCGGTAAATCTGCCGCAAGGTAAATATGCGGTTTATGTGTGGAATGGCAGCCGATTAATTAAAAAATAAACAACAACACTCAAAAAGGACGTTTTTAAAACGTCCTTTTTGTTTTGTATAAAAAGACGGCTTTTTTATATAAAAAACGTAATTTGATTGACATATTGCATAAAAAATGATAGTATTTATATTGCATAGTAACAAATTAAGGTAAAAAGAGGGGGTAAAGCTGTTTAATGAAAAAGGGTAAAAAGTTAAAAGAGAGAGATAAAAAAGGCTTTAAATACTATCTGAAAAGGGACTGGCAGTTGTATGTATTGTTGTTCTTTCCGTTGGCATTTGCGATAGTCTTTAAGTTTTTACCGCTTTTGGGGTTGTCGGTAGCGTTTCTTAATTATGACGTTGTCGGCGGTTTTGAGAGGGCGAAATTCATAGGTTTTGATGCGTTTAAGGAAATCTTCAAAATGAAAGATTTTTACATAGCACTTCGTAATACTATCGTGCTTAACGGTCTTGATCTTATAATCGGTTTTCCGGCTCCGATAATTTTGGCGATATTATTAAATGAAATACGCAATAAGTATTTCAAACGTATCAGCCAAACGGTTTTGTATTTACCGCATTTTCTTTCGTGGGTAATCATTGCAGGTATATTCTATCAGCTTTTGTCACCGTCTACGGGATTTGTGAACGTACTTATAATGCGTCACGGCGGTGAAAGCATACCGTTCCTAACGGAAAAATGGCATTGGCTTGTGTCGTACTGTTTAATCGGTGTATGGCAGAGCATGGGTTGGGGTACGATTATATATCTTGCCGCAATCACAGGTATTAATGCTGACCTTTACGAAGCGGCAACGGTTGACGGTGCAGGCAGATGGAGAAAAATATGGAATATAACACTTCCTTGTATTCGTTCGACAATCGTTGTAATGCTGATAATGAGTTTGGGAAGAATTTTGGGTATATCGTTTGAACGTCCGTATACATTGGATAATCCGCTTGTAAGGGATTTCTCGGACGTTATTTCGACATTCGTTTATCGTGTCGGCTTGCAGTCGCACAGATATAACATCGCAACGGCGGTTGGTTTGTTCCAGTCGGTCGTAGGACTTATCTTCGTATTTGCATCGGATAAGTTTGCAAAACTTATGGGAGAGGACGGTATAATATAATGAAAAGAAAAGCTACTGATGTTTTGGCAGATGTGTTTATATATGTGTTTATGGCTGTACTTTCGCTTTTGTGTCTTATACCGTTTATACACGTTCTTTCGGTTTCAATCAGCGGTAATGGTGCGGTAATGTCAAATCAAGTGTTCCTTATTCCTAAGGACGTCAATCTTGACGCATATAAGACGGTTTTCGGTGATGCGACAATGATGCGTTCATTGTGGTTTACGGTGTTTGTGACGGTTGCGTTTACGGCACTCGGTATGTTCCTTACAATATGCGGTGCGTTTGCACTGTCAAGAAAACGTCTGAAGGGCAGAAAAGTTATAGGTGTAATATTTCTTATAACAATGTACTTCACTGCCGGAACAATTCCCGATTACATACTTATGAGCCAGTTGCACCTTATAAATACGGCGGCGGTTTTGATACTTCCGCTTGCATTTTCGGCATATAATCTGATAATACTTCGTACATTTATGCAGAACAGTGTACCGCAAAGTTTGGAGGAGGCTGCTGCGATTGACGGCTGTAACGACTTTATTGTACTGATTAGAATTGTATTGCCGTTGTCGGTGCCTGTTTTGGCGACACTTGCACTGTTCTATGCGGTAGGTCGTTGGAATACATTCCAAGACGCACTTTACTTTATAACAAAGTCACCGCTTAAACCGTTGCAGTTAAAGTTGTATGAGCTTGTTAATGCGGCAGGTTCAAATTCGTCGGTTTCGCAGGAAGTCGCAGGGGAGAGTATGCAGGCTGAGGAAGTTTTGAAATCGGCTTGTATTATGTTTGCAACTATTCCTATCGTAATTGTTTATCCTTTTATACAAAAGTATTTTGTTAAAGGTGTTATGATAGGTGCAGTAAAAGAATAATGAAAAAACATATTTAAAAAGAGAGGGGAAAAGAAAAATGAATTTAAAGAAAGTATTGTGTGCTGCACTAAGCACAGTGACTGCGGTATCTTTGCTTGCGTCATGCGGCGGTAAGGGTAAAATGCAGATGGATAAAGCGGAGCTTACAGGCCCGAAAGCCTATGATGAGCAAATTGAGCTTAAAATACCTGTATATGACAGAGGTATGCAGGGACAGGCAGATGTAGATAATAACTATTGGACGGATTATGTTCAAAAGAATTTCGGTGACAAGTACAATATCAAAATGACATTTGTACCTGTTACGCGTAAGGAAGATGTAACGGTATTTAATGAATTGCTTGCGGCAGGCGAAGAACCTGATATTCTTTTCAGCTATGACTATCCGACAATGATTTCATATTATTCAAGAGGAGCGTTCCAGCCGATTGATGAGGACGTGTTAAAGACATACGCACCGACATTCTATGAAAAGACAAAGGATTTGGAGGAATATACAAAGGTTGACGACCAAAGATATTTCCTTGCGGCAACTCGTCCGTTGGCTTATAACTGGGTAACTCTTATCCGTACAGACTGGCTTGAAAAAGCAGGACTTTCAATGCCGACAAATCAAGAGGAATATGTAAATGCACTAAAGAAGTTTAAGGAATTAAAGCTTGGCGGCGAAAATACAATCCCTGCAACGGAGAGCCTTTACAACGCATATTTCCCGAACTATGAATACAGAGAATATCCGCTTTCGGAAGAAGATAACGCGATGTATTCGGATATTACCGTTGCATCGCTTACATATGACGCAACAAAGCAGAAATTAAAGTATATGAATCAGCTTTATAACGACGGACTTATCAGTCCTGAATGGTACCTTGACAAGGACGGCAATCAAAAGCAAGCTGATTTTGTATCGGGTAAAGCAGGTGTGTTCGGTTTCTATTTGTCACAAAATCCTCCTGTACTTCAAACATTATTGCAAAATTGCCCTGACGCAAAGGTTGCAGTGCTTGACGCAGGTGCAGGTTATCCGGAGGGCACAAAGCCTGCCGGCAGAGCAGATTGGCCGTTTGGTATGGTAAGCGGTATCAGTGTTGACTGTGAACACCCTGAGGCAGTGCTAATGTATTTTGAGTGGCTTGCACAAGATGAAAACCTGTTCGTAATGCAAAACGGTATCGAAAACGTTACATATAAAGTAGAGGATGAAATTCCTGTACTTATTGACGATTACACAGGTGAAGAAAGATTGAACTACAATTCAAATAAAGATATGTGGTGCCTTGTAACAGAGGGTAAGGACTACGGCAGTGACGAGAAAAACCTTGCCGTACAAAAGAAAACATACGCACCGGCGGGATTTGAGGACTTAATTCAACAGTCATATGACGGTTATCAAAAGACTAAGGAATATAAGTATACAGATTTCTTGTTCGACAGATCAATCGACAGCCTTTCACAGTATGCCGAAACTTTAAAGAGTAAGTGGGAAGTTATTCAGGTTGATTTGATTAACTGTAAGCCTGAAGAATTTGACGCAAAGTATGAGGCGGCTTGCAAGGAATACCTTGACGCAGGTTATCAAGCTGTTCTTGACGAAAAAGGACAGGCTTATGCCGATATGAAAAAGTAATAAAAAAACGATTAAAAGGATAATCTCGGAGATTATCCTTTTTTAATTGACAGCATAGAGCTTAAATGATAGAATAATGTTATAAATTTATTAAAGAAAATAGGGAGAAATGATGAATAAGAAAACTGTTTCAAAAGTAAATTTGTTTTTCGGCGGACTTGTTTCGAGAATGGAAGAAAACAAAGATTTTTTTAATGATATTACTATTAATTTAAAGTCGGGAACTAAGAATTTCCCTGCAAAAATATTGTATACGGACGATATAACTCTTGATTATCAAGCGGTTAAACGCAAAGTGGAAAAAGACGGTTTGTGGGATATAATCGCGGAAGAATTGCTTAAATATGACGAGGCGCAGATAATTTACAGCGAACGCGGTGCGAAGATTGTAATTGACGCAAACGATAAAAAAGTCAATATGCGTCACGAGGATGTTACGAAAGAGATAAATAAGACGAGCGTTGTGCAGACGGGCAGAGAGTATGTCGTAAATCCCGCACTTGCGAAAGATTTGCTTGAAGAAATAGGCATACTTGCCAAGAACGGCAAGATTAAAAATGATAAAATCCGTAAGTATAATCAGATAGATTATTTTGTTGAATTAATGCAGGGTGTGCTTAAAGAAATCGGTGACAGGGACGAATATGTTATTTTTGACGCGGCTTGCGGTAAAAGCTATTTGTCGTTCGTTATGAATTTTTATTTGAAAGAAATACTTAAAAAGAAGTGCCATTTTATCGGCGTTGATTATTCCGAAACTGTAATAGATGCGTCAAAGCGAATGGCTAAAAATCTTGGTTATAACAATATGGAGTTTATCAAAGCTGACCTTACGGAGTATACACCGCCTATAAGACCCGATATAGTCGTGTCGCTTCACGCCTGCGATACCGCAACGGATATGGCACTTGCACTTGGTATAAGAGCAAAGTCGAGAGCGATTGTGTCTGTTCCGTGTTGTCATAAGGATATTTTGAAGCAATATTCGTATGAACCGTTTGAGGCGATAACAAAGCACGGCATTTTAAAAGCCAGACTTGCAGATACATTGACGGACGGACTTCGTGCGGCATATCTTGAAAGTGTCGGATATAAGGTTAGTATGATTGAGTATATATCACCGCTTGAAACGCCTAAAAATATTATGATTCGTGCGGTGTATACAGGCAAGAAAAACGAAAAGTCAAAACAGGATTTTGAAAATCTGAAAGAAATGCTGAATGTTAAACCTGCTATTGAAAGATTTTGTCGAAAGGGTGAAATATAATGAATTTTGAAGAAAAAACAGTGTCGAGCGAAGAAATTTATGACGGTAAAATCATAAAGGTGCGTAAGGAAAAAGTCGAACTTCCCGACGGACGTTTGGCAACGCGTGAACTTATAGGTCACCCGGGCGGTGTCGGAATTATTGCGGTTGACGGGGACGGTAAGGTGTTTATGGTTACGCAGTACAGAATTGCCGCTAAGTCGGAAATGCTTGAAATCCCTGCCGGTAAAATGGAGTACGGCGAAGATCCTTTGGAATGTGGTGCAAGGGAGCTTATTGAGGAAACGGGATACAAGGCGGAGGAATTTACACATCTCGGCGAATATTACGCAACACCGGGATATTGTGAAGAAAAACTTAATATTTTTCTCGCAAGAAAACTTACCTTTGTCGGACAAAATCTTGATGACGGCGAATTTTTGAATGTGTCGAAATACAGCCTTGACGAACTTTATCAAATGGTAATGGATAATAAAATTTATGACGCAAAAACCGCTATTGCAATACTTAAAGCAAAAGCAATATTGGGTTAATGCACTGATGACAGTGTTTTTTGTACTATACATTAACAGAATGTATAGCGGAGGGGATATGATGAAAAGGAAAATATGCTTTATATTTGAATTACTGCTGAAAATCGCGACAATTATTTTCGCATTTTGGGGAGTGTGTCTGCAAGCAAGAGATGACGGCGGATTTATTCGCAGTAATACATATTTGTATTTTACGATTATAAGTAATTTGGAAACGGTTATTATTTTCAGCGTGTTTGTTGTGTTGAGAATTGTGGAAAATATAAAAGGGAAACAAATCATTCCCAAACCGCTGTTTATGCTCAAATTTATGATTACTGCGGCAATGACGATTACTCTTACAGTTGCGGCACTACTGCTTGCACCGCTCAAGGATAATGTGTATTTGTTTTCAATGAAAAATCTGAGTCTGCATATAATTGCACCGATTTTGGCGATGATAGATTTTCTAATGATTGACAGAGGGTTTGAATATAAGTGGAAAATGACTTTTTTGGGCTTTATATTACCGCTTTTGTATTTGGCAATGACGTTGCTGATTTCGATAAAAGGGGTTACATATTCAAACGGAACGAATTTTCCGTACTATTTTCTTAACTATCGCGAATACGGTTGGTTTAATCTGCACGGTATGCCCGGCGTGGCTTGGTGGATTTTGATTGTTGCTGTAATGGCTTTTGCTGTAACATATCTGTTGTTAGCATTTAAACGCACGGTGATGAAAATTCAGGGTATAAAAGATTAATGATTGAGTAAAAGACTGCTATGCAGTCTATATGTTGACAAACTACATATATAGTGATAAGATATACATAGTAATTCTATGTATACAGAGAGGAGGGTTGCAAAATGAAAATCAATAAAGAACTTATGAAAGGCAGTACATCAATATTGATATTGACTCTTTTAAAAAGTGAAGATATGTACGGCTATCAAATCACGCAGGAACTGGAAAGGCGTTCGGACAGCACATTTGAAATGAAAGAGGGGACTTTATATCCTATGTTGCACGCACTTGAAAAGGAAGGTGCGGTTGAGTCGTATTGGTACGATACAGATGAGGGACGCAGGCGAAAGTATTATAAACTTACTGATACAGGCAAAGAAATGCTTGAAAGCAAGCAAAAAGAATGGAATGTGTTTAAGAAAGCTATGAACAGTATTATAGGAGAAGAATGTTATGAGTGACAGAATCAATGACTTTCTTGACAAAATATGTGCAAGTGTGAAGTATAAAACAATGCACAGCGAAATACGTGAGGAATTTAAAAATCATATAGATGAAGCGGTGTTTGAATTTGAAAAATTCAGCAGAGGTCACGAAGCGGCGGTGAATATGTCGCTTTCAAAATTGGGTAATGCAACGGAAATAGGCGAAGAATTAAACCGTCAGTATCGTATGCCGTTTGACAACAAATTCGGTCTTGCAATATGGTCAGGTATTGTGACGTTAATCGTTTATACGGCATATCCGCTTATATATAAAATTCAAAACAGAACAATAAATTTAAGAGGTTATGAAACTGCCACTGTTATTATGCTGATTGTATTGCTTGGTTTGGTGAATTTCTTCTACTTAAGACGAGGACGGCTGAAAATATCGGTGCGTGACTGGTTACATATAATGATAGGCTTTTTAAGCGGCTGGGTGATTTCAATGGTATTACTGTTATCAACGTCGTGCATATCTAAATATGGATATTACTTGTATTGTACCGATGTGAAAATACCGTTTGCACCGCTTTATATACCGTTTTTGCCTAAAGACCACTTGGTGTTCGGTTTAGAATTTTTTTGTTGGTGGTTTTGTTTTATGGTGTATATGATAGCCGTAAAAAGTCGAAGAAAAATAAAACCGTTTTCTGTTTTTACAAAGTGGAGTTGGGCGAATGAGGGTATAATTTTTGAAGAAACTAAAGAGCTTATAGACGGTCGGGACAGAAACAAACAGAATTAGTTAGGAGGGGATTTTATGAAAAAAAGAATTATATCAATTTTATTGGCTTTGTCAATGACAGTAAGTGCAGGTGTTTCGGCACTTGCCGCACCGTCGGACATACCGTTTGAACAGAGGACTATGGCGGTAGATACGATAAAAGCGGACAAGGCTATTGAAGCATTTGAAAGTGATTTGAAGAAATCGAACAATTATGACAAGGTGTTTGAAGATTATAAATCATTGATGGATTTGTCGGTGGAAATATCGGACATTATGAACTTAAATTGGGCGGAAACCGAAAAGCTTAATTACGGTATGAATACAACATCTACGAGGGACGAGCTTGATAAAAATTACAACGAATGCAGTGAATACAAAGAAAAGATTGATGAGCAGATAAAGTCAATTCTTGAAAGTAAATATGCCGACGATTTTAAAAAGTATTGGGGCGATGACAAAACCGAAAAAGTCCAAAATATGAGCGGCATAGCAGATATGGCGGCGAAAGAGTTTAATGACAGATATTATGAGCTTCTAAATAAAAATGCGGACGGCAAAGAGTTTGCAAGTCTGCTTAAAGAAGTGATTGCACATAATAAGAACGATGAAGAATTAGATGAAGAAACTGCTGAAAGATTACATAAAATCATCAACTATTGCAATAGTATTGCTGATTATGGGTATTATGTGAATAAATTCAACAATTACGGAGCGCATCTCGGATTGACAGAGATTAAAGGCGAAAATAATATTGACAATCCTATTAAAAAACTTGCATTTGTGGGTGAGATTAACGAGCATTTGAAAAAAGCATATGACTATATGGTTAAAAACAATTTGTGTTTTTATGATGACAACGAAAAAGATGTTGCAGGAGTTACATTCCGATTAATCGGAAGTGAAGATTCCGAAATTTTGGCATTTGGCGACAATGATGTTATGAGAACGCTTATACACGAATTCGGACATTATCAAAATTTTTTCGGGAAAGAAGTAGACAGTGAAGATTATTATTTCGGAACAGCTCATAGTTCGCCGATAGTTGAATTTGATTCGCAGATGTTTGAACTTATTGCAACTGATTATTATGATGAAATATACGGTGATAATGCAGGTGCAATGAAGTTTGATACTCTTGTATCTTGTTTTCAAATAGTCACGAGTGCAACAATGGCATACTTTGAAAATTCGTTATATAATGATAATGTACTTAAAATGAGCGACGAAGATTTGGACAAGGCGCTTACAAATCAGTTCGGTGAGGAATGGTATAAAACGTGCCAATTTTGTTTTACAAATCCGGGTACTTACTTAGGATATTCGCTGACTATGTTTAATGCGATACAGGTATATGATATTTTCTTAAAGGACAAGCAATCGGGTATAGACAAATATTTTGAGGCTTGTGCTTGTGAGGGTGATACATACGAGGAAGTAACCGAAAAACTCGGACTTGTCAGTGCGTTTGATGACAATGCCGCCGAATATTTAAAGAGCATTACAAATGATATTTTCAAAACAGAATATGGCATTGATTATGATACGGCACTTGATTATTTTGAAAACGGTACATATTTGGGAAAGGTTTTTCCTACCGAACAAAAAGTATCAGTAAACGGCGGAGAAACTCAAAAATTGATTGCGTATAACAGAGGTGGATTTAACTATATAAAAATTCGTGACCTTGCAAAGCTGTTAAACGGTACAAGCAGTCAATTTGATGTGGAATATGATGAAACTGTTGGTAAAATCAACATTGTAACTGGTAAGCCGTATACGGCTAACGAAAATGATACAGATGAAATTGCGGAGGTTAAAACCGCCGGACAAAAAGCCGCCGGAACATATTCTCTTTGTCGTAACGGTGAAAATGTGCGTTTCGGAGGAATGATTTTTGTGAACGGTTATAACTGTTTCTTGCTTAGAGGACTTGCTGAAAACAAGGTGCTTGGGATTAATGTTGACTATGACGAAGAAACGAACACCGTTTTAATATATACCGAATAATAACACCAAAACAACTGATTTTTAATTGACAAGCAACAAAGGATAATGATATAATAAACTAATAAGAAAAGTTTTTAAGGAGAGTAGTAAAATGGGTTATTATTTTGATGACAGTCAAAGCATTAACGCTTACGAGGGCGCTGACCCGCAGGCGATAATTTCATCGCTTGCATACAGATATATGGGACAAAATCTAAAGCACGGACTTTATTATCGTGCATACACAAACAATGGTATCGTTCGTACAACCGATTACAGATACCTTGTTGATTTTAACAAGATTTTCCCTGACAGCAAGGACAAGGAATGTGTATGGGCATTCACAAAGTTCTATTCAGCCGGTAAATCTTCATTCGGTTGGGATATAAACTGTTTCGGACCTATGGTTGTATATGTAAACGGCGAAGTTGCATATAAGTCTGATATTTTCAAAGAGAGATATTCTGAAACTTCAACGCGTGTATTTATGGACGTTGAAGAAGGTTGGAACGACATCAGAATTCAATTCAAAAAGACAAAGGCGGGCTTCGGCGGTCAGTTCGGTACATGGATCGGTAAGTGGGATATGTACACACTTATGCCGACAAAGGAACGTGACGGTCAAGAGGGCTTTGTATTTACAGAACTTGTTCCGGACGATTATGTGCCTGAATTTGAAATCGGTATGAGCGAAAAGGACTTTGACAAAAAGCTTTATCCTGTAATAAACTGGTCTGACGACGAAATGAAAAAAGGTCAGCTGACTCGTATGTTCGGTACACCTAACGGTCAATACGCAGTAGGTTACACAAAGGTATTTGCTGACGATATTAACAACACAACACACAAGTTTACTCTTGATACAAAGGGTGAAACGGTTGTGTATATAAATAAGAAAGAAGTGTTCAAGACAAAAGGCGGCAAAGAAACTTTTGACGCTACACTTCCTCTTGGCACATATGACATATATGTAAAGTGCATTTGCAATGGCAGTGACTGGGGTTACACACTTGAATGTGACACTGTTGAATTTGAAAGTGCAGCAAGAGTTAAGGGTACAGATGACGTATGGATGTATATCGGTACATTCGTAAACGATTTTGAATTTCCGTTTGACACTGCGTCTGATATGCTTCACATTGTCGGTGAGCCTGCTACATATTGGAGATTGGACGCACCTGATACATTCGTAAGACCGTATAACGAAAATACACTGTTCGGTCGTTGGAACTACCCATTGGGTGTTACAATGTACGGACTTCTTCATACAGCCATTGCAATCGGCTCGGAAGATATAAAGAATTACATAAAAGACCACGTTCAATTATGTATTGATACGCTTGAATATGCACTTTGGGATAAAGAGCAGTACGGCGGTGCTACGAGTATACACAACTTGCTTACAAGTATCGACAGCCTTGACGACTGCGGTTCGTTTGCGTCAATGATGCTTGAAGTAAACAAGTATCTTGGACTTCGTGACGTAAAGAAAGTTGCCGATTATGTCGGTGATTATATTTACAACCACCAGTCAAGACTTGAGGACGGTACATTCTTCCGTAAGGAAATGATGCACCACTTCCATAATATGACTATGTGGGCGGACGATTTATATATGTCAGTTCCGTTCCTTGTAAGATATTCACAGTTTACAGGCGACCAAAAGTATCTTGACGATGCGGCAAATCAGTTCTTCGGCTTTAAGAAGCGTTTGTTTATGCCGGAAGAAAAGATTATGTCACACGTTTATGACTTTAAATATGATTCAAAGACAAACGTTCCTTGGGGACGCGGTAACGGTTGGGTAGTGTTCTCAATGACAGAATTGCTTGAAGTTCTTCCTGAGGACCATCCAAAGAGAAACGACCTTATTGAGTTCCTTAACACTTTGTGCGAGGGTTATCTTGCATTGCAGGACGATGAGGGAATGTGGCACCAGGTACTTAACGACCACGAATCATATCCTGAAACATCTTGTACATCAATGTTTATATATGCGTTCTCAAGAGGTATTCGTTTCGGCTGGCTAAAGAATCCTGAAAAGTACGTTAAGGCTATATACAAGGCTTGGAAAGGTATTTCTAAGACAAGTGTTGACTCAAACGGTAACGTATACGGCGTATGCCGCGGAAGTGAGTTCTCGTTTATTGCCGACTACTATAAGTATGAACTTGGCTGGAACTTAAACGATACACACGGTACAGGTATTGTTATGCTTGCGGGTATCGAAGTTATCAGACTTAACAAATTCTTAGCCGAATAAAACTTTTAGTCATAATTAACAAATAAAAATGACGGACTAAATGATATGCACCCCAAAAGTTAGACACTTTTGGAGGTGCATATTTTTATGGCAAAGAAAGGGCAAAAATATAGAAAACACTCGCCAGAATTCAAACTATCTGTTATAATGGATATGCGAGAAAACCATTTGGGTATAATGGAAACAGAGAGAAAATACGATGTTAAACATAATGTAATATCGAAATGGGAACGCATATTCTTGGAAGAAGGAGCCGAAGGTCTGATGAAAGAAAGACGAGGTAGAGCCAGTAAAGTAGATGGAATAGCAAAAGGTCGTCCACCCAAACTTGATAAGAAAATTGAAGAAGATTTAATTGCCGAAAATCAGCGATTAAGAATGGAGAATGAATACTTAAAAAAACTCAGTGCCTTAGTTCGGAAAAGAATGTTAAAAGAAGAGAAAAAGCAGCAATAGTCAATGAATTAAGGCAAAAATATCCGTTAAAAGACTTGCTGCAATTATCAGGTTTAGCCCGTAGTACTTTTTATTACTATATACAACATCCAATCAAAGATAAATACAAGAAAGAAAAACAAGAAATACTATATATATTTTTAGCTAATAAAGGCAGATACGGCTACCGCAGAATCTTAATTGTATTAAGACAAAAAGGATATACAATTAACCATAAAACTGTGTTGAAACTGATGAAAGAACTTAATCTCAAAGGAAAACAACGCAAAAACAGTAAATATCGTTCATACAAAGGAGAAATCGGCAAAATAGCCGACAACTTACTTAACAGAGAATTTGCAGCTACAAAACCTTTTGAAAAACTAGCAACTGATGTAACTGAATTTAAAGTGTGTAATGATAAAGTATATTTGTCACCTGTAATGGATTTGTATAATCGAGAAATTGTGTCATACTCAATTTCATTAAGTCCAAATTTGCAGCAAATTAGAGAAATGCTTGATGGTTTATTCAAAAAGCTGCCCGCTAATGCGAAACCATTATTCCATTCTGACCAAGGTTGGCAATACCAACATTCGGAATATCAACGTTTACTATCAGAACACAATATTGTACAAAGTATGTCTAGAAAAGGAAACTGTATGGACAACGGTGCAATGGAAAACTTCTTCGGAAGATTAAAAGTTGAAATGTTTTATGGTGAAAAATTTGAAAGTGTCAAAGCTTTCATAGATGAATTAAAAAGATATATTGATTATTACAACAATGAAAGAATTTCTTTAAAGCTAAAAGGAATGAGTCCGGTACAATACCGAACTCATTCACAAGCAAGTTAATATTTAATTTTGTCTAAATTTTGGGGTTCACTTCAAAAATCCGTCATTTTTTTATCGTTAAATTGAACAAAAAACCACTGATTTTTTTATGGACTTTTAAACGGTTAAAGTGTTATTATAAATAATATTGTTTTAAATATATTTATGCGAAAACATAATTTGAGTGGTGAATTTATACAAAACCACAAAAAAAATTAATAATTTTTGCAGTTTATTCACAAAATCTATTGCAAAAGTTAATAAAATAAGCTATAATATATTTATCAGTTTTTAGTCTTTGTGCAATTTGCGGATACTTGCCCGGTTTCTGCTGATTTCGATTGACTTGAAACAACAGTAAACTTTTTTAGGGAGGGTCTACTATGGCTAAAGCTCAGAAAGTCGTGCTTTCACCTGAGGAGAAAGCAGAGGCGAAACAAAAAAGATGGGCACAAATAAAGAGAGATAAGTGGATGTACTTATTATTATTGCCCGGTTTTTTGTATTTTATAATCTTTAAGATTGTTCCGATGTGGGGTATTCTTATTTCTTTCAAAGATTACTACGCAGGAATTCCGTTCTTCGGTTCAAACTTCTTTAACGGTTGGATTGGTTTTGATAACTTCAAGAACTTCTTTACAGACTCAAGTTTCTTGCAACTGTTGAGAAACACTCTAATCATTTCGGGAATGAACATTATATTCTTCTTCCCGTTGCCGATTGTTTTGGCACTGTTACTTAATGAAATCAAAGTACAATGGTATAAGAAAGTTCTTCAAACACTTGTTTATGTACCTCACTTTGTATCAATGGTTGTCATCGCATCTATCACATTCATGCTTGTTAAGACTCCGTCAATGGAGGGTATGAGCGGTGGTGCGCTTTACGAAATTATAAAGTCAATGACAGGTAAAAACCTAAATGCACTTGGAAGTCCTATCGCAATTTATTGGGTACTTCTTATCCAAAACATTTGGAAGGAAACAGGTTGGGGCACAATCATCTTCCTTGCAGCTTTGGCAGGTGTTGACGTAGAACAATATGAGGCAGCTATTGTTGACGGTGCTAGCCGTTTCCAACAGCTTATATACATAACATTGCCGGCAATCATGGGCACAGTTGTTACAATGTTTATCTTGCGTATGGGTAGCGTTCTTGATACAGGTTTTGAGCAAATCATCCTTATGCAGAATGACCTAAACAGAATCACATCAGAAACATTCGATACATACGTTTATCAAATAGGTAGAGTACAGGGTAACTACGGTTATTCAACTGCCGTAAGTTTGTTTAAATCTGTAATCAGTATCATATGTATTCAGACAGCTAACCGTCTTGCTAAGAAGGCCGGTCAGGATGGTCTATTCTAATAGAAGGAGGAAAATAAGACATGATTAGTATAAAAAGAAGAAGTGTCGGTGATATAATTGCCAATGTAGTAATATACATATTACTTACTCTTATAGCAGTTATCATGGTTATACCTTTCATATACGTTATTGCAGCGTCTTTTGCGACTGAAGCGGAAATTCAAACAAGACCGATTTTCTTTATTCCTGATAGTCCTACTCTTGACGCTTATGCAAGAATTTTTGATATGAACGATATGGGTACAAGAGTATTCCATTCATTGTTAATTTCAGTATGTGTAACAGCAATAGGTACATTTATTAACCTATTCTTTACAACAACAATGGCATACGGTCTTTCAAGATCAAATCTTATAGGTAAAAAACCACTGCTTAATATGGTTCTTTTCACAATGGTATTTGGCGGCGGTATGATTCCGTTGTTCTTGGTTGTTAAAGGACTTGGTATGTACGATACATATTCAGCACTTATTTTGCCGGGTGCAATCAGTGCGTATAATATGATTATTGTAAGAAACTTCTTTATGGAACTTCCGAGAGAACTTGAAGAGGCCGCATCTATCGACGGATGCAGTGACATTGGTATCTTCATAAAGATAGCACTTCCGTTGTCACTTCCGTGTTTGGCTACATTCGGTCTGTTCTATGCGGTTGGTCACTGGAACAACTACTTTGGTGCTCTTCTATATCTTGAAGATTCAACAAAGTTCCCATTCCAGCTTGTACTTAGAAATATCGTAATGCAGACAGCCGAAACACAAACTGACCCGAATGCGCTTATTCCGGAAGATACATTGAAGATGGCTGTTATCGTTATCGGTACAGTTCCTATTCTTATCGTATATCCGTTCCTACAAAAGCACTTCGCAGCAGGTGTTATGGTCGGTGCCGTTAAGGGTTAATTAAGAGAGTTAATTTAAGAAAATAATTTTTTTGGGTAGTTTTAAATGAATTATTGCGGCATAGCCGCTTAATTAGAGAAAAACATATATTTAAGGAGGAAAATACAATGACACAAACTTGGAAGAAGATTGCTACTGTTTCACTTGCAGCAGTAATGCTTACAGGTTCACTTGCCGGCTGCGGTAAAAAAGCAGTTTCTATCGACAAGGAAAATCCATCAATTAATGTTATGACAAAGGCTTACAATACAGAATCAGCATCACCGGACAGCCCTGTTCTTCAAAAACTTGAAGAATTTCTTGGTACAAAGCTAAATATCACTTGGGTACCGTCAACAAGCTATGACGAAAAGGTTACAGCTGCTATGGGTTCAGGTGAATATCCACAGGTTATGCTTGTTGGTTCAAGAAGTTCAAGCGTTATCCAAAACTCAAGAGCAGGTACATTCTGGGATGTTACAGATAAGCTGACAGATGCTGAAAAGTTCCCAAATCTTGCTCAAACAGATCCAACTGTAAACCACAACACATCAATCGACGGTAAAGTTTACGGTGTATATCGTTCAAGAGAGCTTGGTAGAGCCGGCGTTTCAATCAGAAAAGACTGGCTTGATAAGCTTGGTCTTGAACAGCCAAAGACTATAGATGATTTCTATAATGTACTAAAGGCATTTAAGGAACAGGATCCTGACGGTAACGGTGCTAATGATACATACGGTATGATCGTTACAGATTACCTTGACGGTCCTCTTAACAATATTGCTATTTGGATGGGCGCTCCTAACCAGTATGGTCTAAAGGACGGCAAGCTTGCTCCTGCATTTATGTTTGACGAATATCTTGAGGCACTTAAGTTCATGAACAAGTGCTATAACGAAGGTCTTATCAACCAAGATATGGCTACATATTCATCAGATAAGTGGAATGAGCAGTTCCTATCAGGTAAAGCCGGTGTAATCATCGACGTTGCCGACAGAGCAAGAAGACTTGCACAAAATATCCAAGCTATCGATCCTAACGCAGTTGTTGACGTATTCGGTTACGTTACAAAGGACGCAAGCTCAGAACCAAGAACACTTCCTACAACAGGTTATGACGGATACTATGTATTCCCTAAGACATCTGTTGCTACAGAAGAAGACCTTGACTTCATTCTTGGCGTAATGGATAAGGCTAATGAACAGGAAGCTCTAAACCTAATGAACTACGGTATCGAAGGCAGAAACTATGATCTTGACGCTGACGGTTATGTAGTTAAGAAGGACGATGCTAACCTAACTAAAGAATATAACGACCTTAACCAATTCTCAACAGGTATAGTTGCTACAAAACTTCAAATTAAGTATGCAACAGACGTTGCTGAAAAGATTCAGGAAGTTTATGATGAAAACAAACTTCATACAGTTGCTAACCCTGCTGAACCATATGTATCAGATACATATTCAACAAGAGGTCCACAGCTTGACGCTATCATGAGTGAGGCTAATACTAAGTTCATCGTTGGTCAAATCAGCGAAGACGAATGGAAAGCTCAAAGAGACAGATGGCTACAACAAGGTGGTCAAAAGGTTATCGACGAACTAAACAAGGCTTATGAAGAAGACGATTCAGTTCAGAAATAATTGATTTTGACTGACTTAATTAGTTAATATTAAACCACTTGTTTAATGTTATGTTGGACAAGTGGTTTTTTTGTTGGATTTTATAATTTATTTATATTTGTTTATAAATTATTTAGAATTGTATTATATAATGTTTATAAAGAACAGATAGAATATAATCATAAGGTACCTTATAGAAATAATAGACAGTGTTTGGGATAGAAAGGAATGATTAAAATGAAATCTAACAAGAAGAAAATAACAATGGCAATCGGTATGGTTTTGGGTGTAACGGTGTTAGCCGGAGCGACATTCGCAAGCTACAACACATCAAACGGATATGACGTGGCTAAGACGGCTGTTAAAGGTTTGATGAAAAATGAAAACTACACCGCGAATATGACAACAAAGATAAGCCTTGACGGTAAGGAAATTTCAAGCGACACGTTGAAAGAATTGTATGACAGAAACGGTGACGTAAAAATCAACAAGGAAAATAAGGTTTCATCATATGATTATAACAGTGAGTACAGAGAATGGGTTCAAGATGATACCAATATAATTTCGTCAACGCATTATGATGACGAAAAAAGAACACTTGTTGAGGAAAACGCATCTGAATACCTAAATTTATTTGGAGAATTTGATAAATTCTATACCGAAGATGCAAATGAGGATAAGAGAAATCAGAAAATGGTTAATTTCGTTGAGCTTATCGCTGATACAATGATTGGTGATTTGAAAAATAACATAATCTATGTGTCAGGTGATGATAATTCTTCAATATATGAAATGAATCTTGACGCAATTCAAATTCCTGAAGTTGCGAATGCAGGCTTATCCGCAATGTTCTCAGAAAATATCGCTGATTCTGATGATGACAGTGATCCGTACACCTTGCTTGGAACAGATCCGATTGTTAAAAACGTATCAGTGAAATTTACGGTTGACAATGAAGGCAGATTTACTAATTTGAATGCGGAAGCAAGTATGGTCGGCAATGATTCAAACGGCGAAAAGCATGAGGCAACAGTTAATATAACACTGGATATGTCAGACTACGGAACTACAAAGCCTGAGAGAGTTGATATTTCCACACTTCCGAATGTTGAGTATTCTGATAACTCGGGAGTTGACACATATTACGGATATGACGAATAATTTATAAAAACGGATAGGGGTGAGATTATGAATGTAATCGAGATTAAAAATCTGACAAAGCTTTACGGCAATGGCAGAGGTATCAAAAATTTGAATTTGACCGTTGAACAGGGCGACATTCTCGGATTACTCGGACCGAACGGTTCGGGTAAAACGACAGCGATGAAAGCAATACTTAACCTTGTTAATGCGGAGGGCAGTGTTAAGGTGTTCGGTATGGACTTGCACGATAATTTTGAAAGTATTATGCAAAGAACAGGCGCGTTGATTGAATCACCGGCGATATATAAAGATTTATCGGCATATCAAAACGTGAAAATGCACGCAAATATGTATCCAAACATAGACAGAAAACGAATTGAACATATACTTGACGTTGTGCATCTTCTGCCGTACAAGAACGATAAAGCAGGTAAGTTTTCACTTGGTATGAAACAAAGACTTGGTTTGGCGGTTGCGTTCGTATCTAATCCCGATTTGATAATTCTTGATGAACCTGTAAACGGACTTGATATTGAGGGCGTTGTGGAAATCAGAGAAATTATAAAAAAACTCAATGCAGAGAAAAAAGTGACTTTTCTTATTTCAAGTCATATGGCAGGAGAGATTGAAAAGACTTGTAACAAGGTTGCGGTTATATATGAAAGCGAATTGATAGCAACATCAACTACGGAGGACGCTTTAAGACTTCATCCGTCAATGGAGGACTATTTCCTAAGTGTTGTTAAGGACAGAAGGGGTGAGATTATTATATGAAAGCACTGATTTTGAATACCGGAAGTGAACTTAAAAAACTTCTTATGAAAAAAAAGTATCTTGTTTTAACTGTTTTAGGTGCGATTATATGTATTCTCCGAATTGGCGGTAATGTACTTGTAAGCAAGATTACGGGCGGTGAAGTTGTTATAAAAAGCAATCTGATAATGGAAATGGTCGGATTTGTTTTTGATATACTTGTTCCGCTTATAATATTTATGGCAGTGACAGACTTGTTCGCAAGCGAAGTACAGGAGGACAGTATGAAAGCCTCACTTTTAAGACCGCTGACAAGATTTAAAGTTATGACATCAAAGTCATTGGCAGTGTTTGTACTCGGTTGTATGGTGACGATTGCAATGTTTGTTATCTCGTTAATCGTTCAAATTGTATCCGGCAACAGTTTAAGAAGTGTGCCGATAACATTTGCGGCATATCTTATCAATATGATACCGCTTATAGCGATAGTTTCAATGGCACTGCTCATAAATATGATTTCAAAAAGCCCGACGCTTGCAATGCTTTTATGTATAGTCGTGTATGTGTTCTTTAAATACTTGAACTACTATATAACACCTGTCGGACAAATGGTATTTACGGCATATTCACAATGGCACAAAATTTGGATTGGCAATGTGCTTCCGTTTACGGCACTTATATCGAAGATTGGAATTTTGTTCGGCTCAATCTTGATTTTATACACATTATCGTATATAATATTTGATAGTAAGGATTATTAAATGTTATGAAAATTAAAAGTAAATTTGCGATATATAATATAATTATGCTGATAACACCTATCCTTCTGATAGGTGTTATTTCGGTATGTTTTGTGCTGATATTTATATTAAAATTTCCTGTCGAAGAATTAAATATATCAAGACCATCAATGTTTGATCCGTATGTGTTTTCACAGGCGGTCGGTGAATTTTTCAAAAGTAATCCGAGTGCAATATTTTATGTGGTGTTGTGGCTTACGATATGCGTGTTGCTTGTCGTGCTTTCAACTACCGTTGCCACAAGATTGATGACAAAAAGTATTGAACATTCAATAAACGACCTTGCAAGAGCCGCCGATTATATTCGTGCTGATAACCTTGATTTTGAGGTTATGGGAAGTGAATATGACGAAATAGACACGCTTTGCAATAATTTTGATATGATGCGTAAGGAGTTGAAACGTGCCAGGGAACGTGAAAAGTATATGAAAAAGGAGAGGAATATGCTCCTTGCAAATATTTCTCACGATTTAAAGACGCCGATTACGTCAATCAAAGGTTACGTTGAAGGTATACAGGACGGCATTGCCGACACACCCGAAAAGATGAAACGCTATCTTGATACAATTCATACAAAAGCGGAGGTTATAGACGATTTGGTGAATAATTTGTCTGTATTTTCAAAACTGGAATTATCAAGACTGACATTTGAATTTAAAGAGGGCGATATTAATTCGTTTATGCGTGATTTTGTAGATGATTACAGACTTGACCTTGAGAAAAACGGCATAAAACTTGAAACAGATATTCCGACCGATGAAGTTATCGTGAGAATGGATTATGAGAAAATGAGCCGAGTATTTTCTAATTTGATAGACAATGCGGTGAAGTACAGAAGTGAGGATAATCCGGCGCTTTCCGTCAGTACAATGTGCAGTGACGGCGGTGTGTATGTGAATATAAGCGATAACGGCATCGGCATAGAGGAAAACGAGCTAAAAAACGTGTTTGATGGATTTTACCGCGTGGACAGTTCGAGGAGTATTAAGGGAAGCGGACTTGGACTTGGTATTGCAAAACAGATTGTAGAAAAACATGGCGGCAAGATATGGCTGAAAAGTGACGGATTGGGTAAGGGTACAACGGCGGTTGTATTTTTGCCGAAAATCTAAGGAGAATAAAATGAAAAAAATATTGATTATAGAAGATGACAGCAGTATCGCAGAACTTGAAAGAGATTATCTTGAAATAAATGATTTTGAGTGTGAAATTGCGGCAAGGGGTACAACGGGACTTGAAAAAGCACTTGCGGAAAATTTTGACCTTATAATAATAGATATAATGCTTCCGGGTATGGACGGTTTTGAGGTTATAACGGAACTCAGAAAAAAGAAACAAACGCCCGTAATATTTTTATCGGCGAAAAATACCGATATAGATAAAATACGCGGACTTGGCTTGGGTGCGGACGATTATATGACGAAACCGTTTTCACCGAACGAACTTGTCGCAAGAGTTAAGGCACATATATCGCGATACGATACGCTTACATCAAAAAGCGGTGACGTAATAACAGTCGGTAAACTTATGATAGACAAAGATGCGCATAAGGTTACAGTGGACGGAAAAGAAATATCGCTTACTGCAAAAGAATACGATTTACTTTTATTTCTTGCGGAAAATCCGAACCATACCTTTTCAAAAGAGGTTTTATTTGATAGAATATGGGGTATGGACGCAATAGGTGATGTGTCGACCGTTACGGTGCATATTCAGCGTGTGCGTGATAAGATAAATACTGAAAATGAGCGGTATATAGAAACCATATGGGGTGTAGGCTACCGTTTTAATATCTGAGGAGGAAACATAAATTGGAACAGAAAAGTGTATTGATAGGAATGTCGGGCGGCGTTGACAGTTCCGTTGCGGCGGCTCTTTTAAAGGAGCAGGGATACCACGTAATCGGTGCGACTATGCGTCTTTGGACGTATTCGGACAGCTGTAATATGAAGCATGAGGGCTGTTGTGCGGAAAGTGCGGTTGAGGACGCAAGACGTGTGTGTGATAAGCTCGGTATTGATTTTTATGTGATGAATTTTAAGGATATGTTCAAAGATAAGGTCGTTGATTATTTTGTTGATGAATATATTCACGGCAGAACACCTAATCCTTGTATTGCGTGCAATAAGTATTTGAAGTTTGACGCATTGTTAAAAAAAGCGTTGGCTATGGGTATTGATTACGTTGCGACAGGTCACTATGCCAAAATCGAAAAAGGTGAGGACGGCAAGTATATTCTTCGTGCAAGTGAGGCTGTTAAGAAAGACCAGAGTTATGTGCTGTACAATTTTACACAAGAACAGCTTGCACATACATTAATGCCTTTGGGCGGATATAATAAGGATTGGGTACGTCAAAAGGCGGAAGAACTCGGACTTGGCGTTGCACATAAGCCTGACAGTCAGGAAATATGCTTTGTTGAAGATGATGATTATGCGAAATTTATAACCGACTATTCCGGTTACAAGCCTAAAGAGGGCGATATACTTGACGTAAACGGCAATGTTATCGGCAAGCACAGAGGTTTGATTTATTATACAATCGGTCAGAGAAAGGGTATCGGTGCATACGGCAGACCTATGTTTGTTATGAAGATAGATGCGGAAAACAATACGATTACACTCGGCGAAAAGGGAATGGAATTTTCAAATGAATTAACCGCATACGATGTGAATTTTGTGTCGGGTGAATTTCCTAAAGAAAATATGCTTATCACCGCAAAGGTACGTTACCAAGCACCGCCTGCGGCTGCAATGCTTTGCCCGCAAAAAGACGGTACGGTTAAATTGATGTTCCCCGAACCGCAAAGAGCGGTTACTCCGGGACAGGCTGTCGTATTTTATGACGGTGATATTGTTCTCGGCGGCGGTACTGTTTTATAAATACGAGCAGGCAGAGGACGAGAAATTAGTTCGGATCTTGTGAAAATGAACTCGTCGGCGTACATCCTGTACGTTAGAGTTTATTTTCACAAAAAGTGCACAGGCAAGCCGTATATCGAAGATAGGCTTGCCTGTTATTTGTTATAGCTATAATTTAAATCATAAAAATAATATTTTGCACGTTCCGGACAATTTGTCGACGTCTGAGAGTGGAATTTTGAGGTAACTTCCAAATTCCACTCTATTTTCTTTTTACAAGTGCAGCGATACACGCGGTAAGTCCTATCAATCCAAGCGATATGACAAGCAAGAGTATCGGTATTGAGATATACGATTTTACAAAATCATCATTATTATTGTCCACATTATTTATATTCCAATTCATTTCGTTGTAAGTTTTAAACGGCGAATACAATCGAACTTCATCGCTTGTCGGCAAATTTTCACCCATACCAAGACGCATTAATGAATATCCGTTTTCGGTGTTTTGCAGAATTGCAAAACTGTATTCGGGTGTTCTTGTGTCACCTTCGTAATAAATGTCACCGAAAACAACAAATGTAACACCGCCGCCAATATCATAAACGCCTTTTATATCAACAATTTTCGTCGCAAAATAAACACCGAAACCGCCGATATAATAATAGTAACCGTCATTGTAACAGAAACCGCGTTCCAAAAGCTCATTTACAGGTGGTTTTTCGGGTGTTATGCGGAAAACTCTCGTCATAATATAATCGATATAATCACTGTTTACAAGTTTAACATTGTTATAACCCAAATTACTGCTGTTTCCCGTATCGGCGGGAATGTCGGTGAGAATTTGAAAATTTTTGTGAGTGTAAAGCACATATTTGAAAAGTTTGTCATAGTTATAATTTCTTATATTAAACCGCATAACATCAGCGCAGGCGGTAAGGATTTTCGTGATTTCCTGCTTTTCCGAAACGGACAGCTCATTTACTCTGTTCCTAAAAGGGTAATCTGCTATGATTTCATCATTCGTTTTTGTGGGCATGGCAAAGACGGTATTGAACATAAGTGTAAGGATTGGTATAAAAAACAGTATTTTCTTCATAGAAAACCACGCCTTTCTCGATTTTTTTCACTGACAGTTACTTCGTAAAAATATTATTTCCGAAAATTCGATTTTTTTTCGCATTTTCTATTAAAAAATTCAAAAATATATGTTATAATAAAAATATCATACTAAAAAGGGGAATACTAATAATGATAAACGAAGTACAGGAAATATTGATTAATGAAAGCGAAATTCAAGAGAAAGTAAAATATTTGGCTGAGCAAATCAATAAAGATTATGCCGGTAAGGATATTGTACTTATGATTATCCTAAAGGGCAGTGTTGTTTTTTCGGCTGACCTTATGCGTTATCTTAACGTAAACGTTTCGCTTGACTTTATGCAGGTTTCAAGCTACGGAAGTTCGTCTGTTTCCGGTGAATTGAAGATTTTGAAAGACGGACAAATTGACGTAAACGGTAAAAATGTAATTATTGCGGAAGATATTATTGACAGCGGAAATACGCTAAGCGCACTTGTTAAGCTTCTGAAAAAGAGAGGCGCAAACGTTGAAATCTGTACACTTCTTTCAAAGCCTGCAAGACGTGAAACACAGGTTGACGTTAAATACGAAGGTTTTGAAATTCCTGACGAATTTGTTGTCGGCTACGGTATGGACTATGACGAAAGATTCAGAAATTTGCCATACATCGGTATACTAAAGAGAGAAGTGTACGGTGGCTGATATGAAAGCACTGCTTGTTGCAGTTAATGCAAAATATATTCATACTTCGCTTAGTGTACGAACGCTTAAAGCATACGCAAATTCGGATAATGTTGAGATGGCGGAATACACGATTAATGAGAGAGTAGAGGACATACTGCGTTCGATTTTTTTGAAAAAAGCGGACGTGGTTTTGTTTTCATGCTATATTTGGAATGTTGAGGTCTGTCTTGATGTTGCCGATATGCTGAAAAAGGTTTCGCCGGAAACGAAGATTATTTTCGGCGGTCCGGAGGTCAGTTTTGACGATACGGAATATATGCAAAAGTACGATTTTATTGACGCGATTATGCGCGGCGAGGGGGAAGCGACTTTTAAAGAATGGCTTGAAATCGGTGAAATGGCGGACGGAATTACCTATCGTGAAAACGGCGAGATAATACGAAACAAAGACAGAGAGCTTATTCACGACATTACGTCAATTCCGTTTCCGTATACGGACGAAGATATTGAAAAAAACAGCGGCAAGCTGATATACTACGAATCAAGCCGCGGCTGTCCGTTTAGGTGCAGTTATTGCCTTTCGTCAACAACGCATAGTGTGCGTTTTAGGGATATGGACGTCGTGAAAGAAGAATTGATGTTCTTCGTGCGACATAATGTGAGAATTGTTAAATTTGTGGACAGAACGTTTAATGCGGACAGAAAACGTACTTGTGAGTTGGTGAAGTTTTTAATCGACAATGCAAAAAATACGACTTTTCATTTTGAAGTTGCGGCGGACCTTATAAATGATGAACTTGTCGAATTGTTTAAAACCGCGCCGGAAGGACTTTTTCAGCTTGAAATCGGTGTACAGTCAACAAATGACAAAACGATAAAGGCAATAGACCGAAAAACCGATTTTGAGATGATAAAACGTGCCGTAAAACTCGTGCAAAAAGCAGGCGGTGTACATATGCACCTTGACCTTATAGTCGGATTGCCTTTTGAAGATTTTAATTCGTTCGGTAAATCGTTTGACGATGTGTTTAATCTTCGTCCCGATGTACTTCAGCTTGGTTTCCTGAAACTTTTACGCGGAACGAAAATAAGAAGTGAAGAAGAAAAATACGGTTACCGATATAACTCAAAACCGCCGTATGAAGTGCTTAAAAACGACTTTATTTCATATGAAGATGTGCTTTTGTTAAAGGGGATAGAGGAGGTTTTTGAACGGTACTACAACAGCGGTGTTTTTAAGGGTGCAATGGAATATTTACTTGAAAAATATAATTCACCGTTTGAAATGTTTAAAAAATTGTGGCTGTTTTACGACGGAAACGGATACAATAAAGTCGGACAATCGCGAAATTCTTTGTATGAAATATTGTCGCATTTTTGTGATGATGAATTGTTTTGCGATATTTTAAAACTCGATTATTTTACATACAACAAGGGCGTAAATTCGCCGAAATGGTCGCTTACAAAATACGACAGGTCAATTTTAAAGACAAGATTTGATATATTGACGGATGAATTTATTGCAGAAAATTTGAGTGAATATGCAGATATTCCGACAAAAGAAACAGTCAAGTATTTGCAGTTTGAAACATTTGAATATGATGTTTTGTCGGATTGTGAAAAACGCAGAAATATAATAATTTTCGATAATAAGTATAACAGAAGGATAAGGGTATGCAAGGATTTGAAACAATAATAAACAGTATTATTAAACTCGGAATTGCAATGCTTGTCGGGTTTGTGTGCATAAAGACGGGTTACATAACGAAAGAGCAAAACAACGGACTTTCAAAAGTTATCGTGAGAGTGACGCTTCCGATACTCATTATAACTTCGCTTACAAGCCTTGAATTTGATACACAAAAATTGAAAAATTCGATTTATGTGTTGCTTGTGTCGATAGTCGTGGTTGCGTTTCTGTTTGCAGTCGGAACGGTCACGTCAAAAATAAGTAAAATGGATAAATCGCGAGCGATAATGCATCGATGTATGACGTGTTTCGGTAATGTTGTGTTTATGGCATTTCCGCTTATACAGGCACTTTACGGTGCAGAGGGACTTTTATATGCGGCGATTTATGAACTTGCAAACGATACTTGTCTTTGGACGCTCGGCGTGTATCAGATGAAGTCGATAGAGGAAAAAGAAAAATCGTTTATGGGAAGTATAAAAAATCTTGTAAATCCCGGAACGATTGCGTTTGTTGTCGCATTTGTGATGATGGCATTCGGACTGAAATTCAGCGGTATATTCGGGGAAGTAATGACCGGTATCGGCAGTACAACAACGTATTTGTCGATGTTCTTTATAGGCGGTACGCTTGCACTTGTTGATTTTAAGCACATATATAAACGTGTGTGGCTGTTTGTATTGACGGCGGTTAAGATGGTTATTATACCGATTATATTGATGTTTGTTTTAAAACCGTTTAATCTCGGTGAAATGGTTACGGCGGTTATCGTACTGCAAGCCGCAATGCCAGCGTCAACCATACTTGTAATACTCGGTATGGAATATGACGGTGATGTGCTTTATTGTGCGGAGGGTGTGTTTATAACGCAGCTGTTGGGACTTTTGACATTGCCGTTTGTGTATTACCTTATGAGCGTGATTTAAAATAATTTGTAATGCGGTTTTTCTTCGTTGAAAAACAGGTAACGTATATAGTCGTCAACGACTATACAGACAGGACTTAGTAAAAACCATAAAAACATATACGGCAGACATATCTGCCCCATAATATTGAACGGCAAATCGTAGTAATCCCATACGTTAAGATTTAGCAATAAATTAAAAATACACCCAAAGATAAATTCCATTAATGTTATGATAAATGTGCCTATCAGCATTTGTATTAACAAAGGAATATCCCAGGTGTATTTTTTGTTTATAAGTCCTAAAAGTACAAAGCATATTCCGCCCAATATAAACATACTCCAGTGCGAATATCCGCGCCAAAGCATTTCAATCAAGACGTATACTATGCCGCCGAAGGAAAATAAAAAGAAGTATTTTAAAACACTTGCCATACAATATCAATCCTTTCAGAAGATATGATATTATTATATGTAGGGCAAGTGTTTTTTAATCAAAGAATCATTACAAAAGTACCGGCTGTTATAAGAATACCGCCCATAACCGTCTTGAATGTCAAGTCCTCTTTAAGAATTACAAAGGCAAGTATCATTGATATAACAACACTGAATTTGTCAATCGGAACTACTTTTGACGCATCACCGAGTTGAAGTGCTTTGTAGTAGAATAGCCAAGAAAGACCTGTGGCAATTCCCGAAAGTACAAGGAATATCCAGCTTTTTGCGGTTATATCCTGTATTCCGCTTTGTGCGCCTGTCATAAAGACAATTCCCCATGCCATTATAAGTACAACGATTGTTCTTATTGCGGTGGCAAGGTTTGAGTTTATGTCGCTTATTCCGATTTTTGCAAGTATTGATGTAAGTGCAGCGAAAAATGCCGATAGTATTGCGTAAATTACCCAACTGTCTTTAAACATTTTAATTCATCTCTTTTGTATTGCTTTTGTATGTGATAATGAGTCACTTGCGGTCGGCGAACGTAGGGAGCGGCACCTCGATGTCCCAAAAGCCACCCCACAGTCAACTGCGTTGACAGCTCCCCTTAATGGGAGCCGAACTAAGCCTCTCCTTGAGGAGAGGTGCCTGAAAGGCGGAGAGGTGGCAATGTAGATAATAGATAATAGTGAATAGATATTTTTCTGTAGGGGCGGTCATTGGCCGCCCGTCCCTATTTCCATTCATCTGCTGCTTTGTAGGGGACGGCCCCACGACGTCCCGAAAAGCCACCCCACAGTCAGCTGTGCTGACAGCTCCCCTCAAGTGGAGCGCCTTGTAGGGGCGATCATTGGTCGCCCTATAATTAAATATCAAGGTTTGAAACATATTTCGCGTGTTTTTCAATAAACTCACGACGCGGTTCAACCTTATCGCCCATAAGTATGGTAAATGTTTCGTCCGCAATCATTGCGTCCTCGATATCAACCTTTAACATAGTTCTCTTAGCAGGGTCCATTGTGGTTTCTTTAAGTTCGGCAGGGTCCATCTCACCCAGACCTTTATAACGCTGAACTTTTGCACCGGGTCCCATTTCGGCTATAAGTCTGTCACGTTCATCGTCCGTAAACGCAAACTTTTCAACAAGGTTTTTATTCTTACCCTTGAACACCTTGAAAAGCGGCGGTTGTGCGATATACACATTACCGTTTTCGATAAGCGGACGCATATGTCTGAAGAAGAATGTCAAAAGCAATGTTCTGATATGCGCACCGTCGACATCGGCATCCGCCATAATAACGATTTTACCGTATTTCAAATTATCGATATTGAAATCATCGCCGATACCTGTACCGAGTGCCTGTATAATAGGTAACAACTTTTCGTTTGAGTAAACCTTGTCAATTCTTGATTTTTCAACATTAAGCATTTTACCCCAAAGAGGAAGGATTGCTTGGAAACGTCTGTTTCTGCCTTGCTTTGCACTACCGCCGGCACTATCACCCTCGACTATAAACAATTCTGCGTAATCCGCACCCTCATCGGTACATCTTGCAAGTTTACCCAAAAGCGAAGAATTGCTGCTTGAGTTTTTACGCGATGCCTCACGCGCCTTTTTGGCGGCCTCACGAGCACGTGACGCGGTCAAAGTCTTTTCGATAATAATTTTTGCGATTTTAGGATTTTCCTCAAGGAATGCAGAAAGCTTATCGTTTAAAGCATTTTCAACAAGCGCTCTTGCCTCACTGTTACCAAGCTTTGTTTTCGTCTGACCCTCAAACTGTGCCTCGACAACCTTAACGCTGATTACTGCGGTAAGTCCTTCACGGGTATCTTCACCCGATAGGTTAGGGTCTTTTTCTTTTAGTAAATTATTCTTTTTTGCGTAGTCGTTTATGACACGTGTAAGACCTGATTTAAAGCCTGTTTCGTGCGTACCGCCTTCGCCTGTGTGAATGTTGTTTGCGAAGCTTAGAAGTGACTCTGTATATGACGTTGTGTACTGCATAGCAACTTCAACCATCATATCCTCACGCTGTGCTTCAAAGTAAATAATATCATCGTGAAGCGGGTCTTTGTTTCTGTTTAAGTATTGTACAAATTCCTTTATACCGCCTTCTGCGTGTAGAGTGACCGTTTCGGGATTTTCAACACGATAATCGGTAAACAGGATTTTTACACCCTTATTAAGAAATGCCTGTTCACGAAGTCTTTTTAAAAGTACATCGTAATCAAATTCAAGCACTTCAAAAATTTCGGGGTCAGGCTTAAATGTAATTTTTGTACCGGTCTTGTCGGTATCACCGATAACCTTTAGTTTACAAGTAGGCTTACCGCGTTCGTAACTTTGATAATGAACGTGTTCGCCGTCGCTTACTTCTACTTCAAGATGTTCCGAAAGTGCGTTTACAACAGAAGAACCGACGCCGTGCAAACCGCCCGATACCTTGTATCCGCCGCCACCGAATTTACCGCCGGCATGAAGAATTGTAAGTACAACTTCGACTGTCGGAATGCCCTGCTGTGGGTGAATACCGACAGGAATACCACGACCGTTATCTGTAACGGTCACTGAATTGTCAGGGTTTATATCAACTTTAATTTCCGTACAATAGCCTGCAAGTGCCTCATCAATAGAGTTGTCTACGATTTCATAGACAAGGTGATGCAGACCTGCCGACGAAGTAGAGCCGATATACATACCCGGACGTTTTCTTACTGCGTCAAGACCTTCGAGTACCTGTATTTGACTTTCGTCATAGGTGGTTTCAATCTTTTCCAAATCACTCATATTTTTTTCTCCCTTTATCTTAATTTTATCCGTTTTGCGTGTATTATAAACCACGTTTTGCCAATACTTTTGAAGAAACGGAGGATATAAAAACTTTCGTTTCGTCTTTTTCCTTAACTACAACAAATGATTTCGGCAAATCGTCGGTTGAATTTATAATCAGACCGTTTTTTTGAGATTCGGCAAGGAAGTTTCTGCCGAGCCTTGAAACAGTCGTATTATCCATATCAAATATTCCTATTATATCTTTTGTGTTTACAACAATGTTTTCCTCAACTCTAAGGTACATTAATTTTCCTCCCTTACGACAGAGCCGTTTTTTATTTTAAATAACTTCGTATTGTCGGTGCTTTCGATAAGGTCGGTGTCCGTTGAAGTTATAAGAACTTGCTTATCGCGAATTTTCTGCGAAAGGTACATTCGTCGGTTGATGTCAAGCTCACTCATTATATCATCAAGCAGAAGTATCGGATATTCGCTTTTTATGTGATGAATGTAATCGGCTTGTGCAATTTTCATTGACAGTGCAGATGTACGCTGTTGACCTTGTGAGCCGTAAATTTTCGCCTCACTGCCGTTGATTGTGATGTGCAAATCATCTCGCTGTACGCCGACTTGGGCGGAGGCTAAATCAATTTCGCGTCTTTGATTTTTTTCAAGATATTCGTATATCGAATCTTTATCATCACCGCTTGCCCTCATACCCGGCATATACGATATTTGCAATTTTTCGCCCGATATTTCATTTTGTATGGCGGCTGAAAAGTTATTTATCAGCTTGACAAAATCGGTGCGGTATTTGATGATTTTTTCACCCTCTGCGGCAAGCTGTTCATTCCATACGGAAAGCATCATATCCGACTTTGCACCTTTTGCACGAAGAACTTTGAGCAGGCTGTTTTTTTGACCCAACGCCTTGTGATAGTCGATTAGGCTTGTAAGGTATCGCGGATAAAGCTGACTTACCGATGAATCGATAAACTTTCGTCTTGCGGACGGCGAACCTTTGACAAGCTCCAAATCTTCGGGTGAAAACATTACAACGTTGAGATAATTCATAAGTTTGCTTAGTTTTGTTATCTGAACGTGGTTGATTTTAATGTTCTTTCTGCCGTTTTTCATAAGCTGCATAGCGGCTGTGTAATCACGTTCCGAATCGTGAAAATCAAGCGACAGACGCGAAAAATCTTCACCGAATTTTATAAGCTCTTTATCGGACTTTGCTCTGTGACTTCTGCCTTGTGAGAAAATATATACCGCCTCTAAAATATTTGTTTTACCCTGTGCATTGTCGCCGTAAATCACGTTTGTGTACGGGGAAAACTCAATTTTTTCGGAAGTATAATTTCTGAAATTCGCAAGGGACAGTGAGGAAATATACATTTATTCCGCTCCTACTTCGACTTCGACTGTCGCGTCCTCAAATTCGACCGTAACTTTGTCACCCGGACGAATTTTCTTGCCGCGCATTGTGCAAACTTCACCGTTTACCGATACGATACCGTCAAAAATCATATCCTTAGCCATAGCACCGCTTTCGGCAAGTGCGGAAAATTTAAGCAGTTGGTCAAGTTTTATATATTCGGTTGTGATGTTTATATTCATTTTTTCCATAAGACTTTATTCCTCAATAAATTATTAATTCTGTAATCTTGTTACAGATGTAACACCTTGAATTTGAACTATTTTCTTTTTTAGAAGTGCAAGATCGGAGGTGTTTCTGATTTCAACACCGATTTGTATAATTGCGATACCTTTTTTGTTTACATACGCATTTACCGATTTAAAAGGTATTTTAAGTGACGAAAGAATGTTTGTGATTTCAAGCAAAATACCGTCGATGTCAGGTGCTTCCACCTGCAAGTTAGCAATGTATGACGTACTGCGTTCATCGTCCCACCATACGTCAATAAATCTGCCCTTGTCTTCTTCGGACATTGACTGCGGATTCATATTCGGACAGTCGCGTCTGTGAACACTTACGCCTCTGCCTTTCGTGATAAAGCCGACAATGTCGTCACCGGCAACGGGGTTACAGCAACGTGCAAGACGTACAAGACAGTTATCAATGTCTTTAACAACGATACCTTTGCTTGATGCGTGACGTTTAGCTGGTTCGGCTTGAACGGTTTTGCTTTCCTCGTTGTATACCGCCTCAAGATTTTTCTTTGCTTCAAGAGTTTTGTTCAGCTTTGTCCATTCGTCACGAAGTCTGAAAACGACTTTTTGTGCGGTAAGCCCACCGTATCCGACGCTTGCATATAGGTCGTCAATACTTTGAAAACCGTATCTTCTCAAAAGAATAGCAATCCATTCTTGTTTGAAAAGCTGTTCGTGAGTGTTGCCGATACGTCTTAATTCACGTTCGATAAGTTCTTTGCCGTGTTCAATATTTTCGTCACGTCTTTCACGTTTAAACCACTGATTAATCTTGTTTTTAGCCTGTGAAGTGCGACAGATTTTCAACCAGTCACGGCTCGGACCGTGCGTATTTGCAGTTAGAATTTCAACTATTTCACCGTTTTGTACCATATAGTTGTTCGGAACGATTTTTCCGTTTACCTTTGCACCGCTCATTTTATATCCGACTTCCGAGTGTATTGCAAAAGCAAAATCAATAACCGTACTTTTTGCAGGAAGTGAAATAACTTTACCTTGTGGGGTAAATACGAAAACTTCTTCTTCAAACAAGTCGAATTTAAGTGTGTTAAAGAAATCGTCGGTATCTATAATATTTGTCTGTGTATCAAGCAGTTGACGTACCCATTCAAGTTTTGAATCCATATCGGTTTTGCCTGATATACCTTCTTTGTACTTCCAGTGTGCCGCGATACCGTTTTCGGCAATTCTGTGCATTTCCCAAGTACGAATTTGAATTTCAAAAGGTGTACCGTTAGGACCTATAACCGTTGTATGAAGTGATTGATACATATTCGGTTTAGGCATTGCGATATAGTCCTTGAAACGCATAGGAACGGGAGTGTATAAATCGTGTACCATACCGAGTACCGCGTAACAGTCCGCAACGGTATCAACAATAATTCTGACTGCGAAAAGGTCGTAAAGTTCGTCGATTGTCTTGTTCTGCGTGTACATTTTTCTGAAAATACTGTAAAAATGCTTTGCACGTCCCGTAACCTGACTTTTAATATTCATTTGGTCAAGTTTTTCACGAAGTACGTCCATAATGTCGCGTATGTACTTTTCGCGTTCGTCCTTTTTCTGATTTATGCTCTGACGAATTTCTTCGTATGCGACAGGGTCAAGGTACTTTAAAGCCAAATCCTCAAGTTCGATTTTGATTTTGGACATACCGAGACGGTGGGCAAGAGGAGCATATACGTCAAGCGTTTCTTTTGAAATTAAAAGCTGTTTTGCACGCGGCATAAAGTTCAATGTACGCATATTGTGCAGTCTGTCGATTAGCTTTATTATAACAACACGTATATCCTTTGCCATTGCAAGAAACATTTTTCTGAGGTTTTCGACCTGCTGTTCCTCACGGGTGTTGTATTTGATTTTTCTAAGTTTCGTAACTCCGTCAACAAGTTCCGCAACGCTTTTGCCGAATATCGTTTCGATATTCTCATAAGTGTAAGGCGTATCCTCTACAACATCGTGTAAAAGTGCCGCCGAAATTGCCGTTGCATCAAGCGAAAGCTGTGCCGCAATATATGCAAGCTGAACAGGGTGCTCGATATACGGTGCACCGCTGCGGCGGAATTGGTGACTGTGAGCAGATTTTGCAAGCTTATAGGCAACGTAAATCATATCTGTGTTGGCATTCGGGCTGTAACCCTTAACCATACCGATAATTTTATCTACAAGTACATCTGTATCATCAGCGTGTTGAGGTATTTTTTCCGGCGAAAGAATTACCGGCTCTTTTGCTTCGGGCATATGCTCACTTCCTTTTTATGTCTTTTAAAATTAGTTGTACGGTTTCATTCCCTTGATAATGGTTAATATCCATTTGGAATGCTATATTTACAGTATCGCCTTGATGGATAAATTCCGCAAATTCACCCATTCCGAAACCGATACAGTTTATTGTCTGATTATTTTTCACTATGCGAAGTCTTAAATGCTTGTTATCCGCACCGACAGGGGCGATATTCATAACCTGTGCGTGTGCAAGTGCGAATACGGGCTTTTCATTGTTCATACCGAACGGCTCAAGTTTTGAAAGCAGTTTTGCATTTTCAAGAGTTACGGAACGCTCTGAAAGCGGACAGTCAATATCAACTGTCGGTATCATATCCTGTTCGCTCAATACTTCGTCTGCATATTTGTTTATCTCTTTTATGAATGAGTCAATATCGGACATATTGACGTTCAATCCTGCCGCCACTGCGTGACCGCCGAAATCAATAAGCTGTTTTTCACAATGTGTAAGTGCGTCAAAAAGGTTGAAACCCTTTATACTTCTTCCCGAACCTTTTCCGACACCGTTAGTGTGGGAAATAAGTATGCAAGGCTTGTAATACATATCACATAACCTTGACGCAACAATTCCGATTACACCTTGATGCCAATTTTCCTGTGCAAGCACGATAACTTTTTTCTTTTCGAAATTCGGATCTTTTGCAATCAGTTCCAATGCCTCGTCAAATATTTGACGTTCGGTTTGCTGACGTTCTTTATTTTCAGTATCAAGTAAAAGTGCCAATTCTCTTGCACGGCTTTCGTCATTTGTAAGCAGCAGTTCAACGGCTGTTGCCGCACTGCCGAGTCTGCCTGCGGCATTCAATCGCGGCGCGATTGAAAAAGCAATAGTTGACGCGCTTAAAGGTTTATCCAAAACACCTGCAACTTCCATTACTGCACGAATGCCTATTCTTTTTGGATTGTGCAAAATTTTTAAGCCTTTATCCACGATAACTCTGTTTTCGCCCAAAAGCGGTACAACGTCGGCAATAGTGCCGAGAGTGGCAATATCGACATATTGGTTAAACACATCTGTGGTTTTAAGTCCGTTTTTAATTGCAAGAGCCAAAATAAGCTTGAAAGCCACACCTACGCCTGCAAGTGCGTCAAACGGATAGTCGCAGTCGGGTCTTTTCGGGTTTAAAATAGCCGCTGCGGCTGTCGGAAGTCGGTCTTTGCAAGTGTGGTGGTCGGTAATAATAACGTCCATTCCCTGAAGTTTTGCAAATTCCACTTCACCGATAGCGGTTATACCGCAGTCAACGGTTATCATAAGTTTTATACCTTGTTTGAATAGCTTGTTTACAGCCATGATGTTTATACCGTATCCCTCACCTTTGCGGTCAGGTATGTAGTATTCGACATCTGCACCGAGTGAAAGTAAAAATTTGTATAAAAGTGCGGTTGAGGTAATTCCGTCAACGTCATAGTCACCGTAAACCGCGATTTTTTCGTTGTTTTGAATTGCGTTTGTTATGCGTTCGACTGCCTTGTCCATATCAAGCATAAGCATTGGATTTATAATATCAGCCATTGATTTTCTCAGATAAGGTGCAATATCCTCACTTTCAATTCCTCTGTTTAAAAGTATGGTTGAAATAACGCGGGGAATATGGTGTTCCTTAGATATTTCGTCAATGGTTTCTTCTTTGATTTTTTTACTTTTTATATTCCAAATCTTATCTATCATATTTTACTCCAAAACGCAATTTTTTTAACATAAATACTACTTATTATTATAACATTTTTTTAAGAAAAATTCAAGTAAAACAGGGTTTTTTGAATAAAATAATCAACAATGGTTAAAATAGAATTTGAAGAAGGGAGTGAATATAAATGAGCAGTAAATTCAATAATTGCAATAACCAAAACCAACAGCAGAACCAAAATCAAAATCAAAATCAGCAACAAAACCAACAGCAAAATCAAAAACAAAACAAGAAAAATAATAACTTTAACAATCAAAAAAACAACCAAAACAATTTTTAAGAAAAAAATACGGCATTGCGGAAAATTTGCAATGCCGTGTTTTTTATTTTTTCAGAGTTCCAAGACTTGCGGCTTTAAGATAGGCGTTAATAAAACCGTTTAAGTCGCCGTCCATAACCGCACCGATATTACCCATTTCAAAACCTGTTCTAAGGTCTTTAACCATAGTGTAAGGCTGGAATACATATGAGCGGATTTGACTGCCCCAACCGTTATCCATCTGTTCACCTTTGATGTCGGAAATCTTTTCTTTCTGCTGTTGCTCGGCAAGCTCGACAAGCTTTGCTTTAAGCATTTTCATTGCGTAATCTCTGTTTTGGTGTTGAGAACGCTGTGTTTGACAAGATGTTACGACACCTGTCGGGATATGTGTAAGACGGACTGCGGAACTTGTCTTGTTGATATGCTGACCGCCCGCACCGCTCGCACGGAATGCCTCCATCTTAATATCTTCGGGACGAATATCAACTTCCACGTTGTCGTCAAGTTCGGGCATAACTTCGATTGATGCGAATGAAGTCATACGCTTGCCGGCGGAGTTGAAAGGTGAAATTCTCACAAGACGGTGTACGCCTTTTTCGGCTTTAAGATAGCCGTAAGCATTAAGACCGTCGATTTCTATTGTACAGCTTTTAATACCTGCCTCATCACCCGGAAGCGAATCGAGAACAGTTGCGGTATAGCCGTTTTTCTGCGCCCACATTTGATACATACGGATAAGCATTTCGCACCAATCCTGTGCCTCTGTACCGCCTGCACCTGCGTGGAACGTCATAATTGCGTTGTTTTTGTCGTAATGACCGCTCAAAAGGGTTTCAAGCGTCATTTTGTCAATATCCGCCTCGATTTCTTCAGTTGCCGAAACAACATCGGGTAACATACTTTCGTCGTTTTCCTCGTTTGCAAGGTCGATTAAAACAAGTGTATCTTCCCATTTTGAAACAAGGTTGTTAAACGCCTCAACCTTGTCTTTTAATTGCTTTGTTTTTTGAAGAACTTTCTGTGAATTATCCATATCGTCCCAAAATCCCGGCTGGGCGCTTTGTTCTTCAAGTTTTGTTATTTCACTTTCCGCACCTGCGATGTCAAAGTGAATCCCTCAAATCGTTTATGCTGTCTTCAAAGCCTTGCAGCTTTAGTCTGTACTCATCGTACTCTAACACATTTATCACTTCTTTCGTTTTATTTGTTAATTTCCGTAAATCTTGTGAATTTCATCGGAATAAGTACCGTCTTGATTATACACATAAAGCGGCGGCAAAAGCTTTAATTCCTCACCGCCGTCACGCATACCCTCGATTAATACCATATTCGGTACTTTATCATATGACGGATGGACGAAACGCATACGCTTCGGCTCTATTTTGTATTTACGCATGGCACACATAATGTCTACAAGTCTGTTAGGTCTGTGAATCATAAAAAATCTGCCTTTCGGAATAAGCAGTTTTGCACTGACGTTTATAACGTCATCAACAGTACACATAACCTCGTGACGTGAAATTGATTTTGTGTCAATATCATTTTGATTACCGCTGCCGCACTTCATATACGGCGGATTGCAGGTTATTTTGTCAAAACTGTCACGACCGTATATAGAAACGGCGGTTTTTAAATCGCCGCATTCTATGGAAATACGATCTTCAAGCTTGTTATGTTCCACACTGCGCTGTGCCATTTGTGCAATCTCTTCCTGTATTTCAAGACCGAAAATTTTCGGTGTGTTTGTTTTTGCGGATAAAAGCAAGGGTACAATACCTGTACCTGTGCATAAATCAAGTGTTTTTTTAGACCTTGTTTCCTTTGCAAAATCGGATAATAAAACAGCGTCAATACCAAACTTGAAACCGTTTTTCTTTTGGATTATGAAAAGACCGTTTTGCAAATCGTCCAAACATTCATCATCTTTTATCATCAGTCCTCGTTTGCAATGTTGTCAACAACCGCAAAGCTGATTTCGCCTGCTGCCGCAACTTGACCGCCTACTGTTGCTTTTACGTTTGCTTTACCCATTCCGTGACGGTAAGTAACCAAATCAGCGTGAAGCTCCAATGTATCGCCCGGAACTACCTGACGGCGGAATTTGAAATTGTTGATACCTGTGAATACACCGAGTTTACCTCTGTTTTCGGGCATTGACAAAAGCATTACAGCACCGACTTGTGCAAGTGCCTCTGTAATAAGTACGCCCGGCATAATTGGGTTACCCGGGAAGTGACCTGTAAATTGAGGTTCGTTTGCCGTTACGTTTTTGATACCTGTTATGCTTTTGCCTTCTTCAAAATCAACAATTTTGTCTATAAGCAAAAACGGATAACGGTGCGGAAGAATTTTTTGGATTTCTACGTTTGTTAGTGTGATTGGTTCGTTTTTCATAATTAATATATCCTCTCTTTTTTAATCTCTGATGTATGCTTTTTTGTGGAATATATGAGTCGGCTCGGTAACTGTGTCGATATTGTCAAGTGCAATTCCCGCACCTTTTGCAACGCAGTCGATTATATCCGGTGCAAGCACCACTTTGACGCCGATGTCGTCCGAAATACGCTTGTCCAAACCGTAAATCAAAGAACCGCCGCCTGTCATTATTATTCCGTCTTGTATAATGTCACCGTGAAGTTCGGGAGGTGTTTCTTCAAGCACTTCCTTAATTCTCTCAGTCATATTATAAACAAAATCATCAAATGCGGGGTATAGGTCGTTTGAAGAAATAGTTACTTCTTTCGGAAGCCCCGAAAGTACGCTGATACCTTTTGCTTTGCATAACAGCTCATTTGAACGCGGTATAACACCGCCGATTTCCATTTTAATTCTTTCGGCTGTTCGCGGACCGATAATCATACCCATTTCTTTGCGCATATAACGAATAATCGCCTCGTTAAATTCGTCACCGGCGATTTTCAGCGAACGGCTGACAACGATACCGCCAAGCGATAATACTGCAATGTCGGTTGTACCTCCGCCTATGTCCACAACCATAGTACCGTGCGGACGTGAAATATCAAACCCTGCACCGAGTGCTGCCGCAACAGGTTCTTCGATAATGTAAATATCTTTTGCACCGACATCTCTTGCCGCCTCAATTACGGCTCTTTGTTCAACGTCCGTAACACCGCTCGGAACGCACATCATTATGCGTGGGTGACCGATTGTTCGTGAAAATATTTTTGAAAAGAAATGTTTAATCATTTCCTGTGTAAGCGTAAGATTTGAAATTACACCGTCAATAAGCGGACGAACGGCCTGTATATGCGGCGGAGTTCTTCCGAGCATTGCGAGTGCGTCTTTGCCTACGGCACAAACTTCGTTTGTTTTGGTGTTTACCGCGATAACGGTCGGCTCACGCAGTACAATGCCCTTGTTTTTGATATAGACAAGCACCGTCGCAGTGCCTAAGTCTATACTTATATCATTATTGAACATATTTCTGCTCCTAAATTAACAAAATCGGACTATACGCAAAATGCTTATAGCCATATACTATTATTATATCGTATTATTCGTTTTAACTCAACCTATTTTCAGAAGTTTTTTCGCATTTTTGTAAAAAATATTGTTACAATCTTCCTCTGAAAGAGGTAAGGCAGATAAATGTTTTGCCATTTGACCTTGCTTTTCCCAAGGTGAATCTGTCGCGTGAAGTATTTTTTCACTGCCGTGATTTTTGATTATGCGTAAAAGCTGTTCATCTGTGATAAAGTTAAGCATAAAGGCTGTGTCGAAATATATCGGTGTGCCGACAAGGTATTTTTCGACATCGTCCCATAACTTCCAGCCGCCCAAATGTGCGGCAACGATTTTGTCGCCTTTAACGTAGTCAAGAACGTGAGAAAGCCTTTCGGGAGTACAGTGAACAGGCGGATCGATACCTATATCTTTGCCCGAATGAAGTACGGTTATAAGGTCGAGTTCCTCACATTTTTTCAGAATTTGTATTGATTCTTTGCTGTCGATGTAAAATTGCTGATATTCGGGGTGTAGCTTTATACCTTTAAGCCCTTTTTCTTTGATGTCATACAAAACACTTTCCCAATCCGATTGCATAGGGTGCAGACTGCCGAGTGAATAAATACCGTCAATACCGTTTATTGATGCGGCGAAGTTATTTATTGTTGTTGATTGCTTTACGTTCGTGGCAATCGGAAGTACAAGCGATATGTCAACGTTGTTTTCACGCATTGACTGCTTGAGTGCGTCAAGTGTACCGCGTAGTTCGGCTTTGTGTGGCCTGTATTCTTCTTTGATGTTCGATTCAAGTAATTTTATCGTTTTGTCCGCTATTTTGTCTGGAAAAATATGTGTATGAAAATCTGTCAGCATTTTAAATATCCTTTCGTTTGATTGATTATATTATAGCATAAAACAGTATATAATATCAAGAAAAAAGAACCGATTTTATTGTCGGCTCTTTAGTGGTGTTATTTATGAATTTCCTTCATTTCTTCGTGCATATTTGCGGCGTTTTGAGTAATTTTTTCAAGGTCGTTTCTTTCCTCAACCTTATCGACAAGTGATGATGCCATAGGAACGTCCGCCTCACGGCTTGCCTGATATTTATATGCAAGTTTCAAAAGTATTGGTGTAACGATGGTTGTCGCAACAACGACAAGTACAAGCGGTGCGAAAAATTCGTCTTTCATAAGTCCCATTGACATACCCTTTGTGGCAACGATAAGTGCAACTTCACCTCTTGAAATCATACCGATACCGATTTTAACCGATTGAAGATTTGTGTATTTGCATATCTTGGCACCAAGTCCGCAACCAATCATCTTTGAAAGAATTGCAACTACAAGCAATAATACGGTAAGCACTACAACCGTTGCAGACATATTGCTGAATGTTACTTTAAGACCGACGCTTGCAAAGAATACCGGTGAAAGAAGAACGTATGAAACCGTATCGAAACGGTTTAGCATATACGAAGTTTTTTTGTTGTTTGAAAGGATAAGACCTGCAACGAAAGCACCTGTAATATCACTTACGCCGAAGAAATATTCGGCGGCGAATGACATAAGCAAACAGAATGCAAATGCAAGAATTACAAAACGTCTTAAATCCTTTTTGTATTTATTAATCCACGGATTGACAAACTTGATGAAAAGAAATGCCACAACTCCGCAGAATATGAAGAAACCGAGTATCTTCAGAAGTATTATCCACAGAGAAACGTCACTGCCGGCAAAGCTTGAAATAACAGTAAGTGCAATAATACCGAGTACGTCGTCTATAAGTGCCGCGCCCAAGATTGCGTTACCTGTTTTTGTCGAAAGTTTGCCGAGTTCTTTAAGTGTTTCAACTGTGATACTGACAGATGTTGCGGTTAGAACGACACCGACAAATATGTTTTGCAGCATTGTCTGCTGGTCGGTTACCGGGTTGTAGATCGTGGCTACAAAGTATCCGCCGACAAGCGGTACGATAACGCCGAGCAGAGCGATTATAAACGACGCAAGACCTGTCTTTTTCAGCTCCTGAACGTCTGTTTCAAGACCGGCTGCGAACATAAGTACGATAACACCGATTTCGGCAATGTTCTTGATAAAATCGGTTTCCTGCAAAACTCCGAAACAGGCAGGACCTAAAAGAAGTCCGGCGATAAGAGCGCCGACTACCTGTGGCAGTTGGATACGTCTTGTTAAAAGTCCGAGGATTTTTGTACTTATCAAAATAAGTGCAATGTCGAGTAAATATTTGTAAGATTCCATTGCTGTTGCCTCCTATATAAATAAGTATTAATTTTTTAAATCTAAGAATTAATTTTACTCCTATAAGTGCATTTTATCAAGACAGCAAAAAAAACAAAAATAATAAAATTTTTTGTCTATTTTTCTACTTTTAGGACAGACGGTGTGAATTTGATTAAAATATAATTGCAATTAGGCGTGAAGTGGTATATAATATAAATATGCTGTAGACAAAACTGTTGCAGTTTTGTCTGCTTTATTTTGTTGACAGGCTCAGCATTAAAAATAACAGAGTAGATTCGTGTGCGTGAAGTGCGGAGTGAACGGGGAGTTGTCACTTTGACGAAAAGCCTTAGGCTTGCGGTATACGGATTGCATCCCGCTGATTTACGGTAGAGAATATTATTTAAGCTCCCTATGGTAAGGGAGTTTTTTCTTTTTAACGGGACGGCTTTGTCTGAAAGGATATGAAGTTGATGAATTACAAAGAGGCAAGAGAGTACATAAAAAAAGCCTCGCAATATGGGATTGTTCCGGGATTGGATAATATATCAAATCTCTGCGATAAACTCGGTAATCCGCAGAATGAACTTGATGTTATTCACATCGCCGGCACTAACGGTAAAGGAAGCGTAGGTGCTTTTGTCGAACAGATTTTGATTGAGTCCGGCAAGAAAGTCGGACGATATGTTTCACCGTCGGTTTTTGATTATCTTGAACAGTTTCGTATAAATGCAGAAAATATGAGTGAGGACAGATATGCTTATTATATAAGCCGTATCAGTGAAGTTGCGGACAAAATGACTCCGCACCCTACACCTTTTGAAATGGAAACGGCGGCGGCATTTTTGTATTTTAAAGAAGAACAATGTGATGTTGTTTTGATTGAAGTCGGTATGGGCGGACGTGAGGACGCAACCAATATTATTCCGAAAAGTCTTGTATCGGTGATAACTCCGATAAGTATGGACCATATGAAATTCCTCGGCAACACGCTGGAAGAAATCGCATATCAAAAGTCGGGTATTATAAAAAATAACGGACTTGTCGTTACGGCAAAACAGGAAAATTGTGTGATGAATGTCATAGAAAACGAGTGCTGTGAAAAAAATGCACGGCTTATAAAAGCCGACAATGTGACGGAATATGAAATATCGCTTGACGGTGAATATCAACGCGAAAATGCCGCCGTTGCGGAAGAAGTGTGCAGGCATATTGACGGTGTGAGCGAAAATGATATAAAGAACGGTTTAATAAATACGGTATGGCACGGCAGGTTTGAAAAAATATGCGATAAACCGGAATTTATAATTGACGGCGCACATAATATTGACGGTGCGAAAAGGCTCAAAGAAAGTATCGGAAAGTATTACGGCAATCGAAAAATCGTGTATATAACAGGTGTGTTTGCGGATAAGGCATACAAGCAAATTGCCGAAATAACCGCACCGCTTGCACAAAAGATATACACGATTACACCGAACAATCCGCGAGCGTTATCAAACGAAAAATATGCAAGTGCAATAAGTAAATATAATCAAAATGTTGAGGTGGTAAGCCTTGATACAGCGCTTAAATTGTGCCTTAATATGACGGACTGCGTTGTTATTGCGTTCGGTTCATTGTCGTTTTTGGGTGAATTGAAAAGAAAAACGGACGACATAATAAGTATGCGAAAATGCAACAATATTTTGAATAATAAAAATTTTCGTGACATTCTGTCAAAAATAAATTCTGCCGAAAAGGACAGAATTTACTGCAATCACGGAATTGACCATCTTTTAGACGTTGCAAGAAGTGCGTATATTTTGAATTTGGAAAACGGACTTAACATACCGAAAGAGATTATATACGGTACGGCTTTACTGCACGATATAGGACGGTATGAGCAGTATAAAAACGGCATAAATCATCACAAAGCAGGCGGTGAAATTGCGAAAAAAATACTTTGTGAATGTGGGTTTGCAAGTGATGAGATTGAATATATGGTTGAGGCGGTAAGGGCGCATAGGGAAATACCCGAAAAAGCGGAAACACTCGGCGATATTATTGCGATTGCGGATAAGAGAACACGTTTGTGTATGATGTGCAACGCAATAGATACCTGCAAGTGGAGCGAAAATGAGAAAAATACAGATATAGTGTTGTAAGGGGGATAAAAATGATAATAGGAAACAAGGAATTCGGAAATCATACATATGTAATGGGTATATTGAATGTGACGCCTGATTCATTTTCGGACGGAGGTAAGTTTAATAATATTGACAGTGCTTTAAAGCATACCGAACAGCTTATAAATGACGGTGCGGATATAATTGATGTCGGCGGTGAATCGGCAAGACCGAATTATACAAAAATCAGTGATGAAGAAGAAATTGAAAGAGTTGTGCCTGTAATAGAAAAAATCAAGGCTGATTTTGATGTGCCTGTTTCGATAGACACATATAAAAGCAAGGTAGCTGCGGCGGCTGTCGGAGCAGGCGCGGATCTTGTAAATGATATATGGGGATTGAAATACGATAAGAATATGGCGGAAGTGATTGCAAAATCGGGTGCGGCGTGTTGTCTTATGCACAACAGAGAAAGAGCAGAATATAATTCCTTTGTGGAGGACGTACTTGACGACCTTAGAGAAACAATAGTCGTTGCGAAAAAAACGGGTATTGCTGACGATAAAATAATACTTGACCCTGGTGTGGGTTTTGCGAAGTCGTATGAACAAAATCTTATTATAACGAATAACGTAGACAGACTTAACGAACTCGGCTACCCTGTTTTGCTCGGTACGTCAAGAAAGTCAATGATAGGCTTGACGCTTGATTTGCCGTCAGATCAAAGAGTTGAGGGGACTGTTGCAACATCGGTTATAGGAGTTATGAAAGGCTGCAGATTTGTAAGGGTACACGATGTACTTGAAAACAAACGTGCGATACTTATGACCGAGGCAATAATAAACAGCTGATAAAAGGAGCGGAAAATGGACAAAATATCTATCAGAGGACTTGAAGTTTTTGCAAATCACGGTGTTTTCAAAGAAGAAAACGTACTCGGACAAAAATTTATCGTTAATGCGGAGCTTGTGTGTGACACAAGAAGTGCGGGCAAAGAGGATAATCTTGAAAAATCGGTTAATTATGCAGAAGTGTGCAATCTTATTACCAAAGTAATGAGAAACAACACATTTAAGCTTATTGAGGCGGCGGCGGAAAATATTGCCGAGAAAATATTGCTTGAATACGATTTAATAAGAGAAGTAACAATAACATTAAAAAAACCTTGGGCGCCGATTATGATGAGTGTTGATACTGTGGAAGTGAGCATAACGAGAAAATGGCACAGGGCATATATTGCACTCGGTTCAAATATGGGTGACAGCAAAGGTCACCTTGACGGTGCTGTCAAAGAACTTGACGCGGATAAGTGTTGCAGAGTGAAAAAAGTGTCGGAGTTTATCGTGACAGAGCCTGTCGGCGGTGTTGAACAGGACGATTTTTTAAACGGCTGTCTTGAACTTGAAACGCTTTACACACCGTATGAATTGCTTGATTTTTTGCATAAAATCGAACAGGCACATAACAGAGAACGCATTGTTCATTGGGGACCGAGAACACTTGATTTGGATATTATTCTTTATGACGATGTTGTTATGTACGAGGACGATTTAATCATACCTCATATCGAAATGGAAAACAGAGAATTTGTTTTAAAACCGCTTTGTGAGATAGCGCCTTATATAAAAAATCCCGTAAATGGAAAATCAATAAAACAACTTTTAAGTGAAATTCAAAAATAAATAATTTTGTACAAAATATTTTTATACTTTTTATGCAAAATAATACGATATGTCACTTGAAAAATATCGCTACTTATGATATATTTGTAATGTAAATGTAAAATAAGGTCGTAGACGGACGAAAACCGTCAAAGAGAGAGAGAAAATTTAATACATATCCAGTAAGAAGGAGAATTACAATGACAAACAACTTTATAAGTAACGAAACACCGATAGTCGGCAAGCTTAGTATCATAAGTATGAAAGGCTGTGAAGGCATAACGGCTAAGATTGATGAATATCTTAGAGCTTTTAGAGGTTATGAGGATACAGAAACTTATGTTACTCATGTAACTTGTCCGAGATTTGGTACAGGCGAAGGAAAATGCGTTATCGATGAAACTGTAAGAGGTCATGACGTGTATATCATATGCGACGTGTTCAATTACGGTGTTACCTATAAAATGTACGGAGTTGAAAATCATATGAGTCCTGATGACCACTATCAGGATTTGAAACGTGTTATTGCCGCAATGGGCGGTAAGGCAAGACGTGTTACTGTCGTAATGCCTATGCTTTACGAGGGCAGACAGCACAGAAGAAACGGTCGTGAATCACTTGATGCGGCACTTATGCTACAAGAGCTTGTTCATATGGGCGTGTCAAATATCATTACATTTGACGCACACGATCCGAGAATTTCAAATGCAATTCCACTTGCAGGTTTTGATGATGTTCAAGCGACATATCAGATGATAAAGGCACTTGTCAGAGCCGTTCCTGATATATCACTAAACAAAAAAGATACTATTGTAATCTCCCCTGATGAAGGCGGTATGTCAAGATGTATGTACTATTCATCAGTGCTAAAGCTTGACCTTGGTATGTTCTATAAAAGACGTGATTACTCTGTAATCGTAAACGGCAAAAACCCTATTGAGGCTCACGAATATTTGGGACGTGACGTAAACGGTAAGGACGTTATTATCGTTGACGATATGATTTCATCGGGTGAATCTGTAATTGACGTTGCAAATAACCTTAAAAAGCAGGGTGCAAAGAGAATATTCGTATTTGCATCATTCGGTCTTTTCTGTAACGGTCTTGAGTGCTTTGATAAAGCGGCTGCGGACGGTATTGTTGATAAGATTTTCACAACAAACTTGATTTACAGAAATCCTGACCTTGCAACTCGTGAATGGTACTGTGAAGTTGATATGTCAAAATATATCTCACTTCTTATCGATACTCTTAACCATGATGAAACTATATCAAGCCTTCTTAACCCTGTTACAAAGATTAAGAATCTTGTTAGTAAACTTGAAAATAAATAGGAGATAATTATGCAGTGTGTGTTGTTGGCGGCAGGCTATGCCACAAGATTGTATCCGCTTACGGAAAATATGCCTAAGGCACTTTTAAAACTCGGCGACAAGACTATTTTGGAAATGGTTACGGATAAAATTGACGAGGTTAGCGACGTCGAAAATATCTACATTGTGACTAACGAAAAGTTTTATAAGCAGTTTGAAAAGTGGTGCAAAAGCTATAAAGGTCCGAAAAAAGTTAAGGTTATTAACGACCATACAACGAGTAATGATAACAGACTCGGCGCAATCGGTGATTTGAAGTACGTTATTGATACGGAAAATATCAATGACGAAATTCTTGTTATGGCAAGCGATAATATATTTGATTTTTCGCTTTGCGATTTTGTGGATATGTACCGCAGTAAAAACGCTGATATGATTTGTGCGCATACGATTGAGAATAAAGAAGATTTACATTCTATGGGCGTTGTTGAACTTGACGGTGACGGCAAGGTGACAAGTTTTGAAGAAAAGCCGAAACAGCCTAAATCGGATTTGGGTGTACCGCCGTTTTATCTGTATAAACGCGATACACTACCTCTTATAGATAAATATTTAAAAGAGGGCAATAATCCCGACGCACCGGGACATTTTATACCGTGGCTTATCGGTAAAAACGATGTGTACGCATATGTGTTTGACGCAGTTCGTATTGACATCGGTACACCGGAAAGTTATTATGACGCTTGTGAAAAGCAGAAAAACGGTACATTGTTTAATAACTAAAACCAAAGGGCAGTTTAAAAACTGTCCTTTTTACTTGCAATCAAAGATGAGGGAAACCTCATCTTTTTTTGTGTTCACAAATTGTTAAAAAACTAAATACAAAATATTCATTGACAAAAGAAATAATGTGAGTATAATAGTAGATGAAAGGTCAAAGAAAGTCAAAGTCAAAGAGGTGATTAAAAAATGGGTATGAGTGATAAGATAGAAGCTTTCATAAACGAACTTCTCAAAGACGATACGGACGAATGGTTGGAGCTTAAACGAAACGAGCTTGCATCAATATTCGGTTGTGTTCCGTCACAAATTAATTACGTTATTTCAACAAGGTTTAATCCCGACCACGGTTACATCGTCGAATCAAGACGAGGCGGCGGAGGTTATTTGAGGATTAAACAGGTAAAGCACGAAGATGGTATCATAATGCAGACCATCAAAGCCGTAGGCGAAAGCCTTGACGAGAAAACCGCTAAATCATATTTGGCAAACTTAATCAGGCACAACGCTCTTGATGAAAGAACAGCCTCAATTATATTCAGCGGAATATGCGACAATTCTTTGACTGTTAATCAACCGCAAAAAGACAAAGTAAGAGCAAATATATTTAAGAATATGCTTGCTATGGCAGGTAAATAAGGAGGATGATTGGAATGTATGATTTATTTTCAGATTTGTTTGATGGGTTTGATTGGTTTATGCAGCCGACAACTTATAAAGAGGAAAAGAAATGTCCCGTTTGCGGACGTACTTATTCCGATTTCAGACGAGATGGCAAGCTTGGGTGCAGTGAATGTTACAAAGTGTTCAGAGGTCCTGTAACCGAAACATTACGACAAATTCATCCGAGTACCGTTCATGTCGGTAAGATACCGTCAAAGTCAGGCGAAGAACTTAAATTAAAGAGAAAGTACGAAACACTAAAGCAAGAACTTTCGGCGGCGGTTAAAAATGAGGATTACGAAACAGCCGCAAAACTTCATAAACAGATTCGTGAAATAGAAAATGAGGTGAAAAAGTCATGATTTGGTATAAAAATAATAATTCGGACATAGTTGTTTCAACAAGAATACGTCTTGCGAGAAATGTTGATAAAACACCGTTCCCGAATGCCCTAAAGGACACAAAGGAAGTAACAGAAAAAATTAAAAACGCTGTTTTGGGCGGTAATTCGACATTGGCAAAGGATTTTGACTTTATTGACCTTGATAATACACCGCTTATCAGAAAACAGGAGCTTGCCGAAGAACATCTTATAAGTCCTGTTATGTGCGAGGGCAAAGGTAAGTCGGTTATGATAAGCAAAGACCGGACAATGAGCATTATGCTTATGGAGGAGGACCATATCAGACTGCAAATCATAAAAGACGGCTTTGCACTTGACGAGGCTTACTCACTTGCAAGCAAGGTTGATGATGTAATCGAAGAAAATATCACATATGCTTTTGATAATGATTTCGGTTACTTGACAGCTTGCCCTACAAATACAGGTACAGGTATGAGAGCGTCGGTAATGATGCACTTGCCTGCACTTACAATGACCGAGAATATCAACAGAGTTATTTCTTCGGCAGGCAGTCTTGGCATTGAAGTAAGAGGTCTTTACGGTGAGGGTACAAAGGCATACGGTAATTTGTATCAGATTTCAAACAGAATTACTTTGGGACTTTCCGAAAGTCAGGTAATCGAAAAATTGACTAATGTGGTTAATCAGATTGTCGATATGGAAACAAAAGCAAGAAATATGCTTAAAGAAAAAAATTATGACGTCATTGCGGACAGATTGTTCCGCTCATACGGTACACTTAAATATGCACGAAGTGTGTCGTCATCAGAGGCGAAATCACTTTTGTCCGATGTAATGCTTGGACAAAGTTTGGGTATAATTCCAAAGGAAAGCAAAATTGCACCGCTTGAATGTATGGTGCTTTCAGAGCCGGCGCTTGTGTGTGACGGTAAGGAATTATCACCGAATGAACGTGATAAAAAACGTGCAGAATTAATAAGAAACAATATCTAAATAACAAATAACACATAGAAGAAAAGGAGTTGATTATTATGTTATTCTCAAATTTCACAGAAAAAGCAAGAATTGCGATTAGCGAGGCTCACGATGCGGCTGCGGAAATGGGTCATAACTATATTGGCAGTGAACATCTTCTTATGGGACTTATTCGAGAGGGTAGCGGAGTGGCTGCTAAAGTGCTTGAGAAAAACGGCGTAACCGCCGAAAAGGTTAAAGATAAAATAAATGAATATATCGGTATCGGAGTTTCTCTCCCACAGCAGACCGAACTTCCGCTTACACCGCGTTCAAAACGTATTTTGGAAATGAGTGCTCTTGAAGCAAGACGTTTGAACCACAGTTATATCGGTACAGAACACTTGTTAATGGCTATCATTCGTGACGGTGACGGAGTTGCCGCAAAAATTCTTGAATCGCTTGGTGTTAATTTGCCGAATTTCTATACGGATACAGTCCGTTCAATAGAGGGTGACGTTGAAATGGAGTCACAGCCGGGCGGCGAATATCACCCAAATCCAAATTCGTCAACACCGACTCTTGACCAGTTCGGACGTGACTTTACAGCTATTGCGAAAGAGGGGAAATTTGACCCCGTAATCGGCAGAAGTAAGGAGATCGAACGTGTAACTCAGATTTTGTCAAGACGTACAAAGAATAACCCGTGCCTTATAGGTGAACCGGGTGTAGGTAAAACAGCCGTAATTGAGGGACTTGCTCAGAAAATTGCGTCAGGCGACGTTCCTGAGCCGTTAAAGACAAAACGTCTTGTATCGGTTGACCTTTCAAGTATGGTTGCCGGTGCAAAATACAGAGGTGAATTTGAAGAACGTTTGAAGAAAGTTGTAAATGAAGTTCTTGCGGCAAAGAATGTAATATTGTTCATTGATGAATTTCATACAATCGTCGGTGCAGGTAGTGCCGAAGGTTCGATGGACGCGTCGAATATCCTAAAACCGTTCCTTGCAAGAGGTGAATTGCAACTTATCGGTGCGACAACGCTTAAAGAATATAAGAAATATATCGAAAAAGACGCCGCACTTGAAAGACGTTTCCAACCTGTAACAGTCGGTGAGCCGACAGTAGAAGAAACGGTTGAGATATTGAAAGGTATCCGTGACAAGTACGAGGCACATCACAGCGTAACAATCACAGATGACGCATTGAAAGCCGCCGCAACATTGTCGTCACGTTATATCACAGACAGATTTCTTCCCGATAAGGCAATCGACCTTATTGATGAGGCGGCATCTAAAAAACGTCTTGGATCACAGACAGAGCCTGATGATTTGAAAGAAAAAGAAAAGAAACTTGAAAAATTACAGTCGGAAAAACAAGAGGCTATAACTGCACAAGATTTTGAAAAAGCCGCAAAAATCCGTGATGAAGAAAAGGTATTGAAAGAAGAAGTTGAAAAACTAAAATCTTCTTGGAAAGGTACAGGTTCATCTTCGGGACTTGTTGTAGACGAGGACGATATTGCCGACATCTTGGCAGACTGGACTCATATTCCTGCCGCAAGATTGAAAGAGGAAGAAATGGAGAGATTAAAGAATCTTGAAAATATTCTTCACGCAAGAGTTATCGGTCAGGACGAGGCTGTAAGTGCGGTTGCAAAAGCAATCAAGCGTGGCAGAGCCGGACTTAAAGACCCTAAACGTCCGATTGGCTCGTTCTTGTTCTTAGGTCCTACCGGTGTAGGTAAAACAGAACTTTCAAAGACTTTGGCTGAAGCGATGTTCGGCAGTGAAAATGCACTTATCCGTGTAGATATGTCGGAATATATGGAGAAGCACGCCGTATCTAAATTTATCGGTTCGCCTCCGGGATATGTAGGATTTGAAGAGGGCGGTCAGCTTACTGAAAAAATCAGAAAACACCCTTATTCGGTAATCTTGTTCGATGAAATCGAAAAGGCACATCCTGACGTATTCAACATTATGCTGCAAATTCTTGATGACGGTATTCTTACAGACGCACAAGGCAGAAAAGTAGACTTCAAGAACACTGTTATCATTATGACATCTAACCTTGGTGCAAAAGAAATTCTCGGCAATGTATCATCTAAACTTGGTTTCAAGAAAGACGAGGAAAAGGACAAGAACATCAGTGAACACGACAGTATCAAGAACAAAGTTATGGAAGAAGTTAAACGTGTGTTTAAACCTGAATTCCTTAACAGAATTGACGATATAATCGTATTTGACAGATTGACAGAGGATAACATCAAGGAAATTGCAAAACTTATGCTTAAATCTCTTGAAAAACGTTTGAATGCGAATGAAATCAATGTAACATTTACGGAGAGTGCCGTAAGCAAAATTGCTAAGTCGGGCTTTGACCCTGTATACGGTGCAAGACCTTTAAGACGTGCAATTCAAAACGAAATCGAAGATATGCTTTCGGAAGAAATCATTGACGGTAACGTTAAGAGCGGTGACAGCATTACTGTAGATGTTGAGGACGATAAGTTTACTGTTAAAAAATAAGACTCAAACAAGGCAGTCACTTTTGTGACTGCCTTGTTTATGCAAAAAAATATAGTTGCTCATTTGAGCAACTATATAAATTTTTGTATTTAATTATGCAGCCGGAGTAGCTGTCGGAGCAGCTGTTTCAGCCGGAGCTTTTGTCGGTGCTACAGTAGCAGATGGGTCTGCGGTAGCCTCAGGAGCAACAGTGGCTGTTGGGTCTGCAGTAGCAGTTGGTTTAACTGTTTCGGCAGGAGTATCAGTACCGTTTATAACAACTTCAGCTTGGCTGATCTTTAGATCATCACCTTCATATTGTACTGATTTATTGCCTACATTGCTAACTGAGTCAACAAGAAGTGATGTGTTGAAACCAAGCTTTGTGTTGTATCCGTTTGAAAGTTGGAATGAACCCTTTTCGCCTGTAAGTGACTTGAATGTAAGTTTCATAACAGCACCGTCTGCCGTAACTGCTGTTTCGGCATTAACAGTAATAGATGCGGCTTTTACATAACCGTATGTAAATTCAGGGTTTGCTGCACCTATTGCACCTTCGATTACGTTGTCGCCGTTTACAAGTTCGGCTTTTACAAATTCAAATGCAGTAGGGTCATACTTAACAGTTGCAGTTACGCCTGAAACAAATTTTTCAGCCGGAAGATTTTCTGCGTTTACAGAAAGAACAACTTCTTCGCCCTTAGCGGCTGTTAGCTTGTCAGCTGAAAGTGACAATGCAGGAACGCCTGCGTCTGCTGAAGGAGCGTTAGCTGTTGTGATATTGATTGTATAATCTTCACCGTTCCATTGAACATCTGCGTCAAGAGCCTCGCTGATTGCTCTTAGAGGAATCATAGTTCTGTCGCTGATGATTTGAGGAGCAACGTCCAAAGTTACGTCATTTTCAGGAGCAACGAAGTCTTGTCCTGACATAAGAGCTCCGAAAACACCGCTTACGTCAAAAACTTTCATTGTACTGTCGTCGATAGTCAATCTGATAAGAGTTTTGTTATCAGAACTTGTAACATCAACAGTTCTTGTATCTTCTTTCCATTCAACCTTTGCACCCATAGCCTCAAATACGCCTCTTGCAGGAACAAGAGTAGTACCTTCGCCAAGAATTACAGGAGCTTGGTCGTCAAAAAAGATTTGACCTTGGTTCACGAATACAGTAGGAGTTTTATCCTCTGCCATAGCAATACCTGTGCATGAAACTGCAAGTGCAGCTGCAAGAGAAATGCTTAAAATTTGTTTCTTCATAAAAAATACTTCCTTTCATTTTACGAATTTATCAAACATTATAACACAAAAACTCGAAATATACAATAAAATTTTTTAAATTTGTATAGCCATACAATCGAAAATGTAGTATAATAATAAACAACTGAGGTCATATAGAGGATATATCGCCTTAAGCTCCAAGAAAATGAAAGGAGTATCTGAATATGAATGCGTTTTTGGAATACTTAGTAAAATATGTACAGTTGCTTAGAATAAGTGATTTAATTGATATATTGATAGTTTCGGTTATAGTGTATTATCTTATAAATTTAATTCGTGAAACAAGAGCAATGCAACTTGTGAAGGGTATTATATTTTTGTTTATAGCATTCTTTTTAAGTCAGTGGCTGAAACTTAATGCTTTAAACTATATTTTAGGCGGGGCAATGCAAATCGGTGCATTTGCGGTAATCGTAATATTTCAGCCCGAATTGCGTAATTTGCTTGAAAGAATGGGGCGTTTCAAAGTCGGACGTATAATTGATTTTGCGTCGGACACTACAGAGGACGATTTACACAGGGTTATAGATTCGATTGCACAAGCCGCCGCGAATATGTCGGCGACAAAGACGGGTGCGCTTATTGTAATGGAACGTGCAACGCGATTGGGTGAATATATAAGTACGGGGACAATGCTTGACGCGAATGTATCAAGCGGACTTTTGGAGAATATATTTGTACCGAATACACCTTTGCATGACGGTGCGGTTATAATAAGGAATAATAAAATTGTGACAGCCGGCTGTCTTTTGCCGCTTACCGCAAATAATAATTTATCAAGAGATTTGGGTACACGTCACAGAGCGGCGATAGGACTCAGCGAAGTCACAGACGCGGTTATTATAGTGGTGAGCGAAGAAACAGGCAAGATTTCCATAGCGTTAAACGGCTCGCTTACGCGTAATCTTTCAAGAGAGTCGCTTGCAAAGGCACTTAAAAAGATTATGAGTCAAAAGCAGGAAACGAACGAAAAGATAGATAAGATTATGTTTTGGAGGACGAAATGACGGAGAAGAAAGCGAATGTAACGAATACTCAAAAGCTGAAAACCGTAATACTTTCGGTTTTCCTTGCAGTAATCGTGTGGTTTATGGTTATATATGTGAATGACCCCGATATTACGACTACCGTTTCGGATTTGAATGTAAGATTTGTCGGTGAAATGTCGCTTAGGGATAAAAAACTTGCGGTGACCGGTAAGGATAAAATTCACGAATTGTCGGTTGTTGTAACGGGTAAACGAAGTGACCTTATGAATTTTATGGACGATATATATGTTCAGGTTGATGTCAGCGATATTGACTCAACGGGTGAATATAATTTGTCGGGAGTGATTTCAATTCCGACAACGAGAATTTCAGTTGAAAAGGAAAAGTACGGAGATATTCCGATTACGGTTGAACCGCTTGAAATGAAAGATATTGAGGTTACTGTAAAACAGACCGGTATGCTCAAAGACAAGATAGTAAAATCGTCTGTAAATAATCCGACTGTCACAATAACAGGTGCAAAAAGTGAAATAGACGAGGTTGCAGGTGCTATTGCAACGGTTGATGTGTCAAGTATTCAAGAGGACGGCGTGGAAAACGTGAACTATCTTCTGACGGACACAAACGGTGAACTTATAAACAAGAATGAAACGATTGAAAGTGCACGTTCTTATGTGGAGGTTGTAAATACGATATATGACGCAAAACTTTTGCCTGTTGTGCCAAGACTTTCGGCAGAGCTTGACAAGGAATATATTTTGAAAGCGGATAAATCTTTTGCCACACCTGCAAGCGTTACGGTTGGCGTGGACGAAACTAATACGGATGATAAAGTCATTGCACTTATAGATAAAGTTCCGTCAGACGGTTTCGGCGAATATGAACTTGAATTGTCAAGCGGTATGTATATACCGGAGGATAATAAAAAAGTCAAGTATAAATTGGATATAGTAAAAAAAGCCGTTGCACAGCTTGAACTTACCGTACAGGCACAAAATGTACAATCAGGTTTGACGGCTAAGATAAACAATAAACTCATCGCACAGGTTTGGGGTGAGGAAGGAAAAATTACCACAGATAATGTAAAGGCTTACGTTGACGTAAGCGGACTTGGAGCGGGAACATACAATTTGCCTGTAAAAATTGAAGGTGAAAATGTTAGTTTCGCAGAAAATTATACAATAGAAGTTACTGTAGAATAGGAGAATAAATAAATGGCAGATAAATTAGTAAGAGGAAACAGTATGGACGGTGCAATCCGTGTTTTTGCGGCGGTGACAACCGACCTTGTGAATGAGGCACAGAGAATACATCATACTTATCCGGTTGCAACGGCTGCACTCGGCAGATTGCTTACAGGTGCGGCAATTATGGGTGCAGCAGGATTGAAGAATGAAACAGACAGTATGACGGTTCAGATAAAGGGCGAGGGTGAAATTACAAACCTTGTTGCCGTTACTGATTGTCACAGTAGGGTCAGAGGTTATGTTTCAAACCCGTATGTTGACAGACCGCTTAACAATAAAGGTAAACTTGATGTAGGCGGTGCTATCGGCGGCGGATATTTGAGTGTTGTACGCGATTTGGGATTGAAAGAGCCGTATGTCGGACAAATTCCGCTTGTATCGGGCGAAATTGCGGAGGACTTGACATATTATTATGCAAAAAGTGAGCAGATACCTACATCGGTTGCACTTGGCGTGCTTGTTGATACAGACAACAGCGTAATAGCGGCAGGCGGTTTTATGATACAGCTTATGCCGGAGGCTACCGAAGAAATGGCGGTTCAGCTTGAAGATATATTAAAGGAGTTGCCTCCTGTTACGACAATGATTAAAGAGGGTATGACTGCGGAGGATATTCTGTTCAGAGTAACGGAAGGATTTTCGATGGTATGTGAAAACAAGGCGGTTGTACCGGAATATAAGTGTACGTGTTCAAAAGAGCGTATGGAAAAAGCACTTATTTCAATAGGTAAAAAAGAGCTTGAAGAACTGATTGAGGATCAGGGGGAGGCTGAACTTACTTGCCAGTTCTGTGATAATAAATACCATTTCAATAAGAAAGAACTCGAAGATTTATTGGAAAAAGCAAAATAAATAAAGAATTTAGTAAAAAATGCTTGACAATCCGAGAGAAAATCTATATAATATTTGAGGTGTCTATTTTTATGATAGGAATAAAGACGGCTGATTGGGGCCGGAATTAAGCAGAGGAGGTGCTGTAACAATGAAAAGAACATTTCAACCGAAAAAGCGTCAAAGAGCTAAGGAACACGGTTTCAGAAAGAGAATGTCTACTAAGTCAGGCAGAAAGATTTTGGCTAGCAGAAGACAGAAGGGCAGAAAGAAGTTATCTGCATAATATATGAAGATGTAGGCAGGAAGCGGGGAGGAATTCTTTGCTTGTTGCCTTTTTTTCATAATAAGACAAATGAGGTTTAATATGAAAAACACTCAAAGTTTAAAACTCAACAGAGATTTCAGACGTGCATACAAGGGTGATAACTTTGTCGGAGGATATACCGTTGTATATATGAAGAAAAATAAATATCAGTTTAACCGTCTTGGTTTGAGAGTCGGTAAGGCGACCGGTAAGGCTGTTACGCGAAATCGCTTAAAAAGGCTTATGCGTGAGAGTTATCGCCTTATGGAAGATGATATTGAAAAGGGTTATGACTTCATAATTGTTGCACGAAACAGAGCTGTTGGAAAAACACAGTCGCAGATTCAAGGCGATATTAGGTTTGCTATGAGAAAGCTGGGACTAATTAAATGAAAAAATTTTTAATCGCATTGATTGATTTTTACAGACACCAAATTTCACCGTATAAAGGCGGGGCGTGCTGCCGGTTTGTCCCGACCTGTTCACAATATGCAAGAGAGGCAATAGAGAAATACGGTGCTTTGTACGGGACATATCTTGCCGTAAGAAGAATATTAAGATGTCATCCGTTTCATAAGGGCGGTTATGACCCTGTACCCGATAAACATAAAGGCAGCGGAGAGGAAAAATAAGACATATGTTTGAATATCTTATTACACGACCGATGGGCTTTATAATTGAGCACATCTATAATCTTGTTTCAAATTATGGTCTTGCGATAATTATCTTTACGATTCTTATAAAGCTGATTTTAATTCCGCTTAACATACATTCGCAAAAGGCTATGAAGAAACAGCAAAAAATACAGCCGATTATGGCTGAACTTCAAAAGAAGTATGCAAATGACCAAGAAAAACTTCAGCGTGAAATGATGAAGATTTATAAGGAAAATAATATAAGTATGACAGGCGGCTGCTTGCCTATGCTTATTCAAATGCCTATATTGATTGGTCTTTATCAGGTTATTCAGAAACCTCTTTCATACCTTGCAGGTGTTGATTGGGCTAATGCGTCGGTTATTAACGAAGTTATCCGTCTAAAGGACGCAATGGTAAATTTGGGATATAACATTGGTAATCTTGCTAATGCTACAATGGAACAGCTTGCGAACAATTCGCAAATCCAGCTTTCAAAGTGGGCAGGTATTGTCGGAACACAGGGAACGGCTCTTGAAGGTGTTTCGGGCGGAGTTCACCCTTGGGTATTGAATTTCAATTTCCTTGGTCTTGACCTTTCAAACGCACCGTCAGCGGCTTTCGGACATATTATGGCACTTGATTTTTCAAATATGAGTGTTATATTATTGCTGCTAATTCCTGTTTTGGCGGTTATTGCGTCGGTAATTTCAATGAAAGTTACTCAGGCACAGACAGGTCAAAATCAAAACACAGAAGGTCAGGCTGCTCAAATGACAAAGTCAATGAATCTTATGATGCCGGTAATGACAGCGTTCTTTACAGTTACACTTCCGGCAGGTCTTGGATTATACTGGATTATAAGCTCAGTTGTACAAATTCTTCAGCAGTTGATACTAAATGCTTTTTTAGATAAGAAAGGGGAAGAGATCGTTGTCACAGTTCCAGAAAAGAAACAACAGCATAGAAAAAAACGCAAAAAATAAACAAGACGCAATCGAACTTGCATTAAAAGAGCTTAACGCAAGCAGAGAGGACGTTGAAATAGAAGTTCTTGACGAGGGTTCAAAAGGATTTTTGGGAATCGGTGCAAGAGATGCGCGTGTTAGAGTAACTCTTATAAAGAGCGAAGAACCTGTAAATGAAACTTATGTTCAAGAAAAAGAAGAAGTAGCAGAAACAGAAGTTAAGCCTGTAAAGCGTGAGCCGAAAGTGAAGAAAGAATCACTTGGCGATCCGGCTGATGACGCTAAGAAATTCCTAAGCGACATATTTAACGCAATGGATCTTGACGTTGCCATTGACGCAAAGATGGAAGAACAGTCTGTTTCAATCGACCTTTCAGGCGAAAATATGGGTATTGTAATCGGTAAAAGAGGTGATACTCTTGACAGCTTGCAGTATCTTACTTCACTTGTTGTAAACCAAAGATCAGATGATTATATCAAGGTTTCAATAGATACTGAAAATTACAGAGAAAAACGTGAGGAGGCATTGTTGGCACTTTCAACACGTCTTGCCGATAAGGTTACAAAGACAGGTAAGAAGTTTACTTTAGAGCCGATGAATCCGTATGAAAGAAGAATAATTCATTCAAATCTTCAAGACAGCGAAACAGTAACAACTTATTCTGTAGGTTCAGAACCGTATCGTAAAGTCGTAATTGCACCTAAGAATGCAAAGCCTTACGGTAAGGGCGGTTATAAAAAGGACGGCTATAAAAAGAGAGGTCCTAAGCCGCACAGAAATCATTCGGATAAGCCTGTTGCAGAAAAAACAGGAAGTTACACAACAACTTATAAAGCTGACTTCAAGCCACAACAGCATAAGGCTGAATACAAGAACTTTGAAGATTATCTTGCAGGTCACAGTGATGAATTTAAAGGTGAAGAATAAGTCTGAATAAAATTGTCCACAGCACTATTTTTCGTTCGAGCTGGTCGCAGACTTAGTGTCTGCTGCTCGCTTATGCAGCCGAGGGCAGTACAAAGTACTGCACCGCTCAATATAAAAAAGAACCGTGAACAGTTTTCTTTCAGCCTAGTTTAAAAATTAGCTATCGCATTTTGCGGTAGCTTTTTCTTTGTTAAAAATGTATCAAATTGACAAGTTAAAAATCGCATAGTATAATAAAAATAAAGTACCAAAATATAAGGAGCGGAGATATGAAAACGGAATTTGTGAGATACCTCGAAAGACTATCGGAACTTTATCCGACGATAGACAAAGCGTCTACGGAGATTATCAACTTGCAGTCAATTCTGAATTTGCCAAAGGGAACGGAACATTTTCTTTCTGATATTCACGGTGAATATGAGTCGTTTTCGCACGTTTTGAGAAACGGCAGCGGTGCGGTCAGAAAGAAGATTGATGATGTATTCGGGCATACACTCGGTACAAATGACAAGAGTGAGCTTGCGTCACTTATTTACTATCCAAAAGAAAAAATAGATTACATAAAAAGCCTTGATAAAGATACGGAAAATTGGTACAAAATAACGCTTTACAGGCTTATTGAAATATGTAAGGTGGTTTCGTCAAAATACACGCGTTCAAAGGTCAGAAAAGCACTTCCTCCGGCATATGCGTATGTTATCGAAGAACTTATAACGGAAAAACCTGAGGTTTTAAATCGCGGTGCGTATTATGACGGAATAGTGAATACAATTCTTGAAATCGGTGCGGCGGAAAAGTTTATTATCGCAATAGCGGAACTTATACAACGACTTGTCGTTGACCATTTGCACATAATAGGCGATATATACGACAGGGGCAGCGGAGCACACAAGATAATGGATAAGCTTTGCTCTTATCATTCACTTGATATTCAGTGGGGCAACCACGATATTCTTTGGATGGGTGCGGCTGTCGGCAATCCTGCTTGCATTGCAACCGTTATCAGAAACAGTATCAGATACGGCAATCTTGACGTTATCGAGGATGGTTACGGAATTAATATGATACCGCTTGCAACGTTTGCTATGAGCGTGTATGCAGATGATGACTGCAGTTGTTTTGAAATTAAAAACAAAAAACACTCATACGAAACGGAAATCGAACTTGAAATGAAAATGCACAAGGCGATTACCATTATTCAATTAAAACTTGAGGGACAGCTTATACAAAATCATCCTGAATTTGATATGAACGAAAGGTGCTTGCTTGATAAAATTGACTTTGAAAACGGTACGGTAACTATCGGTGAAAATGTTTATAAAATGAAAGATGTCAATTTTCCTACGATTGACAAGGAAAATCCGTATAAACTCACCGAACGTGAAGAAGATATGATGAATAAACTTTACAGCGCCTTTGTGAAGTGTGAAAAATTGCAGAAACATATGCAGTTAATGCTGAAAAAAGGTGGTATGTATAAGGTTTATAACGGTAACTTGCTGTTTCACGGTTGTGTGCCGATGAACAGTGACGGCAGTTTTAAAGCAGTTAATGTGAACGGCAAGGAGTACAGCGGTAAAGATTTGTATGACGCCTATGAGGCTTGCGTGAGAAAAGTGCTTGTTTCAAACAATAAAAGAGAAAAAAGCATCGGCGGTGATATTTTGTGGTATCTTTGGAGCGGTTCGGGTTCACCATTGTTTGGTCGTGACAGAATGACAACGTTTGAAAGATACTTTATTGAGGATAAAACTTCACATCACGAAGAAAAAAATGCGTATTATGATTTGATTGAAACGGAGGATGCGACAAACAGGATTTTTGAAGAGTTCGGTCTTGACGGAACGGGGCATATTATAAACGGTCACGTTCCCGTACATCAAAGCGAGGGTGAAAATCCGCTTAAATGTGACGGTAAGGTTATAATGATTGACGGCGGTTTTTCAAAGCCGTATCATAAAGTTACCGGAATTGCGGGATATACTCTTACATATAATTCATACGGACTGACATTAACGGCACACGAGCCGTTTGAATCGGCGGAACAGGTTATTCAAAACGGCAAAGATATTGTGTCCAATCAAGTCGCCGTGCAGCACGCATTTAACAGAATACTTGTCGGCGATACCGACAACGGTAAGAAATTAAAAGAAAATATAGCCGATTTAAAGGAGCTTATAGAGGCGTACAGACAAGGTATTATAAGCGAACGAGAAAAATAAAACATCATTATAAAATCAGTACACAAAAATAAAGTAGCCAAAACCGTTTAGGTTTTGGCTATTTTAGTCCGTTGTTTTCTACGAGATTTTTAAATTCCTTCAGCTTATCAAGTGTATTCACACCTGTTCCGCGGTCAAGAATTTTTTGCTGCATTTCGGCGGAAAGTGAGTTGAAATATTGCGTTGCCTCAACATTCGACGAAATAAGCTGACTTATATTTTCGCAATCCATAAAATCACCCTGTAATAGTATGTGCGAGTAATTACAAATTATGCGATAAATTGTTGCTTGCGTTTATAGGTGTGCTGTTTTTGTAATTTTTGCCGAGTATCAAAACCGACAGAAACGGTATTTTCCGTATTATGAATTTTGACACGACAATCGGAATAAACAATCCCAACACAAGTACCGATACACAGCATATAACAGTCGGAAGCGGTGAATATGCGAGCAGTATTCCCATCAATCCCGACACAAGAAACGGTGCGTGCATAAGATAAATGTCATACGAATACATACCGAGTGTTTTTAATAATCTTTGCGGTGCTTTGTTTTGGAGATGTTTTGAAATGTTGCATACCGTCATAATTCCCGTTACGGACGAGATACTTCTTATCAAATACAGTACACCTTTCAAAACACCCGACGGCATTTGTGTAACGTAAAAATAACTGTACAGACAGTTGGTAACAACGAATATCACTGCGGCGACAATAGTGTTAATTGATTTTTTGTTGCCGGTGCTAAACGCAATTCTTGCAAGTGAGAAAAACAGTAAATCGCTTGTTACATAGTCAAGTATTCCGTAATAATGCACATATGCTTTTGAAATATACAATCCGAGAAGTACAATAAGCATTGTTTTTGATTTCATAATTTTCGGAATAAGTATATTCACAAGGAATACAATAAACAGTGAAAAAACAAACCATAGATGCTTGTCAATGTGGTTATTGTATGTAACAATTTGCAGAATTGCGTCTTTTAAATCTACTGCCGTATATCCGCCGTTTTCAAGAACTTTTGCAAGCAGTGGAATTTTTAACGAAAAACCGATAAATAAATATGCAAATGTTGAGAATATCAAATACGGCAACATCAGATATTGTAATTTTCCGAGTGTGAATTTTCGCTTGTTCGTGTAGTGAAAAAGTCCTTTTTCAAACAAATATCCCGATAAAAAGAAGAATAGCGGCATATGAAAATTATATATAAATATCCATAAAAAGCCTGCAAAACCTGTTTCGCGAACTTGCGGAACAAGTGTATGACCGAGTACAACGAGGATTATTCCGATACCTTTTGCAATGTCTATCCAATCAAGTCTTTTTGTATTCATAGCGATTAACCTTCCTTGATTATAAATTATATGTATGATTATATAATAGTTGTAACAATAGTGTCAAGTATTGTTATTTGATTTGAAATATTAAATTTGATATAATTGTTACACATATTATAGTGGGAGGAGTCTGCCTTGAAGATATTGTTGGTAAATAAATATCTGTACCGAAAAGGCGGTGCGGAAACTTATTTTATAAAATTAGGCGAATATCTGAAATCACTCGGCAACGAGGTTGAATATTTCGGTATGGCAGATGAGCGTAACTGTGTAGGAAATAGGGTAGAGGCGTATACGGAAAACATTGATTTTCACAAAAAATCGTTAAAGCATATCACTTACCCTTTTAAAATTATTTATTCGGTTAATGCAAGAAAACAAATCCGCAAGGTGTTAAGCAATTTTAAACCGGATGTTGTACATCTGAATAACTTTAATTATCAGCTTACGCCGTCAATAATATATGAAATAAAGAAACATAATATACCGATTGTTTACACCGCACATGACGTACAGCTTGTATGTCCGAATCATAAATTGAAAAATGATTATACGGACGGTCTTTGCAGAAAATGTGACGGCGGTAAGTATTTTGAGTGTGTAAAAAATAATTGCGTACATTCTTCAAAAATACGCAGTATTCTTGGGGCGGTCGAGGCTTGGTACTATAAATTGCGTCATACATACAAAATGATAGATTTAACCGTCTGTCCGTCTGAATTTATGGAAAAAAAAATCAGCCGTAATGATGATATAAACGGAAGAACGGTTACGATGTACAATTTTATTGACGAGATAAAACCGTTGGGAGCAGAATGTGAAAATTATGTTTTGTATTTCGGCAGATATTCAGAGGAAAAGGGAATATCAAACCTTGTCAAAGCGGCAAAGAAACTTAGTAATATACCGTTTGTATTCGCGGGCAAGGGCGAACTTGAAAATGAAGTGAACAGTGCGGATAATATTAAAAATATCGGTTTTAAGACAGGCGATGAATTAAGGAATATTATAGAAAAAGCGTTGTTTACCGTACTTCCTGCCGAATGGTCGGAAAATTGTCCTTTTTCTGTTATGGAGTCGCAGAGTCTTATGACTCCCGTACTTGGTGCAAAAATCGGCGGTATTCCCGAACTTATCGATGACGGCAAAACAGGCATACTTTTTGAAAGCGGAAACTTGAAAGAGTTGACTGAAAAGATAGAATATTTGTATAACAACAAAGAACTTTGCAGACAGATGAGTGAAAATTGCAGAGATATAAAGTATGACACAATAAAAGAATATTCCGAAAAACTGATAAAACTGTATAAGGAAGTTATAAAATGAAAATCGCAATGATAGGACATAAAAGAATACCGTCACGCGAGGGCGGTGTTGAAATAGTTGTTGAAGAACTTGCTACAAGAATGGTCGAAAAAGGTCATAGCGTGACGGCATATAACCGCAAAGGAAAACACGTTTCGGGCGGTAAGACTGTTAATTTGAAAGAATATAAGGGCGTTAAGATAAAGAGTGTACCGACGTTTGAAAACGGTAAACTCAACGCAATAGTTTATTCGGTTATAGCAACGTTTCTGGCACTTTTCGGCAGATATGACGTTATACATTTTCACGCCGAAGGTCCTTGTTCAATGATATGGCTGCCGCATTTATTCGGAATACATACCGTTGCGACAATACACGGACTTGATTGGCAGAGAGCCAAATGGGGCGGATTTGCCACGAAATTTCTTAAATTCGGCGAAAAAACGGCGGCGAAATATGCAGATGAACTTATTGTACTGTCTGAGGGAACGCGTGACTATTTCAAAGAAACTTACGGCAGAGAAACGGTTTTCATACCTAATGGAATAGATGTTCCGAATGAAAAGAAAGCCGATATAATTACAAAAAAATACGGTCTTGAAAAAGACGGATATATATTGTTTCTTGCAAGAATTGTTCCGGAAAAAGGATTGCATTATTTGATAGACGCATTTATGCAGACGGATACTGATAAAAAACTTGTAATTGCCGGAGGAGTAAGTCATTCAGGCGAATATGCCAAACAAATTCACGATATGGCAAAAGACGACAGAATAATATTTACCGGCTTTGTCGAGGGGGACGAGCTTTGGGAGCTTTATTATAATTGCAGAATGTATGTACTTCCGAGTGACGTTGAGGGTATGCCGATAAGCTTGCTTGAAGCAATGGCTTGCGGTTGTGAGTGCCTTGTAAGCGATATAGATACTGTAAAAAACGTAGTAGGGGAGTATGGGTATACATTTAAGAAAAGTGATGTAAATGACCTTAAAAACAAGCTGTGCGAAATACTCGGCAAACCGAAAGCGGATAAGGCAGAGCAGATTGAATATGTAAAAAACAATTACAGTTGGGACGAAATTACGGACAGAACATTGGAATTATATAAAAAATGATAAATGACGGAGATTTGTTTTCTGTCAAAAAGGTGAATTGAATGAAAAAAAGAATTTCACTGTACGTCAGAAGTGTATTGACATTTTTGCGTATAGTAATAACAAAAATATTTAATATAAAAGGTTTTCACTCTGCATTTATACAGGATTTTTCGATTACAACAAAAATATCTGTAAATGAAAGAGGGAAGATTTTATTAAAAAAGCATATACATACTAAACGTAATGTTATTTTATGTGCAGAGGGCGGAACGCTTGAAATCGGCGAAGGGTGTTTTTTCAACAACGGCTGTATGGCGGTTGCAAAAGAAAGAATAACCATAGGAAATCGAGCGGCATTCGGTCCGAATGTGCTTATATATGACCACGACCATGACATATCATCAGCTGAAAGCATACACGACAGCGGTTATAAAACGTCGCCTGTCGTTATAGGTGATGATGTGTGGATTGGTGCAAATACAGTTATACTTCGCGGAACGGTAATAGGGCGTGACTGCGTTGTCGGTGCGGGTTCGGTGCTGAAAGGCGTATATCCCGCAGGCAGTGTGATAGTACAGAAACGAACTGAAAATATTTATGAGAAAGGGCGTGTAAGCGGTTGATTATAAACGGTGAAAAACGAAAGATAGCAATGGAAATTGCGTATATTTTAATGCTTATGTCTGCGGCTATGGGTGACCTAAAAGTGTTTTCCGTTTCCCAAACCCGTATGATGAAAGCGATAAGTCTTTTCATTGTTGTTATGGCTGCGGCGTACCTGTTTATATCAGGACGGTTGGAAAGAGTTAAAACGGCGGCAAGCTTTGTCGGTGTTTACGGCTTTGTCCTTATCGGAATTATCGTATGGTCGATATTTTTGTGGATAATCAACATTGAATCTATCGACTTCATTCTGCGTGGCGCATCGAAATTTATGTATCAGTTTCTGGTGCTGCTCATTATTTTCTCCGGTGCATATTTGTTCGGAGAACGAGCGATATTTACTACATTTTACGGACTTGCGGCGGCAAATATGCTAATGGTCGTGTACAACTTGGGCGTGTACGGAATATCGGACAGTATAAATTCCGTAATTGCAATGCTTATGGGCAGTGATGCACAAGAAGGTTTTGCAAGGGCAATGGAAATACACGATATTACGTTTACATACGGCTTTTTCATAATATACTTACTGTTTTTTGCACAACACACGAAAGAGAGAATATTATGCCTTTTGGTGTCAATATTCTTCTTCATACTCGGATGGAAAAGAATTGCACTTTTGGCTTTGCCGGTTGCGTTGTTTTTCGGATTGATTATGGGGCGAATGAAACCTAACAGACGTATCGGATTTATGAAATTCATCGGTTGGTGTGCGGTTATCATTTCGTTTGGGTATGTGGTTGTAACAAAAACAGGTGCATTTGAATACATAACTAATTACTTCGGCATAGATACAATGGGTAGAAATGATGTGTACAAGTACATTGAAAAATACTATCAGATAAGCTTAGGTTTTATGGGGTACGGATTTGAGTACACAACAGTAATTTTACAGAAAATTATGGTTGAAAATCCTAACGCACATATCGGTGTCGTTGCACTTCACAATAACATACTTACAATTTACATAGAGCTCGGTTTCTTGGGATTCTGGGCATGGATGATATATACTTGGGTATTTCAGGTTAATTGGATGATAAATCACTGGGGAGAAAAAACAGGTATGCTGTTCTTCCTCTGTGAAATGTACATCTTTATAACATACACAACAGATAATACATTATACTATTTCTTTACAAGTCTTGTACTGAGACTTATGCCGCTGGCTTATGCATTCCATATTCCGACAACACAGGATATAAAGCTGTGGCCATGGGTAAAGGAAAAAAAATAGAGCCTGTCGACAAAATGTCGGCAGCTCCAAAAATCACATCATAGATGTAATTTTTGGGTATTTTCAGAGAAAAAATCAAAAGTTCCTCCAAAGTCGAAACTTTAGATTTTAAGCCATTTCTGCCGCACAGGTCGTCAGAAATGATTTTTACTTGAGGTTGCACCTCAAACACCCTAAAATAAAGTCGACAAAACCATAAAGGATTTGTCTGTAATCCCCAAAATGGTTAAATGCAGAAAACCATTATTGGAATTAATGGAAGAATGTGATAAAATATAAAGTAGTTATGATATTTTAAGATTATAAATTATAGTTGGGAGAGAGAAGATGAAAAAAATGTGGAAAGGTCTGCGTCGTTTCTTTAAGAGAAGTGATGAGAAATTTACAAATGTAAATTTGGAAGACGCAAACATATTCAAACGTATTCTTTTTATAGTGCTCAGCAATATAAAAACGATAGTCGTACTTATGTGTGTGTTTGTATTTATATCTCTTATCGTGACGTATACAGGCAGTTTTAACAAGAAAAGCGTAGTGTTGTCGCTTAACTATGAGGAAGCGTCAAAGGGGCAGAACCCTAACCTTACACGTTACAATGTCTATGAATTAAAGTCTGACAGAGTAATGGAAAGGGTAATCAGTAATGCCGGACTTCAGGACGTTTTGACACCGACTGAACTTTCGGAACATATTGATATTGCCGAAAACAGCAGCGGTAAGACGATAGATCTGAACGATTCAAGCACTTACTATATTTCAACAAGCTATACGGTTTCGTACAGAATGAACAGGGAGATTAAAAATATTTCTGTTGACGATATGATGACGCTTATTTGTAAATCGTATAACGATATGTTCCATGAGGAATATGTAGGTACAAAGTCTGTCCTAAAGTACGACCTTGGCGATATTGAGGGCAAGGAATATATCGAAATCGCAAAGCTGTTTACAAACAAATCGGATCAAATGCTTAGATATATTCAGCAAAGAATTGAAGAAAATGCTACATATCGTTCAGACATAACCGGTCAGAGTTTTCAGACTATAAAGAAAATGATTCAAAATGTTCAGAATTACAGTATTAAAAAATACAGTGCATTCGTACTTGAATCTGGACTTTCAAGAAACAAAGACCACTACATAAGAACATTGAATTATAAAAACGATATGCTGAATATAAACTACCAGAAATTTATGATTGATTACAATGTCAGAAAACAACAGGTACAGGACTATGATTCGGCAATGATTGGTACGGTTATGGTGCCGTCAATCAACGAAAAACAGGAATATTATATGTCGAGAACAAATACGGGTACTGACTACCTTACAAAAGAGGCTGATTACAGCCTTTCGCAAGGTAATGCGGTTGACCGTGACATTATCGACAACAACGATATAATCGCAAAAGTAAACGCGTCAACGGCTGATGAGGGAAGCTATAAAAAAGCCGATGAGCTTATCAAAACAGTTGATGAAGAATTAAAGCAAGTAGCAAATACTGCCGACACAACCGACAAGGAGTATATCAAGCATACAACAAAGGATTACTTGACGTTTACCGAATATACAGGCTCGGGTAACAAGATGTTTATTCTTGAAACGGTTATCGGAACTGCCGTAGTATTCTTTATTATACTTTGTGCTGTATATTACGTTATAGACGGATATATCAGACGAAAGGAGGACGGCAGATATGAATAAATTTAATTTGCTTAAATATCTTAGTAAATGGAAATATCTTATTTTTGCTGTCTGCGTACTCGGTGCATTGATTGTTTACAAGTATGCCATGTATAATCAGGAATATACAGCAAGTACGGTTATCAGTTATACCGGACAGAATGCCGCAGACGGAAAAACTCCGAGCGGTGACGATATAGACGTTACGGAAATTTATTCGGCGGCGGTAATAACCAACGTTTTGGAGGACCTTAACTTGAATATCGGTGCGGACGCAATCCGTTCAAAATGTAAGGTTACGGAAATTATCCCTCCGGACGAAGAAGTTAAAAAACAGGCTCTTTTGGAAGCCGGTGAAGAATATACTTATTTCCCTACAGACTATGTTGTGTCGTTCTCTGTCGGCAGTGAGTACAGCCAAGATTTTGCAAGAACCGTGCTTGATTCGATAATCAAGAATTACTTCGCAACATACGGTGAAAAATATATCAACCAACAAACATTGCCTAATAATAACGTGCGCGGAACTGACGGTCAGTATGATTATATTGAACGTGTGGAAATCCTTGATGCGTGGGCGCTTAACATTTCCGACTATCTTGCGGCTAAAAAGGAAACTCAGCCGAATTACAGAAGTGCGGAAACGGGATATTCATTCAGTGACTTGTATGAAATTTATAAGTCATATATAGATTACGATATTCCGCAGATTTATTCGCTTATATTGGAACAAGAGGTTACAGGTGATAAGGAAACTCTTATTAAGAAGTATCAGAGTGATATAAGTACATATGAACTTGATTTGCAGAATATGGAGGAGAAAATCAACGACTTAAATGACCTTATTACAAAGTACAGTGATAAGAATAAAGAGGGCGTTGAATATCACTACGGCACACAAAGTGACGAGGGCAATGACGCAAGTGACTACATCTTGAAGAATGTGTATGATGAATGGAATCAAGAGGACGGTCACGTTCAGAGTGAAACAACATACGATACTCTTATTAATGAGTACGTGGACATTGAAACAGAAAAGGAAAAACTTGAAGTTGACCTTGAGCATAAGAAAAAGCTGCTTGCCGTATTTACTGACGGCGCTCAATCGGATGATATGAGCAATAAGGACGAAATCGAACAGAGCCTTGAAGAACTTTCACAAAAGCTTGGTGATATGTATTCAAGTGTTTCGACAACTGTTGATGAATACAACCAATATATCGGTGCGTATAACGTTTCAACACTTTCAAGTATTTCGACAAGTGAGAAGATTAATGTAAGAATGTATATCGTTCTTGCGATTATCATATTCTTCTTCGGCGGTTGTATCGGTGCTATTATACTCGGTCGTTCAAAAGACTTCCTTGATTATATTATGTACACTGACCGTAAGACCGGACTTCCGAACAGAGCAATGTGTGATATTGAGATTGAAAAGTATGCAGCTGATAAGCTTAAAGACTCATTTGTATTCTTGCTTATTAAGCTTGATAACTTAAAGTATGTCAATGACAAGGGAGGACGTGAGGCAGGCGATGCACTTTTGAAAGTATTCGGTAAGGTGCTAAAGAGAGCCGCGTCAAGTTACGGATTTGTCGGATATAACGGAAGTGACCAGTTTATCGGTATGTTTGAAGAGTGTACCGTTCAGCGTGCAGAAGACTTTAAGCAGTACCTTGAAGAACTTGTGCATTATCATAATGTACAGACGCCTAATGTTACAATGCAAGTAAGCGTAGCTGTTTCGGAAACAAATTCAGAGCAGATTTATGATATAAGAAAACTTATGGGTGCTACATTCCGTAAAGCTTCTGCTCAACAGCCAAGACGTGAGGCTGAAAATAAGTCGGAAGATAAAAAAGAAGAAAATAAAGATAACAAATAATCGGGGAGGATACGTTAATGGCAGAGAGTGAACAAACTCAAGTAATTCAGCCGAAAAAGAAAATGGGATTCGGCAAAAAGCTGATTATAATTTTAGCTGTTATAGTTGCATTTTTGGGCGTATGCTCGCTGATGATTGTTCATCAGAATAATCAACTTGAAAAGAAATTTTATCAGGTAAAATCAAATAAAGTTGTAGATAATATCCGAATTGTGGCACTTGCCGATTTGCATTTAAAGGAATTTGGCAAGGACAACGAAAAACTTGTGGCTGAGGTTAAAAACCTCAGTCCGGATATTGTCGCAATAGTCGGTGATATGAATTTGGAAAGTCAGCCGGACAATTACAGCAGTGTAATATCACTTTGTAAACAGCTTAATGAAATTGCACCTGTGTATTATTGTCTTGGTAATCACGAAATTGACGCAATGCTTTTCAAAAATTCCAATATATATAAGGATATTAAGGCGGAAGGTATTAAGATATTCAATAATGAAACCGAAACTGTCAATATCGGCGGAACTGCTATTGATATAATCGGTTTGACGCAAAATCCGACGGAGTTTGACGAATACGGAAAAGATTTCTTTGAAAAAGCAATGAGTGCGGACGATAATTTCAAACTTTTGTTGACGCATTATCCGGAATATTTCTTGGGTAAATTAAATGACTATGATATTGACCTTGCAATTACAGGTCACGCACACGGCGGTCAAGTCAGACTTCCGTTTATAGGTGGACTTTACGCGGCGGATCAAGGTTTGTTCCCTAAGCTTTGTGACGGATACCACGAAGACGGTAACAGTAAGTTCATCGTTTCACGCGGTTTGGGTAAATCGGGAATTGTTCCGAGAATTAATAATAAGCCTGAAATCGTAATTGCAGATATAAGCTGGTATTGATGAAGGAAGTGGGGCGAATGAAAACAAAAGAGCTTAATAAAAGTGAAATCATTATAACATCACAAGATTTGCATAAACCGATATATGAATTTTTTAAAAGAATTCTTGATGTAATTTGTTCGGTTTTGGCTCTGATTGTTCTTTCCCCTGCTTTTCTGGTAACGGCATTGGCGGTAAGAAGTGACGGCGGACCGGTATTTTATACGCAGACAAGAGTGGGGAAGAATAATACTCATTTTAAGATGTATAAATTCCGCAGTATGTGTAAAAATGCAGAGAATCTGCAAGATGATTTGATGAAATATAATGAAATGGACGGTCCTGTATTTAAGATTAAGGGCGACCCGAGAATAACAAAGGTCGGTAAATTTATCAGAAAATACAGTATAGACGAACTTCCACAGCTTTTAAATATTGTTAAAGGCGATATGAGCATAGTAGGACCGCGTCCTCCGCTTGTAAGGGAGGTTGAACAGTATAATTCATATCAAATGCAGAGATTGCTTGTTACGCCCGGTTTGACGTGCTTTTGGCAGGCGTACGGCCGTAGTAATCTGTCTTTTGACGATTGGATGGATATGGATATGAAGTACATAAAACGTAGGAATATTTTCCTTGATATTAAACTTATCGTTAAAACTGTTTTTGCGGTTATTTTTAAACGCGGTGCATATTAAAGAGCGGTCTGTGACCGCTCTTTTTGTGTGGGTGATTTTGCATTGTGGTATGTGATTTGTTTCGTAGGGGCGACCAATGGTCGCCCTTTTTGGTACATTCAATAATTGGTGTACTTTTTTCGTAGGGGACTGCGCCCACGACGTCCCGCTTTGCTTTGATTTCTTAAAAACCATAATGTTTACTCATATTCCGTAGGGGCGACCATTGGTCGCCCGCTTTGTGTATCACGCATTGCCACCCCTCAGTCAGCTACGCTGACAGCTCCCATCAAGGTGAGCTGTAAAAAGCCTCCCCTTGAGGAGAGGTGCCTGAAAGGGGAGTGGTGTCGTTGTCAAAGTGTGAGGAGTAAAGGGTCGTCGAGGGCATTGTCCTGTATGAAAAGTGAGAGATTATACAAAAAAGAGGGCGACCAATGGTCGCCCCTACGACGCGCTGACGTTGTCACATACGGAGTGATTGGAGCAAAGGGAGTCCCCTACGAAGTGAATGGGAAAAGTCGGTGTGCTGTTAAATGTGGAGTGTGAGGAGGAAAAGGGACGTCGAGGGCGCCGTCCCGTACGAAAATATTACACAAAAAAAGAGGCGACCAACGGTCGCCCCACATTGCCGAAAAAATTATTCTTCGCCTTCTTCGATAGCATCTTTATGTGAAAGTGATATTTTACCTGTCTTCTTATCAACTTCCATAACCTTAACCTTTAGCCAATCGCCTTCCTTAACAACGTCCTCAACCTTTTCAACTCTGTGATTAGCAAGTTTTGAAATATGGCATAGACCGTCTTTACCCGGAAGAATTTCAACGAATGCACCGAACGGTTGAATTGTTTTAACAAGACCGTTATAGATTTCGCCTACTTCAGGTTCTTTAACAATAGCCTCAATAGCGTCTTTTGCAGCCTTACCGCTTTCTTGGTCAACTGCGAAGATATGGATTGTACCGTCTTCTTCTATATCAATTTTAGCACCTGTTTCTGCAACAATCTTTTGAATAACCTTACCGCCTTGACCGATTACTTCACGAATCTTATCAACGTCAATTTTCATTGTTTCAGCTTTCGGAGCGTATGCCGAAAGTTCTTCTCTCGGAGCAGGGATAGCCTTTAGAAGTATTTCGTCAATGATATAACATCTTGCTTTTCTTGTCTTAGCAAGAGCCTCTTCAATTACTTCGTATGGCAGACCGTCATTCTTTATATCAACCTGAATTGATGTGATACCCTTTTTAGTACCGGCTACCTTAAAGTCCATTTCGCCGTAGAAGTCCTCAAGACCCTGAATATCAACCATTGTTGTAAAGCCGTCTTCTGTTGTTATAAGACCGCAAGAGATACCTGCAACAGGGGCTTTAATAGGAACGCCTGCTGCCATAAGTGCAAGTGTAGAACCGCAGACACTGCCTTGTGAAGTTGAACCGTTTGAAGAAAGAACTTCTGATACAACTCTGATAGCATATGGGAACTCGTCCTCTGACGGAAGTACAGGAACAAGTGAACGTTCTGCAAGTGCACCGTGACCGATTTCACGTCTGCCCGGACCTCTTGAAGGTCTTGTTTCACCTACTGAGTATGACGGGAAGTTATAATGATGGATATATCTCTTTGTTTCTTCAAGGTCGATACCGTCAAGCTTTTGAATTTCTGAAAGAGGAGCAAGTGTAGCAACTGAAAGCACTTGAGTTTGTCCTCTTGTAAACATACCGCTGCCGTGTGTTCTCGGAAGCAGGTCAACTTCTGCCGCAAGCGGTCTGATTTCATCAAGGCCTCTGCCGTCAACACGTCTGCCCTGAACAAGCCATGCGCGAACGATTTCCTTTTGCATTTTGTAAAGAATTTCGCCGATTTGCTCGTTTATGTCAGGGAACTGTTCTTCAAGAGCAGGGATAATTTCGTCTGTAATTTTACCGATTCTTTCATCACGAACATTTTTGTCGTCTGTATCAAGAGCATACTGTAACTTCTCAAAAGCCATATTCTTGATTGCGTCATATAGGTCGTGGTCAACATCGTGTGATTCGTATGTGAACTTCTCTTTGCCGATTTCAGCTTGAATACCGCTTATAAAATCGCAAAGTTCGATAATGTACTTGTGAGCGAATTTGATACCTTCAAGCATAACGCTTTCTTCAACTTCGTTAGCACCGGCCTCAATCATAACAACCTTTTGCTTTGTACCTGCAACAGTTACAAGCATTTCGCTCTTTTCTCTTTGTTCAACAGTTGGGTTGATAACGTATTCGCCGTCAACAAGACCAAGCCAAACACCGCCGATAGGACCGTTCCAAGGAACGTCTGAAATAGAAATAGCGATTGAAGTACCAATCATAGCGGCAACTTCCGGTGGGTTGTCCTGTTCAACTGAAAGTACTGTTGCGACAACAGATACGTCATTTCTCAAATCTGACGGGAAAAGTGGTCTGATAGGTCTGTCGATAACACGGCTTGTAAGAATAGCCTTTTCAGACGGCTTACCCTCACGCTTGATGTATCCGCCCGGAATTTTACCTACGGAATAAAGCTTTTCTTCGTAATCAACGCTTAGAGGGAAGAAGTCAACGCCCTCTCTCGGTGAACGAGATGCTGTTACGTTTACCATTACAACTGTGTCGCCGTAACGTACAAGACAATGTCCGTTTGCAAGTTGTGCCATTTTGCCTGTTTCAATTACAAGCGGTCTGCCTGCAAGAGTTGTTTCAAATGTTCTAAACATAGTTTTTCTCCTTTAAATTTATTTCTTCGGAGATACGTTTTAGCAGATAAATACAACGATAAACTTAGTTTTGCCAACAGCTCGTATATGGCTTAACGCTCTATTTATTTGCTAAACAAATATCTCCATAAATATATATAGGCAAACAGGAATAAATCCCGTTTGCCTTATAAACAAATATAAAATTACTTTCTAAGACCAAGCTTAGCAACTAAAGCACGGTATCTTTCGATATCCTGACTCTTTAGGTAATTCATAAGACCACGTCTTTTACCAACCATCATAAGAAGACCTCTTCTTGAGTGGTGGTCCTTCTTGTGAATGTTAAGGTGGTCATTGTTAAGGTGGTTGATTCTTTCTGTAAGAAGTGCAATTTGTACTTCAGGAGAACCTGTATCACCTTCATGAGTTGCGAAAGTCTTTATGATTTCTTCCTTACGTTCCTTTGTCATGATTTCACCTCCTATAATAAATCATCGCCCGAGTCTGAGATACCGTTGGTGATTCGGTTTTCTAAGATACGGGTTCAACTTATAAACTGTAATAAAAATAATTGTTGCAAGAAAATTAGTCTTGCTTTGCTGTTCTGTTGAAACGTCTGTTGAACTTTTCAACTCTACCGCCTGTATCGACAAGCTTTTGCTTACCTGTGAAGAATGGGTGGCACTTTGAACAAATTTCAACTTGGATATTTTCCTTTGTTGAACCTGTTTCGATTACTTCGCCACAAGCACAAGTAATGGTAGTCTGCTTGTAATCAGGATGAATTCCTTCTTTCACTACCGTCAGCCTCCTTTAAAAAATTTGCGGTACAAAAAATACCACTATGTATTTTAACATATAAAACGACTGTTTGCAAGTCTTTTTTTACTTTTTATGAAAAATTTTTTTGATTTCGCCTGCGAGGTAAAGTGAACCGCATACGCAAACGATTGAATTGTCCGAAAAATCGAGAGCGTTTTGAAGTGCGTCTTTAGGGTTATTGTTAACAAATACGGGAATGTTCATACTTCCGATAATATCGGAAATTTTTTCGGACGAAAGACACCTTGGCATATCAAGCTGTGTCGCAAAAACAGCTTTTGCGACAGGCGATATTTCACGAATACAGGCTTTGTAATCCTTGTCCTCCATCATTGCAATGACAAGTACTATATCACGATTTAACGATAAAAGCGATTTTTTCAACGCCTTAATTCCGTCAATGTTGTGACCGCCGTCAATGACCACTCTGTCGGATACAAATTCAAATCGTGCCGCCCAAGATGTGTGCGACAAACCGTATGATATATCTTTGTCGGAAACGTTAAAGCCCTGCTTATTAAGTGCGCTTATGATTTCAAGCACAACCGCCGCATTTTGCGGTTGGTATGTACCTTTTAATGAAAGAGGGTATTCTTTGCTTTTGTAAATAAAACCGTTTTCAGTCGGTAATGCGGTGTCGGCGAATGTAAGCGATACATTTTTGCTCTTTGCATATTCTGCTATTATATCTCTTACATCATTGTTCGGATATGAAACGGCTGTGCCGCCGTTACGCATAATACCGCATTTTTCTTTAGCAATTTCTTCGACAGTGTTGCCGAGATATTGCGTGTGGTCAAGACCGATTTTGCATATAACGCTGACAAGGCTTGAATCTATAACGTTCGTTGCGTCAAGTTTACCGCCCATACCGACTTCAAGAACGACAATATCACATTGTTTTTCATAAAAATACAGGAACGATACTGCGGTGATAAAAGCAAATTCCGAAACAAGTGCGTTGTTTTCTTCCATAGTGTTTTTTACTCTTGTAACATATTCGGCAAGGTCATTGTCTGTAATATTTTCACCGTTTATTCGTATGCGCTCATTGAATACTTCAAGATACGGAGATGTAAAAAGTCCTGTTTTAAAACCGCTTTTTTTCAGTATTTCCGCAGTCATTGCCGCAGTTGAGCCTTTGCCGTTTGTTCCGGCAATGTGTATGAATTTTAGTTTTTTTTGCGGATTGCCGAGGTGAGTCAGTAATTTTTCAAGATTTGCATTGCCTAACGGTCGGCAAAATTTGGGGATTGAATGTATGTAGTCTATCGATTGTTCGTAATTCATTGCATTGTACCTTTCTTGTGCGGTGTGATTTTTTCAGTCGTATGGAAGGGGGCCTCAACGTTCCGCCTATTGCGGGAAAATATCGTAGGGCGATCGTTGGTCGCCCTCATTACAGATAATAGATACCACCCCCTCAGTCGCGGTCGCGACAGCTCCCCTTGAGGGGAGCCATATAAAAGCCTCTCCTTGAGGAGAGGTGTCACGAAGTGACGGAGCGGTGGCGATACTATTATTTTGGATAAGGGACGTTGAGGCTCTGTCCCATACGGAGCATTGCGTGAAACTGACAACACACAAATAAAAATCACACCGATAATATTATCTCTTATTATTATAATCCCCTACAATATACAAGTCAAATGTTACCTTTAACAAAAAATTAATAAAAAAGATATTGATTTTTTTATGCTAAAGTGGTATATTGTTAAAGATGATGTAAAATGAGGAATGATCATTTTATATTGGTACAATAAATGAAAGGAGAAAATACAGTTATGAACGGAGCCGAAAAGAAAAAAGCAACTCCCGCCGATAAAGCGGTAAATGCGATTATAGTTTTAATTATATTGGTATTTGTCGCTGTAGGAGTTTACGCAACATACGGTAAAATATCGGAAGGTGTTACAAACAAGGAGATTGAAAGCGGTAAAGCGGAGGCAACTGTTGAATATCTTGCAAATCAAGCCGGTCAATCTGTTGAAGATTACCTTGCACAGTACGGTCTTACTCTTGGCGATACAATCAAAGCAAAGACTACTGAAAGCGAAATGCTTGACAATATGACTATTGAAAATTATGCTAAATACAATGGTCAAGAGGCTGACAGTCTTCTGCAAGGAATGAGCGATTCAGTAACAAAAGATACTGTATGGAAAGACTTAATGGCAATGCCTGTATCTCAAGTTATAGACGCAGACGCTCTTGCACAGGTTAAGAAGCAGTATCAAATAGGTGATGATGAAATTTCAGATTCAACTACTTACGAAGAATTCCAAAAAGTGCTTTATCAAAAGGCATCAGCCGCATCACAAGCCGCACAGGCAACTGATGCACCGACAGCAGAAACAACAGAAACACCTGCTGAATAATATTATATAAGGAGATTTAGAACAGTGAACGACGAAAAGAATCTAAATGAAGAAAATAACGAATCAGTAAACAATGAAGAACAAACTCCTGTAGAAACAGAAGAAACAACTGCCGAACAGGCAGAAGAAACAGCCGAAACACCGGCTGAAACAGCCGAAACACCGGTTGAAACTGAAGTATCGGAAACAGCCGAAACAGAGGAAACTCCGGCGGTTGCCGAAGAAAATACAGACGTAGAAGTTGACGAGGCTGTTGCGGCGGCACAAGCTGCTTTTGAAAACGTTCAAAAGGACGAACAGAAAAAGGGCGGCAAAGGCGGACTTATCGCTATAATCGTAGCTGCGGTAATCGTTGTTGCAATAGTTGTCGTACTTGCAGTTAAGTTCGGTCCGTCAATGTTCAATAAGTATAACAGACTTGGTTATGTTGACGTAAGCGGACGTACAGTTGCACAGGTTGCAGAAGAACAGGGAATGGACGTTGACGAATTCCTTGAACAGTTTGATTTACCGTCAGATATGCCTGGTAACACAACAGAATCAGCTGCTTATAACTGTATTCCTGTATCAAAAATGGCAGAAATGTACGGTATGGACTTTAATACAATCAAAGAAGTGCTAAAGTTCCCTGATGATGTAGATGAAGATACAGCTTGGGGCGATGCCATCGGTCAAGTAAAACTTGGCGATTATGTCGGTGAAGATAATCTTGCTGAATTCAAAGAAACTTACGGTTTTGGTGATGATATAACAGCAGATACACTTTGGAAAGACGTAAGACAAACTGTTGATGAGAAGAGCAGACAACAGAGAATTGAATCTGAAAAAGCTGAAAAAGAATCAGATAAGAACAAGGATACTGACAGTGCCGAATCAACAGAAGCACCTGCCGAAACAGAAAGCGCAGATGCAACAGAAGCTCCTAATGCTTAATAAATTTTGAACCAAGGCGGATTGCTCAAAGCAATCCGCTTTTAGAATGCCGATAAATTGTCCGGAACGTGCAAAATATTATTTTTTATTCTGTAATTTATTATTATAATAAATTACAGGCAAGCCTATCTCCGATATACGGCTTGCTTGTGCACTTTTTGCGAAAATAAACTCTAACGTACCATCGTACGCCGACGAGTTCATTTTCGCAAAATCCGAACTAATTTTTCGGCTTCTGCCATCGTGTAGACAAAAATGTCCACACGCTGAAGCGGATTGCTTAAGCAATCCGCTTTTTATATATTGAAACTTTTGAAAAATAGTGATATAATTTATCTATATTGTTTTTAAGGAGAAGAATATGATAGCGATTATAGATTACGGTGCGGGAAATTTGCACAGTGTTAAAAATGCACTTGATTTCTTGGGCGCAAAAAGCATTGTCACAGGTGACAGTGAAACGATTTTAAATGCTGACAAGGTGATACTTCCGGGTGTCGGTGCGTTTGGTGATGCAATGAAATGTCTTGAAAAAAGCGGACTTGTTGAAACGGTTAAAGCTGTTGCAAAGAGCGGTAAACCGCTTTTGGGAATATGTTTGGGACTTCATCTGATGTTTGAAGAAAGTGATGAAACGCCGGGTGTGAAAGGTCTTGGAATATTCAAAGGCAAAATTGTAAAGATACCCGAAAAAGACGGGCTTAAAATTCCGCATATGGGCTGGAACAGCATAACTGTTAATAAGAATAGCAGAATATTAAAGAACATCGGCAGTGAGCCTTATGTATATTTTGTTCACTCATATTATGTGAATGCGGAGGACGAGAGCATTATTTCCGCATACACCGAGTACGGTCAAAAGCTTGACATAGCCGTTGAAAAAGATAATGTGTTTGCTACACAGTTCCACCCTGAAAAGAGCGGTGAAACAGGTATGACTATACTAAAGAATTTTATTGCATTATAATAAGGAGATTACGATATGTACGCAAAAAGAATTATACCGTGCCTTGACGTTAAAGAGGGAAGAGTGGTTAAAGGTGTCAATTTTGTAAATCTTATTGACGCCGGTGATCCTGTCGAATGTGCAAAGGTTTATGATAAAGCCGGTGCGGACGAGCTTGTTTTTCTTGACATAACCGCGTCGTCGGATGCACGTGAAACGGTTGTCGATATGGTTGAGGCTGTTGCGAAACAGGTGTTTATACCGTTTACGGTAGGCGGCGGAATACGAACAGTTGAAGATTTCAGAAAAATTCTTAATGCCGGTGCGGATAAGGTTGCCGTCAACAGTGCGGCGATAAAACGTCCCGAGCTTATCAGCGAAGCGGCTGAAAAATTCGGCAGACAGTGCGTTGTGTGTGCGATTGACGCAAAAAGACGTGAAGATAAGAGCGGTTGGGACGTGTACCTTAACGGCGGACGTGTGAATACCGGAATTGACGCACTTGAATGGGCGAAAAAAGCCGAGGAGCTTGGCGCAGGCGAGATATTGCTTACAAGTATGGATTGTGACGGTACGAAAGCCGGATACGATATTGAACTTACAAGACGTGTTTCGGAAAATGCGAAAATACCTGTTATAGCATCGGGCGGTGCAGGCAAGATGGAACATTTTCTTGACGCATTTACAGAGGGAAAGGCGGACGCGGTTTTGGCGGCGAGTCTGTTCCATTTCAGAGAAATTGAAATTAACGATTTAAAAAAATATCTGCGTGAAAACGGTGAAAGCGTCAGATTATAGGAGGAATTTATGAGCAAGAACAGAAGAAAGTCACTGAAAAAAGAACCTGTAATTCCAAAAACGGATTTTTCGTTTTACGAATCGAAAATATATATAATTGCGACAATTATTATGTTTCATATTGTACCGCTTGTATTTGTTATGATGGGCGAAAACGGTCAATTATTACTGTTACAATTTTTCCTTATGATGTTAAATCCAATGTTTATCGCATTGTCGGGACTTATATACGGAATAAAACAGGGATTTAACTTTAAATTTCCGCTGTTTATGGCGATTATCTCAATGGTATCAATACCGATGTACTATCAGTTTGACGCGGCGGCAAATATGATGATGACAACGATTATTATGTGTATAGTTTATGCGATATTCTCATTTGCGGCAACAGTAATCGGAGCATTTGTAAAACGACTTTTACGTCTGTAATCACAGAAAGGATATATATTATGGAGAGTAAAAAACTTTATGGTGCATCAACCCAAATGACGCCTGCTGTTTATAAATATTTTTATAAAACATATTATAACGAAAAACTAAAGGTGTTTAAAATCGTTGCCGAAATAGTCGGATTGATTGCGATTTTTGGTGCATTTTATATACTTGCAAACGGATATGGAATTTTGTGGGGAGCGATTGCACTTTGGATTGGTGCATTTCTGCTTTTTTATCCGCGTATGATATACCGCAAGCCGTACAAAAACGCAAAAGACAACAGTCAGACAACGCACTTTGCTTTTTTTGAAAATTATATGTCGGAAAAAACAAAATCACATGTAAATGAATATAAATATGACGATATACAAAAAGTGCTTGAAACGGGAAAGTATTTTTTTATATTTCACAATTCGGAAAGTGTGAGTATCGTTGATAAGACTCATTTTAGCGGAGATGTCGAAAGTTTTTCGGGTTTTATAAAAACAAAGACACAATATAAGAAAATCAAGTAATAAAAAATGGGACTTAGCAAAAATGCCAAGTTCCATTTCTTTTTATCGCTACAACAGTTCTTCCCACCCCGTAATATAATGGTCAGACAGTTGTTTAAGCGCATCTGTTTCATCGGCGTTTGTTTCGTCAAATATTGCACAGGTTGAGAAACCACCCTTTTTAGCACCGCCGATACCTGTTGTTATATCTTCAAATACTGTACATTCTTCCGGAGGTATTCCGATACGTTTTGCGGCAAGCAAATAAACATCGGGATTTGATTTGTTCACTCCGACCTCGGACGAGAATGCACAAGCGTCAATGTAATTCCAAACTCCGAGCCTGGTAAAAGCCGTTTTGCAAAGTTCTTCATAGCCTGATGTGGCTATTGCGATTTTAATTCCGCTGTTGTGCAATTTCTTTAAATATTTGTCTGCACCTTTTTTTAGCGGTACGGTTGTTTCGTATTGCTTTAATCCCATGTGCATAAAAGTATTTGAAAGTTCTTCAAACGACAAGTCAAGATTAAGTCTGTTTTTTATTGTTGGGATGGATTCTTTCATAGTCATTTCTTTGTATTCCTTTGCCTCCTCGTAAGGCAATTCAACACCGTGTTCTTTGAAAAAATCTACTACAACGTCCCACCAAACCTGCATTGAATCAAGCAATGTTCCGTCAACGTCAAAAATCGCTCCTCGCATTATATCACCTCTGTATTTCTATTATACAATAATTTGCCGAATATTTCAAGCGTTTATGAATTTTCCTCTTTCTCGGCAACAAATTTTTTTACTGCAACTAACTTTTCCGTAAGTCCCGTAAATCGTTGATGAAATTGGTTGTTCATAGTCATATTTTGAATAGTCTTTTCGCTGCCGACAAGCACAACCATATCTCTTGCACGCGTTACGGCGGTGTAAAATAAATTGCGGCTCATAAGCATAGGCGAGAATGAGCATACGGGCATAATCACGATAGGGAACTCACTGCCTTGACTTTTGTGGACGGTTATCGCGTACGCAAGGTCAAGCTCATCAAGATTGGTAAACGGATATTCAACGAGCTTATCCTCATCAAACACGATATTCATACACTTGTCGCGGACGGAAATGCTCTCTATAATTCCCATATCACCGTTGAAAATTCCCATACCGTCCTCGCCGTTTTCGCGTGAATAGACCATATCGTAATTGTTTTTTGTCTGCATAACTTTGTCGCCAACACGGAAAGTTATATTGCCGAAAACGTGTTGCGGACGTCTTTCGTCATACGGATTGATGTGTGACTGCAACAGTTTGTTTAATGCAATCGTTCCGGCAAGTCCTTTTTTTGTCGGCGATAGGACTTGTATTGATGAAATCGGGTTTACATTATAGCTTTTCGGCAGTCTGTTTTTGAATAAATCCATCACCGTAAAAGCACTGTCCTGCGGTGTTTTTCTTCTTAAAAAGAAGAAATCGCTTGATTTTACCGATAAATCGGGAAGTTCTCCGTGATTGATTTTGTGTGCGTTTACGATTATAAGACTTTCTTCGGCTTGCCTGAAAATTTTGTTAAGCTGAATTACCGGTATTGTTTTACTTTCGATTATATCGTGAATGATGTTTCCCGGCCCGACTGACGGCAGTTGGTCCGCGTCACCCGAAAGGATAATTCTTGCACCTGTTTTGACCGCTTTTAAAAATGACGACATAAGATTTACGTCAATCATACTGACTTCGTCAAGAATTATAACGTCATACGGCAGTGGATTTTCTTCGTTGTGCGTAAAAATACTGTAACCCTCAGAAGAACGTTGAGTGCATAAAAGACGGTGTATTGTCTTTGCCTCGTAACCCGTAACTTGGCTCATTCGCTTTGCGGCGCGTCCTGTAGGCGCGGCAAGTGCGATTGAAAGCTTTAAATCTTCCAAAATCTTTATTATTGTGTTTATTGTTGTTGTTTTACCTGTTCCCGGACCGCCGGTAAGAATCATACAAGCTGCCGAAAGTGCGGTGACAACGGCATTGCGCTGCTCGGCGGCAAGGTATAAATTTGTTTTTGCTTCAAGCGCGTCAATGGCTTTTTCTGCTTTTTCTTCGGTCATTGTGAATTTTTGCGTGTTTTGCGACATTGCAATAAGTCGGCGCGCAATGTAATATTCAGACTCATAATAGCTGTAAAGATAGTATGCGTCAATTCCGTCAACTTTATCTTGGAACAGTTCTTTTGAAGAAAGCAATTCGGAAACAGCCGCAATTACTTCGTCATCGGTGACTTTTAATGTGTAGACGGTATGCTCGATTAATACATCTTTCGGCATATATACATGACCGCTTGTATATGCGGCACTGCGTAAAATATGTATAATTCCCGAACGTATACGCATAATGCTGTTTTTAGGCAATCCCATATTAAAGGCTATTGTGTCCGATGTTTTAAAAGAAATGCCGTCAACCATATCAGAAAGGATATACGGATTTTTCTTTATGAGTTCAACCGAATTTGCACCGAGAGAATTGTGTACTTTTACTGCGGTTGTTGCGGAAATTCCGTACTGTTGAAGGAACATAACGATATTTTGCATAGACTGTATTTCTGCAAATTGTTCGCCTATTTTCTTCGCTTTTTCTTTGCTTATTCCTTTGATTTCGGCAAGTTTTGACGGCTGGGTAAGCATTATTTGAAGTACGTCAAGTCCGAAATGGTCGATAAGTTTTTTTGCGGTAGCCTCGCGTATACCGCTTATTATTCCCGAACTTAAATATTTAATAATAGACTCCTCGTCCGACGGCATAACTGTTTCATAATATTCCGCTTTGAATTGTTCGCCGTAATCGGGGTGAGTTGTCCAATTACCCGACAGGGCAACGCTTTCACCCTCCGTTATAAACGGCATATATCCCGTTGCGGTGAATTGTCCTTCTTCAACGCTGTCGATTCCGACAACAGAATAACCGTTGTCGGGATTGGAATATATAATTTCTTCAACTGTGCCTGTTACTGTAATAATTTCACTCATTATTTTGCTCCGATACGGCTATTGTGCCGTTTGAAATTCCTGTGATTTCTGCGCCTTTTGTTTCAAGGTATTCTATGTAATCAATCTGTTCTTTTCTGATAGTTTCGCCTGTGTATATAACCGGTACTCCGGGCGGATAAGGTACAACCGTACTGCAAGAAATATGTCCGATTGAATTCTGTAATTTAGTGTCCCTTTGATTTGAGAAAAATGCTTTTTGCGGAAACAGTTTTTCTTTGCAAATCGGTGGAGGCGTTAGATTTAATGTGCTTTTTACTTTAGGTGTATTGTTTGTAATTTTGATAAGCTCATCAAAAAGCACGTCCATATCCGATTGCGTGTTTGACGGCGTAACGATTAAAACTATGTTAAATAAATCAGCCATTTCAATGTCTATGCCGTTATTTAAAAGTATGTCATCAACGTCAAAGCCTGTAATACCCAAATTTGAAAAATTCAGCACAAGCCTTGTCATATCGTCATTTTCAAGAACTTTGATACCTGTATCGACGATTTTTTCTTTAAATGATTTGCACATATCATATGTTTTCTCCCACATTGCACCGTCGGTTAATTCATCTCTTGCAATGTCCGCCGATGACGCGATGACGTATGACGGACTTGACGATTGAAACATATAAAGTGATTTTTCAAGACGTTTTCTGTCGATTAAATCGCCGTTTATGTGAAGATACGAACTTCCGTTCATTGCATTAAGCGTTTTGTGAGCACTTTGGCATACTGCGTCTGCATATTTTACTGCGGTTTGCGGAAATAAATTGCTTGCGATAAAGTGTGCTCCGTGCGCCTCGTCAACAAGTAAAGAAATATTTTTTGCGTGACATTCTTCGGCTGTGTTTTTAATGTCGGAACATATTCCGTAGTAATTCGGTGATGTAATTATAACCGCGTCAATGTCGTCCGTTAAATGTTTTTTTAGTGTCCCTGTACCTTTGGGGACACTAAAACTGTTGTCTATTTCTTTCGGAAACAATTTTAAATTGATACCGAGTAAAGCGCAAGTGTTTATAACGCTCATATGGCAGTCGCCTGCCGAAAGCAGTGTGCCGCCGGGCTTTACGACTGCACATATCATAGACTGAATTGCAGATGTTGAACCGCCTGTGAGTATGTAGCTTTTGTCACTGCCGTAAAGGCTTGACAAAAGCTCTTGTGCTTTTAAAACATACTCACCGGGGTGGATAAGATTTTCCGTTGCGGAAAGTTCCGTTACATCAAGGGACAGTAAATCTTTTTTTAATCCTCTGCCGTTTTTGTGACCGGGCATTGCAAATGATATTCTGTTTTGTTTTGAGTATGCAAGCAAATGCTCATACAGTGGTGCTGACATAGACACATCTCCTTATTTGTTTCCTATTATTATATAAAATTTTTGCGTATATGTAAAGTAATATGGAATACAAAATTGAAAAACACAAAAGAATATGATATAATAGTGACAGGTTCAATAACAATAGTTATTTTTGGAAAGGACAGATAAATTATGAATGTATATGATGCGATAATGAAAAGAAGAACGATAAGAAAGTTTGAACAAAAGGCAGTAAGTGAAGATAATCTTGTGAAACTTGTGGACTGTGCAAGAGTTGCGGCATACGGCGCGAATGTTCAGCCGCTTAAATTTATGATTGTAAACAACAGCAAAACGCTTCAAAAAATATACCCAATGACAAAGTGGGCAGGCTATCTTGCAGACGGTGCACCGAAAGAGAATGAACGCCCTGCGGCATATATAGCGGTACTTGGCGACAGCAGTATTAAATCGAATAAAATGTATGAAGTTGAGGCAGGCGCGGCAGTAACAACAATGATGCTTGAGGCGGTTGAAATGGGACTTGGCACTTGCTGGCTTGGGGCTATACAGCGTGATGAAATAAAAAAACTTTTGGCGTTGGATGAAAATCTTAATGTTGTATATTTGCTTGCGGTAGGCTATCCGAAACAGGAAAGCAAAATTGTTGATATGAAAGATAATGGTGTTAAATACTATGAGGACGAAAACGGAGTTATAAATGTTCCGAAACGTTCGCTTGAAGAAATACTTATAAAATAACACAAAACAAAAGGGACATCACTTGATGTCCCTTTGAATTTACTTGATTATGCGCCTAAAATAACAAGAACTGTTGTTGTTATAAGGAAAAGAATTGCAATAGTTGTTGTAAGCTTAATGAACATTGCTTCCTTAGTAGTTCCGCCGTTCTTCTTAAAGAATGAATCGCCCATATCAGAAGATGCACCTTGAATACCTCTCATACCCGGATCTTTACCTTCCTGAGCCATAACTACAAATATAAGTATAACAGATACTATCAAATGTAATACCAAAAATAGAGTTTGCATTATATAAACCTCCTTTTTCTTCTAAAGTAAATCATTAAATACTTATCTATTATATCACAAATTCTAAAATTTGCAATACTTTTTTTGCCTTTTTGTAAATCAGTTTTGTTTTTAATGCTTTTGAGCAAAATATGATAAAAAAATTCTGATAATAGCAAAAAACTGATGGTAACTGTACTTAAATTGATGTATAATATTATCATAATTAATATTACGGAGGAATTTTGTAATGGAAAGATTAAAGAGAACGGAAAAAAACACACTTACGGAACGTGTACTTCAATTCGGTGAGGGCAATTTCCTGAGAGGATTTGTGGATTGGATGATAGACAAACTTAACAAGGAAAACGGCGGAGATTACGGTGTGACAATAGTTCAGCCGCTTGCAGGCGGACTTGTTGATAAGTTAAATGCGCAGGACGGACGATACAGCTTGTATTTAAGAGGACTTTTAAAAGGCGAAAAGGTTGAGGAAACAAGAATTGTTGATTGTGTGACAAGAGGTATCAATCCGTATACAAATACAGATGAATTTTTTGACTGTGCAAAAAATCCCGACTTACGTTTTATCGTTTCAAACACTACAGAGGCAGGTATCGAGTACAAACCTAATCAAAATCCCGATGATTTTAACGGACTTACTTTTCCGGGCAGACTTACGTTGTTTATGAAGAAAAGATTTGACGAGGGATTGGGCGGCTTTATACTTCTTCCGTGTGAGCTGATTGACAAAAACGGTGACAATCTAAAGGAATGTATTTTAAAGTACAGCGTGGATTGGGGTTACGGCGGTGAATTTGAGAAGTGGATTGAAACTGAAAACCATTTTACAAATACACTTGTGGACAGAATAGTTACAGGTTATCCGCGAGATAACGCAAAGGAAATGGAGCAGTCATACGGTTATCTTGATGATATGATTGACACTGCGGAGATTTTTCATTTGTGGGTAATAGAGGGCGATAAGAAACTTGCGGAGGAAATACCGTTCCACAAAATCGGTCTTAATGTGCTTTGGACAGACGATGTTACACCATACAAGAAACGTAAGGTGCGTATTTTGAACGGTGCGCATACAATGACAGTGCTTGCGGCACATCTTGCCGGTCTTGAAACAGTCAAGGACGCAATGGACGATGAACTTGTATTTTCATTTATGAAACAGGGTATTTTTGAAGAAATTATTCCGACACTTGATTTGCCTAAAAACGAACTTGAACAGTTCGCAAATGACGTAATCGAAAGATTTAAAAATCCGTTCATCAAGCATTATCTTTTGAGTATTGCGCTTAATTCCGTTTCAAAATACAAAGTGCGTGTACTTCCGAGCGTGCTTGAATATATTAAGGAAAAGAATTGTGAGCCGAAACGACTTGTATTTTCACTTGCGGCACTTATCGCATTTTACAGAACAGACGCGGCGAATGATGATAAGACGGTAATGGAATTTATGAAAACGGCAAGTGCGGAAGATATTCTTAAAAAGACGGAATATTGGGGTGAAGATTTGTCATTCTTACTTCCGAATGTACAAAAACATCTTGACGAAATCGAAAAGAACGGTATAAGAAAGGCTATGGAAAAGGTAGTTGACTGAAAATGAAACAGATAAAAATTAATGAAAAGGATAACGTAGCCGTTATGCTTGAGGGCGAATTGAGCGGCCATAAAATTGCCCTTAACGATATAAAAAAAGGCGAAAATATAATTAAATACGGTTATCCTATCGGTCATGCGACAGAAGACATAAAAAAAGACGACCATGTACATACGCATAACATTAAAACGAATTTAAACGGTGTGCTTGAATACAAATACGAACCACAAAGAAACGAAATACCGAAAACGGAAAAACGCACTTTTATGGGTTACAGACGTGCAGACGGCAAAGTCGGTATAAGAAATGAAATTTGGATTGTGAACACTGTCGGCTGCGTGAACAAGACGTCCGAAATACTTGCAAGAGAGGCTGATAAGCTGTACGGAGATATGTGTGACGGTGTGTTTAATTATGTACATCCGTTCGGTTGTTCTCAGCTTGGCGATGACCAGAAAATGACTCAAAATGTGCTTAAAGGTCTTGTCAATCACCCTAACGCGACAGGTGTGCTTGTGCTGGGATTAGGATGTGAAAATAATAATATTTCCGTATTTAAAACAGTTCTCGGTGAAGTTGACGAAAACAGAGTTAAATTTATGAGTACGCAGGATTTTGATGATGAAATCGGTGAGGGGTTGCGTCTTATAGGCGAGCTTGCCGAATATGCGAAAAATCAAAAACGTGAAGAATGTGATGTGTCGGAGCTTGTTGTCGGTTTGAAGTGCGGCGGCAGTGACGGCTTTTCCGGACTTACCGCAAATCCGCTTATAGGAAGATTTTCTGATAAGCTTATAAGCAAGGGCGGAAGTACGGTGCTTACGGAAGTGCCTGAAATGTTCGGTGCGGAAACGATTTTGATGAACAGATGTGTTAATGAAGAAGTTTTTGATAAGACGGTTTCGCTTATAAATGATTTCAAGGATTATTTCACAAGTCATAATCAAGTTGTTTATGAAAACCCGTCGCCGGGTAATAAAAAAGGCGGTATAACCACGCTTGAAGATAAGTCGCTCGGTTGCGTGCAGAAGTCTGGCAGTGCAGACGTTGAGGACGTTATTGAAATCGGCGGAAGTGTTACAAGAAAGGGGCTTAATCTTCTTACCGGACCGGGTAATGACATTGTTGCGGTAACAAACCTTACCGCGTCGGGCTGTCATTTGATACTGTTTTCAACAGGACGCGGTACACCTGTGGGTGCGCCTGTGCCGACTGTGAAAATTGCGACGAATACAAACCTTGCAAAAAGAAAACCACATTGGATTGATTTTAATGCAGGTGAGATTATAAACGGTGCGGATTTGACCGATGAACTTTTTGAATATGTTATAGAAGTTGCAAACGGCAAACAAACGAATAATGAGAAAAACGGTTATAAGGAAATTTCAATTTTCAAAGACGGAGTTGTATTATAAAAGAGTGGCTGTGCCGCTCTTTTTTTGACTAAATGACGAAAATGTGATAAACTGAACAAAAAGAGGTGAGATTATGACAAGAAAAATTTTTATACTGACGGCACTTGTTATGATGATATTTTGCGTCAATGCGTGTGCGTTTTCTGATGTACAGAGCGGAAGCTGGTATTATGACAATGTAACCGATATGACAAACCAAGGATATTTAAGCGGTTATGAGGACGGAACGTTCAGACCTGACGGAACTGTTACAAAAGCTGAGCTTGTATCGATAGTCGGCAGAATTGCGGGGCTTCAAGAGAGTGCAAAGCAAAACAATCATTGGGCAGACGGTATGGTGCAAACGGCACTTACAAAAGGTTTGTTCGATTGGGACGAGATACCGCCTACGGCACAAACATATGACGAGCCGATAACAAGACAGTTGGCGGTTAAAATTGTTATGAATGCATTTTTTAAAGAAGAACGCGGTGATTACAATAGAGTGAGTTCGTTTGTATCTGATTTTGCACAGCTTGACGGACGATATTATGACAGTATGATTGCGGCTTACTGCAAAGGCATTGTATACGGTGACGACAAGGGCAATTTAAACCCGAAGTCATCAATTACAAGAGCTGAGGCTTGTGCGATAATTATGCGTGCGGCGAGTATGAAAGGTGATTTAAAACCTTATGAGCCGACTGTGACGGAGCAACCAAAACCGCAAACGACAAGAAAAGGCGGTGTAAGTGAAAACGGTGCGTTGCACGTTGACGGTACGCAACTTACGAATGAAAACAACGAGCCTGTCGTGCTTCACGGTATGTCGTCACACGGTTTGCAATGGTTTGGTAATTTCGCGACCGAAAATGCTGTTAAAGCAACTGCCGATTACGGTGCAAACTTGTTCAGATGTGCAATGTATACCGATGAGGGTGGATATATAAGCAATCCGTCTGTAAAAGATACGCTTATAAATGCGGTTGACAGTGCGATACGTCAGGATATGTATGTAATAATCGACTGGCATATACTGTCGGACGGAAACCCTATGCAACATATTGATGATGCGGTTGATTTCTTTGGCGAAATGTCGGAGAGGTATAAGGACAGCAATGCTGTGCTTTATGAAATATGTAATGAGCCGAACGGCAATGTGACTTGGAACGATAATGTAAAACCGTATGCTGAAACGGTGATACCTGTTATACGTGCAAATACAAACGCTATTATATTAGTAGGAAGTCCGACATGGAGTCAAGATTTGCATGAGGCTGCAAAAAATCCGATTAATGCCGAAAATATAATGTACACATGCCATTTTTACGCGGGAACTCACACCGATTGGCTAAGACAACGTATAGCCGACTGCGGTTTGCCTGTGTTTGTGAGCGAGTGGGGTACAAGTGCGGCTGACGGAAACGGCGGTGTTTATTTTGACGAGGCGCAAAGGTGGATTGACTTTATGAATGAACGCGGAATAAGCTGGGCGAATTGGTCGCTTTGCGATAAAAATGAATCATCTGCCGCACTGGTGAACGGTGCGAATGTGAATGACGGAATAAGTGAGGACGAACTTACCGAAAGCGGAAAATTTGTTTTTAAAAATTTCTGAAAAAATGTTTAAACTCTTAATTTGGTGGTATATATAATACATAAGCACGAAAGAGAGGGGTGGAATTTATGAAATACGTTGTTACGATTGCGAGAACTTATGGCAGCGGTGGTAAGGAAATCGGTAAATTGCTTGCGAAAGAACTCGGAATAAAATATTACGGTCGTGAGATTTTTGAAATGTCACAAGGGGTTGAGAGTGATTTGGATTCCGGCGATGATGAAAGTATTCATAATGCATCTCTTGAAGAGGCTGACGAATTGTTTAAACAACAGTCTAAAACAATTCGCGAAATTGCCGAGAAAGAATCGTGCGTTATAGTCGGACGATGTGCCGATTATGTGCTTCGGGATATGGATAATGTCGTTAAGATTTATCTTTACGCACCAATCAGAGATTGTATGCGTCGTGTAATAAGATTGTATGAGCTTAATCCCGAAGATGCAAAAAGTCTTATTCATTCGATGAACAAGACAAGAGGTGATTATTATCAGCATAATACCGGTTTGAACTGGTCCGAGGCTGTGCATTACGATATATGTCTTAATACAGCCGGACTGAAAAAAGAAAAGATTATTGATATAATCAAAAACTATATAAAAACGAAAATAGATTGATTTGATAAATCCTCCAAAAAAGCGGTGCTAAAATAACAGCACCGCTTTTTAAATGTTACATTTTATGCTTTGCTATGCTCTATACCTTGATTGCGGAATAAAAGAGTTATGCACCATAGACCTGCAAGACCTACAATAACATAAATAATTCTACTTACGATTGCGGTTTGACCGCCGAAGATTGACGCGACAAGGTCGAACTTGAAAAGTCCGACAAGCAGCCAGTTTACCGCACCGATAATTGTTATGATTAAAGCAGTATTGTTCATAATACTTACACTCCTTTTGAATTGGTTTATATTGTTGTTTTTAGTGTAAACAGAGAAATGAAATTTTAAACGTGGTAATAACTTCATATAAAACTTCATATTATATATGGGGTGAGAAGATGGGGAGAAAAGCTATGATGTATTTTATTTCTGTTGTTATAATAATAGTAACTACAATGATGTTTGTGCTTTTTGCCAGCGGTGAAACCGATACGAACAATATTGTGTTTTTGAAAGGATACGGTTGGGAAGTGAGGACAAAAGCTGTCGAAAAGGAGGATATTATAATTCCGAAACCTTTTGACCGTGTGTATGAAAATTATAATGATATTCAATTAAAAGCCGGACTTGATTTAAGACCGTATATGGGTATGAAAGGTGTGAGATATACATATATAGTAGAAAATTATCCGAAAGATGTCGGCGAAGAAGTCAGGGCGAATGTAATCTGTATAAATAACGAACCTGTCGGCGGTGATATAATGACTGTAAGTATCCACGGATTTATACATTCTTTGAACTTTGACGATTCACTTCGTTAAAATTTGATTACAAATTATTAAGTTTTGTAATAATACCAAAAATCATACATATAAAAGTGTACAAAAAAATATTCGTAAAATCATTAAATTTGTATAAAATTTAATGATTTTTTTATGCAAAAAAGCTTGCCAAAACGGCTGTTATAGTGTATAATAACAGTGTTGTGACTAAAGTATGCGAAAGCATATAGGTACTGACAAACGATGAAGCGGGAGGTTGCGGCGATTTAACGTCGGTTTTTCTGTGGAGTGAGTCCGATTCATGAAACCGGGCGGCAGTCAATGTATACTTAGGAGAAAGTGCGGTCTTTTGACGGCATAAGACAGGATAAGTATGCGGCGAAATTGGCTAACTTTGCCCGAACTCTACAATATGAGGTTCGGGTTTTTTTATAAGGGTGATGCGAAACACCCGGCGGTGTGTGCCATTTTCTTTAAGCGCTGTCGTGCAGATTACAACACAATAACAATTCGAGGAGGGAAAAGTATGGCAGCAAACCAGAAAATCAGAATCAAGCTTAAGGCTTATGACCACGTTGTACTTGATCAGAGTGCTGAAAAGATTGTTGAGATTGCAAAGAGAACAGGTGCTAAAGTTTCAGGTCCTATTCCGCTTCCTACAGATAAGGAAGTTATCACAATCCTAAGAGCGGTTCATAAGTATAAGGATTCTCGTGAGCAGTTCGAAAGAAGAACTCACAAAAGATTGATTGATATAGTTGTTCCGGGTGCTAAGACTATGGAATCACTAATCAAAATTGATCTTCCTGCTGGAGTAGATATCGACGTAATCCAGAAGTAAGATCGTCTATAAAGTGCAGTAGCCTATACGGCTATGATGCAGGTCAAGTTTCCGATAGCTTTTGCGGAAACCAATAACTGTTAAGGAGGAAAAATCAATGGAAAAAGCAATTTTGGGTACAAAGATTGGTATGACTCAAATCTTTGGCGAAGGCGGAGTAGTTATTCCTGTAACTGTTGTTATGGCAGGCCCATGCGTAGTTACACAGAAGAAGACTGTTGAAACAGACGGCTACGAAGCTGTACAGGTTGGTTTTGGTGACGTTAAAGAAAAGCACCTTAACAAACCACAATTAGGTCATTTCAAAAAGGCAGACACTGCAAACAAAAAGTATGTCAGAGAGTTCAGACTTGATGATTGCGAAAGTCTGAATGTTGGTGACGAAATTAAGGCTGACATTTTCGCAGCCGGAGACAAAGTAGACGTAAGCGGTATTTCAAAGGGTAAAGGCTTTGCCGGTCCGATGAAGCACGGTCTACACAGAGGTCCTATGACTCACGGCTCAAAATCAAAGAGAGTTTCCGGTTCAATGGGTATGTGCTCAAACCCTGGACGAGTTTTCAAGGGTAAGGTACTTCCGGGACACATGGGTGTTCAAAAAGTTACAGTCCAGAATCTTGAGGTTGTTAAAATCGACGCTGAACAGAATTTAATCCTTGTAAAAGGTGCAATTCCGGGAAACAAGGGCGGACTTGTTACAATCAGAAACAGCGTAAAGGCATAATCGAGGTTATTGGAAAGGAGGAAATATAATGGCTAAAGTGGCTTTATATAACATGGAAGGCACAAAGACAGGCGATATGGAAGTATCAGACGCTATCTTTGCTGCTGAAGTGAATAAATCAGTTTTGCATCAGGTAGTTGTTAACTATCTTGCAAACCAAAGACAAGGCACACAGTCTACAAAGACACGTACAGAAGTTCGTGGCGGCGGTATTAAGCCTTGGAGACAAAAGGGTACAGGTCGTGCAAGACAAGGTAGTATCCGTGCTCCACAGTGGACTGGCGGTGGCGTAGCACTTGGTCCAAAGCCAAGAAGTTACAGATTCAGCGTAAACAAGAAGATTAAGAGAATCGCTCTTAAGAGTGCTCTTTCAGCTAAGTATGCTGATTACAAAATATTTGTTATAGATGAACTTGCTGTTGACGAAATCAAGACTGCTAAGATCGTAGCTCTTCTAAAGGGACTTGACGTTAATTCAAAGGCTCTTATCGTTACAGCAGATGCTGATGAAAAGGTTTATAAATCAGCAAGAAACATTAAGGGTGTTACACCGACTCACGTTGGTACACTTAACACATATGACGTTCTTAACAACGATGCATTCATCGTTTCAAAGGATGCCATTGCAAAGATTGAGGAGGTGCTTGCATAATGAATTCATTTGATATTCTAAGAAGACCAATCATCTCTGAACGCAGCATGGAAACTGTTTTAGACAGAGAAGGTAACGAGATTAAGAGATATACCTTTGAAGTTCCAAAGACTGTGAACAAGGTTGAAATAAAGAAAGCTGTTGAAGAAGCATTCGGCGTTAAGGTTGCTAAGGTAAACACAATGAATGTTCTTGGTAAGGTTAAGAGAATGGGCAGAAACGAAGGAAGACGTCCTTCATGGAAAAAGGCTATCGTTACTCTTACAGCTGACAGCAAAACTATCGAATTCTTCGATATTTAATCGTTATTAATTTATAGATAAGGAGAGTAAAGGATAATGGCTATTAAAAAGTATAATCCTACTTCGCCTGCCAGAAGATTTATGACAGTTTCAGACTTCGCTGAAATCACAAAGAAGTCACCGGAGCGTTCACTTCTTGCTAAGAAAGACAAGCACGCCGGCAGAAACTCATACGGTAGAATCACTGTTCGTCATAGAGGCGGCGGCAACAGAAGAAAGTACAGAATTATTGACTTTAAGAGAAATAAAGACGGTATGCCGGCAACAGTTATCGGTGTTGAATACGATCCGAACAGAAGTGCCAATATCGCTCTTATTCAATATGAAGACGGCGAAAAGGCTTACATCATCGCTCCTATCGGTCCTACAGACGGTGACGTCGTAGTATCGGGTGAAGGTGCAGATATTAAGCCGGGTAACGCATTGTTTATAAAAGATATTCCGGTTGGTACACTAATTCATAACATTGAATTGTATCCTGGAAAGGGCGCTCAGCTTGTAAGAAGTGCAGGTAACAGTGCACAGCTTATGGCTAAGGAAGGCGACTATGCACAGGTTAGACTTCCAAGCGGCGAAGTTAGAATGATCAGACTTGATTGTAAAGCAACTATCGGTGTTGTAGGTAACCAACAGCATGAAAACGTATCTATCGGTAAAGCCGGAAGAAAGCGTCACATGGGTTGGAGACCGACAGTTCGTGGTGTTGTTATGAACCCTAACGATCACCCTCACGGTGGTGGTGAAGGTAAGTCACCAATCGGTCGTCCTGCACCGGTTACTCCTTGGGGTAAACCAGCACTTGGTCTTAAGACAAGAAAGACTAAGAACAGAACTGACAAGTTCATCGTTAAGAGAAGAAACGCTAAATAATAGATATTTAATTTTGATATAGATTGAAAGGAGGAAGATTTAATGGGCAGATCACTTAAGAAAGGACCTTTCGTTGAAGAGCGTCTTATGAAGAGAATTGACGCTATGAACGCAGCTAATGAAAAGAAGGTCGTAAAGACATGGTCAAGAGCTTCCACAATTTTCCCAGAAATGGTTGGACACACAATCGCAGTGCATGATGGCAGAAAGCATGTTCCTGTATTCATCAGTGAGGACATGGTAGGCCACAGACTTGGCGAATTCGCTCCTACAAGAACATACAAAGGTCATGCCGGAGCTAAAACTTCTAAGTAATATCTATGATATTGCTTAGAAGCAAAGAAATAAGATTTACAGAGGGATGTTAAATCCCGTTACTAATATTGCAAAAGGAGGAATCCACATGGAAGCACGTGCAGTGTTAAGATATGCTCGTATTTCACCTAGAAAGGTTAAGATAGTGCTTGATCTAATAAGAAACAAGCCTGCTAACGTTGCAATGGGTATTCTAAACAACACACCTAAAGCAGCAAGCGAGTATTTGACAAAGCTTCTTGCGTCAGCGATTGCAAACGCAGAGAACAATCATGATATGGATAAGAATAAGTTATACGTTGCAGAATGTTACGCAACACAAGGTCCTACTTTAAAGAGAATTCAGCCTCATGCTCAAGGCAGAGCGTTCAAGATTTTAAAGAGAACCAGCCATATCACTTTAGTATTAAAGGAAATGGAAGACTAATCGAAAAGGAGGTTCACTCATGGGACAAAAAGTTAATCCACACGGACTTAGAGTCGGAGTTATAAAAGATTGGGATTCTAAGTGGATTGCAGGTAAAAAAGATTTCGGAGACCAGTTGGTTGAAGATTATAATATAAGAAAGTTCGTTAAGAAGGCTTGCTATGATGCAGGTGTTGCTAAGATCGGTATTGAAAGAAAGCAGAATAAAGTGTTTATCACAATTCATGCTGCTAAGCCTGGTATCATCATCGGTAGAGGCGGTGCTGAAATCGATAAGCTAAAGGCTCAAATCGAAAAGCTTACTTCAAAGACTGTTAACGTAAACATCATGGAGGTTAAGACTCCTGATACAAATGCACAGCTTGTTGCTGAAAACATTGCTGCACAGCTTGAAAGAAGAATTTCATTCAGACGTGCAATGAAGCAAGTTATGGGCAGAGCAATGCGTCTTGGCGTTAAGGGTATCAAGACTGCAGTTGCAGGTCGTGTAGGCGGTGCTGAAATCGCAAGAACAGAACAATATCACGAGGGTACAATTCCTCTACAGACATTGAGAGCTGATATTGACTATGGTTTCGCTGAAGCTCATACAACATACGGTATTCTTGGCGTTAAGGTTTGGATTTACAAAGGTGAAATCCTAAACGTTGCTGACGGCAGAAGAAAGGAAGCTGCTCAACAAGCGGCTGACAATAACAGACGCGATAACAGAAGACGCGGCGATAGAAGACCGAAGGGAGGCAGATAATCATGTTGTTACCAAAGAGAGTTAAATACAGAAGAGTTATGCGTGGCAGAATGAAGGGTAAGGCAACACGTGGTAACGTTGTATCACACGGCGAGTTCGGCCTTCAGGCTCTTGAGCCGGCATGGATTACTTCAAGACAGATTGAAGCAGCCCGTATAGCTATGACAAGATATACAAAGCGTGGCGGTCAGGTTTGGATTAAGATATTCCCTGATAAGCCGGTAACAAGAAAACCTGCTGAAACTCGAATGGGTTCAGGTAAGGGTGCTCCAGAGTATTGGGTAGCAGTAGTTAAGCCTGGCAGAGTGCTTTTTGAAATGGCAGGCGTAAGTGAAGAAGTAGCAAGAGAGGCTATGCGTCTTGCTATGCACAAACTACCAATCAAGTGTAAGTTTGTAAAACGTCAAGCAGAGGATGGTGAATAAGAATGAAAGTAAATGAGCTAAGAGATTTATCAACAGCTGAATTGGAAGAAAAACTTGCAGAAAGCAAGCAAGAGCTTTTCAACTTGAGATTTCAGAATGCTATTAACCAATTAGAAAATCCAAAGAGAATTGGTGATGTAAAGAAGACTATCGCTCGTATTTTAACCATCATTCATGAAAGAGAACTACAAGGCAGTGCGATGTAATGCCGGTACTTGTTTGACAGGTACAAATTGAGCAGATAGAAGATTATTAGAAACGTGCGGAAGGAGGCACTTATCTGTGGAAGAAAGAAACAGCCGTAAGGTTAAGATCGGTAAAGTAATCAGCAATAAGATGGATAAGACAATCGTTGTTGCTATTGAAGAAAATAAAAAGCATCCGCTTTATGGTAAGATCGTTAAGAGAACTTACAAACTAAAGGCACATGATGAAGAAAACGTATGCTCTATCGGCGATAAGGTAAAGGTTATGGAAACAAGACCTCTATCAAAGGACAAGAGATGGAGACTCGTTGAAATAGTAGAAAAAGTTAAGTAATATAGCGTTCCCGGAAAGAGTGGAACAACTTGCTTTGCAAGTTGTAGTAAGCAAATCGCTTGCGATTTGTGAAGCGTAAGGAGGAAGTTTTAATGATTCAACAACAAACACTTTTAAAAGTGGCTGATAACACTGGCGCAAAGGAAGTTATGTGTATCCGAGTTATGGGCGGCAGTAAGAAAAGATATGCAGCAGTTGGCGACGAAATCATTTGCAGTGTCAAGAAGGCAACACCGGGCGGCGTTGTAAAAAAAGGTGACGTTGTAAAAGCTGTTGTAGTCAGAACGGTTAAAGAGTCAAAGCGTGCTGACGGTTCATACATCAGATTTGATGAGAACGCAGCAGTTATCGTAAAAGATGACAAAAACCCAAGAGGTACTCGTATTTTTGGCCCTGTTGCAAGAGAGCTTAGAGATAAAGAGTACATGAAGATACTATCATTGGCTCCGGAAGTTCTTTAATTAAGGAGGATAATTGATACAATGAAAAAGATGCATGTAAAAAGAGGCGACACTGTAAAAGTTATCGCCGGCAAAGATAAAGGTAAAGAGGGCAAGATTATCACAGCTATTCCGGCTGACGGTAAAGTAATCGTTGAAGGCGTTGCTGTTGCTAAGAGACATCAAAAGGCAAGAGTTCAAGGTCAGGAAAGCGGTATTATCCATAAGGAAATGCCAATCGACGCATCAAACGTAATGAGAGTTTGCTCAAAGTGCGGTAAAGCTGCAAGAACAGGTGTTAAGGTTCTTGATGACGGTTCAAAGATGAGATACTGCAAGAAGTGTAATGCAGAACTTAACGATTAATTTTCGAGAGGAGGAAGATTCTAACAATGAGTAGAATGCAAGATAAATATAATAAAGAAGTTGCTCCGGCTCTTATGGAGAAGTTCAGCTATAAAAGTACAATGCAAATCCCTAAGCTCGACAAGATCGTTATAAATATCGGTATGGGTGAAGCTAAAGACAACCCTAAGGCAATCGAGGCTGCTTGCGGAGATTTGGCTGCTATAACAGGTCAAAAGCCTATTATAACAAAGGCTAAGAAGTCAGTTGCGAACTTCAAGTTAAGAGAAGGAATGAATATCGGCTGTAAAGTAACACTTAGAGCTGACAAGATGTATGAATTCTTAGACAGATTTTTCAATGTTGCTCTTCCACGTGTAAGAGACTTTAGAGGTATCAACCCTAACGGTTTCGACGGTAGAGGTAACTATTCTGTTGGTATTAAGGAACAGCTTATATTCCCTGAAATTGACTATGATAAGATTGACAAAATCAGAGGTATGGACATCAACATTGTCACAACTGCACAGACAGACGAAGAAGCTCGTGAACTTCTAAAGTTAATGGGCGCTCCGTTCCGTTCATAGTTAAAAAGGAGGATTTAACATGGCAAGGAAAGCAATGGTTTTAAAACAACAGAAACAACCTAAGTATTCAACACAAGCTTATACAAGATGTAAGATTTGCGGCAGACCGCATGCTTACCTTAGAAAGTTTGGTATTTGCCGTATATGCTTTAGAGAATTGGCTTACAAAGGTCAAATCCCTGGCGTAAGAAAAGCAAGCTGGTAAAATCGAGCGTTTCTTATAAGAAACGAATTGATTTTTAGATATATGATAAAATTCGGACTTACAAAAATCCGAAAGAGGTAAAGTAACTTGCACAGCAAGTTATAGCTGAAGCAGGTATTTGATGCGAGACATCAAATACCGTAGCATAAGGCAAACCGCTTGCGGTTTGTGAGAGCGTAAGGAGGTAAAATAAATGCAAATAACTGATCCAATCGCAGATTTGCTTACAAGAATCAGAAATGCAAGCTCATCAAAGCATGAAACAGTCGATGTTCCTGCTTCAAACATGAAGAAGGCGATTGTTGAAATCCTTAATGATGAGGGTTATATAAAAGATTTTCAAGTAATCGAAGACGGTAAACAAGGCGTTATCAGAATTACTTTGAAATACGGACCTAACAAGGAAAGAGTTATAAGCGGTCTTAAGAGAGTTTCTAAGCCTGGTCTTAGATTCTACGCAAGCGTTGACGAACTTCCAAGAGTTCTTAAGGGTCTTGGTATCGCAATCGTTTCAACATCAAAGGGTATTATGACAGATAAGGAAGCAAGAAAGCAGCACGTTGGCGGCGAAGTACTTGCTTACATCTGGTAATTAATATTAATAAAAAAATAACTGAAAACCTGTGGAAACACACGGCTGTGTGTAAAACAGAGCAAATTTAAGTTAAGGAGGAAAAATCCCTATGTCAAGAATAGGTAAGTTACCTATCACTGTTCCTGCCGGAGTTGAGGTAAAGATCAGTGATACAAACGAAATCACAGTAAAAGGTAAGAACGGCACACTTTCAAGACAACTTCATCCTGATATGATCGTTAAGCTTAACGATGGAGTTATCACAGTAGAGCGTCCTTCAGAAGATAAGATGCACAAGTCATTGCACGGTCTTACAAGAACACTTGTAAACAATATGGTTATCGGTGTTACAGAAGGCTTTACAAAAGAGCTTGAAATCAACGGTGTTGGTTACAGAGCTGCAATGCAAGGCAAGACTCTTAACTTGAGTCTTGGTTACTCACATCCTGTTTTGTATGAAGCAAAGGAAGGCGTAACAATCGAAGTTCCTGCTCCAAACAAAATCATCGTTAAAGGTGCCAACAAAGAAGACGTTGGTGCAACAGCAGCGAAGATTAGAGAGTACAGACAGCCTGAACCATACAAGGGTAAGGGTATTAAGTACGTTGATGAACACATCAGACGTAAAGAAGGTAAAACAGGAGCTAAGAAGAAATAATTGAAAGGAGTGTTCTTAAATGATTAAGAAGATAGATACAAAAGCGGCTAGAGTTAGACGCCACGCAAGAGTTAGAAAGAACATCTCCGGCACAGCGGAGAGACCTCGTCTAAACGTATTCAGAAGTGCAAAACATATATATGCTCAGGTTATTGATGATGTAAAGGGTGTTACACTTGTTTCAGCATCAAGCATGGACAAAGAATTTGAAGGCTACGGCGGAAACGTTGAAGGTGCAAAGGCAATCGGTCAGAAAGTGGCTGAAAAGGCTCTTGCAGCAGGCATTAAAGCAGTAGTATTCGACAGAGGCGGATATGTATATCACGGCAGAGTTGCTGCTCTTGCAGAAGGCGCAAGAGAAGGCGGCTTGGAATTCTAATAGAAGGAGGAAGAGATAAGTGGCTGAAAGAATAGACGTAGAAGCTTTAGAGCTTGAGGAAAATGTCGTAGCAATCAACCGTGTTGCTAAGACTGTTAAAGGCGGTAGAACAATGAGATTCAGCGCTTTGGTCGTTGTTGGTGACAGAAATGGTCACGTTGGCTTCGGTCAAGGTAAGTCTGCTGAAATACCTGACGCAATCAGAAAAGGTATTGAAAGCGCAAAGAAGAATTTGATTTCTGTTCCTCTTGTAGGTTCAACAATTACTCATGAAGTTGTTGGTATTTCAGGTGCAGGTAAGGTTCTTCTTAAGCCGGCTGCACAAGGTACTGGTGTGCTTGCAGGTGGTGCTGCTCGTGCGGTTCTTGAACTTGCAGGTGTTAAAGACATCAGAGCAAAGAGCTTGAGATCAAATAACAAGAGAAACGTAGTTAGTGCTACTATACAGGGATTGTCAGAGTTAAAGCAGCCTGAAGAAGTTGCTAAGCTAAGAGGCAAGACTGTAGACCAAATCAGAGGTTAATAAGGAGGCACACAGTAATATGGCTAAGCTAAAAATTACATTAGTTAAGAGTACAATCGGCAGAAAGAAAGACCAAATCGCTACTGTTGAAGCTCTTGGACTAAAGAAAATAAGAAGTGTTGTTGAACACAATGACACACCTCAAATCAGAGGAATGATTAACAAGGTATCTCACCTTGTAACAGTTGAAGAAAACTAATTAGTAAGGAGGTGTAGCAAATGAACTTAAACGAATTGCAACCTGCTGAAGGTTCAAAGTTCGCTCCTAAGAGAGTGGGCAGAGGTATCGGAAGCGGTACAGGTAAAACTTCGGGAAAAGGTCATAAAGGACAAAACGCAAGAAGTGGCGGTGGCGTTAGACCGGGCTTTGAAGGTGGTCAAATGCCATTATACAGAAGACTTCCTAAGCGTGGATTTAAGAATATATTTGCAAAGCAGTATGTTGCTGTTAACGTTGAGGAGCTTAATAAGCTTGAGGACGGAGCAGAAGTTACAGCAGAAACACTAAAGGCAAACGGTATAATCAGCAAAACACTTGACGGTGTTAAAATACTTGGCAGAGGTGAGCTTAATAAAAAGCTTACTGTAAAGGTGGCTAAGATGAGCGCTTCTGCAAAGGAAAAAATAGAAAAGGCAGGCGGAAAGGCTGAGGTGATGTAATCGTGTTACAGACACTAAAGAATGCTTGGAAAATTCCGGACCTACGTCGCAGAATTCTATTTACATTAATGATGCTTATAGTTTTCAGATTCGGTGCACATATTCCTGTACCGTATCTGACAGCTGACGCTATGCAAGCGTTCCTTGGAAACGGCGGAACTGACTTGTTCAGCTTGTTCGATGTATTCACAGGTGGTGCGTTCTCAAACGCAACAGTTATGGCAATGGGTGTTTCACCATACATCAACGCATCTATTATCGTTCAACTTCTTACTGTCGCAATACCTTCTCTTGAGCGTCTGGCTAAAGAAGGTCTTGAGGGCAGAAAGAAAATTAACAAGATTACAAGATACCTTGGTATTGCGTTGGCATTCATACAAGGTGCCGGACTTTATGTAACACTTTACAATATGAGCGTTACAAACGGTCTTGACGCAATCAAAAATCCAAGCGTTTTAACATTTTTCGTAATAGTTCTTACATTCACAGCCGGTACAGCATTTATTATCTGGTTGGGTGAACTTATTACAGAAAAGGGACTTGGAAACGGCGTATCACTAATTATCTTTGCAGGTATCGTATCAAGAATACCATCAGCTGCATACGGAATTTATAATCAATTCTTGGGAGCAGGCGTAAATGCAAAGGGTCTTATATTCGTAGTTGCCATCATTGTTGTGGCAATAGCTGCTATCACGTTCGTTGTATTCTTCTCAGAGGCTGAAAGAAGAATTCCGGTTCAGTACGCTAAGCGTGTTGTAGGAAGAAAAATGTACGGCGGACAAAGCACAAACATTCCGATTAAAGTTGCAGCAGGCGGCGTTATGCCGATCATCTTTGCATCTTCAATCATGGCATTCCCTGCAACAATCGTAAGATTGGTTTCAGGCGGTAATATGCCAACAGCCGGTCTTGGATATTATATCCTTGGTTGTTTATCAGCCGGCTATGCGTCAGCATGGTGGACCAGTCTTGTATACGCAATTCTTTATGCGTTGCTTATACTATTCTTCACATATTTCTATTCTTCAATTCAGTTCAATCCGATTGAACTTGCAAATAATATGAAGAAGAGTGGAGGATACATTCCGGGTATCAGACCTGGTAAGCCGACAAGCGATTATATAGGAAAGATTTCTTCAAGATTAAATCTTGTAGGTGCATTCTTCCTTGCAATTATCGCAATCCTACCTGTAATTGTCGGTGCGATATTCAATGTAACGGCACTTCAAATCGGCGGTACATCACTTCTAATTATGGAAGGTGTTGCTCTTGAAACTGTCAGACAAATTGAATCACAAATGACAATGCGTCATTATAAAGGTTTCCTTGAATAATTTCAGGAAAGGCGGTATTTAGTATGAATTTGGTATTAATGGGCCCTCCGGGGGCAGGAAAAGGCACTCAAGGCGAAATTTTATCTAAGAGATTGGATATAAACACAATTTCAACAGGTGTTATGCTGAGAACCGCCATCAAGGAACAGTCAGAAATCGGAAAGATTGCTGAAAAGTATATCAATGATGGAAAACTTGTTCCGGATGACGTAATTGTTTCTATAGTAAAAGAAAGATTGCAAAAGCCTGATTGTGCAAAGGGATTTATCCTTGACGGATTCCCTCGCACAACAGCTCAGGCTGAGGCATTGACAGAATCGGGCGTAAAAATTGATAAAGTGCTTTCTCTTGAAGTTGCCGATGAGGCAATAATCGAGCGTTTGTCATCAAGACGTGAATGCTCAAAGTGCGGAGCACCGTACAATATCATATCAAACAAGCCTGAAACTGAAGGAATATGTGATAAATGTAAAGGCGAACTTATTCAGCGCGCCGATGATGTTCCTGAAACAATCAAGAACAGACTTAATGTTTATCACGAACAGACAGAGCCGATAAAAGCGTATTATGAAAAGCTTGGACTTCTTGTTACTGCAAAGGGCGAGGATAAGCTTGAAGATACAACAAGCAATGTTGCTAAGGCTTTGGGACTTGAGGTGTGAGTTATGATAACTATTAAATCAGCAAAACAAGTCGAAAAAATGCGTGCGTCAGCAAAGGTTACAAAAGGTGCGCTTGAGCTTCTTGAGAAGCACATCAAACCGGGTGTAACAACGGCGCAGCTTGATAAAATCGCATATGATTTTATTATATCACAAGGTGCAAAACCTAATTTCCTTAATTATAACGGTTTCCCGGGAACGATTTGTGCGTCAATCAATGACGAGGTTGTTCACGGAATTCCAAGTAAGAGAGCCATTTTGAAAGAGGGCGACATAATCAGCATTGATATGGGCGCTATACTTGACGGATGGCACAGTGATGCCGCAAGAACATTCGGAGTCGGAAAGATTTCGGACGAGGCACAAAATCTTATAGACGTTACACGTCAAAGTTTCTTTGAGGGAATTAAATATGTAAAGCACGGTGCCAAATTAGGCGATGTTTCGTCAGCAATTCAGCAGTATGTTGAATCGCATGGTTACAGCGTAGTGCGTGACCTTGTCGGTCATGGAATTGGTCGTAATCTTCATGAAGATCCGAGCGTACCGAATTTTGGCAAAGCCGGTCATGGCGTAAAGCTTGCCGCAGGTATGACAATTGCTATTGAACCTATGGTTAATGCAGGTGATTATCATGTTGCGGTACTTGATGATGATTGGACAGTTGTAACTGATGACGGAAGTTTGTCAGCCCACTATGAAAACACCGTATTGATTACAAAAGACGGGTGTGAAATATTAACACTTTAGGAGTATTATATGGAAATTATAGAGGGTTCAATCGTGCGTTCCATTGCGGGACGTGACAAGGGTGATTTGTTCATCGTCCTTTCAAGAGAAGGCGATTTTGTTTATCTTGCAAACGGTGAATTGCGAAAAGTGGATCACCCGAAAAAGAAAAAGCTCAAGCACCTTCAGGGTACAAACTCTGTTTCGGATTTTGTAAGTAACAAACTTGCAACTGTGGGTAAGGTTACAAATTCAGAGGTGCGAAAAGCATTAGCGGAGTTTAATTAAACCTGAAAGCGTATCTAAAGGAGGTTTATAACATATGTCTAAGCAAGATGTTATAGAAGTTGAAGGTAAGGTTGTTGAAAACTTGCCTAACGCACAGTTTAGAGTTGAGCTTGAAAATGGGCACCAGGTTACAGCACATATTTCAGGCAAACTGAGAATGAATTTCATAAAAATTCTACCGGGAGATAAGGTAACTCTTGAAATGAGTCCTTATGATCTTGATAAGGGCAGAATTACATGGAGAAGTAAATAATTTACTTCGGTCAGATAAGTGACGACAAGGAGGTAATAGATATGAAAGTACGTCCGTCAGTAAAACCAATTTGCGAAAAGTGCAAAATCATAAAGAGAAAAGGCAAAGTAATGGTTATTTGTGAGAACCCAAAGCATAAGCAAAAACAGGGTTAATCAGTCCATATTTTGCACATTCCGAACCTTTTTCGAACTTTGTGTACACTAAGTACACGGCAGTTTGAAAGAAGCTTTGGACTGCACTCAAATCTGAACTGATTAAAATAGCCGAGAGGTTATATCACAGGATACTAATTTATATATTATTTTGCAAAACGCAGTGAAAAGCACTGCATTAAAATTTGTTTATGACTTGTTCAGGCGAACAGCCTGAATGAGTTTTAATACAACACTATAAAAATTTTTTGATGATATCTTTTAATGGAGGTGTAGAAAAGTATGGCAAGAATAGCAGGTGTTGACTTACCTAGAGAAAAGAGAGTAGAGATTGGTCTTACCTATATATACGGCATTGGACTAAAGAGTTCTCAAAAGATTCTATCTCAAACAGGTATAAACCCAGACACAAGAGTAAAGGATCTTACAGAAGCAGATGTAAGTAAGCTAAGAGAAGTTATCGACGCTGAATACACAGTTGAAGGTGACCTTAGAAGACAGTTGGCTCTTGACATCAAGAGACTTATGGAAATCGGATGTTACAGAGGTATCCGTCACAGAAGAGGTCTTCCTGTAAGAGGACAAAACACAAAGAACAATGCAAGAACCCGTAAGGGTCCTGCAAGAGCGATTGCAGGTAAGAAGAAATAAAGGAGGGACTAAGCTAAATGGCTAAGGTAGCAAAGAAGACTACACGTACAAGACGTCGTGATAGAAAGAATATTGAAAAAGGCGCGGCTCATATCCGTTCAACTTTCAACAATACAATAGTTACAATTACAGATACAGCTGGTAATGCTATATCTTGGGCAAGTGCCGGCGGTTTAGGCTTCCGCGGCTCAAGAAAGAGCACACCTTTCGCTGCTCAAACAGCTGCAGAAACAGCAGCTAAGGCAGCTATGGAACATGGAATGAAGACAGTAGAAGTTTACGTTAAGGGCCCTGGTGCAGGTAGAGAAGCTGCAATCAGAGCACTTCAAGCAACAGGTCTTGATGTTACAATGATTAAGGACGTAACTCCTATTCCTCATAACGGTTGTAGACCACCAAAGAGAAGAAGAGTCTGATTTGTATATTATTGTAAAGGAGGAAAAATTAACATGGCAATAAACAGACAACCAGTGTTAAAGAGATGCAAGACTTTGGGCATTAACCCTGCAACAATGGGTATTGATAAGTCGTCAAACAGAAACCCAAAGCAAGGCAGAAAAAAGCAGTCTGAATATGGCTTGCAGCTTAATGAAAAGCAAAAGGTTAAGTTTATATACGGTGTACTTGAGAAGCAATTCAGAAAGTACTATGTAATGGCTACAAAGAAACAGGGCATCACAGGTGAAATGTTGCTTCAAATCCTTGAGTCAAGACTTGACAATGTTGTTTTCAGATTAGGTTTGGCTAATACAAGACGTGAAGCAAGACAAATTGTTAATCACGGTCATATCACAGTAAACGGTCAAAAGGTTGATATTCCGTCATACCTTGTTAAGCCGGGTGATGTAATAGCAGTTAGAGAAAAGAGTAAGAACTCTGTTAGAATTAAGGAAATCGTTGAAACAAACGCAAACAGGGTTGTTCCAAAGTGGCTTTCAATGGATAAGAATACACTTACAGGTAAGGTTATCACATTGGCTGCAAGAGATGACATCGACTACGAAGTTGAGGAACACCTTATCGTCGAACTTTATTCTAAATAATTATATGTTACCCTCGGTACGTGGATATATATATATGTTTTTTCGAGAGATTTCGGAGCTTAGACTGCTCCGAAGTCATCTCTAATTATGAAGGAGGGTTCTGAAATGATAGAAATGGAAAAGCCTAATATAGAATGCGTTGAAATGAGTGACGACGGCAGATACGGCAAATTCGTTGTATCTCCTCTTGAGCGCGGTTACGGCACAACTCTTGGTAACTCACTACGCAGAATTTTACTTTCATCATTGCCTGGTGCGGCTGCTACTTCAATTAAAATTGAAGGTGTGCAGCACGAATTTTCAACTGTACCCGGTGTTACAGAAGATGTTACAGAGCTTATACTTAACATTAAAAAGCTTGCTTTGAAGATTCACGGTGATCTTCCAAAGACTGTTTACATCGAGGCAAAGGGCGCACAGGAAATTACAGCAGGTGACATAAAGCGTGACGAAGATGTTGAGATTTTTAATCCGGATCTTCATATCGCAACACTTAATGATGATGCAAATCTTTATATTGAGATTACTCTATCAAAGGGCAGAGGCTATGTAAGTGCTGATAAGAACAAGCAAGCAATGCAGCCGGTAATCGGAGTAATCCCTGTGGATTCTATCTATACTCCTGTAACAAAGGTTAATTATACAGTAGAAAACACTCGTGTAGGTCAATATACAGATAGAGAACAGTTGGCAGTTGAGCTATGGACAAACGGAACAATTAAGCCTGATGAGGCTGTGTCTTTGGCTGCTAAGATAATGAACGACCTACTTTCATTGTTCGTAGACCTTTCAGATGACGCTAAGAATACTGAAATCATCGTTGAAAAGGAAGAGAACAAGAAGGAAAAGGTTCTTGAAATGACTATCGAGGAACTTGATTTATCAGTTCGTTCATATAACTGCTTAAAGCGTGCTGGTATTAACACGGTTGAAGACCTTACAAACAAATCTGAAGAAGATATGATGAAGGTTAGAAACCTTGGTAGAAAGTCGCTTGAAGAAGTCATAAACAAATTGAATGGTTTAGGTCTTTACCTTAAAAAAGAAGAAGATTAATAGGAGGTAACAGTAATGCCGGGAACAAGAAAGTTAAATCGCCCAACAGACCAAAGAAAAGCTATGTTGCGTAACCTTGTAACAAGCTTCTTGGAAAATGGCAGAATTGAAACTACTTTAACAAGAGCGAAAGAAACTCAGAGCATGGCAGAGAAAATGATTACTCTTGGTAAGACAAATACACTACATTCTCGTCGTCAGGCATTGGAGTTTATCACAAAAGAAGACGTTGTAACAAAGGTTTTCTCTGAAATAGCTCCTAAGTACGCTGACAGAAACGGCGGTTACACAAGAATTTACCAAACAGGTCCTCGTCGCGGTGACAGTGCACCTATGGCAATTCTTGAGCTTGTAGACTAATTAATTGTATATTAAGACGGTTCGCATGAACCGTCTTTTTTGTGTTTACAAAAATAGAAAAGTGTGATATAATAATTTTGCGATAGAAATGAATATTTAATACCAAATCAGTTTACGTTAGTAAAAAACGTAAGCTTTCTTTGATATATACTGATTTGGTGTAATTTCTGTCGCAAGAATACAAGCAAAGCTGCGTTTTTAGTGCGTGGTTTTGCCACGCACTTTTTTTATGGAGGTTTGTATTATGGAAGAGATTTTTGGATTTAATGACCAATTTTTTGACGAGCGTATTGAAGTGGCAATGTTACATCTTGAGGGCAACGACAGTAAATATAACAAGGTATTTAACAAACTCAGTGCAACTCTTTCGGATATGTTTCACCATTATTATGACGGCGGAAAAGGTATACCTGAAGGATATGAGGAGCGTATACAGTATTTTTTTGAAAATATACAGGGTATTGATAATGTAAGATTACGTACCGTATATTTTGCCGCTGTAGTTGATTGTATGAATATGTTAGTAAAGTTAGGTTACATAAAGATATAAAAAAACGACTGTTTCAAAACAGTCGTTTTTGTTTGTCTTAAATTACATTAACTTTTGCAATCTTTCGTTTACTGCAAGTAAGAATTCTTCTGTATCAACCTTTTGCTTATTTTCAAGAGTTGAAAGAGCGGCAAGGTCGCCTGTCATAACGCCTTCTTCGATTGTTTGGATTGTAGCTTTTTCAAGATTATCAGCAAACTTGATTAGGTCGTCAAGACCGTCCATTTCGCCTCTCTTACGAAGTGCGCCTGTCCAAGCAAACAATGTTGCAACAGAGTTTGTTGAAGTTTTTTCGCCCTTTAAATGCTTGTAGTAATGTCTTTGAACAGTACCGTGAGCAGCTTCATACTCATAAACACCGTCAGGTGATACAAGTACTGATGTCATCATAGCAAGTGAGCCGTAAGCGGTCGCAACCATATCCGACATAACGTCACCGTCATAGTTCTTACAAGCCCAAATATATCCGCCGTTTGAACGGATAACTCTTGCAACCGCGTCATCAATCAATGTATAGAAGTATTCGATACCGGCTGCCTCAAACTTTTCTTTATATTCGTTATCATAGATTTCTTGGAATATATCCTTGAAACGATGGTCATATTTCTTTGAAATTGTGTCCTTTGTTGCAAACCAAATATCTTTCTTCATATCAAGAGCATAGTTGAAACATGCTTTTGCAAAGCTGGCAATAGATTCATCTCTGTTATGAACACCTTGAATAATACCGTCCTCGTTGCTGAAATCGTAAATTAATTCACGAGTTTCTTTTCCGTCCTTGTCTGTGCAAACAAGCTCAGCCTTACTGCCGGCTTTAACCTGCATTTCGACGTTCTTATAAATATCGCCGTATGCGTGACGTGCGATTGTTATAGGCTTTGTCCAAGTCGGAATGTAAGGAGTGATACCCTTAACAAGAATAGGTGTTCTGAAAACTGTACCGTCAAGCATGGCACGGATAGTACCGTTAGGAGATTTCCACATTTCCTTTAGGTTATATTCTGTCATTCTTGCAGCGTTAGGTGTGATTGTCGCACACTTAACCGCAACACCGTATTTCTTTGTTGCATTCGCACTGTCAACTGTAACTTGGTCGTTAGTTTCGTTTCTGTGTTCAAGACCCAAATCATAGTATTCAGTCTTTAAGTCTATGTAAGGTGTAAGAAGAATATCCTTAATCATCTTCCATATGATTCTTGTCATTTCGTCGCCGTCCATTTCGACAAGCGGTGTTTTCATCTGAATTTTTGCCATTTTCTTATACTCCTTTTTATTATAGATAAAAAGGGACTGTAAAAAGCCCCCTTGCTGTTTATTATCTTAGCATATATATTTAATTATGTCAATGTTCATTTTGACGAATTAAGTAAATCGGAAAAATCCTCATACGGCAATGGTTTAGAATAGAAATAACCCTGAACCATATTACAGCCTGCATTTTTTAAGAAATCACGTTGACTTTGTGTTTCGACACCCTCGCAGATTGTTTTAACGTGAATTTTTGATGCCATATTAATAATTTCCTCAACAATAACTTGACTTCGCTGAACATCTTCGGTACTGTCGATAAATACTTTGTCGATTTTAAGTGTATCAATCTGCACTTTTCTAAGCAGGTTAAGCGATGAGTAAGCACTTCCGAAGTCGTCCATTGATATTGTAAAACCGTGTTCTTTCAAATTGTATATAAGTGCGATTGCCGAGCTGTCCTCTTGACTGAATATACTTTCTGTAATTTCCATTTCAATATACTGCTTAGGCACTTTGTACTTTGCGACAACCGCCTCAAGCTTGTCAACAAAATTCGTATCTGAAAGGTGACATCTTGAAACGTTCATTGAAATAGGAATAACCTTTTTACCCATATCAAGGCGATGTTTTTGCATTTTCAAAACCTGTTCATATACATAGAAATCAAGGTCAACAATAAAGCCGTTGCGCTCAAAAACAGGGATAAATACGCCCGGTGAAATAATACCCTTTTCCTTGTGATTCCAACGCACAAGAGCCTCCGCACCGATGATTGTATCGTTTGCAAGTTCGTATTTCGGCTGATAGTAAACGACAAATTCGCCCTTGCTCAATGCACGAACCATTTCGCTTTCAATCATATTTTTCATATTAAGTTTTTTGTTCATATCGTCCGTGAAATAGCATATATAATTTGTATTTCGCGCTGATGTGTACTTTTTGGCAATATTTGCTCTGTCAATGTAAAGCGACAGGCTCAAAGCGGGGTTGTAACGCGGAATAGGGCAAACACCGATTTTTAGCGGTACTTTATAATTTGTTGTGTTATGTATTGAAATATCCAAGTCCACAAGGCTCTTTAAAAGCTCACGGTTTTGTGAAGTGTCTTCAACGAGAATTAAGAAACTGTCACCTTGCGAACGTGCGTAAAGCCCGTTTTTGTGGAATTTTGATTTTATATTCTTGGCAATGTTCATAAGCGTCTGGTCGCCGACTATGTGACCGAAACGTTCGTTTATAAGTTTGAAGTTTCTTGCATCAAGCGATGTGAGTAAGTATGATTTATCGCTGTTGTTATCCAATATTTTTTCAGCCGTTTTCATAAAATACTGCTTATTCGGAATTTGTGTAAGTGTGTCCGTATGCAGAAGTTTTTTGTAATAATATTCACGCCATTTTATGAATACGATTATCGCGATTATAACAAGCAATATTATAAATACCCATTGCTTGTTTGTTTGCAACATATCTTTTAAAGTCGGAACATATATATGATTTAATGTGTAGACCTTTCTTTCAAGTTCCGAATTTGTAAGTGTCACATTTTGGATTGTCTTGTTCAAAAGGCTTACGATATGCTGATTGCAGGTAAGGTTGGAAACACCAAGACTTGCGGGAACTTCAACGTCAAAGTCTTGCAATATTGAAAGCTTAGGATGTGCAATCAAACTCGTTTTAGTCTGTAAATCTGTCGACGAAACAAGTACAGCTGAAACAGTGTCGTTTTCGACTGCCGTTAAAAGTGAGTCAATGGATGAATATTTTTCGACAGACCATTGTTTGTATTTGTCGTCAAGATAATCTGTAATCCACGAATCGTCTGCCAATATGCCGACGTGAATTTCACTGTCCTCAAAAATGTTCGTGTCTTTTTTCACTAACGGCAAGTATGAAACCTTTGTATAAGGCAGTGTTGCAGTGGTAAGACCTTGTTTTGAACCTGAAACCGTAAGAATTATGTCGGCTTTACCCATAACAATTCCGTTCATTGACATTTCGGATTGATCGTATGAGATAAATTCAATTTCAAAACCGGCATTGTCGGCAACTTTTTTGATAATATCTTCGTATATACCGTTATATTCGCCCGTGTCCTTGTCATAATATGATGACGGATAATTGTTGTCGGGCGCAAGTATGCGAAGTTTAGGGTGATTTTCCTTTGCAGTCTGTTCTTCTTTCGTGTAGCCTATTGAGTTGCTGTAAGGGCGTTTAAACAGCTTTGTATATTCCATTGACAGATAGAACGGATTTTGTATTTTGTATTGATTTATAGCGCTGTTTAGCTTTGTAAGAAGATTGGTATTGCCTTTTTTTACGGCACAGTAGTAGTCCAATTTGCCGCCTTTGGCTATTAACTTTAATCCGTCGGGATTGTTTGTTGTAGGTGTAAAAATTGCGTCGATTGAATTGTTTTTTACGGCACTTAACATATCGTCCACAGTATCGTAATAAACAGGGATGTATGTAAAATTATTTGCAGCCGAAAAATCGGAAAGAATTTTTTCTATATACGAATTTTTAAGTAAACCGATTTTAATTTGATTGAATGTATCAAATTCTTCAAAATATAATTGCTTGTAATCAGTGGTATAAAGTCCTAAAAAGCCTGTTGCGATAGGTGATGATGTATAGTCAACATACGCCAAAAAGGCATCACTCACAGGAACCATACATAAAAAATCTATATTTCCGCTTTGAAGGTCGGAAATACCTTTATTAAAAGTTGTGTCATCGAAGTTTATTTCGTTAGCTATAAAATTTGTACTTGCAGTTGTATCTAAAATAGTATTTACACTATCTTCGGCATATTCACTGATACTGTTGCCGTCAAAGCTGTAATCATTAAGAATACCGGCTTTTAACGTATTCGTTTCAGCATATACCGAAAAATAAGTAAAGCAAATAACAGATGTTAAAAGCATTAAAATAATTGCTTTTATGTGTTTCATTCAAATTCCCCTTTGTTTAAATCCTCTCTCTCATATATTATATACCACATTGTCCAAATGTTCAAACAAAAAATTAAAAAAATATAAAAAAATATTGCAGACAAAACCTTTAAGGGGTATCTGCTTTATATTTGGTATACATATTACAAGTTATCGTGCATATACATATAACATATATTTTGGACAAAAGGAGGAAACAAAAAGTGGAAGAATACAATATTTACAGTGATATAGCACAGAGGAGTCAAGGAGATGTTTATATAGGTGTAGTCGGACCGGTCAGAACAGGTAAATCTACATTTATAAAAAAGTTTATGGATTTGCTTGTAATACCTAATATAGAAAATGTGTATCAGGCAGAGAGAACACGAGATGAATTGCCACAGTCCGCCGGCGGCAGAACGATTATGACGACAGAGCCGAAGTTCATACCGAATGAGGCGGTTGAAATATCCTTAGGTGATAATGCGCATTTAAAGGTGAGAATGATTGACTGCGTCGGCTATATCGTGGACAGTTCGCTTGGGTATGTGGAGGATAACGAGCCGAGAATGGTTACAACTCCGTGGTTTGACCACCCGATTGCTTTTAATGAGGCGGCGGAAATAGGTACGAAAAAAGTTATTTGCGAACATTCGACTATCGGTCTTGTTGTTACGACTGACGGTACGATTACGGAGATTGACAGAAACGATTATGTTGACGCCGAAAACAGAGTTATAAATGAATTAAAGGCGATTAATAAGCCGTTTATCGTACTGTTAAATTCGGTAGCGCCTCATTCACAGAGTGCACAGAATTTAAAGGCTGAACTTGAGGCAAAGCACGGTGTACCTGTTGTGGCGGTGAATTGTGAAGAACTTAATGCAACGGATATACATAATATTATTGAAACGGTGTTGTTTGAATTTCCGCTTAAAGAAATTAATATTAAAATTCCAGATTGGATTGAAGAACTTGACAGTGAGCATTGGCTGAAAAAAGAGATATACGGTGCGATAATCGAAAAAATCGAGGACGTAAACCGTATTCGCGATGTGCGTGCATTGTCGGACGGTATGGGTGAGTGCGGTTTTGTTCAGCGTTCGTATATCGAGAGTATGGATTTGGGTGACGGTACGGTTAAGCTGTGTATGGAACTTCCGCAGGAGCTTTTCTATCGTGTGCTTGGTGAAATGTCCGGCTTTGAAATTGACGGCGAACATCAGCTTATGACGCTTATGTCGGAGCTGGCACAGATGAAAGCACAGTATGATAAGGTGTCATTTGCACTTCACGAGGTGATGGAAAAGGGTTACGGAATTGTGTCACCGTCAACAGAAGAATTGACTCTTGACGAACCGAAAATCGTTAAACAAGGCGGTAGATTCGGTGTTAAACTTAAAGCGTCCGCACCGTCTATACATATGATTCGTGCGGATATTGAAACGGAAGTAAGTCCGATTGTTGGTACTGAAAAACAGTCGGAGGAACTTGTGCATTATCTGCTGTCGGAATTTGAAACAGATCCGACAAAAATTTGGCAGTCGAATATATTCGGTAAGTCGCTTTATGAGCTTGTAAATGAGGGACTTCATAATAAACTTTCAAGAATGCCTGAATCGGCAAGAATGAAATTAAAAGAAACTTTGCAGAGGATTATTAATGACGGAAGTAACGGCTTGATTTGTATAATTCTGTAATAAGGGGTTTGATAATGAAACGTATAATAGCTGTAATCTTCGTGATTATTTGTTTGTGCGGGTGCGATATGAAACGTATCCGCACAGAAAGCAGTATAAAGGAATATGAAACCGATTTTTCAACGGTGTATGCCGAAACAGTTAAATTCAGCGGTATGAAAAACAGTGAGTTTGAAAAAAATATCAACGCACAGATACAACAGTCCATAGACAGTGACCTTGTTGCTTTTGATTCCAAAGCACAGGAATGTAAGGATAATTTGCAAATGGGGAACAAGTGCGTTATGGAGATAGGTTGGGAGGAAACTTATAGTAAAAATGATTTTATCAGTGTGGTTGAAGAAAAATATATTTATACAGGCGGTGCAAGAGGTACAACGGTGCATATTCCCGTAAATATAGATGTGTCTGGTGAAAAGGAAGTGAAACTTGCGGATTTGTTTGCTGATGACGGGTATGTCAGTACGCTTAACAGAATGATTAATGAAGAAATGGAAAAACATTCGGAAGAATATAAGGATTTGTGGGCAAAGCCTGAAATAAAACAGGAACATCAGACGGATTTTTATATTCAAGACGATGATTTGGTTATATTCTTTCAACCGTATGATTTGTCATACTATGCCCGTGGGTTCGTGGAATTTAGACTTGATTTGGAAGATTTGTCCGGGTATATGAAAGAGGAATATAGACGGCTGATTGATTAGGGGCGACCGTCGGTCGCTCTTTTTTTGCCACTCCACAGTCGCGTTTGCAACAGCTCCCCTCAAGGGGAGCCGAAAAGCCTCTCATAGAGGAGAGGTGTCACGAAGTGAAGGAGTGGTGGCAACCTTATACATTAATTTCAAAATGATAACTACCGTCTACAAGTGTATGAATATCACCGTTAGGCAATTTCAAAGTTGCGGTTGTATTAGTCGGAACAGTGCAATCATACGTAAATTTACCGTCATGCAATTTCCATGCAGAACTGATTTTACCGTAAGGTGACGTAAAACTGCCTTTGGCATAAGTCAAACAGCCTCCGAATTTCGGTGCAAGCATAAATGATTTATACCCAAATTCAACGGGACGAATACCGAGTATATCGGTAAAGAACCATTGACCTATCGCACCGTAAGAATAATGGTTAAACGAATTCATTGAAACATCGCCGAAAGTGTCTGTTTCGGCAATATACGAATTCCAACGCTCCCATATGGTTGTAGCACCGTTTTTGACACTGTAAAGCCAAGACGGATTGTCTTCCTGCTCAAGCAACTTAAAAGCAACATCATCAAGACCGACTTTTGAAAGTGCAGGTGCAAGATGTGATATACCGAGAAAGCCGACTGTAAGTTTGCCGTTGTTTCTCAATATTGAGTTTTTGAAATATTCTCTTGTATTTTTAAGCTTGTCTTGTGGGATAAGGTCAAAGTCAACTGCAAGTGCATATGCTGTTTGACTCGGACAGTGCGGAGTGTTTTCGGCATAATATGTATATCGCGTAACACTTCCGTCAAGTGCGACCGATTCGCCGCAATGTGCGGTCTGTGAACTCACTTCGCCGTAATACGAAACAGAGCCGTCATCATTAACCCACGCATCATTGAATGCACGTTTTATATTTTCAAATAATTCAGTATATCGTTTTTCATCATCGGTTTTGCCGAGAATGTACGCGGTTCTGCGGAGTATGTCGGCAGAATGTGCGGCATATGCCGTTGCGGAATATATGTAAGGCGTGGAATTGTCATAAGTAAGGTGGTCGCCACGGCATTGCTGTACTTGAATATACGGAATTGTCGCAAGGTCGGATTGTTCCGGTACTTCCTTGCCGTCAACCGTTCGTACACCGTAATTACGGCGGTCAGTGCTGCTTTGATATTCAACCCACTTTTTCATCATATCATAGCATTTTTTTAGTATGCGTATATCGCCGTATGTTTCATACATTTCCCACGGCACAATCGTTGCGGCGTCGCCCCAACCGCCGCAACCGTCAATGCGGTTATCACCTCCGAGTGGGGCGGTATCGGGAACAGCACCGTTTTTATTGTACATAGTTTGTGCGTCAATCAAATCATCAAGCCATTTGTCGATAAACGACTTTATGTTCATATTATATGCACCTGTTTTTGCGAAAACCTGCATATCACCCGTCCAACCCATACGCTCGTTGCGTTGCGGACAATCAGTAGGAATTAGCAGAAAATTGCCGATTTCACCCCAACGGATATTGTGCTGAAGCCTGTTAATAAGCGGATTTGAACATTCAAATTCACCTGTAACAGTGTCAATATTCGATATTGCAAGACCGTCAACCGAGATAACCATATCTTTTGATATATCGCAACCGTTACCGCTGATTTCCACATATCTGAAACCGTGTGACGCGAAAGTAGGAATAAACTCCTCCGTATCACGTCCGCAAAGTGTATAAATATCGGTATTTGCGGCGGAACGCAGATTTTTTATATAAATACAGCCGTCTTTATGCGTCATTTCGCCGTAACGAATTTTAATCGACTGACCGCATTGACCTTTAACTTTCAATTTTATTGTTCCGACCATATTTTGACCGACATCATAAACGAAATGATTTTTCGGATTTTCACACACGAATTTACCGACAAAGTTTTTTATAATTTTTGCAGTATTACCCTTTTGGGCGGTTAATTTAAAATCAGTATCGGATAGTGTGCCGTTTGTCGGGACAGGCTTTTTAGGTTGTTGTTTGATACCGCATTTAACCCAGCGTTTATCGTCCGCAAGGGGATTGTATTCAAGCCTTGCGTCATAGCTTTCGCCGTCAAAATAATCACAGTCGCTTATCGGTGCTTTATCAGTAAACTCCCACGAACTGTCTGTTTTGATAACCTCGCTTGTTCCGTCAGTGTAGACAATATTCAGCATAGCAATAAACGAACTCTCTTTGCCGTATATCATAGCACCGCTGTAACCGCAAAAGCCCGAATAATGTCCTCTTCCAAGAACTGCACTTATGACATTTTTACCGTCTGCAAGCATATCGGTAACGTCAAAAGTTTGGTATTGAATTCTTAGTCTGTAGTCGGTAAAACCGGGATTGTAAAAATCGTCACTGACTTTTTCGCCGTTTATGCAGGCATTGTAAAAACCTTGCGCAGACGCATAAAGACGTGCCGATTTAATTGTTTTTTCTATATTGAAACGTTTGCGGAGATTTACAGACGGGACGGGATTGACAATTTCAAATGCGTTGTTGATTGTGAGTTTTCCGTTTTCGTATGTGCCGAGTGCCGAAAGTAAGCCGTTTTCAAAATTATCCTCTTGCAAAAAAAGATTGTTTGTTTCGATTTTTAAGTGACTGATTTCGGCAACGCTGTTTAGCTGATTAAAGCCGACAGACATTAAAAATGTCTTGCGTGGCTGATTTATGATATTTTTCGGAAGAATATCTTCATCAATTACTTTTTGACCGTTCAGATAAAGAAGTGCATTTGTTTTGTTTACCGATAATTCAAGGTTGTCGGAATGTTCGGTAACGTGGAATGTACCGAGTAAATTTTTATACGGAACATTGTCATTCCAAGCATTGTCGGATATTTCGTAAACAGAAACGCTGTCTTTGCCGATGTTAAATAGGACATAGTTATCTTTATTTCTTGCGTTCACAACCAAACCGAGATTGTCCGAATTGAAAGTACATGAAATTTTATAATTATCAACGGCATATGTGTTGACGGTTTCTTGCGGACTGCCAATCCAATCGGCATTAAATTCATTATTCATTAAGTCTGTTTCAAAATCGGCAGTATCGCTTGTGTATTCATTGCCTTGTTCATCCCATACGCTTACTTGCCAAGAATACTTTGTCATAGCCGATAAAGACCGACCGTCGTATTCAATGCAGATTGAGCGGTCAGACGTAACTTTACCGCTGTCCCAAACCGTATCACTGTCGGAACGAACAATAATTCTGTAAGCGGTTTGAACAGTACCGCTGATTTTCGATTGCAGTTTCCAAGAAAATCGCGGTTTCTTTTCGTCAATTCCGATTGGATTTATTAAATCCTCTGTTTTCATATCGTAAATAATCATAATTCTAATCTCCGTCTGTTTTATTAATATCATTATACCATAGCAGAATATAAAATGTTGCAAAATTTTGCTTGAAATCGTTTATTTTTTGCTTTGTATTTTGACATTGCATATAATATTTGATATAATATGTAAGTTAAAAGAAGGGAGAGATCAGAATGAAGAAAAATGTAAAGAAAATAACGGTCGGAGGACTGCTTATCGCATTGGCACTTGTATTGCCCATGGCATTTCATTTAACGGGAGTACCGCAACCGGGTCAAGTATTTTTGCCTATGCACATACCTGTATTACTCGGAGGATTTGTTTTAGGACCTGTGTTTGGATTTTTTGTGGGATTGTTTTCGCCGATTATAAGCTCTGTTTTGACGGGTATGCCGGCAGTAGGTAGATTGCCGTTTATGATGATTGAGCTTGCAGTATACGGATTGGTAAGCGGTTTGATGTATAATACATTTAAGTTTAATAAGAAGAAAATGGGTACATATATTTCACTTTTAACTGCAATGCTTTGCGGTAGAATTGTGTATGCAATTTCATTGTTTGTTGCGGTAAATCTTATGGGTATACAGTGTGGCGGACCTATTGCGTCAGTTACCGCAACAGTCAGCGGTGTACCTGGAATTATAATTCAAGTTTTGATAATTCCGCCTGTTGTATATGCACTTGAAAGGAGCGGTTACATTGACAGACATTTTAGAATCTGCAAAGGAACAGTTGCATAATAATAATTTTTCTATTGTGATAGTAGGCGAAAATGATGTTTATACTTCAACGAAACACGGCGTTGCACCGCTTTTGGAAATTCTTGACGGTGGAAATGATGTTATAAAAAATTCGTTTGTTGCCGATAAAGTTGTCGGTAAAGCGGCGGCTTTACTTATGGTAAAAGGCGGAGTAAAAGAGATTTATGCCGATATTATAAGCTCTCATGCACTTGATGTTTTTGAAAAATATAAGATTAAGACATATTACGGTAATTTGGTTGAGTATATTATAAATCGTGATAAAACAGGTATGTGTCCTATGGAAAAGGCAGTGCTTGAAGTAGATGAGCCGAATACGGCATATGATGTGCTGAAAAAGAAAATTGCTGAAATGAGAAAGGGCGGTCATTGATCGCCTTTTGCTATATAATAAATATTTCGTAGGGCGGCCGTTGGTCGCCTTTTTGTGTGGTTTTGTATTGCAATACGGCAAGTGTTTCGTAGGGACGACCATTGGTCGCCCTTAAGGAGTTAGTGTGTGTGGGAAAAGGAACGGCACCACGACGTCCTTTTTTGCCACCACTCCGTCACTGCGTGCCACCTCTCCTCAAGGAGAGGCATTTTGTAAGGCTCCCATAGAGGGGAGCTGTCGGCAAAACCGACTGAGGGGTGGTGATAGAAAAATAGGCAACGGCGACCGATGATCGCCCCTACGAAATATAAAAACGCACAAAAAAAACACCGCCGTATCGGCGGTGTCAAAAACATATACATATTGGGGGGAGTAAATGTTTTAAATTGGGGGAGTTATCACAACTATAAAAGATGTAATATATATATATGAAACAAATATCAAAGATATTTGTAACTTTTGGGGGGACCCTTGCCTTTGGGGAAGGCAAGGGCATATGAAAAAAAGGATGGTATCGACTGTTTTTACACAGTCTATCAATTAAAACTGGATAGCTTATTTAGTTTTATCTGCCGAGTCTTCCATCAAGCGAACCTGTACTTCCATAGTTTCGCCGTCTCTTAAAATCTTAAAGGTCAAATAATCGCCCGCTTTTTTCTTATCACGGATTTCGTTGACCTCCTCGGTAGATGAGACCTTTTGACCGTCAACTTCAAGAATCATATCGTTGACTTTAAGTCCGGCCTCTGCCGCTCCGCTGCCCTCGGAAACACTTCCGATAAACAAACCGTAGCCTGTATCTTTAATACCGATTCCGACAAGCGGTCTGCCTGTCACATATCCTGATGCCATCAAGTCGTCAATGATTGGTTTTGCCTCTGATATTGCGATAGCAAATCCCATACCTTCAACGCCTGTGGTTGATAATTTAACTGAGTTAATACCTATAACCTCACCGTATTGGTTGATTAAAGCACCGCCCGAGTTACCTGAGTTAATAGCGGCATCTGTCTGCAATAGGTTATAAGTTCTGTTATCTATATTCATTGTTCTGTTTACGGCACTGATTATACCTGCCGTAACTGAACCGGAAAATTCCTGTCCCATCGGGTTACCGATTGCAACTGCCGTTTCACCGACTTGAACTGTTGTCGAGTCACCGAGTGTTGCGGCTGTAAGTTTTGTTGAACCCGGATCTATTTTCAAAACCGCAAGGTCTGTTTTTGTATCCTGACCTACAAGTTTTGCGGTGAATTCATCGCCTGTATTAAGTATTACCGATATTTCCGAAGCACCGTCAATAACGTGCTGATTTGTTACGATGTAACCGTCGTCTTGGAAAATAATTCCCGAACCGCTGCCTTGTTCAACGGTTTGACCGTCTGTGCTTCCGTCGCCGCTTGAATAATAATATCTTCCGCTGAACGGATCGTAATATTTTTGCGGTTGAACTGTAGTCTTGTTTATAACACCGACAACACTTGGTCCGACTTGTTCTGCAATTTCGGGAATTGTAAGAACTTTCTTACCGTTTTTGTATGCTGCAAGTTGAGCTGAATCCGAAGATGATGAATCATCCGATTGTGTTGTTGCACTTGCAACTGCCGCGCTTTGAGTGTTGTTGTTCATATTCTTTTGCATAAAGTACATTCCTGTTCCGAATACACCTGCTGTAAATATGCTTGCTGCAAGAGCTGAACAGACAGCTGTTAGCCATACTTTTTGTTTTTTCTCTTTCTTTGGCTTTTGGTCATAAATAATCAAGTCAGTTGATTCTGTATAAGGGTATTTCTTCATGGTCGTCATCCTCCTTATATCATTATTATCAAAACAATCTAAATTCATACTCTTTATAGCTTTCCTTTGACTATGGTTATATGATACAGTACACTTTTGACACTGGTATGAATTAAATGTAAATAGAAATGACTTATTTTATGAACAAAGTGTGAACAGGTATTGACAAATAGAGATAATAAGGTTAGAATATGTATAAATGCGAATTATTTGCAACAAAATATACACGCAAAGATATTATAAAGTAGAAAGGATTTTATATGAAGAAGTTACTTATACTTGATTCAAACAGTATTTTAAACCGTGCGTTTTACGGTGTGCGATATTTGTCCGCAAAGGACGGTACTCCGACAAATGCGATATATGGTTTTCTTAATATATTATTGAAACTGATAAAGGAGCAGGAGCCGGATTATATTTGTGCGGCTTTTGACGTGAAAGCACCGACATTTCGTCATAAGCAGTACGAGGGATACAAGGCACAGCGTAAGCCTATGCCCGAGGGACTTGCCGCACAAATGCCTCTTGCAAAAGATGTACTTCGTGCAATGGGCGTAACAATCCTTGAAAAAGAGGGTTACGAGGCTGATGATATAATCGGAACAGTTGCAAGACTTTGTGAAGAAAGTGAAATAAGCTGTTTCATTGCAACGGGCGATAAAGACGATTTACAGCTTGCGAGTGACAAAACAAAGGTCATTTTGACGGTTACAAAGTCGGGATATAATGAAACGATTATTTATGATGACAAGGCTGTTAAGGAAAAGTACCACGTCACACCGACTGAATTTATTGATGTAAAGGCGCTTATGGGCGATCCGTCCGATAATATTCCCGGTGTTAAGGGTGTCGGCGAAAAAACGGCTATGAGCCTTATCGAAAAACATCACAGCATTGAATATATATATGAAAACATTGACGATATAGGTCTAAAGGGCGCTATGCTCCAAAAGATGAAAGACGGCAGGGAAATGGCGTTTATGTCAAAGGAGCTTGCGACTATCAACAGAAATACACCGATCGAATTTAATGCGGAGAAATGTGTATTTGACGGTTTTGAAAACAACGGCGAGCTTTACGAAATATTAAAGCGACTTGAACTTAACAGTATTATAAAGAAGCTTGATTTGTCAGGCGTGGATAACGTAAAAGAAAACGAGGATATTTTTAAAGATTTTTCTTATCAAGTCGGGGATAAGAATATGATTAGCGGTGATAAGGTGACCGTTGTGCTTGACTTTGACGGTGATAATATTTCATCGGCGGCAGTCGGAGCGGGGAATAATGCGGTAGTATTAAATGAGCAAGACGATATAAAAGAGTTGCTTGAAGATGACAGCATAGCAAAGGTTATGTTTGACGTCAAAGAGGCTATCGTTAAATTAAACTGCAGAATTGACATAAAAAATATAGCAGATGATACCGCAATCGCCGCATACCTTGTAGATCCTGCAAAAAATGAATACACAATAGAAAAATTGGCAAGCGAATATTTCGGCACGGTTATAGAAAAGCCTGAAGTCAAGCAGTTGTCATTACTTGACGATGTGGAAACCGACAGGAGCGAATACCTTGCAAAATGTGCAGTTGCACTCGGTGTGCTTAATGAGCGTATAGGCGATAAGATAAAGGAAAACGGACAGGAAAAGCTGTATCAAGAGGTGGAATTACCGCTTGTTACGGTGCTTGCACACCTTGAAATAAACGGATTTCTCGTAGACGACCATCAATTAAAGGAATTTGCCGATAAACTTGGTGAAAAGATTGATGCGCTTACAAATGAAATATATATGCTTGCCGGTGAAGAATTTAATATTAATTCACCGAAACAGCTTGGTGTAATTCTTTTTGAAAAACTTGAATTAAAGCCTGTAAAGAAAACAAAGACCGGATATGCGACAAATGCAGATGTGCTTGAAAAGCTCAGAGATAAGCACCCTATAGTTAATTTTATTATGGAATACCGTCAGCTTGCAAAGCTGAAAAGCACATATTGTGACGGTTTGCGGGCTGTTGTAAATCCGAATACGCACCGCATACATTCAGTGTTTACGCAGACAGTGACCGTTACCGGCAGACTTTCATCAACAGAACCGAATTTGCAGAACATTCCGACTCGTACGGAGCTTGGCAGAGAAATCAGGAAAATGTTTGTTGCGAAAGAGGGTTATGTACTTGTGGATGCAGACTATTCACAGATTGAGCTTAGAGTGCTTGCGCATATCGCAAATGATGAAACAATGATAAATGCGTTTAGAAATAATGAGGATATTCACGCAGTTACCGCATCACAGGTGCTTGGTATACCGCTTGAGGATGTTACAAAGGAACAGCGTTCAAGTGCAAAGGCGGTAAACTTCGGTATTGTGTACGGCATAGGTGAATTTTCACTGGCACAGGATTTGCATATATCGGTTAAAGAGGCTAAGGCATATATTGAAAGCTATCTTGAAAAGTATCACGGCGTAAGAAATTATATGGAGAGCATAAAGGAACAGGCGAAAAAGGACGGCTATGTTAAAACTATGCTTAACAGAATACGTTATATCCCTGAATTGAAGTCACCGAATTATAATATACGTCAGTTCGGCGAACGTGTTGCACTGAATACACCGATACAAGGTACGGCGGCGGATATTATAAAGCTTGCAATGGTGAGAGTTGATAATAGACTTATAAATGAGGGATTGAAGTCAAAGCTTATATTGCAGGTACATGACGAACTTATCGTTGAGGCACATAAGGACGAAGTGGATAAGGTTAAACAAATTTTGAGCGAAGAAATGCAGAGTGCAATGGAACTTAATGTTCCTCTTAAAGTGGATATGTCAACAGGACATAGCTGGTATGACGCGAAATAGTTTGCCACCACTCCGTCACTGCGTGCCACCTCTCCTCAAGGAGAGGCATAAAAGGCGCCACTTGAGGGGAGCTGTCGTGAAACGACTGAGGGGTGGCAAGTATAGATAATAGATAAATTCGTAGGGGACGACACCCACGATGTCCCGTATGTGCGATTATTACATCAAAACAACAACGAAAGGAAATAAAAATATGAAAAAAATTATAAAGCTGATACCACTAATGCTTATACTTGTTTTGGCATTGACATCGTGTCAAAAAAACGCTGAAAACAGCGGCAAACCAAAGGTATACACATCATTTTATGCAATGTATGACTTTACGAAAACAATCGGAGGTGACGATATAGATCTAACAAACATAGTACCGACAGGAACAGAGCCGCACGATTTTGAGCCGACTGCGTCTGATATGGCGAAACTTTCGGAGGCTGACATATTTATATATAACGGCGTCGGAATGGAAAGCTGGGCGGACAAAATAATCGAAACACTTCCGCAGAACGTAAAAGTTATATGCACATCGGAACAGATACCGACAGACGGAAACGATCCGCATATTTGGCTTAGTCCGCAGAATGCAAAATTGCAAATGCAGGCAATATGCAACGTGTTGTCAGAGGTGGACAGCAAAAATGCACAGAACTATATAAACAGACTTGACAGTTATCTAACTCAAATTGATGAGGTAGACACCGAGTACAAAAATGCCGAACTTGACGGTAAGACGATATTTGTAACACACGGTGCGTACAGCTATCTTTGCAACGATTACGGTATGAAACAAGTTGCGCTTGAGGGGGTTACAGGTGACAGTGATCCGTCACCGTCACAAATGGCAAAGGTGGTTGACCAAATAAAGAGCGAGGGCATAAGCTGTATTTTCTATGATCCGCTTGAGGGTGACAAAATGGCACAGGCGGTTGCGAATGAGGCTGATATTCAGGCACTTCCGCTTTATACTTTTGAGGGTGACAGCGAAAGTCGTGACTATGTAACGGTTATGAAAGCAAATCTTGAGGAACTAAAGAAGGGGATTTAAAATGAAAGCATCAAAACAGATTTCAGAATCACTTCCGATTATGATACTGCTCACATTGTCCGGTGGATTTATGGACGCATACAGTTATCTTTGCAGAGGTGAAGTTTTTGCAAATGCGCAGACGGGTAACATACTTTTGTTCGGTGTTAATTTGTCAATGGGGCATTGGAGCAAGGCACTCCAATATGTGTGTCCTGTTTTGGCATTTGCGATTGGTATTGCGGCGGCAGAATTTGTGAGAAGAAAGTTTACAAACAGAAAACACGTTCACTGGCGACAGATAATTGTATTTTGCGAGGCAGTGATATTATTCGGCGTAATGTTTATACCGCAGGAACTGAATTTGCTTGCAAACAGTCTTACATCGCTTGCGTGCGGTGCACAGGTTGAAAGTTTCAGAAAGATACAGGGCAACGGTATGGCGACTACAATGTGCATAGGTAACTTGCGTATGGCAACGCAATCGATATGTGATTATTGGTTTACAAAAGACAAACCCGCAATGGAAAAAGGATTTTTGTTTTTCGGCATAATTGCAATATTTACGATAGGTGCGATTATGGGTAACGTATCTGTCAGATTATTCAGCGAAAAGGCTATTTTGGTAAGCAGTATATTGCTGATAACGGCGTTTTCGATTATGCTTATTAATAAGGAAGATTGAGGATAATATGGAACAGGAAATTTTAAAAATTGAAAATTTGTATTTTGATTATTCCGATACATCTGTATTGCGTGATGTGAATTTTACATTACATAAGGGTGATTTTCTCGGTATAATCGGTGCAAACGGTGCGGGAAAAAGTACACTGATAAAAATAATTTTAAAAATTTTGCCGTACAACAAGGGTAAAATAACACTTTTCGGAGAAGATTTATCGAAGTTTAAAGAAAATTATAAAATCGGTTATGTTTCTCAAAAAGCAAATTCGTTTAACAGCGATTTCCCTGCAACGGTTAAAGAGGTTGTAATGGCAAATCTGTACAGCAGACGCGGACTTTTTAAACGCTACAGAAAAGAGGATTACGAAAAACTAAGTACAGTGCTTGAAAAAGTGGGAATGTCGGGATACGAAAACCGACTGATCGGTAATTTGTCGGGTGGTCAGCAACAGAGGATATTTATTGCAAGAGCGTTGATTTCAGAGCCTGAACTGTTGCTTATGGACGAGCCGACAGTCGGAGTTGATGCGAAGTCGGTAAGACAGATTATGGACATAATAAGCGAACTCAACAAACAGGGAATGACGATTATTATGACAAACCACGATACTCCGGAACTTGTCAGAGTATCGGACAAACTTTTAATATTCTGCGAACACGGCAACGGAGAATTTGTAAGCCGAAACGACCTTACAATGCAACAGATAAACGAAATATTTGCAGGAAAGAGGGTGCATCATCATGGATAATATTTTTCAGTACGCATTTATGCAAAGAGCATTTGTAGTTGCGGCAATAATTGCGGTGATTGCACCGTGTATAGGCGTTTCGATTGTACTTAAAAGACTTTCGGCGATAGGTGACGCAACGTCACATTCGGCGCTGGCAGGTATCGCATTCGGACTTTTGCTCGGAATTAATCCGATTTTGGGTGCGGTGATGTTTTCGATTTTTGCGGTTATCGGAATAGAGGTTTTCAGAAAATCATTCGGCAAATATTCGGAAATTGCAACGGTGGTTGTTATGTCGGCGGGTATCGGTCTTACGGCGGTGTTGTCGGGATTTATAACCAACGGCTCAACCAACATAAACAGCTTTTTGTTCGGCTCGATAGTTGCAATAACCGATTTTGAATTGTACTTAACGATTGGACTCGGCATAGCGGTTATTATAACTTCAATATTATTGTATAAAGAATTGTTCTTCGTTACGTTTGACGAAGAGGCGGCAAAGCTTGCGGGAGTGCCTGTCGGCGGTATTAATCTTGTACTTATGTTATTAACGGCGGTTACGGTTTCGGTTGCGTCAAGAATTGTCGGCGCGCTTATGATTTCGTCACTTCTTGTTATACCTGTTGCGGCGGCAATGATGATTGCGAAAAGCTATAAGCAGACAATATGGTGGTCAATCGCGTTTGCGGAATTTTTCACTGTTGCCGGACTATTCATATCGTACTATCTTGACCTCAGACCGGGAGGTACGATTGTGCTTTTGGGTGTTGTATTCTTGATTGTAATAATAGCTTGTACAAGTAAAAGGAGAAGGTGAGAGTATGGAGGATATAAACAGCATACTTTCAAAAGTAGGTTTAAAATGTACAAAACAGCGTATAAGCGTTATGCAGGTACTGTCGGACGCAGACGCACCTCTTACGGTTGAAAATATATATGACAAGGTTGACGGAATGTCGCTTTCGACCGCTTACAGAATTGCGGAAAAGCTGTGTGAAAAGGGTATAGTTAGTAAGCATACAATTCAAGACAGTGATAAGTTTTATTATGAACTCATAAACGGCGAACACCGTCATTATGCAATATGTCTTGGCTGTAAGGAAATGCGTTACGTCGATATATGCCCCGTACATTCACCGCATATAGATAATTTTACGGTGACGGGACATAAACTTGAAATATACGGCTATTGTGATAAATGTCAAAAGAAAAGGGACACTAAAACAAATCAATAAGCATAACAATAGGGACACTAAATTTTAGTGTCCCTCTTATATTGATTTATTTTATCATTTCAATTAAATCGGGGATACATTCCTCGAATTTAACGGCGTACCAATGCTCTTTTTCACTGCCTATGGTATGTTTGATACAGTCAACAGTGAAATCAACGGCTATTTTAACTGCCTTACCCATATCAAAACCTTTAACCAATGCACCGCACAATGTGCTTGAAAAAATATCGCCTGTACTGTGGAAGTAACCGGGAATATTCTCGTTAAAGTACGATGAAAATTCACCTGTTTCTCTGTTGTAGGACATAACGCCCTGTGAATTATCGTCAAAACTTACACCTGTAAGAACGACAATTTTTGAACCGAGATTTGAAAGACGTATAAGCAGATTTTTTATATATTCTTCGTTATATCCGCCGTCGATATAGTCCTCGTCAAGCAGCTGTGCCGCTTCGGTAAGGTTAGGCACGATTACGTCGGCTTTTGAACAAAGTTTTTTCATTTCCAAAGCAAAATCTTCGGTGAAACCGGCATAAAAATGCCCCTTGTCACCCATTACGGGGTCAACGATTATAAGGTTATCATCGGTCTTGAATTTATCGAAAAAGTCCGAAACTATTTTTATCTGCTCAAATGAGCCTAAATAACCTGTTGCAACTGCGTCAAATTTTAAATCAAGGCTTTTCCAATGGTCTGCGATAGACGGAATATCGTTCGTTAAATCGCGATATGTATAGCCTGTAAATCCGCCTGTATGCGTTGAAAGTACCGCCGTAGGTACGGGACAAGCTTCTATACCCATTGCGGAAATTATAGGAAGCGCAACGGTAAGCGAACATTTACCGAAACACGAAATATCTTGTATTGACACAATTCTTTTCATTCTAAAACTCCATTCCTTCGTTTATAAACGACTTTAGATATTTTATAACATTTCATTGTTAATGTCAATAAAATCATCATAAAGTTGTCCGAATGTACATAATTTAATATACATAAATAAATATTGGGAGGCGAGAAAAATTGTGTTATGACTATGCGAGAATGTTGAAAGACATAGAAATGCTTACGGACAATTATAACATTATAGAAAGATTTTCGATAGGAAAGAGTGTTATGCAGAAAGATATTCCGTGTTTGAAAATCGGAAAGGGAAAGAAAAAACTGCTTTTAAGCGGTGCGTATCACGGACTTGAATATCTTACGGCGGCTTTTTTGATAAAATTTGTGTCAAATTACACCGTAAAGCTGATGACGGAAACGGAATATTTCGGGTATGACATAAAAAGGCTGTATTCGGATATTACGGTTTACGTTGTACCTATGGTCAACCCTGACGGCGTGGATATCGCACTTAACGGTCTTGATATTACTAACGAATATCACAGGCACTTAATCAGTATGGTGGGAATACATAGTTTTAATCATGTTTGGCAGGCAAATTCGAGGGGAGTTGATATAAACCATAATTTTGACGCAAAGTGGCAGATGGTTGTCGATAAACCGTCACCGTCAAAATACGGCGGTGAATATGCGGAGTCCGAGCCCGAAACAAGGGCAATTACGGAATTTGTGAGAAAAGAGCAGTTTGATATGCTGTTGGCATTTCACAGTCAAGGCCGTGAGATATATTATGACTTTGACGGTATGACAGGTGAAAATTCGGTTGAGATTGCAAAGAAAATGGCGGAGGAAAGCGGATATGCGGTGTGTATTCCGACAGGTACGGCGTCATACGGCGGTTGTAAGGATTGGTTTATAAAGGAGTTCGGAAAAGAGGGATTTACGGTGGAAATAGGTACGGGACAAAACCCTTTGCCGATGAGTATGATTGATGAAGTGTATGATGAAAATGCCAAAATTGCTTTATGTGCCATGCATGAATGTGCATATAACTAAAAATGAGCTGTTGAAAAAACAGCTCATTTTCAGAGGACAATAAATTGTCGTATTATTTTTAGTCTAATTTTGAACCGCACTTATAGCAGAAATGAGTATTCGGTGCGTTTACAGAGTCGCAAACGGGACAAGTAATCGGCTTAGGTGTGTTATTTTCTGTCGGAGCGGCTTGTTCGGTTGTTTGCGGTTGAACCGGTGTTTGAACAGGTGCTGATTGTGCCTGTGGTGTTTGAGGTACCTGTGGTGCCGAATATGTTGTTGACTTTACCGGAGTCTTTGCATATTCATAGAAACCTGCGTGTACAAGACCGAAGAACAACGGTGCAAACAATGTATATACAAGCTGAACTATGACTGTGATAACCGCAAACAATATACCGACAAACGGAATCTTTGAAAGCAATGCAAGTATAGCCATAACAGCATAAATCAGCAAGTTAGGGATAAATTCGGCACAGAACATTTGAAGTTTGTAACCGTTTGTATCCTGCATTGATTTTCTTAGTGCCGCAGTTGCGTTTACCGATTTTTCTTCATTAAGTATATACGGTGTGAATGAATACGCATAATACTTTGAAACAGCGATAAACGGACCTGCAATCGGAACTAAGAACCAAATGAAAATCCATAGCTTTTTCCAACACATACCGCCGGCAGTTCTCCAAAAATCTTTAAAAGCTTTGAAAAGCTGGTCGGAATAAACTTCCTTACCGTTGAAACCGTCAAGATAAACTGCCGCCATACCTGCGGAAAGAACCGCTATAACAGGCACAATAACTATCGGTAATACACCGAATACAAGAACGAGTATAGTTAAAAGTGAACTTAAAAGTGAAAGCCCCCATAGTTTAAACGGCATTTTTGACAATACGTTAAAAGCTCTTTTATAGATGTTACTTATAATCATAATAAAAACCCCCTTAAAAAATTAATTGTTTTGACCGTAATATGCGTTTGCGCCGTGTTTTCTGTAATAGTGCTTATCCTTTAATTCTTGAGGTGCCTCCTGAACTTTCGGATTAATCATTTCTGTACGCGCCGCCATTTTCGCAACTTCTTCAAGTACGACTGCATTGTGAACAGCTTCCATACCGTCTTTGCCCCAAGTGAAAGGACCGTGATTTTTACATAGTACGGCAGGCATTGCAACGTAATCTTTGTCTTTGAAAAAGTCAACGATAAGTACGCCTGTATTTTTTTCGTATGCCTCGTCGATTTCTTCCTTTGTAAGATTTCTTACGCATGGGATTTCGCCGTACATATAGTCAGCGTGAGTTGTACCGTAGCAAGGAATACCGCGTCCCGATTGTGCCCAACTTGTTGCCCAAGGTGAGTGTGTATGTACGATACCGCCGATATTAGGAAATGCTTTGTAAAGCTCAATATGAGTCGCTGTGTCTGATGATGGGTTATATTTACCTTCGATTTTGTTACCGTCAAGGTCCATAATAACCATATCTTCAGGCTTTAGCTTATCGTAATCAACGCCCGACGGCTTGATTGCAAAATAGCCTGTTTCTCTGTCAATTTCACTTACGTTACCCCAAGTGAATGTAACAAGTCCATGCTTTGGTAACTGCATATTAGCCTCGTAAACTCTTTGCTTTAATTCTTCTAACATATTATATATCTCCTTTTATTAGTATATTGTAGACAAAACCTGTAATGGTTTTGTCTACTTTATTCTTGGAAGTATGAGGTGCAACCTCATTAAAAATCATTTCTGACGACAGGTGCGGCAGAAATGGCTTAAAATCTAAAGTTTCGACTTTGGAGGAACTTTATGATTTTTTCTCTAAAAACACTCAAAAATTACATCGCAAGATGTGATTTTTGGAGCTGTCGACATTTTGTCGACAGGCTCTAATATTTTAAATATTCAACTGCCGCTTTTTCGATAGGCAGACCGTTCTTGTAACGTACAGCAAATTCGTTAAATCCTTTAACGTCCTCGTCTGTCGGCTCAAGTGTGTACGATTCGCTTTGTGAGAATACTTTGTTGTTAAGGAAATCGGTAAGTGTTTCGTTTTCCGCTTTTGTAAGCATATATGACGCAAGCAATGCGATACCCCATGCACCGCCCTCACCGGCTGTTTCCATAAGTGAAACAGGTGTGTTTATAGCGGCAGCCATAAACTTCTGACCAACGTCCTTTGTCTTGAACAATCCGCCGTGACCGAACATTCTGTCAAGCTTGACATTTTCCTTGTCAAGAAGAATATCCATACCGAGCTTTAATGTTCCGAGTGCGGAATAAAGGTGAGTTCTCATCATATTTGCAAGGTTAAACTTGCTGTCCGGTGTACGAACGAAAAGCTGACGGCCTTCTTCAAGACCTGTAATATTTTCGCCCGAGAAATATCCGTATGAAAGAAGTCCTCCGCAGTCTGCGTCACCTTCAAGAGCTTTTCTGTAAAGTGTGCCGTATAGCTTTTCCGTACTTATTTCAATACCGAGTTCGGCGGAATATTCTCTGAATATATTTACCCAAGCATTAAGGTCGGATGTACAGTTGTTTACGTGTACCATTGCAACGTCGTCACCGACCGGTGTTGTAACTATATCAATTTCGGGATAAGCCTTTGAAAGCGGTTTTTCAAGTACAACCATAGCAAATACGGACGTACCGGCTGAAACGTTTCCTGTACGTTTTGTAATGCTGTTTGTTGCGGTCATACCCGTACCGGCGTCACCTTCCGGAGGGCATAGCGGAATACCTGCACTGAGTTTGCCTGTTGTGTCAAGAAGTTTTGCACCTTCTTCTGAAAGCGTACCGGCATTTTCTCCTGCAACAAGCACTTTTGGAAGTAAGTCTGAAATTGTATAAGGAAGATTTTTATTTGAAATCAACTTATCAAATTTCTCAATCATACCTTTATTATAGTCTTTTGATGCACTGTCGATAGGGAACATACCCGACGCCTCACCGATACCGAGTACAAATTCACCTGTAAGTTTCCAATGAACATATCCGGCAAGAGTTGTAAGATACTTGATTTTTGAAATATGCTCTTCACCGTTTAAAATCGCCTGATAAAGATGAGCAATGCTCCATCTTTCAGGAATGTTGAAGTCAAAAAGATGTGTAAGTTCTGCGGCGGCTTTGCCTGTTATGCTGTTTCTCCAAGTACGGAACGGAACTAAAAGCTCCTTGTTTTCGTCAAATGCCATATAGCCGTGCATCATAGCACTGAAGCCTATTGCACCGATTTTTGTAAGTTCTTCGCCGTATTGATTTTTAACGTCGTCAGCCATATTTTTGTAGCTTGTCTGAATACCTGTCCAAACGTCCTCAAGACTGTATGTCCAAATACCGTTTTCCAAACGGTTTTCCCATTCGTAACTGCCGGACGCAATAGGATTATTATTTTCGTCAATCAAAACTGCCTTTATACGAGTTGAGCCAAGCTCAATACCGAGTACAGTTTTGCCGTTTTGAATTGCGTTTTTAATCTGCTCCATAATTTTCTCCCTCTGTTTTTTTATTTAAAGAATAAAACTCTTAACTATTATTATAAACAACTTATCTATATTTGGCAATATAAAAAAGAGATTTTTTCCAACAAATTTGAGGTAACTTCGGCTGTTGCAATTCTTTTGATAATGTGCTATAATCAAACGAGATATAGATATTTGGAAGGTGAACATAGTTGGAATTATGTATATTTAATAAAATAGAAGATGACCTATGTATAAAGGGGATATTGGAAAAGGATAATGTTATCGTTTTAAGAAACATTATCGAATTTTCCGAAACAGAGGGCGTTACAAGCAGTGCAATAAAAGAATACGTTGCAACACGTCTTGCGAATGACGACAACATTTTATCACGCCTTGCACAGGCAGGTAAATTTATCGGAGACGACCTTTACAGACTTGCAAAATTTGATATTGAGCAGATTTATAAGAAGCTGTTTTCAACTCAAATTAAGTACGCACCGTCAGGTAATCCTATCGGATTCAGTAACGGATATGTGGCGTCAATCAGAGCGATAACAGAGTCAAAGTCAGCACAGGAGCTTCTTGATTTGCTTATCGAGCATTACAGAAAGTTCGGCAGCGGAATTTTGGCTAAGTATAATGCGTTTAGATATGACGGCGAACTTATCGGAGTATCGAATACAGATGATATTACTTTTGATTCGCTTGTCGGCATTGAGTATCAAAAACAAGTGTTGATTGATAATACAAAGGCGTTTGTCAGCGGTAAAGCGGCGAATAACGTATTGTTGTTCGGTGACAGAGGTACGGGTAAATCATCATCTGTAAAGGCACTTTTAAATATGTTCTGTGATGACGGACTTCGTATTATCGAAATGCCTAAGCATTGTATAAAGGATATACCGTCACTTTCAAAGGTGTTGGCTGAAAGTCCGAATAAGTACATAATATTCCTTGACGACCTTACTTTTGAATCACACGAAACAGAGTACAGAGCGTTAAAGGTTGCAATGGAGGGACAACTTCAGGCTAATCCTACAAACGTGCTTATATATGCAACGTCAAACAGAAGACATTTAATAAGAGAGAATTGGTCAGACAGAGAGGGCGGAGAAATCCACGTGAACGACCAAATGCAGGAAACACTTTCACTTTCGGAACGTTTCGGTATCAGTCTTGTATTCTCTGCGCCTAACCAAAAAGAATATCTTAATATCGTTTCCGAAATGCTTAAAAAGCACAATATCCAAATGAATGCGGATATTGAAAAAGAGGCGGTAGTATGGCAGATGAACTACGGAGGCCGCAGTGCAAGATGTGCAAAACAGTTTGTAACGTCTTACATCGCAAAATAAATTCAGAGAGGAAGTTTATAATGAAAAAGAAAATTATAGCTATTACACTTGCAGTTTCGGCAATGATGTCAACAGTTGCTTTTGCCGAAAACATTAATGCAAATTATACGGATAATGTATTGTCATTTGAACAGAAAGACGAAAATATTGCCGTTGTTTCGTGCTATGACGAAAACGGCAAGCTTTGCTACAGCAATATGTATAAGTCTGAGGACGGCAATTTCAGTGCCGATATACCTAAAGAGTATAAGGGGATGAAAACAAAAGTTTACTTTGTAAAGTCAAAAGAGATAAAAGAAGTCAGTGTAAGTGATGATGTTCAGCCGACAGCCACACCGTCCGTAACACCGACAGCCACACCGTCTGCAACAGAAAAGCCGTCTGCAACAACAGTACCGACAACTAAGCCGTCAGCGGACACACCGTCAATTTACGAAAAAGTAACAGACGCAATTTATGCACCGGCGGTTGTTAAGGAAGTTGAAACAACTACAAAAGACGGTGAAGATATGTATGCCGTTACTTTGCTTGCACAGGGCAAGGAAATAAAGACATTGATTGAAAATGATGTTACATTTGAAACTTCTTCGGAGGCTTATTCGTTTATGAAAGGCAAGGATGCAGGAAGTCTTGAGGAGGGTGATGTTATCTGCCTTACGGCGAACGTTGCCGGAACAAGAATAAATCATATGTACTTTATTTACAGACCGCAGGACGAAGATATAATTACAGGCAGTCAAGATTTCGGCACTGACTTTGAAAAGTTAATTACTGAAAACGGTTCAAGTGTTGCAAATCAATGGAAGCTTATGAAGTACGGTGAAAAAGCGTCAAGCGACAGATATCAGTACGCATTCGGACTTATCGGTAAGGTGGGTTCAAATTCACTTACTTTGATAAACAAGAGCGGCAGTACAGACAATGTTATCGAAGTTGATACAAAGAAAGATACAATAGTCTATACTTGCGATGTATCAAATAAGAATAAAGTTGAAATTGCGTCAGTTGGCGATATAACTTCAACAATTCCGAAAAGCACTTTCGATAAGGACAATACAATAGATTTCACAAACGATTACAGCTATAATTACGCACTTGTAAGAGTGGTTGACGGAACGGCAACGGATATAGTTGTATACGAAAATTATAATGATTAATCAGATTGTCTGCAAACCCTCTATGGTTTTGTAGACAGGCTCAACAATTAATGTAACTCAACAAATCCTATACGATTGTAAAATTGTAGAAAGAGAGTAGGAGGAAATTAAAAATGAAAAAATTAAAAAAAGCTGTTTTGGCAGTTTTATCAACGGTATTGGTGGTAGGAAATATTAACGCAGTGTTCGCTGACGGTGATATAAGTGTAAGAATGAATGGGATTGTGTCGAATGACGTCAGTTACATAAATTTTACGGATACGAAACCTATACAAATCGATAACCGAACATTGACGCCCGCAAGGGCAATGGCGGAGGCTGCCGGTATGGAGGTTGAATGGGACCAGCCGACTCAGACCGCACTTTTGACGCTTAAAGCAGACGCAAATTCGGACAGACCGATAGAACGTTTTGCGTCAGAGGCGATTAATAAAATTGACGGCTTGGGGTTGGATATGACGCCGACAAGTATAACGGCAGCTTTAAGACTTAATGACAGCAACGCTGTTATTAGGTATAACTTTACCGATTCTGACGGCGATAATGTGCCGTTTGGCAAGGATTATGAAATGGTTTCGCAGGCTGTTTTCATAGAGGACGGTACACTTATGATACCGATACGTGATTCTATGGAAATGTTCGGACTTGATATTGAATGGTATCAAGATGAGCTTTGTGCGGAAGTTAATATCCCCGAAGAAATAGATATTCCCGAAGGGCTTGCAATAATTCCGAACCATGGAAACGGTAAATACAGCGCAGATAATCTTGCCGACAACTCAATTCCGAGTATAGATATTGAGGATGTGCCTGTTGACAATGATCAGCAACTCGGTACATATTTGGGTAAGTTTAAGATTACGCATTATTGCCCTTGTGCAATCTGTAACGGCGGTTGGGGAGCGTATACCGCCTGGGCGGGTGAGCTTATTCCCGGTCAGACCATTGCGGTGAACCCTAAAATTATTCCTAAATTAAGTTGGGTGTATGTTGACGGCTATGGTTACAGACACGCCGAAGATACCGGCAGCGGTATAGGTGAATATCATATTGATATGGCTGTGCCGACTCATTCAATGGCAGTGGCACTCGGTGTTGTATACAAAGATGTATATTTGGTTGAATAACAGAGTGCCGACAAATTGTCTGGAACGTGCAAAACATTATTTTTATATTTCAAAATTTAATTTATAGCTGTAACAAATAACAGGCAAGCCTACAGCTTGCCTGTGCACTTTTTGCGAAAATAAACTCTAACGTACCAATGTACGCCGACGAGTTCATTTTCACAAAATCCAAACTAATTTCTCGACCTCTGCCAGCCTGTCGACATTTTGTCGACAAGCTTTTGTATTATCTTTCCATTTTCCAATACTGTACACTGTAAGGCGGTAATTCACTGCCGCCGCCGAAGTCGTGCATATTACCGCTGATTAAGTCAACAGCCGTACCGCAACCAGCGTCAAAATGCACTGTAACAGGATTTTCGTCTGCATTGATAGCGACAAGAACACGTTCATCATCATATTTTCTTTCAAATATGCAGTGCTTGTTTTGTAAAACAACCGAACGGAAATCACCATAGCATAATGCTTTACTGTTTTTGTGTGCCGTAGCAAGTTTTGATATAAATTCTGAAAGCTCATTGTCCAAAGGCTCATCAAAGCATACACGAAGTGCAGGATCACCCTCGTTTTTATGTGCTTTTGCACCCCATTCGCTGCCGTAATATACACAAGGAATACCAGGCATACCGAAAATCATACCGTAAGTAAGCGGTATATGCTTTTCGTTTGTAAGTATGCTTGCAATTCTTGAAACATCGTGGTTGTCAACAAAACTCAATAGGTGCTTGCCGCGGTACAATGTCCATTGTTCGGGACCGAATTGACGTAACAATGAATGTACAATTTCAAACATATTCATACTGTTGAAACTTGAATAAACACCCTTGTAACATTCATAATTAGTGCAACTGTGGAGCATATCGTCATTGACAAATTGATTGTAGTCACCGTGAAGAAGTTCGCCGAGCAGAAGAAAATCATTTTTTAAACTGTCAGTGTAACTTCTCAATCTCTTTAGAAAATCCTTGTCAAGACAGTATGCAACGTCAAGACGTAAACCGTCAATGTCAAATTCGTCAATCCATAGTTTGATACATTCAAAGATGTGATTTATAACTTCTTCATTGCGAAGGTTGATTTTTACAAGGTCGAAATTACCCTCCCAGCCTTCGTACCAAAGACCGTCATTGTAATTTGAATTACCGTTGAAATCAATGAAAAACCAATCGCGGTAACGTGAGTTCTCCCTGTTTTGGAGAACGTCCTGAAATGCCCAAAATCCTCGTCCAACGTGGTTGAATACGCCGTCAAGAACAACTTTGATGTTGTTTTTGTGTAGATTTTCGCATACTTCTTTAAAGTCGTCATTTGTGCCAAGACGGCAGTCGATTTTTTTGTAGTCACGAGTATTGTAACCGTGTGTGTCCGATTCAAATACAGGTGAAAAATATATTGCATTCGCTCCGAGATTATTTATATGCTCAATCCAATCGTTTACTTTTAAAATTCTGTGCGTTAAAACACCGTCATTCTCAAACGGTGCACCACAAAATCCTAACGGATAAATTTGATAAAATACACTTTCATATGCCCACATATTTCCGGCCTCCTTAATGGTTATAATTTATTATATCATCTGTGCAGTATAAACGTCAATAAAAAGAAAATATTTATAGAAAAAACTTGAAAAACCGCATAGAATGTGATAAAATAAATTAGTATGAACAAATTTAAAAGGAGTTTTAATTATGTCAGGACATTCAAAATGGAGTACAATTAAGCGTAAAAAGGGCGCAAACGATGCCCAAAGAGCTAAGATATTTACAAAAATCGCTCGTGAAATTATAGTTGCCGTAAAGGCAGGCGGTCCGGATCCGGATAATAACTCAAGTCTTAAAGACGCTATCGCAAAGGCTCGTTCAAATAATATGCCTAACGATAATATAAACAGGACAATTAAAAAGGCGGCAGGAGATACAGACGGTGATAACTACGAAAGTATCACATACGAAGGTTATGGACCTGCAGGTGTTGCGGTAATCGTAAACGCACTTACAGATAACAGAAACAGAACTGCCGCAGACGTACGTCACGCATTCGATAAGAACGGCGGTAATATGGGACAGACAGGCTGCGTAAGCTTTATGTTTGACCAAAAGGGTATTATCATTATCGAAGATGAAGATATGGACGAAGATGAAATCACTATGGACGCTCTTGAAGCCGGTGCAGATGATATTGAAGTAGAGGACGGCGTTGCGGAAATCGTGACTGCTCCGTCTGATATGGGTGCTGTTCGTGACGCACTTGCGGAAAAGTATACTATTTCTTCTGCCGAAGTCAGTATGGTTCCTCAAACAATGACTGAACTTACAGAAGAAGGTCAAATCAATGCAATGACCAAGCTTCTTGATATGCTTGAAGACAATGATGATGTACAGGATGTATACCACAACTGGGATATGCCTTCAGAAGACTAATTCAAGCGATTTTCAGTCTATTTGCACTTTTTTTAAGTCTTGAAGTATAAACATACGTCGGCAGTGAAAAACTGTACATCTATACCAACTAACTTGAATTGAAATTTGCGGGTTTTAAACACGAATATTAACAAAGGATTAGATTATGAAGAACAAGATTATTCAATTATTGCAAAGCACAGCGGGAATGCTCATATTTGCACTTTTAAGCGGTTGTGCGTATTATATTGTAGTATTAAAATTCATACTGTCACACACATCTGTCGGCGGCGGATTATTAGGATTTTTCTTTCTGCCGGCAATCATATTCGGTGCGGCGCTTGTGCTTATAAAAATAATAAAGCAATGTATGGAAAACGGTAACTACAATGCGGTTAATTTAATATTTTGGCTGCATATTGTATTTATAATAATATCAGCCGTATTTCTTGTTTCGATGTTTGTATAATTTAAAACGGTGTTCGTCGTGAACACCGTTTTTCTTATTTTAATTTTTCGAGCAAATATTTTTCCTTTGTTGCCATACCCCCACGAATGTGACGTTCTGCCTTGTTCTGCTCCAAAACCGCCTGTGCTTCTTTGTACAGTGCAGGGTTTATTTTATAAAGTCGTTCATGTACATCTTTGTGCACGGTTGTCACTATCAGTGTCGATTTCAACCACGTCTGAAATATTGATAGGGAAGTTCAGTCCCTCAATATCTTCGGCAATGTTAAAGTAAACATATATCTCATTTTTTGAAACAACACGAATTTCTTTTACAACCTTTTTCAATTCCTCATTTGTGATGTTGCCCGAAAAATCAAATGCACTGAATGTGTTAAGAAATGCTTGAATACTTGCTTTGATTTTTTGAGTGATTTCTCGTGTCTTGTTTGTTTCGTTAAGACGAAAACTCAATTTTTCGATTTCTTCGTTTATAGGAATCATATCGTGTTCCGCCTCGTCCATTGTAATAAGTGCTTTTACGGCAAGTGTTTTTAATCGTTCACGTTCCTGTTTTAATTCGTCAAGACGGTTTTCGACTTCCTCCAACACAATACCGCTTGTATTTCTGATGTATTCTTTGATTATACTGTTGCACCTTGTTTCGACAAGTGTAAAAAAGCTTTCTCGGTCGTTAAGCAATGATTTAAACAATGTATTCAAAGCCGATTTCAACCAATCTTCATCAATGCGGATGTATTCGGAATCACATCTGCCGCTGCCGTATGAGCTTCGTTTTGAGCAAGTCCACCAAACTTTAGGCGGTCGGTTGGGGGAGTATTGCTTTTGGTATCGTCTGTATGAAAAACCACAACTGTTGCATTTTATAAGGTTTGAAAATAAATGCTTGTTACTGCGTTTCTTGCGTTGACAGTATTGTTTTGCGTTCTTTTCTTTTATCTGCTGTGCCTTTTCAAATTGCTCGTCCGATATAATGCGAAATTCAGGTTTTTCCGATACATACCATTCTTCTTTAGGATTTTTTTGTCGCTGACTTGTAAATATATCTTTCATACTCTCTTTACCGTTAATGACCGTACCTATATAAATCGGATTGGTTAAAATTCTGCCGACAGAAATTTGACTCCAATTATAATTCGGTTGACCGTCTTTTAATTTTTTTGTCTTGACGTGTGACTCGTAAAGAAATTTTGCAATTTTCGCCATGCCCCATTCTTCTTCGGTGTATAAGTCAAAAATTTTCTGTACCCAACGGCTTTCTTCTGGATTGGGTACAAGAGTGTATTTGTCGGTTCTGTCGTAGCCAAAAACAAAATTCGGAACAATACCTCGCTCTTTGCTGAATTGCTTGCCGAATTTTGTACGTTCACTGATTTTTTGACTCTCGTTTTCCGCAATCATAGCCATAAGGTTGAGCGTAAACATGTCAATATCCTTGCCCTCACCCATGTTTACAAGGTGCAGTTGAACACCGAGATTTGCAAGCTCCCTTGAAACAGTTATAAAGTCAAGAGTGTTTCTGAACAGACGGCTTATGTCCTTGACATATAAACGCTGAAACTCGCCACGCCTTGCCGCACTCAAAAGCCTTTGTAAATCTTTTCTGTTTTTCATTTTGGTGGCTGATTTGCCTTTGTCACTGTATATGCGAATGAGTGTGTCGTTACGATTGCCAACGTATTTTTCAAAAAACTCACGCTGATTTTCAAGACTTAGCTCTTGTTCTTCCTTGTTTGTAGAAACCCTGATGTATGCCACTGCGTCCATTTAAACACCCTCTCTGTTAATTCTAAAATATCTTAAAAGAAGTATATCATAGAATTATTTGAAATACAATAGTACAATGTAAATTTGTAAATAATATTAGATAAAGTATCACCAAACATTAAAAATGGTGAGGACGTACCTCACCATTTTGTGTTTATTATGATACCGCTATGTATTTATTCCGCTTTCAGAAGCGATATAGTCGTCTACGGCTTTCTTGGGGATTTTCCAACATGAGCCGATTTTAAAGCCTTTGATTTTACCGTTCCTCAGTAGATTATACAAAGTGTTTCTTCCGACAAGAAGATAATCCATAACTTCATCAGTGGTCCATATTTCATAATTATCTGACATTATACGTCAACTCCATTCGTAAAATATTAATTTTATGTTATACGCATAAATCATCATAATCGGAATACTCCAATGCCAAGTCTAAAGGATTTCTGATTGTATCAAATTCGTAGCGCCTTGGAATTACGACAGGACTCACACCGATTTTATTAAACTTTTTAAGTATGGCTTTTATCTGAGATTTATTGAAATTAAGTATATCAAACGCCATATCTAAACTGCTGTGAGTAGCAGATGACTTTACAAGCTCTTTCATCAATTTCTTTGAATTTTTCTTGCATGATGATTTATCAATCATGGCATATATATCGGTAAGTTTATAAAAATCACCTGTGCCATAGAAGATATTTGCATAATGCTTGAAAATGTATTTTCCTATAATATCACTTTCCTTTAAAAAGGAAGATGCAGAAGTACATTTGAATTTCTTTGTAAGATGTCTGACTTTCTTTTTAAAACAACGTATTTCAATTCTTATAATTTTTTTTGAATTATCAATATAACGACATTTAGGATTTTTTTCTTTTAGCTGCCGATATTTGTTGTAGTAGGTGACTTCAATACCGTTATTTCCGGTTATGGTAATACCATTCTTTGATAAGGTATTTCTTTTAGATTTTTCGTTTTTATATTTTTTTATGGTATATTTGCTCGGGAAATATCCTCGTTTTAATAAATTTATGTAAGAATCAATTACTGCCTGATCATTAAGTTCCACATTGCTACAATAATCAATTCTTGATATATTGCAAGAATCAAATTCAGGTAAAAATGGTGATACGGTTTTTATCAATATATTAAATTTCTTTATAAGTTTATCAATGTTTTTAGAATTAAATATTCCAATATAGTTGTGGTTTTCCAATACACGTCTTGGATTTATTCTATAATATAAGACATGATGATTATATTCATCTTGTTTGTATTTTTTTATAAATATTATGATACCGTAATCTTGTAATGCGTTGAAAACAGCACAATCATCTTTGGGTTTGTAATTTTGTCCGGATGCATTATATAATTCATTGTATACAATACGCACATCATCAGTGGATAACTTGTAACTTAGTTCAAATGTATGAAAATTCATACTATTACCTCCTTAGTATTACCGCATTATTGGTTTATATATAATACGATATTAGTATTATATTGTTATCTTAATATTATTTTTTATATTTTTATTTGGTAAAGTATTTATACTTATATAATGACAGGTGATGTATAATCGGAGATGGTGAAGTGAGTGCAGAGATAAAAGTCGGTTTAAATATATATTTGATAGTAGTAATTGTTGATATTTTCCTTGACAATAAAAGAAAAATGATATATAATCTTAATTAATAATAAATCCTAACAAGGAGGACGAATGACAAGTAGAAGAAACACCATTCAGAAAGACTTAGTACGAAATGCTGTATATGAGATGAAAAGACATGTTACAGCAAATGAAGTGTATGAATTTATAAAAGAATCATATCCTACAATCGGAAAAGGAACTGTATATAGAAATCTTGATATATTGGTAGAGGAAGGTGCTTTGAGGAAAGTTGAAGTCTCGGAGGGACCAAACCGATTCGATTTTACATTGAAAAATCACTACCATGTCAGGTGTGTAAAATGCGGTGATGTATCAGATGTGGATATGGATGAAATACCGGATTTGATGAAAAAAATTCATGATACTCACGGAATTGAATTTTTGGATTACGATATTTCATTTAAAGGCATTTGCCCAAAATGCAGGGAGGAGGCAAAGGAGGAATAACATGGATAGAAAAGCAATGTATAGGCTGAGTTACGGACTGTTTGTATTGACTGCAAGGGAAGCTGAAAAAGATAATGGATGCATTATTAACACAGCGATTCAGGCAGCTTCGGAACCAAACCAATTAAGTATATGCGTCAATAAGACAAATTACACGCATGATATGATTGAAAGAACCGGAAAATTTACAGTATCAGTTCTGAGTCAGAATGCACAGTTTGAATTATTTAAACATTTTGGCTTTCAATCAGGAAGAAATACCAATAAATTTGAAACATTTAAAAAGTGTGACAGGGGTATAAATGATATTTATTATATTACGGAAGGTACAAATGCATATATTTCTGTAAAAGTTATTAAAACAGAGGATTTGGGTTCACATACAATGTTTATCGGTGAGATAACCGATATGGAAGTTTTAAGTAATATACCTTCTGTCACATATGATTATTACCAGAATAATATTAAGCCAGAGAACGTTGGAAAAACGGAGGACGGTCAGACAATATGGCGTTGCAGAATTTGTGGATATGAATATGTAGGTGAAGAACTACCGGATGATTTTATATGTCCTTTATGTAAGCACCCGGCATCAGATTTTGAAAAAGTAGTAAAGAAAACGGAGGTAAAAGTAATGGCAACAAACAAGTACGCAGGAACACAGACAGAGAAAAATTTACAGGAGGCATTTGCAGGAGAATCACAGGCAAGAAATAAGTATACTTATTTTGCATCTGTAGCGAAAAAGGAAGGCTATGAGCAGATGTCAGCTTTATTTTTAAAAACAGCAGATAATGAAAAAGAACATGCAAAGATGTGGTTTAAGGAATTGGCAGGGATTAGTAATACAAAAGAAAATTTAGCGGCAGCTGCGGAAGGCGAAAATTATGAGTGGACAGATATGTATGAGAGCTTTGCAAAAACGGCTGAGGAAGAAGGTTTCCATGAGCTTGCAGCAAAATTCAGAGCTGTAGGAGAGATTGAAAAGCACCACGAAGAGAGATATCGTGCTCTTCTTAAGAATATCGAAACTGCACAGGTATTTGAAAAAAGTGAAGTTAAGGTATGGGAATGCCGTAACTGCGGACATATTGTGGTAGGAACAAAGGCTCCGGAGGTATGTCCAGTATGTAATCATCCACAGAGCTATTTTGAAGTGCATGAAGAAAATTATTAAGGGGGAGATTATTACGAAGAAACAAACGATTAATTCAAAAAAAGCAGTAATGATAGGCTGTGGCTTTGTCGGTTCCGCATCTGTATTTGCTCTTATGCAAAGTGGATTATTTACAGAGATTGTTCTTATTGATGCAGATAAGGATAAAGCAGATGGTGAAGCGATGGATATTAGTCATGGAATACCATTTGCCAGTCCAATGAAAATATATGCCGGTGATTATGATGATGTTGTTGATGCTGCAATCGTTATCATATCTGCCGGAGCAGGACAAAAACCGGGAGAAACAAGACTTGATCTTGTAAATAAAAATGTAGCAATATTTAAGTCAATTATTCCTGAAATAGCAAAGAGAAATTTTGCAGGTATCATGTTGGTAGTCGCTAATCCGGTAGATATTCTTACTCAGGTAGCCATAAAGTTATCAGGACTTCCGGAAAACAGAGTTATTGGTTCGGGTACAGTGTTAGATAGTGCACGATTAAGATATAAGCTTGGTGAGCATTTATCGGTGGATAGCAGGAGTGTTCATGCATTTATCTTAGGAGAACATGGTGACAGTGAAGTTGTAGCATGGTCATCAGCCAATGTATCTGGTGTTCCGTTAAGTGAAATGTGTGAAATGCGTGGGCATTACAAGCATAAGGAAAATACGGAAGAAATAGCGACAGCGGTCAAGAATAGTGCTTATGAAATTATAAATAAAAAGCATGCTACATATTATGGAATTGCGATGTCTGTAAAAAGAATCTGTGAAGTGATTATGAGAGACGAGAAATCAATACTCCCAATATCTCACATGATTCATGGTATATATGACATTGACGGAGTTTCATTGAGTATGCCGGCTATTGTAGGTGCAAATGGTGTTGAGTCAGACGTACCTATTAATTTGAATGGCGAGGAAGCATTAAAGCTTAAGGAATCAGCTGATGCTTTGAAAAAAATTATAGAAAAAATTGAACTATAAACTTTTGCAGATAGAATAAAATGGAATATGCATATTAAGATTACATAATAACACAAATATAACAGCAATATAGGCTGTGCATTAATATATTTATAAGGAGGAACAACGAATGAAATACATATGTGATGTTTGCGGATGGGAATACGATGAGGAGAAGGGCTACCCGGAAGGTGGTATTGCACCCGGTACAAAATGGGAGGATATTCCGGAGGATTTTGAATGTCCGTTATGTTTTGTAGGGAAAGATCAGTTTTCAGAAGCTTAATTTGATTATAAAGGATATATATATGAAAGTAGAGCCACTTAGTATAGATATTGTTGGATTGGTAGGAGCTTGTTCTTATGCATTGGACTGCATCGAAGCAGAACTTGTAAATGTAAAAAATAAACATGGAAAAAGAGTGGCTTATATAAGTGTACGTATGGCTGAATATTGGTCAATCAAAAGTGATGCGTTACAAGATTTAGCCATGTGTGCTTTGTTGCATGATAATGCCCTAACCCAATATATTTCGGAAGAACTACAAAATCATTCCGATGTTTATATCAAAAATAATTTATCAGAGGAGAAAAAACATCTTCATTGTATTTATGGTGAAAAAAATATCTCAAAACTTCCGTTTAAAACAGATGTTTCAAACGCTATATTATATCACCATGAGCATGCGGATGGAACCGGTCCATTTCAAAAGACATGGCGGGAAATTCCATTGTTTGCAAGGATAATTCATTTGGCTGATATGATTGATATTATCGGAAACAGTAAGGACTTTAATGGGCAGAGATGGAATTTTATATGTCAGTATCTTTCAAAAAATAAGGATTGTTTATTTGACTCCGAATGTGTGAACGCTTTTCGTCATGCCTTCACAAAAGAATCCTTTATGTGTTTAAGTGATGATTCTTTTGAAACAAATCTATGGGGGATTATTCCAAGAAAAAAACAAGTTTTTGACTGGGAAACATGTAAAAACGTTGCAGACTTTTTTGCAAATATTATAGATTATAAATCTTCTTTTACCAGCAGGCATTCTGTAGGAGTAGCTGAAAAAGCATCTCTGCTTGCTAACTATATGGGATTTAACACAATAAATACGCAAAAAATGTATTTGGCTGGTGCTTTGCATGATATCGGTAAAATGGCAATAGGCAATGAGATTTTGGAAAAACCAGATAAACTCACGGATGATGAACTTTCTAAAATGAAAAATCATGCTGGGTATACGTATCGTATATTATCAGATATTGATGATTTTGAGGAAATACGAGATTGGGCGGCTTTTCACCATGAAAAGTTAAATGGAAAAGGATATCCTTTTGGAAAAACTGCTGATGAATTAAATGAGCCGGAACGTATCATGGCTTGCATTGATATTTATCAAGCGCTTACCGAGGACAGACCATATAAGAAAGGATTATCGCATGAAAAAACATGTGATATACTTGATGACATGGCACAGAAAGGTTTTATCGATTCAACTATCTCAAACAAAATCAGAGAATTTTTCAACATAATCTAAGACACTATAATAAAAAACTGCGATATAATTACTGAGAAAAGTAATATATCGCAGTTTTTTTATTTTGGCTTTTCCGAAGTTATAAACATATAGTATATATGTGAATGCTTGCATTCTTGATTCTAAGTTTTACTTTTTCAAAATATCAAAATGATAAACCTCGTTTTGCCTTCTTGTTATATGGCAGCACAGGTACATTTAAATCAACGATTGCAAAACATATTTGGGGCATTTTTAAAGAGTATTATACTAAGGCTCCAATAAATATTAAAGTAGCAACATTGCCGGCGATTCACTATGCATGCACTCAATTTCGTGATTGTGTATGCTTGCTTGATGACGGTGCACCATCTAAATACGGAAATGATGAAGTTGTGAGAAAATGCGAAAGCATTACACGAGCTGTCGGCGATGATACAGGTAGAAACGTTATGCAAGGTGATTCGGTTAAAAATAGTAAACCGTGTTGTTTGTCAGCAATTACTGCTGAATTTCAGCCATTAACCGATAGTTCGGATATAGCGCGTGCATTTCTGTATAAACTGGAATCTGGTGAGATTGATAAAAAAAACTTGTCCAAAGTTCAGAAACAAAAACATTGCCTTGTGAGGTTTGTTACAGACTATTTAGGTTGGATATGTTCTGAAAAATGGTCTTATATGAAATCACTCGAATGGAAATTTAAAAATTTCCGAAAACAAAATATTAAACTTGGTCAGATTCATAATCGAATACCTGAAAATGTTGCATGGATGCAGGCGGGGTTTGAAATGTTTTTAGAATTTATTTGCGATAAGTATAAGGTATCCCTTAAGCGTCTTAAAAAATACAAAAAAATTTTTAATTCTGCCACTGAAAAATCGATTAAACTTCAAAAAGAAGAACTTCATTCAAAAGACGAAGCAAAACTTTTTGTTGACACTATTAATGTAATGAGAGCCTCAAATAAGGTTTCACTTTCAGAAATACAAGAGGGTAAGAAGAATATAGCATCTTGTTCTAATAATTGTATTGGTTATTATGATGGAATTTATATTTATCTTATCTGGGAAGAGGCATATGCAAAAGCAAATGAATTTTTGCGGAAAGCAGATGATGGATTTTCTTTGCCCAAAAGAGAACTTGAAACAAAATTAATTAAAAAAGGGTATTTAATACCTGCTAAAGACGGGCGTCATAAAGTCAAAAAAACTATTAACGGGTCAAGAAGCGGATTAATGAGATTCGACCGCAAAAAGTTTGAAAATAATAAATAAATTTTAAGTGTGCCAAGTGTGACAGGTGTGTCAAATATAGTATTTATGCGGTTTATAGGCATATTACAGTGTGGCATCATGTCACATGTGGCACAGTATATATGATAATTTTGTTATTATTTTAATCTGCATTGCATATTATAACATATCACGGAAAGGGGGAGGTACGTTGGACAAGTCACAAAAAGTTATAACAATAGATGAAGTAGACGAGCGGATAAAAGAACATATAAGGGACGTTCTTGCAACCGCAATAGCAAAAAGCCTTGCCCGCACGGTTATTAAAGAAGTTTGCGGTGAGGATACGGATACATAAAAATTATAGAGCAGAGAATACGTTTTGTTATTCTCTGCTTTATTTTTTACATAACAGTCTATATTTTTTTACGATATTTTTGATTTTTACTGTTTGGTTTATCGGGAATAGTCATTTCTATGAGTCCGTTTTTAAGTGCCGGATTGAGATAATTTTTTCTGAAAGTAGGTCTATGTGAAAGTCCTAATCGTTGCATAAGCTGAGTAGCAGATAGCACTTCATTTCCCATACAATTTAACAGTATTTCAACTTGGTCGCTAACTTGGTCGCTAACTTGGTCGGTGGTGTCTAAATCATTTAGGGCATCGAATATTATTTGCATCATCATTTCTACAAATACAGTACAGTCAGCTTTGTTATCTGAGATAGCGAGAGCGTCATAATATTCTTGTTGTCGCTCTTTTATAAGTTCTTCAATAGGTAACCAAGAGAATAATTTATTCCATTGACTAAGTAATAGTGTGTGCCACATTCTACCGATTCGTCCGTTGCCATCTGCAAACGGATGAATAAATTCAAACTCATAGTGAAAAATGCAACTTTTAATTAAAATATGCAATGGAGATTGTTTGTACCATTCAAATAGGTCACTGATTAATTGAGGTACATAATTTGCAGGAGGAGCGGTATGAATTAATTTATTTCCGTCAAAAATACCGACACCGCCATTTCTAAAACGACCATTTTCTTTAACTAAATCATTCATCATTAGCTTATGTGCTTTTAACAAATCTTCAATACTAAGAGGATTGAGCGTAAGCATTATATCATAAGCTTCATATGCGTTTTGCACTTCTTTGATTTCTTGAGGTGCACCCAAAATTCGCTTACCATTTATAACCGCTGTAACTTGTTCTAATGATAATGAATTGTGTTCAATAGCCAGAGATGAGTGAATTGTTTTTATTCTGTTTTCACGTCTTAGCTTTAGACTGCTACTTTTATGCAATATACTTACTTGTCCGACAAGTTCACTGGTTTTGGCAAGTAAATTTATTATATCGTCATTAATTGAAAATGGTGGTTTGTATTCCATTTAGCATACCTGCCTTTCTATAAGCTATTTACAAATATTATATCATATTTGTTTCATATTTTCAAATCAATATAAATTTTAGATTGAAGTATGTTATCAGATGTTCCTTTGGCATATAGTGTATTAACAAACTCACCTATATTCCAACACTTTAACATATTCTGAAAAACTATAACTGCTGTTGTTAAAGCTTTGGTTCATGATAACCATAGGAGATTAATATTTTTGTGGCAAATACAACCGTTCCGATATATTTCTGTTATGATGTCTGAATGCTATTTTTGGTTGTCATTACACTTTATCATCTCACGCGGTGTACGACCCGTAAAATGCTTAAAATTGCGGTTGAAGTTGCATAGGCTGTCATAGCCGCACTCCTCCGCAATCTGCTGTATCTGCACATGATTTTGATTGCTGAGCATATACAATGCTCGGTTTATTCTGTATTTATTCAAATACTCCGTATAACTTATTCCCATACGTTTTTTAAAGGTTCTCGATAGATACGAATACCCATAAGACAATTCTTCGGCGGCTGTCTGCAAAAGGCAGGGAGTTTTAAAGTTCTTTTCAATATATCGTAAAATTTTAATGAGCAACTGTGACTCCTCATTATTTGCGGCTTCTTTAAAATTCGTACTCTCCACTAAAATTCCGAATATAGAATATAACAAGCCCTTTTGCTCAAAAATATTTTTCGCGTCAAAATATTTTTTGAAATTCGAAATCTCCTTAATATCATTTTTTTCGGGAAGCATATTTTGATAGCGGTTTGTAAATTCGGGGATTAAATCAGGCATAAAAGTGATTACACGCATTTTTGAGCTTTTTTCCGTTTCATAGCTATGGAGCTGACGTGGAAATATTATTACGCTGTCATTCTGTTTTAAATTATATAATACGGTATCTATTGTAATATTTATTTCGCCGTCAATAATAAAGCAAATCTCAAAAGACTCGTGGTAATGTATATTCCAATTCAGATTATCCACATCATATGAAAGAAATTTGTAATTCGGGTTTTCCCATTCTTTTTCGTACATCATAAAAATCACCTGTTAAAAGTATATCATTTCATATACTCTCGGTCAAGATTAAAGAGCAAAAATTGATTAGTTTACGGCAAATATATATTTTTACCTATATATTATTATATGATAAAATACTATAATAAAAATAATATTTTAACGGAGGTAGGAAAATGATATTGAAAAAATTGATAAGTGTAATGAGCGTATTTGCTATTATCGTATCGTCATTTACCACAGCAGTTGTCAGCGCTGACGAGGAAATGACACCGATTGCCTGTACGCAAAGCGCGTCATACTTGACGGACGGTGACGGAAATGTTACGCAGACGATAGTGAACTATGCGGGCAAGGAGGATATTTCAAATATTAACTGGAATACCAAATCAAATTCTTGGGGCGGAGTGGGCGTTCTTGAATTTACCGTTCCTGCGGCAGAAGCGAAACGCATAAAATCCGCCACACTTACCGTAAGCGTACATAACGGCTCGTCAAGAAGCGGTGGCAGAACATATGATATATATCCAGCCGACATCACAATAAACGCCGATACAACGGCTTCCGAAATAAAGGCGATTTCACTTGACAAAAGTATGTATCAGGCGGAGGGGGTTAAACAGGGCGAAACGCGCACGGACCAAATATCAACCGAAACAATTCGTGAATATGTAAAAGGCAAGGTAAAAGCAGATGTGGAAAGCAAAGTACAATTCGCGTTTTCAAACTCGTCACAGACGCTTGACATAGACCCGAAAACCGCGACGCTCGCACTTACAATGTATGACGGCGGCGTTGCACTTGATAAAAACGAGCTTATTCTATCTACCTCCGGCGAGCCTCAAAGACTTACCTACTCTATTTTCGGAGAGGGAATAAATGATGGTGACCTTGTATGGATAAGCGAAAATGAGGATATAGCCACCGTTGACGACACAGGTCTTGTCACACCGAAAAAGGCAGGCAGAACAGTGGTGTCTATAAAAACGGCTGACAGCAGTTTCAAAGCCGACTGCGCCGTTACTGTATTGCAGGCGGCTCAGGATATAACTATTGACAAAGCCTCTCTCTCACTGCTATCGGGCGGTAAAAACGGCGAACTTACAGCTAAATTGCTGCCCGAAACAGCAGTTAAACGACAAATAAAATGGACGTCCTCAGATGAGAATGTAGCAACTGTTTCATCAAACGGTATTGTGACTCCTATAAGCGTTGGTGAAACAATAATTACCGCAGCGGCGGCTGACAACGAAAAGCTTACGGCTTCATGCAATGTAACGGTAGCGGAAATGGCTGAACCTCAAAGCATTTCACTTGATAAAGAAAATGTATCTTTACCAAAGCTCGGTGCAACAACCGTAGTAAATGCAAATATTCAGCCGTCAAACGCGGATGACAGAATTACTTGGACTTCAAGTGATGAAAAAATTGCAAAGGTTTATGATGGCGTTATTGTCGCAGGCGAAGTCGGCACAGCGGAAATAACAGCCACTACATCAAATGGCAAAACAGCGAAATGTACTGTAACCGTAACAGAGGATAAACAGCTTATAACAAATGACCGTTTCTATACCGATACAGACGGCAACATTCTGTATTCGCAGGGCGGAGGTATTTTCAAGTACCCGAATGACGATAAATATTATTGGTACGGCGTTCGTTATAAGGAAGCGGTATCATACGCGGCTGATCCGCTTTCGGGCAAAACGGTGGAACACCCTGCATTTGAGGCGTACACCTTATATACTTCGGATGATTTGGTGAATTGGAAATATGAGGGTGATGTCGCAACGCTTGAAACTCTCGGTCAGACTTGGTGCGGCTGGGCAGGCAGGTGCGGTGTTGTCTACAATGAAAAAGCAAACAAATATGTCCTCGTATCGCAGTTTAACGGAACGATTATCGCAAGCGCGGATAATCCGAAAGGACCGTTTAAAACGGAAAAGGGTTATTTCTGGGGCGGAACCTCGCTCCCCGTTATCGCAAACGGCGACACGGGCGATTTGACAATGTTCTACGACGAGGACGGCAAAGGTTATATGATATGCTCCAGCGCAAACGGCAGAGGACACCTTTATATTGCGCCTATGGACGCGGCAAAAGATTACTGCGACTTTGATTTTGATAATATAAAAGAGCTTAACGGTTGATGTGACCCCCAAAAGTTAGACTTTTTATAGCGTAGTAGTTTTAACGACTGCTACGCTATTTTTATGCAGCCAAGGTGTTGAGCCGATACTCAACCGGACTCATCCACCCAAGTTTTTCTTTTATTCTTTTCTCGTTGTAATATTTTATATATCTTTCAATAGCATCTTTAAGCTCTTCAAAGCTGTAATATGTAGTTCCATAATACATTTCCTGCTTTAATATTCCAAAGAAATTTTCCATCACAGAGTTATCATAACAATTTCCTTTCCGAGACATACTTTGAAATATTTTGTTTTCTTTAAGAACAGAGGAATATGCACCCATTTGATATGCCCAACCTCTGTCTGAATGGAATGTTCTTCTGTATGGGCAATCAGATGTTATTTCTATTGCTTGTTTCTGTGCCGATAAAACACTTGCCGCTGATGGAGTTTTGCTTATACCATAGCTTAACACTTCACCATTAAACATATCAAGAAATGGGTCTAAATACAATTTCTTGATTACCATTCGGCCTTTGTTGTCAATCTCATAATACTTAAATTCGGTCGTGTCAGTAGTTATCTTTTGATGCGGTACAGATGTATTAAATCGCCTGTTAATTCTGTTTGGTGCTATTTTACCAACATTGCCTTTGTACGAATTATATCTGCGACTTTTTCGAGTAAATGATGTGACCTGGAAACATAATTTTTGCATGATTCTTTGAACTTTCTTTTTATTCACAAAAATCTTTCTGTTTCGTAATTCTCTATATACCCGTCTGTAACCGTAATCCTTGTTTTCTATATGGATTTTAGTGATTTCATCCTCCAACTGTTTATCAGGATTTTCTCTGTCAAATCGTTTTTGCCAATACATATATGTTGCCTTTGGAAAACCGACTACTGCGAGAATGTCTTTTAATTTGAACTGTCCTCGGAGACTGTGGACAATTCTCGCTGTTTTTTCAGAAGAGTTTCCTCCTCTAAACGCAGTCTCCTCAATTCTTTTAAATATGCATTTTCTATTCTAAGTTTAAGTAGTTCGTCTTCAAGTTCTTTGACATGCTCGGCACTTGTATCCACGGGTTTTTCTCCGTCATATTTAGAAGGCTTTTTACATTCTCTTATATCCAATGTTTTCTTACGACCTTTCTTTTTAGGTCTCAAAGCATCAGGTCCGGCAATTCTGAAATCATTGACCCATTTTACAATCAATGATGGATTACTAATTCCTTGTGATAGTGCTAATTCCTGATATGAGACCTCACTTGATAGATACAATTCTACCATAGAAAGCTTAAATTGAAAAGTATATTTCTTATTTTGTCTCGAACGCATTAACCCTTCTTCACCAAATTCTCTGTATGCGTGTACCCATTCTTCAATTCTCCTCTTTGCAGGAATGTTATATTTACTTGCTAAATATCTATACCCACCTTCAGCATTTAGATATGCCTGCACAACCTCCATTTTAAATTCAAAACTATATTTTGCCATGAAAAAACCGACCTCCCAATAGTTAGATTTTTGGTCTAACTATTGGGGGTCGGTTCAGGTTCGACAGGCTCGTATTATGACGAGGACGGCTCGGTACAAAAGAAAGACAAGGGCGGAATTGAGGGCGATTGTATGTTTAAGTACAAAGACCACTATTATTTCACAGGATCGGATTTATACGGCTGGCGCGGTTCGAGAGTTTATGTTTTCGAGTCGGAAGATATACTTGGCGATTACAAGCTCAAGCCCGATTATGTTGACGCTTCAAAAGCAAGCTCTAACCTTCCGTACATAATGCCCGGAGCAAAATACAGCTACGCCCATAATTCGCAGACCGGCTTTTATTACACACTTCACGGAAGCAAGCAGGACACCGTTATTTATTGCGGCGACCGCTGGTGCGACTTCGGAACGCACGGCATAGGCTATAATCAGTGGGTTCCGCTTACAATGGACGGATATACTCCGCATTTTAATGATTTAAGTCAGTGGCGGCTCGATGCCGAAACGGGCGAATGGACTATCGGCGACGGAAATAATTATATCGCTAATAATGAATTTGACGCGGACAGAGTTGACGTTAAATCTCTTACGGGCTGGGAGCACAGCGACAGTGTAGGCGGCGCAGCCGGCGGAAATGTAAAGGCGAAGCGTTTTCATGGCAATTACGCGGCAAAGCACAGCGCGGATACAGATTATACAGCAAGAATGAAGCAGACAATTAAGGATTTGCCCGACGGTACATATACGCTGCGCGCAAGCGTTATGTCAAGCGGCGGACAGAATGAATGTGTGCTTTACGCAAACTCGGGAAATAAAGAGTACACTGCATCGCTCAAATCAAAAATGAGTAATTGGACGGATATTGTCGTAAAGGATATTGTTATTGAAAACGGCGAATGTGAGGTCGGTCTTTACTCGGACGCGATTGCAAACAGTTATGTAAGAATTGATGATTTATATTTGACGAGAAATTATGACGGCACAGTAATTGACGGTAAGCTCAATAAAAATATCCCCGTAACAAACACTCTTACGCTGAAGAATGCTCAGGGCGAAACGGTTACCGAGCTTGGCAGCGGTGAAGTATATGCTGAAGCCGCATATATAAATAAAGACTCCAAGAACAAGGAATTAACTTTGTATATGGTGCTGTATGATAAAGACGGCATACTCCAATCTGTAAGAGTTAAAAATGAAACAGCCACGCCTAATAATAATGGTACGATAAGAACGGAAAATATGAATATAAGCGATAACTCGGAAGCTGTATATGTCAAGCTGTTCTTATGGGAGGACGGAATGAAACCTTTATGCGGTGCGGTAACGATTAACTAAAAAGGAGTTAATAATTATGAAAATGAAAAACAAATTAAAAAAATTTTTAGGAGTAATAACAGCAATATCGCTATCCCTGCAAATGTCGTTTGTTATTACTGCGGGTGCGGCGGAGTATTTTTCAATCAATTTTGAAGCCGCCTCAGATACAACAGGCTGGACATCGGAGTATGCTTCGGGCAATATGTCAATAGCAACCGATACAGACAGTAAGATTAACAAGTATTTCAAATTTGCCAACACAAACGGCAGCGGAACAAGAAACGCGTACTACACCTTCGGCGCTGATGCACAGACAACAGAGGATAACAAGTCGGTTATTGAATTTGATTTCTATATGACGAATACGGGTAATGAAAATATAAATCAGCTCGTACTGCTGGACTCTGCCATAGGTAAGCCTAAGGGCAACGCAAATTACAGCGGAAATTATATTTTTTCATTCACACAGCCAAAGAACACAGACAGTCTTATTATAAACAGTATCGACGGCAGCAGCGCGTCATACGCAACAAAAGAATGGTCAAACAAATCAGGCTGGACTCACGCTAAAGCGATTATGGACTTTGCGGAGCACAGCTCGACAATCACACTGTCGAGCCCTGACGGCGAAACAATATATTTTGACAACAAAGTTCCTATGGGGACAGACGGAACGGCAATCGGTAAGCTTCTGATTTGTGAGGCGAGAAAGAGTACGGCTACATTCGGCATTGACAATATCGTAGTCCGCGCATACGATAGCGCGCTTGACGCAGGAAGCGCATATTACACCGTAACTTATGATGTAAAAGGCAATACCACCGAAGAAGCCGTAAAGGGCAATGCAAGCCCGTTAAATATTCCCGACTTAACAAATTATGGCTATATCTTTAAGGGCTGGCAGGTAAATGACGATACCGAAAATCTGATTAACGATTTAAAGGAATACAAAATTACAGCCGACACAAAATTTACGGCAGTTTATGAAAAAGACACAGAGTATATTGAGCCTATCGTTTCTGCCGAAATAAAGGGCAATTCCCTGATGACCTTCGGCGATAGTCCCGACACTGCCGCCGAAAACAAATATACGCTTACTCTTACAGGCGAAGCGGGAACGATTATAACCGCAGAGACAATAGACAGCCGCATAGAGGATTTTAATATTGAGTGGGATATAGACGGATTTAAGACCGTAAACGATACCGACAAGTATTGCGACAGCTACGGTGAATTTGCCGAGCATACAAACAGCGCTACAGAAGTTTCGTTTATGCTCAGACAGTGCGACTTTAATTTTTATGGTAAGCTAAATGCCACAGTGACATATAACGGCGAAACAATCGAAGCGTCAATGTATGTTGCCGCAACAGGTGATAAGAGCATGGCAGATAACCAAATCTTGCCTGAAGCAGGCTACCCATCCGACTTTGACGAATATCCCGACAGTCTTGTTGGATATACTACATTAAAGGACACTTACGGCGGCAACGACATTATGGTCGGCGGTTGGGGTATGTCTGGCTCGGACAGCGGAAACGCGGTTATTATGAAAGAGGATAATAATAAGTTTATCAGAATTAACTGTCCTACTTCAAGCAAATCGCACATGTTCACAAATTCAATCGAAGTTCCGCAGAAGCAGATTATATTTGAACAAAATATAAGATTTAACGGAAACGGCTGTATTACGCTTACATCAAAACAGCCGTATTGGACGGATAAGGAAGGCTATACAACGCCTGTAACGCTTGAATTTGACGGAACAACAATAAAGCTAAATGGCATAGCTATAAAAAATAATGATATTGATGTTACAGTCAACAAGGGCAAATGGTATAAAATTGTACTGTCGGCTGACAAGACTACCGAAAGTTGTTTTGTAAAGGTGTATGACTTAAACGGTCAGTTTGTCGGTGAAACCGATAGTATAGCGTGGACTGAAAACTCGGAGCCGACATATTACTCAATCGGTTTTGCAAATAAGCAGACAGGAACGGTTGATTTTGATGCATATAGAGCATATTATCCGGCTGCGGATATTTCAACCTATACACTCAATATTTCACAGGAAACTTTGTCAATTCCAAACAAAGATACTGCAACATTATCTGCATCGGTAAAAAGCAAAGAAGGATATAATATAACAGGTGCGGCAGAATGGTCAATCTTAGAAGATGATATGCAAGACATTATAATAACTCCCGATGTAGTAGATTCTCACAAAGCAACAATAACTCTGGGTGAGGGTGCATCAGCCGGTGAGGCAACTGTTCAGGTGAATATCGGCGGCTATACCAAAACCATAAAGCTCAATATTACCGACTCGGCTGAAAGTATAAAGTTTACATCATCACAAGGAAGCCTTGCAATACCGCTTGATGAAAAATCAGTAAATACTGCTAAATACAGTGCGGCGGTAATCAACGGTGATGGTATGGATTTGAACAGAAATGTATCGCTTGGAATATATGACAAAAATAATGTCAATAAATATAATCTTCCCGACGGTATATCGTTTGACGCATCAGCGGGTACAATAAGCGTTACATCGGCAGCTGTTCCTTGTGTGTTTACCGTAAGAGCCACAGGAGAAAGCAGTGACGGCAAAATATTATCAAGAAGTATTAAGGTCACAGTTCACGGTTTATCATTTGACTTCGGAAGTGGTGTGGATGAAAGTGTTACAGAGGGTTATACGGATATTAATCCTTTAACAACTTATACCGTATCACGCGGTTATGGAATAGAGGGAAGTGCAAAAGCAGAAGGCACACCAAGTATTGATAATGCAGAATCTGATTATTTGTCGGGTGATTTCACTTTTAAAGCTAAGGTTACAAAAGGAAAACATTACAGAGTAAAGATTGCTTTTAGTGGTGATTTGGTGTCCGAATATGTAAGTGAAGCACTGTCAGGTCATGAAAGAACTCTTGCCGCAGAGGGGACAACACATACGGGATATACTGTAAAAACAGAAGAAATAACCGAACAAGTATATGATATTCCGGTTGTGGATGATGTAATGGATTTAAAATTCTCAGGTGCAAGGGTTGCGTATATATCAATAGAAAAGGTTGAAAAGACTGCCGCCGAAAAACCTAACATTTGGTCTGTCGGCGATTCAACTATCGGCAACAGCGGCTCATACGCATATAATTTAGCACGTGATCAAGCCAATTATCCCGAGCTTACCGCACTTGCCGATTATCATAATAACGGTAAGGGTTCAAGAAATCTTAAAACATATTATACACAGGGCTGGCTTGATAATATTCTGATAAACATAAGACCGGGCGATATTGTCACCATTGGAAATATGGGGACAAATCCGGGCGGAATGTCCGGTACGCAGTTTAAGGCTCCGCTTGACTATTATGTTGATGCGTGTCTTGCAATGGGTGCAAAAGTAATACTTACAAGCTATACCCCGCACGGCTGCGTTGAAGGCTACGAATATGTATATGATAAAACAACACATACATTCCACGGCTGTCGAGAGGATGCGTATGATTCTTTAGGCATAAGAGTTATCTACGAGGAAAGAAAGGATGATCCTGATATTTTAGGATTTATTGATATAGGACTTAACGCTGACAATGCATTTAACGAATATGTAGCGGATTATGCAAAGAACGGTTATGAAAACGAGGATGCGGCGGCAAAGGCAATTATGGATTGCTTCGGCGACCATAACCATTACGGCAACGGGGGACGATCACAGCTTGCGGGCGATTTAATGCTTAACGGCTATGGAACTGCACCGGGTATAGTGTCGGAGCTTGTAAGAGTGCTGACTGAGAGCACAAATAAACCTTGCGTTAAAATAGAAGCGGAATATGACGATAACGGCACACTTGTCAATTTAACAACCACACCTGCAAAGGTGTCGGAGGCACAAAAGGCAGAACGCAGTAAAAATTCGCTTATTACATATTGGTATTCGTTCGAAAATATGAGACCTGTAATCAGTGAGTAATTAGTTTATAAGCTACATTCATATAAAATAAGCCGAATTTGTCGATTTGATTTGATAAATTCGGCTTGTTTATAATTTACCGTTTAATTTCGTGATTTTTGAGATTAGAATAGCAAATTCTTCGTCTATGCGTTTGAACGTATTTATTAGTCAAACCAATTTCATTTGCAATTCATCTTTCATTGTGATATATTAGTTGTATATTTAGTTTGTTTGCGGTAGAATTTTATTTCGCCATTTACACTATATAGTTTGATATAATATCAATATCGGAGGATATTATAATGAGTAGCATTACAAGAAACAATTTTTCAATACACAGTAATTCAAAGGGGAATTTACTAAAAACAGAATATCAGAAAGACGGAATAGTGTATTTTGTTAAATCGGGACGTTTACAGGTTCGTGATTTTCCTGAAAAGTGGGGAATTGAGCCTGTTATTGAGGTGCTATGTTATGAAATAGGCAAGCTAATGGGATTAAATGTAGCGGAGCAAAGTCTTATTGGTATGGAGGGAATTAGATACGGTAAGAATTTCAGAACTTTGGTTTGCAGTTCTCCCGATTTCAGAAACGGAAAAACGTTAATATATTTGGCAAGTCTATATGCGGAAGATGAAAGCAATATTGATTTTGAAAAGCTTTGCAGAAACACCGGGTGCGGAAATGATTTAATAAATCTGTTGGCATTTGATTTGATTATAATGAATGAGGATAGGCATAACAGTAACGTAGGATTTCTTATGTCGGATAACGGAGAGCTTAAATTGTCGCCTATATATGATAACGGATATTCTTTGCTTTATGATGATATAAAAGGAATGTTGAATGATTTTAAATCGGCATATAGATACTGTCTTTGTAATGCACCGTTGTATGAGGAAAGATTTAATGCGGCGGAAAGAATATTTCAGAAAATGTCTAAAATATATGTGCCTACAATTAATCTTAATATTGAAAGAAATCAAGTTGCAGATAGGGTTATGGCGGTAAAGAAAACATACAGCGAATTGGTTTATGCGGATATAAATAATATTCAGCTAAAAGATATTTGGTGGGAAAAAATTATAGACTTTATAATGTGGAGGATTGAGTATGTTAGAGATTTACGAGATAGTGTGGCGGAATAAAGACGTTACAGGATATTTGGAATATAATACGAAAACAGATAAATTTCAAGCATATTTAAAGGATAGAGAAAATCCTAATCCGAGAGGTCTGTTTGGAATTTTGAAAATATCCGATGTTGTAGAGGATAGTCGTGTAAGGTTGTATATAAGCGATTGCGTTGTTCCGAAAACCCGAGAGAATATTGATGATATATTAAAACATCTCGGCATGGGTGAGTATAATCAGTGGGAGATTTATAAAAAGAATATGGGTATGAATGTGAGTGATTATGCAAGTATCAGATTTTATAAAAATTCTGATTCAAATGATTTTTTTAATCCGATATGAGAGAATAAATTAATATCATTTAATGAAAAGTCATTAAATGATATTAACTATTTACTTCGTATATAAATTGAGTTTCGTGGATTCCCCGTAATTTGTTCACATTCCCACATTTCAAAGATTACATCAGGACAAAATTCCCACATTTCCAATTCCGGATTTTCTAACATACGACAAGTTTCAGATGATGCAAAAATTTTTAATGCAGTTTGTTCGTCATATCCGTATTTTTCAAAAATTTGTTTAGTAATAATGGAAATGTATTTTGAAATCAAAGAAATATTTTCGTTCATTGCAATAAACTCCTTAGTCCAAGATAAAATGTAAGCATTTTTAGATATATCAAAATATTATTTATTATAACATAAATCGTAAAAAATGGAATTGCTATTTTAATTTTTGGATGAATTATGTGGTAAGAAAAAAGAATCGGATTATTATAAATGAGTTGAAACACGATAGCAATGTGACGGAGAAAATGACATAATAAAAAATTAATCCCACAATCATAATTGTGGGATCTTTAATCATAAATATCTCGCCTGTGACCTATGTTTAATAACAGAATAATAATTTTATTATCATCAATTTGTGCAAGAATACGGTAATCTCCTACACGATAACGCCATTCGCCACTTCTGTTTGCGGTTAAACCTTTACCGTGCGAACGAGGATTTTCACAATTTTCAAGATTTTTTCTTATCCAACCTAAAATCAGTGCAGCAGTATGGCGGTCTAATTTTTTTAAATCTTTTAATGCTCGTTTTGTAAATTCGACTTTATAAATCATAGTAAGCCGAGTTCCTTTTCTACTTCGTCAAGCGAATAGGTTACAGGGTCATCTTTATATTCGTTAATTGCCTTATTAAAAAGCTCTAAGTCGTATTCGTTTTCAATTCGTTCCATAACTGTTTGACGAATAAGCTCCGATACGGACATTTTATTCAGTTCCGCATATTTTTTTATAAGTAAAGTATCTTCATCGTTTAATCTTAATGATATAGTCATATGAAACACTTCCTTTCTTGTATTACATTGTATTACAAAATGTGTTGATTTGTCAATAGTATTTGCAAAAATTATAAAAAAATCAGTGTGTAAATTTAGTAATCCATCACCCAACATAACCGACACGGATAGATACTACTGTGTGCACGGTAGATTTACTGATATTGAAAATTTTTGCAGTTTTGCGGACTGTGGCGTTATTTTCTACAATATACTGTGCCAATTCGACAGCCCGTTTTTCGATATAATCTTTCATTCTCCCACCGACCTTTCTGTATAGCATATATATGAAAAATCGGTGTAATTTATGAGATTAAACCATCACCAACAATCTTATTTTTCTTGACAAAATATTTAACATTACTTATAATAGTATTATTGGCTGTTTATAAAGTATTAAGGAGAAATACAGGAGGAAATAAAACTTTAAATAACGTTATGCAAGGTTTATCGGACGCTATCGGTGCGTGAGGTTCATCGGGTGAACGGCTGTTGACGACTGCGTGGAACAACGCAAACAAGGCAAGAAAATTGAATTTTTATATGACAAAAACGCATAATGTGTAAAGGCTGTATTTGTGTACAGCCTTTTACAATTTTAGAAGGAGTTTTGAATTGTGAAATCAAAACAAGATTTGACGGTAGGAAACATAAATAAAAAACTTTGGGCGTTTGCGATACCGCTTATGCTCGGTAACGTAATGCAGCAGTTTTACAACTTAGTCGATACATGGGTAGTAGGAAAATATATAGGCGACAATGCTTTGGCGGCGGTCGGTTCGTCATATTCACTGATGACATTTTTAACATCTGTTATTTTGGGATTGTGTCTTGGCAGCAGTGCATTTTTTTCAATAACATTCGGCGAAAAAAATATAAAACGACTGAAAAACGGAATGTTTATTTCGTTTGTTATGATAGGAATATTTTCACTCATACTGACGTTTGCGTCATTTTACCTTTGCGGCCGGATTATGAAAATACTTCAAGTGCCGTATGACATTCAAGGTATAATGAGCGAATATTTGAAGTGGATATTTGTAGGCATTTTCGCGACATTCCTATACAACTATTTTTCTAATCTTCTGCGAGGAATAGGCAATTCCGTAATTCCGCTTGTGTTTTTGTGCATATCTGTGATACTTAATATAGGTCTTGATTTGTACTTTGTTTTGGTATTAAAGCAAGGCATACGCGGTGCGGCGATTGCAACTGTAATATCACAGTATATTTCGGGTATCGGACTTATGATATATGTGTACATTCGTTATCCCGAACTTCGATTAAAATATGAAGACACAAAGTTTGTAAAACGTACGGCATACGACATAGCAATACTGTCGGGAATGACGTGTCTGCAACAGTCTGTAATGAATTTCGGCATACTTATGGTACAGGGGATTGTAAACAGTTTCGGTACAAAAATTATGGCGGCGTTTGCCGTTTCTGTGAAAATCGACACCATTGCATATATGCCTGTACAGGATTTCGGAAATGCGTTTTCGACTTTTATCGCACAAAATTTCGGTGCGGGCAAGTATGACAGAATAAAAGACGGAATTAAAAAAGCACTCAAAAGTGTTGTACTGTTCTGTATTTTTATCAGCGCGATTGTGTTTATTTTTGCAAAACCGCTTATGATGATATTTGTAAATGCCGAAAGCACGGAGATTATAAACATCGGCGTACAGTATTTGCGTATAGAGGGTGCTTGCTATATCGGCATAGGTATTTTGTTTATGCTTTACGGATATTACAGAGCTATAAATAAACCGAGTATGTCGGTTGTGCTTACGGTTATTTCTTTGGGAATAAGAGTAGTGCTTGCGTATGTTTTGTCGCGTGTTATCGGTGTGGTCGGTATTTGGTGGTCAATTCCGATCGGTTGGTTTATCGCGGATGCGGTCGGCATTTGTTTTTATTTATTTAAGTTTGACATATAATATTTTGTGAGATATAATTATATATAAGATTAGTTAGCGGTTGAATATGCGTGTGAAGTGATTGCCGAAGATGCAATAACTCTTGTGAAAGCCCTTATACAGGAGGCAGGCTGTGACGGTATTTATTACTGCGTGCAAAACGCGGAAACTTTTAGATTTACTTCGGAGGAATATCATAAATTTGTAGAGCCGTATGATTTAAAGGTGCTTGATTATGCCAACAGTATCAGTAAATATAATATACTTCATTGCTGCGGTTGGAGCGGTGACAAAAACAGAGTTGAAGTATGGAAAAATTATAAAGCAGCGGCAGTAAATTGGGCGGTTTATGTGGAAGATATGGACTTAAATGTGGGTAGAGATTTCTTTAACACAAATTGCGTGCTTGGTGGCTTTGACAACAGAAAAAACGGCGTTTTATACAGCGGTACGCTTGATGAAATCAAATCGGAAACAATAAAACTTATAAATACGGTCGGAAAAAAAGGTACAATACTGGGGGCGGATTGTACGTTGTCAAATGATATTGATTTGTCACACATAAAATGCGTGGCGGATACTGCAAGAAATATATAAGAAGAAAAACGGGGTATATAAATATGTGGAAGATAAGGGATTTAAAGAAAAAGGCAAGGGGAACTTTTAAGCGGAATTATATTGGCATTGTTATAACGTGCTTTATCGCGGCCGTTGTTATGGGCAGCTTTACTAACCCGCTAAAAGAAGTGAGGACAATAAAAGACACTTATTTCGACCAGCTTAACGGAACGGTGCTTTTTGCGGAAAATCACAATTCCGATATGTCGAATACGGAAGTTGTCGATAACTTTTTAGGCAAGAGCGGTGAGGAAAGTGAAAGAGCACAGCATTGGACAAGAGGTGTACTGTCGGTGTTTGCGAAGAATACCGAGGGTGCAGGTAACTTTGTTTACGGTGTTTTAAATTCGATAAATCAAATTGTGTTTAACGACCGAGTGAGTGCCGGTGTTACTATTGCAATCGGTTCGTTGATTTATTTGCTTATAGCCATTCTTTTTACGAAGGTTTTGCTTATCGGACTGTATCGGTATTTGCTTGAAATTCGAGTCTACACAGGCACGAGAATTTCGCGAATATTGTTTCCGTGGTCTGTAAAAAAGGCACTGCATATTGCATGGGTTATGTTTGTAAGAAGTGTGTATTCGCTTTTATGGTGCTTAACGATAGTCGGAGGATTTATTAAGATTTATTCATATAAACTTGTACCGATGATTATTGCGGAAAATCCCGAATTGAGTGCAAAAGAGGCTATAAAACTTTCTGAAGATATGATGAAAGGGTATAAGTGGAGAGCATTTTTGATTGATTTGTCATTTATCGGTTGGGATATATTGAATATACTTACACTTCAGATTTTGGGTGTATTTTTCCTTGAACCGTATAAACGTATGACGACAGTTGAACTTTATATGACGTTGCGTGAAAAAGCAAAGGAAAGAGATATTGAAAATGCGGACAGGCTGTGCGATAAATTGCTTGAAAGTGAAGTGACAAGCGGAATATATCCTATTAATGAATACTTCATAACAGTGCCTAAGGGCAAGAAGTGGATACAGGAAGATTATGAACGTGATTACGGATTATCGTCATTGATACTGATATTTTTCACATTTGCAATGATAGGTTGGCTGTGGGAAGTGTTATTGTTCCTGTTTACAAGAGGTGAATTTATCAACAGAGGTACTTCACACGGACCGTGGCTGCCGATTTACGGCGTAGGCGGTACGGTTGTACTGATTGTGTTAAAAAAATTCAGAAACAAACCGTGGCTGACATTCCTTTTGTCAATGGTGCTGTGCGGTGTAATAGAGTATTTTACATCGCTTATACTTGAAAAAGTTCAGGGTATGCGTTGGTGGGATTACAGCGGATATTTTATGAATTTTCAAGGCAGAATTTGCCTTGAGGGATTGGCTGTGTTTGCACTCGGCGGTTGTGCGGCGGTGTACCTTGTAGCACCGTCACTTGACCATCTGTTTTGCAAAATTCCTATGAAAATTAAGAAGATTATATGTGTCGTACTTGTAGTCCTGTTTGTCGTGGATATGGCGTATTCGGCATTTGTGCCGAATATCGGCGAGGGTATAACGGATAATGATGTGGCGAGAATAGAAATTAAAAAATCCGACGTATTGATTGCGTCGGATTTTTTGTTGATTTGATTTTTGGAGCTGTTGACGTTTCGTTTGCGGGCTTTTTGTTTAGAAGAATATAACAAGCGAGACGGTGAACATATCGTTTGAATTTGAAACGTTCATAACGCCGTGATACTTGTCAACAACGGCATTAACCGATTCAAGTCCCAAGCCGTGCATACCCTTTTTAAACGACAGGAATTTTGAACCGATTTTCTTAACGGTGCCGTCAAACGTATTTTTTAAATCTAAAATCAATTTGTTTTCATCAGCGGTACAATTCAGTACAATTTTTCTGTTTTTAAGCGGTGCTTTTGAACAAGCCTCCATAGCATTTTCAACAAGATTGCCGACCAAAATACTTAAATCAATATCACTCATAGGCAGTCCGTTAGGAACTGATACCGAAGTTTTAAAGTCTATTGAATTTTTAGCCGATGAAGAAACATAGAAGTGGAGCAGAGCGTTAAGCGTAAGATTTTCACAGAAGAACAGCGGTACTGTGTCATTTGTTTCGCTTGAATATTCTTCGAGGTATTCGGCGATTTTATCAAATTGACGATTGTTTGCAAAGTCGTTTATTACTCTGAAATGCTGACGCATATCGTGGCGGAGCTTACGTGTTTCTTCGATTTGTTCGGTTATGTGGACATAGTTTTCCTTGTAAAGATTTATCTGACGTTCCATAAGTCGTCTTTCGTCATCAAGAGCCATATTACGTCTGTATTTATCTGCAATACTTGCCCAGTAAACAAAGTACAGACAGCCCAAAATCGCAAGTATACCTATTTCAACCGACTGGTCGGTATAAATCGAGTCATAAAGCGGTTGAATAATGTTAAAGAATAACGATACGGCAAAGCAGATATTGCCGAACAGAAAAATTCTGCCGTATTTAATATCGTTAAAGACCGCATAAGTGCCTATTGTGACAAGATAAATTGCGGCTAACCACTCAAACACATTGCATAGGTTTGAAAAGAAAGTGCATAACGGTGCGCTTAAATAAGGCGTAAATACTCCGTATACAAGTGAGATTGCACAAAACACTGAACCGCATATTTCGGAAATACTGCTCACGGTTTTGTTCAAATTGCAGAGCCTGTTTTGGAGCATTATAACCATCAAATACACAAAGTACGCACAAAAATGCTCAAATATGTACGAAAAATTACCGTCCATAGTGAAACACAAATTGAGCAGTGGGTGATTGAGGTAAGCGGCATATGTAAGACACATAAAGAAGAACATATACGAATAATTGCTTTTACTGCTTAATGCAAGAAACAGTGAGAATATCGCACCGAAGAATATCATCGTCATAAAAAAGTTGCTTATGAGAACTTTAAGTATTCGGGCGATATTGATAGCATATGGAACACCGAGTGTCGGCGGTGATGTAATTCCCGCTTTAATGCCTGACGCGTCCTTGACGGCGATTGTTATATACGTTTCGCCGGAGGCACTGAAAAATGCGCCACGGTTTTGTATTTGTGCTTTATAATTATGTATATCGCCGACCTTTAAATACAGTTTGTCGTTGATGTACAGTTCATATGCCGAGTAAACCTGAGGCATTTCCAGTGCGTAAAATCCCTCTTTTTCGGGGAAGTTTATTTTCATTCTGTATGTTCCGATAAAGATATTGTTTTTTGTTTGGCTTGTGTACGCTGACTCAGTATCGCCGATTGAAATATATTTCATATTCGGAAGTGAAGTTTGATTTTTAAAATATGTCGGAGTGAGAAGTGCGTCTTCGTAAAATTCCCAATCCTTTATAAGAAAGTGAAACGAATTGCTGTCAATTTCCTCTTGCGAAAGCGTCAATACGCCTTTTTCGGGCTGGAGCTTGTTGTATGTATATTTGTTATTGAAAATATATAAAAATTCTGTAATCAAAGAGATAAGAACTATTGCGATAATAAAAATTACCGCAATAGTCTTAACGCGTTGCTTATTTTCCATAGTAATCATAGTGACCTTTATTCTCTTATAATATCTTTTAATTCATAAGTTAAATACTGTTTCTTTACCTGTTGATTTTCACGTTTTTTAATCGGAACATAATCTCCGTTTTGCATTAAAAAATCATTGCCCGAAACAGTGTTGACGTAATCAAAATTTACGATAAATCCTTTACAGCAGTTTGAAAAACGGCTGTCTTCTGTTAAAATTGACGCACATTGTGAAAATGTGTTTTGAATTTCAATCGTCTTGTCCTTCAAATGAAGCCGGACTTTTCTGTTTGTAACATCTATGTACATTATCGAATCATATGCTATTTTAAGTTTTATTTCGGGTTTTGTTTTGTACAGAACCGATAATGCTTTTGAAGGTTCTTCGTATTTTTCAAAATATCTCTGCATAAGTGACTCAACTGCATCTTTTGTTATCGGTTTTACAAGATAACAAAAAGCATTTACACTGTAACTTTCACAAGCGAAGTTATTGCTTGTAGAAAGGAAGATGATTTCAACCGAACTGTCTGTTTTGCGTACAGTGCTTGCAGCTTCAATTCCGCTCATACCCGGCATATATATGTCAAAGAAAATCATATTATATTTGTTATTTTCAAATTGCGTGACAAAACTTTCGGCATCGGAAAAGTCGGATATTGTAACGTTCATATTTCTTTCGGAGAAATATTCGTTAAGGTAATTTACAAGCGTTTCTCTGCCGACGGCTAAGTCATCAACAACTGCAATATTCATCGTGTTCACCGCCTTATGGATTTAAGAGCTGTCAACATTTTGCCGATATACTCTGATTATATTATATCATTGTAAAAATAATAATTCAACATATAAAATTGAGTTTCAGTTAATAAAATTGAGTTTCGGTGCGGAAAATTGCTTTTAAAACTTGCAGAATGCGTTTGATGCAAAATCTATTGAATTTTGATTTTCGGTATATTATAATTTTATCAGAAAGCAATGAGATACAGCAGAATATAAGGAGATATGAGATGGGATTTTTTGATTCATTTAAGTCCGGAGCAAAAGATGTCTTTAAGGGGTATGATAAAGTTAAGCTAAATGATAAGATTACATATGATGAACTTTATGAGATTATGAAAGACGAAACATATTCTGTCGGTAAACCTGAGATTACGGGTTCGGGATTAATGAGATGTATTCAATTTCCTGCTGTGGATAAATATAAAATCCAAATTGCCATAACTTCAAAAACGATTACAATTTCAAAAATATACAGCGGTGCAGGCGGTTTGGCGAAAGAGATAATCGGTGACGCTTTTACAAACGGAATGTATGATATAGTCAATGAAGAAAATATTGACCTAAACAGAGCAACCAGAGAAGTAGGGGAAAAGCTTAAAGTTCTTTTGGAAAAAAGGGGCTTGGCTTAAAAAATATAAAAAAGAGGAATAAATTTCTTAATTGATGTATATTAATTAAGAAGTATGTTAAAAGGAGGAAATGGAATGAAATCAAAGGTAGTGGCATTAATTCTCTCTATCTTTTTGGGGGAACTTGGAATCGACAGATTTTATCTTGGCTGCCGTTGCAGGTGTTGACGCAGAATAATTGATTTAGAAATTTAAAACAGTCCCCTAAAAAATCCGATATTTTATTGGACTCCATATAAAATATAAGTGCATTTTATCTGTACTGCAAAAATTGAAAAGCGGCAGCATTAGCTGTCGCTTTTGGAGTGATTGGGGATGTTTTTTGAAAGAGAGAGATTATGGCAAAGAAAAAAGGGTGTTTATTTAAAATAGGAATTGCATTATTAATATTTATAGGCATGATATTTGTGTTGTTTTGTATGGTTTTGATTATGCCGTCGGAGGAGTATGAAACGGTTAATTACGATATTCCGAATATGCGTGATTATTATACTCACATAAAGGGCAACGGAGAGGATAAAGTTACACTTATGGTGTATATGGTAGGTTCTGACCTTGAAAGTGACGGCGGAGCGGCGAGTGAAGATATTGCCGAAATGACGGCGGCAAATGCGGATAATATTAATATTACATTACAGACAGGCGGAGCGGCCGCGTGGGAAAATGCAAGCATAAGTGACGGAAAAACGGAACGTCATATAATTAAAAACGGTGAATTGCAGAACGTGGCGAACTTGGGTGAAACACAAATGACGTCCCCTAATACGCTGACTGATTTTATAAAATGGTCTGCCTCAAATTATCCTGCCGACAGATATGAACTTGTGCTTTGGAATCACGGCGGCGGTACGGCACTTGGTTTCGGATATGACGAAATGTATCCTGATGATATGCTGTCGCTGTCACAGATAGGAAATGCTCTGTCAGACAGCGGAATTAAGTTTGATATTGTAGGCTTTGACGCGTGCCTTATGGGTACGATTGAAACGGCATATATGCTTGAACCGTATGCGGATTATCTTGTTGCGTCTGAGGAATATGAGCCGGGAACGGGTTGGTATTACAGTGAATGGCTTAAAAATTTGTCTGACAATACGTCAATGCCGACTGTCGAAATAGGTAAGAAGATTGTGGAGGACTATATAAACGGTCCTGATTCGAGTTTTTTTGATTCAAATACGCTTTCAATCGTAGATTTGAGAGAAATTCCTTATACATATTCAAAGCTATGCGAAACAATGCAGCAGGAAGAAGGAGTTTTGGACAGCAGATATTCCGTAATATCGCAGGCAAGATACAATGCAAAATCATTCGGTGACGGTGAGTATGAACAGATTGATATAAAATCATATCTTGAAGAATGCGGCAAGAGTGATACGGAATTGGGCAAGGTGCTTAGAAGTGCGGTTAAGTATTCCGGCAGTTCGTCTTACAATTCAAACGGACTTGCAATGTATTTCCCGTATGACTATCCCGACTATTACGCGGAAATAAAAACAGAAACAGATAAGTTCGGTTATAACGGCTACAACAGCTTTTTCGATAGATTTTTGAGCATTATGGGTACAGGACAGATGAATTATTCGAGCGAGAATGATTACAGTGATTATTCTTGGTATGACAATACAAATTACGATACCTATAATGTATCAGATAAGTTGGAAGTAAAGGACAAGGGCGATTATTTCGCATTGTCGCTTTCGGACCAGGAATGGGATAAAATAAACGGAATTAATGTATGGGTGTATGTTGATGACGGCGATGGTTACGTTGACTTGGGTTCGGACAATGTGTATGAATTTGACAATGACGGTGATTTAATGGTTGATTTCGATTATTATTGGGTTGCATTAAACGGTCAGGTTGTTCCGTTTTACTTTGAATACGAAACGCCGGAGAACGTAAAGGACGGATACACATACGGCTATGTCCCTGCGGTGCTTAACGGCAACGAGCAGATTGAAATGATGATTTATTGGGACGAAAAGCACCCAGACGGTTATTTGGCAGGTTACAGACCGTACAGCAAAGAAGAAAATATATCAGTTCCGCAAAAAGGCTTTAAGCAACTTAAAAACGGCGATACGTTGGAATTTTTATGCGATTACTATACATATGACGGTGAATATGACGGAGTGTATTCATATGGTGATAAAATCGTTGTAAACGGCGATATTACTGTAGGTTATGAATATGTCGGCGAGTATGACACGAATATTTGTTATGAGCTTACCGATATATATAACAACAGTATAACAACCGAAATGATAGAACTTAAAATGAATTAAAAAACTATATGGAGGGAAAGAAGATGAAAAAATTTATAAGCACATTACTGTGTATTGTATTTGTTGCGGCACTTATGCCCGCACAAATTGCAAAGGCAGACAGCGATGTTATGAGTGTCGCAAATCAAGTAAAAGTACCTATATTGAATGAGCAAACGTACAACAACAAAAAACTTATGAATAAGTACACGCGCGATATGTCGGATTGGTGGGCAACCGATTTGACATTGACGGCGGGAATGTTGTTCAAGAGATGTGATGTGGATAATGCGTATTATCAATACTGGGGTTCAATCAATGAGGCGGTTGAAACTATGGGCATGGCTTATGTTTCTACATTCAGAGGACACGATAGCGGATTTTGGTCAACGAGTTTTAAGCTTAAAGACAGCGTTGCAAACAATTCCGTATTTCCCGAATTGGAAGCGACAGGTCAGCTTATGATGAGGTTCGGCGCTAATTTGATAGGTAATCACGCAAAAATGTCCTTTAAGAATACTATGATTCAGGGTGAGGGGAAAAAGGACAGCGGTTGGTTTAAACTTCAAAGCGGTGATACGTTAAACAATAAGTTTAAAATGAAAGGTGTGTTTGATGCAAAAGTAAAAAAACCATATGTGTTCTTTGCCGATATAACAAAGCCAACTGTTAAATCGGCAAGCATGAACGGCACTGTACTGTATCTTGATATGGGTGAAAAGCTGAGAAAGATTGAAAACGGAAAGATTACGTTGACGCTTTATGCGACAAACGTTGAAAGCGGTGTTCAAAATATGGAACTTACTGCGACTTCCGGCGGTATAAACGGAAATGAAATATTTTTCTATGTACACGCACCTAAAAATGTTAAGGAATATCAAATTACGAAGATTAAGAGCGTAGAGTATGACAAAAAAGAGTACACCGGTCAAATGTACGGTATAGCTTATGCCGACAAATATTTGGCGAGAAACGAAGAACCGCGATTTAAGGTTATAGACAACGCACCGGGATTAATTCCGGAATACTTTACCGCCACATCTCCGATTACGGACTATGCCGGCAACAGCCTAGACATTCATACGAAGGATTTGACGAGTTATTCACTTTTAGTCGATAAAAAAGTACCTGAAATTGACAGCGTTGAAATTGCGGGGAATATGATAGCGGCAGATTCAACGTCATATTCACAGCCGAGCGATTGGCCTGAAGATATTGACAAGAGCAGTGTGTTTGCAGGTGTCGGAGATACATTAACCTTTTCTGCAATGACAACGGAAAAAATTAAAACGAGCGAAAAAAGTTCAATGACTGCAGAACTTAATATATCGCAAAACGGAAGTAAAGCAGTGCTTGAAACCGAAAAATTTGAAGATATGTATGACGGCGTAAACAAGCGGACGGCAACGAAGATTACGTTTAAACCGATTACGATAACCGCCGATATGACTTGTGATAATAGCGAGCCTATAAGAATTGAAAAAATAAACACAGCAAACGTAGTCGATTTGTATAATAATGAGTTGGCAACGCAGAAAATATCGAAAAATCCGAAACAGCAGATTTATTTTGACAATATCGCACCGACTGTAAATGTCGGTGAAATAACCGGTGATGTAAACAGCGGTGAATTTTGCATACCGCTGAATTTCAGTGACGGAAAAGGCACGGTATCTGATTTTGACGGATTGACGGCAAGTTTTGCGTGGTGCTATGACCAAGATAAGCAAATTCCGTTTAAGTATGCTGTGACGACTTCTGCCGATACACCGAGTGAGTATAAAGAATCGGTGCTTAACAACGAAAATAACCTTGCGTGGAATAAATTCGATTTGCCTGTAAAAGATTATTACTTACATATTAAAACCGATAATTCCGAAATCAAAAACACAAAACTTTATTTCAGAACAGAGGACTGGGCAGGAAATGTGGGTGAACAGTCTGTTGATACGGATATAAATATTGACCGTGTAGCACCGAATGTTGCGCTTATGTCGATGAATACCGAGTATGAAAACGATACCGCAAAGATATTGGCAAAGGTACGTGTAACCGATTTTAACACAGACGGCTTGAATGTTAAATATCAGCTTGTAGACAAAGGTGTTGAACCGACCGACAGTGATTGGTCGGAGGGCTTGCTTAATGACGGAGTTTTTGACTTTGAAACTAAATTTGACGCGGCACAAAAATATGAAAAAGAATTGCTTGTGTATGCGACAGACTTTAAAGGTAACAAGTCGAATGTTTCACGTTATGAGGTGTATGCCGACTTGACAAAGGCAAAGGCAAAATATACGGTTGTAAGCGATTTGTCACAGATACATACAAAGCCTGATGTGCAAATTTCAGCACCTGACAATCCCGACAATAAAGCTAATGCCGCCACGCGTGTAACACTTACAATGGGTGACAAGACTTACGCAAGCGTATATGACAGTGCCGACAGTAAAAATATATTTGATTTTGACGGCACATGGTATGCGGTTACATACAACGAGGATAAAAACGGTTTTGACGGAGTAACCGCTCTTACGGCGGACGGAGTGAATGAACTTAAAAACTTTTACGGTACAGTAAACGTAAAATTTGAAAGTGCGTTTGCAGATTTGACACCTGTAAGCGGTGCAAGTATAAAGCCGTCCAATTCCGAAGAAGAAGTGACATATCAAGCGGAGGGCGACTTTAATGTTATGACCGCACCTGTACTTGATAATGTATATAATCTTGAATTTACTTCAATAAAGGACAGTAACGGAGATGTTATTAAAGCCACAGGAGTGGGTGATGACAAGCACATAAGAAGAAACGGCGATATGACTGATGTCAGAATTAATTTTGAATTGTCAAATACAAAAATTGCCGATTGGGTTACGGATAATTTGGACTTTGATAAATCGTATGTGACAATAACAAATTCGGAAAACAACGAGGTTTACAACGCAAAGCTAAGCAGAAATGCAAGTCAAACTCTTGCAATGCCGCTTAGAGATAAAGACGGTAACTTGCTTGGAACGGATACATACAGAATTGCGGTTTATTTGTATCAGACAGGCAGTGACAGCCCTGCCGAATTTAAGTGCGATACGGCGGTACTTCTTGACAATATCAAAACATCGGCAGATGTCGGTGTAAACAGATATGAAATCATTCCCGAACACGAATATTACCCTATTCCTAATCCGATACCGTCAATCGTAAAAGAAAGCGATACGGCATTTAAAACAATCAATATCGGTAATGCTGAATTTAAGGAGATTGACCGTAATGAAGATGAGGGATATTCATTAGAACAGAATATGGCACATATCGTCAAAATGACGCTTAAGAGCAATGATGTTTCAAAAGAATTGTGCGGTGAAACAATCGGTAAGGCAGAGGGATTCCGCTTGTGGAATAAAGCGTGCAATGGCGGAGAAGATTTACCGTTTGAAAAGACTACTGACCTAACAAGAGAATACGAGATAAATTTAATGCAAAACCCTGCAAAAGAAACTCTTGACGGAGTAACGGCAACGGGCGGTTTGCAATTTGAAAAGGGAAGTAACACTTTCTGTTATCAAGTTAAATTGGAAAACGGCAATGTATCGCCGATATACGAGTTCACGGTAAATATGGTTGAAAGTATACCGCAGATTGCAATGGATTTTGATATGAACGAATCGCAGAATTATACGGACGACAACGGAACAATGCACGTTATTTCCGCTGATGCAACCGTAAAAAATGCTTTCTCCGAAAACGGTAATGTAACGGTATATTATGTTCACAGAGAGGATTACAGCAGTTGGACTGCCGATGAAATCGGACTTGACGAGGTTGTTACATTGAAGGGTGATAGTGCCTTTAATTATCAGAACTGTAGACAAGACGAAAACGGCAGAGATAGGCTCAACTTTGCATTTATTGCGATAGACGAATCCGGTAATTCTGTTTCATATATTCCGCAGTTCAAGGAAAAAACGAAATATACCTTTGAAAATGATGCATTGACAGTAACTCAAGCAAATCTTAACACATACAATCAGGGTGATTATATTTATAATTTTTATGCCAAAAATCTTGACATGGATAAAAGCTCTTTTACAGTTGTGAAAGACGGCGAAACGTACAATATGCCTATGAAAAACTATCAATATCCGAATGAATTGGGTTTTGAGGGCGGTTATTATCGTGAGGACAGCACGTCCACTAATTTGAGTATAGACTTTACAAGACCATGGAGTGTGGAAAAGGCAGGCGAGCCTTTCTTTGACAGTATTACGTTTAACTTTGTAGGTGTGCATGGTGACACAGCAACGAGAACGTATACCAAAGACGATGAAAATTACGGAAGCTTGGTAACGAACTTTAAATATGAAGAACCGCGATTTGTTGACGTTTCTGATGACGATTCATTAGCGGATTACAGTTATATCTGCAATGACAGAGGTGTTAAGGTATACTTTAATGGATATTTAAAATTAAAGGGCGATACGGTTTATGCGTCTGCTCACTATCTGCCGATATACTCAAACGGTACATACGAAGTTGAGGGCGAGGATATGTTCGGCAATACATGGACAATACCTGTAACTGTTACACTTCTTGCAGACGGTCCAAAGGTTACAATGTCAACTTTGTATAAGACAAAGGGCGATATTACGGCGAATATCGAATATACTTCTCCCGTAACTGTTACGGAAAATGACGGAAACACATTTGCAAAAATCGAAAACAACGGAACAAATAACGTAACCGTAACCACAACACAGCCTACAAAGGTTACAATGAAGTGGACGGACAACGGAGCTGAAAAGAGTAAAATATTAAATATAACCAATAATGAGATAAAACCGATAAAGCCGAAAGTTGTATGGGATTATGACGAAGATGATGTGGTTGACGGCTGTATATACGGCGAAGTAACCGCAAAGCTTGTTGATGAAAACGGCTCAACACTTGTTGATACCGCAACGGGCGAAACGCCGAGTCATACATTCTATCCTAACAGTGAAACGGAATTTACATTCAGGAATTACAAAAATCAAAATGATACTTTGGGTGAAGATTATACAGTTACGCTTGATGTAACACTTAAAGATTATCAGCCGCCCGAAGAATATGTCGATACAATGCCGCCGAGTGTTGAAATGGTTGGTTATACCGTAAGGGGCGGCGTGGCACAAAGTAAAAAACTTGTGCTTAATCTGTATGATGATAACAAGCATTACTTAAATCCGTCACTTCCGGATTTAAGCGGCGGAGGCTATGAAACAGTTACCGACAGTATATCATTTATGAAGAAAATGGGTTGGTCGTCACATTACAGATTTAATGTAATCGTGTCTGATATAAACGGTGTAAAGCTTATTGCAAAAGCGGGACTTAATGCCGAAACACCGACATTTGATTCAACAAGCGATACGATTGACGGAGTGAGTGTAAACGGCAGAACCGTTGATATAACAAAGAATGTGGAATTTACATTGTTTGCAGTCGACAGCTGTAATAATGTCACCGAAATTCCGCTTGTTGCGGATAACTTGGGCGAAGCGCCTCAGCCGCATTTACAGAAAGTCGTGTCGGGCGATATGCAGACTGTAAAGGTATACCTAATACCGCCTGAGGACAGTGACTTTACAAACCTTGTTATGACTAATGACAACGCAAAACAGGAAACAAGTGACGGAGAATACAACGGCTTGTATTATATAGAAGTAACAGGCAACGAAAATATTGTTATAAACTACACATACACATATAAAGGTGAGAACGAAAGCGGTGAATTAAAAGCAGCCGTTACGGAAATAGACAATTCACCTGCAAATAAAATCAGTGAAGTTTGGTCTGAAAACGCAAAGAGCAGTAAGACGAATAAATCCGTTACGGCACAGCTTAGATTTGATAAGCTCATCACGAAAGCGGAATGGAAAAATCAAAGCGGCTATCTTCCTGAAATATACAAACTTGATAATCAAGTTACAATTTCATATTCGGAAAATGCACCGACTATGACGCTTGTTTGTACAGCCGTAAACGGTCAAGTGTGTGAAATTACTTTGAATGAGGTTAAGAACATCGACAAAAACGCACCGATTATTACCGAAACAATTCAGCCGTCCGAAAATCACCGTAAAGTGACAGTGACTTTAAAAGCTGACAAAGAAGTTATTTTCAGAGAAAACGGAAAACAGGGAACTGAATTTACACGAGTAATAAACGCAAACGGCGAATATGTATATCACTTTGCGGACGCTGCAGGCAATCTGACGGAAAAGGTTGTTAAGGTTGACAGCATCATTGATAAAGATTTGTCGCTTACATTCAGTCTTGCAAGTGACGGTACAGACAGTAAGGAGTCACCGGATAAACTCGGTCGTTTAAAGGTCGGTGACACTGTATATGTGAGTGCAAACAGAAACTGTACGGTAACATGGAACGGTGACACAACAGGTCAAAATCTTACGGCCGGTGCGTGGACGAAGTTAACCGTATCGGAGGATTTGGCAGGCTTGTATCCTACAATAAAGGCAAAGGACGAATATTCAAATACAAAGTATTATCACTTTATGCAGATAGCAATGCCGGATAAAAAAGCACCGACTATCAAATTGAAAAAGGAAACGGTGGAAATCGACTTAAATTCAGAAGATATTTTGTCACAGCTTAAAGCGAATATGACGGTAAGCGACAACGAAACCGAAAAGGACAAAATCAAGCTTGATGTTACTTACACAAAACCGCAGACAACGGGAACCGTAAGGGTGACTTATACCGCAACTGACGAGGCAGGAAACAGCAGTGAAAGATACGGATATATCTATTTCTATGAGGATACTCAGCTTAGAGTCAGCGTAAACGGTGAGTATATTTACAGAGATATGATTGTGCTAAGCAAAAACGAGGCACAAAACATTGTCGTTGAAAGCAATGGCGAGCCGTACAGTGTTAAATATAAAAACGGTATAAAGACAGTCGGTCAAATGAAAATCGGTGCGACTGAATTGGCGAAGGATAAGGATAATACAGAGCCGATTACATTCGCTCCGAAAAAGGCGGGGTATTATACATTTAATGTACAAACGCAGGGACGTGACAATTACAGATTTGTAATTTACGTTCAATAATGAAAAAAGGAGGTTTACTATGCTGCAAAGATTAAAAAAAATTATATCAGCCTTAACCGTAACAGCGATGATTTTCGGTATAATGCCTATTGGCGCGTTTGCCGAAAATCTGAATAAGGCGGATTACGAAGAATTGAACGACGGTTATTTGAAAGTCGTTGTTTCGGCGAAAAACGGCGGTTTTCTGATAGATACCGTTGAGGGAGATAAGCTGAACAAAGCAGATGATAATAAATATCTTTTGTTTCCCGATGAAAATTATGATACATCATATACCTCTTTTCGTGTAAAAAGAGGTGATGAGGTAAAGGACTATATTTTCGGAAGAAAATACGGTTTCTTGGGTAAGGACAGCAGTGACGTCACTTTGGTGAAAAACAGTGACAACATTGTCGCAACGTGGAGCGTTGACGGTTTGACTTTTACGCAGACCGTCACGCTTGCAAATACAAAATCGGCTCTGCACGGTATGGCGTCAATTTCATACGGTGTAAAGAGTACGGACGGAAGAAGTGCGGACAGTGTTCAGGCAAGAGTTATGCTTGATACCGCACTCGGTTATCAGGATTATGCGGTGTATGAACTGACGAAAAAGGACAGTACATATGAGCAGATACAATCCGAAACGGTTATTGATAACTCTGACGGAGAAGCATACAACAACGCGTTGTTCGGATATGACAATCCGAAAGCACCGTCTGTAACGGCTTATACGGTGAATGCGTCGATTAACAATAAAATTGTCGCACCGTATCAAATAGCGTTCGGACATTGGAACAACCTTGCGTCAAGTGTATTTGATTTTGAACCGGATAACTCGTTGACATTTACAAATCCGTATAACGAAAAATATTTGACTGCCGACAGTGCGTATGCTTTGTATTTTGATATGGGCAGTGTGGCGGCAAACGGTGAGGGCGATACCGTTGCGACAAATTACGGTATATATTCAAACGTAACCGTAAATAACGATGATAAGGTTGCAATAAATTTTTCATCTGAACTCGGAGCAATGCAGCTTACCGATACAAAAGACGAATACAAACCGCAAACGGCGGACGGTAAAAACGGTGATTTCAGCGTGTCAACGCAAATTAAAAACGTGTCGCAGAACGAAATGAAACAAATTGCCGTTGCGGTATATCCGCAGGAGGGAATAACACCGTATGACTTGTCGGGTAATCTTGACGTTACAGTTTCATATTCAAACCCTTTCAGTGTTGATATTATAGATTTTAACGCAGATGAAGAACGACAGGTTGTGTTTAATTTTAATGCCGAACCGCTTACGGCTACCGATTACAGAAAAATCGAAGTGCGTTGTTATGACGTGAGCGGAACGGACGGTAAATTACTTTCCGAAAACTTAATCGGTCAGAGAAGTATATATCTTCTTTGTCCGGGTGCAACAGGCGACAGGGTTTCGTTTATAAGCACCGCACCCGAGATTGTTTATAACAGAGGAACAAGACATATTTACCTTGCAGGTCAGAATTTCAATTTACTTAAAAATAAGAGTGAATACGATATAAAGGTTAAGCCTTTAAACGGCAGTCAGCCGTTGACTGTAAGTGCGGAAAACTTCATTTTGGATACCGAAAACAATACGGCGGATTTGATACTTGACGAGCTTATGTCAGTCGGTACATATCAGATTGTATTTGATATGAAAGATCCGACTAAAAAAGATATTACGTCTGACGCACTGAAGTTTAATGTCAGTGATGATATTGCATATCAAGGCGGTTCTTACGGAGTTGTCACGATTGAAAAAGACGGCGATAACAAGTATGCCCTAAGGGCGTATAAAGACGAAAAGGAATACAGTGACGAAGTTCCAAATGCTCAGAATATCTCTTTGCTTGAACTTCGCGGTGACTTTACGTTAAAATATGAAAACGGTAAAATTGCAGAGGCAGAGGCTGTTTCTCTTGAAACGGTAGACCATAAGGCGAAAAGTACAATAAATATCAGTAATTGTCTTGATATTGAAAAAGGTACTGTAACCGTGTCTGTCGAAAACGTCGGTCAGGACGACCAAACTATCAATATAGATATAGACGGCGAAGTTTATACAACAGGTGCAAGAACAAAGGTTTGGAGCGGTGTATGTGCGATTTCGTCATTTGAAAACGGCTCCGAATCAACACTTTTGCAGTACACAAACGAGGGCGAGCAGACAGGTGACGTTGAAAACAGCGTTGCAAATACAAACGGTATTATGCTTATGTGGCCGGGTGCGGCAAGTACCGCACAAACCATTGCGGGAATGGTGATGGAATTCAGATACTGTCAGTTCGGACAGATGGCGACAGTTGACGGTGAAGTCACTTCAAAAACACCGAAACAAAGAGTAATCGCATTCGGTGCACAACTTTCACCTGATTTTCTTGTTCCGTCAAACTTTGATTGGAGCAACAGAAAAACTTCCGCAATGGAGGTTGCACAACTGAAAATGGCGAGCAGTAATTACACTCCGTCACAGCTTAGAGATGTACAGGACAGATATGCCGAGGACCAAGAGGAATGGGAAGACGCAGAGGGCGGAAGTTTGAATTTGTATATCCATGATATACTTTTCGGCGGCGGATTTATCGGATTTAATACGTCTGTCGAAGTAGAAGTTCCGTCATATGCGGACGGACTTCCGAGCGTTGAGGGTACTCTTGATTTAAAGGTTATGAACAACGAATACACTATCGGCGTTCAAGGCAGTGCCGATATGATGGCATTTGAAATGGAGGCGGAAATTCGTCTTAGAAGTAACAACGGAATACCTATTCCGGATAAATTATATTTCTATGCAGGCGGATTTACACCGGGCATAAATGTTGACGGAATGGGCGTATTTTGGATTAAAGGTGCAGGCGGCGGTATAGATAATCTGTTTGAAACGATTTATCCGTCCTCATCCGTACCGCCTATAACGCTTCTGCTAAGCGGACAATTCGCTTTGTTTGATGTTCTTTCCGCAAGAGGTGATGTAAGTATCAGTCCGAGAGATTTGAGTATTGCACTGTCGGACGTGAATGTTGCGGGAATTACACTTATAGACTATGCGGGAATTGAATGTGCATGGTATCCCGAACTTAGATTTGCAGCGGGAGTGTCTATCGGTATATTCGACGTTATTTCGGGTGACGGACATTTAATTGTGGAAAAAGATAAGGTTAAGGATAAGTATTTCTGGGAAGGCTATGCCACAGCAGTGGTAAGTATTCCTAAAAAAATACCGATTTTCGGCGGTATAGAAATAGGCTCTGCCGATTTGGGTGTCAATGCAGAAAAAATATGGGGTGCTTTGCACGTTTTGAAAATTGACGCAGGTGTAACATATTATTGGGGCGGCGATGTAGATTTCGCTTTCGGTAAATATGATGCACCGGAACCGACTATTGAGTTGAGTGCGGAGGGTATTCCTGTTTATTACGATGAAAAAACAGACCGTACCTTGTATATGAAACTCAATAACAGTATTCGTACATTGGCGTCAACAGATGATATATCATTGTTCGGCTCAAACGGTGCGACGGTATCATCGCTTGCGGGTAAAACGGTACATTCGGTTAATTTCGGCAAGTATAACAACGAAAACGGAATACTTACAATTTCGTATGATGCACCAAGTCAGCTTATTGCGGAAACATATGCAAAGAATATTGAAATGGAAAATTATCCGATAGTATGGTCAGACAGTTCAAAAACGGCAGACGATACAGCCAACGCAAATGCAAACGCAATGTTGAATTGGAATGAGGATACAAAGAAAGCAACCGTTACAATAACGGTTACAGATGAAAATTACTTTAATAAAGCATTGCAATTAAAAACAGGTATTGTGTCAAGCGTGACTATATACGCACTTTCAAAGTTGCCGACAATCGACAATGCGGTATTGAACAATAATACGGTAACGTGGTCGGGTGAAGATTTGGATAAATTCAACAGTCTTACAATTTATGCAGAGGACAGCAATAACGAAGTTTATCCGTTGTACAAAACAGAAAATGTTAATGACATAAAGAGTAAGAGTGCAAATATAACAATGCCTGAAAATATGCCGAGCGGTGAATATACGGTAAAAGTTGTTGCGACAACGACAGACGAAAGTGCTAACCCTGTTGTGACAACCGATAAAAAGCTTAATTATACAAATCCGTCACAGCCGTCCGCACCGACATTTAATGTGGCATTGGGTGGTGATTACAGTATTGATTTGACAGGTATAAATCAAGATAATTATGACGGCTATAAGGTAAGTATATATGAAGTTCAAGACGGTAAAAACGTACCGACTGTATTTGACAATATGACTGTAAGCGGAAGTGATGTGATTACGGTCGGCGGTCAGTATACAAAGACGGTTACGGTGGATAAGAACGGAAATATCGTGAATGAAAACGACCTTACGGAAGATGAGAAAAAGGATATAAAAACACAGACCGAACAAGTCGGACTTGTAAGCGGTAAGCAGTATGTAGTAGGATTAAAGGGTTATAAAAATACATCTTCAGGCAGTCAGATTGTTTCCGCTGAAACACTGTCGTCACCTGTGACGATGGTTGAGCCTAAAAAGGCTGATGTAACACTTAAAGCACAAAATGCGGTAAGTATTGACGGTACAGATACGGTTAAAAGCAGTAATGCAGTTATAGACCTTGTATCGGATATGAATGTTTCCGGCGAATGGTCGTTGGACAGCGGTGAAATGAGCGGTACTGTTTCGGAAAAAACTATGTCGCAGAGTATAAATCTTGACGGATTAGAGGACGGTACGCATATAATAACCTTCAAGGGCGAAAACGATTCAAAAGACGGTACATTGTCGGAGTATATGTTTACTGTCGATACACTTCCTCCAAGATTGCAAATAAGCAGTCCGAATAACGGCGGATTTTTCGAGGACACTGTTACGGTTAAGGGTATCAGCGACAGTGGTGCGAAAGTGTATATCGGTGCGGAAAATCAAGAAATACAGGAAGTGACTGTCGGAGATGACGGCAGTTTTGAAAAGACTGTTACACTTGATAATTCTATGGCATATCAAAATATAGTTGTGTATGCGGCAGACGAAATCGGCAACGAAACAGTACCTGTAACATTACAGCTTACAAACAAAGCACTCGGCAATGACGACAGTGTACTTCAAATGTACATTGACGGAAAAGAGTGCAGTGACAGTACAATTAAAGCCGGCACAAGCGGTCAGCTTTCGCTAAAGGTGAAAACCGATAACAGAATTATTGAAATCAATGACGACAGTGCGGCGGCAAACAGAATTGAATGGAACGTTTCGGCAATAGAAGGTGCGGCGAATGTTGATGAAAACGGCTACATTACAACTGATGAAAAAATAAACGGCGTAGTAAGTGCGACTGTTGATAATCAGAATGTTTATACCGTTTTGGGCGGCAAGGGCAGCACTGATATTCCAAGTGAAAAGATTAAAGTGAATGCGTCGGCAGGTACGGCAAGAAAGACGCATATCACGATTAATCTTGATACAGCGATTGAGGGAATGACGGCAGATAATTTTGTTGTACTGAACGGTGATAAGAATGTGGAACTTACAGAGGTTAAGGCAAGCAGTGATAATAAGACATATACGTTGTACGGCACATTTGATACGTCTGTGACATATACCGTTACGGTTAATTTGAAGGGTACAACGGTTGAAAACACTCACATTATCGCAAGCGGTCCGCTTATGATTAAACCAAGTTCGGGCGGTGGCGGAGGAGGAAACTCCGGCAATGTAACATATAAAATTACAGTTGTTCAGTCCGAAAACGGTAAAATCAGTCCGGACACCGTAACCGTAAATAAAAATGAAAGCAAGACATTTACGATAACGGCTGATGAGGGTTACGAAATTGAGGACGTAATCGTAAACGGCGAAAGCGTCGGTAAGGTGAGCGAATATACGTTTGAAAAGGTGAATGCAAAAGCTGAAATCACTGCAAAGTTCAAAAAGATTGATGCTGTGCCTAATCCGTCAGATAAGCCTGAACCGACTGATTGGAATAATCCGTTTGTTGACGTAAGTAACAACGATTGGTTCTATAATTCAGTTAAGTACGCTTATGAAAACGGTTTGATGTATGGTGTGAGCGATACGGAATTTGCACCTGACGGTGACGTTACAAGGGCTATGTTTGTAACTGTTCTGTACAGAACAGAGGGTGAACCGTATGCGGAAAATTCAAGCTTTGTTGATGTGGCAAGTGACAGTTATTACGCAAATGCAGTGGCATGGGCGGAAGAAAATAAAATTGTCAGCGGTGTGAGTGATACAGAGTTTGCACCTGATATGAGTATAACCCGTGAACAAATGGCGGCGATTGTTTATCGTTATGCGGAATACAAAAATTGTGATATAACGGTAAAAGAAACGGCAAATTATGTTGACAGTGACAGTATTTCAGATTATGCAAGGAATGCGGTTGATTGGCTGTCAGAGCAAGAAATAATGTCGAGTAATACCGACGGTACTTTCGCTCCGCAGGCGAATTCCACAAGAGCACAAACAGCGGCAGTGTTTATGCGTATTAATGAAAAATTGAAGTAATCAAAATGGCGGTTTAAAACCGCCATTTTGTATTTTTTAAGTAAAATAAACGTAATTTGACATGGTGTGAGGTATAGTGTAGAATATATATGGGTTTATAAAACCCCAAGATACAAAAAGGGCAATAACGTTTGGCAAAGCGGACGCAAGGCGGTTGTCTCTGCTATTCCGAAAGGAGCAGCATATGAGTGAATTTACTCTTATAATTATAATTGTATTTTTGCTTGTTATAGAGATAAAAAAATAACCGTCTATCTGCGAAATAGACGGTTAAGGTAGAATTTTTCTACAAAACGTTTACATTCTGCAAAGACAACTGCTGTTGCCCTTATCTTGTATCTAAAGTATAACATAGTATAAAAATTATGTCAAGCACGTTTTAGACGTGCTTTTTGTAAAAAATCAACGTTTAAGTGGTTTACTAAACAGAGATTAGGACAGCTACGATAGAATAAAAAGTCCAGCGGTGAAATGTCAAGAGGAAAATAAGTGAAAAAGCAAATATTTTTCACCAAATTCCGAAAGGTACAAAACACCTGCCTAAGCCCTGTCTATCAAATTTTTAAAAATGAGCAGGGCGACCTGATTTCAGCAGAAAAGCTTTGCTATTCTGCCGAGGTATATAAACGATTGTCTTTCAGCAGTCGAAAGACTAACCGCACAAATTTACGAGCAGTTAATGCGAGTGCACGTTTGTGTTGATATCTGTTTACCTCTTTGTATTTGAGATGATAGAAGTCGCTGTATTCCTTGTCGCATCTTACAAGAGAAAATGCGGCTTCACACAGATAATACTTTAAAAATCGATTACCGGAGTTAATAAGCCTTGTTGTTTGAGCTTCGAAATCTCCGGATTGATGTTGTTTCCATGCAAGACCTGCGTATTTTGCAAGCTGAGCTTGATTGTGGAAACGGTTGATATCTCCGATTTCTGCCATGATTCCGGCAGAAAAAACCGGTCCGATACCCGGAATAGATATCAATACATTAGGAAGGAGTTCCATTTGAGTAGCGATAGCTTTATCAAACTCCTTAATTTGAGCTTCCAATGCCTTTATGGAGGTTATGGATATAGAAAGCACCTGATTAACAGAATCATTTACCGTCTTTGGTAAACGGTAAGAACTTCGGGCTGCTTTCTGAATGGCTTTGGCTACTGCATTGGGATTTGGAAAACGGTTTTTCCCCTTTTCCATAATAAAAGCAGTAAGCTCATGTAAGTCCATATCTGCCAATGCTTCTGCGGATTCAAACTCATCGTAGACTGCAAGAGCGGTAGTGCTGAAGGTATCGCTAAATACCTTCTCCTGTGTCATAGTAGAATACTTCTTAAAGAGTATGTTCATAAAACGTTGCTTTTCTTTGATGAGGTTGGAAACAGCGAAATAACGTGCTCGTGTAAGGTTCTGAAGTGCTTTGTAACGATAGTCACCGATGTATACCTCTTTGTTGATTCTACCGAAACGCAGGCAATCAGCAATAACAAAAGAATCAATGAGATCATTCTTAGGCAAGTCATTGTAAGCCTCTTTGAATTTACTGACTTGCTTAGGATTGAGGACATGAATCTTTGAATTAAAACGAGCTAATGCAGCATCTTCCCTTAGAAAATAAACAAGGTTATCACCATACACAGAGGTTGCTTCAAGACCTATTAAAACAGTATCTAAGGAGCAAGATGTCATAGCAGAAAGAATTCTTTTTACCAACTGTGAAGAACCGGTATGTGAGTTGGCAACAGAAAAGTTACAATGTTTACTTCCGTCAGGAAGCATGAAATAAACGACATTGGATTTGCTGCTTACATCAATACCGACGTAAAGTGGGTTCATAAAAATCACCTTCTTTCGTTAAAATTTTAAGTGTTCAATCGGTTTGGTAAAACCCATGATTATGGAGCATCAACACCCTCGCATATAAGAATCTAACTTAAGAAGGACAGATGCGAAACCACACTGCTAAATGGTTGTTCCGAAGCTTAAGAAAACAGCCAGCCGGTTTGAAGTTAACTTCCATATCAGGGGAACAGACTTATTATGAAGCAACCGCAATGGTTCAACAGGGGGACAAAGAACTATTACCTGATTGACACCAAGTCAATTATATCATAGGTTTACCAAACCGATTGATATTTTGAATATAAAAATATATCTATAAAGATATTATACGAGGGTGATTTGTTATGAAAAAGTTATTTGTGTGAAGAATTGATGTGTTGTGGCAATTAACGATAGATGTATAAAGCAAAGCAGGACAATGCAAAATGCTTATGAAATGGGAAAAAGCCCATAACAAAAAAATATCCGAACAAAAGTTCGGATATTGCAACTTGTGGTACGCGATCAGGGGTTCGAACCCTGGACACCCTGATTAAGAGTCAGGTGCTCTACCAACTGAGCTAATCACGCATATTATGTTTTACGTCTGACGACAGATAATATAATAGCACATAAAAATGCTTTTGTCAACACTTTTTTTCAAAAAAATAAAAAATTATTGACAATGATATAATAGTTAATGTATTATATGAGTATAAAAGCAAATATGGAGGTCGAATATGGAACCGAAGGATTATATTGTATCAAGAATTGAGGGGGAATATGCGTACCTAAAGCGTACGGATATTGAAAGTGAGGAAGAATTATTCATAGCAATGGCACTGTTGCCGTTGGGTGTAGACATCGGCACAAAGCTACATTATGAATGTATGGAATATTCAATAATATAAGGAGACAGTATATGCGAGTAATATTATTTATATTGGGATTGCTTTTTTCGGCAGACGGACTTTATTTTGCGTCAACCACATCAATGGGCGTGGGTGAGGCATTTACCGTTGCAATAGGTATTATGTTTATATTATGGAGTACGTTTTACGATGCGTTCAAAACAAAAGGCTTTTTGAAGTTTATAAAATGTCTGTTTACGTTCGGAATGATTGTACTTGTGATTTATTCGGGAATTATATGCGTTGTCGGAAAAAGTGACAATGCGACATACAGAGAAGATTATATAATCGTGCTTGGTGCGGGACTGAAAGGCGATACACCGTCTTTGGCACTTGAAAGACGACTTGAAAAAGCGGCTGAATATATGAACAAAAACGGAAATGCAATAGCAATAGTCAGCGGCGGACAGGGCAAAGGCGAAACAATTTCAGAGGCACAGGCAATGGAAAACTACCTTTTAAATCACGGGATAAGAGAAGACAGAATTATAAAAGAGGACAACTCCACAAGCACATATGAAAATTTTGAATATTCAAAGTTGATAATGGACGAGGGACAAGCCGTATTTGTCACAAACGAATTTCACGTTTTACGTTCGGAATTGATGGCAAAAATAAACGGCATAGACGCAACACATATAGGTGCGTCTACACCGATACCGCTTTTGCCTGTATCTTGCGTGCGTGAATTTATTGCACAGATAGCGGCTGTTCGTTATTATTTTTAGCTTTTTCACGTTCTTCGGCTTCAAGCTTTGAATAAATACAACCGCAGTAATTCTGACGATAAAGACCGTATATTTCCGAAAGTTCACAAGAACGCTTATAACCGTTTTTCTTTTTGAAATCGGAGCATAGATATTTAACACTGTAGCTTTCTTCAAGTTCAAGACCGATTTGGTTAAGCACCTGAGCATTTTTATGCGGACTTATCGAAAGCGTGGTAGTGAAGTAATCAAAACCGTCCTTTTGGGCGGTTTTTGCTGTTTCTTCAAGGCGAAGTCGGTAACATTTAAAGCAACGCTCGCCGCCCTCTTTGAGATTTTCAAGCCCTTTTGCAATCGAATAAAATTTTTCGCAGTCATATTTGCCCTCGATAAACTTTACTTTTCTCTTTAAAGGCATTTCATTTATAAGACGCTTTTGCTCATTGACACGCTTATAAAATTCTTCTTCGGGTGAAATATTCGGATTGTAATAGAAAATAGTTATATCAAAATATTCCGACAAATATTCAAGTACATAGCTTGAACAAGGCGCACAACAGCTGTGCAGAAGAAGTGACGGAACGATATTGTTTTTTTGAATTTCGTCAATCGTTTTGTTTAGAATTATTTGATAATTTTCTTTCATTGTTTTTCTCCCATATTTTATTGACTAAGAAGTTTGACATGAACGCGAGCAATATTCCGAACAACGCACCGCAAATAACGTCGGACGGAAAATGTACATACAGATACAGCCTTGTAAAGCATATCAAAGCCGCAAGAATAATTGCCGGTATACCTAATTTTTTGCTGTACAGCAAAATAACCGTTGCGGCGGAAAATGAAGATATTGCGTGACCGGACGGAAACGAAAATCTTCCCGACGGCGCGCCTATCAGCAGATTTTCAACTGTAAGCAACGCTCCTTCGGTGTTATATGGACGTTCACGTGCAATTACATTTTTAAGCCCCATTGTAGAAAGGAATAATCCCAAAAGCAGTGAAACTATTATTATAATACCTGTTTTTCGTGATTTTTTGAAACAAAGCATTATAAGTGCAGTTACAGCCCATACAATGCCGCCGCTGCCTAAAAACGTTATAAGTGGCATAATTGTATCAAGAAACGGATTGCGTATGCTTTGAATTGCGTTTAAAATATTAAAATCAATCTGCGTTATAAAGTCTGTCATAATTACGTCATTCTTTCGATATGTTAATGTTTATTTCGTGTCAATAATAACACATTCACGAAAAAAAGTAAAGTAAGAACATAAAAACCTCATTACTTTAAAGAGAAAGTTGCAAAAGGGAAGAAAGTGTAGTATAATCATATCAGACTGTAGACAAAACCGCTATGGTTTTGTCTACTTTGTTTTGGGGAGTTTGAGGTGTTAACCTCAAGTATTAATCATTTCTGGCGACATGCGCGGCAGAAATGGTTTAAAATCTAAAGTTTCGACTTTGGAGGAACTTTATGATTTTTTCTCTGAAAATACTCAAAAATTACATCGTAAGATGTGATTTTTGGAGCTGTCGACATTTTGTCGACAGGCTCATATATTATATGATTTGAAAGGAATAACTGTAATGAGAAAACTTCTTGCGATATGGCTCGGAAAAATTCTTACCATAGTCGGAAAAACAGTAGGTAAAAAATCATCTTCTTCGCCGGGTGCGTATGCACTTAAAATATGTCCCGACCTTGTAAAAGGCTTGGAAAAATGCGTGTCAAAGGGTATAATCGTAACTTGCGGCACAAACGGAAAAACAACGACAAACAATCTTATGGCATCGGCACTTGAGGCAAAGGGATATAAGGTTATTTGCAATAAGCTCGGTGCGAATATGCTTAGCGGTATTGCAACCACCGTTTTACAGGAAATGAGTATATTCGGCAAATTAAAAGCGGACTATGCGTGTCTTGAAATTGACGAGGCGTACACGCCGATAGTGTTTGACTATGTAAAGCCCGATGTTATGGTTATAACGAACCTATTCCGTGACCAGCTTGACAGATACGGCGAAATTGACATTACTTCGGATATTATCAAGCGTGCAATAAAAAAAGTACCGAATTTAAAACTTGTTTTAAACGGTGACGATCCGCTGTGCGTTCAGTTCGGCAGAGGGGAAAACGTCAAGGCATATTATTACGGAATATCCGAAAAGGTACTTCCGCAGCTTGACGATACAAAGGAAGGACGTTTCTGTCCTGTATGCGGTGAGGAACAGAAGTACAATTACTATCATTACAGTCAGCTCGGCGATTTTTATTGCCCGTCGTGCGGTTTCAAGCGACCTGAGATTGATTTTGAAGTCAAGAATGTATCGCTCGACACACCGATGAAGTTTACGATAAACAATCAGCCTATGGTGATAAATTACAAAGGTTTTTACAATATATATAACCTTATTGCCGTATACGGTGCACTAAATGTTTTGGGAGAAAAAACGGACGATTTCGCAAAACTTTTGACGGGCTACAAACCGCAAATCGGCAGAATGCAGGAATACAAATTCAACAAGCCTGTTATACTAAGCCTTTCAAAAAATCCCGCAGGATTTAACCAAGCCATTGCAACGGTAAATACGGACAAGCGTAAGAAAGACGTTATAATCGCAATCAATGACAAGGCTAATGACGGTCGTGACGTGTCGTGGCTGTGGGACGTGGACTTTGATAAAATTGCGGACGAAAACCTAAACACGCTTACAACAACAGGTATCAGAGTTTACGATATAAGTCTTAGATTTAAGTATTCGGATATAAAGGTTGACCGTATGACGCAGGATATGGCGGACGCAATTACAAAATGTCTTGAAACGGACAGCGAAGTTGTCTATGTACTTGTGAATTATACCGCACTTTATTCGACAGAGGCGGTACTTAAAAAGCTCGGAGGTGAGGCATAATGAAAATCAAAATACTTCATCTTTATCCCGACCTTTTGAATTTATACGGTGACAGAGGAAATATCGAATGTATGCGAAAACGACTTATGTGGCGCGGTATTGACGCAGAGGTTGTGACATACACCTGTGAGGACAGCGGATTTGATTTGTCGGACGTTGATATTGTGTTCATAGGCGGCGGCTCGGACAGAGAACAGAAAATTGTTTGCCACAGACTTTTGGAACACAAGAACGAAATAAGAAATTATGTTGAAGATAACGGCGTACTTGTCGCAGTGTGCGGCGGTTATCAGCTTTTGGGTAAGTATTACAAGCTTGAAAACGAAACAATCGAAGGGCTTGATATACTTAATATTTACACCGAACAAGGCAAAAAACGTCTTATCGGAAATATCGTACTTGAAAATGACTTTCTAAATCAAAAAATTGTCGGTTTTGAAAATCACGGCGGAAGAACTTACATCGGTAATCACACACCGCTAGGCAGAGTTGTTTACGGTTACGGAAACGATGAAAAATCCGGTGTTGAGGGTGTTGTGTATAAAAACGTTGTCGCAACATATTTGCACGGACCGCTTTTGCCTAAAAACCCTGCACTTTGCGATTACATTCTGACAAACGCAATAAAGAGAAAAAATCCCGACTTCAAAGGTCTTGGCGGCTTGGAGGACACTCTTGAAGATATGGCAAACCAATATATTGTAAATAGGTTTAAAAAGTAAACATTTTTTTAACAATGGTGCATATGTATTGACTTTTTTACTGTGCAGTCATAAAATTAAATGGTATTGTAGAAACAATACCATTTTTTAAGGATTGAATTCGGTATGGAAACTAAATTAACAAGAAATATACAACCGAATAATAAAAGTCCGTTTTCGTGGCTCAGCAAGATATTTAAAGGTATTAAAACAGGCTGGGATGCGGTAGGCGGAGTGTTTAAGAAGTTTTGGAAACTTTTGTGCAAGAGCAAAAAGTTTTCAAATTTTGCATACGTTAAATTTCCGAAATTCAGAAAGAAAATTTGGGAGTATGCAAAGGCACACAGGCTGAAGGCATTGATTTCAGTTGCTGTCGGAGTGGCGGTACTCGGTGTGCTTTTGGGCGTTATGATAAAAAATTCCGTAAATTCCGACTATCTTCAAGAGGGTGACGATTCTGTCGGATATGCGATGGTTTTGCAGAATTATTACACGTTCGACCACAGCGACAAAACCAATGTTGCGATAAAATTAAGCTGGGACGACGGTGCTGTTGACCTAAACGGCGGTACGGCAGAGGCAAAAATAAAAGCAAAGGTTTATCCGATAAATTTAACCGATAAAAAAATTACTTGGAAATCGTCCGATGACAATATCGCAAAGATTGACAGCGGCGGTAATATAACGGCACAAAATCCCGGTAAAGCGACATTGACGGCAATGTTGTACAGTCAAAAAAAGAGTGCAACCGCAACTTTGTCGGTAAGACAGCCTGTAACGGGTATATTTATGCCGACAAGCACAATAACGCTTTACACAGGCGGTGAGGGCAGACTTTTACAGACAGAAATATTCCCGAAAAACGCAACGAACCAAAACATAACATGGAAATCTAAAAATACAAAGATTGCACGTGTGGACGAAAACGGCAGAGTAAAGCCTGTCGGCGTCGGTATGACGGAGATAACGGCAACAACGGAGGACGGAGGCTTTGAGGCGAAGTGCTTTGTAAATGTCGTAAATTCATACGTTGACGTACAGACTTTATCCGTAAAAAATACTGACGCAATGACGATAAAAGTCGGCGACAGTGTTAACGCGATAGTAACCGTTTCACAGTCAAATGCACGAAACAAAACGCTTAAATGGTCGAGTGACGATACAAAGATAGCGACAGTAAGTCAAGCGGGCAGAATACGCGGTGTCAGCGTTGGTACGGCGAATATAACGGTTGAAACGACTAACGGAAAGAAACAGACGTTTACTGTCAACGTAACCGAATCGGACGCAAAGGACCCATTCAATTTGAATGATGAAGTTTCTGATTTGGATACGGAGGGAACTGTAACATACACGTCATATGACATATCATTCCCACAGATTATAAGAATACAGATGGGCTTGAACCCACCGCCGAAAATTTGGAGAAACGGCGGAATGTCATATGCGACAGAGTCCGAAACAGCGGAATATATGAATCCGAACAGTTTCTATACAGACGCATATAAATATCAGTTCCTTGACCTTTCAAAACCGAATAATGTCAGCGAAGAAACGCTTAATAATTATCTTGCCGATAAAGGTGTAATGAAAGGAATGGGAGCGGCATTCATTGAAGCGGCTAAAGAATATAACGTCAGCGAGGTTTACCTTGTTGCACATGCTTGCCTTGAGTCCGGAAACGGTACTTCACAGCTTGCAACAGGTGTTGAGGTCAACGGCACAACCGTTTATAACTTGTTCGGTATCGGTGCATATGACGCAAACCCTGTCGGAAACGGTTCACAGAGAGCATACAGTCAAGGCTGGACGAGTGTAGAGGCGGCTATTAAGGGCGGTGCAAAGTGGATAAGCGAAAACTATGTGAACAGTCCGGATGGCAGACAGAACACACTTTATAAAATGCTTTGGAACCCTGAAAATCCGGGTACTCACCAATATGCAACGGATATTGGCTGGGCGGTTAAGCAGGCGGTAAGCATTGAAAAGATATTCTCGTCATTTACAGACGCAACATTATCGTTTGACGTACCTGTTTACAGCGGACAAATTCCGCCTACTGTAACTATGGACTGATAAAAAGACAGATGAAATTTAAACCGTTTCATCTGTCTTTTTTTGTCAGAAAAAATATGTTTGACAAGTTGAATTTTAGTGTATATATTATATACAGGGAGTTGAAACATGGATGATAAAAAATGATGTTAAAAATATATCAATCAAAAAGGCGGCGTTTATCAATGCTGCCGCAAATTACAGCTGTGTTATATTGCAGCTTGGTTTCAGTGCTGTTTTGGCGAGAATACTTTTACCGGAGGATTACGGGGTAATCGGTGTAATGACCGTTTTTACCACGTTTTTTTCTGTGCTTGCGAATATGGGGATAGGCACTGCCGTTATTCAGAATAAGGAGCTTAGCGACTATGATGTGTCGAATATATTCACTTTTAATTTATATGTTGCGGTAGGGCTTTCAATAATTTTTGCGATTTTTTCTGTGCCGTTGTCTAAATTTTACGGCAACAGCGTGTACATACCGATAGGATGCTTGCTTTCGGTGTCTTTGTTTTTTTCGACAATGAATATGGTGCCGAACGCACTTTTAATGAAAGAAAAAAAGTTCGTGCGTATCGGACTTCGTATGATTACCACAACTGTTGTAAGCAGCGGTATAGCAATTGTATTGGCAAAACTCGGACTGAAATATTACGCACTTGCCGCGCAGTCTATTATACAGGTTATGGTCAATTTTATATGGAATTACAGCAGTACAAGGATAAAACTTAGAATTAAATGTGATTTCGGCAGTGTGAAGAAGATTTTTTCGTTTTCGTCATATCAGTTTGCGTTTAACGTGTTTAACTACTTTGCAAGAAATGCCGATAATTTGCTTGTGGCGAAGTTTATGGGCAATACACAGCTTGGATATTACGACAAGGCATATAAACTTGCACTTTATCCCGAACAAAATTTGACGCACGTCATAACACCTGTTATACACCCGATTTTGTCGGAGTATCAGGACGATAAGGCGTATATATATGAGAATTATATGAAGATTGTCAAGATACTTTCATTGCTCGGATTGTTTGTCGGTGCGTATATGTATTTTGCGTCATATGAGATTATCTGTATGATGTTCGGTGAGCATTGGGCGGCGGCAATTCCTTGCCTTGCGATGCTTAGTCTTTCGGTTTGGGCACAGGTGGTAAATTCAAGCTCCGGTGCGATATTCCAAAGCCTTGGCAACACGAAAAATCTTTTTATAACGGGCGTTTTGTCGTCGTCAACTACTCTGATAGGTATTGTACTCGGAATTGTTTTCGGCGATATTGGCACAGTCGCAAGAAATGCAATGATTTCATATAATATTAATTTTATGATTTCATATTTTATGCTTATAAAAATGACGTTTGGATTTAGCTTTTTGAAATTTCTGAAAAGTTTTATTCCGGACGTGTGTATTGCGGTTATGGTTTGCATTGCGGGTTTTTTGACGCGTTACGCTACTATTGACGCAACAAATATCGTTGGTATAACAATAAATGCCGTTATTAAATTGGCAATTATGGGCGGTGTGTATGTAATCGGATTGATTTTGTTCAGACAGTATAAATATTTTATTGAGATTATTCATATAAAAAAATACAGAAAATAAAAAAAGAGCCTTTGACTCTTTTTTTTGTTGCAGTTGGCAACAAAATGTGCTATACTGATTAGAAACAATAATTGAGGGGATAAAAATGGATATAAAGGTAATAGACAAAGAATTTGCGGTATGCAAAATAAATGATGTTACGGAAGTGAACTTTAATGACGAGTTTTGCTTTGTCGGCAAGACTGATGAGGAATTATCGCTTGTATGCTCAAGCGAGTTTGTTCCGAAAAATACGATTGTATGTGACAGCGGTTGGAGAGCGTTCAGAATCGAGGGTATACTTGATTTTTCACTCACGGGAATACTTGCGAGAGCTGCGAACATTTTAGCAAATGCAAAAATACCGATTTTTGCGGTATCAACGTACAACACTGATTATATACTTATAAAGAACGAATTTTTTCAAAAGGCACTTGACGTATTGAAAGAGAATAATTATGTTATAAAGGTTGGGTGACATAGATGACAAAACTACTTATAAAAAGATTTATAAAAGACTATGAAAACACGCAAAATTCCGATGTGCGTACGGCATACGGTAAATTTTCAAGCATAGTCGGAATAGTGTGCAATGCGATACTGTTCATAAGCAAACTGATTGTCGGAACACTGTCGGCGTCTGTTTCTATCACTGCCGACGCGGTAAACAACCTATCCGATGCATCATCAAGCATAATCAGTCTGCTTGGTTTTAAACTTGCAAGCCGTCCGGCAGATGAAGAACACCCTTACGGTCACGGGCGGTATGAATATCTGTCGGGACTTATGGTTGCCGTACTTATTATGGTAATCGGCGTTGAACTGTTCAAAAGCAGTTTGGATAAGGTACTTCATCCGTCAGCGGTTGAATTCAGCTGGGTTACTGTCGGTGTGCTTGCGTTTTCGATTTTGCTTAAAACGTGGATGGCATTGTTTAATACGAAAACAGGTAAAATGATTAACTCAAACACGCTTATAGCAACGGCGGCAGACAGCCGTAATGATGTTATAACGACAGGCGCAGTGTTGGCTGCGGCGATATTATCGCATTTTGTCGGCTTTGAGCTTGACGGCTGGATGGGTCTTGGTGTGGCGGTATTTATTTTGTACAGCGGTTTCGGACTTGTAAAAGACACGCTTGACCCTATGCTCGGAAAAGCACCGGAGAACGAACAGGTTGAAGAAATTCGTCAAAAGATTTTAAGCTATCCCGGTGTTTTGGGTACTCACGACTTAATGGTACACGACTACGGACCCGGCAGACAGTTTGCAAGTGTGCATGTTGAAATGGCGGCGGAAGGTGATGCTATGAAAAATCATGACGTCATAGATAATATTGAGCGTGATTTTATGAATGATGAAGGACTTCATATGATTGTGCATTTTGACCCGATTTCGACAAAGGACAATACAGTGAACGACCTTAGAATTTGGATTGGTGAAAAGGTAAAAGAGATTGACGAACGTCTGACAATTCATGACTTGCGTATAGTGTATGGTATTACGCATACAAACGTAATATTTGACTGCGTTGTTCCGCATAATATGGATATGACCGACAAGGAAGTCAAGAAAGCGATAAATGATATGGTAAAGGAAAAATATCCTACATATTACTGTGTAATCACGATTGATAAAAGCTATGCGGCAATGCCACACTGAGAAAGGAATATATAATGGACAAATTAAATTGGGCAGTGCTTGGTACGGGAGTTGTGGCAAATCAGATGGCGCAGGCAATGCAAGGTGTGGGGTGCAAACTTTACGCTGTAGGCAACAGAACGCACAGCAAAGCCGTTGATTTTGCTGATAAGTACGGCATTGAAAAGGTGTATGACGATTTGAACGATATGTTTTATGACGACAATGTGGACGTTATTTATATAACGTCACCGCATAACACGCATATTGATTTTATTATGAAAGCACTTGAAAACGGAAAGCATATTTTGTGTGAAAAGTCGATAACATTAAACAGCGTTGAATTGGAAAAGGCTTTAAAAAAGGCTGACGGGAAAAATCTTGTACTTGCCGAGGCAATGACGATTTATCATATGCCGCTATACAAAAAACTTATGAAACTTGTTGCGGACGGCGAAATCGGTGACGTGAGTATGATACAGGCGAATTTCGGAAGTTACAAGGACTATGATATGAAAAACAGATTTTTTAATATGAATTTGGCAGGCGGAGCAATGCTTGATATTGGTGTTTACGCAATTTCGCTTGCAAGATGTTTTTTGAAGTCAAAGCCCGACAATGTAATTTCAACGGTAAAATTTGCACCGAGCGGTGTTGATGAAATGTCGGGAATTGTTATGACAAACAAAGAGGGACAAATGACGGTTATTTCATTGTCGCTTCATACAAAACAACCGAAAAGATGTGTTATATGTGGTGATAAGGGATATATCGAGATTATGGAATATCCGAGAGCGTGTAAGGCGACGATTGTCTGCACCGAAACAGGCGAGCGAAAAGAAATCTGTGAGGGTGAAACCGAAAGAGCGTTGCAGTATGAAATGGAGGATATGGAGGAGGAGATTTCAAAGCGAAGCGGTTGTATGCTTAGGGAATATACAAAAGACGTTATGGAAATTATGACCGATATTCGTAATGAGTGGGGACTGAAATATCCTGAAGAACAATAAAAAACACAGTAAACAATTAAGGTTTACTGCGTCAGCGTATAGATAAAAGTGTACAGGCAAGCCGTATATCGAAGATAGGCTTGCCTGTCATTTTTTTATAGCTGTAAATTATAATAAAAATAATATTATGCACGTTCCGGATAATTTGCTGACATTCCGGCACAGTGAACGATTAATCATTTACTGAGTTTTTGCTATTCAAAATATTTGCGGTCAAGACTTCTGTATTGTATTGCCTCAGCTATGTGTTCACTTTTTATGTTTTCCGAGCCTTCAAGGTCGGCAATGGTACGAGCGACTTTCAAAATACGGCTGTGTGCTCTTGCACTCAAACCGAGATTGTCGAATGCGGCACGTAAAATTGCATTTTCTTCTTCGCCGAGCGGACAGAATTTTTTAAGCATACCTGCGTCAAGCTGTGAATTTGAGTAGATATTGTAATCTTTGTATCTTTCGAGTTGCAGTTTACGTGTTTTGTTTACGCGTTTTTTTATTTCGGCACTTGTTTCACTGTTTTCGGTCGAGCTTAAATCTTCATAATCAACATTCGATACTTCGACTTGAATGTCAATTCTGTCAAGCAACGGACCCGATATTCGACTGCGATAACGATTAACCTGTGTCGGAGTACAGGTACATTGTCTGCGACTGTCACCGAAATAACCGCATTTGCAAGGGTTCATACTTGCTATAAGCATAATGTTGCAAGGGTAGGTGAGAGTTGCGTTTACTCTTGAAATTGTGACGTTTCCGTCCTCTAACGGTTGACGCAAAACTTCAAGCGAATCACGTCTGAATTCCGGTAATTCATCAAGGAAAAGTATGCCGTTGTGGGCGAGGGAAAGCTCACCCGGTTTTGGAGTTGAACCTCCGCCCGACAAACCTGCAGATGAAATCGTGTGGTGCGGACTTCTGAAAGGTCTGTTTAAAATAAGCGGTTGGTCTTTCGGTAAAAGTCCGGCGATTGAATGTATTTTTGTCACTTCCAAAGCTTCGTCAAACGAAAGGTCGGGAAGTATGCTCGGCATACGTTGCGCAAGCATTGTTTTACCTGTTCCGGGACTGCCTATAAGAAGTACGTTGTGATTGCCGGCGGCGGCAATTTCAAGCGCACGCTTGACGTTCTCCTGACCTTTTACGTCGCAAAAATCAAGTACATTTGAAGCACTTGACGCAAAATAATTGGTAAGGTCAATTTTATGTACATTAATTTTCTGTATGTCACAAAAATGGTCGCATAATGCTTTCAAAGATGATACGGGATATATGTTTACACCTTCAATGACTGCTGCCTCGTCCGCGTTTTCGGTTGGTACAAACATATCGGTAAAACCGCTTTTGTACGCCGAAATAACCATAGGAAGTATGCCGTTTATCGGTTGTACGGTGCCGTCAAGCGAAAGTTCACCGAAAAACGCACATTTGCTTAAGTCCGGTGCATAAATCTGCTCCGTGGCGCATATAATAGAAAGTGCCATAGGTAAATCGTATCCCGAACCCTCTTTACGCTTGGAGGCAGGGGCAAGGTTTATGACAATGTGCTTTGCGGGAAAACGAAAGCCTGTGTTTTTTATGGCAGAACGTATGCGTTCTTTTGCCTCTTTAACGGCGGCGTCGGGTAAGCCTACTATATCAAATGCGGGTAAACCGTTTGAAATATCCGTTTCTACGCATACGGAAAATCCGTCTATACCTGAAAGTCCGCAGGAATATATGTGTGAAAGCATTTATATCACCTCAAGTAGTTGATTTTCTTCGGCTGAATACCATCAGTTTCATTGCTGCAAACGTAAGCGGTGTGCCGAGTATCGCCGCACAAATGTATGCAAGCGTTGAATTTAAGTTTAAAGCCGTAAAAATGAATACCATTAGGTATTGAAATATGAAATTCGGTATATAACTTATCGGAAATTTGAGAAACTTTTTAAGCGTCGGTCGTTGGTGAAACGTAAAGTGACAGTTTAAAAAGAATGATGTTATTATGCTGATTATATATCCGAATATAAAGTTGGAACGTGAGTGTTCGGCGATTAATCGCAGTGGGTTGTCCGGTGCGAGAAGCACATTGTGAAGAATGTCAAGTAATGTGGCTGTGCCGACCGATACGGCAGTGTTCACAATGCCCAAAAGCATAAATATAACAAATTGCACCGTCATAAAAGGACGTATTACACGCATCATATTCGGCGAAATACGTTCTTCAAGACGTACACGCAAATTTGAAAGAAGGCGCTCCAAATTAATCATCTCTCCTTTGAAATAATACTTACATTATATACTAAATCACGGATAAAAACAATAGTATTGAGGTTTAAAAAATAAAAATGTAAAAATTATAAAAAAACACTTGACAAATAAGTTAGGGTGTGCTATACTATTATAGCACTCTGAGAGAGGCACTAAGTTAAATATCGCGGGGTAGAGCAGTTGGTAGCTCGTCGGGCTCATAACCCGAAGGTCGCTGGTTCAAGTCCAGTCTCCGCAACCATTTGTATGTACACCCACATCAATGAAATATTGATGTGGGTGTATTTTTTATTTTAAATATTATGAGTAATCAAAAAAACACTGTGACAAAGCACAGTGTTTTTTTATCATACAGTCTTAGGTTGGGGAACAGTTGACTGGTTTTGACGATTTAGAATCGGTATAATTCTTTTTGCGACAAGTGCTGCAAGGATTGCAAGGGCGATATTACCCGGAGCGACAAGCACGAAACACGACATAACTGTTTTACCGATACTGACAGGTGCATTAATAACAAAGTTACATATAATATAGAAATAAATCGCACCCAAAACGTATACGAATGCCATACCGGCAAAGCTTGCACCGAGTATTCTCAAGAATGACGGATTTTGTTTCTTTTCGACAATAAGTCCTGTTACGAATGCTCCTATAATGAAGGCTACCAAAAAGCCGAAACTTGGTTTTAGCACATAGCTGAAACCTCCGCCTTGTGTAAACACAGGTATTCCGATAAGTCCCATAAGCACGTATACCGCAACGCTTATTGCGCCCTTTTTAGAACCGAGCAAAAGACCTGCCAATGTTGTAAATGTTATTTGCAAAGTAAAAGGCACAAGCGGAACCGGAATTCTTATAAACGCTCCGATTGCCGAAAGTGCAGTGAACAATGCACACAAAATTAAATCTCTTGTTGTAAATTTCTTCTTCATTTGAAAATTTCCTTTCTAACTTAAAAACTGAGATAATTATATATTATAAAAGTTTAATTGTCAACCTAAAAATTAAACAAAGGTTTACAATTATCTTATTTACTTTTTGGTAAATAAATGCTATAATAAAAATATTAAGATAATTCAAAGTGACAGAGGTGGCTTTATGTATACAAAAGAATATTTCAGACAACAGTTATCGGATATAATATCGCCTATAGAAAAGTATTACAACGGCGGAAAGGTACAGTATGCAAGACACAGTGCGTGGTACGAAAATCTTTCGGCGGACGTTGAGGCTTTTGCACGTCCGCTATGGGGACTTGTGCCGTTTTGGGCAGGCGGCGGTGAAAATGAAACGTTTGAAAAGTTATATATAACCGGTATAACAAGCGGTGCGGATAAAAAAAATGACGGTTACTGGGGCGATTGCCACGATAAAGACCAACGTTTTGTTGAAATGGCTGCATTTGCATACGGTTTGATTTTTGCACCGGAAAAGGTATGGGAGCCGCTTAAATCCACTGCGAAAAAAAACTTTGAAAAATGGCTTTATTCTATAAATGACAAGGAAGTTTGTGACAGCAACTGGACATTTTTCAGAGTGCTTGTCAACGTTGCTTTAAAAAAGGTCGGCAGAAAATACAGTCAAGAACAGTTGGACAAAGATATTGCAAGGATAGATGAATTCTATCTTGGCAACGGCTGGTACATAGACGGACTGCATGGACAAAAGGATTATTACATTGGTTTTGCATTCCATTTTTACGGATTGATTTATGCCGTTGCAATGGAGGACGACGACAAGGAGCGTTCCGATATATACAAGGAACGTGCAACGGAATTTGCAAAAACGTTCATATATTGGTTTGACGAGGACGGCGAGGCACTTCCTTACGGTCGTTCACTCACATATCGTTTTGCACAAGCGGCGTTTTGGGGCGCTTGTATTCTGGCGGGTATAAGACCGTTTTCGCTTGGTGTTATGAAAGGAATATTAATAAGAAACATTGAAAATTGGCTTTCAAAAAATATATTCGATACAAGCGGAATTTTATCTGTCGGATACGATTATTCAAATCTTCTTATGGCAGAGCATTATAATGCACACGGCTCACCTTATTGGGGACTTAAAGCATATATATTCCTTATGTTGTCTGATGACCATGAATTTTGGTCTTGCGATATTGAAGAAATGCCTAAACTTGACGAACTTAAACTTATAAAAGAGGCAGATATGCTTGTATCAAGACGAAACGGCAAGAGTATTGCATATCCGGCAGGAACAATTACCGATTTTGCGTGCGGTCAGATTGTGCCGAAATATTTGAAATTTGCATACAGTGCTCATTTTGGATTTAATGTTATGAGAAGTAATGTAAGCATTGATGAGGCGGCTTGCGACAGTATGCTTACGTTTGTTGTTGACGGCGCGGTGTTGGTACGCAGACATTTGAAGTCATACAATGTCGAAAATGACAGAGTTGTAATAGAATGGTCGCCGTTTAAGGGGATTGACGTTAAAACCGTTATAACTCCGACATCGTTCGGTCATACAAGAAGTCACGAAATTAATTCGGAATATGATTGTGTTGCGTATGACGCAGGTTTTGCGGTTGCATCAAGAGATAAGGACAACATTAAAACAAAGGATTCGTTTATTGCGCAAGCGAGGAATGATTTTCAATTCTGTGAAGTCCTTACGGAAACGGGTGGCGAGGGCTGTATAATCGAATCATCACCGAACACAAATATCAGATATTCAAAAACGGTTATACCGGCAATGAAATACGAAATCCATAAGGGCAAAAACGAAATAAAAACACTTATAAGAGATCACTTGGAGGGATAATATGATACCGAACGATCCTGCTATATTGCTTAGCTTTGTCAACACAAAACTTCGTGATTTTTATTCAAATCTTGACGATATGTGTGACGATATGGAGCTTGAAAGAAAAACTATTGAGGATAAACTGTCACTGATTGGGTACAAATACAGTGAAGAAAGAAATCAGTTTATATAAAGGAGCAGAAATGACGGAAACAGAGATAAAAAGTATGATAGACAAAGACCTGTATGAGAGTATTTTAAACGCTTTTACATGGGAAAAGGTCAGAGAACAGAAGAATTATTATTATACCGATAAAGCGGGTATACTTAGAGAAAAACGTATAATGGTAAGAATAAGAGTGGTGGGTGAAGTGGCGAAAATACAGGTGAAACTTCACAAAAACGAAAACAGCCCTTTGCAGATTTGCGAAGAAAATGAATTTGAAACGGAAGAAGTACCTGATATTATAAATGCCGAACTTGCAAAAGAGATAACAGGCGAGGATGTGGGCGAGCTTTATAAAATGGGCTGTGCCGTAACGATAAGAAACAGCCTTGTGCATAACGGATCGGAATTATGCCTTGATAAAACGACATATTTCGATAAAACGGATTATGAAGTTGAAGTCGAATATGAAGAAAAAATCAGTGCGGATTTACTTATGAAACTTACTTCTCTCGGAGTGAGATTTAACGAAAAATGCGTCGGAAAGTTTTCACGCTTTCTTGCAGAGTATAAAAATCAGGAGTGATACAGATGGATTATAAACGTGTAAAAAGCGGTCGTGAAAAAGGGCTTGTATGGCTGGCATTGATTTTGACTGCTGTAATATTGGTTCAATGCGTTATGAATATAGTGCTTATTGTTTCAAACCGTCAGACAAAAGCTATGTTTGATGAGGCTTTGCAGGGACAGCTCACTATGCAGGAGGAAATCAATTCTTTGAAAGGCATTGATAACGGTAATACGGAAAATACAGATAATGCGGAAAATTCAGAAAATACAGCTGATTTTGAAAACAGTGCAGAAGAAAACGGAAATCAATAAATGTGGGGTAAAAATTTATGAGAGCAGTGTCACTGACAAACAGAGGCGGTCGTAAAAACAATGAAGATTATGTAGGTTACGCAAATTCGGATAAGTTGTGGTGCTTTGTCGTGTGCGACGGATTGGGCGGACAGAGCTTCGGCGAGGTTGCGTCGGAGATTGTGTGTGAAACGGTTTGTAAATCGTTTAAAAAAGCACCTGAACTTTCGGGTAAGGCGTTATACAGATATATCGAAAAGGCGGCGTCTGTTTTGGGTGAGGAACGAGAGAGTACAAAATCGAATATGTCGAGTACGATTGTTGCATTGGTAACTGACGGTGAAAAAGCCGTGTGGGCACATTCCGGCGACAGCCGTCTTTACTACATATCAAAAAAGAGAATTTCGCAGATTACGGACGACCATTCTATCGCATTCAGAGATTTTAAAGAGGGGATAATTACATTTGATGAAATACGTACAAGCCCTAATCAAAATAAATTGTTGTCATCGATAAGTGACATTGATGATTTGAATTTTGATGTGTCGGAAGTGATTGACTTGAAAAAAGGTGACGCTTTTGTACTTTGTACAGACGGTTTTTGGGAATATGTTTATGAAGATGATATAGAAAAATCGTTCGCAAAAACAAAGTCACCGAAAGAATGGCTTGAAAAAATGCTCGAAAGCCTGCACGAAAACGAAAAAGAAAATAATGATAATTACAGTGCAATAGCTGTGGAAGTATAATAAAAAGACTGCCTAAATCGGCAGCCTTAATTTTTGCTTGATTAGTTTTTCGGAACTGTTTCCCAGTCCTTTAAAAATCTTTCGATACCCTTGTCTGTAAGTGGGTGGTGAAGCATTTGAGCAATTACCTTATAAGGAACTGTTGCGATGTCACAACCTGCTCTTGCGGCGTCGATAACGTGGATAGGATTTCTGATACTTGCGGCGATAATTTCTGTTGGGATTTCGTGAATTTTGAAAATATCAGCGATTTCTTCAATAAGAATCATACCGTTTGTACCGATGTCGTCAAGTCTGCCAAGGAACGGACTTACATATGTAGCGCCTGCTCTTGCGGCAAGAAGTGCCTGTGCGGCTGAGAAGATAAGAGTTACGTTAGTCTTGATACCAAGAGCTGTAAGCTTTTTAACAGCCTTTAGACCTTCTGCACACATAGGAATTTTTATAACAATGTTCTTGTTGATAGCTGCAAGAGGTTTAGCCTCTTCAACCATTTTATCAGCCTCAAGAGAAATAACTTCGGCACTGATAGGACCGTCTACAATAGTTGTGATTTCCTTAACAACTTCAACAAAATCTCTGCCCTCTTTTGCGATAAGAGACGGATTTGTTGTAACACCGCAGATGACGCCCATATCATTTGCCTGTCTGATTTCATCTACATTGGCAGTATCTACAAATAATTTCATTTGAACTTCCTCCTAAATTTATTTCTGTATATTATTATATAAAAAAATGGGTGTATAGTCAATAGATATGCTTGAAAAAAAGCAATAAATGTTGTATAATCAGAATGTCGATAAATATAAAATTTTGGAGGTGGATATAATGGCTAAGTTTTCATATCAGCCTAAGGGTGTCTGTTCTGTACAGATAGATTTTGAGGTAGAAGACGGAGTTGTCAGAAATGTACACTTCACAAGAGGTTGTAACGGTAATACGCAAGGTATAAGCGCTCTTGTTGAGGGTATGAATATTGACGATGTTATTTCGAGATTAAAGGGTACAAACTGTAACGGACGCGGTACGTCTTGTCCTGACCAGCTTGCAATAGCATTGGAACAAAGTAAAAATATGTAATAAAAATCATTGAACCTTCATATACTGTATATAAGTCAGTGTATGGAGGTTTTTGTTTTGCAGATAGTTACATTAAAGAAGAACACGCTTATAAGACACTTTATATTTTTATTAATACTTGCAATCGGCTTTGGTACTGTGGTTATATCGCAGAATACACATACGGAAACAGCAGAGGTAAAGCTGTATTACGTTGACGCACAAATGCTTAGATTGATTCCAGTAAAAACTCAAATACCGCAGATGAGTACGCAGAAAATGGCACAAAGAGTAGCGGACGAGCTTGTTGAGGGATATGACGACAATCCGAAAATAAGGCGAATTATTCCGAACGTCAAACATGGTATAAAGGTGAAAGTGCTTGACAGGATTGCGTATGTGGATTTAAAACAGGAATTGGTGGACAAGCACCCCGAGGGTCGTGATTTGGAACTGCTTACAGTGTATTCAATCGTTAATTCGCTTACAGGACTTGACGGGATTGTGAATGTAAGGTTTACGATAGACGGCAAGCGGCAAAAAGATTTTAAGGGCTACATTGATATGAGGGAAACTTTTATTCCGGATTATTTTATATAAATACAATATATTGATAAGCAAGCATAAAAATTGTGCTTGCTTTTTTATATTGTATTCAATTTGTAAAATAAAATGTATTGCATTTATAATCCAACTGTGCTATAATATACTACAAGATATAGATATACAAAAATATCAAGGACACAAAATATAGTGGTTACATAGTATTTGAGATTTGCATAAAACACGCATAAAGACGTGCTTTCTGCATATTTTTTTTGAGCGATAATACTGTATATAGTGTTTTATACAGAGAAGGGGTTAATAAAAAATGAAAGTACAAAAGCGTGACGGCAGAATTGTTGAATACAATGCTGACAAGATAACAGCCGCCATTAAAAAAGCGAATGTTGAGGTGGACAATTCGCAAAAAGTCAGTGACGCCTTGATAGAAGAGGCGATAGGAAACGTTGAAAAAACAGACAAGGAAGTAATTCCCGTTGAAACGATACAAGATATAATCGAAAAAACGCTTGTTGCACACAACAAGTATGTACTTGCGAAAAAGTATATGATATACAGATACCAACGCAGTCTTTTGAGAAAGTCGAATACAACAGATGAATCAATCCTAAAGCTAATCAGAAACGAAAACAAGGAGCTTGCGGAGGAAAATTCAAATAAGAATACTGTTCACGCGTCTACACAGCGTGACTATATAGCAGGTGAAGTGTCGCGTGACCTTACAAGACGTATGCTGTTGCCGGAGCATATCACAATGGCACATCAAAACGGCATACTTCATTTTCATGACGCGGATTATTTTATACAGCCGATTTTTAACTGCTGTCTTATAAATATCAAGGATATGCTTGACAACGGTACTGTTATGAACGGTAAAATGATTGAATCGCCTAAGAGCTTTCAGGTTGCCTGTACCGTCACAACGCAGATTATTGCGGCGGTTGCAAGTAATCAGTATGGCGGACAGTCCGTAAATGTGGCACATTTGGGAAAATATTTAAGAAAGAGCCGCGACAAGTTTATGGCTGAAACACAGGAAAAATTCAAGGATACGTTAAGCCGGGAAGATATTGAGAAAATAGTTGAAATGCGTGTCGATGATGAATTAAGATCGGGTGTACAGACTATTCAATATCAGATTAATACGCTTATGACAACGAACGGACAGTCGCCGTTTGTGACTTTGTTCCTATATATTGACGAAAATAACGAATACGTTGACGAAAACGTAAGAATTATCGAAGAAATTCTTCGTCAAAGACTTGACGGTATTAAGAATGAACAGGGTGTATATGTTACACCTGCATTCCCAAAACTTATATATGTGCTTGATGAAAACAACTGTCTAAAGGGCGGTAAATACGATTACGTTACGAAACTTGCGGTTAAATGTTCCGCTAAAAGAATGTATCCAGACTATATTTCAGCAAAGAAAATGCGTGAAAATTATGAGGGTAACGTGTTCAGCTGTATGGGCTGTCGCTCGTTCCTTTCACCTTGGAAAGACGAAAACGGTGAGTACAAGTGGGAGGGAAGATTTAATCAAGGTGTTGTAAGTATAAATCTTCCGCAAATCGGACTTGTGGCTAAGGGCGATGAAGAAAAGTTTTGGAAACTGTTTGACGAACGCTTGGAGCTTTGCTATGAGGCACTTATGTGCCGTCATAAAGCATTGGAGGGCGTTGTGTCTGACGTAAGCCCTATTCACTGGCAGTACGGCGCTATAGCACGTTTGAAAAAAGGTGAAACGATTGATAAATACTTGCACAATGGGTATTCTACGTTGTCACTCGGATATATCGGTCTTTATGAACTTACTTATCTTATGACCGGCGAAAGCCAAACAAGCGGTAAAGGTAAAGAATTTGCACTTAAAGTAATGTATCATATGCGTGACGCGGCGGAAAAGTGGAAAGAGGAAACAGGACTTGGTTTCAGTCTTTACGGCACACCTGCGGAAACGTTATGCTATCGTTTTGCTAAAATTGATTATGAGAAATTCGGACCGATTAAGAATGTTACCGATAAGGGTTATTATACAAATTCTTACCACGTTGACGTCAGAGAGAAAATCAATGCTTTTGATAAATTCGATATTGAAAGCGAATTCCAAAATATTTCGCTCGGCGGTGCGATTTCTTATGTGGAAATACCGAATATGCAGAATAACCTGCCTGCACTTGAAACGCTTGTGAAATATATTTATGATAACATTCAGTACGGCGAATTTAATACAAAATCGGACTATTGCCAAGACTGCGGCTTTGACGGTGAGATTATGATTAATGACAATATGGAATGGGAATGTCCGCAATGTCATAATAAAGACCACAGTAAATTGAATGTTACAAGACGTACTTGCGGTTATCTCGGCGAAAATTTTTGGAATACGGGAAAGACGAAAGAGATTAAGAGCAGAGTTTTGCATTTGTAATAAGGGAAAATAACGTGAAAAATCACGTTATTTGATTTAATTGTCCGTGCGATTTTCGCCTATGGCGAACGCACATGGACATAATTTCCACTTAACGCCTTGTCAGCCCACAAGCAAGAGCAGTTAAGGTTTTTAATTACTATTTGTGGGCAGAAATGCTGTGGAAATTAATTATGTATTATGGAAATATAAAGAAAACTGACATTGCAAACGGAACTGGCGTGAGAGTATCGCTTTTTGTCAGCGGTTGCAGACGTCACTGCAAGGACTGTTTTAACAGTGAAACGTGGGATTTTTGCTATGGCAATGAGTTCACGGACGATACAATGAACGAAATTATAACCGCAATGGATAAGGAGTATATAAAAGGTTTCAGCCTGCTCGGCGGTGAGCCTTTTGAAAAGGAAAATCGCGTGGCGGTACAATATATTTTAAAAACAATAAAGGAACATTTTCCGAATAAAACCGTATGGTGTTACAGTGGTTTTACTTTTGAAGAGCTTGTCGGAGAATGCGAAGATATTTTAAAGTATATTGACGTGCTTGTTGACGGTGCGTTTGTGGCGGAAAAGAAAAATTTGAAATTGAAATTCAGAGGCTCTGAAAATCAAAGAATTATAAATGTAAAGAAATCACTTGAAGATAAAACAGTGACGGAACTTACAGAAGGGGAATACGATGAATACTAAACAATTTGTTAGAGTGGCAATGCTTACGGCGTTGGCGTGCGTACTTACTATCGTGCCGAAAGTGCCGATAGGCGGCGGATATGTGCATTTCGGCGACTGCATAATTTATGTGGCTGCAATGATACTCGGACCTATACCCGGTGCGGTTGTCGGAGCGATAGGACATAGCTTGGCAGATTTTATTTCGGGTTATCCGATATTCTGTATACCGACATTTATTATTAAAGGTATTATGGGATTTGCAATCGGTAAAATCGTTTACGGACACGTTGATATAAAACATTTTATAATCGGCGGTATCGCTGCACTTGTGATTGTTACAGGCGGTTACTTTGCTGCGGAAATTCCGCTTATGGGATATGAAACCGCACTTGTATCGCTTATTTCATCACCGATACAGTGGTGTATGAGTATGGTTGCATCGGCGATTATTGTACCGATATTGATTAAAAACAGAAAAAGAATAGGATTTTAATTAAAAACACACAGTCTGTTTTCATTGGACTGTGTGTTTTTTTTAGTTATGTACTTTATCACTTTTTGGAGCAGGCTGTGTTTTTTGAGGGGTTCTTAGATGTATAAGCTCCAATAATTTTAAAATACTGTTTTTTAAGCCATATTTTACGATTGGTTTTTCTATATAGTTGGTTATGATTATTCCCGCCAATATTGAAACAGTCCAACAAATTAAGGTTAATCCGTCCATTGCGGCTCTGTCGTTCATTACGGGACTTTGTGTGCTGTAAGGTATGTTGTGATTTTTTAGGAATATAAATACATTCTGGTGCCATAGGTACACCGTATATGATATTGATGAAAGGAAAACGAAAAATTTATTTCCCCATATTTTCTTTTCCCAAAAACCGTATGAAAAACAAGCGGTGAAAAGGAAAAGTGCTATTAATACAGAGAATATTCCTCTGTACAAAAAGCGAAAATACACATCGCCCGCAACTCCGTTCGGGAATGAAATCTTTCTAAGCCAGCACATATATCCGAAAGCAGAGAAAATACTCAAAGCGGATATAATTGTCATGCACAATTTGAGTTTATCTATACATTTTACTTTGTTTCTTACATATACCACGAAATATGCGGAAATCATTCCAAAAGCAAATACGTCAAAATAAATAGGTGTTATTGCCGACATTATAGGCTGTGATATGTTTGCATTTGCCATAAGTATAAATCTCAGCAATACAGCCACTAAAGACATAATGACTGTTGTAAGAACAGGTTTCTTGCGGAACGGAATACATATAAGCGGAAACAGAACATAAAACTGAACTTCAACACTCATTGTCCAAGCGGTAGAAATGGTTGTTCCGATAGTATGCGAATCAAAGTTATGAATGAAAAGCAAATGCATTATAACATTGTGAGCAACATTCGTAAAACTTTTGGGATCATACATTCCGCCTATATATGAAAAACTCGGAATTAGAATAGTCAGAATAAGCATTATGACATATGAAGGATAAATTCTTCTTGCACGCTTTATAAAGAAATTCTTCCAACCTCTGAACTCACATTCGCCAAACATACTTCGTGCGATAGGATAGAAAAGACAAAATCCGCTCAACACGAAGAAAGAATCTATGGCTACATAGCCGTAACGTTGAAATATTTCAAAATTAAATAAATACTTGTCAGGGCTTATTTTTAAATTATAAAAAATCCAACTTTGTGAAGTGAACCCCAAAATTTAGACAAAATTAAATATTAACTTGCTTGTGAATGAGTTCGGTATTGTACCGGACTCATTCCTTTTAGCTTTAAAGAAATTCTTTCATTGTTGTAATAATCAATATATCTTTTTAATTCATCTATGAAAGCTTTGACACTTTCAAATTTTTCACCATAAAACATTTCAACTTTTAATCTTCCGAAGAAGTTTTCCATTGCACCGTTGTCCATACAGTTTCCTTTTCTAGACATACTTTGTACAATATTGTGTTCTGATAGTAAACGTTGATATTCCGAATGTTGGTATTGCCAACCTTGGTCAGAATGGAATAATGGTTTCGCATTAGCGGGCAGCTTTTTGAATAAACCATCAAGCATTTCTCTAATTTGCTGCAAATTTGGACTTAATGAAATTGAGTATGACACAATTTCTCGATTATACAAATCCATTACAGGTGACAAATATACTTTATCATTACACACTTTAAATTCAGTTACATCAGTTGCTAGTTTTTCAAAAGGTTTTGTAGCTGCAAATTCTCTGTTAAGTAAGTTGTCGGCTATTTTGCCGATTTCTCCTTTGTATGAACGATATTTACTGTTTTTGCGTTGTTTTCCTTTGAGATTAAGTTCTTTCATCAGTTTCAACACAGTTTTATGGTTAATTGTATATCCTTTTTGTCTTAATACAATTAAGATTCTGCGGTAGCCGTATCTGCCTTTATTAGCTAAAAATATATATAGTATTTCTTGTTTTTCTTTCTTGTATTTATCTTTGATTGGATGTTGTATATAGTAATAAAAAGTACTACGGGCTAAACCTGATAATTGCAGCAAGTCTTTTAACGGATATTTTTGCCTTAATTCATTGACTATTGCTGCTTTTTCTCTTCTTTTAACATTCTTTTCCGAACTAAGGCACTGAGTTTTTTTAAGTATTCATTCTCCATTCTTAATCGCTGATTTTCGGCAATTAAATCTTCTTCAATTTTCTTATCAAGTTTGGGTGGACGACCTTTTGCTATTCCATCTACTTTACTGGCTCTACCTCGTCTTTCTTTCATCAGACCTTCGGCTCCTTCTTCCAAGAATATGCGTTCCCATTTCGATATTACATTATGTTTAACATCGTATTTTCTCTCTGTTTCCATTATACCCAAATGGTTTTCTCGCATATCCATTATAACAGATAGTTTGAATTCTGGCGAGTGTTTTCTATATTTTTGCCCTTTCTTTGCCATAAAAATATGCACCTCCAAAAGTGTCTAACTTTTGGGGTGCATATCATTGCTGGAATGTGTGAAATATTACTATAAAAATAAGTGATATTGCTCTCATTCCGTCCAAAGCGTAAAGATAGCCGGGAATATCGCTTTGACGTGAATTATTCATTTGTTTCCCTCCTGCTGTACATAATGCCGATTATAACAGTGACCAATATTATTGCGGCGGTTATACTAAGACCTATAATCATTATTTTAGGCATATGACCGCAACTCATTATTGCCCATTTTATTCTTTCGATACCTTTTTCTGACGGTAAATCGGCTGCGTATGCAAATGTGGAAGACATAGTGCATAACATCACCCAAACAGCTAATATAAATTTTTTCATATGTTTTCCTCTCTGTAAGTCTATAATATAAGACTGTTTATTGAATTATAATTGCTGTACCCGATTGCGCAGGGGCAGGGGTTACGTTTTGAGTATTTTGTGCTTGTGCGGGTTCGTCTGTTGCCGATTGTGTATTGCTGTTTTGTACGTTTGATGTGTCGGCTGTTGGATTTGTTGTACTTGTTGGGTTTGTTGTATTTGTTGTGCTTGCTGTATTTGATGTATCGGTTGAAGTAGCTGTTGTGGCTGTTTCACCGCTTTCAGGGGCGATTGTTGTCACAGCGGCTTGATAATTAATATCGTCAAGTCTGTGGAATGTATATCCCTCTGAAATCAAATATTCTATAATCATTGGCAAAGCGTCAGCCGTAGTTTGTTTAGCGGCGGCATCGTGCATAAGAATGACAACATTTTGACCTTCCGGCATATTTGACTTTAGGTAATCCAAAAGACCTTGTGCATCTTTCTTTTTACCCTCTGCGTCACCGTTTAGCGCGTTCCAGTCACAATAATAATAACCGTTTTCTTTCAATACTGGTTTACATTCTTGTTTTACCGGTGAAAAACTGTCGGCACTTGATTTGTAGCTGCCGCCCGGAAAACGTACAAGCTTCATTGTTTGAGTTCCTCCGGTTACTGCGTCAATTTTTTGGAAACAAGCATTCACTTCATTAATAAATGTGTCTGTTGACGCATATAATTTCTCATAGTTATGTCCGTCCGAGTGATTGGCTATAAGATGTCCTTCTTCGTATACACGTCTTGCCATATCAAAGTTTGAGTCGATAAGTGAACCGACTTCAAAGAACGTGGCTTTAATATTGTACTTTCTCAAAGTATCAAGAATTTGCGGAGTTATATTTTCTGTAGGACCGTCATCAAATGTAAGATAACAACGCTTTTCCTGTACTGAATCTTTAACGATTTGAAGCAGGTCGTTTTCTTCCGTTGCGGGAGGAATGTTTAATGTACTTGTTTGTACCGGCTCTACGGTCGGAACGACATTTTCTGGATTTTCTGTTGCTTCGATTGATACATTATTTGTATTTTGCTGTTCGTTGTTACCTTTTTTCATCGAAACGGCAACTGCGACAACAATAATGATTGCTATAAGAACTATAAAAATAATAGCCGCACGGATACGTTTTTTTCTAAGACGTTCACGTCTGCGGCGTTCACGACGTCTCATTTCAAATTCGGTTGCATTAGACATAATTAAAATCCCCCTAAAAAGCTGATATATCATTATTATATACCAATTTACAATAAAATTCAACATTATTATCAACATTATTATTAAAGAATAAAAATAAATAAAGAAAGGGTATGATAAACAATGAAAAAAGTGATTTTGGTAATTTTTTGCACGGCTATTTTGATGAGCGGTTGTTCATCTAATACCGCCGATACGGTCAGCAATGACGTACAACAGGTGAACGTGTCATATGACCAAATGAATAATGAGGGGATTGGTTGGGGATTTGTACGCAAGAAAGGTGCACCGCCCGAAATACCTAATTCACAAAAGGAAGTGCTTAGAAAATATGATTGCTATTATATAGATGAAAATGCACCGAAAACACTATATCTGACGTTTGACGAGGGGTATGAAAACGGCTACACGTCAAAGATTTTGGACGTTTTGGAGCAGACTTCAACGCCTGCGGCATTCTTTGTGACAGGTCCGTATCTTGAAAATCAGCAGGAATTGGTGCAGAGAATGATTGATGGCGGTCACATTGTCGGAAACCATACCGTAAATCACCCGAATTTACCGAAACAGAGCGTTGAAACGGAGCAAAAAGAACTTTCCGATTTGAATAAAATGTGTGAGGAAATGTATGGCGTGAGTATGAAATATATGCGTCCGCCGGAGGGAGAATACAGTGAACGGGTGCTTGCGGTTGCAAAGGATATGGGATACAGGACAATTCTGTGGAGCTTTGCGTACAAGGATTGGGACATAAATATGCAGCAGGGGGCGGACTATGCGTTTAATCAAGTTACGCCGTATCTGCATGACGGTGCTGTTTTACTTCTTCACGCAGTGTCCTCCGACAATGCAAATGCTTTGGAAGATATAATAAATTACGCAAAAAATGAGGGATATACGTTTAAAAGCCTTGATGAATTGCAATAATTAAGAAAAAAACATAAAAACTCTTAAAAAACACTTTATTAATTCATCATTTTGGTGTATAATTAAATTATTATAATGTATTTTAGAGAGGAAATTGATAAAATGAGAGAGGCAAGTTTTGATTTCGGTAAGAAACCGCCTGTTGACGGTTACACAAAAGTGACTGAAAAATCTGTTTACACAAAGGAAAAAGGTTTTGGACTTTCGGAAGTCGCAGAGGCTGACGAAAGAAAAATCGGTGAAAAGGAATTAAACAGAGATTTTCTTTTTATGGGTGGAAAGTCATTTATCGTTGATATTGAAAACGGCGAATATATTGTACGCGTTTCTACGGGCGACTATGTTGACGAAGGCGATGTTATGACATTCTACAACGTCAACGGTGAAAAATACGGCGTATGGGTAAGTGACGGTACTGTTGTGGAAAGAGTGTTCCCTGTTACAGTTACTGACGGCAAGATTGAATTTGCATTTGAAATGGGTAAGCATACTTGCCTTAACAGCATTGATATTGCACAGAAGCAAGACATTGAAGTTAAGAATGTTAAAAGTGCCGTTATCGCAAAACGTGATACGGCTTCGGTTAAATTGACTTGGGATAAAGCCGACGGCGTTATCGGTTACAGAGTGTCACGCAGAAATCCGAAGAATAACGAAATTGATAAGGTTCAGGAAGTTATTACAGAGGAATTTGTTGACGGTGACGTTACAATATGCGATAAATTTGAATACAGCGTGTGTGCATTGTATGCACATAAGTTCTGTTCGGATAAGTCTGTTACGATTGATGTTGAAGTCGTTGACGGCAAGAGCGTTGCAGGCGAGATAACAGAGCTTGACGCAAAGGAAACTCCTAATTCCGTAACACTTGTATGGAACGGATTTAAGGAGGCAGTTTGGTACAACATTTACCAAAAAGCACCTTACGGTATTTACAAGTACATAGGAAAAACAGAAGAAACACATTTCATTGATGATAAAGTAATAACAAACGTACCTTTCGTATATGCGGTTGAGGCTGTTACAACAAGCGGTATATCAAAACGCAGTGAGGTAACAATAGATATGGAGGCTAAGCCGAAGAAACGCAAAATGGAAACGTTGGGCAGAGGTGCCGTTGCAATGATGACAGAAAACGGCGTATTCCTCAGCTGGCGTCTTAATGCGTATGAATACGAACAGGACATTAACTTTATAATTTTAAGAAACGGTGAAAAGATTACAGATGTAATCACCGATTCTACAAACTATCTTGACAAAGACGGTAAACCGGAAGACGTTTACACAATCAAAGCCGTAAAGGGTAATAAGGCTGAGAAAAAGGGTGCGGAAGTTAAAGTTGTAAATGCACCTTATATATCAATTCCTCTTGACAAGCCTGAAAACTTTGTTGACCCTGACGGCAATTCATATCCTTATACCGCAAATGACGCGTCTGTTGCAGACCTTGACGGTGACGGCGAATACGAAATCATTCTTCGTTGGGACGCAAACGGTAAGGATAACTCACACAAGGGTATAACGGGTGAATGTTTGCTTGACGCATACAAGCTTGACGGTACAAAGCTATGGAGAATTAATCTCGGACGTAATATCCGTTCGGGTTCACACTATACACAATTTATGGTGTATGACTTTAATAATGACGGTAAGGCAGAACTTGTATGCAAAACAGCAGACGCAACTGTTGACGGTAAGGGTAACGTAATCGGTGACAAGGACGCGGATTACAGAAATAAGGACGGTTTCATTCTTGAAGGTCCTGAATATTTGACATTGTTCAACGGTGAAACAGGCGAAATTATGGATACTGTCGATTATGATCCGCCGAGAGGCAACGTTCGTGAATGGGGCGATTCTTGGGGTAACAGAGTCGACCGTTTCCTTGCCTGCGTAGCATATCTTGACGGTGAAAATCCGAGCGTTGTAATGTGCAGAGGTTACTATGACCACGGTTGTCCGACAGTACTTGTTGCATATGACGTAATTGACAATAAACTTGTTAAGCGTTGGAAATTCCTTGCTAACAAGGATCAGAATATCGAATACACAAATCAAGGTAACCACAATCTTGGTGTCGGTGATATTGACGGCGATGGACTTGACGAAATCGTTTACGGCGCAATGGCTGTTGACCATGATGGTAAGGGTATTTACTCAACAGGCCTTGAACACGGCGACTGTATGAACCTTGGTAACTTCACAAAGAAAACACCTAACCTTGACTTCTTCCAAATTCACGAACACGACAGTGCCGAATATGGTTTTGAAGTGCGTGACCCTGCAACAGGCGAGATTAAGTGGGGTAAGTTTACAGGCCGTGACACAACAAGAGGACTTTGCGCGAAGATTGACCCGAGATATGAAGGCAATCAGTGTTGGGTAATGGACGATGGTATCTACACAATGGAGGGTGAACTTATCAATGAAAAAGGCCCTGAATCAATAGATTTTGCTATTTGGTGGGACGGCGACCTTATCCGTGAACTTCTTGACCACGAATTTGATGATGAAAAGGCAGTCGGTTATCCGAAAATTTATAAGTGGGATTATGAAAACAACAAACTTGTGACAATTCTTGACCCTAAGGGTACTCTGTCAAACAACTGGAAGAAGGGTACACCTTGTATCCAAGCTGATATTTTGGGTGACTGGAGAGAAGAAGCTGTTTGGAGAAATGAGGACGATACGGAACTTCGTATTTACACAACAACAGATCTTACAGACCACAAGTTCTATACGTTTATGCACGACAGTGTTTACAGATTAAGCGTTGCATTCCAAAATACCGCTTACAATCAGTGTACACAAACAGGTTTCTATATAGGTCCTGAAATGGATAAACCGCCTGTACCTAACAACGAATATGTGAGAGGAATTAACATTCCTGAATTTACGGAAGACATTGACGAAATTTAGCATTTAATGTATACTATGTATCAAATCCTTTACAAAACGATTGATATTTTATGTAAATTAGGAAAAAAAACAATAACATTGTTGACCTTTTGCAAAAAGTAGGTTAGAATATAGAAGAATAATATGGAGGATTGTGCATGAGGATAATATCTGGAATCAGACGCGGACATAAACTTTTTGAATTTGAGGGTGATGATGTTCGTCCTACGACTGACAGAGTTAAGGAGTCTGTATTTAATATAATTCAGACGTTTATACCCGATGCGGTGTGCCTTGATATGTTTGCCGGCAGCGGTGCTTTGAGCTTTGAGGCGATTTCACGCGGTGCAAAAAAAGCCGTTTGCCTTGATAAAGACAAGCGTTCGATTGATATTATCAAGAAAAATGCAGATTCTTTGGATTTTTCGGATTACTGTGAAATTATTAATACGTCATGTTTTGATTATATGGAGAGGGCAAAGGAAAAATTCGATGTGATTTTCCTTGACCCTCCGTATAATAAAAACTTTATCGAACCTGTACTTGAGGGTATTGTTAAAAACAATCTGTTAAACGAGGATGGTATAGTGGTTCTGGAAAGTGACGGAACTGATTTTCATGATGATTTTGACGGACTTGAAATGTACAGACAGAGAAAGTACGGCAGAACATATATCACGGTATATAAGAAAAATAATTAAATCGGCTTTTGTGGGATAAGCCTAAGAGGAAAGAAGAACAAATGAGAATTGCAGTTTATCCGGGAAGTTTTGACCCGATAACTAACGGACACCTTGACATTATCGAAAGAGCAAGCCGTGTCTATGACAAATTGGTGGTCGGAGTTTTAAGCAATGCAAGCAAAACCCCTCTTTTTTCTGCCGAAAAAAGAGTTGAGATGATTCGCTTGGTAACTAAACATTTGGATAATGTGGAAGTGGATACTTTTACGGGATTATTGGTTGATTTTGCTGCTAGCAAAAATGCAACGGTGATTGTTAAGGGCCTGAGAACCGTAGCTGACTTTGAATATGAATTTCAAATGGCACTTCTAAATAAGGCTCTTAATCCTGAATACGAAACTATGTTTATGATGACGAATACGAAGTATTCATATATCAGTTCGAGCATGGTTAAGGAGCTTGCGGGATTTCATGGAGATTTGACAGGTCTTGTACCTTGTGAAATAATAGAAACAATCGAAGAAAAATATAAGTAGGGATGAAAGGATTGAACGAAATGGATATGGATATGGATATCATGGAAATTGTCGATATGATGGAGGAGGCTATTGAAAAAGCATCGGCTGTACCTCTAACCGGAAAGGTTATGATTGACAAGGGTGAACTTTTAGACTACATTCAGGAAATTCGTCTTGTATACCCTGACGAGCTAAAGGAAGCAAAGTGGGTTAAGGAAGAAAGACAAAGAATTTTGTCAGAGGCTGAAAACAGAGCCGAGGCCATTCAAAAGAATGCCGAAGAAACTCAAATGCAGCTTATTGACGAACACGAAATTACAAAGGCTGCATATGAACAGGCTAATGAGCTTGTTAATGCCGCTCAGCAGAAGTCTATCGAAATTAAGACTGATACAGACCAATATGTTGATGACGTTCTTAACGACGTTGAACACAGATTGGACTTGCTACTTAGAAAAGTTCGTGAGGACAGAGGTTATTTCAATAATAACTGATTAAATAACGATTAAATATTTTTGAGCTGGATTAATTTTACTGTTCAGCTCTATTTCACTTTATAAAGATATTAACATTTTAATGCACAATAGAGAATTTAAGGGAGGATATGAATATGCTATCAGATATTGAAATTGCACAAAATGCAAAAATGAAGCATATCCGTGATGTTGCCGCATCAATCGGCATAGCAGAGGATGATTTGGAGTTTTACGGAAAGTATAAGGCTAAGATTGCCTCTGAACTTTGGGGAAAGGTTAAGGACAATGAAAACGGAAAGCTGATTCTTGTTACGGCAATAAATCCTACTCCGGCGGGTGAAGGTAAAACAACGACAACAATCGGACTTGGCGACGCACTTACCAATATGGGCAAAAAGTGCGTTTTGGCACTTCGTGAGCCGTCACTCGGACCTGTTATGGGAATTAAAGGCGGTGCTGCAGGCGGCGGTTACAGTCAGGTTGTACCGATGGAGGATATAAATCTTCATTTTACAGGTGATATGCACGCTATAACTGCGGCAAATAACTTGCTTTCGGCAATGATTGATAATCACATTCATCAAGGCAACGCGCTTGATATTGATGTTACAAACATTGTTTGGAAACGTGTTGTTGATATGAACGACAGAGCTTTACGTCACGTTGTTGTCGGTATGGGCGGTAAGGTGAACGGTATTCCGCGTGAGGACGGTTTTATGATTACCGTTGCATCGGAGATTATGGCGATACTTTGTCTTGCAAACGATTTGGAGGATTTGAAAAAACGTTTGGGTGAAATTATAATCGGTTATAACCGCAGCGGTGAGCCTGTTAAGGCTTCGGATTTAAAGGCACAGGGTGCAATGGCGGCACTTTTGAAGGACGCTATAAAGCCTAACCTTGTTCAGACGCTTGAATACACACCTTGCTTTATTCACGGCGGTCCGTTCGCAAACATTGCACACGGCTGTAACAGTGTACAAGCTACAAAGCTTGCAATGAAGCTTTCTGATTATACAATAACAGAGGCAGGTTTCGGTGCGGATTTGGGTGCCGAAAAGTTTATGGATATTAAGTGCCGTATGGCAGGAATTAGCCCTGACGCAGTTGTGATAGTTGCGACTGTTCGTGCACTTAAATATAACGGCGGTGTTAAAAAGACCGACCTTAAAGAAGAAAATGTTGACGCTTTGAAAAAGGGTATCGTAAACCTTGAAAAGCATATAGAAAATATGAAGTCATTCGGTGTACCGGTTGTTGTGGCGGTAAACCGTTTTGATACGGACAGTGAAGAAGAACTTAACACTGTCATTGAAAGATGTCACGAATTAGGTGCAGAATGTGCGCTTAGCGAAGTCTTTGCAAAAGGCGGTGAGGGCGGATTGGAACTTGCCGAAAAGGTTATTTCGGCGGTTGAAAACCAAAAGGCTGACTTTAAACCGGCATACGATACCGATATGTCAATCAAAGATAAGATTAATGAAATCGTGACAAAAATTTACGGCGGTAAGGGCGTTAATTACACACCGAAAGCACAAAAGCAGATTGCAAGACTTGAAGAACTCGGTCTTGATAAAAAGCCTGTATGTATGGCAAAGACACAGTATTCATTGTCTGACAACGCAAAACTTTTGGGCAGACCTGAAAATTTTGAAATTACGGTAAGCAACGTAAGAATTTCAAACGGTGCGGGATTTATCGTTGTTGAAACGGGTAATATAATGGTTATGCCGGGACTTCCGAAAGTGCCGGCGGCTGATAACATAGACGTTGATGCAGACGGAAAGATAACAGGGTTATTTTAATTATGGAATTTGAGTCAAACAGTTATGAAGAAACACAAAAATTTGCCGAGGAGTTTTCCAAAACTTTAAAGGCAGGTGACGTACTTTGTATGTACGGTGATTTGGGTGTCGGCAAAACCGCATTCGTGCAGGGACTTGCAAAGGGACTCGGAATTGACGAGCCTATCACAAGTCCGACTTTTACGATTGTGAATGAATACAGCGGCAGACTTCCTTTGTATCATTTTGATGTGTACCGCATAGCAGACAGTGATGAAATGTATGAAATCGGCTATGAAGAATATGTTTACGGCGACGGCGTAAGCGTTATCGAATGGCCACAGCTTATTGACGACATACTTCCCGAAAAAAGATATGACGTTACTATATCAAAGGATTACAGCCGTCACGATAATTACAGAAAAATCGAAATTCAAAAAACGGAGGCAGAAAAATGAGAGTTCTTGCAATAGATACCTCGTCCAATGTCGCTACTGTTGCGGTTATGGAAGATGAGCTTTTGCTTGGTGAGTATATTTTAAATCATAAAAAAACTCATTCGCAGAAGATTATGACAATGATAGAACAGATTTTGTCGGAGCTTGAATTGACCGTTCGGGATATTGACATATTCGCGGCGGCTATCGGACCTGGTTCGTTTACAGGACTTCGTATTGGCGTTGCAACTGTCAAAGCTCTTGCACACGCAACGGGCAAACCTGTGGTGAGCGTCGGAACACTTGAGGCACTTGCATATAACGTGCCGTATGCGGAGCATATAATTGTGCCGATAATGGATGCAAGACGTAACAACGTGTTTACGGCAAGCTATATTTGGGACGAGGGCTTTAAGGAAATCGGAGAGCCTGAGGCAATCAGCATTGATGAATGTCTTGAAAGCTGCGGTGAATTTCTTGATACTATATTTGTCGGTGACGGTGTTAAGGTGCATAGGGACTATATTAAAGAAAAACTTGGTGACAAGGCGATATTCCCACCTGCAAATGCATTAAATTCAAGAGCGTCATCGGTTGCGGCACTTGCACTTGATAAGGCAAAACGCGGTGAAACGCAATCGTATCTTGAAATGAAACCGTATTATATAAGAAAATCTCAAGCCGAAAGAGAGCTTGAAGAAAGAGAAAACAAAGAAAAAGGAGAAAGTAAATGATAGCAATAGGCAGTGACCACGGCGGTTTTGAATTAAAAGGACATATAATCGAACATTTAAAGGAAAAGGGTATCGAAGTTAAAGACTTCGGAACATACAGTGAGGCAAGCGTTGATTATCCCGACTGTGCAAAGCCTGTATGCAAGGCTGTTCTTGACGGTGAATGTGAATGCGGTATACTTATCTGCGGTACAGGTATAGGAATATCAATGGCGGCAAATAAGTTTAAGGGTATAAGAGCGGCACTTTGCGGTGATGTGTTCAGTGCGAAAATGTCAAAGGAACATAATAACGCAAATGTTATTTGTATGGGCGGTCGTGTTTTGGGCAGAGAGCTTGCAAATATGATTGTTGACACTTATCTTGAAGCGGAATTTCAAGGTGGCAGACATGCCGACAGAATTAAAAAAATTCACGAAATAGAAACTATGTAATAAAAGACAGATTGTCTGCAAAGCCGTTACGGTTTTGCAGACCGTTCATAAAAGAAAAAACATTCAGTCAAATGCTGTAATTGGGGAAGCGTAATGACTGAATGTTTTTTTGTTGATAAATAATTACCAACTGAAATGAGTATAACATAAATCGACATTTTAGTCAACCGTTATTTTAATAAATTAAACTGTTTCTTGATTATAATTTAAACTATTAGTTGATAAAATACAATTAGTATTTTATCTCAGAGGGCGATAAATCGTCCGCAACGTGCATAGGATTGCCGCAGAGTGTCGACAAATTGTCCGGAACGTGCAAAATGTTATTTTAATATTTTTAATTTTTTAGCTATAATAAATAAACAGTCAAGCCTATTTTTAATATACGGCTTGCCTGTGCACTTTTTGTGAAAATAAACTCTACCGTACCCATGTACGCTGACGAGTTCATTTTCGCAAAATCCAAACTAATTTCTCGACCTCTGGCTATGCACTTTTTGTGAAAATAAACTCTACCTTACCCATGTACGCCGACGAGTTCATTTTCGCAAAATCCGAACTGATTTCTCGACCTCTGTCAGCGTATGGCACGCTAAGATAAAATACAGTATTTTATCTGGAGTGGTAATATGAATAAGAAATTGTTTGAGGATATAGGAAAGAGAGTTAAAAAGAGAAGAATTGAGCTTGGGTATACGCAGGAGTATTTGGCTGAAAAAATGGACGTCAGTATACAGATGATTTCGGGAACGGAATCCGGCAAGAAAGCTTTAAAACTTGAAAACTTTATAAAATTTTGTGAAATTCTCGAAACTACTCCCGACTATTTGATAAAAGGACGTGATCCTGCATCAATATTGATTGAAGAAATGGAACAGTTGACAGATACACAGATTGAAAGAATAAATGTGGTGATAAAGCAGTGTATTGAGATGTGCAAAGAACAAAATGAGCAATAGGAGATAATTGCAATCAGAATATTAAATTCAATTTACATTATATACAAAACTATTGACATATATCGAGTATAAGATTTATAATTTTTACAGAGAATAAGGGGTAAAAAGGGGAAAATTATGGAGTTTATACTGCCTGACAGCGTTATGAATATTTTAAGTCGCCTGGAAACAGACGGCTTTTCTGCGTTTGTGGCAGGCGGTGCGGTGCGTGATACGATTATGGGCAAAACTCCGCATGATTACGACATTGCAACGAGTGCAAGACCTGAAGAAGTGAAAAAACTTTTCCGCCGTACGATTGATACGGGTATAAAGCACGGTACGGTTACGGTTGTTCACAACAAGACAGGTTATGAAGTTACCACGTTCAGAACTGACGGTGAATACAGTGACGGTAGACATCCGCAGAGTGTATGTTTTGTCGATGATGCAAGGGAAGATTGTGCAAGACGCGATTTTACCATAAATGCGATGATGTATTTGCCGAAAACGGGTATAATTGATTATTTCGGCGGTCAGCATGATATTGAAAATAAGATAATCAGATGTGTCGGTAATCCCGAAAAACGATTTAAAGAGGACGCACTTAGAATGTTAAGAGCGATACGTTTCAGTGCGGTGCTTTCGTTCAGAATTGAGGACGAAACATGGAAAGCAATAAAAAAATGTGCAGTGCTTATAAAAAAAGTCAGTCATGAAAGAATTTTGGAGGAAGTGAATAAAATACTTCTTTCAGAAAATCCCGACTATATTCGGAAATTGCACGAGTGCGGATTGCTGCAATATATAATGCCGGAACTTGAAAGATGTTTCGGTGAACCGCAGAGAAACAAGTATCATATTTATGATGTCGGTGAACATATTATGCACACCGTTAAGTGTACGCCGAATGATTTGGTATTGAGATGGGCGGCGCTTATGCACGATATTGGCAAGCCGTGTTGTTCGAGTACGGACCAAAACGGTATAATTCATTTTTACGGACATCACAGAGAAAGCTGTAAAATTGCGGTTGACCTTATGCACAGATTGCGTATGGATAACGACACAATTCGTGAAGTTTCGATACTTGTTGAAAATCATGATGTAAGAGTTGAGCCGTCGTTGCCTGCTGTTAAGCGAATGATGGCAAGAACGGGTGAGGTGCTTTTTGAAAAACTTTTGATACTGCAAACGGCGGATAATATGGCGAAAAATCTTGAGCATTTCCCCGAAAAGAAAAACAGAATAGATGCGTCAATGCAGATTTATAAGCAGATTTTGGCTGAAAGACAGCCGTATCTTGTTTCGCATCTTGCGGTAAACGGCAAGGACCTTATACGTCTTGGCTACCGCCCCGGCAGAGAAATCGGCGATGTGCTGAGAAAGTTGATAGACGAGGTTATCATAGATGCGAACCTTAACAACAGAGATTATCTTTTAAAAGAAGCAAGAATATTAAAGAAAAGCAATTCAAAAAACGGCTCACAAAGGTGAGCCGTTTTCTTTATTCTCTTGTAAAAGTTCGGTATAGTATTTTTCAAGTTCGGGATATTCCAAAAGTCCTTTGCGTCCTTCTGTCGTTATACCGTAGACTCCTTTTTTGACGTTATAAAACCAACCGTAAACATTCATTCTTAGAATATTATACGCACGGTCAATACCGCTGATTTCCTTTATGTGTTTCGGCGACAAATCGCCGTACATATCAAGGATACACGCGATATGTATACATTGTTCGGTGTAAGCAGTTATGATTTTGGTGTTAGTCACACCGCCTGTGTTTGTGTCAATCGTTCTGCCGTTGATTTCTGTGAGAATTTCACGCCTTTTTCGATAGTCGCGTGTTGTCGGTTTGAATTCGGTCGGCTCAAATACGATTTCCGCAAATGAATGACTGCCGCGAACTGAAACGAATATAAGTCCGAGTTCAAGTTTTTTTATCACCGCAAATGTGCTGCGGAATTTTTTCAGTGAATATTTTTTCGGCTTGGGTACGGCGATATATACGTCTGCACCTGTTTTGAGCCTTTTCAGACCTTGTGCCAAAAGTGTTACGGATAAATTTTTCTTTAACTCTATAATAATAAATTCATCGTCTTTCGTTGCGGTAACGTCACAGTCACGCACCTCTGCATTGACTTTGTATCCGCGTTTTACGAATAAATCACGCACAGGAGGAAAAAGTTCTTTTTCCGTCATATTTCTTTAAGTTCTCCCGGTTTGATTTCGTAATGTTGACCGTCAACTTCAATCCATACAGGTATTGCGTTAGGATTGTAAACTCTGTCTCCCTTAGCGGTGTATTTAAGATTTTTTGCGGCATTCATATAGTCAACGATTTCAATATTTGTAGCGTACCATATATCGTCACGTCCGCCGATAAATTTACAGAAACCTTCGATTAAATCCCAGCTGTTGTCGCGGTCAAATTCATAACTGTGTCCCCAAACGTACATCATATAAAGATATTGTGTCTTATGTAGGTCGGCAAAACGTTCTGCATTCTGCATAAGGTTGTGACCGTGGTGACAGGTAGATTTCCATTCAAGGAAGTTGTCGGGAAATGCAAAATCGTCCGTACTTCCGACAACACGACTGTATTCTATGCCGCAGGCAGGAAGAAGATTGATAATATCCTTGCTGTATGAGCCGTTAGGGTAGCTAAGACCTCTTACGGGATAGCCGACTGCGTCCTCAAGTGCTTTTCTGTCCTCAATTACTTGCTGAACAACTTGGTCAAGCGGACAACGTTCAATAGTTGGGTGAGTGCTTGTATGGCACGATACTTCGTGGCCTTTGTAAAGTTCCTTGACTTCCGAAAGCTGTATTCTGTCCTCATCAACAGGCATAATACCTGTGTTAAGGTGGAATGTACCCTTGATACCGTATTTGTTGAAAATCTCGATAAGCTTTCTGTCGAAAATCTTACCGTCATCGTAACTCATTGTAAGTACCTTGTGTTTTCCTTGCGGGAAACAAGTGTAAATTGTTTTGAAAGGTCTTTTGTTTTCCATTTTTTATATCTCCTTTTTGTGTTTTAATGTAATGACCGTTATTTCAGGTCGGTTAAACAATCTCGGCAAAAGCATAGGGTTGCCTATACCTCTGTTTACAATCATATCGGTGTGCGGTGCGTGGTAATGCCCGGCAAAGTATTTCGGAAAGAACATTGACGATTTACTGCCCCAGCTTGATTTAGGTGCAACGACACCTCTGCCTTTCGGTATTCTGAATTGCCCGCCGTGCATATGACCTGCAAGAATAAGGTTGAAACCGCGGTATTTTAATCTGTCGAATAAATTCGCACGGTGAAAAAGCAGTATGTCATATCCGTTGTAACGTGGCAGTTTCGCAAGTGAATTTTCGATATTTTCGGCGATTTTGACACTGTTTAAAGCAAACGGATCGTCAATTCCCGAAAGTGAAATTTCGCTTTCGTTACGCTTTAAAATGACACGCTCGTCATGCAATGTTTTAACGCCGACTTCGGTAAGTTCTCGCTCAAATTCATCGTAGTCACTTCGCCATAAATCGTGATTGCCCGTTACAGCGTAAACGGGTGAAATGTCGATAAGATGTCTGCATAGACGTACTCCGGGTGTGTATGAGCCTGTGTCGTGAACAAGGTCGCCTGTCGAAACTATAATGTCGGGCGATTCTTGTTCGATTTCTTCAATCAGCCCCGGTACGCTGTCTGCATGGTAATCTGAAATTTGTAAAATTTTATATCCGTCAAATTCTTCGGGAATTTTCGGTGACGATATATCGTAATGTGTAACTTCAATTCTGTTGTCCAAACCTTTGACGGCAAATAATATTCCGCCCGTAAGCGCTGCTGTTTTTAAAAGCTTTTTCACAATAATCTGTCCTTTCAGATATTTATGGGTTTATTATACCACTATTTTTTAATAAAAACCACATATTTTATTGAAAAAATTAAAATAAGATGATATAATAAATGTATATGTATTTAGGAGGAATTTAACGTGGTTAAGCATATAGTAATGTGGAGAATGGCAGAGAGTGAAGATAAAGAGCAGAGAGCAAAGGATATAAAGGAAAATCTTGAGGCTTTAAAGGGTAAAATAGATGTTTTGGTAAACATTGAAGTCGGACTTAATTTCAACGATACAGACGCCGCGTCAGATGTAGTACTTGTATCGGAGTTTGAAACAAAAGAGGATTTAAACACTTACCAAAATCACCCTGAACACAAAGCTGTCGGTGCAACGTATGTGCGTCCGTATGTAGCGGAAAGACGTGTTTGCGATTATGAATTTTAAGTTGTAATTACAATTTAAATGTGATATAATTAACTTTACTTTTGAAGTATAGGAGAAATGTAAATGGCAAAGCTTATAACTAAGGAGCAGATGGCGGAGCAAGAAAGCTATATAATGAAACTCAAAGAAGAAAATATGCGTTATGCTGCTCAAAACGGACACGCAAAATTAGCGCTTACCGAAACATACGGCTGTCAGCAGAATGAAAACGACACCGAACGTATAAGAGGTATGCTAAGACAGGCGGGGTTTGATTTTACGGACGACAGTAACAAAGCTGATGTTGTTATATATAATACTTGTGCGGTGCGTGAAAATGCGGAGCAAAAGGTTTTCGGCAGACTCGGTATTTTAAAGCACATCAAAGAAGAAAGAAAAGATATGGTTATCGGTGTATGCGGTTGTATGGTACAACAGGAGCATATTACCGAAAAAATTAAAAAAGTACACGAACACGTTGACCTTGTTTTCGGAACGCACGCACTTTACAAAATGCCGGAGCTTTTATACAGAGCAATTCACGAAAAGAAAACGGTTGTCGATATTGACAGTAGTGACGGTGCAATCGCAGAGTATATTCCTATTATGCGTGACGATGATAAAAAAGCATGGGTATCTGTAATGTACGGCTGCAACAATTTCTGTTCATACTGTATTGTACCGTATGTGCGCGGACGTGAAAGAAGTCGTACACCTGAGGCGGTTATAGCCGAAGTTAAGGAACTTGTGGCAAGAGGCTGCAGTGAAATTGCACTTTTGGGACAGAACGTAAATTCATACGGCAAAGACCTTGACACAGAGGTTGACTTTGCAGACCTTATTCGTATGGTAAATGATATTGAGGGCGTTGAACGTATCAGATTTATGACATCACACCCGAAAGATTTGAGCGACAAACTTATTGACGCGATTGCGGAATGTGATAAGGTTTGTAAACAACTTCATCTTCCCGTTCAAGCAGGTTCAAACAAGATTTTGAAAGAAATGAACAGAAAGTACACCAAAGAAGATTATCTTGCAAAGATTGAAAAGGTTAAAAAGAGAATACCGAATATTTCTCTTTCAACCGATATTATAGTCGGTTTTCCAACGGAAACAAAGGAAGATTTTGAGGAAACACTTGACGTACTTCGTAAGGTTGAGTATGATAACATATTCTCATTTATATATTCAAGACGTGAGGGAACTCCTGCGGCAAAGCTTGATTTTGTACTTACAGACGAAGAAATACACGAGAATTTCAACAAGCTTTTGGAAGTACAAAACGAAATTTCAAAACGCAAAAATGAGGCGTATGTAGGACGGGTTGAAAAGGTGCTTGTCGACGGTGTAAGCAAGAATGACGAAACAACACTTTCGGGCCGTTGTGACAGTTCAAAGATAGTAAACTTTAAAGGCGATAAATCGCTTATAGGAAAATATATAGACGTAAAAATTACCGAGGCACACACATGGAGCCTTAACGGTGAGATTGCAGAATAAGAAAGGAATTTAATAATATGAACGAAATAATCGAAAAGACAAGAGAACTTGGAGAGCTTATCCAAAATTCAGAAGAAATGAAAAATGCAAAGAATGCCGAGATTTTACAAGAAAATGATGACGAGGCACAGGCACTTTTAAAGGAATTCAACTTGCAGAGAATGAACCTTGCACGCGATATGCAAAACAATAAGATTTCGCGTGAAGAGGCTATACAGAAGAATAACGAAGCATTTGAAGAAATGCTTGAAAAATCGGAATCAATAAAGAAGTACATTGATGCAAAGAAAGAATTTGACGCAATGGTTAATCAAGTTAATCAAATGCTGAATTTCTACATCACAGGACAAGATCCAAACTGTACACATGATTGCAGCACTTGCGGCGGCTGTCACTAATTTATACACAAATCTAAAGACAAGGAGATAAAGCGGAATGGCAAAAGAGCAGATGACGCCGATGATGACTCAATATCTGAAAACAAAGGAGGAATACGAGGACTGTATATTATTTTACAGACTGGGTGATTTCTATGAAATGTTTTTTGATGATGCCATAAAAGCTTCAAAGGAGCTTGAAATAACGCTTACAGGTAAAGACTGCGGACTTTCGGAACGTGCACCAATGTGTGGCGTTCCTTTTCACAGTGCGTCGGTTTATATTGCAAAGCTGATTGAAAAGGGGTATAAGGTTGCTATATGCGAACAGGTTGAGGACCCTAAAACCGCTAAAGGTATTGTAAAACGTGAGGTTATTCGTGTAGTGACGCCGGGTACGGTTGTTGATGAGGAGTTGCTTGACGAAAAGAATAATAATTATCTTGCGGTTATATACAGTCATCGTGACAAATACGGATTTGCGGTTTCGGATATTTCAACGGGTGAGATTTATACAACCGAAATCAGCGGAGCGGACGAGGCACTAAACGAAATAGCAAGATATGAGCCGAAAGAAATACTCTTAAATTCGGACGCGGCGGAAAAATTATCTGCACAGGTTGAATTGAGATTTCATATAACTCCCGACGAATGTACGGACGATTTCTTTGAAAATTCGGAATTTGAAAAGAATATCCTGCAGCAGTTCGGTAAAAATTCCTTGTCGGAAATAGCACTTGACACAAAACCTTATGCGGTTTGTGCGGTCGGTGCTATGATTGCGTATTTGGAACATACGCAAAAAACAAGTCTTACATATTTAAACACGATTAATACATATGAAGTTAATCAGTATATGGACATTGACGTGAATACAAGACGTAACCTTGAAATAACCGAAACAATGCGTGACAAGGTTAAAAGAGGTTCGCTTTTGTGGGTGCTTGACAATACAGAAACGTCAATGGGTGCAAGACTTTTAAAACAGTGGATTGAAAAACCGCTTATCAATCCTATTGAGATAAACAAGAGATTGTATTCGGTAAAGGAGCTTACGGAGAATATAATGCTCCGCGACGACCTTTCGGCAGTACTTTCGGGAACATATGATATATCAAGAATAATCAGCCGTATTTCGCTTGGCACTGTTACACCGAAAGATTTAATCGCACTTAAAATGACGCTTTTACAGTTACCTGAACTTGAGTACACTTTAAGCAACGTCAAGTCACCGATGCTTGGTGATATGCGTAAAAATTTTGATTTGCTTGAAGATGTGTGCGATTTGCTTGAAAGAGCGATAAATGACGAACCGCCGGCACTTTTGCGTGACGGCAATGTTATAAAAGAGGGCTTTAATGAGGAAATCGACAATTTGCGTATTGCAATGCGTGACGGTAAAAAGTGGCTTGCGGCACTTGAAAACGAAGAACGTGAATCAACGGGCATAAGCAAGCTGAAAGTCGGCTATAACAAGGTTTTCGGTTACTATATAGAGATTACAAAATCGGCGATAAAAGACGTACCCGATTATTATATAAGAAAGCAAACGCTTGCAAACTGTGAAAGATACATTACTCCGAAACTAAAGGAAATCGAAAACACAATTCTCGGTGCATCGGAAAAAATCGTGACGCTTGAAAGCTATGTTTTTGAACAGGTCAGAACAAGCGTGAGTGAGGAAATCGAGCGCTTGAAAAATGCGGCACATATTATCGCAACGACTGACGTACTTTTGTCGCTGGCACAGACTGCATACAAAAACAACTTTACCATGCCCGAAATATCGGATAACGGCAAAATCGAAATTACGGACGGACGACACCCTGTTGTTGAGAAAATGTCAAAAAATTCGATGTTTGTACCGAATGACACTCTTTTGAATAACGATGACGACCGAATGATTATTATAACAGGTCCGAATATGGCAGGTAAGTCAACGTATATGCGACAGGTTGCACTTATAACTCTTATGGCACAAATCGGAAGTTTTGTTCCTGCAAAGTCGGCTAAAATCGGTATTGTGGACAAGATTTTTACAAGAGTCGGTGCGTCTGACGATATTTCGTCGGGACAGAGTACGTTTATGCTTGAAATGACGGAAGTAAGTCACATTTTGAAGAATGCAACGTCAAAATCGCTTATTATTCTTGATGAAATCGGACGCGGTACAAGCACATTTGACGGATTGTCGATAGCTTGGGCGGTTGTTGAGTACATACAAAATAAGCACAAAATCGGCGCAAAGACGCTTTTTGCAACGCACTATCATGAGCTTACCGAACTTGAGGAAGAACTTGACGGTGTTAAAAATTACAGAATTGCCGTAAAAAAACGTGGTGACGATATTACGTTTTTGCGTAAAATCGTCAGAGGCGGAGCGGACGACAGTTACGGTATTGAAGTTGCGGCACTTGCAGGTGTTCCGAAAGAGGTAATCAACGGTGCAAAGAAGATTTTGAAAAAGATTGAGAATGATGAAATCGTTGTAGAACATACGGCGAAGAAACACGAGGACACAACAAATCAAATCGGTTTCGGTGACGGTATAGCTAATGAAATTGCAGATGAACTTAAAAATATGGACGTCACAACGTACACACCGATTGAGGCGATGAACAAGCTTTACGAATTGGCAAACAGGGCGAAGGAAATATAAACATTTGTGGCTGTTAAGGTCACGAGTATTAACGGTTGAAAGGGTTTAAAATGGGAAAAATTCATGTACTGAGCAGTGAAGTTTCAAATAAAATAGCGGCGGGCGAAGTTGTTGAACGTCCGTCAAGCGTTATAAAGGAACTTGTTGAAAACAGCATAGATGCCGGTGCAACTCTGATAAGCGTGGAGATAAAAAAAGGCGGAAGCATATATATGCGCGTCAGCGACAACGGCAGCGGTATGTCGGAGGAGGATGCGAAAATATGCTTTTTACGTCATGCGACAAGTAAGGTGCAGACGAGCAGTGACCTTGACGCGATTTATACGCTTGGATTCAGAGGTGAGGCACTTTCAAGTATAGGTGCTGTTGCCGAAGTTGAACTTTTTACAAAGCGACACGAGGATGAAACAGGAGTATGTGTAACGTGCAAAGGCGGAGAAATACTTTCTTCTGACGAGGCAGGTATTCCCGACGGTACATCAATACTTGTCGAAAATCTGTTTTTCAACACACCCGCAAGGCGTAAATTCTTGAAAAAAGACACAACTGAGGCAGGATACATAACGGATATAATGACAAGATTTATATTCGCACACCCTGAAATATCCTTTAAGCTGATAATCGACAACAAAGAAAAATTGTTTTCACCGGGCGATAATTCGCTTGAAAATTCGGTTTATACAGTTTACGGCAGAGATTATGCAAAGGGTACAATTCCTGTAGAATACGAATCGGACGGTATTAAAATTACAGGTCTTATCGGCAAGGGAACGCTTGCACGGCCTAAGCGAAATTATCAGAGCTTTTTTGTAAACAGAAGATACATAACAAGCAGAACAATAATCGCCGCACTTGAAAATGCCTATAAAAATCAGATTATGATAGGCAAATTCCCTATGGCGATACTTAATATAGAAATCAATCCGTCACTTATTGACATTAACGTTCACCCGACAAAACTTGAAGTGAAGTTTTCGGATGAAAAGGCGGTTTATAATGCGGTGTATTACGGTGTGAAAAACGCACTTTACGAAATACCGAATGTACCGAAAATCGAACGTACTTCGGAAGAATTTAAACGTGATACGCCAAAGGGACAGTTAAATCTGAGCGACTTTGCGGTCGCACTTCCAAAGACAATGACAAAACGTCCCGAAACAACCGCATATAATCCACGAGAAAATCATTTTCTGAAAAACAGTGGGGACACTAAAAATGATTTGGTTAGTGACAGTAAAACGGATAAAGTCGGGGACACTAAAACACAAAATGATTTTGTATCACTAAAACCCAATTTTATAAAACCAAGACAATCCGAAATTCCTTATACAAGAACTGTATCGCTTGAAACTCCGAAAGCGGAAACAAACGGAATACTTCCTAAAAAGGACGCGGTTAAAGCGGAAGAAGCCACAGTTGAAGAAATAAAGAATGAGGAAAGACCTGTTACTGAAACAGTAGGGGTTGAAACCGTTAAGGAAGAAAAACCGACGGAGCAAAATGTTGAAACCGAAGTTCCGAAACGCGAAGAAACTGTTTTTGCAGATGAATATTTTGAAATAGTCGGTCAGGTTTTTGATTCGTACATCATAGCCGAAAAGGGCGACGAAATGATGATTATAGACCAGCACGCGGCACACGAACGTTTGAAATATGAAGAATTGAAGAAAGATATTGCGTCAAAACAAGTTGTGTCACAAATGCTTATCGAACCTGTTATAGTAAATCTTACCGGCAGTGAGATGACTGCGTATCGTGACAATAAACAACTTTTTGATGATATAGGCTTTGAGTCGGAAGAATTCGGCGACGACGCGGTTATTGTACGAAGTGTTCCGGGTGAAGTTGAACTCGGTGAGGTTGAACCGCTTGTGCTTGAACTTGTCGCACAAGGCGAGGAAATGAGGAAAGAACTTATAACGGAAAAGAACGAAAGACTTTTATATACGATTGCGTGTAAATCGGCGGTTAAAGCGAATATGCGTATGAGTAAAATAGAAATGGAAACGCTTGTGAGAAATGTGTTAAGGCTTAAAAATATTAATACTTGCCCTCACGGCAGACCTATCATAGTAACAATGAGCAAAAAGGAACTTGAAAAGGAGTTTAAGAGAATTGTCTAAGATACCTCTTATTGTTGTTGTCGGACCGACCGCATCGGGAAAAACGGCACTTGCGATTGATATTGCAAATTATGGCGGCGGTGAAATCGTCAGTGCCGACAGTATGCAGATTTATAAATATATGGATATAGGCTCGGCAAAACCGACTGCGGAAGAAATGAGTCAAGCCGTTCATCATCTTATCGGTTTTCTTGAACCTGATGATGAGTTCAGTGTTGCGGATTATACCGAGCTTGCACATAAGACTATCGCCGATATTACCAGCCGCGGCAAAATTGCCGTAATGGCAGGCGGTACTGGACTTTATATAAATTCTGTTGTAAATGACGTTACATTCGGTGAGATTGACACTGATTACGAACTTCGTGAAAAACTGCAAAAGACGGCAGAGGAAAAAGGCAGTGAATATTTGCTTGAAATGCTTGCGGAATTTGATAAGGAGTCGGCTGAAAGACTGCACCCTAATAACGTCAGACGTATTATTCGTGCGATAGAGTTTTATAAAACGACAGGCAAACCGATTTCTAAACACCAAGAGGAAACAAAGCGAGTTGAAAGCCGATATAATCCGCTTATGATTTGTATTGATTGGGATAGGGACGTACTGTATGACAGAATAAACAGACGTGTCGATATTATGATAAAAAGCGGACTTTTGGAGGAAGTTAAAGGTCTTATGGATATGGGCTATACGAAGGAATTAAATTCAATGAAGGGTATAGGCTATAAAGAAATTATGGACTATTATGACGGTAAAATGAGCCTTGAAGATGCCGTAGAACTCATAAAGCAAAGCTCCCGCCGTTATGCCAAACGTCAGCTTACATGGTTCAGACGTGACGATAGGATACATTATGTAAGCAGTAAAAATCCTTTTGAAGAATCGAAAAAGTTAATTGATGAATTTTTGAAATAGATAGGTAAAATAAGTAATTTAAAAGAGGTGCGATTGAACCGACCCCCAATAGTTAGACCAAAAATCTAACTATTGGGAGGTCGGTTTTTTCATGGCAAAATATAGTTTTGAATTTAAAATGGAGGTTGTGCAGGCATATCTAAATGCTGAAGGTGGGTATAGATATTTAGCAAGTAAATATAACATTCCTGCAAAGAGGAGAATTGAAGAATGGGTACACGCATACAGAGAATTTGGTGAAGAAGGGTTAATGCGTTCGAGACAAAATAAGAAATATACTTTTCAATTTAAGCTTTCTATGGTAGAATTGTATCTATCAAGTGAGGTCTCATATCAGGAATTAGCACTATCACAAGGAATTAGTAATCCATCATTGATTGTAAAATGGGTCAATGATTTCAGAATTGCCGGACCTGATGCTTTGAGACCTAAAAAGAAAGGTCGTAAGAAAACATTGGATATAAGAGAATGTAAAAAGCCTTCTAAATATGACGGAGAAAAACCCGTGGATACAAGTGCCGAGCATGTCAAAGAACTTGAAGACGAACTACTTAAACTTAGAATAGAAAATGCATATTTAAAAGAATTGAGGAGACTGCGTTTAGAGGAGGAAACTCTTCTGAAAAAACAGCGAGAATTGTCCACAGTCTCCGAGGACAGTTCAAATTAAAAGACATTCTCGCAGTAGTCGGTTTTCCAAAGGCAACATATATGTATTGGCAAAAACGATTTGACAGAGAAAATCCTGATAAACAGTTGGAGGATGAAATCACTAAAATCCATATAGAAAACAAGGATTACGGTTACAGACGGGTATATAGAGAATTACGAAACAGAAAGATTTTTGTGAATAAAAAGAAAGTTCAAAGAATCATGCAAAAATTATGTTTCCAGGTCACATCATTTACTCGAAAAAGTCGCAGATATAATTCGTACAAAGGCAATGTTGGTAAAATAGCACCAAACAGAATTAACAGGCGATTTAATACATCTGTACCGCATCAAAAGATAACTACTGACACGACCGAATTTAAGTATTATGAGATTGACAACAAAGGCCGAATGGTAATCAAGAAATTGTATTTAGACCCATTTCTTGATATGTTTAATGGTGAAGTGTTAAGCTATGGTATAAGCAAAACTCCATCAGCGGCAAGTGTTTTATCGGCACAGAAACAAGCAATAGAAATAACATCTGATTGCCCATACAGAAGAACATTCCATTCAGACAGAGGTTGGGCATATCAAATGGGTGCATATTCCTCTGTTCTTAAAGAAAACAAAATATTTCAAAGTATGTCTCGGAAAGGAAATTGTTATGATAACTCTGTGATGGAAAATTTCTTTGGAATATTAAAGCAGGAAATGTATTATGGAACTACATATTACAGCTTTGAAGAGCTTAAAGATGCTATTGAAAGATATATAAAATATTACAACGAGAAAAGAATAAAAGAAAAACTTGGGTGGATGAGTCCGGTTGAGTATCGGCTCAACACCTTGGCTGCATAAAAATAGCGTAGCAGTCGTTAAAACTACTACGCTATAAAAAGTCTAACTTTTGGGGGTCACATCAGATTGCACCTCTTTTTGTGTTTTATCTTCTGTATCTTGAATTTGAACCTTTTGTTTCGCGGTCAATTCTTTCTGTTCTTGACGCGTTTCTGTTTGGGGTGCGTGTACCTGTTTCATTTTCCGATGATGAACGCTGTCTGTTTTTCTTTAACTGCTGAATACGTCTTTGTCTTTCACGTTTCTTCTTTTGATATCTTGCGTACATAATAAGAAGTATAAGAAGTATTGCCGGAATGAAGAAGAACGGACTTGTTATAACCTTTAACACAAGGTGGAATACGTGAAGAATATTATTTCTTTCAACATCATTTGTTGCGATAAGGTTAGCCGAACCGACTTCAATACCTTTATATGAATATGTCACTGTACCAAGTACGTCACCTTTTGTAATAGGTGCCTCTAATTTTTCGGGCATATCGATATTTGTTGTTATTTGCTCTGCATTGCCTTCACCGCTCGGAATAAGTGCTGACACGTCGTTTTCGACAGTTACAGCAACACGCATATCCTGTTTTGCCTCATAAACCTTTGAATCGGAAACTATATCTCCGACTGCCGCAAGCGGTTGATGTGTGTAATTATCAAAACCAAAATTGAACAAAGCCTTTGAATCAATATATGAATAAGCCTGTTCCTTTGTATCTACGTTTTTACAATTCATAACGATTGCAAGAAATTCGGTATCGTTATATGAAGCGGCTGATACAAGACAGTATCCGGCTTGTGAGGTGTGACCTGTTTTAATACCTATTGCCGGTGGGTAATAGTAGTAAGTCGAACGTGATGTTCCGAGGAACAGGTTTGTATTTACAAGAATACGCTCTGATGCATACTTATTTGTTGCCGGAATTTTGTATATAGGCATTTTTACAATTTCACGGAATTGATCGTTTTTCATTGCGTACTTTGAAAGTATTGCAAGGTCGCGAGCCGTTGTATAGTGGTTATCGTCATGTGAACCGCAAGGATTTACGAAGTGTGTGCCTGTCATTCCTAATTCCTGTGCCTTTTGATTCATCAAATCGACAAATGCGTCCAGTGAGCCTGCAATGTGAATTGCAATAACATTTGCCGCATCATTGGCACTGTATACAAGCATACCTTTTACAAGTTGGTCTAAAGTAAGTTCCTCGCCGGTAAGTATACCCATATGAGAATCTTCAAGAGTTATTGATTTCAGTGCGTCATATGTGGCAGTTACCGTATCGTCCATATTGCCCATTTCAAGTGCAAGTATAGCTGTCATAATCTTTGTTGTACTTGCAGGGTAAACTCTTTCATCAAGGTTTTTGCTGTATAAAACTCGTCCCGACGCCATATCCATAAGAAGTGCGGACTGTGCATACTGCACGTTCGGAGGCGTAAGCGACGGATCTTCCATAGTTACGCCGTCCGGAAGTGAATTTGCGTTTTGCGATGTTGTATCTGTATCGCTTTGCGAAGTTGTATCAGATGTGCTTGATGTATCTGATGAAGTATCTGACGGTGTTTCGGTTGCGGATGTTGTTTCCGTATCGCTTGATGTATCTGTGCTTTCGGTTGCCTTTGGTGTTGATTTTACATCATTGCCGTCGGAAGTTACTGTTCTGGTTGTTCCGTCAGGTGAAGTTACGGTTGAAGTCGTGTTATCAGCAGTCGGCTCCGGAGTCGGTGCCGCAAAAGAAAATGATAGCGGCATAACCGTTATAAATGCCGCAAGCAGTAAAGAAATTAACCTTTTCTTTTTCATTATAGTATCATTGCCTCCATAAATCTATATTCTAATTTTAATACATTATATCTCAATTTACTATTATATCGAAATTCTAATTATATTGCAATAAAATTTTTTTTAAATTCATAAAAAAAGATGAAAAAATGAAAAATTTATGTTATACTATTAATATAACACATTTTCAGAGGTAGCAAAATGTTAGTTTTGAACAAAAAAACAAAAATATTCTTATACATAATCATTTTTGTATTGTTGGTTTTGGGCGGATTTGCCGTTGAACACTTTGAAAAAGACGCTTTTGTTATGGAAACCGTGGCAACGGAGGATTATATTCCGTATGAATCGGACACGAAAGAAGTCACCGACGGGAAAATCAATATCAATTCCGCAGATACAGAACAGCTTGTAAAGCTGAAAGGTATCGGAGAGAAAATGTCTGAAAGAATTATCAAATACAGACAGGAAAACGGTCCTTTTATGTCAATAGAGGAGATAATGAAGGTGTCGGGAATAAGTGAGAAAAAATTTGAAGATATTAAGGAATATATTTCGGTAGAATAAATCTGTTTTTTAATTAATATAAATATTACAGTGAGTTGAAAGGATGGGACAGATGAAAATATTAGTGGTAGATGACGAAAAACTTTTGGTGAAAGGTATAAAGTTTAACCTTGAGCAAGACGGTTATGCTGTAGTGACTGCATTTGACGGTGAGGAGGCTATTCGTCTTGCGCATGATGAAAGCATAGATTTGATTTTACTTGATTTGATGTTGCCGAAAGTGGACGGATTTACCGTATGCCGTACGATAAGAAGTTTTTCAAATGTACCTATAATTATGGTTACGGCGAAAAGTGAAGATATAGATAAGATACTCGGACTTGAATACGGTGCGGACGATTATATAACCAAGCCTTTTAACATTCGTGAGGTTACGGCAAGAATTAAGGCGATTTTGCGCAGAGTAAATCCTGCGCCGAAAGGCGAAAGGGACAAGCTTATCATATCGGGCGATATAACTTTGGACTATAATTTCAGACGTGTTGTGATAAACGATAAGGTTATTGAACTTACAAGCAAGGAATTTGACCTTTTGGAACTGTTTATGAGAAATCCGGGTAAGGTTTATACAAGAGAAAATCTTTTGGATATAGCGTGGGGCTTTGATTATCCGGGTGATGTACGAACGGTTGACGTTCATATAAGAAGGCTTAGAGAAAAAATTGAGAAAAATCCTGCCGAGCCTTCATATATAAAGACAAAGTGGGGAGTTGGTTACTATTATAAGAAGGATTAAGGAAAAGATTAAAAACATCACCAATTCAATGCGTTTTACAATGATTGCAACTTATCTTGCAATTATTGTTACAACGCTTGTTTTGATGAGTATTTATATAATCAGTCTGCTTAGCGAAAATCTGTACAGCACGGAAACGATAAATATGTTTGCAAAGGCGAATATTATATCTGAAACCATTGCGGACGTATGGGGAAGCGATACATCTGCGACTTCGGCTCAAAAGTTTTCGGATGTTGTTGAGCGAAGCCTTGCAGGTACGAATATAAGAGGTGTTGTGACAAATAAGTCGTATTCGGTTTTGTATGATACAAACGAAGAATCACAGCTTATCGGCAAGGTTTTTATGCGTGACGTTTTAAAACGTGCGCTTGACGGCGAACAAGCCGATATTATAACGACAGGCGAAAATAATATGCGTCTTATAAGCGTTGCAGTGCCTGTAACATTCAGCGGTGAAATAATCGGAAGTGTGTATTTGGCAGAATCGATAAACACGATTGATGATACAGTCCGAACAACAAGGAACAGTCTTATAGTTTTCAGTACGCTTATTGTAATTCTTATCGGTATGCTTAGTTTGGGTATGAGCTATATTATAACGTCACCGATTGAAGAATTTATTGCCGTTGCAAAGGAAATTTCAAAGGGTAATTTCTCAAAGCATGTTGAAGTTAAAGGTCATAATGAGATTGCACAAATGGCACAAATGCTTAATTATATGTGTGACGAACTTGAACTTTTGGAAGAAAAAAGACGTAAGTTTGTTTCGGACGCGTCACACGAACTTAAAACCCCTATGGCTGGTATAAAACTTATATGCGACAGTCTTGTTGCGGCGGAAAATCCCGATCCGGCTATGGTAAAGGAATTCCTCGGCGATATGTCGGACGAGGTTGACAGACTTACAAGAATTGTCGAAAGACTGCTTGTGCTTACAAAACTTGACGCAGGCGGTAATTCGCTGAAACTTGAAGAAGTTGATATTAAGATGCTTATAAGTCAGGTTGTAAAAAAACTTACACCGATTGCGAATGCAAAGGATATTGTTATATATGTTGACAATCATCAGACAGAATTTAGCCCGATTTTACTTGACTATGACAAAATGTATGAGGCGATATACAATATCGCGGATAATGCGATTAAATATTCGCCGGAGGGCGGTTTTGTCCATATCGACCTTACGGCTGACAATGACTATCTGACAATAAAAATTGAGGACAACGGTCCGGGAATACCGGAGGACGAGCGTGACAGAATATTTGAACGTTTTTACAGACTTGACGATTCGAGAGCGAGAGATACCGGCGGAACGGGTCTTGGACTTGCTATCACAAAAGAGGCCGTACTTATGCACAACGGTACTATAGATGTTGCAAATGTGTCGGATATAGGCAGTGTATTCACAATACGCTTACCTTACAAGATTACTATTGGAGGACAGAATGAAAAGTAAAAAGGGAGTAATAGCTATCGTTGCGGTTGCGGTGCTGACAGTGGCGGCGGTTGTCGGAATACTTATAAAAAAAGATTACGGCAGTTATCGCTACAACAGTGAACTGTATTTCTTTAATGAAACGGCGACTTCGATAGTTATGGAAAATCGTGAAATTAAATATAAGGACGATAAGGAACTTGCGGAGTCTGTAATTGAGGCACTTATGAAAGGTCCCGACAACAGCCGTTATATGAAAATTATTGAAAAAAATACGAAGTTGTTGTCGCTTAACGACGTTGATTCCGGTAATATTGTTGTAAACTTTTCAGGTGAATTTTTGACAGGCGACAATACAAAAGATGTGCTTGCGGTTTATGCAGTTGTGAAATCGTTGTGTGCAATCAGCAGTGTTGACAGTGTTAAAGTAATTGTTGAGGGCAAGGATATTGCAACGGCGGACGGCTCGATTATAGGGTATTTGCGAAATCAGGACATTAATCTGCCAACCGATACATATAACAGCGAAACGCGTGAAATTGCATTGTATTTTCCGAATAAAGACGGCAACAAGCTTGTTATGGAAACAAGAACGATTAAAGTCACCGACCAACAACCTTTGGCACAATATATTATAAATGAACTTATCAAAGGTCCCGAAAACAAGGAACTGTCAGTGCCGCTCAGCAAGGATACCGTACTTTTGAGTGTGGAAACTTCGGATAATATTTGCTTTGTAAATTTCAAAGCTAATTTTACCGATAAAAATTCGGGTACTGCGGAAAAAGAGAAAATGACGATATATTCAATCGTTGATTCGCTTACCGAGCTTGACAACATTCAGCGTGTTCAATTCCTTATGGACGGTAAAAAAGTTGATAATTTCGGTAATATCAATATCGGAAGTATGTTCGGACGTGACGGAAGTATAATTGCCGAATAAATTTAGAATATGCAGTTGACAGTTTGGTAATAATATGATATTATACAATCAATAAAGGGGAGTAGCTTGCGCATTTTATATGCGTAATATGATGTCGTCAATACACGTTCGGAAGAACCGTATCATATTCTACGAAGCAAGACTTTTATTGCAGATAATTTTTTGTGCTGCAATAAAAAGTCTTGCTTTTTTGTTTGCGGCATAAGTGAGAAGATGGAGGAATTGATTATGAACCCATATCAAATGAAAAAAGAAGATGTGCTTAAAATGCTCGGGACTGATGAAAATGGTCTTACGCAAAATCAAGCAAAGGAAAATCAGAAAAAGTACGGCAAAAACGAACTCGCGGAGGGTAAAAAGAAAAATCCGTTTATATTGTTTTTGGAGCAGTACAAGGATTTTCTTGTTATAATTCTTATTATTGCGGCGATTATATCCGGCGTGCTCGGCGATATAGAAAGTGCGATCGTAATATTTGTAGTTATAACGATAAATGCGATTTTGGGTACTGTACAGCATATCAAAGCGGAACAGTCGCTTGACAGTCTTAAAGAAATGTCTGCGCCGACTGCAAAGGTTATCCGTGACGGTGAAATAAAAGTCGTTGAGGGAAAAGATGTGACAGTAGGCGATATTGTGGTCATTGAGGCAGGTGATTACGTCTGTTCGGACGGACGTATAATTGAAAATGCGTCCTTGAAGGTTGATGAAAGTGCGATGACCGGCGAGAGTGAGCCTGTCGAAAAACAGGAAACCGTACTTGACGGCGAAAAACCGCTCGGTGACAGAGTGAATATGCTGTATTCGGGAAGTTTTGCGACTTACGGCAGAGCGAAAATGGTTGTAACGTCAGTCGGTATGGAAACCGAAATCGGCAAAATTGCGTCACTGTTAAAAAGTACGCAGGAAAAGAAAACGCCGTTGCAGGAAAGCCTTGATAATTTCGGTAAAAAGCTGTCGCTTATCATAATCGGAATATGCGTTATTGTTTTGGGTTTGGAACTGTTCCGCAGTGACGGTATAAATTTGACAGTGTTTACGGACGCATTTGTGTTTGCGGTTGCACTTGCCGTTGCGGCAATTCCGGAGGCTTTAAGCTCGATTGTTACGATAGTTTTGTCAGTCGGAACACAGAAACTTGCAAAAGAAAATGCGATTATACGAAAATTGCAGGCAGTTGAGGGACTGGGCAGTGTTTCTATAATTTGTTCGGACAAAACGGGTACGCTTACGCAAAATAAAATGACTGTTCAGAAAATTTATTTTGACGGTCAAATTATTGACAAGGACGATGAAATCAATGCACGTCAAGGTCAGCTTATAATAGACGGTGCATTGTGTAACGACTCCGTTCAAAAAGAAGGTCAGGAAATCGGTGATCCGACAGAAATTGCACTTGTGAATTTTTCGGAAAAGCATGATTTGCCTGTTGAAAAAATGCGTGAAAAATATCAGCGTTTGGGTGAAATTCCTTTTGATTCAGACAGAAAATTGATGAGTACCGTTCATAAAATCGGCGGCAATTATAAAATGCTGACAAAAGGTGCGGTTGACGTTTTGTCGGGCAGAATTAATGAAGTCAAAACTATGGACGGAAAAAGACCGTTTACTGCCGAAGATTTGGCAGAGTTAAAGAAAGTTAATACGGAATTTTCTCAAATGGGACTTCGTGTACTTGCTGTGTGCGAACGTGACGTTGATACAGTCGACATAAGCGTTGAAGATGAAAAGGACTATATCTTGCTAGGGCTTGTTGCAATGCAAGACCCGCCGAGAGAAGAAAGTGCAGAGGCGGTAAGAAAATGTAAAACCGCCGGAATACGTCCTATAATGATAACCGGCGACCACATTGTGACCGCGTCGGCGATTGCAAGAAAAATCGGTATATTGGATGATAACGGCCGTGCGGTAGAGGGCAGAGAGATTGAAAATCTGTCAGATGAAGAACTTGATGAATTTGTTTCGGACGTGTCGGTTTATGCGCGAGTTTCGCCTGAACATAAAATAAGAATAGTCAGCGCATGGCAGAGAAAAGGCTACATCGTTTCAATGACCGGTGACGGAGTGAATGACGCACCGGCACTTAAACAGGCGGATATAGGTGTGGCAATGGGGATAACGGGCAGTGAAGTGGCAAAAGACGCCGCGTCAATGGTGCTTACGGACGATAATTTTGCAACGATAGTCAAGGCAATCGAAAACGGACGTAATCTGTACAGAAATATTCAACGTGCAATTCAATTCTTGCTTTCTGGCAATACGGCAGGTATACTTGCGGTATTGTATGCGTCATTTATGGCGTTGCCTGTTCCGTTTAAAGCGGTGCATCTGTTGTTTATAAACTTGCTTACGGACAGTTTGCCTGCGATTGCACTCGGTGTTGAACCGCACAGCAGTGATGTTATGAATGAAAAGCCGCGACCGAAAAATCAATCTATACTTACAAAAAAGGTACTTACAAATATATGTGTTGAGGGCATTGTGATAGGTGTTATGACTATGATTGCGTTCTATGTCGGATTTTTGAGGAATGCCGAAGTTGCAAGTACAATGGCTTTTTCAACGTTGTGTCTGTCAAGACTTGTACATGGCTTTAATTGTAAATCGGATAAACCTGTTTGGTTTACAAAAAAGATGTGGAACAATAAAAGTATGATAGGTGCGTTTTTTGTTGGATTTGTGCTTTTAAATGCTGTATTACTTGTACCTGCACTGCAAGGTATATTTGCGGTTGCACCGCTTACGATTGCGGAACTATTGACGGTTTACGGATTGTCGCTCGGTACATTTGTGGTTGTGCAAATTTTGAAAATGATCAGAAAGTAAATTAAAAGAGGTGACGGTCTGAAAAGGCTGTCACCTCTTGTTTAATTTTTGTTGTCATTTGAAGAAAGCCAAGCACCGATTATCATAAAAATTAATGCTATAAAATAAGTAACCGTAGGAATTTGCTTGAATATAATCAATGACAGGATAGCGGCTATAAACGGAGAAATTGCGTAATAAGCACTTGTCCGTGCCGCACCGAGAAGCCTTTGAGCGTAGACATAAAAATATATACTCAATCCGTATGCGATAAATCCGACCAAAAGCACGGGAATAATGCTCCAAAGCACAGTTAAACGTTCACCTATGCACAAGCCTATAATTATCGAGCCTAAGCCTGAAAAAATACCTTTAAGTAAAACGATTTGAAGCGGGTCTTTTGAAGATAGTTTTCTTGTACAGTTGTTTTCAAATCCCCAACAGACGGCGGCAAGAAGTACAAACAGCGAGCCGTACGTAAATTGCAGACTTGATAAATCTTCAAATGACAAAATTCCGCATGAAACCGTTATAAACAATATACCGAACCACAATCGAGGACTGATTTTTTCTTTGAATATCATAAGTGCGATAATTGCTGTTGCGACAATTTCAAAATTGTTGAGCAGTGACGCATTGGCGGCGGTTGTCGCGTTCAATCCGAACATCAAGCAAATCGGTGCGGCTATGTCCAAAAGTATCATTGCCACAGTGTACGGCAATTCCGATTTTGTCAGTTTTAATTCGTTTGTTTCTGTTTTTCTGATTTTGCGGACGAGTGCAATTATAATCATTCCTATTCCTGCACCGACATAAAGAAAACCCGCCATTAAAGTCGGCGGAATGCAGTCGAGCAATATTTTTGAAAACGGAGCGTTGACGGCGTATAATGCCGCCGCAAGTATTGCAAATGCTATGCCCTTTTTCATATTTAAACCTCCAAAAACCATAGTACGGATATTGTATCACAAATTTTTGTGAAAATAAAGGTATTAAACCATTATTTTGGTCATAAAAAATTAACAATTTGTTTATAGACAATTACGGTTACATTTGATATAATATAAACTGTAAATTAATCTATTAAAAAGGAGCTGAGGTGTTTGAAGGTCAGGAAGAAGGCAGTGTTATGTGCTATATTAGCCGGAATAATGTTGTCAACAGCTACACCCAGCTTAAAATTAACCGTTTTTGCCGATTCGGCAATAACAGAAACAGAGGCTTTGGATAAGGCAGTTGCTTTATATGAACATCTTACGGATAAAGAAGTCGAAATCCCACAGGGACTTGACGAAACGGGACTTGATACAAATTTAATAAAACCTATTGTGTTGGGATATATTAATTTTGAAGATACCGAAGAGGCAAAACAAGAGAAAAGTATAACAAAACAGGATTTTATGACAATCCTATACAAAACAATAATTACATACAACGACAGTTACACGATTTATGAAGATGAGGCAAACTCAATTCTGAATGAATGTTACGACAATGCATATATTGATGATGAAAACAGAATTGCATATGCGTTTATGATGAAACAAGGCATAATTACAGCAAAATTCGGTACAGAGCCGAACAAAGAGCTTACAAAAGAAGAATGTGAAACTCTTATCGACACTGTATATGATTATTTTGCACAGAATGTAATGGTGACAGTCGGCGGAAAAGAAATAAGAGTCGGTGCGAATGTCGGCACAATTCTTGATACGTTCGGCGAGCCTAACAGAATTGACCAGACAGAATACGGATTTGAATGGTATGTTTATGATTCAAACTATTCGGAATTTTGTATGGTAGGTGTTGAGGCAGACAGAGTTTGTGCCTTGTACACAAACAGTTCAAGCTTTGATTTTAACGGAATGAAGTCGGGTGATGACTATTCAAAGACAGCGGATTATCTTGATAATCGTTGTTACAGATTTTATGCCGACTCGGAAGGACATCTTGATTCGATATTGTACAATCCGCGTTATCGCGGTGTTGATGACAGCACATCTGTAAAACGTTCAAAGTCGATGATTCTTCTTGATATGATAAACTCATACAGAAGTAAGCATAACAAGACTGTATACGTTGAAGATTCTGATATGAATGCGGCGGCATGGCTTTCGTCACTTGATTTTATGAATGAAAAGGAATATGAAAGTGATGTGGTTACACAGTCGGGTTATGATGTGTTCTCTGTATATCGTCAGTTGCTAGAAAGCGATAACGATATTCTTGTACAGGACACACAATACACATCTCCTATCGGTTTGAATACAACAACAGATTTATCGGGCGGTATTCAGGCAAAAATAGTTGCGGATACAACATCAATAGCCGTACCGGAAGAAAAGACTACTGTTGAAATACCTCAAAAGGATTACAGCATAACACCTGTTGAGGAGGTTACAACGCCTATACTCAATTCGCCGGTAACGGAAGATAATTATGAAGAAGGCGATGACGTTGTAATTGAGCTTGCTATGCAGGCGGCAACGGAATATCATATAGAAATGTTTGACGTTGAAAACGATGAATATGCGGTAAATGAGTATATCACTACCGATTCAACGGAAATTACATTGCCGTCTGAATTATTCAAAACGGGCAGAGATTACAGACTTATTGTAAGCTCAATCACAGATGACGGCGAAGCTTTGAGTGCCGATGAAGTGCTTATAAGCTACGGTACTGCATACGATACAGGCGTTAATATCGTTACTCCTTACAATAACGGTGTTACAGATGACGACTATGTGTCAATCGCATGGGAATCCGACAAGTATCACGATTTTTACGTCGATTTGTATGACTCGGACGGAAATCTTGTTGTGAGCAAGATTGTCGAAGACGAATATGAGGCACTTATTCAGGGTGTTGATCCGGGTAAGTATTTCTTATATATAACAGCACTAAGACGTGGAAGTAAAGTTGAAAAGGCACAGGATTGCGTGACGTTTGAAGTAACTCAGGCAGAGCCTGTTATAAATGAAATTATTCTTGATAAGGATGATACATACTACTTTGTTTATGAGGATGAGGCTTTGGGACTTTTGTACTTCTACGATGAAGAATTGGTTGACGTTGATGAAGAGGACGAAAACGGCAACGTGCAGACAGTCACAAAGAAGAAAATCATTCAGAAACAAGTTAAGGCGACAAAGGGTTACAGACAACTTGCCAAGTACAGAAATAAAATGGAATACACAACAGGCGATCCTGTTATAAGAACGCATATGCTTACAGGCGATAATGAAAAGGGTAACGCGATAGTGAGCGAGGCTGAGAAGTATTTGGGCGTGCCGTATGTATGGGGCGGAACAACTCCGGACGGCTTTGACTGTAGCGGACTTGTTCAGTATGTATGTAATTCGCTTGGCATAAACGTAAATCGTGTTGCGGAAGACCAGTTTAAGAACGGTACTGCGGTGAATAAAGATGAACTTCAACCGGGTGACCTTGTATTCTTTGAACAAAACGGATACATTCACCATGTCGGTATTTATGCCGGTGACGGAATGATGATTCACGCACCGAGAACAGGTGATGTGGTAAAATATCAGTCTATGGAAACTGATTATTACCGCAGTCAGTACGCAGGAGCAAGAAGAGTTTACTAATGATACAGGGGGGATTGAAATGGCATCATCTGTAAAAGCTTGTACAAATTCGCGTTACAGAAAAACCAATATAGTGATTATTACAATATTGAGTTTGCTTTCGTGTTTTGCACTTGTAATGGTGATATATAATCTTATAAAGGGCAGTTATTTGTTTTCGATTGCGTGGTTTATCGCTACGATATTGGCGTCAACATATGTTCTTATAAGAATTAATACCGTCTTTGCAACATATATTTCAACAGACAGAATGAATTTGTTTATGAAAAATTGGAATAATGACTTTTTACCGTATGATTATGATAATAAAGTTAAAATTTTGAGTGAATTTATACCGGCGAAAACGAAAATTGTTGAGATACCTCTTAATGAAATAAGTAAGGTGCTTATCGGCACAAAAAATTTTATAAAGAGAAATGTTGCACCTGATTCTGATTTTGTGAAGAATATACGCGTGCTTGAAAAGTCGAAAGACTTTTATAAGAAGAAAACCATTTCGAGTATGGATATATTATATGTAGAAACTTTTGAAAAAGAGTGCTATTATATGCCGATTGTTAAGTTCGATACGAGAAATGTGACTAAAATTGTGCAAATGATTCAAAGGATTAATCCTGAATTGCTTATAAGAGTAAGCAGCAGGGAATACAGAACGCTTAGAATGGCGTCAAAATAATTAAGGGCGAGCCGTAAGGTTCGCTTTTTTGATGCTTAGTTGTTGAAAATGCACAAAATATAAATGCTAATTTAATTCAAAATCACGAAAAATAACATAAAACCAAAAAAGAATTGAAATTTTTGTTCTTATAGTTTATAATGTAAATATATGAATGTAACTTGTATGTGTGTCCGGATTTTATAGACACTCAAACAAAAAAACAAAAAATTTATTTTAGAAAAGGGGTAAAACAAAATGAAGAAATTCTCAAAACTATTTCTATCATGCGCAGCAGTAGCAGCAGTTACAGCTGCAGTCGCAACATCAGCTATGGCAGCTGGTATTTCAGCTACATATGCACCAGCAGATGCAACTCATGAAACAGCTACATTGACAATCGATGCAAGCGGTTACACAGCAGCTCAAAAGACTTTGCTTGTTCTTAAGCCTGGTAAAACACTTGAAACCGTTAAAGTTTCTGAAGGCGATGTTCTTCAAATCGACCAACAAGACGGCAATGACACTATAACAGTTGCTCTACCAAAGGACCTTGCAGACGGTAAATACACAGTTTACATGGGTGGCGACGGTCAGGTTTATTCAACAAACTTCAAAGTAGGTAACGCTTCATCAGTTCTTGTCGGTGACGTTAACCAAGATGCAAGTATTACACTTGGTGACGCAACAGCTATTGTAAGACATAAGACAGGTGCAGCTCCAATTACTGATGCTGACGCTCTTATAGCAGCAGATACTAACTATGATGATAGTATTACACTTGGTGATGCAACATGTATCGTTATGTACAAGATAGGTAATACAGCTAAAGCTGGTCACGTTGGTGAATTAAAATAATTCTATCTTAGTATATAAAATCTTAAACATATAAAAGGAGTAAATTAGAATGAAAAACAAAAAAATCGTTTCATTGATTTGTGCTTTAGCTATGATTTTCTCTATGTTCTCAGCAATGACAGTTAGTGCTGCAGATAAGAAGGGTATTAATCTTGCTTCAACAATATCAACGGACAATAAAACAATTACACTTGATGCTACAGCAGTAGGAACTGAGGAATTATTAAACAGTTTCTTGATTTCTGTAAATCTACCTGAAGGTGTAACAAATGACAATGTTACAGCAACAACAACAGCAGATACTAAGTTGTCAGTAAATGTAGCAGGTAGCGTACTAAATGTAGCTTTCTTGGATACAGCAGGCGATGGTATCGCATTTAAAGACGGTAAACTTGCTACAATTACAATTAATTTAACTAATGCTTTGACAGATGATTTTGTATTTACATTAACTTCAGAAGCATCAATTGAAGATGCTAATGGTGAAGTGACAGTTGCTAAGGGCATGGATGCTACTTCAACAACGGTTGTACCATCAGGTAAGCCGACACCAAAGCCAACATCACCAGCTCGTCCAACAATGGCTCCTGTTCCAACAGTAAATCCTGACGTGACAGTTGCTCCTACAGATGTTCCTGTATCAGGTAAAGGTATCGGTCTTACATCATCAATCTCAAGCGATAATAAGACTATTACTATAGAAGCAACAGCTTCTGGTGCTGAAGAACTATTGAATAGTTTCTTGATTTCAGTAAACATTCCTAAAGGCGTAACAAATGATGATATTACAGCAACAACAACAGCAGATACTAAGTTGTCAGTAAATGTAGCAGATAGCGTGCTAAATGTAGCATTCTTGGATACAGCAGGCGACGGTATTGCATTTAAGGATGGTAAACTTGCCACAATTACAATTAAATTGCCTACTGCTTTGACAGAAGCATATGCATTTACATTGACATCAGAGGCATCAATTGAAGATTCTAAGGGCGAAATAACTGTTGCTAAGGGTATGACCGCTGCTTCAACAGTAGTTACACCATCAACAGAACCTGTTCCTACAGTTAACCCTGTTAAGACAGTTGCATTGAAGAGCGTTGTATCAACTGGTTATGGTGATGCAATTAAGGCAGCTAAAGATGCAGGTAAGGACGTTTACCTAACAGTAGATGTTAAGAAGGGTGACCAAGATGCTGTATACGGTGAAGATTATGAAGCTGTATACAATGGTAAGACTCTAACAGAAGCTGAATACAAGAACCTAATTTCAGGTTACACAGATGCTGATATGGCAGACGTTATCAACGGTCTAACATACAATATCTACAATAGCTCTGTAAATAATGTTTCAACAACAGTTAATGCTATTGATGCTGAAGGTAATGCAGAACAAATCGTTGATCCTAAGGATAACACTCTAACACCTGCTAAGCCGACAGCTAAGCCATCTGAGCCATCAATCTCAGTTAAGGCTTCATCAACAACTGTTGAATTTGATAAGAAGTTCACTGTAACAGCTACAGTTAAGAACGCAAAAGACGGTGCTAAGGTTGCATTCACAACAAATGATGATGAAAAATATGCAGTAATCTTCGGTACACCTACAGAAATCAATTCTAAGGGTGAAACAAAGGCTACTTACGTTGCAAATGATAAGGCTGGTACAGTTACAATCACAGCAACATACAAAGATACTGAAGGTAACGAAAAGTCAGCATCTGTAAAGGTTACAGTTAAGAAGGCTTCTACAACAACTGGTGGTAATGACGGTACAACTTCAGGTGGTGGCCCTAGCATAATCGCTCCTGGTCACACAGGTGCTGTAACAACACCTAACACAAATACTAACTACAAGCCAGACTTCCAGGATCTTGACTCAGTTGAATGGGCAAGAACAGCTATCAACGGACTTGCTATGAGAGGTATGATTAGTGGTAGAGATCAATATACATTCGATCCTAATGCAAACATCACAAGAGCAGAATACTGCCAGATTCTAATGGGTGCTATCAACGCTCTTAACGCCAAAGGTGAATCAACATTCGCAGACGTTCCTTTAACAGCTTGGTACTACAATGCAGTATCAGTTGCAAGTCAACTTGGTATCGTTTCAGGCTACGGTGACGGTAACTTCGGTCCTAATGACCTAATCACAAGACAAGATATGGCTCTTATGACATATAAGACAGCTAAAATCATGAACAAGTCACTTGAACCTGTAAATGCTGAAATCACATTTGAGGATTCACATGAAATCTCAGATTACGCATTTGAAGCAGTTATGACTCTTCAAAAGGCCGGTATTATCAACGGTATGACTGAAACAACATTTGAACCACATTCAAATGCTACAAGAGCTCAGTCAGCTAAGGTAATCTTCGATACATTCGTTGATGCTCAATAATTGATATTAAAGTATCTTAAAAGAACAGTCCATACGGACTGTTCTTTTTTGTATTTCAAATCAAATCTATTTTACAAATATAAATATTTGTTTATAATTTTATAATCTAATTGCAATTTAAACGATTTTTTGGTATAATATATATAAGATAATTATTTAGGAGTGAATTGAGTGGTTAATATAGGAAATGATTGGGACGAAATTCTTAAAGATGAATTTAGTAAAGAATATTATCTGAAACTTCGTGCTTTTTTGAAATCTGAATATAAATCGCATTGTATTCATCCGGATATGTATGATATTTTTAATGCTTTGAAATGGACCTCTTATGCAAATACGAAGATTGTCATTCTTGGTCAAGATCCGTATCATGAAGTAGGTCAAGCACACGGATTGGCTTTCTCTGTTCAAAAAGGTGTTAAAATTCCTCCGTCATTATTGAATATGTATAAGGAACTTCATAATGAATTGGGATTGTACATTCCAAATAACGGTTATCTTGAAAAATGGGCAAGACAAGGTGTGTTGTTGCTTAACTCAGCATTGACTGTCCGTGACGGTCAGGCAAATTCGCACAGAAACAAAGGTTGGGAGATATTTACCAACAGAGTTGTCGAGTGTTTGAATGAACGCAAAGACCCGGTAATATTTATGCTTTGGGGTAACAATGCGAAAGAGAAAATAAAGGTTATTACTAATTATTATCATAAAATTTTAACTGCCGCACATCCGAGTCCGTTGTCGGCAAACAGAGGATTTTTCGGCTGCGGTCATTTTGAAACGGCAAACAGAATGTTGACGGAAATGGGTAAAACACCGATAGATTGGCAAATTGAGAACATTTAAGAGGGGATAGAAATGGTTGTTTTCGGTATAACAGGTGGAAGCGGAAGCGGAAAAACATCTGTTTCAAAAATGCTTGAAAAACTGGGTGTGCATATTATTGACACAGATGTAATTGCACACGAAATCGTAGAACCAAACAGTGATTGTCTTAATGAATTGGTCGATTATTTTGGTGATAGCATACTAAATGACGATAAGACATTGAATAGAAAGAAATTAGCATCAATCGCTTTTTCTGACAAACAAAAAACAGAGGCATTAAGCAACATAACGCATAAATATATAAAGGCGGAAGTGGTAAAAGACATAAACACGACTGATGCCGAATTGGTTGGTATAGACGGAGCAGTGATAATCGGAAGTAATGTTGAACCGCTTTGTGAATTTATAGTGTCGGTTATTGCTGATAAACAAAGCAGAATCACACGAATTAAGACGCGTGACAATATTACCGATGAACAGGCGATACAAAGAATTAATGCTCAAAATGATGATGAGTTCTATAAGGAAAATTCAATGTATATCATATATAATAACGGTGATATTACACAGCTTGAAAGTGATGTTGTCGGGTTATTTAATAAAATAAAGGGGAATAGTTTTGAGTAAAATTTTTAAAGCATTCCTTGTACTTCTTGCAATATTTGTTGCGGTACTGGGTATATTAGGCGGTTATCAAACAAGTCAAAAATTCAAATATCCTGTTGCGTATGCAGATTATATTGTAAAATATTCAAAAGCCAACGACCTTGATCCGTTCTTGGTTATGGCGGTTATAAAGGTTGAAAGTAATTTTGTGCCTGAGGCACATTCGGGTGTTGCCGGCGGACTTATGCAGCTTACTGAGGAAACTGCTGAATGGAACGCTAAAGAATTAGGGATAACGACTGAATATGATTATATGGACCCCGAAACAAATATACGTTTTGGCTGTCATTATTTACGTCACTTGATTGATGTTTACGGAAATATTGACACCGCCTTGGCGGCTTACAACGGTGGTATGGGAAATGTTTATAGTTGGCTTAATGACTCGCGATACAGTGATGACGGAGTGACACTCAAGTATATTCCGTTTTCTGAAACTCGTAATTATGTTGTAAAGGTAAATTCGAGTTGGGAACACTATAAAGAAATGTATCAGTAATGTATATCATTAACATAAAATTAAAACAGAGAGGAGAATGAATTATGTCATTGATAATTACAATAGGAAGACAGTTCGGAAGTGGCGGACGTGATGTAGGTGAAAAGGTTGCGGAGTATTTTAACATACCTTTTTATGACAAGGAGCTTGTTGAACTTGCGGCACAAAAGAGCAATATCAGCAAAGAGGCGTTAAAAGAGGTTGACGAACACGCAACGAACAGTTTTCTTTACTCGCTTGCAAGCGGCAACTACTCAATGAGAGGTATAAACGCACCGATTTATTACGAAATGCCTATAAACGATAAATTATTTATCGCACAGGCTGACGTTATTAAAGAGGTTGCAAAGAGAGGCTCTTGCGTTATCGTCGGACGTTGTGCAGATTATGTTCTTGAAAATGAAAATGTGGACGTTTTAAGTGTATTTGTATACGGCTCGGTTGATTATCGTGCAAAGAGAGTTATGTCGGCACTTGATATTACTCAAGCCAAAGCAAAAGACAAGGTTTTGAAAACCGACAAACAACGTCGTACATATTACGATTACTACACAAGCAAAAATTGGGGAGTTATGTCTAATTACGACTTGTGTATTGATGCTGAAAAATTCGGCATTGAAGAAACTGCAAATATGATAATAAATGCAGCAAAGAAGAAAATTAAATAAGGAGTTGTTATATTTTGTTTCTCGAAATGATTAAATCGATTGTTCTGGGCATTGTTGAAGGTATATCCGAATGGTTGCCTATAAGTTCGACAGGACATATGATACTTGTAAACGAACTTATAAACAATACAGAGGGATTTACCGCATCTGATTTGTATTTGTATGTAATACAGCTTGGCGCAATTTTGGCGGTAGTAACGCTATATTTTCACAAGTTAAATCCGTTTTCACCGAAAAAGACAAATGCTGAAAAAGAGAATACTTGGAAAATGTGGTTCAAGGTTATTATTGCCTGTGTACCGGCTGCGGTTATCGGTCTTGTACTTGATAACTTTATGTCGGCTTGGGAAAATTGGCAGGTCGTTTCGGCGATGCTTATTTTGTACGGTGTAGCGTTCATAGTTGTTGAATCGTTGCATAAGGAAACAAAAATTGAAAGCATGGACGATATGACATACAAAACAGCACTTTTAATCGGACTGTTTCAAGTGTTGTCAATCGTTCCGGGTACATCGCGTTCAGGTGCAACAATACTTGGTGCAATGCTTATAGGTTGTTCACGTTCGGTTGCGGCTGAATTTTCATTCTTCTTGGCTATACCGGTTATGTTCGGTGTAAGCCTACTGAAAGTGCTTAAATACGGCTTGGCTATGCCTATGCAGGATGTAATTGTGCTTTTGACAGGTATGGTTGTTGCGTATATTGTGTCAATGCTTGCAATTAAGTTCTTGATGAACTATGTAAGAAAACACAATTTTAAATCATTCGGTTATTACAGAATTATACTTGGTATATTGGTAATTTTATATTTTAGTTTTATACACTAAAAACAACAACAAAAAAAGCTCCGTAAGCATTGCTTACGGAGCTTTTATTATACAAGTCTTATTGTTTTTATAATTTGGTCTTCGATTGGCTTATCCTGCATATCTGTCGGTGTCTCTGCTATTTCGTCAACAACCTCGATACCCTCTGTAACTTTACCGAAAGCGGCATACTGACCGTCAAGATGAGGTGCATCCTCGTGCATAATGAAGAATTGACTTGACGCACTGTTCGGGAACATTGTTCTTGCCATTGAAAGCACACCTCTTGTATGCTTTAATGGATTTGTAACACCGTTACCGTCAAATTCGCCCTTGATTGAATCTGCTTCTTTGTGTTGACCGTCTGCCGTAAAACCGCCGCCTTGAATCATAAAGCCCGGAATTACACGGTGGAAAATAAGACCGTCAAAGAAGTTTCTTTCGATTAGTGAAACAAAGTTTTCTACTGTGATTGGTGCAACGTCCGGATAAAGCTCTGCTTTTATAATTCCGCCGTTTTCCATTTCGATTTCAATATTCATAATTTATCTCCTTGATTTTTAAGAATTTGACTCTGTTGAGTCTGACTGTAAGAATGGAAGAATGTCATTAAGTTCATCTTCACTTAATTCATCATCATTTGAACTGTTTGATTTACTGCTTGATGAAGAATTTGAACTGCTCGATTTTGAACTTGAATTTGACTTAGGTGTTGATTTCGGAGCAGTTGTTGATTTTGATGATGATTTAGATGACTTTGAAGATGATGTATCTTCGTCTTCATCATCAGTATCTTTTGAGTTTTTATCTGTGTCTTTATCTTTTGACGGCTTTGAAGTAGCCTTTGTTTTGCTTGATTTACCGCTTGATACAGATGTGTCAATGGTGATTGTGTCAATCACGATAGGCTCGATAGGGACGTCCTCCATATTTGATGAGGCAACCGTACCTGTTTTTACAGACGCGATTTCATCAACTATATCCATACCCTCTGTAACTCTGCCGAATGCGGCATATTGACCGTCAAGGTAAGTCGCATCTTTTTGAACGATAAAGAATTGGCTTGTTGCACTGTCATAATCCTGTGCTCTTGCCATTGAAATCACACCTCTGGTGTGAGAAAGTGTGTTTTCAAAACCGTTCTTTGCAAATTCACCTTTGATAGACTCAGTTTTTTGCTCTTTCAGATTTTCGTCATAGCCGCCGCCTTGAATCATAAAATCTTCAATAACTCTGTGGAATATTGTGCCGTCATAAAAACCGTCTTCTGCAAGTTCAACGAAGTTTTCAACCGTATCAGGTGCAAGGTCCGGATATAATTCAAGCATAATTTCGTCACCGTCTTCAAGTTCTATTGTGGCGTTGACTGTGTTTTTTACAAGTTCCGGATCGGGTGTTGAAACGGGCTCTTCATCTTTGCCGTTTTGGTTTGTGCCGCATGACGCAAGCACCATTACCATTGATAGAATTATAGCTATAACACTAATTGATTTTTTCATAATTACTCGACATCTCCTTCTGTTTCGCTTTCGTCAGCAATTTGAGTTTCGGTTGTATCATCAGCAATAACTTCTTCAGAATTTTCTGCTTCTTCATCAGTTTCTTCTTCACGTTCTGTTCGTGCGATACTCATAACACTTACACCGTCGTCAAGACGCATAACTCTTACACCTTGAGTTTGACGGCTGTATGAAGAAATTTCATCTGTGTGCATTCTTATAATAACACCGTCAGATGTGATAAGAATAATATCGTCATTATCTGTGACAGTTTTCATACCGGCAAGTTTGCCTGTTTTATCGGTAATACGATAAGTGAAAATACCTTTACCGCCTCTTGACTGAATACGATACTCGTCAAGCGGTGTTTTCTTGCCGTAACCGTTTTCTGTGACAGTAAGAAGCTGGCTGTCAGGCAGTGCAACAGACGCACCGATAACATAGTCGCCGTTGTGAAGGCGGATACCCATAACACCTCTTGTTGTACGGCCTGTTGAACGTACCTCAGTTTCGTTAAAGCGGATTGCATAACCGTCATGTGTGGCAATAATAATATCTTGAGTATTATCTGTAAGTTTAACTCTGATAAGTTCATCGTTTTCGTCAAGGTCAATCGCACGAAGTCCGCCGTTACGGATTTTTGAGTAATCCATAACGTTTGTCTTTTTGACAATACCGTTTTTGGTGATGAATGTAAGGTATTTGCCGTCCTCGAAGTCCTTAATAGGAATCATTGCGGAAATCTTTTCATCATTTTCAAGCGGAAGTAGGTTTACAATCGCCGTACCCTTTGCCTGTCTGCTTGCCTCAGGGATTTGATAACCTTTCAGCTTGTACACAACACCGCGAGTTGTAAAGAATAACAATGTGTGGTGCGTTGTGGTTGTAAACAGGTGTTCAACGAAGTCCTCTTCACGAGTTGTAAGACCTGAAATACCGCGACCTCCGCGTCTTTGCGATTTATAAGTATCAACAGGCAGACGTTTTGTGTAACCTTTATGAGTAACAGTAACGACAATATCTTCTTCGTCGATAAGGTCGTCAATATCAATTTCAGTTGTAACCATTGATATTTCAGTTCTTCTTTCATCGCCGTACTTATTCTTAATATCGGTAAGGTCGTTCTTAATTATTTCAAGAACTTTGCTTTCATCTGCAAGAATTGAACGTAAGTCTTCGATTTTTACAACAAGTGCTTGATATTCTTCCTCAATCTTGTCACGTTCCATACCGGACAAACGACCGAGCTGCATTTTTACGATTGCGTCTGACTGTGCGTCTGTAAGTGAGAAACGTTCGCACAAGGTCTGCTTTGCGTCAGGAATACTCTTTGATGCGCGGATTATTCTGATTACTTCGTCAACATTGTCTATAACAATTTTGTAACCCTCTAAGATATGTGCACGGTCAAGTGCTTTGTCAAGTTCAAACTGTGTACGTCTTGAAATAACATCTTCCTGGTGGGCGATGTAGTAGTCAATCATCTCACGAAGTGTAAGAATTTTCGGCTGTTTGTCTACAAGTGCAAGCAAGATTATGCCGAAAGTATCCTGCATTTGTGTATACTTGAACAGATTGTTAAGTACAACATTAGGGTTTGCGTCACGTTTAAGTTCGATAACAAGACGAATATGTTCGGTGGATTCATCGCGTGTTGATGAAATACCGTCAATCTTGCCGTCACGAACAAGTTCGTTAATATGTTTTTCAAGCTTTGCTTTGTTTACTTGATAAGGTATTTCTGTGACAACAATTCTGTTTCGGTCATTGTGTTCTTCTATTTCGGCTTTCGCACGAAGAATGATTTTTCCGCGACCTGTTGTATAAGCGTTTCTTATACCGCTTTTGCCCATAATAACGCCGCCGGTTGGAAAATCGGGACCTTGAATATGAGTCATAAGTTCCTCGGTTGTTATCATAGGGTCGTCTATAACTGCGATTATACCGTCAACAACTTCTGTAAGATTGTGCGGCGGAATATTTGTCGCCATACCGACTGCGATACCGGCAGAGCCGTTTACAAGCAAATTCGGAAATCTTGACGGAAGAACGTCAGGCTCTTTTAATTTGTCATCATAGTTAGGTACATAGTCAACCGTATTTTTCTCAATATCGGTAAGCATAAGTGCCGATATTTTAGACATTTTCGCCTCGGTATAACGGTAAGCGGCAGGCGGGTCACCGTCGACAGAACCGAAGTTACCTTTACCTTGTACAAGCGGATATCTAAGTGAGAAATCCTGTGCCAAACGTACCATTGCGTCATATACGGACGCGTCACCGTGAGGGTGATATTTACCAAGCACGTCACCGACAGTTGCGGCAGACTTTTTAAAATCATTTTCGTATAATAGGTTTGCCTCATACATATCATATAATATACGTCTGTGAACAGGTTTCATACCGTCACGAACGTCAGGAAGGGCACGGCTTACTATAACGCTCATAGCATAATCAATATAAGCTTTTTTCATTTCACTGTTAAGGTCAACATCAATAATATGTTGGTTATTGATTGCGTCCATATCCAGTTTCAATTCTTTGGACTTTTTTGCCATAATTTCCTCCTAATTTTCAGACTTGAAACGTAAATTCCAAGTACAAAATTTAATACTTTTAACTTATTTATTATACCACAAATTGGGCTTAAAATCAAGGAAAATCCTATAAATATTCAGTATTTAACGACACACGAACACTATGCGTTCGCTGTCTTTTTTTGGTTTGTCAAACGACAGTTCGTCATATGTATCGACAGTCTTAAAACCGGCTTTTTTGAGAAGTAATGTAAGTTCATTTACCGAATATGCTCTTTGCAGATGACGTTCTTCAAAACGACTGTATTTTTTGCCTTGCTTTACAAAGAAAGTGAGGAACATATCGGATAATTTACGTTTTTCGATAAAGCGATTTTGCCAGGTATAAAATATGTTTTTATCGCTGTGCACAAATGTGTTTGAGCCTATCACGTTTTTTAACTTATATTCTGTGCTTATATCGAATATAAAAAGACCGTCGGGATCGATAAAGCAAGTTTTGATTTTGGTAAAAAGAGTTAATAACGATTTCGGCGGAAGAACATAATTTATACCGTCAATCATGCATAGAAACGCACCCATTGTGCCGAAAAGGTCAAGATCGGTCATGCTTTGGTTCAGAAAAAGTATGTCAAGTCCGTCGGCTTTTTCACGGGCAATGTTAAGCATATCCTCCGAAATATCAACGCCTGTCATATCGTATCCGCGTTTGGCAAGAGGTATTGTTATATTGCCCGTACCGCATGCGAGGTCGCATACAAGGTCGGGGTTTACGTCATACATAATAAAAAGATTTTCTATATAGTCCGCCCATTTTTCATAATCAATATCCTTGTGCATAAGCGAATCGTAAATATAGGCGAAATCGGTATAGCTATTCATCTTTATTCTCCATTCTGTCAATTACTAAATTGTAGCCGTCTGAGCCGTAATTTATACATCTGTTTACGCGACTGATTGTTGCGGTTGACGCACCTGTTTTTGCGGCAATGTCCGTATAGATGTTTTTGTCTTTAAGCATAAGTGCGACTTCCATACGCTGACTCATTGATTTAAGTTCCGAAATAGTGCATAAATCAGTAAAAAATCTTCTGCATTCATCAACGGTTTTTAATTCAAGAACTGCTTTGAAAAGCGTGTCAATTCGTTCGTCATTTATTTCTTTCATTTGTTATCAGTAACCTTTCTGCTCACAATAAATCACTAATGCACATATATCTGCGAGCCGATAGTGTGCATTACAAAATATACTTTAATTATACCACTTTAACGCGTGAAAGTAAAGTGAAATACATAAATATTGTGTTTAAAGAGAATAATACACAAAAGAAAATGTCTGAGGTGAAATATGCTTATACTTGTTGTTAGAACTTTGATTTTGTACGGTATGGTTATTGCCGCTATGCGTATAATGGGTAAAAGACAGCTTGGGGAGTTGCAGCCGTCGGAGCTTGTTGTCGCTATAATGATTTCCGATTTGGCGTCTGTGCCTATGCAGGCTATCGATATACCGCTTTTGACGGGGATTATTCCTGTGCTGACTTTGATTGTTGCAGAAGTTATGATGTCATATTTGAGCCTTAAAAGTAAAAATATTCGCAAGTTTTTGAGCGGTGAGCCGAGTATTGTCGTGTATGACGGGTGCATAAATGAAGCCGAGTTAAAAAAACTTCGGTTCAATATCAATGATTTGCTTGAGGAACTTCGACTTAACGGTTGTCACGATATATCCGATGTGGCGGTGGCGGTTTTGGAAACAAGCGGTAAATTGAGCGTTATACCGAAAGATAAGGCAAGACCTGTGACTGTGGAGGATTTACAGCTTGAAAATGTTCGTCACGACGGATTGCCTTGTGTTATCGTGTCGGACGGAACACTTAACGAGGGTGAATTGACTCGCGCGAAAAAAGACCACATTTGGCTTACAAAGGAATTGAAAAAACGTAATATTAAAGATGTAAAAGAGATATTTGTTGCGTCACTTGACGCAGAGGACGAATTATTTATACAGTTAAAAGGGGAATGGAGAAAATGAAAGGAGTTATAGCGTCAGCGGTTATTGCGGCGGTTATTGTGGCAGGGAGTGTTGCATATACAAACCATATTGATAAAGTGTCGAGAGAACTGGGGGAGATTAATGACAGAGTTATGGCGTTTTTGTATGACGGCGATTATGAAAGTGCCGGTGATGAAATCGAAAAACTTGTACAGTATCTTGACGAAAATCGTACTGTACTTGCCGCAACAGGTAATCATGAGGACTTTGATAAAATTGAAATGAATATATCAGAAGTGGAGGGGTATATTAACGGCGGGGAGCAAACAGACGCAGTTTCACATTGTCGTGTGCTTGGTTTTTTGTTTGAACATTTGCCGAAAAATTATAAGTTTAAATTGGAGAATATATTGTAGGTTTAGGGCAACCGATGGTCGCCTGTACGAAGGATTGCACAAAATGAGAGTATTAAAAAAGCGACTGTTGATGTGACCCCCAAAAGTTAGACTTTTTATAGCGTAGTAGTTTTAACGACTGCTACGCTATTTTTATGCAGCCAAGGTGTTGAGCCGATACTCAACCGGACTCATCCACCCAAGTTTTTCTTTTATTCTTTTCTCGTTGTAATATTTTATATATCTTTCAATAGCATCTTTAAGCTCTTCAAAACTGTAATATGTAGTTCCATAATACATTTCCTGCTTTAATATTCCAAAGAAATTTTCCATCACAGAGTTATCATAACAATTCCCTTTCCGAGACATACTTTGAAATATTTTGTTTTCTTTAAGAACAGAGGAATATGCACCCATTTGATATGCCCAACCTCTGTCTGAATGGAATGTTCTTCTGTATGGGCAATCAGATGTTATTTCTATTGCTTGTTTCTGTGCCGATAAAACACTTGCCGCTGATGGAGTTTTGCTTATACCATAGCTTAACACTTCACCATTAAACATATCAAGAAATGGGTCTAAATACAATTTCTTAATTACCATTCTGCCTTTGTTGTCAATCTCATAATACTTAAATTCGGTCGTGTCAGTAGTTATCTTTTGATGCGGTATAGATGTATTAAATCGCCTGTTAATTCTGTTTGGTGCTATTTTACCAACATTGCCTTTGTACGAATTATATCTGCGACTTTTTCGAGTAAATGATGTGACCTGGAAACATAATTTTTGCATGATTCTTTGAACTTTCTTTTTATTCACAAAAATCTTTCTGTTTCGTAATTCTCTATATACCCGTCTGTAACCGTAATCCTTGTTTTCTATATGGATTTTAGTGATTTCATCCTCCAACTGTTTATCAGGATTTTCTCTGTCAAATCGTTTTTGCCAATACATATATGTTGCCTTTGGAAAACCGACTACTGCGAGAATGTCTTTTAATTTGAACTGTCCTCGGAGACTGTGGACAATTCTCGCTGTTTTTTCAGAAGAGTTTCCTCCTCTAAACGCAGTCTCCTCAATTCTTTTAAATATGCATTTTCTATTCTAAGTTTAAGTAGTTCGTCTTCAAGTTCTTTGACATGCTCGGCACTTGTATCCACGGGTTTTTCTCCGTCATATTTAGAAGGCTTTTTACATTCTCTTATATCCAATGTTTTCTTACGACCTTTCTTTTTAGGTCTCAAAGCATCAGGTCCGGCAATTCTGAAATCATTGACCCATTTTACAATCAATGATGGATTACTAATTCCTTGTGATAGTGCTAATTCCTGATATGAGACCTCACTTGATAGATACAATTCTACCATAGAAAGCTTAAATTGAAAAGTATATTTCTTATTTTGTCTCGAACGCATTAACCCTTCTTCACCAAATTCTCTGTATGCGTGTACCCATTCTTCAATTCTCCTCTTTGCAGGAATGTTATATTTACTTGCTAAATATCTATACCCACCTTCAGCATTTAGATATGCCTGCACAACCTCCATTTTAAATTCAAAACTATATTTTGCCATGAAAAAACCGACCTCCCAATAGTTAGATTTTTGGTCTAACTTTTGGGGGTCGGTTCATGTCAGTCGCTTTTTTTAATTAAAGAATTGATATGAGACATCGTCAACTTTTGTCAATGTACCGACTATTGAATCATCATTGCGTTTAATGATGTAGTTATCGCCGTCAGCTACGAGTTTTACGGGAACGATTGTTCTGTCATATTCTATATTATAAAAATTGCAAACACCCTCAATATCAATAAACGGTTTAAGTTTATGAATATCTCCGTAAGTGAAAGGCATAACGTTATTTGTATTCGCAGCGCCGGTGATATGTCGCATACAACCTGTAAAATCAGCATAATTACCGCTGACGCCTCTTATATGATCGAGCCAGCTTACACATTTTGTTTCGTCATAGTAATGCTGACCGCTGAATACATATACGTTTTTGTCTGTATTCGTGATATTCTCTTTGGTGTCAAGGTTTATAAGCTGTGATGTAAGAGCGACGTCAATGTCAGATGTTTTTTGATAATCGCTTACTTCACCGATACCTGTAACTGTAAATGAAAATGCCGAAACTGTAAGTAAAACCGCACATAAAATTCTGCTAAACGATAGCGGTAAAAGAACTATAAGTTCATCAATTACTATGCCTATTCCGAGATATGCGAAAAATACAAGTCTTAACGGTATTCTGTCAGAACCGAGAATGTAGTTTAGCGAAAGTCCGCCGAAAAACATCACAATTCCAAGCACAAGGATTTTCCAAGAAAATTTACGCTTTTTAATACATACAGCCGAAAATACACCGAATATAATCGAAAGTATTGCGATAAGTAATATTTTTATAAATTTATGACCGCCGAAAACGATAATAATACCTTTATCGTAACCGTTTTTAAATATTGAATTTGTAAAATCGGTGAATATATTTTTCGTATAATCGGTAACGAGTGCGGTATGCTCCAATATATCTGTTTCAAGGAAACCGCCTCGCGATTCTATTTCGCCGGAACCGGAATTTAAAATGTAGTAAATTCCGATAATCGCTATATGTGCCGCCATTATTGCAAGCGGAAGCAAATCTTTTTTATTCTTATAATTGTTCCAAACAATGAAAAGCGTAAGTATGATATAAACCACTATTGCCGGTTCGTAAAAACATACACTGAGCATACCGAATACGGCAAACATAACTAAAAATTTCACTTTATCCGATTTATAACAGTAATCAAGCGAAAGTGTGGCACAACCTATAAACAGCAGTGAATATACAACTCTTGTTGCGGCGGCAATCCAATAAGTAGCCTCAAGTCCAACAGGAAAAAGGCACACAAGGCACAAGAAGAATCCGCCGCTTGCAAAATTGTTTCTGCGAAGTGCTTTTATAATCAGAAATGAACCGAAAAGCAGTGAAAATGTCAAAAACAATTCGACAATCCACAAATGATTAAACAACGGTGCGTTTACGAAACAGTCAAACACTCCTGCGAGCGGGCGTATTGCAAACTTTTCGTTCGGAATTGCAAAGTTTGCAAGTCGGTTTGATATACCTTTATACAAATCACCGTACAGAAACCAGTCGTCCATAACAGGCTTGTATACTCCGCTCAAAAATCGTTGAACAATCATAAGCAATCCCAAAGCGAAAGTCATAATATATTCACAATGTGAAGAAAGCAGTTCAAAAAACGAGGATATTTTGCTTTTTCGATTGATTTGATTCATACGAAAATCCTCCCAATATAATAGTTTTTACAAAAATAGGCGTGTTAAAAAGCACGCCCGAATTTGTTGTATTTATAATATTATTCGTATAAATGTTCAAGAATTTGAACAACTTCTTCCTTCGTAGGTACGCGAGGATTTGTTGCTGTACAAGCGTCTGCAAGAGCTTTTTCAGCCATTGAGTCGATTGCATTGAAGTATTCTGTTCTGTCAACACCGCATTGTGAAACCGAAACAGGAACGTTCATTTCCTTTAACATAAACTGAATCCAGCTTACAAGAGCGCGAACTGTTGTGATTTCATTGAAGTTATTTACACCAAGAAGTTTAGCAACGTTTACATACTTTTCAACGCACTTAGGATAGTGGCTTTGACTTCTTGAATGTTTGTTAATTCCTGAGTTGTATTCGATAACGTGAGGAAGTAACATTGCATTGGCTCTGCCGTGCGGAATGTGGAACTTAGCACCGATTGCGTGAGCAATACCGTGGTTAAGACCAAGTGATGCACTGTTAAATGCAAGACCTGCAAGACATGACGCAACGTGCATTTTCTTTCTTGCGTGTGTATCGTTATTGTCAAGATATGAACGAAGTAGAAAAGTACCGCATATCTCGATTGACTTTTCTGCAAGTGCGGCTGAAAATTCGTTGTTGTTGATACTTACATAGGCTTCAATTGCGTGAGTAAGTACATCCATACCTGTGTCGGCTGTTATGTTTGCCGGAACACTCTTTACAAGGTCGGCGTCCAAAATAGCCTCTGTCGGCAACATACTGTCTGATACAAGCGGATATTTTATATCATTTGCCGGATCAGATACAACGGCAAAACTTGTAACTTCACTGCCTGTACCGGAAGTTGTAGGAATAGCGATAAGTGCAACTTCTTTTTGAGATGCTCTTGTTGCAAATTCACGAATTGATTTTGCGCTGTCAATGGCACTGCCGCCGCCGATTGCGATAACAACGTCAGGATCATAGTCAAGCATTGCCTTAACACCAAGAGAAATTTTTTCAATCGGTGGGTCCGGAACAACGTCTGAAAATACGTCAAATTCAGTATAACCGTCGTTTAAACGATATGTAATCATCTGTAGCATACCGCTCTTTACAACAAACGGGTCTGTGATGATAAGCGCTTTCTTATAAGGAAGGTCTGCAAGTCTGTCAAGTGCATTGTCACCGAAATAAATTTTTGTTTTTATATCGAAACTTTTCATTAAGTTTTTCACCCCTGTTTCATTGATACATTTATTATACAATATTTAAACAAATATTACAAGGGAAATTTGAAAAAAATAATGTAGAAAATTCGATTTTCCGGTATTGCATTTTTTGTTATGCTATGCTATAATAAATTTAGATTAGACGAGATGAGCAAAATTAAAAAGATGTTTTATATTTTATAGGGATATTATGCTCGTTTTGGTCAAAAACGGGCTTTTCTTTTACATTTTGCTTGAGATTAGAGGAGGACTATAATTATGAAAGAACTATTAAAAAAAGTAACAGAAGGACAAAATCTTACGCGTGAAGAGGCTGCAAAAGCAATGGATATGATGCTTGAGGGTACAGCGTCACCGGTATTGGTGTCGGCATTTTTGACGGCACTTCGCATGAAAGGCGAAACGGTAGACGAGATTGTCGGCTGTACAGAAATGATGAAGTCAAAGGGCGGCAGCGTCAAGTTTGATACTGATGAGTACATAGACTTTGTCGGAACGGGCGGTGACGGTGCTAATTCGTTTAACATATCGACAACATCAATGTTTGTTTGTGCGGCGGCAGGTGTGACTGTGGCAAAGCACGGTAACAGAGCCGCATCTTCAAAGAGCGGTGCGTCCGATTTGCTTGAGGCACTCGGTGCAAACATTATGCTTGAACCGAAACAGGTTGAGCAATGTATAAATGAAACAGGTATGGGCTTTATGAATGCTATGAAGTTCCATAAGGCAATGAAAAATGTAGGACCTATCAGAAAAGAAATCGGTATCAGAACTATATTCAATATGCTTGGTCCGCTTTCAAATCCGTCAAATGCATCAAGACAGGTTATAGGTGTTTTCTCGCCTGAAAAAGTCAGCGTTTTTGCTAAGGTAATGAGTGAAATGGGCGTTAAACGCGCTATGATTGTTTGCGGCAGTGACGGTATGGACGAAATTACAGTTACGGGTAAAACATTGGTAAACGAAATTATTGACGGTAAGATTGTCGTGTATGAAATCGATCCGCACGATTACGGTATCGAATATGCGGCTGCAAGCGATATTACCGGCGGTGACGGTAAGGAAAATGCCGAAATCGCAAAAAGTATTTTTAACGGCGAAAAGAGTGCAAGACGCGATATTATCGTTCTTAACAGTGCGGCAGGTATATATATCGGCGGTAAAGCAGATTCATACAAAAAGGCTGTCGAAATCGCAAAACAGACTATTGACAGCGGTAAGGTTATGGATAAAGTAAACGAATTTGTGGCTGAAACTAAGAAATTTAATTAAGAAGAAAGGCTGCGGAATTTGATATGATACTTGATAAAATTATTGCATCTACGAAAATCAGAGTAGCGAAGGCGAAAGAAAATTTAAGCCCAATCGGGCTTTTAAAGGCTTTGGATAAAGCGGAACTTAAAGTACCGAATTTCAAAAACGGACTTATGTCGATTGACGATGTTTCAATTATTGCGGAAATAAAAAAAGCGTCGCCGTCAAAGGGACTTATACGAGGAGATTTTGACCATATGAAGATTGCCGAAGAATATGACAAATGCAATATTCAAGCAATGTCGGTACTTACCGAGCCTGAATATTTTAAAGGCAATATAGAATTTGTTAAGGATATTAAAAGTAAATTCAGTATTCCCGTACTTCGCAAGGATTTTACGGTTGACGAGTATCAGATATATGAGGCTAAACTGTACGGTGCGGACGCAATTTTGCTTATAATGGCGGCACTGACTGACACGGAATACAAGAAGTTTCACGCTTTGGCAGACAGTATCGGACTTGATGTGCTTGTTGAAACGCACAACGAAGAAGAAGTCAAAAGAGCGGTTGAATACGGCAGGATAATAGGCGTAAACAACAGAAATCTTCAGACGTTTGACGAGGATATAACGACGTGCGAAAGACTTTTACCGCTGATACCCAACGGTAAAGTAAAGGTTGCGGAAAGTGCGATAAGGAAACACAGTGACTTTGAATATCTGAGAGGATTAAAGTTTGACGCTGCACTTATTGGTGAGGCGTTTATGCGTGAAAAGGATATAAAAAAAGCTGTTGATAATTTGAGATATGGAAATTAAAATATGCGGTATTCGCCGTAAGGAAGATATAGATATAATTAGTAAGTACAAACCCGATTACATCGGTTTTATATTCGCAAAGAGCAAACGTGAAGTCACACCCGAAACGGTCGCTGAAATCACGAAAAATCTTGATAAGGATATAAAAAAAGTCGGTGTGTTCGTCAATGCAACGTATGAAAAGATAAATGAGGCGGTACAGGTAGCAAAGCTTGACGTTGTTCAGCTTCACGGAGATGAAAACGATGAGTATATTTCAAACCTTGACTGCAAATGTGAAATTTGGAAAGCCGTAAGAGTGCGTGACGGAGAAGATATTTATGATGTAAAAGGGGTTGACAGACTGCTTTTAGACAAGTATACTGATAAAGAGTACGGTGGCAGCGGTCAAACTTTTGACTGGCACGGCGGCGGTAGTATAAAGACCGATAAGCCGATTATGCTTGCCGGAGGAATTAAAACCGAAAATGTTATAGAGGGTATTAATATTTTTAAGCCTGTCGGAGTGGATATTTCTTCTTCGGTTGAAACGGACGGTTTTAAAGATGAACAGAAGATAAAGAAATTTATAGAGACAGTGAGGAGTTATGAGAATGAATAGAATAGACGAGAGATTTGCTAAGGTGAAAGCAGACGGCAGAAAGGCGCTTATTACATTTTTGACGGTAGGCGACCCTAACATGGAAGTGAGTGAAAAGGCTATATACACAATGCAGGAGGAGGGCGTTGACCTTATTGAATTGGGCGTACCTTTTTCGGATCCTGCGGCGGACGGCCCTGTAATTCAGCGTGCCGATGAAAGAGCTTTGGCGCAAGGTGTGGATATTTTCAAGGTGTTTGAACTTGTCCGAAAAATCAGAAATAATGTGGAAGTACCTATGGTATTTTTGCTTTACTATAATGTAATGGTACAATACGGAATTGAAAAATTCTTTAAACGTTGTCAGGAAACAGGTGTTGACGGACTTATTATTCCCGATTTGCCTTATGAAGAAAGCGATGAAATCAAGGAATATACCGAAAAATACGGTGTATATCAGATAAGCCTTGTATCACCGACTTCAAAAGACAGAATTAAAAATATTGCGAAAGACGCAAAAGGATTTTTGTATTGTATTTCTTCACTCGGCGTTACGGGTGAGAAATCATCATTTGTCACAAATTTTGATGAATTTGTGGGAACAATAAAGAAATATACTGACGTTCCGGCTTGCGTGGGATTTGGTGTTTCAAACGGCAAGCAGGTTAAGGAACTTACAAAATATTTCGACGGCGCTATTGTCGGCAGTGCAATCGTTAAGTCTATTGCAACCGGTGAGAGTGTAGAAGAAAGAATTAATAATCTTCGTGAAAAAATAAAAGATTTAAAGTCGGGACTGTGATAAATGTCCCGAAGAAGGGGTAGTTTAATTATGAAATTAAAAAAAACGGTCAGTGCACTACTTGCCGGTGCAATGCTTTTAGGCACAAGTGCATTTGCAAAAGATAACATATATGCTTATAATAAGTTTATTTCGACAGTGATTGGCCCTCAGGTCGGTTATTGTGATTTCGCGGCATCATTTGCCGGTCACGAAAATGAATATGACAATGTAAATAATTATTTTTCGGGACTTATCTCTGCATTTTACGATGATATAGATATGGACTTTGACAATGAACTTATTACTGTTGAGAGCAGCGGTGTATCGGTTTATCAAGGCAGCGAAAACGGTGTTACGTTCCTTGGCTCGATAGATACCGATTTAATTGCAAATTACGGTAATTCTTATGCAAACGTTTTTACTATCCCTGTTGGAAATAAGAAATATATAGGTGTTGAAACGTTCAGCAGTGTTGATACGACATATCTTCTTCAAATGTATATGCTTGATCCCGATACGGACGAATTACAGCCGAAAGTAAAAATCGAAAAGACTGTAAATGAGGACGGCCGTGAAGAAAATGTTTGGGCAAACGGTAAAACATATTATTCATATACGTTGGGTGAGGGATTGCAGACTGTTATGAATCCCGATAATTATAAGGATTCGGTTGCGGCGGCAAGAGCGGCTTTGACAGAAAGCAATATTCCGGATGCATTCGTTGCGTCATATGACAGAATGTGGTTTGGTGACGATAAAAACAATACGGATAATTTAACTCAAAATCAAATTTCAAACAGAGATAATTTAAAGGATCAAGATGATTTCAGAATTTCTCATATTGAAAGCAATGCAAGTCAGAAAACTTATATTCGTGCAAAGGGTGTAAGATTTGACGAAAAGCCTGTTGTGCTGTTTGAAGATTACAGCAGTTTGAGCGAGCTTAGCAAAAAGCCTGATATTGTGACTGTAGTTCTTGACGGTCAGACTTTGCAGTTCCCGACGCAAGACCCTGTTATAAAAAATGACTCTACACTTGTGCCTATGCGTACGATTTTCGAGGCATTGAATGCAGAAGTTGAATGGGTTGATGAAAACGGTGTGCAACAAATCATTGCAAAAACGGCAGATAAAACTATAACAATGACAATAAACAGCAAGGAATTTTATGTGAACGGCGAAAAACAACCGGAACTTAACGAGCCTGCGCAACTTATGAATGATAAAACAATGGTACCTTTAAGAGCGGTAAGCGAATCGCTTGATTGTACCGTTCAATGGGACCAAGAAACAAAAACTGTTATAATACAGTCTAAAAAATGATAAAAAGGAGAGATAAGGTATGTCTAACATTTGGCACGATATTAACCCAAGAAGAATTTCACCTGAAAAATTTATGGCGGTAATCGAAATTCCGAAAGGCGTTAAAAACAAGTATGAAATGGATAAGGAAACAGGACTTTTGCGCCTTGACCGCGTACTTTACACATCAACTCACTATCCTGCAAACTACGGATTTATTCCGAGAACGTATGCGGCGGATAATGACCCGCTTGACGTTCTTGTACTTTGTCAGGAATCAATAGTTCCGATGACGCTTGTTGAATGTTATCCGATTGGTGTTATGAAAATGATTGATGATGACCAAGTCGATGAAAAGATAATTGCAATTCCGTTTAATGACCCGTCATATGCGGAATTTAAGGATATTAACCAATTACCTCAACATACTTTTAGCGAAATTTCTCACTTCTTCAGAGTGTATAAATCTCTTGAGGGTAAGGAAACTGTTGTAAATGAGGTGCTTGGTCCGGACGAGGCAAAAGAAGTTATTAAGAATTGTATTGCGGCATACAAGGATATGTACTGCTAACGAAAATGACTGTCGGTTTATCGGCAGTCATTTTTTTGTTCACTTTTGAAATAAAATGTCGTGTTGTGAAAAGTGTTGTATAATTATAAATTAGAAATAAAATATTTTTGCAAGTTTTACAAATATTCCTTGACTTTTTGGAATTAAAATGATATACTACGGTTTGTACTTATATCAGAGGGAAGAATAGGTGACGGTATTGGAAACGGAAAGAAAAAATCTAAAGACGTTATCGGACGAAGAACTTGTTAAAGCCGCTCAAAACGGTGATGACGAGGCTTTGGAGGCGATATTGTCGAGATATAAAAATCTTGTTTATGCAAAATCAAAACCTTATTTTCTTGCCGGTGCCGATGATGACGATATTATTCAGGAGGGACTTATAGGACTGTACAAAGCCGTTATGGATTTTGACGGCGACATATTTCCGTTTTTTAAAGTCTTTGCAGGAGTATGCGTGACAAGGCACATTATAACTGCCGTTAAAGCGGCGTCGAGAAAAAAACACCTTCCCTTAAATTCTTATGTATCACTTGATAAGAATACTTATGACGATGACAGCGATACAACCTTGCTTGACATCATAGCGTTCAGTGAGCTTCAAGACCCTGAGGCCATATTGATTGATCGAGAGAATATGGATGGTATGGAGTATAAAATCAATAAAGTACTCAGCAAGCTTGAAACAGAAGTGCTTGTATATTATCTTGAGGGGCTTTCCTATCAGGAAATTGCGGAAAAGTTGGGGAAAGATACGAAAGCGGTTGACAATGCCGTCCAACGTATTAAGAAAAAACTTGAAAGCGCTTTGCGTGAGGGCGACGAGGGGAATTATTGAAGACAGAAAACAAACAAATAACCAAAGTGAGGTAAAAACAATGTACGAAGACAAGACATTAGTATGTAAGGATTGCGGTAAGGAATTTACATTCTCAGCCGGTGAACAGGAATTTTACGCTGAAAAGGGTTTTGAAAATGAACCTCAGCGTTGTAAGGAATGTCGTCAGGCAAGAAAGAACAGTATGCGTCAAAACAAGGAGATGTATGAAATAGTTTGTGCATCTTGCGGTAAGGTTGACAAAGTTCCGTTTGAACCGAGAAACGACAAGCCTGTATATTGCAGTGAATGTTTCGCAAAACAAAACAACTAATACGGTCCAAGACCCGTATGAATAATTGTCTTTCGGACAGTTTTTCATAGAAATGATTTAAAAACAGTATCTTTTCTTAAAGATACTGTTTTTGTTTTGTACTTTATTACGTTAAAGTTGCATAAAATGTGTTTAAATGTTTTGAAATATCGTTAATTGACAATCTTTGCGATATGTGATAAAATTTTATTGTATTTTTGTAAAAAGGAAGGAATGATAAGGAAAATGACAGGTGAAGGTTTTAAGACGTTCGGCGAGATTTTGAAACAAATCGACGGATTTGTATGGGGAGTTCCGCTTATTGTATTGATAATTCTTACGGGTATTTATCTTACAATCAGAGTAAGAGGATTGCAGGTAAGACACCTCGGTAAGGCTTTGAAGTTTATGGTTAAAAACGAAGAAGGCGGAGAAGGCGAAGTTACAAGTTTCGGTGCTTTGTGTACGGCACTTTCGGCGACTATCGGAACAGGTAATATTGTCGGTGTTGCAACTGCTCTTGCGGCTGGTGGTCCGGGTGCGTTGTTCTGGATGATTGTAGCGGCATTTTTCGGAATGGCTACAAAGTATACCGAGGGTTTCTTGGCTATTAAGTATCGTACTATAGATGAAGAAGGTCACGTTCTTGGCGGACCTTTCTATTACATAGAAAACGGTATGGGTAAAAAGTGGAAGTGGCTTGCAAAGATTTTTGCGTTTTTCGGTGTTTGTGTAGGTCTTATGGGTATAGGTACTTTTACACAGGTAAACGGTATCGCAAGTGCGGTTACTAATTTCTTTGACCCGAATACAAGCTGGGCAATTCATTTGTTCGGCAGAGATATTTCTTGGGTGGTTGTAATTGCCGGTCTTATTGTAACGGTATGTACGGCACTTGTTATTATTGGCGGTATCAAGAGAATTGCTAATGTATCACAAGTTGTTGTACCGTTTATGGCAGTGCTTTATGTTGTATTTGCTGTGTTGTTGTTACTTTGCAATGTTACAAAAATTCCTGATGCGATTGTGCAAATTGTTCAAGGTGCGTTTGGATACGGTGACGGCATACAGGGAATCAGAGCGGTTGCCGGAGGCGTACTTGGTGCAATGATGGCGGCAATGCAAAACGGTGTTGCAAGAGGTATATTCTCGAACGAGGCAGGTCTTGGTTCTGCTCCGATTGCGGCAGCTGCGGCAAAAACTAAGGATACAGTTCGTCAAGGTCTTGTTTCAATGACAGGTACATTTATTGATACTATCGTTATTTGTACAATGACAGGTCTTGCAATCGTAATTGCGGGTTCATGGGCAAATCCTGACTTAAAGGGTGTTGCGATAACGACAGAAGCATTCCAAAGCGGTCTTCCGTTCCCATCAGTTGTGTCATCATTTGTTCTTATGATTTGTCTTGCATTCTTTGCATTTACAACAATTCTTGGTTGGGACTATTACAGCGAACGTTGTCTTGAATACCTATCAAACAGAAATAAAACTGTTGTTAAGGTTTATAGATGGATATATGTACTTGCAGTGTTTATCGGTCCGTACCTTACTGTTGCGGCTGTTTGGACTATCGCGGATATTTTCAACGGACTTATGGCGATACCAAACGTTATTGCACTTATCGCACTTAGCGGTGTTGTCGCGAAAGAAACGAGAGATTATTTTAAAGAATTTGATAGATTGTCAAAGTGATTTAAGCGGTCGGAAACGACCGCTTTTTTGTATGCGTTTTGGTGAGATAAAGTTGAAAGTAGGGGACAGCACCTTGATGTCCCGTACGAAGTGAGTTTGAGGGCGGCCAATGACCGCCCCTACTTGCGAAGACATATGTGTATTATTTTAGACAGTACAAAGAAAATATGTAGGGGTGACCATTGGTTGCCCGTTGAGCGAGATAACCGAAAAAATAGTGAAGCCACCCCTCAGTCAACTGTGTTGACAGCTCCCCTCAATGGGAGCCTTTTGAAAGCCTCTCCTTGAGGAGAGGTGTCACGAAGTGACGGAGTGGTGGCAATATAAAAATCCGCAAAAAAAACAGGTATGCATTGCACACCTGTTCAAAGCAAAATTAATCAACGATTGTCTTAACGTATTCGGCAATCTTATCGCATTTGCAGTTAGCGAAGAACAAGTCTTTGAATTGCTTACCTGCAACAGCACCCTTAACAAGGTCTTGGTCAAGGTTAGGAAGAATATCAAGAAGGTCTCTGTGAGTAACCTTTTTAACTTCGTTAAGAATTTTAGCGTTTCTCTGTTCAGGAACTGCTCTTTCTTTAGGATAACCGCCGCCCCATTCTTCAACGAACAGTTTTTCAAACACATATTGTAGGTTAAGCTCAGCACCCCAGCCACAGCCTTTTGCGAAAGGCATTGCGATACAGTTACCGTTATTAACCTGTGTAAACTGATAAGCGTCTGTAGGATCTACAACGTGACCGCAAAGTACACCAGGGAATGCGTTACAAGCAAGGCAAGCACCTTCACCTGTACCACAACCTGTGATTACAAGGTCAGCTGCACCTGAGTTTAGAAGTATTGCGGCAAGAATACCGATTTGTACATATGTAAGTTGTTCTGCATCGTCAGCTGAGTACATACCGTAGTTAAATACTTCGTGACCAAGCGGTTCAACAACTTTCTTTAGTGTTTCAACAATAACGCCATTCTTTGCAGCTTGGCTGTTTTCGTTAATTAAAGCAATTTTCATTTGAAATTTACCTTCTTTCTTTTATTTTACACTTCTATTATATCTAATTCTCAATAAGTTTGCAATATATAAATTAAAAAATAATATACTATTGACAAATAATATTATACGGTATATAATATTATTAAATTAAAACATATTATAAATAAAACAGTAAAAGGCGGTGAATATATGATATTTAATATTAATGCGGCACTGCTTGACGCACTCGTACTTGCGATAGTGAAAAAAGAGGACACTTACGGATATGAAATAACAAGAGTTTTAAAAAACGAACTTGATGTATCGGAATCTACTTTATATCCCGTTCTTCGCAGATTGCAAAAGGACGATTGTCTTGAAATTTATGACAAAGAGTATTCCGGACGAAACAGGCGTTATTACAAGATAACCGACAGAGGTCGGAAACAGCTTGATATGTACCGTGACGAATGGCAGAACTACAAAGCGACTATAACAAATATATTTGAGGGAGTGATAGATGATGAATAAAACGGAATTTCTTGCGGCGTTAAGGCGTGAGCTTAGTTTTCTTCCGAAAGATGAGCTTGATGACGCTATTCGTTATTATGATGAATATATCAATGATGCCGGAGATGACGAAGAGAAAGTGATTGCGGAAATGGGTACTCCGCATAAAGTGGCGGAAGAGTTTAAAAATGAGTATTACGACAGAAAAAACGTTAATGATGAAAGTACAAAACACAATAACCAAATTTCTTGGAAAACAGTGCTTGTATGTATATTGGCGGTTGGGTTTGGCGTACCTGTATTAAATATGATAAGAAACGCTCTTCCGGGGATAACCGGAATTGTAATTCTTGTTGTGGTAATAGTATTGCTTATAAAATTTCTCGGCAACAAGACCAATCAACGAATTGCTGTTTCAAATGCAACAGTTCAAACTTGCTCCGATATTGAAAACATATATCTTGACTTGAAAGCAGGAAATTTTGAATTCAGAACGGGCGACAGCTTTGCTGTTGATACAATGTCAGCCGGTGAAGTAAAGGTTAAAAGTTATATTGCAAACAATACTTGGACAGTTGAGGGTTCAAAGACTATCGGAAATAATGAAAACGGGGTTGTTTCTATAATAATACCAAAGGGATTTCACGCAAAGAAAGCTGTTATGAAATTAACCGCCGGAAATATTCTTGTGTCGGGATTGTCAGCCGATAATACAAAAGTTGAAGTCGGTATGGGAAAATGTGAAATTAAAAATATGTATTCTCAGCATTTGAATATGAAGTGCGGAATGGGTGACGTAGTCGGCAGTTGCAGTATGAACGGTGACGTGAATGTTGACTGCGGAATGGGTAATGTAACTCTAACGCTTACAAACAGTGCAGACAACTTTAATATGTCGGCGACGGCAGGTATGGGATGCGTTGATATTGGCGGCACGAAAATTCATGGCGCAGGAAGTAAGTTGGATAACAATATCGGCGCGTTGCATAATATTAATGTAAAATGCGGAATGGGTAACGTCAAAATTGGATTTAATGAAGGGGATGAGGCTTAATGACTAAGGAAGAATTTTTAGAGGAAATCAAAAAAGAACTTGGATTTATGCCGTATGAGGAAGTAATAAAAGCCGAAAAATATTTTGAATCATATTTCAACGGCAGTGAGGCGGACGAAAAAGTGATTGAAAGATTCGGAAGCCCTAAATATGCGGCACAAAATTATTATAGAACGCACGTAGCAAACAGCAACGCAAACATTAAACCGCCAAAGAAAAACGGTGTCGGAATATGGGCATTGATAATTATTCTTATATTATTGTCGCCGATACTTATACCGTTAGCAATAGTAGTCGGATTTTTTGCGGTAGCGATAATATTCGGTATATTGTGTATTTTTCCGTTTGCATTTTTCAGCGGTGTTTCAATGTGGCTCGGCGGTGCGGGAATGATACTTAAAAGCTTTTTTGCTCACGCGGGATTTGCGAATATGGTTATGCAAATAGGTGTTGGATGTATATTCTTCGGCTTGGGATTGTTTATAGCTTGGGCGACTGTGGTTGTATGCATAAAACTGTTTCCGTGGATAATTAGAAAAATCGTTGCTTTAGGCTCAAGACTTTTTAATAAAAAAGCGTGATGGATAAGGAGGACAAAATGAGAAAGACTATAACAAAAGTTGTACTTATTATCTGTGCTGTGTCGGTGGCACTCGGAATTGCGTTGTGTGCAAGCGGTGTTGTGATGGGCGCTGATGTTGAAAAAGCACTTCGCGGAATTGGAATTAACGTCGAAACAAGAATAGAGCCGAATAATATGTATGATGATTATAATGATGATATAAATGATTTCTTTAAAGAATTCGGAATAGATAATATGGAGGGTGATTATAATGAAGAAACTGTTTAGAAGTTCAACTGACAGGAAAATATGTGGCGTGTGCGGCGGTATTGCCGAATATTTCAATATTGATTCTACTTTGGTAAGATTGGGTGTGGTATTGTTATCGTGTCTTGCATTCGGTACAGGTGTGCTTGCCTATATTATTGCCGCAATAGTAATGCCGGAGGCGTAAAACTTTTTGTCATTGACAAACTATTTGTTAATATGTATAATAGAAGTAATATGATAAATAGTGAGGATTGAAAAATGGCAATATTTAAAAAGAACAAAAAAGAAGAGACGAAAAAAGTTTCAACTCAAGAGGATAATGAACTTAAGGACGAAATATCCAAGGCTTATGATGAAATAATGAGCGGCAACAAAGAAGAAAAAGCGGACGAGCAACCGCAACAAGCGCCTAAAGACGACATAGCTTTTGAAAATGAAGTTTTTAAATCAAAGGTGAAAGCATTTAAACAAGAGAGAAATCAACAGAATTTGATTGCTGTATTAAAAATACTGTCAGGCAGAAAGTTTTTGCTTCCGTCAGTATGTAATGTGGAAGATCCGTTTGAAAAACTTGAAAACGGTAATGTAAGATTGAAAGAGGGAACTGTATTTAACCCGGCATTTTTGACAAGTACGGATAAGAAGGTATTTCTACCTATATTTACTGATGAAGAATCTATGGTTCAAAAGTCACCGTCGGGTGTATTATTGAAACTTAACTTCGAGCAATGCGTTACAGTGGTGTATGATGAAAAGAATCCTGTTGAGGCAGTTGTAATTAATCCGTTTACCGAAAATATGATAATCGGTATTGATTTGCTTAAGATGGTTTTCAAAGAAAAGAAAAAAGAAGAAAAACAAGATTAATATGAAATATGCCGACGGAAGTCGGCATATTTTTTTTTGATTTTATAGCATGAATAGTATATATGAAAGAAAGTGATCCACAATATATAGTGTAGCAAAAAGAAAAATAAAAAAAGATGAAAAAAGATGAAAAAAAGTGTTGACAAAAGGGGTAATAGAGTGTATAATAATCAAGTCGTCAGTTGAGAGGGCTAAAGAACACGGGAAGAGAAGTGTTCGGGGCTGAGAAGAAGTTAAAAACTTTTTCAAAAAACTTTTAAAAAAGTCTTGACAAACTGAAAACGATGTGATAGAATAAACAAGCTGTCGCAAGAGAGCATGTACATTGAAAGATAAATAGTGCAGGTTTTATGTCAAGCGTTTGTGAAACAAACGCGAATCATATACCGGAGTTAGTATGCAGAAGCAACTTGTAAAAGTTGCGAGGAGCATACGGTTGTGCGTAAGCACAAAACGCAGGTATATCAGGCGGTAGCCTGAGGATATTCGTGGTTCACAAATGCCAAATAACTATTGAGTTTTTTATGACAGAAATTCGGATAAAAATTACGAAGAGAAGTCAGTTAGTAATTAAGAGCTAACAAACAATCGAGTATATAAGAGCGAAAGCTTAAATATAACCATTTAAACGAGAGTTTGATCCTGGCTCAGGACGAACGCTGGCGGCGTGCCTAACACATGCAAGTCGAACGAGAATCTTTGAACAGATCTTTTCGGAGTGACGTTTAAAGAGGAAAGTGGCGGACGGGCGAGTAACGCGTGAGTAACCTGCCCATAAGAGGGGGATAATCCATGGAAACGTGGACTAATACCGCATATTGTAGTTAAGTTGCATGACTTGATTATGAAAGATTTATCGCTTATGGATGGACTCGCGTCAGATTAGATAGTTGGTGAGGTAACGGCTCACCAAGTCAACGATCTGTAGCCGAACTGAGAGGTTGATCGGCCGCATTGGGACTGAGACACGGCCCAGACTCCTACGGGAGGCAGCAGTGGGGAATATTGCGCAATGGGGGCAACCCTGACGCAGCAACGCCGCGTGCAGGAAGAAGGTCTTCGGATTGTAAACTGTTGTCGCAAGGGAAGAAGACAGTGACGGTACCTTGTGAGAAAGTCACGGCTAACTACGTGCCAGCAGCCGCGGTAATACGTAGGTGACAAGCGTTGTCCGGATTTACTGGGTGTAAAGGGCGCGTAGGCGGACTGTCAAGTCAGTCGTGAAATACCGGGGCTTAACCCCGGGGCTGCGATTGAAACTGACAGCCTTGAGTATCGGAGAGGAAAGCGGAATTCCTAGTGTAGCGGTGAAATGCGTAGATATTAGGAGGAACACCAGTGGCGAAGGCGGCTTTCTGGACGACAACTGACGCTGAGGCGCGAAAGTGTGGGGAGCAAACAGGATTAGATACCCTGGTAGTCCACACCGTAAACGATGGATACTAGGTGTAGGAGGTATCGACCCCTTCTGTGCCGCAGTTAACACAATAAGTATCCCACCTGGGGAGTACGACCGCAAGGTTGAAACTCAAAGGAATTGACGGGGGCCCGCACAAGCAGTGGAGTATGTGGTTTAATTCGAAGCAACGCGAAGAACCTTACCTGGGCTTGACATCCCTGGAATCGAGTAGAGATACTTGAGTGCCTTCGGGAATCAGGTGACAGGTGGTGCATGGTTGTCGTCAGCTCGTGTCGTGAGATGTTGGGTTAAGTCCCGCAACGAGCGCAACCCCTATTGTCAGTTGCCATCATTAAGTTGGGCACTCTGGCGAGACTGCCGGTGACAAATCGGAGGAAGGTGGGGACGACGTCAAATCATCATGCCCCTTATGCCCAGGGCTACACACGTACTACAATGGCCGATAACAAAGTGCAGCGAAACCGTGAGGTGGAGCGAATCACAAAACTCGGTCTCAGTTCAGATTGCAGGCTGCAACTCGCCTGCATGAAGTTGGAATTGCTAGTAATCGCGGATCAGAATGCCGCGGTGAATACGTTCCCGGGCCTTGTACACACCGCCCGTCACACCATGAGAGTCGATAACACCCGAAGCCTGTGAGCTAACCTTTTAGGAGGCAGCAGTCGAAGGTGGGGTTGATGATTGGGGTGAAGTCGTAACAAGGTAGCCGTATCGGAAGGTGCGGCTGGATCACCTCCTTTCTAAGGAGAACCGATTGAGCGAATAGCTTAGTCAAAATTCCTAAGGTCGAACGATAGAAATATCGTCAGAGACAGAACTTGTACTGTTTATCTTTGAGTGGACACGTTATTTTGCGAAGCAAAAAACGTGAAGCGCTTTGAAAATTTTAATTTTCGAAGGCTCAGCGGTAGCTGACATCCCTGATATGTAAGGAATGAGCTTTACGCTTTAAAATGTAGAATAATATGAACATTCACAACACAAAATATTGATATAAGTGGGAAAAGGAAACTGAACCCAATAGAAACCCTGCATGGGCCTATAGCTCAGCCGGTTAGAGCGCACGCCTGATAAGCGTGAGGTCGGTGGTTCGAGTCCACTTAGGCCCACCACTAGCATTGCGTAGCAATGCGAAACATCGTATGAGCGTGCCGGTGTGAAATCGTGAAGCGAAGCGGAGCGATAGGCAACAAAGTTGCCGTAACAAGGAGGCACATAGGCGAATATGATGCCAACCGTAGGTTGGACATTCGTGACATACGAAAAATTAATGCCAAATATTAAGTATTAACTAAAATTTGGGGGTGTAGCTCAGCTGGGAGAGCACCTGCCTTGCAAGCAGGGGGTCAGGAGTTCGATTCTCCTCATCTCCACCAGCGTTTACGTAGTAAACGCGAGCATTCACGTAATGCTAACAACGTCCCGCAGGCTTTTTAGAAAAGGGGCAACTTTTTACGGCAGTAAAAAGTGCAGTTGTTAAAAGCATAGTGAATCTGACCGGAGGTCAGCCAAAGCGCTAACTGAAAGTCAAATATATCAATATAAAAGATTGTACCTTGAAAACTAAACAATGTAACAAACGATGATAGAGAGAAACGAGGAAAGCATTTGTTTACAAAGTAATCAAATGACAAACCCCGATAACTAAATTAGTTATCAAACTAATGTGGAAAGGTTTTTTCGATATACGAGAGTATATGGGTAAAAACTTCAATTTCAAACAAATCTCTAATTCTTATGTAATTCAAGAACCAAACCAAGTTGGTCAAGCTATAAAGAGCGTAGGGAGAATGACTTGGCATCAGGAGCCGAAGAAGGACGTGACAAGCTGCGAAAAGCTGCGGTTAGGAGCAAATATCCATAGACCCGCAGATATCCGAATGGGGAAACCCGGTACGGCAATACCGTATCACTGCATGGTAAATACATAGCCATGTGGAGGAAACCCTCTGAACTGAAACATCTAAGTAGGAGGAGGAAGAGAAAGAAACATCGATTTCCTAAGTAGCGGCGAGCGAAAGGGAAAGAGGCCAAACCAGAGATAGCAATATCTTTGGGGTTGTGGACTGCATAATTGATTCAATATTTTTAGCAGAAGTGTATGGGAAGACACACCATAGTAGGTAATAGTCCTGTAAGCGAAAAGGATATTGACAAGGCAGGATCCAGAGTATCACCGGACACGAGGAACCCGGTGGGAAGCCGGGGGGACCACCCCCCAAGCCTAAATACTACCTGATGACCGATAGTGAAAAGTACAGTGATGGAAAGTTGAAAAGAACCCCGGAAGGGGAGTGAAAAAGAATCTGAAACCCTATGTTTACAAGCTGCTAAAGCACCATATGAGTGCGATAGCGTACTTTTTGTAGAACGGTCCGGCGAGTGTATGTTGCAAGCGAGGTTAAGGTGTTAAGCACTGAAGCCGAAGGGAGACCGAGTGTGAATAGCGCGTACAGTTTGCAGTATACGACCCGAAACCGGGTGACCTAACCATGGACAGGTTGAAGTGGAAGTAAAATTCCATGGAGGACCGAACCCACGTCTGTTGAAAAAGGCGGGGATGAGCTGTGGTTAGCGGTGAAATTCCAATCGAACTCGGATATAGCTGGTTCTCATCGAAATAGCTTTAGGGCTAGCCTCAGGATAGTTTAGCGGAGGTAAAGCACTGAATGGGCTAGGGGGCTTCACGGCTTACCGAACCCTATCAAACTCTGAATGCCGCATAAATGTTTCCTGGGAGTCAGACTGCGTGAGATAAGTTTCGTAGTCAAAAGGGAAAGAGCCCAGACCTACAGCTAAGGTCCCTAAATGAATTTAAGTGGAAAAGGATGTGCAGTTGCGTAGACAACTAGGACGTTGGCTTAGAAGCAGCCACTCATTTAAAGAGTGCGTAATAGCTCACTAGTCGAGTGATTGTGCGCCGAAAATGTAACGGGGCTAAAATTCATACCGAAGCTTAGGCTTTGCACACTTTGTGTGCGAGGGGTAGATGAGCGTTGTGTAAGTCTGCGAAGCTACACCGAAAGGAGTAGTGGAGATATCACAAGTGAGAATGCCGGAATGAGTAGCGAGAATTATGTGAGAATCATAATGGTCGAAAATCTAAGGTTTCTTGAGGAAGGTTCGTCCGCTCAAGGTAAGCCGGGAGCTAAGGCGAGGCCGAGAGGCGTAGTCGATGCACATACGGTAAAGATTCCGTAGCCACCGAAGTCGTTAAATACAGGGACACAGGAACATAGCCTAACCCCACCGTTGGTTGAGTGGGGCGTAAGGGAGCGAAAATTAGTAGCGAAGTAGGTGATTGTACACTGGCGAGAAAAGCTGTATGGATTGACAAGGTGCCCGTACCGCAAACCGACACAGGTAGATGAGGAGAGAATCCTAAGACCAGCGGGAGAAGTGTTGTTAAGGAACTCGGCAAAATGACCCCGTAACTTCGGGATAAGGGGAGCCTACGCGAGTAGGCCGCAGAGAATAGTCTCAAGCGACTGTTTAGCAAAAACACAGGTCTATGCTAAATCGAAAGATGATGTATATGGGCTGACGCCTGCCCGGTGCTGGAAGGTTAAGGGGAAGTGTTAGAGCAATCGAAGCACTGAACTTAAGCCCCAGTAAACGGCGGCCGTAACTATAACGGTCCTAAGGTAGCGAAATTCCTTGTCAGGTAAGTTCTGACCCGCACGAATGGCGTAACGACTTGAGAGCTGTCTCAACAACATACCCGGCGAAATTGAAGTACTGGTAAAGATGCCAGTTACCCGTGATAAGACGGAAAGACCCCATGGAGCTTTACTGTAACTTGATATTGAATTTTTGTATTACATGTACAGGATAGGTGGGAGACAGAGAACTAATGCCGCCAGGTGTTAGGGAGTCGATGTTGGGATACCACTCTTGTAATATGAAGGTTCTAACCTGCACCCGTGAATCCGGGTGGGGGACACTGTCAGGTGGACAGTTTGACTGGGGCGGTCGCCTCCTAAAAGGTAACGGAGGCGTTCAAAGGTTGGTTCAGCACGGACGGAAATCGTGCAACGAGTGCAAACGCATAAACCAGCCTAACTGCGAGACCGACAAGTCGAGCAGTAACGAAAGTTGGAGTTAGTGATCCGGCGGTATGAGAGTGGAATTGCCGTCGCTCAACGGATAAAAGCTACCCTGGGGATAACAGGCTGATCTCCCCCAAGAGTCCACATCGACGGGGAGGTTTGGCACCTCGATGTCGGCTCATCGCATCCTGGAGCTGTAGTCGGTTCCAAGGGTTGGGCTGTTCGCCCATTAAAGCGGTACGCGAGCTGGGTTCAGAACGTCGCGAGACAGTTCGGTCCCTATCTATCACGGGCGTAGGAAATTTGAGGAGAGCTGACCTTAGTACGAGAGGACCGGGTTGGACGTACCGCTGGTGCACCTGTTGTTCTGCCAAGGGCATAGCAGGGTAGCTAAGTACGGACGGGATAAACGCTGAAGGCATCTAAGCGTGAAGCCCCCTTCGAGATAAGATTTCCCATAGCGTAGGCTAGTAAGGACCCATGAAGACTACATGGTTGATAGGTCGGAGGTGGAAGTGCAGTAATGTATGTAGCTGACCGGTACTAATAGTCCGAGGGCTTGACCAAGCATTTTAATCTGCGGAGCAGATAAAAATGCGAATATGTACGAAAGCAAAGGAGCAGAAGCAATTCAAAGAATTGCGAGGAGCGACTGGTTGCCGAAAGGCAATGCGAAGTACATACAAGCGTAAGCTTGAGCATAAAAAGCAAGAGCAGATTAAAATACAGATGTATCGCTACATCAAAGGTTAGGAACGAGAAAGATAAGAAATTAGAGAAAACGCATTGTGAAGTTATGTTGTTTAGTTTTGAGGGTATGACCTCAAAAGAGAAGATCCGGTGACGATAGCAAGGAGGAACCACCTGTTCCCATGCCGAACACAGAAGTTAAGCTCCTTAACGTCGATGATACTTGGTGGGTGACTGCCTGGGAAAGTAGAAAGTTGCCGGAACGAAGAATGCTGAAGATAACGACAAAAGTCGTTATCTTTGGTGTTTAAAGAAAAAGTTAGCGAAAGCAAAAGAGATATTCCTCTATAGCTCAGTTGGCAGAGCGCATGACTGTTAATCATGATGTCGCTGGTTCGAGCCCAGCTGGAGGAGCCACACAAAAAAATCAGAATAAGCCAATTACTTATTCTGATTTTTTGACTAATATGGCCCGTTGGTCAAGCGGTTAAGACACCGCCCTTTCACGGCGGTAACGCGGGTTCGATTCCCGCACGGGTCACCAAGATAAGTTGACAAACCTGTTTCGAAAAGAAGCAGGTTTGTTGCTTTTTTGTCAGAATGTTGAATAAATTGTTAGATAACACGATAATTTTCAAGATTATCGTGTTTTTTATATATACAAATTGGGGTGTGTGGTGGAAATAAAACAAAATATCATCAACATTATGAAAGGACTGAAGCATATGAACAAAAGTTTAGAAATTAAAACCGCACTAAGAAACCAATTTAAGGAAGGAACATCTAAGATGGCAAAGAGAGTTTGCTATGGATATTTACAAGATGAAAACGGAAATTTAATAATCAATGAAGCAGAAGCTGAAATTGTAAAATGGATATTTGAGAGCTATCTATCAGGATATAGCTTAGGGAGAATAGCTAATGAACTTTATCAGAAAGGAATTAAATCTCCTACAGGACGAGATAAATGGAACAGAGAGGCCATTGATAAGCTGTTGTCCAATGAAAAATATCTTGGAATAGTACTGCTGCAGAAAACATTTTCAATTATGGGAACTCAATTTGAGAATAAAGGTATCAGAGATAAGTATTTGACGAGAAACTCACATTCTGCTATTATTTCTATAGAACTATTTAAAAAGGTTCAGCAAGCAAAAGTTGAAAGAGGTCGTGGAACAAAGATTGGGGAAAATACTGCGAGTGATATGCTAAATGTCATAAGTATGCTATAGTAAAGAATTATGCCTGAAGTAATATTAAACCACCAGTAGAAGATAATGGAAGAAAGTGCGTTGCTGCATATTGTAGGGTAAGTACTACAAATGAAGAGCAAGCTACTTCATTAGAATTGCAGATAGCGCATTATACAAATAAAATAAATGATAATCCTAATTGGGATTTTGCAGGCGTGTATTATGATGCTAAATCAGGACTTAAATCGGCGAATAGAAAAGGATTAAATGAATTGCTGAAAAGGTGTAATAATGGTGAGGTTGATATTATTCTCGTTAAATCTGTAAGCAAATTTGGAAGAAATCTATATGAGTCGTTATTAACGCTGAGACATTTGAAATCAATAGGTGTAGATGTATGGTGTGAACAGGAAAATATAAAACTATTGGAATGTAAGTCAGAGAGTGAATTTTCGTTGGTTTTGTTATTTGCTCAAATTGAAAGTGAAACTAAAAGTGAGAATATAAAATTTGGTATAAATTATGGATTGAAAACAGGTACATCAAAGTTATATAACAGAATTTGCTATGGATATACACATGATAATGAAGGTAATCTGATAGTTGACGAAATTGAAGCTGTAATCGTAAGAACAATATTTGATATGTATCTTGAAGGTTATAGTTTTTCAGGCATATCTAAAGAATTATTATGTCACAACATAAAATCTCCTACAGGTAAAGAAAAATGGAGCAGTGAAACAATTTCAAAATTACTGTCTAATGAGAAACTCACAGGTGATGTTCTGGGACAGAAAACGTATGTAGAAGATTATTTGAGTGGCAAGCAAGTCAAAAACAACGGAGAAAAAGATAAGTATATTCTAAGAAACCATCATGAGCCTATTATTTCAAAAGAATTATTTGATAAAGTTCAAGAAGAAAAGATAAGAAGAAGCAATATTACAAGAACAGATTATTCAACAACACGAAAGAGTACAAGATATTCCAATGATGCTTTATCCGGCAGAATTATGTGTAGTGAATGCGGTGCAAGTTACAGAAGAATAATGAGAAGTACAAAGAATGGCAGTGTAATTGTTTGGAGGTGTGCTAATAGGATAGAATACGGTAACAAGATATGTAAAGAATCATTTACAGTCAGTAATGAAGACATAGAAGAAGCTATAGCTGATAAACTATTGCTTTACCAATATGATGAAGATATAGCTAAAGAATATTTAGAAAAGATAGTGATTAAGGGAAGTGTTATTTCTGTTAAGGTAAAAGAATTCAATGAGAATGATATGCTGAAAATGAGAGAATATCAGATGAGTCGGGCAGCTTTGGCAGGGAATAAAGATGCTTTGAATTTACTGTATGAAGAATCATATAAAAAGATAAAATGTTTCATTCAACAACATTTATATAACAATGGATTGAGTACATATGACAGACTTATGCGAGATTATGAAGATATATGCCAGGACGCATTTTTAAAATCATTCAGAATATTGGAGAAGTATCATGGAAAATGCAGATTCTCTTCATGGGTTACAAAGATAGCTCATTATGAAATAGGGAACAGGCTGAAGAAATTAAGGAGAAGTAAAGAAAGGTTGAGTACCATAGATGACTTCGATATATATGTGATGTATAATAGGCATTGAGTGTTCAAATTTTGATTAAAAGATATAGAGTAAATTGTTAGATGCATTACCTTTAGAGGAAACCTCTCTAATTGATTTTTATAGATTTATGTGATATAATTTGCATAAAGAGCATTTATGAATATAAATATATACGGGTAAGGAGGGAATGCAAATTATGGTAAGTTTTATCAGTGCGACAACAATAAACTCTTGGGCTGAGGCAAATCCACGAAGAGCACAAGAAATACTTCCTGAATTGGTGATTCGACTTATACTGGCAACATCGACTAAAATTAAAGATTTTAATTTCCCTATAGAAAATGGAATTCAATATTCGGGATATGATGGCATTCTTTTTTCAGAAGAAGAAACTGATTTTTTCCCAAATGGAAAATCTGTATGGGAATTTGGCACAAGTCCTGATATTATGGGTAAGTTCAAATCTGATATTGATAAACGCTATAATAAGCCACTTGGAGAAGATATAAAAAATACGGTTTTTATATTTGTTACCTTAAAAATCTGGAATCATAAAATCTCAATAGGAGAACTACTAAATGAAAGTAAAGAAAAATATGATTGGAAGGATATTCGGATAATTGATGGCTCTAAGATTGCATTATGGATTTGTCAGTGCCCTGCTGTAGCTATATGGTTTTCTGAAATCATGGGGGAACATATTGATGGTGTGGCATCTGCGGAGCAATATTGGGAGGAGTATTGTAATAGTACAACGCCTAAATTGACCGCGGATTTTTTTGACACGGGAAGAAAGAGTCAAGTACAAGCAATAACAGAATGGCTTGCGGATAATTGTGATTATAAAATTATATCATCCGAGTCCAAGCTTGAATCTTTATTATTTGGATTATCAGTTGTTTTTTCTCTATCAGAAGATGAAAAAAATAAATTCCTATCCAAGATAATAATAGTAAAGACTTTAGGCGCTTGGAATATTTTATTATCAAAATACCATAATGAAGATATTATATTAATACCGGTATTTAACTTTAATGAAGATTTTAGCTGCCCTAATTCAATATCAGTATTGTTGCCTATAAGCAGGTACTCCACATTTGCCAAAGTAGAGAGTATAGATAAAATTGAATTACCTGTATGGAACAGAGATACTTTTGATGATGTGTTAAAAAAACTTGGATATAATTCTATAGATATTTCAAAGATTGAGTACAAAACCAAAAGAAGATTCATGTCATTTTACAGGATAATAACAAATCAACCCTGCAGAAAAAGGCCCAAATGGGTCGACAAATCGAATATAAGAGAATTGGTACCAATGATGTTAGTGGGACGGTGGAATGCAAATTATGATGGAGATAAAGAAATCATTGCAGCCATAAGCGGAAAAAAATATGAAGAATACATCGAGAATCTCAATGAATGGCTCAGTATAGAAGATGCCCCTGTTTTTACAGGACTAAACAGATATGAAAGTGTTTCCATTAGAGACTTATGGGACTTTGTATTTACAAAATTGACGAATGAAAATATTTTAACATTCAGAAAATGTGTTATAGATATTTTTAGTGAAGTAAATAAAGCTTTTGCATTGCCGGAAGAACAATGGTACATGGCTTCTGTACTTGGTGAAAAATCTAAATATTCAAATGAGTTAAAACAAGGAATAGTTATTAGTTTAATAATGTTATCAGAAAAAAAGGATAATAATTGTAATATCATATCTACAGAGGATTTTGTCTATGGATTGATAAAAGATATATTATCTCCCATAAATACATGGCAGCATTGGAATACAATAGCTCCATCATTACCCTTACTTGCCGAGGCAGCACCAACGGCAGTATTAGAAAAATTAGAAAATGAATTTAAGAATGTGAGTTCTGATATTTGGCGTCTATTTAAGCCGTTGAAAGATTTATTATTTGGGACACATTATTATACATATATATTATGGGCATTAGAAGCACTAACATGTTATAAACAATATGCAATACGAGCTATTAAGATATTTGCAGAAATAAGCGAAAAAAACATGGAATATAATATGGCCAATACTCCGGATGAATCATTATATCATATTTTCTGCTTATGGGATCCTCAAAGCTGTCTTAGTGATGATGAACGAATACGAGTTATCAAACAAATATGTAACACGCATCCTGCGTGTGCATGGAGGTTAATTGATAAGTTGTTGCCTAAAGATTATAGTACAAGTATGCCTATCAGTAAACCAAAATGGCGTGAATGCGATGAAATATTGTATGCTTCTCCGGTATCGCAAAAAAGATATTTTAATATGTTAAATAATGTTATTGACATAATTATGGGAAATGTGTCCGCAAAAAAAGAGCAATGGATAGTTATAATGCAAAATATATCGAGTTTTCAAAATGTTTTTGACACATTATTTGAAAAATGTATTACTTGCTGTAAACAGATGCAGACGGATGACGTTATATTGATATGTGATGAATTGAGAGAACAAATTTATGGTTTTAGGAAATTTAGGGATGCAAAATGGACTGTTTCCGAAGATTATATTGATAAACTAGAGATGTTATTTCATAAAATTCTTCCTGATAGCATTAAACAATATGTATACTTGTTTACATGGCATCCTAACATATTGAATCCTATTCCTCATTCTGAAGGGGACAATACGGATTTTGAACATGAACGGAAAGTAATTTATAACGAGAGAAGAAAAGCTATAGTATCCATATTAAACAGATATGGACAGGATGCGCTTATCGACTTCTGTAAATATGCGCAAGATGTATCTGATTTAGGTAATATTTTGGCTGAAATACTTTTAAAATATAAATATGATTTTGATATTATAAAAAGACTTAAAAAGAAACATGAGGGTGTATATTCTTATGTTATATATACTTTGCTTATTAAAAATGGATTGGATGACTCTGTTAATGTTCTTTTAAATAATAAAACATTATCTGATATAGAAAAAGGAGATGTCTTATGTCAATTCCAACTAAGTTGGGAAGTGAGTGAAAAAGTTAATATGTTTTCACAAGAAACAATCAGATATTATTGGGAGCATGTCAAAGCGCTTCCGGGAAATGAGAGTGAAGATTTTGTTGAGTATTGTATTTTACAATTATTAAACTATAAGAGACCGTTTTCATCAGTACATTATATAGTAATGTCAAAATGTAATAATCCAAAATTGATTATAGAAGTGTTAGAAAAATGCGTAGAATTAAAAAACACTATAGAATCCAATGGAATGACGATAAACTCAAGCAGTTATTATTACTATATTCAATTATTTAAAAGAATTTATAAAGATAAAAATATAGATAATTTCAGAGTAGCAAAATTAGAGCTTGTATTTTTATCATATTTCGAAAATGAAACACCACAGTGTTTAGTAAAACATTTAGAACAAACGCCGCAAGAATATATTAATCTTATATCAATGGCATTTAAAAGAGATAATAGTACAACACCTCCAAGTGATGACAAAAGAAAATGGGCTGATTATGCTTATAGGATTATATCAAAATTCACGCGAATTCCCGGATGTAACGCAGACATACAGTCTGAGGAAGTTTTTTTGAATTGGGTAAATCAAGCAAAAGACATTGCAGATAGGATGGAATATAGTAAAGCCTTTGAATTGTGTCTTGGAAAATTATTAAGTTATGCGCCTACGGGTGATGATGGTATTTTTCCTCATGAAATTATAAGGAATTTCTTTGAGAATAACAATAGCGAAATAATAATAGGAGAATTTTTGACAGAAAAATATAATCAAAGGGAAGCCCATATATTAACCGAAGGGGCTGAAGAAGAAAAAATAGCACAAAAATATTTTGAAGATGCAAATAAAATAAGAATAGAATATCCTCATACGGCGGCAATTTTAGACGAATTAGGTGGAAAATATCTTGGCGAATCGCGATATGAGCAAAAGATGGCACAGATGGATTTTAGATGATATATAAAAATATTGGAAACTATGAATGCTATGTGAGGATATAATAAAGTTTTTGGAAAGGGGATGATTTCAATATGGAAATGCCGCCATCGGTGTATGAAGCTATAAATGAAATGTTTCAGTGTAATAGCTTTGTAGAACATTTAGCGTGTTTTAAACAATTTTACGAGGAATTAAAGGATTGCCTTTTTATTGTATTTTCGGAACATTCAACATGTTCATTGCCGGAACCTTTGAAAACAAATTATGAAAATAATTTTGCTATAATTAACATAGGAAGTTCAAATCAGTTTTATGCTGTAAATGATAAAATATATCAAGAAATGATATATCAGGGAAAATCAAATTATACTATTGACACATGTATAGATCTTGATACGCAAGCGGTAAGCTATCTGCGAAAATGTTTTAAGGATTACGACCAAAAACCTGATATAAGCAAATTGAATGATTTATTGGAGTTTTTGAGTTCTCCAAACCTCGACTACAGTTGTCATCCATATCTTATAGAGAATGCAACTAAAAATTTCAATAAAATTGATTGTTATAGCAATATTAACAGTTTTGTACTTTTTAAGAATTTTGAGTATGATAAATTTATTAGATATGGAATATGCGAATATAGAGCGAATAAAGAAACAATGATTTTAGATACAGATTGTATATACAAATATATATCTTCACAAATTTTTACAGAGGAATTTAAAGATATATACAGGGTTCAAAGAGCAATATATATTATTTTATCAAAAGCAATATGCATAGAATTTAACAATTCTAAGAAATCTGCAAAAAATAAAATGATGGAATTACTTGATTTTATTAATACACAGCTTGGTTTTGTTGCAGAGAGAGAATTGAATGTGTGTTATTATTATTTTTTGCATCATGAATCCACAAAGAAATTTTTTAAAAATATTCAGAGAAATGCTTGCAACATGTCAAAAACAATAAATGGTATGTTTTGGGATTTAGCGCATATAAGATTTTTGGAGCAAGAATGTACATATATACCGGATAAAAAGAGTGTATTTTCAATACATGTTCTACTTACATATGATAATGGGTTAAAAGAAATATTAAAAATAAATCCAATTGAACAAATAGCGATATATAATGGCGTATCTGTTGTTAAATTCAAGCATCAATTGATTGACTATGTACCAGAAGCGGAAGAAAAACTTTTATCAGAGGCAAATATGCTGCACAGAAAAGAAATATTTAACAAGTTGGATATAGATGCGTTGTATATATCAATGAAGCAGGAGATTGATAATGTTTGCAGATTATAATATTAAATCAGTAATAATATGATGCTGTAATATTTGTTTGGAGAGAGGGGGGTGCGGACATAGAGTCAATTTCAAGTATTGTGTAAACCTTCATTATGGTGTAGAATAGAAATACACTAAATGGAGGTTTTTAATTATGCCACGAAGAAAAAGAACACCGGAAGAAATTGCACGAAAAGAACGCACAAAAGCACTTATGAAAGAATTGAACATCAAAGATATGGACGATATTCAAGATTTGTTCAAATCTTTTGTTGCGGCTGCCTTAGAGGGCGGTCTTGAAGCAGAGCTTGACGAAGAATTAGGCTATTCCAAGTACGATTATCGCAACAAAGAAACCAATAACAGTCGCAATGGTTACAGTAAAAAGACCATGAAAACCAGTTTTGGAGACATGGATATAGATATTCCACGAGACCGCAATGGTGATTTTGAACCTAAGCTTATTCAAAAACATCAAACAACATTGTCGGGAGATATTGAAGAAAAAATCATATCAATGTACGCCAAAGGAATGACAGAAAATGATATAGCAGCACACATTGAAGAAATATATGGACTTGATGTGTCTGACAGTACCATAAGCCGTGTTACAGATAAAATTTTGCCAATAGCTAAGGAATGGCAATCACGTCCTTTGGAAGAAGTATATGCAGTTGTATTTATGGATGCAATACATTATCATGTGCGATACGAAGGACGTATAGTAAAAAAGGCTGTATACATAGCAATAGGTATAAATTTAGATGGCAGAAAAGATGTTCTTGGCATGTGGGTTGGTGAAAACGAGAGTGCAAAATTCTGGCTTTCTGTCTTAAACGGATTAAAAAATCGAGGAGTAAATGATATTTTAATTGCTTGTATTGACGGACTAAGCGGATTTACCAATGCGATTGAAGCAGTCTTTCCGCAAACAGAAATACAGCAATGCATAATCCATCAAATCCGTAATACAACAAAATATGTGTCATACAAAGATATTAAAGCACTTATGGCAGATTTAAAGCGTGTTTATGCAGCGATAGATGAGGATACCGCATTACAAGAATTAGACCGATTTGATGAAATATGGGGAGGAAAATACCCAAAAATCGCTGATAACTGGCGAGATAAATGGGTTCATTTAGCCACATATTTCAAGTATCCCCAAGCAGTGCGTACACTTATCTACACAACCAATACGATAGAAGGATTCAATCGTCAACTTAGAAAAGTGACTAAAAACAAGGGGGTTTTTCCTACAGATGATAGCTTGTTTAAGATGCTGTACCTTGCAATGATGGACATCACGAAAAAATGGACAGGTCGACGTCGTGATTGGGGCGAGATTCATTCTCAGTTGGAGATATTCTTCGCTGATAGAATCAGCTATTGACAAGTGCTGATTTTTCTGATAATGTAAAAGCGGACGGAATTTAATTCCGTCCACTTAAATAAATTTTTCTGCACTATTTTGTATTTACACAAAACTTGAAGAATACTCCGGACATATTCTTGGACTATTTTATGCTGATAATCCAAGACTATGTCTGTACTCTACCGGGCTCATATAGCCGAGAGATTTTTTTATTCGTTTTGTGTTATACCAATCAATATAGCTGTTAAGCTCATTTATGAAATCATCCATCGTGACACCTATCCATGAACGTCCATAAAACATTTCATTTTTTAATCTACCGAAAAATCCTTCGCAAGCTGCATTATCAGGTGAACAGCCTTTTTTTGACATAGACCGTGTTAGCCCGGCAACTCGCATCTGTTCTATCCATCCGGACCATCGATAATGGCACCCTCTATCCGTATGTACAAGAGGATGTTCATATGGTGCCAATGTGCTAATAGCATCTTCGAGCATTTTGTTGACCAAGATAGAATCTGGAGTTGTTCTGATATTCCATTTTACAACCATACCATCAAAACAATCAATAATCGGAGACAAATATACCTTCCCGGCAGGAATGGCAAATTCGGTTATATCGGTTAACCATTTTGTATTAGGACGTTCTGCGTGAAAATCCCTATTAATTATATTGTCTACCTCCGGTGTGATTTCACCTTTATATGAGCTATATTTTTTTATACGTTTTATTGGTACTGTTAAATTTTCTTCTTTCATAATACGTCGTACAATTTTCTCTGAAACAGTAACACCTATTTTCTTGAGTTCTTCGTAAATACGTCTATATCCATAGCAATTTCTGTTTTTTTGAAAAATCATTTTTATTTGTACACGGATTTTTGCATATTTGTCAGGGCGTTTCATCACAGACTTCTGATAATAGTAACTACTTTTCGCCATACATAGACATTTTAAACGCTGCTGCAGTGGATACTTATCTTCAACGGCATCAATAACCACTACTTTTTCATGATTTTTCAGTTTCATCATATTGATGCCTTGATCTTTTTTTAATAAACCTAAAGCTTCTTTTAGTATATCTACTTCCATTTGTAATTGTTTGATTTGATCCTGCAATTCTGAGATATCCTGTTGCTCGGAAGGTTCTATATTAAAATCTATATTTTCTCTTTTTATTTGTTTCTTAGATGACATAAGACCTGCCACTCCAAATTTCTTATATTTGCGGTACCATGAATATATACTGGCACGACTGTAACCAATATCTCTTGATACATATTCTACACCTTCACCAAGAGAAAAGCAACGTTTAATTACATCTAATTTTAAACTTGTATCAGGATTGCGCGGATGATTTGGTTTATTAATATATTTTTGTTTGATTATATATTCTTTATCAAGTGAACCATGATAATCGGTAATGTCTGCTATTTTCTTTCTGTACCACTCATACAAGGTATGCCTTGATGGATAACCAAGAAGTGTTACTACTGCTTGTACTGATCCCAATCGTTCAAATTCCTTCAACGCTCGCTCTTTCTGTTCTTTTGTATACATTTATTTTACTCCTTTAGGAGTCCAAGAATATGTCCGCACCCCCCTCTCTTTATTTTGATATATCGTTGCATTTGACTTGACAATTCAAGGGTAAAATGTTTGTAGTGGCTCATGGGAATCATCCTTTCAATAATAGTCGTTGCAATTCTATTATACTGGATTTTTCCCTTTGAGTCATTATTTTTTTACTTGTTGCACTTATATTGTAAATTCAAGACGCATTTCTCTAAACATTTCATTCACCTTTCAAAATTATACAATTAAAAATAAGTACACTCGTTATACATCTTCTAAGACCTGACGATGTGTAACGAGTGCTTTGATTTATTCTACCCGGTTGCAGAATTATTATATTTTTTAGAATTATACCACAGTAATTTTTTTGTGTCAACAAGACTGTTAAAAAAGTATGAAGAATAGTTTAAAAGTTGAATAAACTATGAATATTTCGTTGATTTTTTAAATTTTTTATGATAGAATGTAATCTGTAAAAACAAAAAATTAATGAAAGGAAATTTACCATGGAAAAACTTTTCAAACTAAAGGAACACGGTACAGATGTCAAAACTGAGATTATTGCCGGTATTACAACATTCCTTGCAATGGCATATATTCTTGCCGTAAACCCATCATATTTGGGTGGAATTGACGGAATGTCAGCCGGAGCGGTATTCTCTGCAACTGCAATTTCAGCAGGTATAGCTACATTATGTATGGCGTTCTTTGCAAACTATCCTGTTGCTCTTGCGTCAGGTATGGGACTAAATGCATTCTTTGCATTTACAGTATGCGGTGCTATGGGTTACAGCTACAAAGTTGCATTGACCGCAGTATTTATTGAAGGTATCATATTTATGTTGCTTTCACTATTCAAATTCAGAGAGGCTCTTGTAAACAAGATTCCTTCAAACCTTAAATTTGCTATCACAGCAGGTATCGGTCTGTTTATTGCTATCATAGCATTGCTTAATGCAAACGTTGTTGTAGCAAGTGAATCAACAACTGTTGCACTTGGTGAACTTTCTTCACCGACTGTTGTACTTTCGCTTGTAGGCTTGCTTATAATCGGTGCTTTACAGCACTATAAAGTTCCGGGCGGAATACTTTTAGGTATACTTATAACTTGGGTTCTTGGCATCATGGCACAGCTTGTAGGTTGGTATGTGCCAAATCCTGAGGCAGGCGTATATTCAGTTATTCCTCAATTCTCACTAAGTTCTTTTGAGGCTCCAAAGATGTTCCAATTTGACTTTGGATTTATAGCAAAGAATATTCCTGCATTTATACTTATCGTATTCACATTCTTGTACACAGATATTTTTGATACAGTAGGTACACTTATAGGTGTAGCAGAAAAAGGAAAGCTTCTTGATAAAGACGGTTCACTTCCAAACGCAACAGGCGCTCTTATGGCTGACGCTGTAGGTACTGTTGTAGGTGCTTGCTTGGGTACATCAACTGTTACAAGCTACGTTGAATCAAGTGCCGGTGTTGCGGCAGGCGGCAGAACAGGTCTTACAGCAGTTACAACTGCAGTATTGTTCTTCATATCATTGATATTCGCACCAATCTTTACATCAATCCCTTCGTTCGCAACAACTCCTGCTATGCTTTATGTTGGCTTGTTGATGCTTTCATCAATCAGACAAGTTAAGTTTGACGGTGATATTGCCGATGCAATCGGTGCATTCTTGGCAATCATTATGATGCCGCTTACTTATTCAATCGCTAACGGTATTATGTTCGGTATCGTATCATGGGTAATACTAAAGCTTGTTACAGGTAAGGCAAAGGACATCAGCGCTGTTATGTGGATTTCAGTTGTATTATTTGCAATCTACATCGGTCTAAAAGCAGCAGGCTTGGCTTAAAACAATTTGTTAATTTAAGAACACTCAAATTTTGAGTGTTCTTTTTTTATTAATTAATTGCAAAAATATTCAGTGTGTGGTATAATATAAATCACAAATTAATGAGTAAACGGAGAAAAACAATGACGTATTTTCTTAAAGAAGATTATGAAATATATGATTCATTGCCGTGCAGTGCGGTGGTGTTTTCTGTTGATGATAATTACAAAATATATTACACCAATGACACATACAACAACGGAAATTTTAATCAAGATAATATTATAGTTGAAGAAGAATGTCGCAAATTATTTGACGATACAATCCGAAGTGCCGACACTCCCAAGCGACTGTATTTCAAAAGCAAAAACTTGAGCGGTGACAGTATATATATTTGTATGTTTGCCGTAAAGCTTGATGATAAGCACATATTTGCATTGTTGTTCGACGACTCTGAAAACAAGAAAAAATTTATGGAACTTGAAAATCAATGTTCAAAGTATATTATCGCATTAAGTGCGACAAATGAGTACTTTTTTGAATATGATTCTCAAAAAGATACAAACACGATATTTTATATGTCGTCTATCGACAATGAAATGTTGGAACGTCCTGTTCAGAATTTTATGAAAAATCTTGATAATAATACGTATATGTTTCAGGAAGATACAATACTGCTCAAGTCTTTAAAAGGGAGCCCCGTAAAAGGCGAATTGACGATTGACGCACGTATGCGTATGAATGACTCAGAGCCGTTTGAATGGTACAGACTTGTATTGAAACCGTCCGAGAAAACGAACACATATATCGGCTGTGCACGAAACATAAACGAAACAAAGAAAAAGGAAGAACAGCTGAAATTAAAAGCACATATAGATCCGCTTTCAAAAGTGCTTAACAGAGAAACGGCAATCGAGAAAATTCGAGAGAGATTGAAAGCTCAAAAAATGAACGAAGAATGTGCATTTATCGTTCTTGATATAGATAATTTTAAAAACATAAACGATACATTCGGTCATTTGTACGGTGACGCGGTTATCGCGATGGTTGCGGGAAGTATAAAGAGTACGCTTGACAGCAAGGATATAATCGGTCGTTTCGGCGGTGATGAATTTCTTGTGTATATAGATAACACAAAGCCGGAAAAGTTGGAGAGAAAACTTGAAAATATACGTCTTGCCATACTAAAAATGCGTATAGATAAAAATGACGAAAAAGATATTTCGTGCAGTATGGGTGTTACTTTGGGACGTGGCGGAGTGAAGTATGAGGATCTTTTCAGACAAGCCGACAGTGCTTTGTATACGGCAAAGACGAACGGAAAAAATCGCTTTGAATATTTCAACGGTGAATTTATTGATAAAAATGCTTTGACATACGCCGGAATTATGACCGAAGAAGATGAAAGCGAAGAAGTTTCGGAAAATCACGATATAATAATGGTTGCACTTGAAATTGCGTCTAAATCAACCGATTCGGATAATGCCATATCAAATCTTATGCGTCATATCGGTGTTGCAGTTAATCTTGACTGTATTCAGATTATGAAATACGATATGATTAACGATAAAGTTGAAATAGAATTTCAGTGGTGGAAAGAACATGACGGTGATTATAATGTTGTGTTCACCGATAAAAAGAGCGGTTATTACGAGCATAATGACCTTGTTTTGTTTAAAAAGAAATTTCAAAAGGATAATATATTTAAGTATACTCCTGATTTTAAAGAAGGATTTACGAAAAAATACAGGAACATATTTGAGGCGGCGGAACACGTTCAAATGATATATTCATCAAATACCGAAAACGAAGATGTATATTATGTTGTCTGTTATCAGTGTTGGGATAAGCAACGTATTTGGGAAAAGAACGAATTTGACAATATGTTTGAAATAACAAAGATACTGTCAATGTTTATGAAATCGTCACACATAATCACGGAATATGAAAAATTCCTTCAAAATAAAGTTGATTATGACGCTTGTGGCGTATTTACGTTGAGTAAGTTTGAAGAAGAAGTCGGACGAATTACGAGGAACGCTCACGTGACAAACAAAAAAATCGGATTTGTGTATTTTAATTTTAAAAGATTTTATGAGTTTAACCGTATTTACGGTCGTGAAGAGGGTGACAGAGTTTTAAAGCAATTTGCAAAGTTCTTGCTTGATAGCTCTGAAGATGTATGCGTGAATTGTCATTTGAACGGAACAGATAAATTTATCAGTTGTTTTATGTTTGAAGAAGGCGTGGACTTAGAAACGAAAATACAAGAAAAGCTTGAAGCTTTTTCCGATACGGTCGGAAATTATAAGGAATGTCCTGTTGTGATAATCGCGAGTGTCGCGACGATTAATCCGGGTGAAAGCGTTACCGAGGCACTTGATTTGGCTGATCATACGGTGAAAGGTGTAAATGCAGAAAAAAGCATTTGCATAATGGCTAAGGAATAGTAGCTACTTGATTTTAAAAGTAATATATGTTAAAATGTAATATAGAAAATATTTAATACAAGGAGGAAATTTAAAATGGATTTAAGATGTGCATCAAACCCAAAAGATGTAAAGCATTACACAACTGAAAGATTAAGAGAGGAATTTCATATCAGCGGATTGTTTACTCCGGATAATTCAAAAATGGTATATAGCCATATTGATCGTATTATCACAGCCGGATTTATGCCTGTAAAGCAAGAGCTTGTATTGGAGGCCGGTAAGGAACTTGCTGCTGACTACTTCCTACAAAGACGTGAAATGGGCTGTATCAATATCGGCGGAAAAGGTATAATCACAGTTGACGGTACAGATTATGAAATGAACCCTCGTGACGGTATATATATCGGCAGAGGCAATAAGGAAATTACTTTCAAGTGCGTTGACGAAGCAAACCCACCGAAGTTCTATGTTTCATCATGTCCTGCTCATAAGGAATATCCGACAGTAAAGATTGATATTACAAAGGCTAAGAAAGTTCCTTGCGGCAGTGTTGAAGATTGTAATAAGAGAGTTATAAATCAATATATCCACCCTGAAGTTATGCAGAGCTGTCAGCTTGCAATGGGTCTTACAATGCTTGACGTAGGTTCAAACTGGAATACTATGCCTTGTCATACACATGACAGACGTATGGAAGTTTATCTATATCTTGATATGGGCGAAAATGACGCAGTATTCCATATGATGGGCGAGCCTGACGAAACAAGACATATCATTATGCATAATGAAGAAGCTGTAATTTCACCAAGCTGGTCAATACATACAGGTGTCGGCACAAAGAATTACTCATTCATTTGGGCAATGTGCGGTGAAAACCAAGAGTTTGACGATATGGACTTCATTGAAACAAAGGACTTGAAGTAATAGGAGAAGTAAAATGTATATTGGAATGAGAGGTCATGACTTCGATACTAATACGCTTGACGCTTTGTGCGAAAAGTGTAAAGAGTACGGCGTTGGCGGTGTTCAGCTTGTGCTTTTGAGATCGTTGGCTGATTTTAAGAAAGGTAATTTTACACCTGAATATGCTAAGTCAATAGGTGATAAATTGCGTGAAAACGGTATTCGTGTGCCGATTTTGGGCTGTTATATCAATCCGTCTGACGCAAACGAGGAAAGCCTTAATGAAAGCCTTGATTATTTTATCGAGAATTTGCATTATGCAAAATATATCGGTGCGGAAATGGTCGGTCTTGAAACTTGCCGTTTCAGTGATGACGATGAAATAAATAACTCCGAAGAAACATATCAGTATCTTTTGAAGAATATGAAAAAACTTGTTTCTGCGGCGGAAGAAATAGGCGTAAATGTGGGTATTGAGGGCGTTCATTTTCATGTTATAAATACTCCGACAAAGATGAAAAGATTGGTCGATGACCTTAATTCACCAAATGTCAGAGTTATATTTGACCCTGTTAATTATATCAATACCGCAAATTATAAAAATCAAGATGAAATTATTAATACTCATTTTGATTTGTTGGGCGAGAAAACAAAGTTGCTTCACTTGAAAGATTTTAAACTTGTTGACGGTGAAGTTGCTTATGAATTCCCGTGCGACGGATTGCTTAATAAAGATTTGCTTTGGGATAAGCTAAAGCAATATAATCCGGATATTGCAGTTATTCTTGAAGAAGTTAAGGAAGATCACCTTGCAAAAGTTAAGACTGCGGTTGAAAAGAGATTTGTATAAATAAAAAGCCTTGATGTGGGCGGATGACTCACATCAAGGCTTTTTTACTGTGGTATAATAGGTAGACGGTGAGGATAATAATATTAAATTGTATGAAGTAAAAGAAATAATCAGCTTATAAATTCTCTTTTGAATGTTTGGGGAAATTCCGTTCGTGCAATACATCTTTTTCTTTCTGATTAGCAAGTAAATAAGATTAAAGAATATGTTCCGCAAACTATAAAAAGCGTAAAATATCTTGTTGTTGCCGAAACGGATAACATTGTCGGTTTTATGGGAACTTAAAATAATCGTTTGAAAATGTTGTTCATTTCACCATAGAAACGAGAAAAAGAAATAGGTAAACAATTTGTGCGATATGGCGTTCAAAATTATAATATACAGTAAGTAACCGTCAATGAAAATAACCTTAAAGCGGTTGGATTTTATAAACACTTAGGCTTTTAAATATATAAAAGAACAGTCTGCAATGAAGAAGGAAATCCCTATCTGAAGTTGTTGGGATAAAGTTTTGAATTTAGAAAGGAAGAATTATATGATAAAAATACTATTTGTCTGCCACGGCAATAGTATGAGTGTAAAAGACGTATCGCCTTTTGATTGGGTAAATCGGGGCAAATCGTGCCGTTAGAAAAAGTCCTGTACTACGGTTTTACTACTATTCAGCAGATGAAAAAATATATATGTACTTATCCTATTTTATTGTGATTAGACACCATACAGGTGTCTTTTTTGACAAATAAATATTGTATATTTTTTATATAATGCCGGAATTTAAAATTTTGGCTTTATTAATCTAACTTCTTTTGATTCATAAAAGTATCTCTAATTTAGTGAATTTTATGATAAAAAATTATTTTAGTCTAATGAAAATATAAGTGTATCAATATTTATTAATGTCTATTAAATTTAAAAAATTGCATAAAATCAATAGATTTATTCGATTTGTATGAAGATTTGAAAGATACATTAATAAGGAAAAATAGTACATTGTTAAGACTTTATATCTAATGGATTGCCTAAAAAATTATAATAAATTTCTTTGAAAAAATTAAATAATTGGACTATAATAAAAGTGATAGAAACATTTGTAAAAAGTTGATTGTGTTTATTATTAAAATATGATATATTGTATACAAGATAAATTGCTATTTAAGTGCTTATTAAATTGTTATACATACACTTTAATAATTTAAAAAAAGAAGAATAGATTTAAAGGAGGTTATAATATGTCAGCATACGCATATAGAGATAGGAATAGAACAGAGGTTATATATGCATCTGAGGCAATGACAGAAAATATAGATACGCTCTTTTTCTGCCCTAATAAAGATTGCAATGCACATTTGCATATATGTGCAGTAGATGGTAGTAGAAAAGCATATTTTAGAGCTACTCACAAACAATTTCCTCATATAGACAATTGCCCTTTTGCTTCAAGTGCGAATCATTTTGATTCTGATAAGTTTAATGAAGAAGCATTTTCATTTGATGATGCAATAAATAATCTTTTTTTGGTAAAGAAGGAATCAGAAAGGAATAGGAATCAGAGGAATATAGGAGAACATAATAATGGAGAACCCAACAAACAACCGATAAAAACATTACGACAGATATATTCAATGTGTAAAAGTCGTCCGGTGACTGATATGTATGCAGGTAAAAAAATACGAGATATGATATTGGATGATAGAAGTGCATATTACTATACTAAAGGTTGTTTTGAAAATAAAATCGTTGAAGCACGACGACAAGTAGGTCACTTTTTTGAAGATGAAAGCAAACGAGTTTTTTTAAAAGCACCAACTGAAAGTGGAAAATATACGTTTGTTTTGCAATTTGATGAAGAAAAAATTTATGGAAAAATTAAAACGGAAATTAAAAAAAATCGTGATAAACTTTTTATTGTAGCAGGTAAATGGGAAAGTGCAGAGAAATATAATCACTTTATTTCGAATATTTATAGCGACAGACAAGTAAAAGTGATTAGATAACTTGATGTATTGGTTAGTTTAAAAGATGTTAAAAAAGAGTCAATTTCAAGTATTGTGTAAACCTTCATTATGGTGTAGAATAGAAATACACTAAATGGAGGTTTTTAATTATGCCACGAAGAAAAAGAACACCGGAAGAAATTGCACGAAAAGAACGCACAAAAGCACTTATGAAAGAATTGAACATCAAAGATATGGACGATATTCAAGATTTGTTCAAATCTTTTGTTGCGGCTGCCTTAGAGGGCGGTCTTGAAGCAGAGCTTGACGAAGAATTAGGCTATTCCAAGTACGATTATCGCAACAAAGAAACCAATAACAGTCGCAATGGTTACAGTAAAAAGACCATGAAAACCAGTTTTGGAGACATGGATATAGATATTCCACGAGACCGCAATGGTGATTTTGAACCTAAGCTTATTCAAAAACATCAAACAACATTGTCGGGAGATATTGAAGAAAAAATCATATCAATGTACGCCAAAGGAATGACAGAAAATGATATAGCAGCACACATTGAAGAAATATATGGACTTGATGTGTCTGACAGTACCATAAGCCGTGTTACAGATAAAATTTTGCCAATAGCTAAGGAATGGCAATCACGTCCTTTGGAAGAAGTATATGCAGTTGTATTTATGGATGCAATACATTATCATGTGCGATACGAAGGACGTATAGTAAAAAAGGCTGTATACATAGCAATAGGTATAAATTTAGATGGCAGAAAAGATGTTCTTGGCATGTGGGTTGGTGAAAACGAGAGTGCAAAATTCTGGCTTTCTGTCTTAAACGGATTAAAAAATCGAGGAGTAAATGATATTTTAATTGCTTGTATTGACGGACTAAGCGGATTTACCAATGCGATTGAAGCAGTCTTTCCGCAAACAGAAATACAGCAATGCATAATCCATCAAATCCGTAATACAACAAAATATGTGTCATACAAAGATATTAAAGCACTTATGGCAGATTTAAAGCGTGTTTATGCAGCGATAGATGAGGATACCGCATTACAAGAATTAGACCGATTTGATGAAATATGGGGAGGAAAATACCCAAAAATCGCTGATAACTGGCGAGATAAATGGGTTCATTTAGCCACATATTTCAAGTATCCCCAAGCAGTGCGTACACTTATCTACACAACCAATACGATAGAAGGATTCAATCGTCAACTTAGAAAAGTGACTAAAAACAAGGGGGTTTTTCCTACAGATGATAGCTTGTTTAAGATGCTGTACCTTGCAATGATGGACATCACGAAAAAATGGACAGGTCGACGTCGTGATTGGGGCGAGATTCATTCTCAGTTGGAGATATTCTTCGCTGATAGAATCAGCTATTGACAAGTGCTGATTTTTCTGATAATGTAAAAGCGGACGGAATTTAATTCCGTCCACTTAAATAAATTTTTCTGCACTATTTTGTATTTACACAAAACTTGAAGAATACTCAAACGGTGATTAAAAATGATTTTCATTTTTAATCACCGTTTTTTGATCTGATTAAATTATGATAGTAAGTTTACTTTCAGAATGTCTTATTTCATTCTGCTTTCGTAATCAGCTATCATCTTTTTAACCATTTGACCGCCGATACTTCCGGCTTGCTTTGCTGTAAGGTCACCGTTGTAACCTTGCTTTAGGTTTACGCCTACTTCGTTAGCTGCTTCCATTTTGAACTGTTCCATAGCTTGCTTTGCCTCAGGAACTTGAATCTTGTTTTTACTCATTTTGTTTCCCTCCTTAAAACCAAAGTCTTAATCTATTTAAAATTTTGTGTCGAATTGTATCGACTACACTAATATTTTGTACATTGATGAAAATTATATTCAAAAATTTTATTAGTAATATTTAGAATATAAATATGTTGAAAAAAACGGCGTAAAATGATATAATTTAATATATTATAAAAAGAAACAGGGAGATAAATATGATAAAGGATATAGCGATTGGAAAAATGAAATCTGCGTCAAATTACGTTATTACGTTTTTGAAATGGGCGTTGATTTCAATAATAATCGGAGTGGTCGGTGGGTGCGTCGGCGCGTTGTTTCATATGAGTGTAAATTATGCGAATATTATTTTTACAATGCACGATTGGTTTGTACTGTTTCTTCCGATAGGCGGTATTATAATCGTGGCAATGTACAAAGCGTGTAAAATGCTTGAAAACAAGGGCACGGACAGTATTATTTCGTCAATAAGAAATGATGAAAAAGTACCTATTTCACTTGCACCGCTTATATTTGTAAGTACGGTTATAACGCATCTTTGCGGCGGCAGTGCCGGCAGAGAAGGTGCGGCACTTCAGCTTGGCGGAAGTATAGGAAGCAATATCGGCAGGCTTTTTAAGCTTGACGAAAAAGATATGCATATGGTTGTAATGTGCGGAATGAGTGCGGTGTTTTCGGCTCTGTTCGGTACACCGATAACGGCGGCTGTGTTTGCACTCGGTGTAACAAGCGTGGGAATTATGTATTATTCGGCACTTGTACCGTGTCTTATGTCGTCACTGGCGGCATTTTTGGTTACAAGATTTGCGGGACTTGAACCGACTCAATTCGCAATCACCGTTATTCCGCAAACAGGCGTTATAACAATTTTACAGACAATATTTATTTCAGCATTGTGTGCGGAACTGAGCATAATATTCTGTACGACAATGCACTATACGGCAAGATATTTAAAAATATGGTTTAAAAATCCATATATAAGAGTAGTTGTCGGTGCGTTGGCGATAATCGCACTTACATATTTAACAGGCTCACGAGATTATAACGGTTCGGGAATGGATATAATCGAACACGCCGTTGTCGGCGGTCATGCAAAAGGTTGGGCGTGGGCATTGAAAATCGTGTTCACCGCAATAACAATCGGTGCGGGATTTAAAGGTGGAGAGATTGTTCCGACATTCTTTATCGGTGCGACATTCGGTTGTGTTGTCGGTCATTTGTTCGGTTTAAATCCGGGATTTGCGGCGGCAATCGGAATGATTGCAATGTTCTGCGGTGTGCTTAACTGTCCGATTGCGTCGATAGTTTTAAGTATTGAATTGTTCGGCTCAAAAGGCTTTATACTTTTTGCCATTGCGGCAGGTGTGAGTTATATGCTGTCGGGATATTATGGGCTGTATAGTAGTCAAAAGATTATGTATTCGAAGTTGAAAGCGGAATACATAAATAAGGATACAAAGTAAGACAACTAAAATTCCACACAGCACTACTTTTTGCTTGGGGCAGTATAAGTATACGGCACCGCAAGCTGCAAAGCAGCACTGTGAGCAATTTTATGATATACAAAAAAATAATATTTTCTAAAATTATTATTAATGAAAGGAACAAACAAATGATATTAGGCTATTCAATTTATGAACTTTTATGGCTATTCTTCATTTACGCATTTTTTGGTTGGTGTATCGAAGTAGTATTTTGCGGACTTAATGAAGGTCATTTTATAAACCGCGGTTTCCTAAACGGACCTGTTTGTCCGATATACGGTGTCGGAGGTGTTATAGTTGTATTATGTCTTACGCCGATAAAAGACAATATATTTTTACTTTTCGTAGGCTCGGCGTTGCTTACGTCAATATTGGAACTGATTACAGGTTTTGCACTCGACAAAATATTCCACGCACGTTGGTGGGATTATACGGATATGCCGTTTAACATAGGCGGTTACATATGCCTTAAATTTTCGATATATTGGGGTTTTGTGTGTATCGCGCTTATGAAAGGTATTCACCCTGTTATACTTGGATTTGTAAGATTTATACCGCATATGTTGGGACTTGTTGCAGTTGTATTTTTTGCGGCAGTGTTTGTGGCTGACGTTATTATAACCGTTATAACCATTAATAATCTTACAAAACGTGTTAAACTTATGAATGATATTGCAAAGAAAATTCATAATGTTTCCGACGAAGTCGGCGAACATATTTATTACGGTGCCAACGATATTATGAAAAAGGGCATTGAGATATACAACAGTGAAAACGTACAGGAAATTCGTGAAAATTTGGACGATATGAAAGAGAAGTACGAGCATAAGAAAGAAGAAATCAAGTCAAAGCATAAGGACGATTTGGACGAACTTAAAGCGAAGTACGATAATCTTGTTAAAGAAACACACATATTCCAAAAACGTATTATTAAAGCATTCCCGAATTTGACATCAAGACGATACGAAGAACAGCTTGCAAAACTTAAAGAAAAAACGTGGAAATTTAAAAAGAAAAATAAAAAATAATCAAAAAATCCGATGGTTTCATACCATCGGATTTTTGTTTTTAATTGTTGTCACTGTAAAGGTAAACCCACAAAACGGTAAGCAAGGCTATTGCGATACCGCCGCCCAAGCATACTGCCGGCAGACGGGTTGAACTCTTTAATGATTTTTCAATATGAACAGCCGGTGCTTTTGTAGGCTCTGAAAGACCGTCGCTGTCATCATACTTTGATGTTTTTGAAAGCTTCAGAGTACCTTTTGATTTTTTATAAAGTAAAGTGTTTCTGTCGTAATCGGCTTTTATCTGTTTAAGTTCTCTGTCCGAAAGAGGTATACAGTCCGTTCTGACCTTCAAAATCTGATAACCGTTATCAGCCATATCACTTCTGCGCAAAAGTGCATAGTTGTAATATGAACGGTCGGTAGAGAAACGAACGTAATAAATCTCGTCACCAAGATTATATGCCTCTGAAATCAGATAAAATCTGTCACCGTTCGGTTCGACGTTAAGTGCGTTTTGGTATTCGTCCATAGTAGTGTAGTTGGCAATATCAAAATCGGTATAGCTTACTACATTTTTAAGAACTTCTTCAATCTGATGTTCGTCCTCATCGCTCAAACGTTCCGCAATATCCTCATATGTAACACTGTCTGCGGCAGAGTTTTTCAGCTTGTCGAAAAAGTTGCCGATATTTTGGTTATAATGAGAAACGTCAACATTTGGGTGGAAATATTCCGAACTGAAGTCCATAACACCTGTTTCCGAAAGTACCTGCGGTGCGTTTACATATTCAAATGCATCACCATCGATAACGGTGTAATAATCCGCGTGAACAAGTTCGTCACCTTCAAACACCTTGTATGTTATATAACGTTTTTCAGCGTTTGAACCGAGAGAAAATACACCCGATTGACCAAGCGGTATTTGATTGTAATTAACGTCTAAAATAGCGATACGTTCCGCATTTTCCGTTTCTTCGTCATATTTCCAAACGTGACATGAAGCGATAGTGTATCCGCTGTCCGCAAGAAAAATAACAAGATACGGATTTTCATTTGCGTCAAAATTTACTATATCACTGTACACAACGCCGTTAGGTATATTGTCCTCCGAAATTGAAAGAGAATCACCTGCGTTTTCGGTGTGCATTGAACTGTAAGTGTACAAATAGTTATTAAGTACATAAGCATATACCGCCGCCATTTTGCCGACAGGCTCATCAGCAACAACAGTGCTGAACGTAAGACAGGACATTAAAATTACAATCGAACAGAAAACAGATAACAACCTGAATATTCTGTTTTTCAACATCACACCCCCCCTATGTTTACATAATTCTTAATATTATACATTATACAAGTAAATCTGTGACAATTCAACTTGATTTTTGTTAAGAGCATATTACAATAATGTGGCATTTTACCCTTTACAAATTTCAAAATGTGTATTATAATTAATTAGATAGTAGCAAAAAATAGGGTAAAAAAACGATAAAGTGCCTTATTTTTTATTTGGAAGGAAGGATACGAAATGATAAAAGCGGCAGTTCTCGGAGCAACGGGATATGCAGGTATTGAGCTTGTAAGATTATTAACATCACATCCGGAGGTAAGTATTGAAATACTCGGTTCGCACAGTTTTGCGGGACAGAAGATAAGTGATGTTTATAAGAACTTCAATCATGTACTTGAAAAGAAATGTGAAGAACTTGACCTTGATAAGGTCGGTGCTTGTGATGTGGCATTTACCGCACTTCCGCACGGTGCGTCCAAATCGGTAATTCCGTCATTACTTGAAAAAGGTCTTAAAGTTATCGACCTTAGCGGTGATTACAGATATGATGACGCGGCAGTGTATGAAAAGTGGTACGGTGAAAAACATTCATCACCCGAACTTTTAAAGGAGTCTGTTTACGGACTTCCCGAACTTCACAGAGATAAGATTAAGAATGCAAGACTTATCGGTAACCCCGGCTGTTACACAACTTGTTCAATACTCGGAACAGTTCCGCTTTTGGCAAATAAAATTGCTGAAACAAAGAATATTATTGTTGACGCAAAATCTGGTGTTACAGGTGCAGGACGCGGTCTTAAACTTCAAAACAGTTTCTGCGAATGTACTGAAAATATGAAAGCGTATAAGGTAGCAACTCACCGTCATACTTCTGAAATCGAGCAGGAGCTTAGCAATGTTGCAGGTGAAGAAATAATGATTTCGTTTACGCCGCACCTTATTCCGCAAAAACGCGGAATACTTTCGACAATCTATGTAAATCTAAACAGAAAGTCAAGTGCGGAAGAACTTACGGAAATGTACAAGGAATTTTATAAGGACGAATTTTTTGTAAGAGTTAAGGAAGTGGGCGACTTGCCTGAAACAAAACACGTTGCAGGTTCAAACTTCGTTGATATAGGCGTGTGCTATGATGAAAGACTTCAAAGAGCCGTAGTCGTATCGTCACTTGACAATATTGTAAAGGGTGCTGCGGGACAAGCTGTTCAGAATATGAACTTGTTATTCGGCTTGGACGAAAAGACAGCCCTTACAAATCCGGGATTTTATTTATAATAGAGGGTGGAAGTAATGCAAGAACTTATAAAAAAAGCGGGAATACTTATAGAGGCACTTCCGTATATACAGAAATTTTCCGGCAAAACCGTCGTTATCAAATACGGCGGCAATGCTATGATAAACGAAGAATTAAAGAACTCCGTGATGGAGGATATTACTCTTTTGAAGTTTATCGGACTTAATCCGATTGTCGTACACGGCGGAGGCCCCGATATTTCAAAGGCTCTTAACGAACGCGGTGTAAAGAGTAAATTCGTAAACGGTTTGCGTGTGACGGACGATATCACAATGCAGACTGCTCAACAGGTACTTATAGGTAAAACAAATAAAGAAATTGTCGCACTTCTTAATACAAACGGCGGTCGTGCAGTCGGTATCAGCGGTATTGACGGCAGTTTTATCGAGTGTAAAAAGCAGTATACGGAAGTAGACGGCGAAAGGGTTGATATAGGCTATGTCGGCGATATTGTTCATGTTAAGCATTGTTTGATTGACTTATTGTCATCAGATCAATATATCCCTGTTATCGCTCCTATCGGTACCGATGAGGACGGCAACAGCTATAACATCAATGCAGATACGGTTGCGGCGGCAGTTGCGGCGTCTGTTGAGGCGGAAAAACTTATTTTGCTTACTGATGTTGAGGGTATTAAGGATAAAGACGGTAATGTTATTGCCGAAATACATAAAAATGAAATATACGAAATGATACATGACGGCAGCATCAGCGGCGGTATGATACCAAAGGTACTTGGTTGTCTTGAATCAATCGACGGCGGTGTTACGGGTGCGCATATCATTGACGGACGTATACCGCATTGCTTGTTACTTGAAATCTTTACAAAGACAGGTATCGGCACGCTTATTAAGAGTGATAAATATTAATAAAGAGAGGAATTTATATAATGAGAATGTCTAACTTGCTTATGCCGACGCTTAGAGAAGTACCGGCAGAGGCGGAAATAACAAGTCATAAATTAATGTTGAGAGCAGGTCTTATCAGAAAACTTGCGGCAGGTATATACTCATATCTTCCGCTTGGACTTCGCACTTTGCAAAAGGTTGAACAGATTGTCCGTGAAGAAATGGACAACGCAGGCGCACAGGAACTTTTGATGTCGGCACTTTTGCCTGCTGAGGCTTATCAGGCGTCGGGCAGATGGGAAGTGTTCGGACCGAGTATGTTCAAAATGAAAGACAGAAACGACCGTGATTTCTGTCTTGGTCCTACACACGAGGAACTTTTCACTCAAACTGTAATTGACAGTGTTCGTTCATATAAAGAATACCCAATGACTTTATATCAAATTCAGCATAAGTATCGTGACGAGGGACGTCCGAGATTCGGCATTATAAGAAGCCGTGAATTTATAATGAAGGACGCGTACAGCTTTGACCTTACGGAAGAAGGACTTGATAAGTCATATCAAAAAATGTATGACGCATATTGCAGAATATTCAACCGTCTTGGACTTGATTTCACTATCGTTGACGCTGACAGCGGTGCTATGGGCGGTAGCGGAAGTCAGGAATTTATGGTTAAGTCGCCAATAGGCGAGGACGGTATTGCTTATTGTGATGACTGCGGATATGCGGCTAACTATGAAAAAGCTGAATGTATTCCTCAAGAAAAGCCGTCACCGGAGGGTGATTTGGATATGGAAAAAATCCATACTCCGAATGCTCATACAATCGAGGAACTTGTAAGTTTCTTAAATGCAGAGGCTTATAATTTTGCAAAGACTATAATATATAAGGCTGACGATAAGTATGTTGCCGCAATGGTAAGAGGTGACAGAGAAGTCAACGAAGTTAAGCTTAAAAATCTTGTCGGCTGTGTGGACGATTTGGAACTTGCCGAGCCGTTTATGGTAAGACAGATTACAAATGCAGAAGTTGGTTTTGCAGGACCTGTGGGACTTGATATTCCTGTATACGTTGATAAAGAAGTCGCAATGATGAAGAACTTTATCGTTGGTGCAAATGAAACAGATATGCACTATAAGAATGTAAATATCAATAAGGACTTCACACCGACAGAAGTTGCTGATATTCGTACAATCGAAACAGGCGACGTTTGCCCTAAGTGCGGCAAGCCTATAAAGACTGCTCAAGGTATCGAAGTAGGACATATATTCAAGCTTGGTACAAAGTATTCTGACGCACTTGGACTAAAGAGCCTTGATGAAACAGGAAAGAGCAAGACTGTTATTATGGGTTGCTACGGCATAGGCGTTACACGCTGTCTTGCAGCGGCTATCGAGCAAAACAATGACGAAAACGGTATTATCTGGCCCGTATCAATCGCACCGTATCACGCAATCGTTATTCCTGTAAATTCTAAGAATGAAGAACAGAGTGAAATTGCCGAAAAAGTATATAATGACCTAAAGGCAAAGGGAATAGAAGTATTGCTTGACGACAGAAACGAAAGAGCCGGCGTTAAGTTCAAAGACGCTGACCTTATCGGTATTCCTGTAAGAATTGTCGTAGGTAAAAAATGCGGCGAGGGCGTTGTTGAATATAAGGAAAGAACAGCAGAAAATGCTGTTGAAAAGAATATTGATGACGCAGTTAATGACGTTGTTGAATTTATAAACAATAACAGATAATTCAAAAGGAGTGGCTAAGCCACTCCTTTATTTATGATAACTTTCATTATTATTAATTTTAAATGCACGGTAAATTTGTTCAAGAAGAACAACACGCATAAGCTGGTGGGGAAGTGTCATTTTACCGAAACTCAATCTTAATGCCGACTTTGATTTTACGGTATCGGAAAGACCGAGTGAGCCGCCGATTATGAATGTAATATGACTTGAAGTCATTGAAATATCGGCGATTTTTTTCGCTAATTCTTCGGAAGAATGTTCCTTACCCTCAATACAAAGTGTAACGACAAACGAATTTTGCGGAAGTTTTGTAAGGATTTTATTTCCCTCTTTTTCTTTTATTTGCTCCATTTCCTTTTCGGACGCATTATCGGGTATCTTTTCATCGGCTACTTCGATTATATTTAATTTCGCGAACCTTGAAAGTCGCTTTGAATATTCATCAATAGCGGCAGTGAAGTATTTTTCTTTGATTTTGCCTACGGAAATAACAGTTATATTCATATTTTCCTCCGTTTAAAATAAAGTGGGCTTATATCTGTCGGCAACCTGCAAAGTCATATCTTTGCCGACATCAACACCCGACTGTGAAAGTAAATTGTATGTTTCGAGCATAGCTATTTCCGGACGGTTGTTTTCTTTGCTTAAATGACCGAGCATAATGTGTTCGGTGCCGTTCTGTACAAGGTGCAGAGCGACTTTTGAGGCGGCTTCGTTTGACAAGTGACCGTATTCACCCAATATTCTGCGTTTCAGCGGATACGGATATGTACCGCATTTCAGCATTTCAACATCGTGATTTGATTCAAGCAATATTTTTTTACTGCCTGTTATCTTTTCTAAAATACTTTTTGTTATTTTACCTATATCTGTTGCAAGCGAATATTTTTCATCGCCAATCATAAAATTAAAACCGACAGGTTGTGCGGCGTCATGCGGAATTGCAAAAGGACGTATTCCGATATTTCCTATTTCAAAATCTGTATCTTCGGTGATTATTTTAATATTTTCATCGGCGATATTGCCTATATCCATACTTGTATGAGTCCCTTGTGTGGTGTAAATAGGAATATTGTAGCGTCTTGAAATAACCCCTGCACCTTTTGTATGGTCAACGTGTTCGTGCGTTATTAGGAGTGCGTCAATGCTTTCGGGTATTACGTCAATAGCGTGAAGCGATTCTTTTAATTTTGCACCCGACATACCGCAATCTATAAGTAAATTTGTTTTGCCGTCCGAAACGAATGTCGCATTACCGGACGAACCGCTTATAAGTGAAACAAAAGTAGCCATTTTAACCTTCCTAAAATTAATTAAGCCTGCCGACAAAAGTCAAGCAGGCTTGTATTTTTGAATTAATCCAATAAATCGTCAACGACTTGTACTCTTTCAATACTGCCTCCGAGGTTAACGAACTTTTCTTCAAAGTTTTCGTAACCTCTGTCAATATGATAGATGTCGGTGATTTCGGTAGTACCCTCAGCCATAAGACCGGCAATAATCATTGCCGCACCTGCACGAAGGTCTGTTGCCTTAACGTGTGCACCGATAAGTGAATTAACACCGTCAATAATCGCAAGTTTGCCCTCAACTCGAATATCAGCACCCATACGCTTTAATTCGTTTACATATCTGAAACGGTTGTCCCAAACACCTTCACGCGCCATACTTGTACCCTCGATTGTTGTAAGGAACGTTACAAGCTGAGGCTGCATATCGGTAGGAAATCCGGGATAAGGCATAGCGATAAAATTAATGTGTTTAAACTTTGTATCGTCATTAATCCAAACTCTTACGCTGTCTTCACCCTCTGAAATATTAACGCCTGCCTCGATAAGTTTTGCACTTATGATTTCAAGGTGACGCGGAATTACATTTTTAAGAACAACATCGCCTCTTGTAGCGGCTGCCGCTATCATAAATGTACCTGCTTCAATTTGGTCGGGGATAATTGTGTATGTTCCGCCGTGCAAATCTTTTGTACCTTTAATTTTAATTGTATCAGTTCCCGCACCTCTTATGTTTGCACCCATATTGTTAAGAAAATTCGCAAGATCAACAATATGCGGTTCTTTTGCGGCATTTTCGATAACGGTAACACCGTTTGCAGTTGTCGCCGCAAGCATAGCGTTGATTGTCGCTCCGACGGTTATAACGTCAAAGAAAATATTTCCGCCCGAAAGATTTTCGGCAGAACCTTCGATAATACCTTTTGATGTATCAATGTCAGCACCGAGCGTTTTAAATGCTTTTATATGTTGGTCGATAGGACGTGTACCAAAGTCACATCCTCCCGGCGGATCAACAATAAAATTAGAAAAGCGACCCAAAAGTGCACCCATAAGATAGCTTGAACCACGCATTTTGCGTGTAAGCTCACCCAACGGACGATATGAATCAACATTTGTACAATCTATATCAACAGTATTTTTATCTATATATTTAACATCAGCATTAAGCTGTTCAAGTATTCGTAAAAATAATTTTACGTCTTTTATATCAGGCAGATTTTCAATTCTGCAATTACCTTTAACCAAAAGGCAAGCCGGCAATATTGCGACTGCGGCATTCTTTGCACCGCTTATAGTAACTTCGCCTCTAAGCTTGTTACCACCCTTGACTAAGAGTTTCTCCAATCCGATACACCCCTTCAAAATCTATTCTAAACTATTATAACAGAAAAACCAATAAAAAGCAATTTAATTTATAAAAATTTATAAAAAAAATGACTTATTTTTTGAAAATAAATTGCGGTATGTAATGAATAAAAGTAAGAAAAAAACAGCTTGCCTAAAAAATAGCAAGCTGTCTCTATCTAAAAAAGTAATCAAACAGCACGTTCTACCTTTCCGCTGCGTAGGCAACGAGTACAAACATGCATTGACTTAACTGAGCCGTTAACAACTGCTCTAACCTTTCTTACGTTTGGCTTCCAAGTTCTGTTAGATCTTCTGTGAGAGTGGCTGACCTTAATACCGAAAGCAACGCCTTTTCCGCAAACATCACATTTTGCCATTTCATTACACCTCCTGACACGTTTGTTAAAACATCAAGAAATATTTTAACACAAAATTTTTAATAATGCAAGACTTTTATTACTTTTTTATTAAATTTTTTTAAAATTATGCTTTTGCACATATTATGACCGTAAATACAGCTAAAAACTTATGTATTTTTTATTGAAAAATGTATCGGTATGGGTTATAATAATAAAATAGGATATTTATAAAAATGTCATGAAAGGCGGACGTTCCAAATGATGAATGTTGATGAATATAAGCTCCCGCTAAAAAAGGTTATTGAGGAGTTTGAACTTGAAAAGATTTACGAAACGGATGATCTTGATTCTGTAATGATAACAAATACAGACGTAAACCGACCGGGACTTCAAATGGTGGGATTTTTCGATTATTTTGACAATAGTCGTATTCAGATTATGGGAAAGGTTGAATTTACTTACCTTGAACAGTTCCATGCCGACGAGAGAGCGGAGAAGATTGAAAAACTTATGTCACAGCATATTCCTGCACTTATCGTCACAAGAGGACTTCAGATTTTCCCTGAAATGATTGAATTGGCTGAAAAGTATAATGTTCCGCTTTTGAGAAGTGAGAGCGGTACTTCGGCATTTATGAGTGCGCTTATTGCGTATCTTAATGTACAGCTTGCGCCAAGACGTACACGTCACGGTGTGCTTGTCGAAGTATACGGCGAGGGTATTCTTATTTTGGGTGAGAGCGGCGTCGGAAAGAGTGAAACGGCTATCGAGCTTGTTAAGAGAGGTCACAGACTTGTTGCCGATGACGCGGTTGAAATTAAGAGAGTTTCGGACAAGACGCTTGTCGGCTCGTCACCTGAAATTATACGTCACTTCGTTGAACTGCGCGGTATCGGTATTATTGACGTAAAGGAAATATTCGGTATAGGTGCGGTTAAAGACACTGAAAATATTGATATGATTATTCATCTTGAGCCTTGGGAAGAGGGCAAGCAATATGACAGACTCGGTATGGTGGATGAGTATACAAATATAATGGGTATAAACGTACCGTCACTTACGATACCTGTAAAACTTGGCAGAAACCTTGCGGTAATTGTCGAAGTTGCGTCGATGAACAACAGACAGAAACGTATGGGATATAATGCGGCTGTTGAGCTTAACAACAGACTTATGAGCCAGATGGAAAGTCAGCTTGGTAATTTGTAATTTTATATATTTAGATAAGGAAGATATAACGTGAAGATATTATTGGACACACATACACATACATTGGCAAGTACACACGCATATTCAACGGTTCTTGAAATGGCAAAATATGCGTCGGAGGCAGGGATGGAGGCTATTGCGATAACAGACCACGCACCTGCTATTCCCGACGGTGCACACCCTTGGCATTTTCAGAATTTGAAGGCCATTCCGCGTGAAATATACGGTGTAAAGATATTATACGGTGCGGAAGTGAATATACTTGACTTGGAGGGTAATATAGACCTTGCCGATGAGGTACTTGAAAAACTTGACGTTGTAAATGCAAGTATACACGCACCTTGCTACAAGGACGGTGACGCGACAGACCATACGAGTGCGTATTTGGCGATAGTCAACAACCCTCTTGTGGATGTTATATGCCACAGCGGTTCACCGGCATTTGCGTATGATTATGAAAAAATCATAGACCTTGCAAAGAAAAATCATAAGCTAATAGAAATAAACAATCATTCGTTTGATGTCAGAAAAGCAAGTATTCCGAATTGCAGAAAAATTGCGGAAATATGCAAAGAAAAAGAAGTCGGAATAGTTGTAAGTTCTGACGCACACATTACGTTTGATTTGGGTAATTACAATAATGCGCTTGGTATGCTCAGTGAAATTTCATTCCCCGAAAAATTGGTTATAAACAGAGATTTAAAATCATTTGAAGCATATATGAAAGAAAAGGGAAAAGAGCTGTTTAAGTGGCATATGTAATTACGGAAAGGCGGAATATATGTTAGACAGAGAAAGACTTTCGGCTATTACTGACAATGTTGTTTACGATGAACCTATGAGTAAGCATACAACATTCAGAATAGGCGGCACGGCAGACGCGTTTGTATCGCCTGAAAACGCACTTGAAATCGAAAAAATTATTCATTTTTGCAAAGATACCGATACGCCGTATATGCTTATGGGCAACGGCTCAAATATGCTTGTCGGTGACGGCGGTATAAGAGGCGTTGTCATACACATCGGAAACGGTATGTCAAAGTGCAGAATTGATGGTGAAGAAGTATATGCCGACGCAGGAATACTGATGTCAACGCTTTCAAAGAAAATCCTTGAGGCTAATCTTACCGGTTTTGAATTTGCCGGCGGAATACCGGGTACACTCGGCGGCGGTATATATATGAATGCAGGAGCGTACGGCGGTGAGCTTAAGGATATAATCGAAAACGTAACATTTATATGTCCTGACGGACTTATAAAAACCGAAACGGCAGATAAGCTTGATTTCGGTTATCGTCACAGTATGTTTGAAAACGGCGGTTATACCATTCTATCTTGTAAATTAAAACTTAAAAAAGGCAATTATGACGAAATTAAGGCATTGATGGCTGATTACAATAAAAGACGAAGTGATAAACAGCCTTTGTCACAGCCGTCGGCGGGAAGTACATTTAAACGTCCGGAGGGCTATTTTGCAGGTAAGCTGATACAGGATGCGGGACTTATGGGATATTCCGTAGGCGGTGCAATGGTCAGCGACAAGCACGCAGGCTTTGTTGTAAACAAAGGCGGTGCAACGGCTAAGGATGTTTTGGATTTAATTAAGTATGTACAAGATACCGTGGAAGAAAATTTCGGAGTGAAATTAGAGCCTGAAGTAAGGCTTATAGGGGAACAGTAAGGAGAAGAAATCGGATGCAATATACAATAGTAACAGGAATGTCGGGCAGCGGAAAAACTAAAGTAATAAGATATTTGGAGGATATGGGATATTTCTGTATAGATAATATGCCTCCTATGCTTATACCGAAGTTTTCGGAAATGCTGACTTCGGTAAACGGTAAATTTAATAATGTTGCGTTCGTTGTTGATACCCGTGTCGGCGATATGATAAATGAACTTTTGGCACAGATTGATGATTTAAAGCAAAAGGGATACGATTGCAAACTTTTGTACATTAATGCGGATGATGAAACACTTGTAAAGAGATATAAAGAAACACGACGTATGCACCCTATTGAAAATACAAACGGGCTTTTGGCATCAATAAGACAGGAAAGAAAAATGCTTTCCGCTCTTTACGAGGCTTCGGACTATGTTATAGATACGTCACATCTTACAGCGCAGGGACTTTTGCAGGAATTAAAAGAAATTTATGCGTCAGGCGATACAAAGCAAGGACTTGAAATTAATGTAATGGCATTCGGTTTTAAATACGGTATGCCGCTTGACGCCGACCTTGTGTTTGACGTAAGATGTTTTCCGAATCCGTTCTATATTGATGAATTAAAGCATAAAACAGGTAATGATAAGGAAGTTCAGGACTATGTTATGAGCTTTCCGAAATCGGTTACTTTTATGGAAAAACTCGAAGATTTTATGGAATTTATGATACCTCTTTATATTGAGGAGGGAAAAATTTCTCTTACAATCGCAATCGGTTGTACAGGCGGTAAACACAGAAGTGTTACTATGACAAATAAACTTGCGGATTATTTAAAATCATGTGACTATACGGTTAATGTATCGTATCGTGATATGGGCAGGGAATAGTTTAAAAGGCGAATATTTCGCCGACGTTAGCTTTGTGAAAGGAGTTAATGGCAGATGATTTCAGATACAAAGGTTGTGGCGATAGGCGGAGGAACAGGTCTTTCGACTATGCTCAAGGGTCTAAAGCTACATACTCATAATATAACAGCGGTTGTAACGGTTGCCGATGACGGCGGTTCATCGGGAATACTTAGAAGTGACCTCGGTATGCTTGCACCCGGTGACGTGAGAAACTGCGTAAGTGCGTTGGCAGAGGTTGATCCCGTAATGGGCGAACTTTTGAATTTCAGATTTAAAGACGGAAGCTTAAAGGGTCACAGTCTTGGCAATCTTTTTTTGGCGGCACTTAATGAAACCTCGTCAAGCTTTGATGAGGCGGTAAAAAAATTCAGCCACCTTACAGGTGTGGTAGGAACGGTGTATCCCGTTACGAATGAGTCTGTAACGCTAAGCGCATTGCTTGAGGACGGCAGACTGATTGAGGGTGAGTCGCATATTGGCGTACACCATGACGGTCCTAAAAACGGTATAGTTAAATTAATGGTTAATCCCGAAAAGCCAAAGGCTGTTGACGGAGTTATAAAGGCTCTTGAAAAAGCCGATATAATTGTTTTAGGTCCGGGAAGTCTTTACACGAGTATTATACCTAATTTGCTTGTGGACGGTGTTGTTGACGCAATCAAAAAGAGTAATGCCGTAAAAATTTATGTGTGCAACATAATGAGCCAGGCAGGCGAAACGGAAAATTATACGGTGTCCGATCACCTTGCGGCGATTGAACGTCATTCGTATGAGGGTATTGCGGATATAGTTATTGCGAACAACGCAATAATTCCCGAAAGTCTTAGAATTAAGTACGCGTCCGAACATGCGCGTGAAGTTATGATTGACTCAATAAACGTTCTCAAAAGAGCAAAACTTGTGCAAGGTAATCTTTTGCTTGTACGAAACGATAAAATACGTCACAATTTCAGCCGTTTGGCAAGAACTATTATGAGATTGGGCAGTGACGTAAATTATTTTGAAAATAAATAAGATAAAGATATGAGAGGATTATTTTAATGTCTTTTTCATCACAGATAAAAGAAAAGCTGTGTAAGAGTGAATACGGTTGTATGAACTGTGCTGCATATGAATTGTCTGGAGCATTGATGTTCGGAGGAAATATAGGCAGTGACAGCATTAAGTTTGCAACAGAAAACGAAAACATTGCAAAGAGAATAACAGCGGATATAAATACGGCTTACGGGATACAGGTGGAAACACAGGTTATTTCAAAAGTACAGCGTATTATTATAGATAATATATATCAGGTTGAAAATATCACAGGCGGTATATCGCAATCGGACGATATACCGTTTTCGTGTTGCAGAGCATCGTTTGTGCGTGGTGCGTTTTTGGGCGGTGGCTCTGTTACAGACCCTCAAAAAGGGTATCATATGGAATTTAATACGAAAAGCGATGAGCAGGCACTTCGTTTGCAGAAATTGCTTAAAAATGAGGGTTTTAATTCAAAAATAACATACCGTAAAGGGTATAATGTTGTGTATGTCAAGGGTAGCGAAGAAATTGCGGATATACTCGGATATATGGGCGCGGCACAAGGGGCGTTTGAACTGTTTTCGGTACAGATTGAAAAAGAAATGCGTAACGAAGTCAACAGACGTGTAAATTGTGAAAATGCCAACACGAATAAAGCCGCGAAGGCGTCATCAAAGCATTTGTTTGCGATAAAAAAAATCAAGGACGCAAAACAGTGGGACAAACTGCCCGATGTATTAAAGGAAATCGCGATTTTACGCGAAGAATATCCCGAGGACAGTTTGAAAGAATTGGGTGAAAAAACAAATCCGCCGATTGGCAAATCGGGTGTAAATCACAGATTGAGCAGATTGGTTGAGTTAGCGGAAACGATATAAAGGAGGTTTGGGACATATGCAGTTTTGCCATCTTCATACACATACTGAATACAGTCTTTTGGACGGTGAGGCAAGTATAAAAAAACTTGTTGCAAGAGTTAAAGAACTTGGCATGGATTCGTGTGCCATTACAGACCACGGCTCAATGTACGGCGTGGTTGACTTTTATCGTGAAGCAAAATCACAGGGAATACACCCAGTTATAGGCTGTGAGGTGTATATGGCACCGAGAAGCCGTTTTGATAAGGTACATGATATTGATAATAAAACAAGTCACCTTATTTTGCTTGCCGAAAATCAAAAGGGTTATAAAAATCTTATAAAACTTGTTTCGGCGGGATATATTGACGGATTTTATTATAAGCCGAGAATTGATTTTGAAATGCTTAAAGAGCATAGCGAGGGTATTATCGCACTGTCGGCTTGTATTGCGGGTGAAGTGCCGAAAGCATTGCTTAGAGGCGACTATGACGAAGCAAAAAAAATCGCTTTAAAATATGCGGAGGTTTTGGGTAAGGATAATTATTTCCTTGAAATTCAAGACCACGGACTCAGCGAACAAAAGAGAATAATTCCGGATATGTTGAGATTGTCGGAGGAAACGGGTATCGGACTTGTTGCGACAAACGATATACACTATTTGAAAAAAGAGGACGCAAAGTATCAGGATGTTTTGATGTGTATTCAAATGGAAAAAAAGGTTGACGATCCCGACAGAATGAAGTTTGAAACGGAAGAATTTTATATCAAGTCACCGGAAGAAATGACGTCGCTTTTTGAATATGTGCCGCAAGCGATTGAGAATACGGAAAAAATCGCAAAGAGATGTAATGTTGATTTTGATTTCGGTACAAGGCACTTGCCTGCTTATGCAGTGCCGGACGGTAAGGATGCGTTTGAATATTTACGTGAACTTTGTCAAAGCGGTCTTGAAAAACGATATTCACCTGTATCGGACGAATTACAAAAACGTCTTGATTACGAACTCGGTGTAATAAAAAGTATGGGGTTTGTAGACTACTTTCTTATTGTTTGGGACTTCATACATTTTGCAAAAAATAACGGTGTTATGGTCGGCCCGGGACGTGGAAGTGCGGCAGGCAGTATCGTTGCGTACAGTCTTGGCATAACAACAGTTGACCCGATAAAATACGGACTTATTTTTGAACGTTTCTTAAATCCCGAACGTGTAAGTATGCCCGATATTGATATAGACTTTGCACCGAACGGCAGACAGAAGATTATAGATTACGTTGTTGAAAAATATGGTGAAGGACAAGTTGCACAGATAATTACATTCGGTACGATGAAAGCAAAACTTGCGATTCGTGATGTCGGACGTGCTCTTGATATACCGTATGCGGAGGTTGACAAAGTTGCGAAACTTGTGCCGTTTGATTTGAAAATGACGATAAGCAAAGCACTTGATATAAGTACGGAACTTCACGCACTTTACGAAAATGACCCCCAAATAAAGGAATTGCTTGATACGTCAATGGCGCTTGAGGGACTTCCGCGCCACGCGTCAACGCACGCGGCAGGTGTGGTTATAACAAGTGAGCCGATAGTCAATTATGTGCCGTTGCAGTTAAACAGTGAAAATTTTATAACGACGCAGTTTACGAAAGATACAGTTGAAAATCTCGGTCTTTTGAAAATGGACTTTTTGGGACTAAGAAACCTTACCGTAATTGAAAACGCAGTAAAAATTATCAAGCGTACAAGGGGTATTGCTCTCAATATGGACGAGATTGATTATGACTGTAAGGAAGTATATGAACTTATTTCAAGCGGTAATACAGACGGTGTATTTCAGCTTGAAAGTGCCGGAATGCAGTCGTTTATGCAGGAATTAAAGCCTGATACGCTTGAAGATGTTATAGCAGGTATTGCACTTTATCGTCCCGGACCTATGGAACAAATTCCGCGATATATAAAAAGTAAGAAGAATCCCCAAACAATTCAATATAAGCACCCGCTGTTGAAAAATATTCTTGACGTTACATACGGTTGTATGGTGTATCAGGAACAGGTGCTTGAAATTGTGCGTACACTTGCGGGATATTCGCTCGGCAAGGCTGACTCTATGAGAAGAGTTATAAGTAAGAAAAAAGCCGACCAAATGGTTATTGAACGTAAAAATTTTATTTACGGCAGTGATGACGGAGATATACCGGGTTGTATCAAAAACGGAATTGACGAACAGACGGCAATTTCGATATTTGACGAAATAAATGATTTTGCAAACTATGCGTTTAACAAATCACACGCGGCGGCATATGCATTTGTAACGTATCAGACCGCATATTTAAAGACATTTTATCCCGTTGAATATATGGCGTCACTTATATCGAGTATTGATGACCTTGACAAGATAAACCATTATATCGCAAACTGCAAGGAAATGGGCATCGACCGTTTGCCGCCTGACGTAAATAAAAGTGAGGATACGTTTACTGTTGAAAATAACAGTATTCGTTTTGGATTGTCGGCGGTTAAAAATGTCGGTCGTGCGATGATTTTAAATCTTGTCAATGAGCGTAAAAATAACGGAGAATTTAAAACCTTTTCTGATTTTATCGACCGTATGGCAGGTCAGGATATGAATAAACGCGCGCTTGAGGGATTGATTTCATGCGGTGCGTTTGATTCTATGGGTGTTAAACGTTCACAGCTTTTGGCTGTTTACGAAAAAGCACTTGACGGTACGGCAAGAGCCGCAAGGGATAATGTTGCAGGTCAAATGTCGCTTTTTGATACAATAGAGGAACAAAGTGAAATGCAATTTCCGAATATTGACGAACTTGACAAAAAGACGATGTTAAAGATGGAAAAACAGTCTACCGGACTATATTTTTCCGGACATCCGATGGAGGAATATACGGATAAAATAAAAAAACTTACAAAATATAATATAAGCGATGTTTTAACCAGTGTGCATAAAGACGAGGACGGTAACTATCATGCGGTTGAGGGCGGACTTAAGGACGGCGATATGATGATTATATGCGCCGCCATAGCGTCAAGAAAAAATAAAACGACACGTTCAAATGCACAAATGGCTTTTCTTAATGTGGAGGACGTATACGGCTCTGTCGAATGTATAGTATTTCCTAAAGTTCTGAATGAATTTTCATCGCTTTTGCAGGAAGATAATCTTGTTGCGATAGCTTGCAGATTGTCGATAAGGGAAGACGAGGCTCCTAAAATATTAATGCAGTCCGTTCAGCTTTTGGACGAGGCACTTATGGCGAAAAAAGAGCCGAAAAGACTGTACATTCAGCTTGAAACGAGAAATGACGAAAATTTGAAAAACGTAGAAAAGTATCTGTCACCGTATCAAGGTGATATGGAAGTAAGACTTTTCTTTAAAGATACAAGAAAAATGTCGTCTGTACCGAGGAGATTGTGGTTTAACGGTACAGAAAATGCAATTTATGACTTAAAAAATATCTTCGGAGAGGATAATGTTAAAATAAAGTAGCAATATTCACGAAAACATAAACTTGCATAATTAAAAATTTTATTGTATTTACTCTTGAAATATTTTGCGAAATGCTATATTATATTATAGATGTAGTATTTTGCAAAATTACCGAAACGAGGTATTAATTATGGATGAGTATATTGTAGTAAAAGCACTTGAAAACGGTGTGAATATTATAGGGCTTACAAGCGGCAAGGATACAAAGTTTCATCATACGGAGAAACTTGATAAGGGAGAGGTATTTCTTGCTCAATTCACAGATGTTACAACAGCAATAAAGATTAACGGTGCTGCTGAGATATACACGAAACATGGTAAGCTAATGTCAGATGCGAGATAAGGTTTGCCTTATCGGCAGGAGGTTTATTTTATGTGGACAGTAATTTATGTATCGCAGTCAATCGAAACAGCAAAAAAGCTTATAGATGTACTTTTGACGAATAAAGTAATTTCCAAATTAAGACGCACAAATAACTGCAATGGAAATGAGAGTAGTTGTTACGAGGTACTTGTACCGAGTACGGAGCTGGAAACAGCACAGGATTTAATTTTTGAAAACGAACTGTTTTAAAAAATCGTGGGAGGATTGACAAATTATGGAGAACAAAAATGTAAGAACAATAGGTGTTTTAACCAGTGGTGGTGACGCACCGGGAATGAATGCGGCAATTCGTTCGGTTGTCAGAGTAGGTTCATATTACGGACTTAAAGTCTTTGGCGTAAGACGTGGATATAACGGTCTTATAAACGGTGAATTGGAAGAAATGAATGCAAGATCTGTTTCTGAAATTCTTCAAAGAGGCGGAACTATTCTTCAAACAGCGCGTTGTCTTGAATTTAAGGAAGAGGCAGGCGTAAAGAAAGCTGTTGAGATTGCAAAGGTATTCGGTCTTGACGGTCTTGTTGTCGTCGGCGGTGACGGTTCATTCAGAGGTGCGAGAGATTTATGCGCGGCAGGTCTTCCGACTATCGCACTTCCGGGTACAATCGACAATGACATCAGTTGCAGTGAGTATACAGTTGGTTACGACACTTGTCTTAACACTGTTAAAGACGCAGTCGATAAAATCAGAGATACGGCACAGAGCCACGAAAGATGTTCAATCATCGAAGTAATGGGCAGAGCGGCAGGTTATATTGCTATTCAGGCAGGTATCGCTTGCGGTGCTGAGGTCATTCTTGTTCCTGAAAGAAAGTGGAGTTTTGACGAAGACGTACTTCGTCCTATTCTTGAGAGTAAATCAAGAGGAAGAAAGCACTCTATTATTATCGTTGCCGAAGGTATCGGCGGTGTTATTGAAATGGCTAAAGAAATCGAAGAAAAGACAGGCATTGAATCAAGAGCTACTATTCTTGGTCACGTTCAAAGAGGCGGCAGTCCGACAGTTCGTGACAGAGTTGTGGCAAGTGAAATGGGTTGTAAGGCAGTTGAGCTTTTACTTGAAGGTAAACAGAACAGAATCGTATGTATGCAACAACATGAAATTGTTGATGTTGATATTGAAGAAGGTCTTGCAATGAAGAAAGAATTGCCTCAGAATTTAGTTGATTTAGCAAAGAAGTTAACAGTATAATATATGAGGCGGACATTTTGTCCGCCTTTTGTTAGATGAGGCTAAAAAACAAACGGTTACGTTTGATATAAGAGAGAATGGGGTATAACACTTATTAAAGGAGTAGAATAGATTTATGAGAAGAACAAAAATTATTTGTACAATGGGTCCGGCGACCGACAACGAAGATGTGCTTAGGGATTTGATGCTTAACGGTATGGACGTTGCGCGTCTTAATTTTTCACACGGAAGTCATGAAGAAGCATTAGAAAGAATCAACAGAATAAAAAAGGTCAGAGATGAACTTAATATTCCTGTTGCAATTTTACTTGACACAAAAGGCCCAGAAGTTCGTATAAAGGACTTTAAGGAAGGCAAGGTTGAACTTAAAGAAGGTCAAAAGTTCACTTTGTGCACAGATGACGTTGTGGGTGACGAAAATCAAGTTTCTATCACTTATGCAAATCTTCCGAATGACGTTAAGGTGGGAAGTAAAATTCTTATTGACGACGGTCTTATTGAGATGGAAGTTATCAGCGTAAAGAATAGCAAAATTCTTTGTAAGGTTAAAAACGGCGGAGTTGTTTCAAATAAAAAAGGTGTTAACGTCCCAAATGTCGCACTTTCAATGCCTTATATGAGCCAAAAAGATATTGACGATATTCTTTTCGGTATCGAGCAGGACGTTGATTTTATTGCGGCGTCATTCGTAAGAACTGCCAATGATATAAGAGAAATTAAAACTCTTTTGAGAGATAACGGCGGAAGAGATATAAGAATAATCGCAAAGATTGAAAATGCCGAGGGCGTTGATAATATTGATGATATTATTCGCGAAACTCACGGTATAATGGTTGCGAGAGGTGATATGGGCGTTGAAATTGATATGCATGACTTGCCTGTGCTTCAAAAGAGCCTTATCAAGAAAACATACAGAGCAGGTAAGGTTGTTATTACGGCAACACAAATGCTTGATTCAATGATAAGAAACCCAAGACCGACAAGAGCGGAGGCAACTGACGTTGCAAATGCAATTTATGACGGTACAAGTGCGATTATGCTTTCGGGTGAAACGGCTATCGGAAAATATCCGGTTGAAACGGTCAAGACAATGGCAACAATCGCGGAAAGAACGGAAAATGATATTGACTATGTAAAACGTCTTGACAGAATGAATTTCGATTCGCGTATGGACGTTACAAACGCTATCAGCCATGCTACTTGTACAACGGCACATGATTTGCATGCGGCGGCTATAATTGCATTGACATATTCGGGCGGTACTGCAATGCAGCTTTCAAAGTTCAGACCTACTTGTCCGATTATTGCACCGACATTGAGTGTAAAAGCAAGACGTCAGCTTAATCTTTCGTGGGGCGTTATCCCGATTATGAGTGAAACAAGAAAGAATACCGACGAACTTTTTGACCATGCGGTTGAATGTGCTCAAAAGACAGGTCTTATCAAAGACGGCGACCTTGTTGTTATAACAGGCGGTGCACCTATGGGTGTTGCGGGTACGACTAATATTATGAAAGTTCACCTTGTCGGTCATATACTTGTAAGCGGCCGCGGACTTGATTCGATTAATGCAACGGCTAATGTATGTGTTGCTACAAGCTACGAAGAACTTAAAAAGAGTTTCTGTGATGGCGATATTGTTGTAACAAACAACGTCACAAAGAATATGATACCTATTTTGAAAAAATCAGCAGGTATTATTTCTGAAGAAGTGGGCGAGGCAAATAATGCAAGCGTGCTTGCGGTTGCACTTGATATTCCTGTAATTGTTGCGGCGGCAGGTGCTACAAAAGTACTAAAGAGCGGCACGACCATTACTATGGACGCAAAACGCGGACTTGTTTATTCGGGAATGGAAGAGATAAATTGAGCTTGCCAGCTCCAAAAATCACATCTTGCGATGTAATTTTTGAGTATTTTCAGAGAAAAAATCATAAAGTTCCTCCAAAGTCGAAACTTTAGATTTTAAGCCATTTCTGCCGCACATATCGGCAGAAATGATTTTTATTTGAGGTTAGCACCTCAAACTCCCAAAAATAAAGTAGACAAAACCGTTACGGTTTTGCCTATTAATATACATCGGAAAGGAAAAGAAAAATGGCATTTGTAAGTGAAACGCATTTGACAGTAAGATACGCAGAAACCGATATGATGGGAATTGTCCATCATTCGAGATATTATCCTTGGTTTGAAGTTGCGAGAACGGATTTCATCAAAAAAATCGGTATGAGCTATACCGAAATGGAGAAAATGGGGATAATGTTACCGCTCACCGAAACGGCGGCAAAGTATTATTACGGTTTAAAATATGAGGACGAAGTGCTTGTAACTTGTAAAATGACAAAGCTTACCGTTGCAAGATGTGAATTCACTTACGAAGTCTATAAACTTCCGGAAAAGAAGCTTATGACTGTCGGAAAGACCGGTCACGGCTTTGTAAACCGTGAATTTGTACCGATAAATCTTAAAAAGCTATATCCTGAAATATGGAACAAAATGCACGACCTTTTGGAGGATTAAAATATGAAAATAGTAATCCTTGACGCAAAGACGCTTGGTGACGATATTGAATTTTCTATGTTTAATAAGTTGGGTGATGTGAGCGTTTATCAAACAACGTCATCTCTGCAGCTTAAAGACAGAATAAAGGACGCCGATATTATAATCGTAAACAAAATCAAACTTAACAAAGATAATTTGACCGACGCAAAAAAATTGAAATTGATATGTGTTACGGCAACAGGTTACGATAATATCGATATAAATTATTGTTGGCACAAAGGAATAGGTGTGTGCAACGTAAAAGGCTATTCAACCGATTCCGTTGCACAGATTACCGTTTCTATGGCATTGTCATTGGCAAGTCATTTGAATGAATTTAATAACTATGTCAAAAGCGGAAAGTATATGATAAGCGGTGTGCAAAACCACTTGAAACCGTATTTTAATGAGCTTAAAGGTAAGACTTGGGGTGTAATCGGACTTGGTAATATCGGTCAGAGGACGGCTGATATTGCTTATGCACTCGGTATGAAAATTGTGTCAAATTCACGCAGATACCATGAGGGTTATGAGTGGCTTGAACTTGACGAATTGTGTAAAGTTGCGGATATTATATCCGTTCATGTACCGCTTACAAGTCAAACTAAAGGTATGATAGACGAAAAACGTCTTTCATTAATGAAAGACGGTGTTATATTTATTAATGTTTCACGCGGTGCTGTGGCAGATGAAAACGCACTTGTTACGGCGGTTGAAAACGGCAAAATAGGCGGACTGGGTGTTGATGTGTATTCGGTTGAGCCGATTACGAATGACAGCCCGTACAATCGAATTTTAGACCGCAGTAATGTTATATTAACTCCGCATATGGCATGGGGTGCGTATGAAGCGAGAGTCAGATGTATGAATGAGATCGTTAAGAATATAGAAACGTTTATGATGGGCGGTAAACGCAACAGAGTAGACATTGACATATAGAATAGAGTTTGGCGATGATTTCAAAAAATTAAGTAATAAAAAGGGGACACTAATTGAACCGACCCCCAATAGTTAGACCAAAAATCTAACTATTGGGAGGTCGGTTTTTTCATGGCAAAATATAGTTTTGAATTTAAAATGGAGGTTGTGCAGGCATATCTAAATGCTGAAGGTGGGTATAGATATTTAGCAAGTAAATATAACATTCCTGCAAAGAGGAGAATTGAAGAATGGGTACACGCATACAGAGAATTTGGTGAAGAAGGGTTAATGCGTTCGAGACAAAATAAGAAATATACTTTTCAATTTAAGCTTTCTATGGTAGAATTGTATCTATCAAGTGAGGTCTCATATCAGGAATTAGCACTATCACAAGGAATTAGTAATCCATCATTGATTGTAAAATGGGTCAATGATTTCAGAATTGCCGGACCTGATGCTTTGAGACCTAAAAAGAAAGGTCGTAAGAAAACATTGGATATAAGAGAATGTAAAAAGCCTTCTAAATATGACGGAGAAAAACCCGTGGATACAAGTGCCGAGCATGTCAAAGAACTTGAAGACGAACTACTTAAACTTAGAATAGAAAATGCATATTTAAAAGAATTGAGGAGACTGCGTTTAGAGGAGGAAACTCTTCTGAAAAAACAGCGAGAATTGTCCACAGTCTCCGAGGACAGTTCAAATTAAAAGACATTCTCGCAGTAGTCGGTTTTCCAAAGGCAACATATATGTATTGGCAAAAACGATTTGACAGAGAAAATCCTGATAAACAGTTGGAGGATGAAATCACTAAAATCCATATAGAAAACAAGGATTACGGTTACAGACGGGTATATAGAGAATTACGAAACAGAAAGATTTTTGTGAATAAAAAGAAAGTTCAAAGAATCATGCAAAAATTATGTTTCCAGGTCACATCATTTACTCGAAAAAGTCGCAGATATAATTCGTACAAAGGCAATGTTGGTAAAATAGCACCAAACAGAATTAACAGGCGATTTAATACATCTATACCGCATCAAAAGATAACTACTGACACGACCGAATTTAAGTATTATGAGATTGACAACAAAGGCAGAATGGTAATTAAGAAATTGTATTTAGACCCATTTCTTGATATGTTTAATGGTGAAGTGTTAAGCTATGGTATAAGCAAAACTCCATCAGCGGCAAGTGTTTTATCGGCACAGAAACAAGCAATAGAAATAACATCTGATTGCCCATACAGAAGAACATTCCATTCAGACAGAGGTTGGGCATATCAAATGGGTGCATATTCCTCTGTTCTTAAAGAAAACAAAATATTTCAAAGTATGTCTCGGAAAGGGAATTGTTATGATAACTCTGTGATGGAAAATTTCTTTGGAATATTAAAGCAGGAAATGTATTATGGAACTACATATTACAGCTTTGAAGAGCTTAAAGATGCTATTGAAAGATATATAAAATATTACAACGAGAAAAGAATAAAAGAAAAACTTGGGTGGATGAGTCCGGTTGAGTATCGGCTCAACACCTTGGCTGCATAAAAATAGCGTAGCAGTCGTTAAAACTACTACGCTATAAAAAGTCTAACTTTTGGGGGTCACATCAAATTTTTAGTGTCCCCTTTTGTTAATTTGATTTAATTTCGGTTAATTTAATATCATCAGTTGCTTTGATTTTTTCTTTTTCGGAAAGTGTAAATGAATACGAATTATTATAAGCAACGGCCAAATCTTCGCTTACACGAGCTTTACCGCTTGATGAATAAATTACAAGAGTTCCCGTACCTGTGGCGATGTATCGTCCGGCGGGTATTTCTGACGGGCAAGTATAGCTTTGGTCTTTCTTTAATGTATATGTTTTGCCTGTCTTTTCGGTTGTTTGTAATGACGAGTTTTGATTTTGCAGTTCCTCAATTTGTGAGTCGAGTTCAGATGACTTTTGATTTAATTCGATAATGTCGTTTTTTAATTTGTCATTCTTTTTCTTTGCCTCCATAAAGTAATTATTTACGGTGGTTTTTGTACTCAATTCCGAATTTAGGTCATTTATCTGACTTTCCAAATCATTTTTTGTATCGGTAAGTGATGATGTATTTTCTTCAAGTGCAGATATTTGAGTTTTCAGTTTTTCTGTTGCAAGAGAATTTGTGTCAAAATAGTTGCCGAGTGAAAAACAAACCACACCGATTATAATCGTGAAAAACGAAAGTATTATAACATATAATTTTTTTTGCGTCATAATCGTCATATCCTTTCATTATTTTATCGGAATAAATTGAGCCTTGCCCTTGATTTTTATTGTTTCATCATCGTTTAATACGTAATCTTTTCCGTCAGCGGTTAAATTCGAGTTTACTCTTGCTTTTCCTGATGACGAAATCGCAATACTTCCCGAACCCATAATTGTATATTTACCGGCTTTTATATTTTCTCCGACTGCGTAAGTACCCGATGTCAAAGTTAAGGTTGATTGAGAAGTCGATGATACTTGGTTATTCAAGGAATCGAGTGTGCTTTGCTTTGTATTGACCGTATTTTGCAATTCCTCTTTTTCCTTTTCGAGTTTATCGTTTTCGTCATTTATTTTTTCAAGACCGTTTTGCGACGTTGTAAATTCTTCATAGTTTTTTTTCTTATCGGCTAAATCCGAATTAAGGGTATTTATTTCATCGGAAAGCGATGAATAATTGTTTTGTGCCGTAATATATTCCGAATTTGTATTTTGTAATTTTTCAAGTCGTTTTGTTATGTTGTTATCGTTTTTCGGTATGAAAAAGCCGACAAAAAATACTCCCAAAACAATCACAATACATACTGCCGATGATATTTTTATAAACAGCGGTGATAAATCCTTTGCGAGATTATCCCAATATGCAAACTTGATTTTTTTATTGTTTGTCGGTTGTTCGTCAATGATTACTTCTATAATATCCTTGTCTTTCTCCAAAAATAATCACCTCGTTTAATTTAAAACTTGCGTAAGAAATACGTCCTTAAACTGATAAGCAAAACTGTCAGCGGATTTTTTTGCCTTTTCAAAATCGTCAAAAATACCGAAAACAGTCGGACCCGAACCGCTCATAACGGCATTAACGGCGCCGTTCATAATCATTTTGGTTTTGATACCGCCGACAATCGGATACATTTTAGCGGTCACGTTTTCCATAACATTGCAAAGCCTGTCTGCAACGCCGTAAAGGTCGTTATTATTTAAAGAGTCAATCATTCCGTCTGTGTCGGGACGAATTTCGATAGGTGCGTTGTCGATTTGTTCGTAAATAAGCGCCGTAGATACGTTGATAGGCGGTTTTACAAGTAAGATGTACGCATTCGGCATAGGGGAGAGCGGTTTTAAAATTTCACCGATACCCTCCGCAAGCTGTGTACCGCCGTCAAAACAGTACGGCACATCTGCACCGAGTGACGCACCGATATGCATAAGCTCATCATTAGAAAGAGGATTGCCGTGGAGCATATTTATTGCGGTAAGAACCGCCGCACAATTACCGCTGCCGCCGGCAAGCCCTGCGGCTACGGGTATATTTTTGTGAATTACAATCTTTGCACCGCCGCGAATACCTGTCGCTTTGAAAAATGCGTCTGCCGCTTTATAGGCGATATTTTTTTCGTTGCAAGGCAAATACGGCAAATTTGTTGAAATAGAAATACCTTTGTGCGTTTTATCGACTAAAATAAGGTCAAACAGCGATACTGTCTGCATAATCATTTTAATGTCGTGATAACCGTTTTCGCGTTTTGAAAGTACGTCAAGTGTAAGATTTATTTTTGCATATGAACGTGTTATCGCACGTCTGCCTGTTAAAACTGTATTTTCGGCAAGCATTTCTGTTCATTCCTTTCTTAAAGCAGATTGTGTGATTTATCTACTATTTCTTGTATTTTTTCATCTGTGATGTTATCCTCACATTCGGCTTTCTTCAAATATGCAAGATATTCAATGTTGCCCTCCGGACCTTTGATAGGTGAGAATGAAAGACCTGCAACGTGCAAATCAATACTTCGTGCGAAGTCAAGAATTTTCTTTATAACTTCATAGTGTACCTTTATGTCTTTTACAACACCTTTTTTACCGACCTGTTCACGTCCTGCCTCGAATTGTGGCTTTATAAGTGCGACAATTTCGCCGTTATCGGCAAGAAGTGTTTTTGCAACGGGAAGTACAAGTTTAAGCGAAATAAATGACACGTCAACAGACGCAAAATCAATTTCTTCGCCAATGTCCTCAGGTGTCACATAGCGGATATTGGTACGCTCCATATTTACGACTCTTTCGTCCTGACGTAATTTCCACGCGAACTGACCGTAGCCGACGTCAACGGCGAATACCTTAACAGCACCGTTTTGGAGCATACAATCGGTGAAACCGCCGGTTGACGCACCTATGTCCATTGTGGTTTTACCCTCAAGGGTAATCGGAAATTCCTGCATAGCTTTTTCGAGTTTTAATCCGCCGCGGCTTACATATTTTAAAGTTTCGCCGCGAATTTCCGCAACGGTTGTATCTTCGTCAACCATCTGTCCGGCTTTGTCGCATTTTTGGTTTTTTACATACACTTGTCCTGCCATAATTAGAGCTTTCGCTCTTTCACGGCTTTGTACCTGTCCGTTTTTGACAAGAAGTGCGTCAAGTCTTATTTTTCCCATAGTTCTTATCCTTTTAATCTATTTTTGATGCAATCGTCTTTGCACCAAGTCCGTATAATTTATCAAGTTCATCTATTGAGCCGTGCGTAATCGGTTGGTCGGGGAAAGCAAATATTTTAAATTTGCAGTCGATATGGTTTTCTTCAAGCAATGTGCCTATCATACTTCCCATACCGCCGATTTTTACGTTGTCCTCAATGGTTATAACACTGCCTGTCTTTTTTGCCGAGTCGATTATGCTCTTTGTATCAAGCGGTTTTATTGTAGGCATAGCTAAAATTTCAACTGATTTCGTTGTAAGTTTTGCAACTTCTTCGGCACGTTTAACCATTCTGCCTGTTGCGATAATTGTAACATCCGAGCCGTTTTGTATGCACTGTGCTTGTCCCAAAGTGAAAGCGGAAGGCACATTTTCAGCCTCTGTTCCGCCGCGTGGGTAACGTATTGCAATCGGTGCATTAAATTTATTGATTGCAAAATCAAGCATATATTCAAGCTGGTCGAGCGTGGCAGGTGAAAGAATTGTCATATTCGGCATATGTGATAAGTACGAAATATCGTATACACCCTGGTGTGTTTCACCGTCTGCGCCGACTATACCGGCACGGTCGATAGGAAATACAACGTGAAGTCTTTGCAGACAGACGTCGTGCAAAGTTTGGTCGTATGCACGTTGCAAGAATGATGAATACAACGGTATAACAGGAGTGTATCCGACCGTTGCCAGTCCTGCTGAAAGCGTAACACCGTGCTGTTCGGCAATACCGACATCAAAAAATCTGTCTTTATATTGTTCTTGAAATTCGTCAAGTCCTGTGCCGTTAGGCATTGCACCTGTGATTGCAACTATTTTCTTGTTGTTTTTCGCTAATCTGACAAGCGTATTACCAAATCTTGCACTGTATGTTTCACTGCCTTTTTTCGTTTCACCCGTAGCTTTGTCAAAAGGTGATATGCCGTGGAATTTTTGCGGATTGCTTTCCGCGGGGGCATAACCTTTGCCCTTTTTCGTGTGGACGTGAATAAAGACAGGTCGCTTTTCTTCTTTTGCATATTCAAGACACTGTATAATTTCTGTTAGGTTGTGACCGTCAACAGGTCCCATATATATAAATCCCATATCGTCAAAAATCGTTGTAGGGATTACAAGCCTGCGGAAGAAACGTTTTATTTGCTTTAATATATTTGCGGTAGGTTTGCCTATTGTAGGCATTTTTTTTAAAAAGTTTTCAACCGCGTGTTTTGAACGGAAATAAAACGGCGACATTCTGAGTGAACGTAAGTGTTTTGACACCGCACCGACATTTTTTGAAATAGACATTGCGTTGTCGTTCAAAATAAGTATAAGCGGTGTTTTTGAATGACCTGCGTCATTCATAGCCTCGTACATCATACCGCCCGTAAGAGCACCGTCACCGAATACTGAAATTACATTGTAATTGTCACCGGCAAGGTCACGCCCTCTGGCAATACCGAGTGCGGCTGAAATTGAAGTTGAGCTGTGACCGGTATTAAATACGTCACAATCACTTTCACTTGTTTTCGGAAATCCCGACATTCCGCCGAACTGACGGAGCGACTTGAACCCGTCTTTTCTTCCTGTAAGAATTTTATGCACATAAGACTGATGACCTACGTCAAAGACAATCTTATCTTCAGGCACATTAAAAACAGTGTGAATAGCAACGGTCAATTCAACAATCCCCAAGTTTGAGGCGAGATGACCGCCGGTTTCCGATACACTGTCAATCAGAAACTCGCGAATTTCACTGCAAAGAGTTTTCAATTCGTCTTTATTTAATTTTTTCAAATCATCGGGTGATTCGATTTTATTTAAAATTTTCTCCATCACCAATGCCCCATTAATGTTATTTGCAACGTTTAAAAACACTCATTATTTTTCCAACCGTAAAAACGATTGAGTTACCGTTATTCATAGAGATTCCCTTAGACATAGCTTTACCGCCGATAGTAAGAGAACTGACAATACCTGTAAGTATAAGGCTCGGCAATATACCGCTCAGGTTAAATTTTACGACAAGTTCCGAAACAATAAGAGTTGTCGTTGCACCGGAAATAATTCCGGCAATATCGCCGATTACGTCACAGCATAAGTTTGCAAGCTGAGGTGCGTGACGTATTACGGAAATACTTTCTCTTGCACCTTTGACTTTGCGTGCCGCAAGGGAATGAAAAGGCTTTTCTTCCGCAGACTGAACAGCCGTACCAATCATATCGAATAAAATATTTATTGCAATGATAGCGAACAAAACTATAAATGCAAAAAATAAATTGAGCGATTGCATCGCAACCGATGTTATAAGACTGAATACCAATGACAGCACGAACGAAAGGAAGATTACGAAAATCGTCCATTTGTGCGAAGTTGAAACATTTGAATCAGGTTTTGGTACTTTAAATTTTTTTCGCCTGTGAGAGTCAGATTTATCCAAGTTTATAAATCTCCTTTTCTATAATAATAAATCGGCAAAATGCCGATCAAGAATTTCAATATTTAAAATAGGGTAATGAACAGAGTAAAGTTTGCGGCATAGGTCCGGTTGGCTTTCCCATAAATCTGCTTAATCGTCGCCGAAAAAGCGGTTTCCCATTAAAGACTTATACTGTTTTGTAGTTACCGGATTGCCACTGAGTCCGCACTGCAATCCCCTGTTCATCCAATTACGACAGCCTAGAAGTTTTCCCAAACAGCCTGAGCTTTCCGTATCCTCTTTTGCAAATATGGTTTCAAGACGCATTGCCTTTTTGCCACTGGCCGAGTGGCGAAAAAGTTTTGGGCGTCTATCCGCCATATCCACTCAAGGCTGGCTACGCTGCCCACAGCATTCATACCACGTCCCTTGTGAGGACGTGAATTACTAACCGCAAAACAGGTTTTCCCCTATGCCGTAACGACTTGCTCCCTTAGGAGGTATGGGCCGCCACAGTCATAGGCCTCCACGGAAAAGGGGGTAAGGTTACCATGCCGTTGGAAACCGCCCCTAAACCTTAACTCCCAGCATCAGCCCCGAACTGGGCGTTCAAAGCAAAACACCAGAAACTTCATCGATGTGCCATTTGGCGGATTTTTAGGCCCGCTTTCCGAAGAGCCGTACTGACTAGGATACTGCACCACTATTAATTGTAATTAAATATAACATATTTTTTGTGAAAAGTCAACAAACCAAAAAAAAATTTACAACTTATATATATTTATTTAGAAAAAATATATAAATAAAAGTTCGGATAAAAAATCCGAACTTTTAATACAGAATTTTAAATTTTATTTGCTTTGAAATGAGTTAACGATGTCGATAAAATCGTCAATTTCAGCCGATCCGTAGAACACTTCGTTTTGTATAAGTGTAAATATATGAGCCGTTCCGTTGTCACAAGTCATATATACGGTTCCATATGATTTATTGTCAGCTTTGCTTGTTGTTGTATATGTGAAATAAGCATAACGTTTACCGTTTATTGAAGTGTACTCAACTTTTTTGAACATTTCGTGTTCATCGTCTTGAGTTATACTCTTTGAGTATGAGTTTGCAACTGTAGAAAGGTTAGTTTGCTTGAAATCAGAACCGGTCATGCTGGCATAAATAATTCCCGAAGTTGTATATGTGTTTACATATGAAACGTTCGTATATGAAGATCCTTGAGATGCTTTTGAGAAAAGTTTCCATGACGCAGGAATTGAAAATTGATAATCTCCGACTTTTGCTGTGTTTAAGGTATCCTCAGGGTCGTTTCTCATCAATTTACCGATTTTTGAAGAATCAAGTTCTTCTGCCTTTATACTGTTTAGAATTGTGTTAAGTTCCATTTCATCGTAATCTAAATTAGTTGTTACGGCAAAATTGTACACATAATCGCCTTTTTCAAAAAAAGTATCGACTGTGTATAAATCGGAATCGGTTGAACCCGAAATAGTTTGAGTGTACTTGTATGAATTAGTACCTGTTTCTGATACCGGGGTAAGAGTGGAATATTTTGTACTTGCATATTTTTCTCTTATGGCATGGTCATGTGTGGCAAGCGAATAAGCAGTCGTGTCACCTGTTTTTGAATAAATACCCAATGAGATGTGTGATGTTGATTCGTTTTTAGGCTCATAGAATGTAAATTCGTTTTCAGTATTATCATCTTCCATTTGATAATTAGCCGGTACATAGAAACTTACTTTATATGTATCGTCTGTGATTTCACGGTATTGTCTTGTACCCTCTGTTTTTACCGTAGAAAGATCATAAGTTTCATTATCTATTTTGCCAATCTTAAATGAATCCACTAAAGAAAGTATCATATCTTTTGTTGATGTATCATCATTGATTTTTATCAATGAAGTGATTAAATATCTGTAATCCTTTGTATAGTATTCGTGAAAATCAATGATTTGCTCTTTATTTTTTGCCTGAAAGTGCATATGCTGTGTTCCGTTTGATTCAGGTAATTTTTCTGCATTGATAAGTGTATATGAAGAAAAAGAGTCTTTTCTCTTTGAATATTCTTCGTCAAAATCAACAGTATCTTCTGTTATAGGATAAACGTCTATGTACATTGAACTTTCGTCATCTGCGACAAATTTTGTTGTCATTGCGTCAAGAGTTCTGTCAGCCATTTTCATTTGAGTAGGAGTGTCAATGCTCCATAAATAATAGCTGTCACCTGTTTTTGTCATATCGGTGATACCTGTAACGGTAGAAGAATTATCCATATTTTCTTTTGTTACAAGTATTGCTTGAGTGTCGTTGTCATAACCTACTGTTGCACCGAATGTTTCGGAAATAAATCTTAGCGGAACCATTGTAACGCCGTTTTCGGAAAGTGCAGGTGATTCAAGAAGTGTTTCTGTATGGTCGTTTACAGTTGCAACGATATTGCCGATTTGAAGTTCAATATTTACGGCAGGGTATGTAAGAGTTATTTTTTGAGTATCGCCGTCCCAGTCAACTTTTGCACCAAAAGCCTCTGTTATTACTCTTAACGGTACCAATGTAGTGTTGTTTTCTGTTACATACGGTGTTTCAACTTCTGTTTCAATGCCGTTTATTTTCAGAATACTGTCACCCACGTTGAATGCGATTTCTACTTTGTCATTTGTGTTTTCGTCATTTTCAGCAAGCGCAAAAGGTGCTGCTGAAAGAGCTGTTGTTGCGGCAAGAATTGCAGCGATTAGTTTTTTGTTCATTTTAATACCCCCAATTTTATTATTTTAGATTAGGAACGATGTCCGTTGAAATTTGTTCACCGTTCCTTGTATAAATTACGTTGATACTTCCCGAAGAATATGTATCACGCAATGCTTTATTAAAGTCCACAATACTGTGTACTTCAACGCCGTTGATAGAGTTTATAACATCACCGTTTGAAAGTGAACTTGACGAAGATGTTTTTACGGTGACGCCTTTCTTTGTCGGCAGACCGATTCGCGCCTCCCATGAATTTTCAAGTGTAACGCCTAAATCCGGTCTTATGACTTTTCCGTTTTGCTCAAATTGATTAAGTACATAATTAATCGTGTCAAGCGGGATTGAAAAGTTAATTCCCTCAATTCCGACACCTGCATATTTTGAAGAATTAATACCTATAAGCTGACCTTTCATATTAAGAAGCGGTCCGCCGGAATTACCTGCATTGATAGCGGCGTCAGTTTGAATTAACGGATAATATGCGCTCGGAGTGCTGACGTTAAGTCCGCTTACGATACCTTTTGATGCACTGTTTCGCATTGAAAGCGAAAGGGGAGTACCGATTGCAACAACGGACTGCCCTGCGAAGATACTGTCCGATTGTGCGAACGATATTGGCTTTAAACCAAGACGGCCAACCTTTACCATAGCCAAGTCGGAATCTTTGTCGATTGCCTGAACTTGTCCGGCATAGCTTTCTCCGTCGGAGAAAACGACTGTTATGTTGTCAATATCGCTTACAACGTGTGCGTTTGTAAGGATAATACCGCCTGATTTGATAACTACACCTGTACCGTGAGCGGTAAGTTCATTGTAATTTGAAACAGTCCCTGTCATATATTCGGGTTTGTAATTTCCTACTATTGCAACGACACTTGAACTTGCGTTTTCAATCACTTGAGCAGTGACGGTATCTTCATCGGAATCAATGTAAACACTTCTTGTATTTCCATCCCAGTTTACGTTTGAACCGAGAGCCTCACTGACCGCTCTAAGCGGTATATACGTCGAATCATTCATAATGAAAGCACCTGTGTTTAAGGCATTTCCGTTTACGAATATGTTTATGTTGTCGGACGCATATGCGGTTGAAGAAATCGCTAACATCAGCGCAGTTGCCGCAATTATTTGTTTTTTCATCATTACCTCCCACAATGTTGTATAATATATAATAAAATTCACATTATTGTTATATGATACAATGAAAATTTTGTAAAAATATATTTATATAGTATCATAGAGAGTAAAAAAATGCAAGTGAAATTTTGAAGAATAAGGTAAGATAAAAATGACTTTACAAACTACCCATAAAGCGATATAATAGAAATAACTATATGCTTTATAGGAGGATGGCAATGAACGATATATTAAAGGACGTGTCTATGGCACACAGGATTGTTGTCAAAGTCGGAACGTCTACGCTTACATATGAACACGGAACAATGAATTTAAAACTTATAGACAGACTGTCTATGGTGCTTTCTGATTTAAGAAATCAAGGCAAGGAGATAATTCTTGTTTCATCGGGTGCACAGGGAATTGCACTCGGTAAACTCGGTTTGGCTGAAAAGCCGAAAGATACAAAGGGCAAACAAGCCATTGCGGCAGTCGGACAGTGCGAACTGATGTATCTTTACGACAAAATGTTTTCGGGTTACAACAACACCGTTGCACAGGTGCTTTTAACGCGTGAGGATATTGCAATTCCACGCAGAAAGAGAAATATTCAAAATACTGTTACAACGCTTATTGAAATGGGGATAATTCCTGTTGTAAACGAAAATGATACGGTAAGTTATGACGAAATCGAAATCGGCGACAATGATAATTTATCGGCAGTCGTTGCCGACCTTGTTGACGCGGATTTACTTGTACTTTTCTCCGATATTGACGGTTTGTACGACGATGACCCACACAAGAATAAAAACGCAAAATTACTTCCTACAGTATACGATATTGACGAAGTGAGAGATGTTGCAGGCGGTGCGGGAACAAGCAGAGGTACGGGCGGTATGGTGACAAAGCTTGAGGCTGCCGAAAGAGCGACAAATGCCGGTATTCATATGATAATCGCAAACGGAAACAATGTTGATTCACTTTACGATATACTTGACGGAAAGCCTGTCGGAACATTGTTTGTGTCGAAGAATTTCGATAAGGAGGAAGAATAATGAGCGAGCTTTTGGAAAAATGCACTCTTGCAAAAGATGCAGGATATAAAATGGTTTCAGTAAGTACGGTTACAAAGGACAATGCACTTGAGGCTATTGCAAATGCACTTGTAGAACGTGCCGATGAAATTATTGCGGCGAACAACATTGACATAGAAAACGCAAAGAAAAACGGAACACGTCAAGCTATGATTGACAGACTTACTCTTACAAAAGAACGCATTGACGGAATTGCGGAGGGAGTAAGACAGGTCAAAGCACTTGCCGACCCAATCGGTGAAGTAATAAAAATGTGGAAAAGACCAAACGGATTGACTATCGGTCAAAAACGTGTGCCTATGGGCGTTATTGCAATAATTTACGAGGCAAGACCGAATGTAACGGTTGACGCGGCGGTACTTTGCCTTAAAACTTCAAACGCTTGCATTTTAAGAGGCGGAAGTGAAGCAATTAATTCAAACAAAGCCGTTATGAAAATTATGCAGGATGCGGCATACGGTGTCGGAATACCTGAGGGGACACTAAATATAATAGAAGATACTTCGCGTGAAACAGCAACTCAGCTTATGAAAATGAACGGATATGTGGATTTGTTAATCCCACGCGGCGGTAAGGGACTTATTCGTTCGGTTGTTGAAAATGCGACTGTTCCCGTTGTTGAAACGGCGGCTGGTAACTGTCACGTTTATGTTGACGCGGACGCGGATATTGATATGGCGGTTAAAATTGTACTTAATGCGAAAGTACAACGTCCGTCTGTGTGCAATGCCGCCGAAACTTTGCTTATAGACAAAAAAATAGCGGATAAATTTATTCCTGTTATGTTCAAGGCACTGAAAGAAAAGAATGTTGAAATCAGAGCCGACCAAAATTCAAAAGCAATATTTGCAGATGTAAATGACGCGACAGACGAGGATTATTATACTGAATATAATGATTATATTATGGCGGTAAAAGTCGTTGACGGAATTGATGAGGCGATTGAGCATATTAATAAGTACAACACAAAACATTCTGAGGCGATTGTTACAAACAATTACGAACATTCGCAAAAGTTCTTGAATGAGGTTGATGCGGCGGCGGTTTATGTTAATGCTTCAACAAGATTTACGGACGGTTTTGAGTTCGGATTTGGTGCTGAAATAGGCATAAGTACACAAAAAATGCACGCAAGAGGTCCAATGGGACTTGAGGCATTGACTTCTATTAAATATATAATTTACGGGGACGGTCAGATAAGAGAATGATAGAGTGGATATTTTTCGATGTCGGTTCAACGCTGGTTGACGAAAGCAAGGCGTGGGAAAAACGCGTCAGCGATACGGTAAAAGGGAGCAACATAAGCGTAAGCGAGTTTTATAAATTAATGGACGACTGTGCTTTGAAAAATTTAATTCCGTATGATGACGCTGTTATTATATCGGGATTGAATAGGGCAGAATGGCACAGTGAACTTGAAATGCCTTATGAATATTCTGAAAATGTTTTGTCACAACTGTATGGTAAGTACAAAATCGGAGTTATAGCCAATCAGCCGTTGGGGACACAAAAACGCCTTGAAAAGTACGGCTTGGCAAAGTATATCAGCCTTGTCATATCCTCTGCGGAGGAGGGTGTATCAAAACCCGATATAAGACTTTTTCAAAAAGCACTTGAGAAAGCCGACTGTAAAGGTGAAAATGCTGTGATGGTCGGTGACAGGGTGGATAATGACGTTGCACCGGCTAAAAAGTTGGGTATGAAAACCGTATGCGTAAAACAGGGTATTCACAAGTTAAACACACCTAAAAATGAATTTGAAGTGCCGGATTATACTGTGGATACAATAGAAGAATTATTAAACATATTAAAAGAGGGACACTAAACTGAAATTTAGTGTCCCTCTTTGAGGATGGAAGAAAAAACTGTTAATTAAAACAGCTTTTCAAGCAATTTATTGGAGCGTTCGATAAACTTTGTCATTTGTTCTGCCGGCAAAGGACTGTGGCTTATTTTCGCTAAGTCGTAAACATGGTCAATAACAAGATTTGCGTCCTCGTCATTTAATGTATCTATTTTCCTGATAAGTGAGTTGTTTGAATTTAGTACAAGTGTAAATTCATCGTGGAACATATCAGCCATACCTGCCATTTGCTGACCGTAAGCCTTATACATCTCCTGCATACGTCTTGACTGTTCACCAAGCAAAATTACGGCAGGGATTGAATCGTCTTTAAGTGACTGCACTTCGATTTTCAATGTATCGTCCTTGATTTCATTCTTGAACTTTTCAATCAACTTTTCTTCTTGTTCTTTAGTTGAATCGTCTTTTTCTGTGTTGTCCGAAATGTCATTTATGGCGGAATCAATACGTTTGAATTTAACACCCGTCTGTTTCATTTCAACAAGTGAAATAAAATGTGTATCCATCATTGACGGAAGTACAACGGCATTAAGTCCTTGATTTTTGAACATATTGATATACTGCGATTGAGTTTGCGGATCGGAAACGTAATAAACGTCTTTTTCTTCCTTACCGTCAAGGTACTCGTCCAATGTCAAATATTTACCGTCAATATCCTTATAAATAATTACGTCCTTAACTTTTTCATAGAACTTTTCATCTCTTAAACAGCCGTATTTAATGAATATATTGATATAATCCCAATACTTTTCATAGTTTTCACGTTCGTTATTATAAATACTTGTAAGCTTGTCCGCAACTTTCTTTGTAATATGTGAAGAAATTTTCTTAACATAACCGTCATTCTGCAAGAAACTTCTTGATACGTTAAGCGGTAAGTCAGGACAGTCGATAACACCCTTCAAAAGCATTAAAAATTCTGGAATAACTTCTTTTACGTTGTCGGCAACAAATACTTGATTGTTGTATAACTTTATCTGTCCCTCTTGACCTGCAAATTCATGATTGATTTTAGGAAAGTACAAAATACCTTTTAAGTTGAACGGATAGTCTACATTAAGGTGAATCCAGAAAAGCGGTTCGTTGAAGTCCATAAATACGTTTCTGTAAAATTCCTTGTATTCTTCGTCTGTACACTCCGACGGCTTTTTCATCCAAAGCGGTGTTGTGTTGTTGATAGGCTTTGGCTCTGACGGTGTATCGTCCTCGTGTTCATGATCATGATCATGACCGCAGTCGCAGTGATCTTCGTGTTTGTCCTCAGGAACTTCAACATATATTTCAATAGGCAGGAATGCACAATACTTATGAAGAATTTGACGGATTGTGCTTTCTTCAAGAAATTCTTCCGAATCTTCGGCGATGTTAAGAGTTATTGTAGTACCTCTTTCTGTTCTGTCACCGTCTGTTAAGTCAAATTCCATACTTCCGTCACAAGTCCATTTTGCGGCTTTTGCACCGTCTTGATATGAAAGCGAATCAATTTCAACACTGTCGGCAACCATAAACGCACTGTAAAAACCAAGTCCGAAATGACCGATAATTTGAGAACCTTTGTCGTCCTCCTCCTTGTACTTTGAAAGGAAGTCGCTTGCACCCGAAAATGCTATTTGATTGATGTACTTGTCAATTTCTTCGGCAGTCATACCGATACCGTTATCACTGATGACAAGCTTTTTAGCGTCCTTAAATATTGATACGGTAACTTTGAATTTTTCGTTTTCGTCAATTTGAGCTTCACCGATACTTGCAAGTTTCTTTAATTTTGTGACCGCGTCACAACCGTTTGAAACAAGTTCTCTAAGGAAAATATCCTTATCGGAATAAAGCCATTTTTTTATAATAGGGAAAAGATTTTCACTGTCAACTGAAATATTACCTTTTGCCATATAAATCACTCCTTGAAGTTTAATTAATTTACATAATATATATTAATACTCAAAGTAAGATTTGTCAATACAAAATTAGCACTCAACAGATGTGAGTGCTAACAATTTACAATTTATTCATAATATATCCGATTTTAGATGTAACCGTAGATACCTCTGACTGAAACTTCACCGGAAGTGACGTGAATAATACCGTTTTCGGTTTGTACGGCGAGTGAGCCGTTTTCGTCAACGTCAACGGCAGTTCCGCGAACCGTTTCGTTTTTGAAAATGACGTTTACTTCTCTGCCGAGCGTGACGCAACACTTTTTGTATTCATCAAGAATTGCACTGAGTCCGCCGTCGAGAAACTTCTTATAATAATATTCAAATTCGTTTAACAATTTTGCGATTAATTCGTTTCGCACATATTTGTGACCGCTTTCGATAAACATTGAAGTAGCCTTGTCGGCAATGTCGTCATCGAATGATTCTGTGTTTACATTTACACCGATACCGCATACGACGTAGTTGACCATATTTATCTCAGCAGACATTTCGGTTAGAATACCGCAGATTTTTTTACCGTCAATAACAATGTCGTTAGGCCATTTAATCATTGAATCAAGACCGATAGCTTTGCAGACAGCAAGACCTGCAACGAGCGTTATTTGCGAAACTTCAAGCGGGGAGATTTCGGGCTTTAAAAGGATTGAATGCCAAATACCTATCCCTCTTGGAGAAGTCCAACCGCGTCCGCGACTGCCTTTGCCGTGCGTTTGCACTTCGGCGATAAATACACTGCCGTCCGGCGAGGTATTGCTTTCCTTTGCACGATTGTTTGTCGTGTCGGTTTCATCATATATAAATAAGCTGTGACCGATAAAATCGGTGGTAAGTCCGCTTTTGATGCCGCTTTCGGTTATGATGTCAGGCGAGGAAATAAGGCGGTAGCCTTTATTCGTGACCGATTCGATTTTGTAACCGCTTTCACGTAACGCTTTAATGTGTTTCCATATTGCCGTTCGCGAAACATTCAACATTTCGCTTATGCGTTCGCCTGAAATATATCCGTCTGCATTTTTTAATATATCTAAAATTTCTTCTTTCAATTCAAATCAACCCTTTCGGGATAAATTATATAATTTTTTGTCACAAAAATCAATCCTTTTAAATAATTTTGTGTTATTGATTGACAAAATAAAAAAAAGGTGATATAATACTTTATTATTGAATATTAAAAGCAATGATGGAACAAAGTAAGGTATATACCGCCTAAAGAGAGTATCGGTTATTGAGCTGTGAGCCGATACGGTAAGGATTTATTTGAAATTTCATTCCGGAGCTGCATAGGTGAAAGCGGTTTGCAAGTAGTCTGTGACGGGTAGTGCCGTTATACATAATTGAGTGCCGATATTTTATCGGAAGTCGGGTGGTACCGCGGAGTTTGAATTTACACACTTCGTCCCTTATGGGACGGAGTGTTTTTTAATTTATATCGAAAGGAATTTTGAAATGAGAGAAAAGTTAGAAGAAATCAAAAAAAATGCCCTTGATGTACTTCAAAAAGCAACTGACATTGATGCTCTTGAAGAAGCAAGAATAAAGTTTCTCGGTAAAAAGGGTGAACTTACTGCCGTACTAAAAGGTATGGGACAGTTAAGTAAAGAAGAAAGACCGCAAATCGGTGCACTTGCAAACGAAATTCGCGGTGTAATCGAAAACCACATAGATACAAAGAAAGCGGAAATTTCAGAAAAGCTTGAAGAAATCAAGCTAAAGAGCGAAGTAATCGACGTTACAATGCCGGGTAAGACACAAAAAACAGGTAAACTTCATCCGCTTACAAAAGTAATGAACAACATTAAAGACACATTTATCGGAATGGGTTTTGAAATCGCAGAAGGTCCGGAAGTTGAGCTTGACTACTACAACTTTGAAGCGCTTAACATTCCACCGAATCACCCTGCACGTGATACTCAAGACACATTCTATATAAACGAAAATACGGTTTTGAGAACACAAACTTCACCTATCCAAGTTCGTGTTATGGAAAAGAAGAAACCGCCTATCAGAATTATAGCACCCGGAAGAGTTTACAGAAGTGACGCGGTTGACGCAACTCACTCACCTGTATTCCACCAAATCGAAGGTCTTGTAGTTGACAAAGGTGTTACAATGGCAGATTTAAAGGGTACTCTTGAAATGTTTATCCACCGTCTTTACGGCGAAAATACAAAGGTACGTTTCAGACCTCACCATTTCCCGTTTACAGAGCCGTCAGCCGAAGTTGACGTTTCGTGTTTCGCTTGTGGCGGTAAAGGCTGCAGCGTATGTAAAGGCGAGGGCTGGATTGAAGTTTTGGGTTGCGGTATGGTACACCCTAAGGTACTTGCAAACTGCGGTATTGACCCTGAAGTATATTCGGGCTTTGCTTTCGGTATCGGTCTTGAAAGAATTGCAATGGGTAAGTATGATATTAACGACCTTAGACTTTTCTTTGAAAATGATTTGAGATTCTTAGACCAGTTTTAATATACTATTCGGAAATTGAAAGGAATGAAATATAATGAATTTACCTATGAGTTGGCTTAATGACTATATGGATATAGACGTTACGCCGAAAGAATATTCAGACAGACTTACAATGACAGGCTCTAAAGTTGAGGGCTGGGAGAATATGGGCGAATCTGTTCAGAATGTAGTTGCGGGTAAGGTGCTTACCTGTGAGGACCACCCTGACAGTGACCATCTTCATGTGTGTACGGTTGACGCGGGAACAGGCGAGATTTTGCAGATTGTCTGCGGTGCGCCGAATGTAAAAGCGGGTATAATCGTTCCCGTTGCACTTGTCGGTGCGGTACTTCCTGACGGAAAGATTAAAAAAGGCAAGCTTAGAGGCGTTGAATCTTACGGTATGCTTTGCTCACACGATGAACTTGGGATAACAGAGGATATGCTTGGCTATGAACCTGAATACGGTATTCTTATTCTTCCGGACGATACAAAAATCGGTACGGATATTAAGGATATATTCGGTATGAATGAAACTGTCGTTGAATTTGAAATCACTTCAAACAGACCTGATTGTTTCAGCATAATCGGTCTTGCACGTGAAACAGCGGCGTCATTTAATAAAAAGTTCACTATTCCTGAAGTTAAGTTTAACGAAAACAGTGAAAATATCGCCGATACAATCAGCGTTGATGTACAGGACAAGGATAAGTGTAAGAGATACTGTGCAAGAATGGTTAAAAACGTTAAAATCGGTCCGTCACCGAGTTGGATGCAGGAAAGACTTCGTGCGTGCGGTGTAAGACCTATCAACAATATTGTCGATATAACAAACTATGTACTTCTTGAATACGGTCAGCCTATGCACGCATTTGATTTGAGAGATTTACAGGATAACAAAATTATCGTAAGACGTGCAAATGACGGTGAAGTTATAAAGACTCTTGATGAACAGGAAAGAACACTTACTTCAAATGACCTTGTAATCGCAGACGGCGGCAGAGCTGTTGCTATTGCAGGTGTTATGGGCGGATTTAACAGTGAAGTTAAGGATGATACAACAACTGTTATTTTTGAATCGGCTACATTTGACGGTGCGTCTGTAAGACTTACAGCACAAAGAGTCGGTCTTAGAACAGAATCATCATCAAGATATGAAAAGGGACTTGACTATAACAATACAGTTCCTGCCGTTGAAAGAGCGTGTCAGCTTGTAGAAGAACTTGGCTGCGGTGAAAATGTCGGCGGAATGATTGACGTTATTGGTAACGTAACAGATATGCAGCCGCTTGCTTTCAGACCTGATAAAATTAATGCGTTCCTTGGAACAGACATTCCGACAGAGGATATGGTTAAGTATTTTGACGCACTTGAAATCAAGGTTGACCTTGACAAGATGACTGTAACTCCTCCGTCATTCAGACCTGACCTTGAAGGTGAGGCGGATATTGCGGAAGAAGTTGCACGTTTCTACGGTTACGATAAAATACCTGTAACACTTCTTTCGGGCGAGGCTACTTGCGGAATGAAAACAGAACGTCAGCAGGTACAGGACAGAGTGAACGAACTTCTTACAGCACAAGGTATGTACGAAATTTACACATACACATTCACAAGTCCGTCAATATTCGATAAACTGAATATTCCGAAAGACAGTGAAATGAGAAACGTTGTAAAAATTACAAATCCGCTTGGCGAGGACACATCGGTAATGCGTACAACTACTATCGCAAGTATGATGGATATATTGTCAAGAAACTATAATTACAGAAATCCGTCTGCCAAGTTGTTTGAAATAGGAAAGATATTTATTCCGACAACGGACGGTGAACTTCCGAACGAACCTGTTAAAATCACAATGGGTATGTACGGCGATAACGTAGATTTCTATGACATTAAGGGTATATGCGAAACAATGTTTGCACAACTTAACGTAAAGAATGTTAAGTATGAGGCTGTAACAGATAACCCGACATTCCACCCGGGAAGATGTGCAAAGATAAGTGCCGGCAATAAGGTAATCGGCATAATCGGTGAAATTCACCCTGCAGTAAGCAGAAAATACGGAATTGAAACTCCTGTATATATTGCCGAATTGGATTTTGAGAATGTATTCCTTAATATTAAGACTGATATTAAGTTTAAGGAACTTCCTAAGTATCCTGCCGTAACTCGTGATATAGCAATGCTTGTTGATAAGACAGTTCCTGTTGCGGATATTGAAAATGTAATCAAAAAGGCATCGGGTAAAATGCTTGAAAGCTTGCAGTTGTTTGACGTTTACGAGGGTAAACAGATACCTGAGGGCAAAAAGAGCGTTGCATACAGTGCTATATACAGAAGCGCAGACAGAAGTTTGACAGGTGATGAAGTACAGAAAGTATTTGATAAGGTTGTTAAAAATCTTGAAAATCAAATCGGTGCTCAATTAAGATAAGATATAAAAAACTGCATTTTGATTTTATTCAAAATGCAGTTTTTGTTATTTTGTAGACAAAACCGTTATGGTTTTGTCTGCTTTGTTTTTTGGAGTATGAGGTGCTAACCTCATTGGAAATCATTTCTGACGACATGTGCGGCAGAAATGGCTTAAAATCAAAAGTTTCGACTGTGGAGGAACTTTTGATTTTTTCACAAAAAATACTCAAAAATTACATCGCAAGATGTGATTTTTGGGCTGGCGACATTATGTCGACAGCCTCTGTATTAGATATTGGTGATGTCTTTGTCAAGGTCGGCAAGCTCGGACGCTTTCGGAACGTTGACAAGACCGATTGTTTTTAAGTGTTCGATTTCTTTTGAATTTTGCGGTTTGACACTTGAATCGTGTTTCGGCATTTCGACGTTAATCATATCTTTTTTGATTAAGTCTGCTATCGGCTGAACGTTGTTTTTAATCATTTCGTTTGCAACAAATCGTGCAACGATGTTGCCGCCGATGTCGTTTGTGTGGGTGTAGTCGCGGTCAGTGCCGTTGCCCCAGAAATAATCCCAAGCTTTTACCGCTCCTGCCGCCTCAAAAAATTCGGTTGTGCGTGACCACAAGTCGATAAACGGTACATTCATTTCGTCACATACGTTTTTAACTGCTGTTCTGTAATCACCGAGCAAGTTAAGAAGTGTTCCGTCCTCTTGGAATATAATTCTGTTAATTGGTGAACATATTATCGGATTTGCACCTTTTTCGCGGACAAAGTTTACAAAATATTTTAAGTTTTCCGTGTAACCGCCGAACGCGTCAAGAGTATCTATTTTTTGGTCGTTGTGACCGAACTCGATAATCAGGAAATCACCCTTTTTGATTTTGTCTTTGAATGCGGTGAAATTCACATTTTTAAAATCTTCGGTTGTAGAACCTGATTGAGCGTGGTTTTCAACCGCAATGCCCGTGTTAAAAAATTGCGGAAACATTTGACCCCAACCGCAGTATGTAGAGGTAGCGTTGTACGGATATTCGGCAGACTGGTCTGTGACGGTTGAGTCACCGGCGATGTAAACTGTCGGAATATTGACAGGCGATACTGCGGAAAGTGCGGTAAAATCACCGTCGCACATAATATCAATTTCAACTCCGTTTACGTTTGTGTAATCTTCGTTGTTTTTGTGGTAGTCACATACGCTGACGTTGAAAGTAATGTCTGTGCTTTCTCCTTTGCCGAGATTTATATCTTGTGCCATAAAACGGCGTGACTGCGAAAGTATTGTGAAAATAATATCTTCGTGTGCGGTAACTGTGACAGTTACTTCATAAGTGCCGTTGGGTACGGATGTTGAAATATGCAGTGGTTCTTTTTCGTAATTCATTTGTGGATTTCCTCTCTTTATTTAATGTGTTTTTATTTTTCCTTTTAAATATGCGTCAACAAGTGCTTTTAAGTCGGTGATTTTTTTCGATAACGATTTACCCGCGTCAGTGTCCTCAACAAGTAAACGATTCGGAGCAAGTTCAACAACGTCAAGCGTTGAGTGAATGTCTTTTTCTTCTTTTATGGCACTTTCGATAGATTCAAATGCGTCATGCGCACTTAAAAGCAAACCGTGTGAATTGAACAGCAATGTGTAACCCGCAAGTCCGGTAACTTTCTGATATGCCTTTGAAAGACCGCCATCTATGACTAAAAGTTTGCCGTTTGATTTAATCGGGCTTTCGCCTTTTTTTATTTTTACTGGAACATGACCGTTTATAATATGAGAAAAATTGTTCGGGTCAATTCCGAATTCGCATAAAATTTTGTTGCATACGCTCGGTTTTTCAATAAGGTGATAATATTCGTCTTTAATTTCCACCCATGTACTTTCATCATCAATAAAATATCGTTCAAACGAAGTCATTTTATTTTTGCCGTAAACAGGGGAGTAGCAACCGCACCATAAAAACCACAGAAAATCTTTGCCGTATTCTTTTTCTTCGGAACCGTTTTTGGCAAAATAACCGTCACGTGCAAGCTGTTCGGCTTTGTCCATGAGCGATTTGCCGCTTACCGTTTCACCGAAAAGTGTAACTTCCGTAAAAGTACCGTCACTGTTCATCGGTATACAGCCGTGATACAACAAATTGTTGTTGAATGTCAGATATATACTGCCTTTTTCGTATAAGAATTTGACGTGATTTTGAAGCTTTTCACTGCGTAAAAACGATGAACGCAATAAATTCATAAGCTCTTTTTCGGCGTCTGTAAGTTCAAACGGATTTTCGGGATTGATTGTAGGGAAGTTGGTATCTTTTAATTTGTATTCTTTGCCTTCAAGCATAATTGTTCCGTTTTCGTAATTGATTTTGTCAAGCATAAGGTGGTTGTCCATATTAAATTCAGGGTGACGTTTTATAATTTGTCCTTCTAACTTAAACTGAATTACAGATATAGCTTTATGTACCTTCGCCCAAAAGTTTTCGTCATGCTGAGAAATATAAACCATATTCGGATTTCGCGGTATAAAGCATTCGCACGGATCGTCCGCATAAGTTTCAAGTGCAAATACCGTAAGCGGACGCATATTAATTCCGTAACCGTCCTCAAGACAGTCAAAGTTTGAATACTTGGTGGAAATAGCAAGCACATTTGCAATACAAGCCAAACTACCCGCAGCGGCACCCATCCACTGAACATCATGGTTGCCCCATTGAATATCGACACTGTGGTACTTCGTCAGTGTGTCAAGAATTATATCGGCTCGCGGACCACGGTCAAAAATATCGCCGATAATATGCAGACGACCGATTGCAAGCGTTTGGATAAGCGTTGAAATTTCCACAATAAAATCATCGGCTTGTCCGAGTTCAACGATTGTTGAAATAGATTCGTTATAATATGATTCCTTGTCTGAGCCGTAATCGGTATTTGCGTGTATAAGTTCATCTATTGTACTGCCGAACGCCTCCGGCAAAAATTCTCTGATTTTTGCACGTGTGTATTTTGATGCAACAACGCGACATATTTCTATAAGGCGATATAAAGTGATTTTGTACCAATCGTTAATATCGTCCACTTCGTCCTTGATATATTCAAGCTTTTGCTCCGGATAATAAATAAGAGTGGCGAGAACTTGTCTGTCGCGTTCGGACAACGTACGACCGTAAATTTGCGTAATCTTGTCCTTGATTACACCGGAGGCATTTTTTAATATGTGCAAAAAAGATTCGTATTCACCGTGAATATCACTCATAAAATGCTCTGTAAGTTTCGGCAGTTTTTGCCTTGACTGCAATCGAATAATTTCTGTTGACGCGGCTTTAACTGTCGGATACTGCTGTGAAAGCAGTGTCAGATAATCAATATCGTAGCTCATAACATCCGTTCCTTTCTTATAATATAATATGTAAATTTCAGTTGTATATTACACAAAAAATCCGCTCACAAATGCAATTACGACAGACGTAACGGCGGCGGCCATAAGCCCCTTGTCGAAAAAGGCCATAAGCATAGCACCGACCAATCCGAGCGAGGCGGAGAAAACCGAGCCTGTCGAGAAAAATATAGCCGGAAACGTCATAGCACCGAGTACGGCATACGGTATGTAATATAAAAACGATTTAAGCCATTTTGATTTTATTTCTTTTCTGAAAAGTGTTATAGGCAATGCACGAATTATGTACGTCACTATTGCCATAACAGCCATTAAAGCAATCATTTTCATTTTTCGCCCTCCTCATTGTGTGGAAAGAACGTCGCACCGAATGCCGACGCCAACACTGCCGTTATGATAACAGCCCAGCCCGATGATATAAAAGGAAGTGCGAAATACAGAACGCAACTCAATATAACTGCGGCGATAAGTACAAAAAGTACATTTTTATCTCTCCTTGACGCAGGGATAATTATTGCGATAAACATTGCGTATAATGTTATTCCCATTGCGTCCGCAAGTGATGTCGGCAGCAGATTGTTTATAAAAGCACCGAGCACTGTGCCGAGTGCCCAGCCGATGTACGGTATTGCAATCAGTCCGAGCATAAACGGAAATGTAATGGCAATCGGTGTTGTTGACGCAACGGCGAATACTTCGTCTGTTATGCCAAATGCTGTTATAAGCCTTCTTGCAAGCGACATTTTACCGATTTTTTGTGACAGGGAAAGCGACATAAGCATATATCGAAGATTTATCACAAATGTCGTAATTGCCATTTCCCACATACCGCTGGCGGCGGAAATTATGTTCATACCGGCAAATTGTCCGGCAGAAGTAAGGTTAGTCATTGAAATTACTATTGCCGCCCAAGCGGGTATTCCGTTTTGTACGGCAAGCATACCGAATGAAAATGAAACGGGTATGTATCCGAGTGCAATAGGCATACCGAGCCTTGCACCTTTTAAAAATTGCATTGCTTTACTCAAAATATTTTATCACTCCGAATTGTTTTATTACTTATTATTATAAGGGAAAAACGATATAAAATCAATATCTTATAAAAATATAGGTAACAAATAATGTTTAAAAATCAGTGATAATATTTTAGTCGTAGAAATACTATTGAAAAAAAATAGTAAATGATGTATAATATATCTATCATGTTGTATTATGCGATGGTTTGTCGTGTAAAAATCAGAAAGAGAGGGAGAAAGCACATGAGTAACAAAAAGAAAATATTGTCATTGGCAATCGCAGTGTCAATGATAACTTCTGCATTTACGAGCTTTGCGGCTCCTGTAAATTCAAAAGACAGTTTGTTCGATGTTTTTGACAACAGAATAACTATGTTTGACGCAGAAAATGCGGGAGATTCAACTGTTGCAACAACAGCACCGACTGCAACAGCGGAAGCGACAGAAGCAACAACAGCACCTACAGCACCTACTGCAACGGCGGAAGCAACAGAAGCAACAACAGCACCGACTGCAACGGCGGAAGCAACAGAAGCAACAACAGCACCGACTGCAACAGCGGAAGCAACAGAGGCAACAACAGCACCTACAGAGGCACCTACAGCTGCTCCTACAGTTGACCCGTCATGGGACGGCAGTGTGGACATCAGCGAAAATTTTGACGGTGAAAGTGCTGTTGACGGTAACGGTTACAAATGGGATGTAGTTATCGGAAATGACTGGGGAGGTACAAACAAAGCACTATCTCTTACTGCTAATGACGGAAAGAGCATTCTTAAAGTTCCGAACGGAATGGGTAGTAAAACAAAAGATGTTAAAATGACATTTAAAGCAGGTTCGGTTAAGAGCTTTATGCAAAATACAGCAACTTGGGACATGGTATTTAAGTCAACTGACGGCACAGAATTGTTCAAATTCAGAGTCACAAGCGGTGGCAGTGATTGGGCAAGAAGAATAGCACTTGTAGTAGGTGATGAAGTTAAAGATGCAAGCTATTCGGCATTTTCAGACAGTAAATATACAGACATCAGCGCATATGTGACATTTAATGAAAATGGCGGAGAAGTTACATTGGGTAATACAACAGCTGAATTTGCCTCAGGCAGTAATATCGGCGAAATTGCTATTGAATATGATCAGAAAAAAGATTGGGACAGACCTTTCTTTATTGATGACTTTACAGCAAAAACAGTTGACAGAGAAAAGGTTACATTTAATGTAAAATCAAACAAGGACGGTGAATCGGTTGAAGGTGCAACTCTTGCAATCGGCAATGATACATATACTGTTCCTGCAAGCGGTAAAGTAGAGGCATATTACCTTCCGGGTACATATGATTATACATTAAAACTTGCAAAGCACAAGGCTTTAACAGGCAAAGTGACTGTGGCAAAATCAGGCGAAACAAGCAGTGTTTATAAATTTGAAAATATTGCGTCGGATGTAAACAAAGCAACTCTTGTACACGCTTATTACAAGGCTGACAAGACTCTTGACAGCGTCACAACAACAGATGTAGATATTCAAAACGGTACATACACTGTTAAACCGGTTGAAAAAACAGGTTGCACAGAAAAGTATATGCTTTGGGATTCTACTCAAGGAATGAAACCTGTTTCAACTGCAAAATTGGAAACTACGGAAGTTACTAATGATAACGATTTAGTTCTTGAATATGTAGGCGAGGCAGTTGCAACAAGAGCAGAATTAGGCGGCGGAGAAGATTATATCTACCTTCCTACAAGCGGAACCGCAACTTCAAAAGCATTCACTGCAACAGTATATGATAATGCAGGTCTTGTAATGGATAACGCAGAAGTTGAATGGTCACTTCCTGGTCAGCCTGATACAATTTCAATCGGCAATGACGGTGTTATTACACTTACACCTCAATATCCGCTTACAGACGATAACGGTGTTGATGTAGTTGTAAGAGCAACTGTTAAGGGTACAAACGTAACAGATGAAAAAACAATCCATATTCATAACACAGCAAGAGCAACAACATGGGATATTGTCGGTCCGGCAGTTATTAAAGACGGAACGGCGGCAACATATTCTGTTGCAAATGTAAAAGATCAATACGGCAATGACTTCACAGGTGAAAATACATATACATTGACATCTGATGACGCAAAGGCTACAATAGAAGGTTTGTCAATCACACCAAACGTTGGTACATCACGTACACAGGAAGTTAAGCTTACAGTAGCATCTGTGTCAAATCCTGCAATCAGCGCAGAAAGAACAGTTACTGTATACGGATACGATTTCTATGAACCGGGTACAGGTGAAGCAACATACGGTACACCGAGAATGGAAACAGTAAACGGTGTTAATTCAATAGTATGGCCGGCAAGCTTAGGCGGAAAGGCAACAACAGAAATTACATTGCCTACACCGGTTGAACTAAAGGCAGGCAGTGCAAAGATGATTACATTCGATAATATTATGACTGTAAAGAACATCAGTGCACAAGAAAGAAGCTTGAAGTTCCTTAACTCAGAAGGAACAGCGGTAATTGATATTGACTTTGCCGGTTCAAGCGTTGTCAAAGATTACTCTGTTGTAGATAAGTCATATACAGGTACTGAAATAGGTAAGATGGGTGAACTTGGTGAAAAATCAAGTGCTACATTTGTTCTAAAGACAGATGCATCAGGCGTTACATCAGCAATTCTAAGCTACAACGGTACTACTTTGGCAGAATACGAAGTAGGTACAGTTAATGATATTGCTAAGATTGTAATGACAGGCGGTGCAGGTGTTCCGAACGAAAGATTGTGTACACTTACAAATCTTGTTATTTCAGATTCTGATGTAGCAGAAGTTGAAATTGTCGGTGACAGTCAACTTGCTAAGGTTTCGGGTACTACAGCAACAAAGGCATTTAAGGGTTCAATCTTCTCACTTGCAGAAGGTGAAACATATACTTGGTCAGTAGCAGACGCAAGCGGTAATCCGATTGACGGTGTAACAATCGATCAAAAGGGTGTCCTTTCAGTTGCGGATACAGTTGCGGCAGATACAGTTGCAGTTGTTTCTTACACAAGCAGTCTAAGCACAACAGAAACACCTAAGAAAGCAACTCATGAAGTTACAATTAAGGATTTTGCAGAAGTAAAATCATTTGATATTGAAGGTCCGGTAGCAGTCAATGCCGGTGACAAAGTAACATATCAAGCAAAGAATATCATTGACCAATACGGTGACGAATCACCGATGGCTGTTACATATGCTATAACAGATGGCAGTGATATTGCAACAATAGATTCAGCTACAGGCGTTGTAACAACAACAGGTAAACTTGGCAGCTACACAGTTTCAGTTACAGTAGGTAACCCTGGTAAGACAAAGACAGAAACTAAGACTGCAACAGTTGCTAAGTACAGTGAATCGGGCGAAGCAACAGAAAATGTTGAAGTTGATGTAACAAAGCTTGCAAATTATGCGGCAGATACACAGTATCGTGTAACAACAGCAACAGCTGACGGCGTACTTGTTAATCAAACAGAAACAAAGTCAACAGACGGTAAAGTAACTGTTGATATGACAGGTGCTGCTAAGTATGAAGTATCTCCGATTTATTCATACACAAGTGTTGGTAATGTAGCGGCAGGTAAGACAATTCCTCTATGCGACGGTTTGTATGACTTTACATTTAAGAAGTCAAACGGTACAAGAGCCGATATATTCGTAAACGGTAATATGGTAGGTCAGAACGTTGACCAATACGGTAAGGGCAGAGCAACTTCGGGTTCTACTTACACAGCTAAGGACGTTAAGGTTGAAGGCGGCAGTGCGGTTGTAACAATGAAGGATAATGATTCAAATATGGATTCAATCGTTGTTAAGAAAGCACCTTCAATTATTCCGAGAAAGACTCATGTATATATCTTAGGTGACTCACTTGTATCAAACTACTACGGCACATTTGCCGACGAAGACGGTGACGGTATTCCGACAGCCGGTGACGCTCAAACAGGTTGGGGTCAAGTTATGGATAAGTTCATTTCATCAGACTTGAATGTAACTAACCTTGCAGAAAGCGGTAACTATGCAACAGGCTTGCAGGCAAGCACATTCCCTGGTGTATTGGCTAATGCAAAAGCCGGTGACTACATGATTATGGAATGTGGTTACAATGATGCAAACTACAGTAGTGAGGCTAAGATGGCAACTGCTCTTGAAGAAATTGCAGACGATTGTGAAAAAGCAGGTATCACATTGATTTTGTCAACACCAAACTTTGGTGCGGCTCGTGGTGATACAAATAAGGCAGACGTTAAGTTCGGTCCTAAGATTCTTGAAGTAGCTAAGGAAAAAGGCGTTTTAGGTGTAAACCTTTCAGGTCTTGGATATGCTGATTACACAGCATCAGGCTCAAATAAGGAATACTGGTCAAAGAACTTCAATGTTTACTTTAGCGGAGCACAGCAAGACGATCTTCACCTTTCATATTTCGGTGCTATGAAGAATGCGTCACTTGTTGCACAGGCAATCTATGATGCACAAAATGATACTGAAAATGCTGAATTGGCAGAAACACTAAAGGGCTTGAAGATTAATACACAAGCTTATCAAATGAAAGATTCAGAAGGTCAAACAGTAACACTTCAAGTTAAATAATCTTGAACAAATTAAAATACACACTCTGCGGAGTGTGTATTTTTTTTATGTATTCAATTTTTTATCGATTTCCCGTAATGTCAAAATTCTGCATAACTTCTTTACGTTTTTCGATTGCGTATTGAGTGTAGTATTTGTGGGTTACTTCGATGTTTTTGTGTCCCATAAGCTCCGCAACCATTTTTATATCAATGCCGTCAGCGATAAGATTACAGGCGAATGTACGTCTTAATGCGTGCGGACGTGCCTTGTCGGGGTCGTATATACCGACAGTCGCACAATATTTTTTCAGTACCTTTTCAACACCTTGTGCGGTCATTCGTGTTCCGAGTCGGCTAATAAAAAGTGCGTCGTCTTTTGCTTTTTCGTTTTCAACACGTTCCTGCATATATGTAAACAATTCGTTTTCCACTTGGACAGGCATAAATATTTCCTGTTCGTCACCGCCCTTACGGGTGACAACGAATGACGAGGTATCAAAGCACACGTCACGAATATCAAGGTTGATAAGTTCACTCACACGACAGCCTGTACCGAGATATGCGGTAAAAAGTGCAATATCACGTTTTTTTCTGTTCTTGTATTCCGTAAGGTCACGACCTGTATAATATTTTTCACCGTTATATATCACGTCAAGAAGGTTGACGGTTTCTTGTGATGTAAGCGGACGTTTCATTTTTTGATGCAGTTTTTTAAAATCCAACTTATCCGTTACGTTTTGAGAAATCAAGTCGTTTTTGTAAAGATACGAAAACAGTCCGCGTATTCCCGAAAGTTTACGGTTTATGCCGTAAGCACTGTTGCGGCGGATTCGTTTAATGTGTTTGCCGTCAATCGAAACGGTGTCGGTTTCGTATTCTTTTAGATATGCCGTAAAAGCGTTTAAATCACGGAGCGTAACTTTCTCCATATCAGCTACCGTGAAATCTTCAATTTTTTCTATATAACTGAAATTGAATTTTTGCAGATATTCCAAAAATGTTTTAATATCTATACTGTAACCGATTTGTGTATTAATGCTTTCGCCGTTATACGCAATTTCGATATAGTCAAAAACAAAATCCGGCATACCCGAAAGAAAATTCATTAATTTTGAATGTTTGCTCATAATATATAACCTCTGATTTATCTCCCAAAATATTCAAGAATTACATCGCAAGATGCGATTTTTGGAGCCTCGGCAGGCTCCTTTTTATTATATAATTTATTTTAAGTCAATGCAAGTGCCTTTTTTTCAAAATGGTATTTACTATTTTTGAATTTTATAGTACAATAAAGATATATAGATATTTTGGATTATTTTGAGTTGAAAGGAATGAATAGAGCGATGGTACTTAAAACAAGTGGTGATTTAGGCGAGGTAACCATTTCAAACAACGTTATCTCTGAAATTGCGGGTGCGGTTGCGACAAAGTGTTACGGCGTTGTCGGAATGGCGTCGAGAAATAAAAAAGACGGAATTGTGAACCTCCTAAAGCCTGACAGTATGACTAAAGGTATCAGCATAACAGTTGAAGAAGGCGGAGTTATCGTAGAAATACATCTTATCGTTGAGTACGGCATAAATATTAATACAATATGTAAAAGTATTGTGAACAGAGTCAGATATACTATCGAAAATACAGTTGGAATTAAAGTGAACAGAATTAATGTTCGTGTTGAAGGTGTCCGTGTTGACTAAAACTAATTAGGGGTGATTAAAATTAATACGCTTAACGGAAACACATTTGCTCAAATGATTATAAGCGGAGCAAATAATTTATATAATAACAGAAAAACTGTTGATGAACTTAACGTTTTCCCGGTACCGGACGGCGATACAGGTACAAATATGTCGCTTACCGCAACGGCTATGGCGACTGAACTTTTGAAAAAAGGCGACACAACTCTTACAAAAGCGGCTGATACAATGTCATTCGCAACTCTAAGAGGTGCAAGAGGTAACTCCGGTGTTATCCTGTCACAGTTTTTCAGAGGTATATCAAAGAGCCTTAAAGGCAAAACAGAATGTAATGCGGAAGAACTTGCAGTTGCTTTAAAAGACGGTTCGGATGCGGCATATAAGGCGGTAATGAAGCCGACAGAGGGTACAATTCTTACTGTTTCGCGTGAAGTCGCAACAGGCGCTCAGCTTGCCGCAAATACAAACGAAAACATTATTGACGTAATGGAGAGTGCCATTGAAAGAGGTAACAAGGCACTTCAAAAGACAACTCAAATGCTACCTGCATTAAGACAGGCAGGCGTTGTTGACGCAGGCGGTCAAGGCTGGATGTTTGTGCTTGAGGGTGCACTGTCTTATTTAAAGAGCGGTAATGTTGTTGAAAGACAAGGCGAAGCACTTGAAACGCAGACTGCTCCTGTAAAGAAAAAGTCACAAGAGGCAATTAAGACAGAAGATATAAAGTTTAAATATTGTACGGAATTTATCGTTGAGAAAAAGCAAAAAGGTCTTAGTGTAAGTACGTTCAGAGATACTATTGCCCCAAAGGGTGACTGTATGCTTGTAATTGACGATGATGAAATCGTAAAGGTGCATATTCATACAAATCATCCGGGTTTTGTGCTTGAAGAGGCTATAAAACTCGGTGAAATGATTAATTTAAAAATAGATAATATGAAACATCAGCACAAGTCCATTATTGATGGAAGTGATGAACAGGCTTCGGAAAATGCCGAAGTTAAAACAGCGGAAGTCAAGGCAGAGAAAAAGACTGAAAAGCCTAAAAAAGCTCCTAAACCGAAAGCACCTGTTGAATTAAAGGATTACGGTTTTGTAGCGGTATGTATGGGTAAGGGAATTACAAATATTCTTAAAGACCTTGGTGTTGACAGAGTTATTGAGGGCGGACAAACAATGAATCCGAGTACGGACGATATTTTGAAAGCCGTAAAGCGTGTCAAGGCAAAGACGGTTTATGTGTTCCCGAACAATAAAAATATTATTATGGCCGCAAATCAAGCCGCAGAACTTGTTGAGGATAAGAAAATCGTTGTAATTCCGTCAAAGTCAGTTCCGCAGTGTATAAGCGCAATGGTGGAATTTAATGATAAAAAGTCGGCAGAGGCAAATGAAAAGGCTATGAATAAGGCTATCGGCAGAGTTACATCGGGTCAGCTTACTTATGCCGTTCGTGATACTGAAATCGACGGTATTGAAATTAAAAAAGATGATATTCTCGGAATGGTTGAGGGTAAAATTGTAACGGTAGGCAAGGATATTGATGATGTACTTAACCGGGTAGTTTCACAGATGGTTGACGAAGATACTGAATTTTTGAACGTATATTACGGTAAGGAAATCAAGAAACCGCAGGCTGATGTAATGCTTAAAGCACTTGAAACAAAGTATGCGGACGATGAAATCGAAGTTTCGTTTAAGAAAGGCGGTCAGCCGCTTTACTACTATATTATTTCCGCAGAATAATATTATGGAGTCAGAATATGCCTAAGGATATAAGATATTTGAAAGGTGTCGGCGAGAAAAGAGCCGAATTATTCGCAAAAAAAGGAATAAAGACAGTCGAAGATTTACTTTACTATTTTCCGCGTTCTCATGAGGACAGAACGGAAAAGAAAGATATTGCCGACTGTATAGAGGGAGAAACGGTGTGCGTGAGCATTACCGTTTTTTCGCCTGTCAGAGAAACAAGAGTAAGACGAAATATGCTTATTTCAACAATGATTGTATCGGACGAATCCGGTGTTTTGAATGTGGTTTGGTACAATAACAGATATGTAAAAAATCAGTTTAAGACGGGCGATAAGTATGTTTTATACGGCAAGGTAACTAAGAACAGAGGTAAACTTGAAATGGTGAACCCTGTTTGTGAACAAGAGGGTAAAGAGAGATTTACGGGTAAAATAGTACCGCTTTATCCGCTTACAAGCGGACTGACGCAGAAAATTTTACAGTCGACAATGGAGCTTGCAATAAAGGAAGTCGGACGAATGGAGGAATATATTCCGTCCGATATAAGAGAAAAATATCACATTGCAGAGCTTAATTTTGCAATGAAAAACATACATTTTCCCGAAAATTTTGAAAGCTACAACATTGCAAGAGAACGATTTGTATTTGAAGAACTGCTTGTGCTTCAGCTTGCGTTAAGCGGAAGAAAGGATATAAATACATCACAGGACGGTGTTGTGTTTGAAGATATAAATTGTGTGCGTGAATTTACTGATAATCTGCCGTTTTCGCTTACAAACGCACAAAAGAAAACGCTGAATGAAATTTTGAAGGATTGCAAGAGCGGTAAGATGATGAACAGACTTGTTCAAGGTGATGTCGGCAGCGGTAAAACGGCTGTTGCGGCGGCGGCAATTTATACCGCCGTAAAAAACGGTCATCAAGCCGCAATGATGGCACCGACCGAAATTCTTGCAACTCAGCACGCAGAAACATTGGCTGAATTTTTCAAGGGTACGGGTATAACGGTGGTAATGCTTACCGGAAGTATGCGAGCTAAGGAAAAAAGACGTGCATACGACTTGATTGCGACGGGCGTCGCAGACGTTGTTGTCGGAACTCACGCGATAATTCAAGACGCGGTGGAGTTTTATGACCTTGCATTTGTGGTTGCCGACGAACAACACAGATTTGGCGTTGAACAAAGGGCAAAACTTGCGGCAAAGGGAAATAATCCGCATATGCTTATTATGTCGGCAACACCGATACCGCGAACCCTTGCACTTATTTTGTACGGCGATTTGGATATATCGGTTATTGATGAATTACCGCCGGGAAGAAAGCCCGTTAAGACGTACGCAGTCGGTGAAAGTATGCGAAAACGCATTTTTGCATTTTTACAAAAAAACGTAAGTGCCGGTATGCAGGCGTACGTTGTATGTCCGTTGATTGAGGAAACGGAAACGAGCGACTTGCAAAATGCCGAAATGCTTGCGGAAAAGTTGCAGGCAATATTTCCCGAGTTCAAAATCGGTCTTATGCACGGAAAAATGAAAGCAAAGCTGAAAGAGGAAGTAATGGACGAGTTTGTGCGCGGAGAGATTAACATACTTGTATCGACAACGGTAATTGAAGTCGGCGTAAACGTGCCTAACGCAAATATTATGGTTATCGAAAATGCCGAACGATTCGGACTGTCGCAACTTCATCAGCTTAGAGGTCGTGTCGGACGCGGCAACGCACAGGCATTTTGCATATTGTTTGCACACGGTAAAAATGAAGTGACAAAAAAACGTATGGAAACTATGTGTATTTCAAACGACGGTTTTTATATAAGTGAACAGGATTTGAAACTTCGCGGACCGGGTGATTTTTTCGGTACACGTCAACACGGTTTGCCTGAAATGAGAATTGCTAATCTGTTTGAGGACAGAGATATTCTTGCTATGTCGCAGGAGGCGGCAAAAAAGATTATGGCGGAGGACAGACATTTGGAGTCCGAAAAGTACAGCGGACTTCGTAAACGTGCCGAAAGTATAATCAGTGACGACATCGTTATGAATTAGTAAAAATTGTATGTTTATATTTTCGTATTTTACATAAATTATGAATGAGTTAATTACTCACTTAAATATTTTATGTAAAGGAGAAATAATCATGTCAAAGAAAAGCAAAACAGCAGGATTGGAACAATTCAAAATGGAAGCGGCAAGAGAAGTAGGCGTAACACTTGGTCAAGGCTATAACGGTGAACTTACAGCAAAGCAAGCCGGCAGTGTAGGCGGTCAGATGGTTAAAAAGATGATTGAAAGCTACGAAAATCAAATGAAATAAACTAAAAGGGAGGTACAACTGAACCGACCCCCAATAG